>Ga0209542_10000227_pt1 | contig 139597 bp, 158 predicted proteins | sample RifCSPhighO2_01_FD_184028 | JGI IMG/M metagenome (GOLD analysis project Ga0209542, IMG submission 184028) | Soil microbial communities from Rifle, Colorado - Rifle CSP2_plank highO2_0.1 (SPAdes) (version 2) | ecosystem: Environmental > Terrestrial > Deep subsurface > Rock core/Sediment ... | reverse complement strand
ATATTTTTTAAATAGACTTTTTTTAATTGCAAAATTACAAGAAGAAATATGATCTGTATAATTTTCTTTATCCACTTTCCATACATTTTCAAAACCAAGATTACCACCTGCAGGGAAACCAAGCATAGAAATAGAATCCCCTAATAATGATGATTTTGGTATTTTTATCTTACCCATTAAAATAGATTCTTGTTTGACATTTTTATAGATATTTTTTAACCAATCTTTATCTGCATAACAATCCGAATCTATAAAAGCAATTATATCCGCTCTTGCATTTAAAATACCTGTATTCCTTGCACCCGCAGGGCCTTTTAAACGCTTATTTTTTATTATATTTAAATTAAAAGAAGGTTTTTTAACAGAATAATCATCAACAAGGATAGTTTCACCAGCGTTTATAGAATCTATTAGCAACCTATAATCTCGGGCAGTTGCGCTTGTCGGTGTACAACTCACAGAAATTAATTGCCATTGTACTTCGTTATTATTAAAGGTATTACTATTGCAGTAAGTATAATCTTCTAATCTTTGAATACTTATAGAGAAAGTCCCATTAGCTTTAACCCATACCGAATAATTATATAAATTTCCTTGTGTTAATTGTGCGTCTTTATAAATAAATACATGGTCATTTTGTATGCCAGTAATATTTAAACTGTAACTTCCAGAGAGGGCATCAGTTGATTGGGAGGCAAGTCCTGTGCCTCCACCATAGGTTGATACTTTCCAGCCTACCGCTCCACTTTCAGAATCTGCATTAAAAGGGCCCTTGTTTGTGTTAACCCAAGTTTCAAAGTCAAGATTTATCCAACCAACTACATAATAAGCACCAAGACTCGCATCCCAGCGGATGAGCTTCATGCCACTGTCAAGAAACATCTGCCTGTGCCAGGCGAGGTCGCTTGCTGTTTCTGTTGTGCCGTCTCCGTTGGCATCCACTGTTGTTCCCGAGCCGAGCCAAGAGCCGTGTGTATTAACACCATAGAAATCGCTTCTGACTACACCGATTTCTTTTGTGAAATCGGTGGTTACATTTATTGTTCCTGGGACTGCCTCTGGCTGCAGCGCTTGCAGTTCGTCAATTATTTTTCCCGTAAAGTTGCTTATTGGTTTGTGAAATAGAAAGATGAGGAGTATAATCCAGAGAGAGACAGCTAATATGGTAAGAACTAATTTGTTAGGAATTTGCCCTCTTTTTTCCATTCGGGGAATAGGGGTTTGTCAATTATAAAGATTTGTATCTTTATAATGCGGATTAGATGGTAAAATTGTGATAATAAATATGATGTTAAATAATGTGGCTTAAGATAAAGAGATTTATTGATTGGATGAGATAAAGCGAGATTATCTCAAAGAACTCAGCATAACGAAATAAATAATGGAGATTCACTTATTTTTCTTTTAAACTTTCTATAAATCATACTGTATAGGACGATTTATCGGTTTTTTACCGATAAATGATACTAAATAGAAAGATTTATATAGTTTAAAGTAGCAGAATAATTATGGTAACAAAATATGATATATTTGAAGCAATATACAAATATCATCATCCGATAAAGCCCATAGAAGTATTAAAAACACTAAATAAAAATAAAAGAGAATACGATAACATCCTTCGTCTCGTTAACGAGCTTGTGAACGAGAATCTTGTAGTAAAAACTCCTTATGGCTTTCAAATTAAAAAAACTGAAAGGACAAAAATTCTTTATGATATAATTTATCATTGTCTAAGCAACGATCTAAATTACAATTCTCTTATAGATTCTAATCTTACGAAGTTTGTAAGTCTAGCCTTAAGGCAAAGAGAAATAACTTCTAAAGAAGCAAACTTGAATCCCAAAACCTTAAAAAAATATATAGATATTTTAAATGAAAATAACTTAATTTTAATAATCTCTGAAAAGCCCTTAAGAGCCAAGGTATTTTATAATATTCTTTTGAATAATCTGCTAGTATATTTTGGATATAAACATGAGGTCATAACAGAAGATAGTTCTGATTATTTTGAACAGATAGTTAGAGAATTGGCTTTGTTTAGAAAATTAAGGAAAGACAAGGAACAAAGATACAAGCAAATAGTGGATGAATTAGAAATATATTTTATTCATCATAGTCTTTCTTTGGAAGGGAATCCTATAACCTTGCCCCAAACAAGGAAAATACTAAAAGATAAAATAATACCTTCAAACCTAAGAACTAATGATGTTGATGAGATCCAAAACTATCAAAAAGCTATTTTCCAGATGCTACAAGACAGCCAGAATAAAAAGCCGCTTACAATTCCAACCATACTCAACTATCATGCCTTGGCTATGGCACATATTCCTGAAATCGCAGGAAAAATAAGAAAAGCAGAAGTTTATATCAAGGGAAATCCCAATTTTAAAATAACTAAAGCAGAAAAATTAGAAGGAGAATTAGACAGACTATTAAAAGATTATAATAATTTTACAAATAGAAAGTCTTCATTAAAGGAACTTTTGGCTTTTGCAGTTTGTTTTCATAATGGGTTTCAGCACATCCATCCATTCACGGATGGAAACAGCAGAATAACAAGATTAATTACTTTTCATTTATTGCAGTCAAAGGAAATACCCATAACAGACATACCCTTTGGTCTTTTAGACGAATATCTTAATTATACCAAAGGTTCGAAGAAAAGGGAAGACGATAAACTTTACAAAACTCTGCAAAAGATAATCTTATTTAATCTTAAGAAGATAAATGAGAGGTTAAGATAGGAATTGTGTAATATTTTGGTAAATGTTAAATACATTTTTATCTTTTTGCTGAAGAGCAGCAATTTTTTATAGGGCGCCTTGTTTTCATGAACTAGCCTAAATTATATTGATAGGACAATATGGTTTTGAGCACAATAAAGTTAATATATTGTGTTCAAGTTGGTTTATCATGGATTTTGCTCATGGAAGAGACGATTGGGAACATAGATACGGGGCTTGGAAGGAACAGAAGGACAAGAAAAAGACTGAAGCACCTGTTGTTCTTGAAAATAGGGAAAGGTTAAGGGAATATAATGAGGTTAAGACTGTTGAGATTCAAGAAGCAAAAAAAATGAATATCTTTAACATCAGGGAAATAATTGAAAATAGAAAAGCTCTTGTGCTGTTGATAATAATAATTCTAGTTATCGTGGGAGTTATTTTTATTTCTGTTGGCTAGATAGTCTGTTGGCCAAGGGATGTTCAAACCAATAAAAAAAGAAAAGATATAAAAATAGCCTTTCTTTCTGTTAGTTACAAAAGAGGTTTAAATTTTAAAAGATGGATGCAACATTAACTGCTGCTTTGTTAGGTGGTCTTGGTGGTTTGACCCGCGGATTGGTTGGCTTATTGAAGGCTCTTTCTCTGAGAAGAAAAATATTATGGTTCTATTATCTTATAACAGTGGTTATAGCTTTGATTATTGGGGTGTTTGTCGGGATTGTATTTAATTTCGACCCAAGATTATCATTGCTTTCGGGATACGCCGGAACAGATATTCTGGAAGGAATCTATAAGTCTTTTTCTGTCCAGAAATTATATGTCCAGAATGTAAAGGGAAATAAGTAAGATGGGATATAAGTATTTTTTGGGAGAAATATATTGCAATCAGGAGAATAGTTATATTGATAGTTATCACGATAATCATGGAAATTGTGGTTTAAGCTGGGTTTTAGTAAATAAAAGAAAGGATGTGATGAAGTAAGATGGCAAATACTGATTTAATTAGGTTTATTAAAGAAGCGAGGAAGAGGGGATTTGAAGATTATGAGATAAGAAGTCCTTTGTCAAAAGAAGGATGGTCTTCTAATGCCGTTGAAGAGGCATTCAATTATTTGGATAGCAGAATTAAGTCAGGTTCTAAGATGAGGGTTGTTGTTAACCTTAATAAAAAAGTTTATGCTATTGTTGATAGGAGAGCAAGAAAGAATTTACTCAGCGTTGAAGAGCAGGTTGAAGATATTGTCAGGAGGAGTGCAGCCACCACCAAAGTCAGGAAAATTGGAAATGAAAAGATAGACGACCTTCTTGTTTCTATATTTTCAAGGAAGAAGGCTAAATAGTTTATTTCTTTTTTTTTAATTATTTCTGCATCCATTTATAGGCAAGGAGCCAGAAAGCAAGGAAATAAATTAGGAAGAATATCATTCCAGTATAACTATGATAAAGTCCAAAAGCCCATTCTCTTGACAGATTATTTCCTACTACCATAAGAATGAAGACTCTTAAGATATTTATCGCGAACGCTCCTAAGACTGCAGGAATGAAAATTGAAAAGGCTTTCTTTTTGTTGAATTTTTTCCAATCCATAAATAAAATAAAAAGATATAGTCCTGTGAAGATGAAGATTGAGTAAATTCCAGAGCAGGGTGCCCCTATTCTCGCTCCAAAATCGCCATATTTTAATATGTCTGGGGGAATGAAGCTGACATCTTCGCTTACTAGCCTCAATAGGAAATAAACAGATTTTGAAACTATAAAACTAAGATAAGGCCAGAGTTGCCAGACAAAATACATCAACGCATAGCAAATTATCGCGAAAACAAGGAAATATTTTATCTCCCTCTTGAATTTTTTGAAAAAGGATTTAATAAAAGAAAGACCACAATCAATAAAATTAATAGTGGAAGCATTGTTTTCTTTATTCTTCCATTAAAAAGTTCAACAATTATGAGATACACAATCAGGATTGAAGTGAAATATATCCCTGAAATGTTTCCTATTTGAGACAGCTCTATCATCTTTTTTCTCAGGTTTTTTGATATTTAAAGCTTTCTTGCGAGTTAACTCTTAAGTGGTTACAAAAATAAAGGTTTTTAAACCCTGCAAGTTTGGAAAAAACATGAAGATGCTACATTTTACAGATGTGCATGATGGAATTCAAGAGTTAGAGGCGGTCAGGGATTTCGCTAAAGAAAGAAAGGATTTAGATGCTGTCATGTGCACCGGAGATTTGCTTTCTGCGACAATGTTGGACAATGATGATTTAGGGACCATGTTAAATTCTTGGGCGTTTTTACGGGCTAGTATTCCCATTGAGAAGCCGATTCCTGCACAGGAATTTGCCTGTGGAGTAAGAAGAGGCATAATAGCCAATGCTGGAAGGATTGATGAAAGAATCATAAGAGCATCAGATAATTATGCAAGAATAGAGGAGAAGTTTGATGAGGCATTAAAAACACATTATGGTTCTTTAAGAGATATTATAAAAGGATTTCCGCAGAGAGTTTTGATGATTCCTGGAAACTGGGACACTGTTAATTTTGATGAATATTTTGGAGAGTTTAATATTCATGGAGAGATAGTGGATGTTAGTGGAACAAGGGTTGCCGGTTATGGAAGATATAATTTTATTCCTAATGTTGTGCCTCCAACAAGAGTTGATGAGTCTTATGATCCAAGAGAATTGTATAATTTTCTTGTTGATGCTGACCCACAGATAGCTCTGACACATGCTCCGCCTTATGGAATTCTTGATGGAACTAATCAGACTCAAAGATTAGGGGATTTTGCAACTCTTTCTTATATGTTAAGGGAGAGCCCGGTTCTTTTACTTTGCGGGCACAAGCATAATTTTATTGGCAAGGAACAGCCAGAATATGCCCGCACAGTTGTTGTCAACTCTGGAAATCTTGGGAAGTATCCTGAAGAACCCCAACATGGGACATTTTCTGAAATAGAATTAGAAGGGGAAGATGTTAAAAATGTGTTATTTTATATTGTTCAGGATGGAAAAGTTCAGGAGTATAAAGGAAATGGCAGTGCAAGTTCTTGAAGAAATGAATAGGTTGTCAGCAGGATCAAGAGTGGCTAGCGATATGGAAATAGTTCTTGGCTTGATTCCCCACATACAAAATCCTTGCAGTGATGGAAAAGGGCATACACTAAGGCGGGATTATTTGAATATGGCAAGAGAAATGATTCCTGAGTTAGAAAATCCCATTGCTATAGAAATTTTAAAGGATTATATTGAAAAATATTCCTGATTGTTCTTAGAAATATTATCTAATGTTCGATGAGGTTAAGTTGTTGCACGGGATAACGATGATATTAGGTTGTTTTTTTGATGATAGTGTTTATCTTAAATAATGGTCTTCCCAGTTTCTCATTGAATCTTCATTCAATCTTATGATTGTTCCCTTTTCTTTGTTCATATATTTCATTCTGAAATAGATTCCATAAACTAATCCGATGGCTATTCCTGAAAGGTGCGCAATGTTTGCAACCTCGCTTGGGGCAAACACTCCAATCAAATCTGCTGCAATCCAAAGTATTCCTGCTATGAACATAGGAACAGGAACTCCTGAAGCCCAAACCATCATCAATGGCTTTAGAATTATCAATGCTCCGAGAATTCCAAATATTGCTCCTGAAGCTCCCAAAGATGATGTGTAGAAATTGATAGCTATTAAATTTGCCAGAATTCCGGAGCCAAGAAAAATTAAAAGAAATCTCTTGCTTCCTATTATGCTTTCTAAGACAAGGCCGAATATTACAAGGGCGAACATATTCGACAGGATGTGCCCTAAACTAACATGGAGAAATATGGAAGTTACGAATCTCCAGGGCTGAACCCAGGAAGATTGATTTAGGACAAATATGTCTGTGAATCCAGAGATTAACAACTGAAGCATGAAGAAAAAGATGCAAACTCCGGCCAGTATCAAAGTGATATATTTTACTTTCATGTTATTATTTCAATATGTAGTATCTACCTATTATTTCAATAGCAACACTTTTATACCTTTCTCATCATCTTAAATCATGGCGGATGTAGTTTAACGGTAGAATGAAAGCTTGTGGCGCTTTAGACGAGAGTTCGACTCTCTCCTTCCGCTTTTTGCGGTTTCTGAACATCTCTTGAAATAATCTTTCTTTGTTGCATTTGATGATAAAGAAAGATTTATATACAAACCTTTATTAGAAGTATAAGTAAAAAGGGTTGAAGAAGAATGTGTAAAGTCTTTAAAGGTTATATCAAGCTGATTCTGTTTTTTTTAGTTGCTATTTTATCTTTTGTTGTCTTTTTATCTTTTGCCAGTGCTGCAAGCTGCTGGTCATACACTAGTTCAGGCACTTGCGGCGTCGATCCCAGCTGTATTTGGAAAAATGACTCTTGGAGCTCATCAGGATGGTGCGAGGAAATAAACTGCTGGAGCCTATATACTCAAACACAATGCGCAAATTCTACATTACAAACTTTGATTGGAAAAACATGCACTTGGCAGCCTGGAAGAACAGATTATTGGTGCGAAAGACTAAACTGCTGGAGCCTTTCTGGGACGAATCAAAGCGCATGCACTAATAGCACCCAAGGCCTGTCATGTTCTTGGAATAGTAATTGTTATACAAAGACCTGGACCCCTGGGGTAAATTGCAATGGTTATTCGACTCAAAATCAATGCTTGAATGCAACCGGCTGCGGCTGGGGGCAGTGCCAGGACCAAGGATGCTGGAGTTATTCGGCAAGTGATAGTTGCGCCAAAGCCAAAGACCCTTGGAATAAATTAAATTGCACATGGGATTCTAGCGGCAGCGGGTATTGCTCCAGCAATGGCTGCTGGAGATATGCGTCAAATTCAACTTATTGCGCAACAGGAAGTGCAGGCGCTGGCTTAAACTGCGAGTGGAAATATAATTATTGCCAGGAAAGAGGCTGCTGGAGCTTTGACTTCACAAATGAAACGACCTGCGTCAATAATACTTTGAATCAGCCTTGCAATTGGAATTCTCAATGGAATACCTGCTCAACAAAAGATTGCTGGAGTTATTCGGCTCAAGCAGACTGCACTTCAAAGCCAGAATGCAACTGGAAAGCCAGCGTTAGTTCTGGCTGGTGCCAGCAGCTTGATTGCTACACTTGGGACTCTTGGAATGGAGGGAATCAGAGCCAGTGCGAGAGCAATAGTTATGGTTTGAGCTGCAGATGGACGGGAAATCCTGCAGGAAATGCGACAAATGGATGGTGTTACAGAGACATATCAACTACTTCATGCTCAAATAAGACAGATGAAAGTTCCTGCATCGGAACTTATTATTGCTGGTGGCAGTACACTAATTGGAGCAATGTGAGCCAAGGAGGAGCATGCAGGGCTCCTGGGGAGTTTAATCTGGCGATAAACACAACAATTTTCGATGAGTGGAATCCCGGGTGTTACATATTCGATGTTAATTCAACTGACTGCAATAAAGTTTTGGGATGCAATTATTCTAACAGCCAGTGCGTTGGGCTGACAGATACATACGGGTCGAATATAAGTTTAACAGGAATTAATTGCTCTTACGTCAATGACTCTAATCTATGCAATAGCATTCCTGTTTTAGGCAGCTGCTGTTCGTGGCAGAATGGAACATGCACTTCAGACAAATTTAATAATGCCTGCAAGCAAGTGGCTGCTAAGACGGAGAGTTCGTGCGAGGATGCGGAAACAAATGACAGATGCTTGCAGATAGCGAACTCTCCATGGTACATGCCCTGCCAGTGGAATAACGATACAAGCAAATGCTTGTTCAAGGCAACAGACATATTCGGAAACGGCACCCAAAGCCTAACATTAATTGACAATAAATTTGCGTGCCAGGCTGCCGGAGGGAAATGGATTACTGAAAATTATTGCGAAGGAAATGTTTCTGTTCCAACTGGAAGATGCGAATATAAATTTGATGATGAAGATAACTGCGATAAAGCTTGTTTTGCCTGCGAGAAAAAAGACAGCAGCGGGAATAATGTAAATTCAAGCAATGCTGAAACAGCCTGCAAAAATTCCAAGTTAGGATCCTGCGAGTATAGAAATGATACGAATGCTCCGAATGGAATAGGCTATTGCAAGGCAAAGGAGCAGTTTAAAAAAGGGATTGCCGGTGAATGTGACAGCAATTGCGGAGACTGCACATTCAAGGGAAATCCTGCCAATAATGACACAACAAAGAGGCCAAGCTATTATTGCTCTTTAAGCAAAGCAAATGCAGAAGAAGGAGGATGCAAATGGGCAAATGATAACTCCACTTCGCAGGGAGGATATTGCGTAAAGAAAAGCGAAAAAACTTGCGAGAATGCCTGTGACAGATGCGAGACCCAGAGTGACTGCCAGAACATAGGAAGAACAAAAATAGGAGAATCAACTCTTGAAAAGGGCGGCTGCCTGTGGGAGGATGGAACCAAAACTTGTGTTGCAAATGTCGGAGAGGACGTGGAAGTGTGCTATGACGGCATTGACAATGATAATGATAATTTAATTGACTGTGCTGACGCAAGCTGCTATGGGGATTCTTTTTGTGGCTTCACTACCGGGAATTGCTTCGGATTTATCACAAATACTACTTGTATTTCCAATGATTGTGAGTGGGTGACAGACAATTGGGGAAGCTGGTGTGACTTTAAGGGAAGCCAGTGCTGGAAATATAATATAAATGAAACAACATGCTCGGTAAGGACTAGCTGTGAATGGAGCAATGGGACTGGAACTGGCTGGTGCGAGCAAAATTGGGATCTTTCCCAAAATTGCATGAGCTTGAATAGAACTGCCTGCACGGGTGCTTCTGCCTCTTTAAATTGCACCTGGACAAATGATACTTGGTGTGATGGGGTCGGAAAGGGAAGCTCTTGGTGTACTGGTGATGGAGGATGGTGTGATTATGCTCCATTCAAGCCAAAGAATTGCTGGCAGCAGTCAAACTCAAATAGTTGCAATACTCAATCTGGATGCAATTGGTATACTGACCAATGGTCCCAGCCGCACTGCGAGATAAACTGGAGCAGAAATTGCTGGAATAATAACAACAATGAGAGCTGCACTAATGCAGGATGCAACTGGAGAAATGAAACAGTCAGCGGGTATGCCAGTGCCTGGTGCGAGCAAAAAACAAATATATGTTACAATAAAAATACTGAGTCTTTATGCAATAATGTTATTGATACGAGCGGAGATGCCCTTTGCTCCTGGAAAACAAATCCTTGGGGAAGCTATTGCGAGCCGAGCTGTTACAATTTGAATAACGCCACAAGCTGTGGAGTTGTTGATGAGTGCGTTTGGAAAGCAGAATCTGGATGGTGCCAGGAATCTGCATCTGCAGGCTGCTGGGGTTTATACAACCAGACAAGCTGCCAGGGTGCGACAGGTCAGGCATTGAGCTGCAGGTGGAAGAACCCTGGCTGGTGCGATCCTAAAGGAGGATTTTCAAGTGGGTCAACATCTGGAGGAGGAACATCTGGAGGAGGAACAGCAGGGGGAGCAGATTGCTATAAATATGACGGGAATCAGTCATTGTGCACAAATAAAACAATAATCAACATAACCTGCGGCTGGTCTTCTAATCCTTCTCCAAACTGCCAGGTTGATTGGAGCCAGGATTGCTGGGCGTATACAGGCAATACATCCTGCATTAATGCTGGATGTTATTGGAAAAATGACAGTTATGGCGCTTGGTGCTCCAATACTATGGACCAGTGCTGGAATATAAATAATCAAACAGGATGCACAGCAACCGGAAAATGCTCTTGGGTAAATCAAACATGGGGAGCCAGCTGCCAGCCTTCATGTACAAATTCTACCATAACCGGCAATCAGACTCTATGCCGTGCAACAACAGGATGCAAGTGGAACAGCGGATGGTGCAATCCAGGAGCAATGAATGAGATGTTTAATAATATGGAATCAGGGGCTCCGGTTCCACTAGGTTCAGACACCTGCGGAGAAAGTATTCAGGCGTCTGTTGATATCTGTGGGTTTGGAATGAAAGATATGAATGATGCATTCGGCTTCGGCTTATTTGTTTACGACTTTTCTAATTCAAGCGTGTGCAACAAAGAAGAACTTTCCTCTTTTGTAATGGGAATGGCTGAGGGATATTCTGGAGGCGGCGCAGCTGGAGGCTCGACAGGAGGAGGAGGCGGAACAATGTTTGGAGAAAAGAGAACAGGGTCAGGAACTGACAATGTCAAATTGATGGTCTATCTTGACAGCGATGGCTCTACGGCATCTGGATGCACAATAGAGAGCAATGACTCATTGCAGGGATTTGAGTTCAAGTTTAAATACAGTTCTGTATGGAATTCAAGCACAAGCAAAGCGGTAGAAACGTTCAATTCCTATAAATGCGAGAATGATTTATGGAAGATTGCAGACATAAAAATTAGCGCTTGGAAGAAAAAAATGTGCTCTGAAATTGGAGGACCAATGATTGCAGTTGACAAGTCAGGGTTAGCCAAGTTCCCAACATTGTATGACTCTATAAAAGATATGAGGGTTTATGTTATAACAATGGGCAACACCGGAAATACTACTAATCCGACTGATTCGGCCGGTCCTGGCTGGACAACTCCAGGCTCTATTGATTTTGAGATATTTGACGCGTTTTCATATGGCGCAGATACTGCCAAATTTGAAGATATTTTGAAAAAAGGATTTGTCCAAGGGGAAGACTGCTTTGACAGCACAGACAATGACGGGGATACTGCAATAGATTGCTCTGACTATGATTGCCAGTATGCCTCTTCCTGCTCCGGACTGGGTGTCAATGCTGCTAACTACACTGACACGAAAACACCGCAGGTAATGGGAGTTAGGGTTGAGGAATATCCTGATTCGGCATTAATAATGTATGATACTAACAAGCCTGCGAATGGAACTGTTGAGTTTTATGCTTATGGGGACTCCCAATGCTTGAACAAGACAAATGATATATTTGATATTGGATTGCTGAGCACAAATGTCAGGGATTATAAATCATGGCATACTGCTCTTGTTTATTCAGGCAATGACTCATTAGGATGGCCTCTTGCAGCAGGAAGTACATATTATTACAAGATTAAAGTTTGTGACTCATCAGGAAAGTGCGCAATTAGCAGATGCACAGCCCTGAAGACAGCCAGCACAACTACGAGCTGCGGATTCTGCAACTTTGTAACAAGAATAAAAGCGCCAAGCGACTGGAAAGTCAAGTATGATATTAACAGAGATGGGGTATATGAGCATATTCAGGGAGAGGTGTGCGGACCAAATGCTGGACTGAAAACAAATTACACGACAGGAAGGAGGGTAAACATAAGACTTGAAAAGAGCGATGGCTCAACCTATATAGAATTTATTAATGCCAGTTTGACCAAAACAGGATTGAATGACAAAGTAAGAACAATAGAAACCAGCGGAGATATCATATCAACAAGCGCCTTGATTGGATTAACCTCTGAAACAAGGGACAAAATAATTAATAACCTTCATCCTGAAGTTTGCAGAATAAAGGTGCCAGTGCCAAGCGGAGGAGTCTGCGATAAGTTATATCACTGCGATGGTAGTGGTGCAAATTGCATCGACAGAACTGCTGCGGCCGGCGGAGCTCCTATCAATGTTACTAATTGCATCTGGAATGTTCCATATTGCGAGTTCTCCACTTATAAGACAACAGCCTCTTCTGGGGGAAGCAGTTCTTCCAGCAGCGGAGGAGGCGGAGGAGGCGGTTCAATTACAACAGCTAAAAATAAGACAAATGCAACTTCCCAGCAACCAGTTGATTCAGGCGCCGGAGATGGAACTCCAGAAACAGGAGAAACACAAAGAAATCCCATATTTACCAAAGAAAAAATAGAGAAAGGATTGAAAATAGCCTCTTGGGTTGCTGTTGTAGCCGTGATAATCTCGATAGTAGTTGGATTTATTCTTAAAAGAGGAATTGCGATGAAAATAAAGCAAAGAAAGCTCATAAAATCAGTCAAAGTCAGGCACGGAAAAACCATCCCAGTCAGTTAATCTATTATCGTCGATAAAATAGGAATTGTTAATATCTAGTGTCTTTATTTTATAATGTTTATTCTTCATAACACCACCATAGTTTGCTGCAAGGATAAAGCAAGGCAGGATTAAAGTATTTACTGGTATAAGAAACACCAAAACAGGCATTTATAAGAATATTTTTTTAATTCAACTTGTTTATCGTAGATATTTCGAGGTTTATCATCTTTTAATTTAACAGAAGCGCGTTCTGTTTTTTACATCCAAAAGGCAGATAAATATATGGGCTTGTCCTCAATAATATTTAATAACATAGCCTTTTTATCTGCTTAGAGGAAAGATGACAAATAAGATTTATGAAATCTTAAGAAAGCAAGGTTTTACCGGAGGTAAGAGATGATAAAATTAGCAATAAAGGGCGTTGGCTATAACACTGTATTTTTGAGGGAGGCAGTATTAAATGCAGATACTGGAAAGCCAGTCCCTGTTTCCACCACTATGATAAGACTTGAACAGCTTGTTGTTGTGGACAAGAAAATTGTGAAGACACAGGATTTCAAGAAGGCTCAGTTTCCATCTTCAAAATATGATAAACCTGTTTATGAATCATTTATTGTTGCAATTAATGAAGGAAACAAAATAGGTGCAGATTATGTAGTTGTCGATAGGTGGAAAGTTATTAAGCCTTCAGGCCTTCTGACTAAAATTTTTCCAAAAAGATTTGAGAAGTTTTATGTTGAGGCTTATGCAACGTATTACAAGAAGAAAAAATAAGGTTCTGTTAAATTAAAAAGTAATAGCTAATTTCATCATCGATATTTTGTGATAATATTTTGGACGAACTTTGGTATTTTATCTTCGTAATTCCCATATTTATCACCTGTTGACCTAGCAAGCAAAAATAAAAAGATATATAAATCTAGTAGTTTCCAAAATAATATGACTAGTAAATGGAGTTTCCGGCATTGAACCTTTTCTTAGTTGTTACTCTGAATCTTTTGCTATCAATAAACCTTTTATATCCTTTATTTCTAGTTTATCTATGATTGTCAATGGAGGCACAAGATGAATATTGAAGTGGAAAATGTAAAAGGGTTCCAGGACTTTCTTCCGCCGGAAAGCTTGAAAAGGGACGCTGTGAGAAAGGTAGTTGAAAAATATTTTAAATTGTATGGCTTTTCTCCAATAGAAACACCAATAGTTGAATTTGATGAATTAATGAAAGGAGATAACCTTGATGAAGAGGATGGGGCAGTATCAGACAGATTTAGATTGAAGGACAGAGGAGGAAGAAACCTTGGTTTAAGGTATGAGTTTACGTTCCAATTGGCAAGAATTCTAAAGCAAAATCCCAACTTGAAATTGCCCTTTAGAAGGTATCAGATAGGGGAGAACTTCAGGGATGAACCAATTGGACTTGGGAGATTCAGGCAGTTTGTGCAGTGCGATGCAGATATTGTAGGAGATTCGAGTATTGAAGGCGAGGCGGAGATTTTGGCAATGTTCTTCGATATACTAAAAGAATTAAAGATAGAAGCGGAAATAACTGTAAACAACAGGAAATTATTGAATGCTATTATCGAGTCTGTGCAGATTAATGACAAGAAGAATATAATGAAGGAAATTGATAAGCTGGAAAAGATAGGAGAGGATAATGTGAAGGCGAATCTTAAAAAGTATGCAGATGGAAACCAAGTTCTTACTCTCTTTAAATTAATGGAAAAACCTATTGAGTTCTTCATAGAGAATAAATTTGATGGAGCTAATGAATTGGAGGATTTGTTTGACTTGTGCAAGAAATATAGTTTGAAATTAAGATTTAATCCTTATATGGTTCGTGGCTTTGGTTATTATACTGGAAATATTATTGAGATTGTCAGGGAGGGAACAAAGGGAAGCTTGGCTGGAGGAGGGAGATATGACAAAGTTGTTGGGAAGTATGTAGGAAAGGAAGTTCCGGCTTTTGGCTTGTCTTTTGGATTAGAAAGAATATGCGAATTTGCAAAGGTTAAAATAGAAAATATTCCTGAAGTTATGGTAATTTCAATAGAAGAAGATAATGAAGCAGTTAAATTGGTAAGAAAATTAAGGAAAGAGAAAATTTCCTGCGTAAAAACAAATGAAAAAGTTGGGAAGTCGATGGAATATGCAAATTCCTACGGAATTCAATATGTAATTCTTCTTGGAAATGATGAAGTAAAGCAGGGAAAATACAAGTTGAAGGATATGAATTCTGGGGAAGAAAAGCTTCTTTCTGAAGCCCAGTTGATAAATGTTTTGAAATAAATTTACTTTTTCTTTACTACTTCTGACAACTCTTTTGAGGTACATTGTAACGTAAGCGGGAGTTATTGAACTCAAAAAAATTATTTCTTCTTTCTGGCTGGTTTGTCCCAATAAGCAGATTTACAATTTGGACATAAAATAGGATATTCTTTTTTTCTTGGTATCCACTCATGGTTACATCTTTCACATTTATACCCTTTAACTTCTATTTTTATTTCTGCCATATCTAAATATAGAGGTTTATTCTTTATAAAACTTACTTTTTAGAGTATTAACTATATAGTTGCTAATTAACTAAAGAAACATTTATATCGTTTAACTTACTTATATAATTAGTAATTAGTTAAGTAAATATAAAGAGGGCATAAAACCCTCTAGATTCCAAATCGGCTACCAACCAAAATGAAATCCAAAGATATAATTCAGCAGAAGTATAAAAATGTAATCTGTCTTAAATGTAATTCTAACCAAACTAAAAAAGATGGCAAAAGAAAAACGCAGAACAGAGGAAAGATACAAAGATATCGCTGTAAGGAATGTAACTTCAGGTTTGTTATAGATGAGGGCTTTTATCGAATGAGAAATAACGAGAACAAAATTACTGCTGGAATTGATTTGTATTATAAAGGAGTTTCTTTAAGAAAAGTGCAGGAACATTTTCAAGCTTTTTATTCTCATAATTCAAGTCACATGTCAGTTTACAGATGGATTGTAAAATATGCTACAATGGTCAGTAACTTAATTGATAATATTCCAATAAAATGTGGAAAAGAAATGCAAAGCGATGAAATGGAATATTATAGAAGAAAAAGCAAATATCAAAAAGGTAAAGAACAAAATTGGTTTGTTGATACTTTTGATGTAGAAACTAAGTTTATGGTGACAGGCGAATATATGAGAAGTAGAACTAATGAGAATTTAATTAAAGTTATGAAGAGAGCAAAATTTAAGACAGGAGAACAGGTTGAGATTGTTACAACAGATGGTTTAAGAGGGTATCCAAGAGTGTTAAGGAAAGCTTTTAGTTTACAATCTCCTTATCATGCTTCTTCAAGAACTAAAAGCAAGATAATTCATAATGTTGTAATAGCAGATGAAAGAGGTTTTAATTATCCTATTGAGAGGTTACATAATACGATTAGAGAAAGAACAAAAGTCATGAGGGGATTTCATGGTTCCATAGAAAGCGCCCATGCAATTATGAAAGGTCTAGAGATAAATTATAACTTCAATAGAAAACACATGTCTTTAGGAAAAAGAACGCCTGCGGAAGTGGCAATATCTCAGTTAGAATTTGGGGTAAACAAGTGGTTAGAGTTGATTAAGATGAGTAAAATCTAAACTTTAACTTCGTTTAAGTATTCAGCTAATTTCTTCATATCGTCTGGTTTTCCTTCTAGTTCTGAATAATATCTATTGTCCATCTCAAAATAAAATTTGTTTACAAAATCGATAGTCTTTCTATAGTTCCCTATACCTTTTTTCTCCACTAACTTATTAAAAAAAGCAATGTATCTTATTAGAGCTTCAATTAGCTCTTTTATTTCTGCATCTTCTTTAAAATTATACTTATCATCAATTTCTAAATATAATTTATCTAAAAATTCAATAGTTTCTTTATAATCTTCAATCCCCTTCCCTTGTATCAACTTATAAAAAGCACAGGCGTATTCAGTTAAAGCTCTTATTAATTCTCTAATTTCGGGATCCTTGATCCTATGTATTTCCTTTTGGAATCTATCCATATCATCAAGTTCTTTTTGTATTGTTTCTTGGAAAGTTTGATTTTTAATTTTTGAACGCAAAATAATTCCATGCTCCACTAGACCTTTATGAAATCCTCTCAGTCCTTTCAACATTCTCTCGTTTAGCTTAAGTATTTGTGTTTTATAGATTTCCATTTTATCTAGTTCCAACTACCCTTATCTACTTCCAAGAAAGACAAAAAGAAAATTATCTTTCTTCAGATTCTACCTTAAGCTCAGAAAACTTCTCGTTTGGCATAGATGTTTCTACCAAACCAACATGGAAGTTTTCAAGCCCTTCCAACATCTCCTGATTAAATCCACATAATGGCATTTCATTTTCCTCCATAATTTAGTTACTTTTAACAAGCAGTTATTTTATATAAAATAGACTATAAGATAATTTTACAAAAAAGAAATATTTATATACTAATAGTTATTATATGTATAAAATGATAAAATTAGATGTTTTTGATAGGAAGATTTTGGAAGAGTTAATAGGGAACTCAAGGGGGCGAGTAACCACTATTGCAAAAAAAGTTAGACTTAGAAGGGAAAACGTTAATTATAGAATAAATCGACTTGTCAAACTAGGATTAATAAAAGAATTTAATACTATATTGAGTGAAAGAAATTTAGGTCTTTCACACTATGTCGTTTTTATAGAATTGGTAAAATTGGGAGATGAAACTGAAAAACATATTATCGAATATCTTAAAAATAACCATTTTATGAGTTGGATAGGAACTTCTGCGGGCAAATGGAGTCTGGTTTTTGACATAATCCTTTATGAAAAAAATTCTAATCTCGAAAAGATATTGGGGGATTTTCTCCAAAAATTCGGGAACTTTATTGATAATTATGAAGTTTTAAGATTGAGTGAAAGCAATTATTTTGCACCAAAGTTAATTGGAAAAGCTAGTATACCACATATTCAATCAAAAAATAAAAACATTATTGAACTTGATAAAATTGACCATAAAATTCTTTCTTTATTAAATCAGGATTCCAGAAAAACATTAGTAGATATTTCTCATCAAACAAATCTCACTCCGAATGGAGTAAACAACAGGATTAAAGCATTGATAAAAAATAAGATTATAATTGGACATACAATCTCTATAGATTGGAAAAAATTAGGTTATGAATGGTTTGCAATACAAATAAAACTCCACAAATATGAAGAAGAAATCGATAATCAAATAAAAAAGTTTTTTATGTATCATGAGAAAGTTGTTTTTTATTACAGATACATTGGAGGAGGCTGGGATTATGATATTGGAGTTTTAGTCCAAAATTCAGATGAACTTCGAGATTTCATTAATGAATATAGAAAAAATTTTTCAGATGTTTCCAAGATTTCGGATGTATTTTTAACTTTAGAAGAAACAACAGGATATAAAATGCCAGAAGGCGTTTTCGAATAATTAAGGTTGAAGAGGTATTTATCATACATTTTCTAAGGGTTAGCTCCCTTTAACGTTACAATGTACTTTTGAGGAAAGGTTTAAAAGATACTTATTTGATGAAAGATTATGAATTATTTACCAAGGGCTTTAATTGCAGGAGTTGCTTTGTCTGCCTTATCTCTTGTTGGATGCGGGAAATCAGGTGTGCGTGAGCATATATCTGAGCTTTTAGATACAGAACTTCCAATTTATGACTCTACGGCGAAAAGATTGGAATCTTCTGAGAGTAATAAAGCTGTTGAGGCTAGGATTGTACAGGTTTCAAGTTTATTTGACAGAAGTTTAAAAAATGCCAGGGATATCTTTAATAAGAGCATTTCTGACGGAATATTCGATATTTATGAACAGGGAGATGTCGAGGAAGCTTATGCTAATGTTATTTGCAATAAAATAAGAGCTTATGAAGAAATTTCAGCTTTACACGCACTCAATCAATATGATCCTCGAACGAAAATGTGGGTTGCAGACGAGATTTTGTATCGTCTTTTGATGAATGAGAATAGAAAAGGGTTGCAGGTAGCATTTGATAGAAATAATCTGAAAGTTATTGTTGAAGACCGTGGCAGGCCAACACCTGATTATCGGGCAAGCAATTGGTATGGTGATTAAATAATTTCAATCTTCATCCAATTCATTTTCAATCATTCTGTCGATTGGATTGCTGAATCCTGATTTGTTTTCCAAGTCTTCATAATTTTCAACTTTATCGGTTTTGAATTCATCGTTTTCATTATCATTTCCTTTATCATCTTTATCATCATCATTGTCTCCATCATCCCCATCTTCGTCATCAAAGTCATTATCTCCTAAATCATTGTCATTCGAGCGGACATTATTGATATCAATATTTCCGTTACTGCTTTCTTGTTTTCTTTTTTTCCAGGCTTTCTTAGCCCTCTTGCTTCTATCTCTTTTTTCTGTTTCTTTTTTTTCTTTTCTTAATCTATGTTTTTCCTCCCTGATTTTATCTTCTTCTGCAAGTTTTTCAAATTCTTCTTCAACTGATTTTTTCATGCCTTCTAATTCCTGCGCATATTTCTTGTCGTATAAATGCTTTAGAAGAATCCATATTTCATCGAAATGCCCCTCCTGCTCGAGCCAGATTTTCTGCTGGTTGTCTAGATGCAGCAGGGAGACAAAGCTGTATATTCTTTCCTCTCTTGTATTTCCTGAAATTGCTGAAAATGGAAGTTTCTCCTCTCTCTTTTCAAACATGTCAAGAAGTTTTCGGTATATTTCTGCCACTTTATCTTTTAGATTAAAAGTATGCTTCGGCATTACTGCCTCTGCTTCTCTTTCATATTGTTTTTGCAGGACGACTTTCTTTATTCTTCTGTTTTCTGTTGCAATTGCCTTTCCTAAAGAAGCCATAAGTTCTGCAAGGGTGACTTTCCTGAATCTTGGCAATGGTGTTCTGGCTACTAGTCCCGGGATTTCTTCATCCAATTCAATTCTTTCCTGGACATAATGCCTATCTTCTTTCCTTCCAAATAAGATATCGTCCAGACTTTGCAAATCGGCATTCAACAGGATGTCTGATTTTATCCTCAAAAGCAATGCTGCCGCAAATAGGACTTTGCTGGAAATGAAGAAGTTGGCTTCTTCAAAAACTCTTATTTTTTCAAGGTATTTGCTTGTTAAAACAACTAAGTCTATATCCCAAGGGTCAAGTTGCTCGGTATTGATTAAATCATAAATAATGGCCTGCCAGCTTAATTTTTCAGAGAATAAAAGGTCATGAATCTGCTCCTGGCTTATCTTATTCATGTTGTTGATAGGAATAACTATCCCATTATTTTTTACATCATTTTTTTCATTTAAATCGCCTATTTTTGTCACCTCTTTCTTATTATCTTGCATCCAGTTTTATGCTAAAAAGAGTTTATATGCCTTTTTATAGTCGAAAAACTTATATACTATACTAGTCAAAAATAGGTAAGTTCCACGGGAAGTGTTCCCATTAGAAAGTTATAACAGAATCGAAAGATTTAAATATCCCTATTACATAGATATATTATCACCTCTTTTTTCCCGGGAGAGGACGTTCGATCCATCTATTTTGAAGGGTTGGGCCTCCTCTTCAACGGGTTTAATAGAACCTTATGATTGGGTTTGATTGTAAAAGGAAAGGTTCTTCAAAGCTTTTCGCTTTAAGCCCCAGAATTAATTGGGCAAGAAAAGCCTATCCGAATCGAAGAGGTGAATCATTTTCCCAAAAAAGAAAAGAAGATTAAATCTGGTCTAAAGTCCAGCACGATAAGCTTTTTTCTTTTCATTACATTCCACTATCTTCTTTTTTCTTTATATGCTAAATTCTTCCCTTTTTTGATCGTAATAGGGAACTTTTCTTGAGGGTATCTGTATTATCTTTAAGTTTGGCTTTTCTGGCCTTTTATTTTCAAAAATATACCAACTAAAAGGTATCAAAAGTTTTATGTTATCATTTCTCAATCTAAATGATTCTTCTGATGTATAATTGCTCCATTGATGGAAACTGTCCAGAATTCTAGCAGCGTCTTCGCTGTTTCTGTCGCATTCTAACAACGCAGATTTGCATCTTTGCATTTCTTCTAAGCCTTCTTTTGCGTTTGCACTATGAATATTGCCATTAATGTAAGAAAAAAAGTTTGCGGTGCTTAAAACAATTCCAAGCGTAAAAGCCCTTCCTTTCCATCTCATTAATTAGCGATAAAGTTGGTCTTTATAAATATTTGTTTGATTTTTGCTCTTCTATTTCCTGCTCTTTTCACTATCCATAATAATAGCTTCCTTAATTAATTGTTATTAATATAATTTAAATAAAATTGATAACTAAGCATAATTCAAAGGTATCATATCTTTTTGTTAGAAAAAGGATTATTTCTTAGAAAACTCTGTGTATTTGCATTTTCCGCAGGAAACTCTGTCTTTATGAACTCCAAGGAATGTTCCAGGACCGCATCTTGGGCAGGTCTTGTCTTTCTTCCCATTTTTATAATGCTCCCACTTTTTCGAAGTTGGCTTATTCTTATGCTCTTTTTTCCCCTTTCTTTCCTTGCTGGTTCCAGATGTTAATGTTGCCATTTTATGCTCCCCCCATCAATTTATCAAGTCTATCTGAAGCTTTATCAAAGATTTTCCTCATAGATTGATATTCTCTCTCATATTGTCTTTGCTCAGCTAATCTGACTCTTTCAACATTTACAGGAATATATTTAATAAGAATTCTTTCATTCATAAAATATATTACATTAGCTTTGGCGATAATATACTTGTCTTGTAATCTTTTTAGCATATTTCTCATATTATTTTTTAGCCTCCGGAGCTGGAGTAGCTTGCTGTGCTGCTTGTCCTTCTACTTTCTTGACTTTTGGCTTAGGTTCTATTTTATCTTTCTGCTCTTTTGATTCATAAATAAAAGCATCTACTAAGAATGTGTCTCTTCCGAATTTTCCCTTGACATTGTTTACGACAATAGTTTCTTCCGGCGCTTTAAAATCCTTAATAACTAATTCTTTTGCCTTGTCAAATCCAGGATTTCCTGAAGACTCAATTAAGAACTTCACCTCTCTTCTTTTCAATAAAGTATTTTGTGTATCTTTAATAGCTTTCATATTTTTACCCTAATTTTATGGCAAATTTGCCCTTGCCCTTAACTTTTAAATTTTTAGCTATTTCTGAATTTTCTGCATTTATGACTGTGACTTTCCCTTTAAAGCTATCTGTTGATTCCTCGCTTCCGCAATTCGGGCATTTTTGTCCATCGTAAATTGCTTTGCATTGTTTGCATGCCTTATGTGCCATTTTAAGCTACTGCCTCCAAAGCTCTATATTCTAAAAGTTGCGCCATTCCTCTTTTTCTTCCAAATAATAATCCTTCACCAATCATATGGTTGGCTTTTCCCAATAACCTTTCTTGCGTTCCATTGTATCCTATTCTTTGTGCTTTTACATATAATTCTCCCCGTGATACAAAATCATTTTTGCCATTTACTATGTTCATAATTATTGATTTTATTGTTTTTGCCATTATTTCTTTCCTCTCTTCTCGGACTTTTCTGCTTTCTTTGCTGCGGCTTTCACTGCTGCGGTTTTCTTTTTCTTATCTTCCTTCAACCATTCTACTTTTCCCAATCCGGGCTGTCTCATTGTAAGTCCTACTTTTGGCTCTCCGCTCTTGAATGATATCGCCACAATTCTAGCCAGGCAATCATCTCCTTTGGCCAGATTTCTCTTTGATGCTTTGCCAGACAGGGTTCCGGTTTTGGAGAGGGAAACATAATCTTCCATTGTCTGGGAAATATGAATCATTCCCTGCATCGGCCCTATTTGCATAAATGCTCCGAAATTTGCTATTTCTACTATTGTTCCATAAACTAGCTCGTGCAATTCAGGCTTCCAGACAAGTAATTTGAACGCTGATTTATAGAAAGCTGCCCCGTCTCCCGGAATAATTACTCCATCATCTACTTCATCTACAGAAATAACAGATATGACAAAGCCAAGCTCTTTGAAAACTTTGTCTACATAACTCTCATTTAACTGCCTCTCTATGGCTTCCTTTGTAGGAAGACCAAAATGCTTTGGCTCTACTCTTACATGATCCTCGACTTCCGTTAAATAAAACATTTTTCTTTGTATATTTATAAGTTAATTTAAGTAAAAACTCAAGCAAAAATCGATTTAAAAAGCTTTTGTTTTGGCTTAAATAATCCGGAATATAAATGCTTAAATAATGACCTTCGAATCCAAAGGTATGGAAGGACATATGAATGTGGCTGTTTTTCAGATTGAGAAAGGTCAGAATGATTTATCTTCCTTAGTCAGGCAATTATGGAAGGAAAAAGGCGCTCAAAAAGGTATTGTAGAAGAAGATATTATAGAGATGGAAACTCCTACTGGCAAATACTCATTAAAACAGGGAAAGGACGGAGTTTTTCAATTGGAGACAGATAAATATGCTACTTTTCTTGTAAGAGTAGTTGAAAACCAATTATGGGTTCCATCAGGCCATGGTTTGGCTAAGTATATAGAATTTTGGTTTAGAGATAAAAAAGTAGGATATGACCTTGGAAGAAAAGAAATGCAGAGAGATTATTTTGAAAACAAAGACCAAATCCCAGATTTTCCAGTAAATATGGATGAGATAAGAGAAGTTTCTTACAGGCCTAGATAGATAAAAAGGAATAAGTTTAAAAATAGAGATAAGAAGGAGAAATTATGAAAGATGCAGTCTTGCTCGAAACAAGTTTATGTGCAATAGTCAGAGATGAAAAGATGAATCCTGCAGGAGGCATAATGAGATTTCTCGCTGGTGCAATGCCTCACGTTGGAAAAGGAGTTGTTGTAGATACGGGTTCTAAAGATGGGACAAGAGAGTTATTAGAAAGAGCAAAAAAAGATTTTTCCCATTTATCTGTCTATGATACCCCATTTAAAGGATATGCGGAGGCGAGAAATTCTGCACTCAAAAGAGTGAAAACAAAAAGAGCACTTATTCTTGATGCAGATGAAATAATTCTGCAGAAAGATTTTACACGATTGGCAGAAATGTTGAACTGTAGTAATGCACCAGGATTTAGTTTTAATTTTGTTACAGTTCATCCTGATGGGGCGTATGATGGTGGAGTAGGGCATTACGAAAGATTATTTGATGTGGTCGGCATGGAATTTTATAATATGTATAAATGGAAATATGAATCTCTAAGAACTCATGAAGGGTTTAAAAAAACCGATATTAATGTATATCATTTCATACCTAGAGGTGGTATTGGCAGCAAGAAATTAGAATATTGGTATCACAAGGATAATATTTCTGATGGTGTAGCGCCTTCACAGGTTTGTGGATTTGATGAGTGGAAAGCATATAATCTGCAAAGAGATCTTTACGTGGCTTCAAATTTGGATAGAGTGGTAGAAACAGAGGAAGAGGCTTTAGAAGCTTTTTAATTCTTTCAGATTGCAACTAATGATAGTATTCTGGTTTTCAAAGTAAATTTTGCCCTTAAACTTTTTGTTCCGAAGAAATAAGGGCATCCAATATTTATCGTCTGGCCACATGATGCTATATGGTATTTCATTAATGTTAAACCATTGAGGTCTCATTTCATCGCTTTCCTCCGGATTTCCTCGATATTCAAGTATTCTATAGAAGTGAACTTCCAATATTTCTGGGTTGTCTCTGAATTCGAAATCAATCTCTCCAAACTTTTCACTTCTTAAAACGTCAATACCTGACTCTTCTTTAAATTCTCTTGCGACTGCTTGGTCGATTGTTTCTCCAGGTTTGACTTTCCCTCCGAATCCATTCCATCTTCCCTCACCAAAACCTGTTTTTTTCATTCCAAGAAGAATTTTATCTCCCTCGAGGATTAATCCTACAGTCATCATTTTTTTCATCCATATGGTTAATCTTTGCTGTTTAAAAATATTTATTTTCTTGAAAGCGAAAAGCATAAGTTTATAAGCAGTTATTTTTTCATTTAATTAAGCTAAGGCATGATTGTGGATGCGATAACCTCAAGGAGACAAGACTGATTCTTAGCGCATACAAGATGAATGTAAGGAGGACAGCATGAGTAAAAGATTGTTTGTCGGAAATTTGCCTTTTAGCCTAACGCAAGAAGGATTGACAAATCTCTTTTCTAAGTACGGTAAGCTTGGCGAAGTTACAGTTGTAACCAATAAGTTTAACGGAAGGTCGAAAGGATTTGGTTTCGTAACAATTGAAGATGACGCCCAAGCAGCCACGGCCATATCAGAAATGAATGGAAGTGACTTAGAAGGCAGAAAGTTAACTGTTAACGAAGCTACACCATTTGACCCTAACAAACCTAGACCAGAAAGACGTGGCGGATTTGGAGGAGGATATGGCGGAGAGAGAAGAAGCTTCGGCGGACCTCGAAGGTTCGGCGGAGGAGGCGGAGGCGGAAGAAGATTCGGCGGAAGAGACAACAGAAGAGAAAGTTCAAATTCGGAAGAATTTTAATTAATTAAAATTCTTGTTGGTTTTTCCACTTAAATTTTTATTTTTTATTTTTCCCTTTTTATTTTTGAAGGGGTTTGGTTCTTTGTATACTTGATTGCAAAAATATTTAAAAGAAACATTTAAATATTGTTATATCAATAGATATAACATGGAAGAAACGACATTAAAGGGAATATTAAGGTTTCCTAGATTAGATACTGTGCTAATGGTAGAAGAAGCTATAAAAGAATACGATGGAGAGTTCAAAAAAAGAAGTTTATGGGAGCACCTTCCAAAAAAGATGATGTACCAGACTTTTTGTGTGATTATAGACTATCTACTTTACTCTAGAAAAATATCAGTTGACTCGGAGGGAAAAATAGGCTGGATATTCTATCCTGAATCAGCAAATAGATTTTATAGAAGAAAGGATTTGGGAAGAAGAAAATGATTCTCCCTTCGGAAATAAGATTTGCGGATAATAGTCTAAAACAAACATTCTACAAATTGGAGCAAGGAGATCCTTCTGAAAAAGAATTATTCAAATTCATCAATCAGGCAATGGATAATATAGAAAATAATGCTTTTTGTGGAGTCCAGATACCAAAAAAGCAGATTCCTAAAGAATATATAAAAAAGTATAGCTCTGCAAACCTATGGAAATATGATTTACCAAGTGCTTGGAGACTCATCTATACTATAAGGGGCGGAAAACCAATAGTTGTAAGCTTAATTCTCGAATGGATGACTCATAAAGAGTATGAAAGAAAATTCAATTATTGAATAATTTTGTTTTACTACTTTTGAAAATGAATTTTGAGTATAAGATTTAAATAACGATTATCTCTCCATAAATCATGTCATTAATTGGAAAAACTTATAATGTTATTGCTGCTTCAGTTATTTCAGGAGCCATATTGACGTTAGGCATACAGCAAGTACGCGCGTTTAGAGATGAACGTGACTTAACAAATAATCTTACTTCTGAGCTAAAATTGATTTATGAACGAGATGCTCAGTTAAAAGGGCAAACTGCCGAGTTAATTGGACAAAATAGAGTTTATCAAGAAGGTATTGAAGGGATAATGAAAGATCTCAGAAAGCATTAAAAATCCCAGTTCTTATTATATAATATGCAAAAAGAGAGCGTGCGAAAGATATGGATTGTTAGCATTTATGCAATTGCGATGGGCTTTCTTGAAGCTGCAGTTGTTGTTTATCTTAGAAAATTATATTATGTTAATGGGTTTGATTTTCCATTGAAAGGATTTATTGAACCATCTGTTTTATCGGTTGAATGGATCCGTGAGTTCTTTACAGTTGTAATGCTTGTTACTATCGGACTTCTTGCGGGGAAGAAGTTTTATGAAAAGTTTGCTTATTTTGTTTATGCATTTGCAATCTGGGATATCTTCTATTACATCTTCCTTAAACTTTCGTTGAATTGGCCTTCATCTTTGTTAACCTGGGACTTACTATTCTTGATACCTTGGCCTTGGATTGGGCCAGTTATAGCACCGTTAATATGCACCGTACTAATGATAGTTATGACTTTTATTATAATCAGATTCTATGACAAAGGAAAGAAAGTCAGCATAAACTGGAAGGAATGGACATTGATGATTGTTGGAGTCATTCTTGTGCTTTATACCTGGATGTATGATTATGGAAAGTTAATATTTAATGGAGGATATGCAAAAGACTTCTTTTCTCTAACAGGGAATAATGATTTCTACATTGCTGTTTCTAATCTAATTCCTCAAACATATAATTGGTCAGTATTTATTCTAGGAGTTGCTTTTGCAGCTGCAGGAATACTATTATTCTATCTGAGAATGAGAAGAAAGTAGAAGTTATTTCTAAAGATTATAGACATATTCATTGCAGAAGTCGCAGTTCTTTTCAATTGGGCACGGCTTGAAGCCCAAGCGATAGGCTTCGTGTATCCTTTTTGCGGTCTTTATTATTTCGTCTTTGACTTCATAGATATTAAAACTTAAACTGCTGTTAACTGAAACAGCATTTCCCTTATCATCTATCTCAAATTCCAAAGGAATATCTTGTTTTAACATATCCAGAGTTATCTTTCTGACTTTTCCGAACCTTGATGCAGCTATAGCATAATATCCTAACTGCCATTCCCTTGCTCTTGGCTCTACAACTGTTTTCCCGGTTTTATAATCGATTATTTCCATCCATTTATCATTTGTATCTTCATGATAGTCTATTCTGTCTGCATATCCTGTAAAGTTAATTCCTTCTATTTTTGTGTTGAGGTATTGTTCTGTCTTTGATTTTTCATTGTATTTGTCCTTGTTTCTTGCAAAGAAGACTTTAAGCATGTGGGAAACTTCGTTCATGTCGACATCCTCCCATTCTTCTTCCAAATGCAATGTCTTTGCATAGTCATTGAATTCTTTTAGTGTTTTAAATCTGGATTTTACTCCTTCTTCGAGAACAAGATGAATGAAAGAGCCGAGTTTCATTGCTTCCCAAGAGATTGTTTTCTTTTCTGGCATATTGTATACATATTTATATTCAAATTCCTTCTGGCAATCGTCAAAAAGCTGGAGAGCACTGGGAGAAAGTGGAACTTTTGTCCTGTCTTCTTTTTCAAATTCTATTCCAGAGACAAATTCCCCTATTTGGGGCTCTTTCTTTGTTTCTTTTTCTTTCTCTATGAACTTTTCTTCCTTATCTTGCTGGAAAACTATATCAGAATTAGCCTTGTAGTCTATTTCATTCAGGAATGGAGAAGGATAATGTTTCTTTCCAGAATATTCATTTGCATAAGTGATGATAAGTTTGTTCTTTGCCCTTGTAAATGCGACATAACACAAACGCCTTTCTTCTAATAATTGATTTTTCCTTTCATATTCCCTATAATGATATTCTAACTCTTCCCTGGAAAGGTGCTTCATATCTGAAAATTCAGGGCTTAATTCCAAGGGTATAAAGAGGTTTGGGGATATTTTTTCTATAGGAAATCTTTTGGCGACTAAATTTGAAACTATTACTGTCTTATATTCAAGTCCTTTAGTGGAATGTAGAGTCATAAGCCTTATACCATTGTCTTCAGGTTCTGCACTATCTATTTCTATCCCTAGATTGTCAAGAATTGAAAGATAATCGATAAAACTGCCTAAATCAGAATTATAAATGGTTGAATGATCCCTTGCTAAGTCAAAGAATTTTGTAAGATTTAATGTTCTTTCCAGTTCTTTTTTCGTATTTTCCTTTTCTTCTCCAGCCAATAACTTGTATATTTCTGTAATAAGTGAGGTCGCATCTTTATTTGCATATTCTTGCAATGATTTTATCCTTTCAATTAATATTTTCCCAAGCATCTTTCCTTGGTCAGTTAATTGCAGTTTATTTAAAATAGAAAATTCGTTGAAAAACTTCTGGCTTATTGGAACTTCATTATTTTCTAAGATATTTTCATTATTGTCGAATCTTTGCTGGTTATTATTATTTTTATCTATATTATCCTGGTTATTATTCTCTTTATTTCTGCTGTTTGGCCTGTCTGCTTTGATGAATTTGCCTATTTTTATTAAATCCTGCTCTGGAAAGCCTGATTCATATATTAAGCCCCACCAGGCGTCTTCCCCCCCTTTCTTATTTCTCTTTAACTTATCCAAAATAGTCATATAATAGACAACTTTTTTTATGTCTTTGTTTTTTAATAGACTTCCACGAGTTACAGAGACAAAATTTATATTTTCTAACTCGAGAGCACGTCTGATAATTCTTCCCTGCTGGTGTGTTCTGAACATAACACATATTTCATTCATCTCTATTCCTTTGGCAAGTTCAGATTTGATTAGTTCAACTATCTTTCTTGCCTCTTCCTTTCCATTTTTCATCTCATAGACTTCTATTTTATCTCCCTCTCTGCCTTCAAAGTTTTCAACGAAGAAACAATCATCTTTACTGTCATAATTATTAAGGATAAGTTTATGTGCAAGCTTAAGAATTTTATTGCTCGACCTTCTTGATTTTGCCAGCGTGAAAATATCCTCGGTCTTTACATTAAAATATTTTTTGAAAAGGTTGAAATTGTCTTTATACGCTCCTCTGAATCGGTATATTGATTGATTTAAATCTCCTACAACAGTTATATTTCTATGCGGGGCTAGAAGTTGAAGGAAGTCCAGCTGGATTTTGTTTGTATCTTGGAATTCATCGACTACAATGTAATCGTAATTATTTGCTATGTCTGGAAATTGTTTTAAAAGGGATAGGGCATTTTTATTTAAGTCAGAATAATCTAAACAACCTGTTTTGACCTTGATTTTTTCATAAGCACTCCAGGCATTTACGAATTTTCTCAATGAAATTGTGTTATTTATCTTTCTTATCTCGCTGGTGATGTGTTTTTTGTTCTCTTCGTCTTTTTTTAGATGCATAGTTTGCAATTCAAATTGCAATTGCTCCAACCTTTCGTCAACATCCAAACAATTTAACTCAAACACTCTTTTATTAACATAATTTTGCAATTCTTCCAGCTTAATGCCTAGGTCTTTTGCTGTTCCTATGGCTTCTATGTATTTGTGGCAGTAATAGGGAAAGATTTTTAGATTTCTATTTAGAATAACTTTTGCATCGTCTGGTTCTAAGATGGTAAAGTTTTCCTTAACTCCTATTTTGTGCCCGTGTTTTCTCAATAAATCTGCTGAAAAAGCATGAAAAGTCCTCACAATTGGCTCTTTTCCTTCCTTTAATTCAAGGGATTTTTGCACTCTTGAAAGAAGAGAATTTGCTGCTTCATTTGAAAAGGTGATACATACTACTCTTTCTGGTGGATAAATGTTTTTTTGGATAAGATATTTTATCTTTTCGACAATTGTATGCGTTTTTCCTGTTCCCGCACCGGCAAGAATTACGCAAACCCCCAATTTTTCTATTGCTTCTTCAGGATTATTATCCAGCATCTATTTTCTTAGAAATAACAGGTTAAATATGTTTAGTATTTGAAAATTAATTACCAAGAAACTAATTCTGTTTTTGCTTTTGCTCTTCTAAATCTTTCTGCAGCGTCATATTTTGTGCTCATTTCTTCAACTATCCAGTCAATTCTATCGCCTATGTGTATATCTTCAGACTTAACAAGCTGTTGTCTTTCCAATTCGACTATTCCAGAATCAACTACCCTAACATCTTTCAATGTGTGCTCCCTAAGCCCTACTGGATGATAATCAAGCTCAAAATAAGGTACAAACCCAGGTATTCTTCCTGTTCTCAATCTATCGCATATTGAAGCTATATTGACTTCTCCTGTATCTTTTCTTGGAACACAATCGGGACGAATAGAATCAACTACCAATCCCTTTGTAAATCCAGTAAATGGGTCACCAATCCAAGACCCCGTTTTTTCTCCAATTCTATACATAGTCTCGTCTGCTGTCATGAAAATGTCAATATAATCCTCAGACACATTTGGTGTTTCATCTTCTGCCATTTTTATCTTCCCCTCTCAAGCTCCATTGCCCTTTTTTTGGAAACCCTTTGCATCAAAGTAAATTTCTCCCAATTAGCTAGAGGGGTTTGTAAAACAAGCCTAGATTTATCCAAACTAATTATTTCTTGTCGCTGTGCAACTTGCGCTTCAGATATATTAAATCCTCTATTCAAAAAATATAGTACAAGAGCATCAAAATGTGTGTGATAAAAGTCTACGGTCTCCTCCTCAACACCCGGACCGTAATCTATCTGGCCTTCCACAAAATACCCTTCAGAAACCTTCTTCCTTCTTACAAGAGTCCCTACCAAAGGCAATGCTTTTATCTCATAATTTCTCCTTCTTCCAACAGTTATATTTGTTGTCATAAAATTCTTCTCTCTGTAAACTATTTAAACCTTACTATTTGTAACCACTTTTAAGTAATATTAATGTTATTTGTCTTTTGGTTATTGTCATTTTTTCATTTTACCAAAAAAAATCCTCAAAGAAAATGTTTTTTCCCTTAACTCCAAGCTCATTTAAAATTATACATAAGGTGTTTTTCATTTCTATAGGGCCACATATGTAGTAATCCTTATCGCAGGGGTCTTCTACATATTCAGTTATCATTTCTTTTGATATTCTGCCTTTTTCCATGCTTGACACTCTCCTTTTTTCCCGAGTTAATATATAGACTTTTTTGAACCAATTTTTATTAATCTTATCCAGTTCTTTTTTAAATATTATATCTTTAATTTTCTTTGACGAGTATAACAAGATTGTTTTTTGGTTGTCTTTTCTATTTATTTTATCTCTTATCATGCTTCTGAATGGAGTAATTCCTACTCCTCCGGCTATGAAGACTATGTCTTTTTTGTTGTCATTAATTGTAAAGTTGCCAAACGGTCCTTCTAATTTTATCTCATCTCTCGGTTTTAGTTTTGTGGCTTCTTTTGTAAATCTTCCGTCTAGTTTTATTGTAAAATGAAGTTCTTTCTCTCCGGGAGCATTTGATATAGTAAATGGGTGTCTTGCGTAAAGGCCTTCTTTTTCGAGCCTTAGAAAGCAAAATTGCCCTGCCTCAAAGGAAATTTCATGTTTTGGATTAAGTATTAATGTGAATGTGTCTTTTGCCTCCCATTTTATTTCTTTTACTAAAAATTTGTTTCTTTTTTGTCTAATTTTGTAGTTTGTTCTGTAAATAATTCCAGCAATTACAAAAATTGCCAAAAATGTGTAAAATATCTTTATTATGAGAAAATGTGACGATGTGCCCCAAAAAGAAGCATGATATAAAATTAGGAAGAATAAAACATAGGTTAATACGTGAAGATATTGCCAGACTTTATGGGAAATCCTCTTGTAGTTTAATGAAGAAATCATTATAATAATGAATGAATATAATCCCAATGTGCCTGCTGCCAGAGGGAGAATGGCAAAATTAGGAATCAGGTTCTTCACAAAGGAAATGCTGGACAAAATAAAGAATATGGGATGAGATAAGACAACAAAATAGGATGCTATCGCGAATTTTCTCTGAAACTTTATTATTCTGTCTATTCCAAAGTATTTATCAAAGAATCTTGCGCTATCGCCAGAAATTACCAGAAAAGAAATAAATAGAAAACTTGTTAGTCCTATGAATTTTCCAATTTTATAAAGAATTGCCTGGAAATCTAATTGTAAATTGAATGGTGCAAAAATAGTATAAACTGCAGAGACAAGGTAAATTAAGATAAAGGCGAAAATTCCTGCAATTATGAGTTTTTTTGTATTTTCTTTTTTCAAGTTTATTCTCCGATTATGAAATAATTAACTTGGCCTTTTAAATTATGTGATAGGTTATTCCAGAAAATAATAATCTAAAAATTTAGATTAATCAGTTACTATTAATTTGCCAACCATATTAATATGGTCTACACCGCACCTTGTCGGACAGCGGAACTGGAATGTTCCAGTCTTGTTTGGAGTAAATTCAACAGAGCCAATGCCCATTACACCTAATTCAGGAATTGATATTCCATGAGTTGTATCTTGATTGTTTATGATTATCTTAACTGGCTGGTCTTTCTTCACAGTTATTGTGTCTGGAGTATAGGACCATCTTGAAGCGTTAATGTTTATCATCTCTGGCTCGATAGAGATTGCATTCGCAGTTATTTTTGAATTATTTAATGTAAAATAAAATCCTGCTGCTAACGCGACAACTACAATTGCAGTGAGAATTATTGTTGATATTTTCATATTCCTTCCTAATAAAATTATCTTATAAACCTTATTAAAGTTAAATCTTGAAATATAATTATTAAAAAAAGTTAAAGACTAGCTGTAATTTGCCTTTAAGTTATTGGAACTATTTACTTGTCTTTAGAAACTTTAGTAGCTTTCGGACCTTTGTCGCCTTGTTCTATGTCAAATGTAACTGAATCGCCTTCTTTGAGAGAGACTCCTGGCTTAAGTCCAGTAGCATGAACAAAGTAATCCTTTCCATCTTCTGCAGTTATAAATCCAAAGCTCTTATCTACGTTGAAAAATTTTACTTTTCCTTTCATTTGTATACCTCCCGAAATTTCATACTTTGAGAAGTTTTTGTTCTCTTATAAAGGTTGCTACTTTGGAGAATGTTAAGTTTTCGTGGCTTAATCGCATTTTCATAATTTAATTTATATAATATGTTTATAGAGGCTATTAATGATAATTATCTGGTTTTTATCTTGTTGATTTATCTTTTTTAAAAAACCACGCAGAGCTAACACACCAGCTAATTTGATAAATTGATGAATTAATGGAAAACGCCCGGACCAGGATTTGAACCTGGGAAACGCTTGCGCGTAACAAGTTCTCCAAACTTGCGGAGTAACCACTGTCCCATCCGGGCACTAAATATAAAGAGAAACAAGGGTTTTAAAGATTTTTGAATTGCTTAAAAGATATTTATTGTCCAGTAAGCCAGGCATCATAGACAGGCATGATAACTTTTAGAATATCTTCCGTTACTTTTTCTATTTCTTGATTGCCGTTTATTCTGACTATTGGACCGAAGACTTTTCTTGCTCTCATGTCTGCATTGGCAAGAGCTACTAATTCTCTGTATCTGTTAATTAAAAGTTCATTGAATTGCGAGTTATTCTCAAATTTTTCTCTCTTGTCGCCTCTTTTAATCATCCTCTGCTCTGCGACCTCTCTTGAAATGTCGACATAAATTGTTAAATCTGGCGTGAGGGTTTTTGCCTCTTCATGATATTTTATTATATCTTCTACCGGGACTCCCTGGGCCGATTGATAGGCTCCAGTTGACATTGAGTATCTGTCACAGAAAACCAGGGTTCTTTGATTTGAGGCCGGAATTATTTGTTCTTCCGTATGTATCTTCCTATCTTGGACAAAAAGGTGTAAATCTACTATTCCTCCATCAAATGGATTTGATTGTTCCTGCAGCATTTTTTTCAATTCCGAAGCTCTAAATGTTGGCTCTCTTGTGAGAAGAATGTCTTGATATTTATTTTTCATTCTTATCGCTTTTGCTGCCTGCTCCAATTGAGTGCTTTTTCCGCTTCCATCTGGACCCTCCCAAACTATGAATAGGCCCGGCTTGTATCCTCTTTTTTCATCCACAGATTATTTTAGAAAAGAGACTTATAAATGATTTATATGCTGCAAAGAATATTTTAGACAATCTACTTTCTTCTGGAATAAGTAGCGAAAACCAAATTTTTATATAGATGGACTTCTCTCCAATCCAGCTTCCATATCTTTGTGTCTATGTCTGGAAACTTTGTGTCTCCTTTTACTTCAAGACCAACGTAAGTTATTTCCAACCTCGAGGCAAGACTAATTGTTTGGGAATAAATCTCTCCTCCTCCTCCAACATAAATATCTTCCTTGTCATAGCTCCTTGCTCTTAGAACTGCGTTTTCCAGTGAATTGCATATTTCGGCGTTTTTTGAATCGAATCCAGATTTGGAAATAACAATGATTTTTCTATTTTCCAATGGTTTGTCTAATGATTCATAGGTTTTTCTTCCCATTATCAGACAATAACCAATTGTTAATTTTTTGAATCTCTGCAAGTCTTCAGATATATGCCAAGGGACTTTGCCTTCATTGCCAATAACATTATTTTTTGCAAGCGCAGCAATGAGAACAAGATTGTTTTGATTTTCTGACATTTTATGCTGCCATTCTTGCTCTAGAGTCCCATTTATGATATTTGTAGTCTTCCAGCTCCAAGACTTCTAGGGCAGGTCTTTCTATCATTTCAAACAATGGAAGGTCAGATTTTATTTTTAGTCTTGGCAATTCTAAAGGCGTTTTTGATAATTGCTCCAAAACAAAAGGTATGTGGTCTTTTCTTTCATGAAGTTTGCCCTCTTCTGGAGCTTTGTTTATGTACCATTGTCTTATCTGCATATAATCTTCAGGCTTTGTCGCTTCTCTTACTTTATTTCTGAATTCTTTCAAATTTTCATTGTTTTTAAGAAAATCTGCTCTTGGTGGAACTCCATTGTATATATGGACATTAATTAAAGTGTGTCCGGACTCTCTTGGAATCAATCCAAGCTCTTTTGCAACTAAATGTGCCAAGATTGCCGGTCCAGACCTATTAAATGGCACCCCGAGGAAGGAGTCGCAGGATCTTTGCACCATATGTAAATCAAGGAATTTGTTTTCCCAGACAGCAAACTGATACCAAAAATGGCAAGGCGCGAGAGCCATTCTTTCCGTTGTAACATCTTCAACATCCCAGGCATCCATGATTGCGTATCTGGAGCCAGGATCCTTTCTTAAAATAGACAAAACATTTTGAAGTTGGTCTATTTCTCCTCCATCTCTTCTTTGCTTGTGCCTCAATTGAAAGCCATAGATTGGACCCATATCTCCTTCAACTCGCGCAAATTCAGGATCTGATTTTATTTTTTCCATGTATTCTGCAAATCCTTCCTCCAATTCTTTGGTGTTCTTTTTTATTTTTCCTTTAAGCTGATGTCTTTTTAAGTAAAAATCATATGCATTATCATTCCAGATTGGCACATTTTTGTCTACCAGGGTTTTTACATCTCTTTTGCCAGCCATTATCCAGAACATTTCTTCGGCAGAACTGTTGAAAAATAGTCTTTTTGTTGTCAAGGCGGGAAAGCCATTTCTTAAATCATGTCTTAACTGATAGCTGTTTCTGCCAATCATGTATTGCTCTGTTCGGTCATTGAATTGTCTGTCTCCATTCACGAGGAGATATTTTAGCATTTGTAAATAGTCTTCCATCTTTTATTTGAATAGAGTTGAAATGGAGTTTATAAATAATTATATCCTGCAAAATATCAATTCATAGACTGCAGGTAGTTTTTGATGTGGGGCCAGCTTACTTTTGTCCAGTTTTCAACTTCGTTTTCAGGGTTTTTTAGTATTTCTTCAGCTTCCTCAATTGAGTAAAAATCCCCATGAGCCATTCCATCACCGCATCGAACTTTTTCATCTGTTTTTGCAATGGCTATAACTCCGAGATGAACTTTATCAAATACAGAGTAATCAACATAAATATATCCAAGGCATTCAGGATTTGGATAGTTTTGCATGACTGTTTCTTCCCGCATCTCTCTTATCATCGCATCTCTTAGGGGATTAAGGGATTTTTCTTCTGTATCCTTATCAATATGTCCTCCTATGCCTCCTGAATACTTGTTCAGATGTCTTTTTTCTTTATAATCTCCTTTGCTTAGGGCTCTTTGATAAAGAAATACCTTCTTTTCCCTTTCATTGATAAGCCAGACATATGGAACTGCCTGGATATAATCTGGATTGTTTTCTAAATCGTCATTTCTCTCTTTGAACTCATGATTTTTGTTTATAATATCTATAAAGTTTGCTTCTTCTAACGGCAGGAAACCAAGGAAATTCTTTTTTTCAAATAATTTTTCTTTTTTGACAACGAGTATTTCTCTTGACATTTCTTTTCTAGAATATAATTGTTTAAAAACCTATCCTGGCTACAGTGTCAATGCGAAATGATTTGATTATCTGCGACTGGAGTGGAACTATAAGCGATGATTTGCTTCCTGTTTGGAGAACAAATAATCTTATGCTTATGAAATATGGGTTGCCCGCAATAGAATTTGAGCAATTTATAAGAAATTCTTCGAAATCAATATTTGAATACTACAAGGAGCAGGAAAAAGACTTTAAAAATGACGCTGTTATTAATGACTTTTGCCAGTTTTTTGAATATGTTAAAAGGCAAGGAGTAGCTCCAAAAGCCTATGATGATGCTTCTGAATTTCTTGAAGATTTAAGCAGTAAAAATAAGTTAATAGCTGTCGTAAGCAGTCATCCTGAGAAATTTGTTCTTAGAGAGGCTGAATATTATGGCTTCGACGATTTTTTTACAATTATGAGAGGCGGTGTTTATGATAAGGCTAAAGTAATAGGAGAAGTATTGAATGAATTGGCAGTAGAAAATGAAAGAACTGTTTACATAGGAGATACTACATTTGACATGGAAGCTGCGCAAAGGGCAGAAGTTCAGGGATTTGCTTTATGCCGAGGATATCACCCAAGAGAGCTTTTGGAAAAGGTGATGCCAAAGGAAAAAATTTTCAATAACCTTATAGATGTTCTTGATTCTGGAGTATTGGGAACTTAAAATAAAAAGAGGCAGTCTGCAATATATATTATAGTAGAGAATAGTTAAGTTTAAATTGACTCGCAATAAACATATTTATGGAAAAAACAGAAATACAAAGAAAGATTGAGAATGTTGTTACAAATGGTCTTGGATATCATTCCAGAACAAAATTTTTAACAGATGAAACGGTTACAGATAAATATATATTGTTGGGGCAGTGTTTTTTGGATGAAGATTTTGTTAAAAATTCAAGGGGCGGACTTAGGGCGCATTTGGCTGATTTGGATTCGAGGATTAAACTTCCAAGATTAAGAAAGATTTATAATATTATTCAGAGAAAAAGGGACGATATTGGCGGCAGTTTTAGTTTGAGGCGTTTAGGATACTCTATTGATTTGTTTAGGTTGGGAATGGGAATTTCTGCATATGAAAGTTCTCCCAAAACACAAACAAGCCTTGCGATAAATAATGCTACATTGAGAATGATAAATGGTTTATTTAGTGGCAGAAGTGTATCGAACGGGTTCGGAAGGTATCTTGCGAGTGAAGTATTTACTTTCCAAAACTTAGAAAATAAGTAAAGGAATAACTAATCCTTCATCTCAATCTTAATCTGGACAGGTCTTGGAATTTTGAGCTTCATGATAGGATGCAGAATTCTGTCTTCAGCCGGAATGTCAAGAATTCTTCTGTGGACACGCATTTCAAACCTGTCAAATGTAGCTGTTCCGTTTCCACAAGGCGATTTTCTTGTTGTTACTTTGAGTCTTTTTGTCGGCAAGGGTATTGGCCCCCTCATAAGAACTCCAGACCTTGCTGTAATTTCTTTTATAGAATCTATAACCTTGTTTAAGGAACCTATATCGATGCTGCTTAATTTTATTCTTACCTTTGCCATTCTAAACTGAAAGGAAAGTCATTTTTAAACCTTTCAGTCACGAAACCTTAACTTTCCCTAGGCTTTCCCAAAGGTCATTTTAAAACTTAGCTTAATTAGATAATTGGTTGTGTTCAATGATGATTAGTAGCTGTGAAGACAAGGGGTTTGTTCTTTGGCGTCTTATCGCTTATCATACCTATAATTTATTCATTTTTACATAAATAAAATCCATTAAAAGATGCAATTCCAATCCAAGCCCGAGGAGAAAAAATGGTTTAATGAATATAATGGTGGCTGCAACTATAAGAATAAAAATCCAATTTTTGTGGAAAAAATGTATTTTGAAGGGATTTCTTTTCCTTGCATATATTGGCCTTGAAAACAAATGGTCTAAGTCTATAAGCTCCGCTGAAAACAGAATTGTCAGATAATAGGGGGAAAGAGCAACTATCCCCAACTTTGCCAGAATGCCATAGAGAATAAGGCTGAATGTAAGATGTGTCGGGGTTAACATGTTGGCATATGGTGTGACTGGATTAGTATGAGTGGGCCCTCGGCGCCGCGTGCTTCGGGCCCCTTCATCCCAGCCGAAGCGGGATGAATATGATAATTCACATTCATCGTTAAGATATTTAAATCTGTCTTTTAATAACTGGAAGTAGTTTGTTTCTAACTATAAGGGTTTAACCAACCATCATAACCTGAAGTGTCAATCCCATCCGTGTTTTCTGGAGTACTATGAAAAGGTTCATCAAAACTAATTTAAACTATCCTTGTTACCATAGTCTAATGAAAAGGGGAAAAAATGCAGGTTGAAATAATAATATCTATTGGAATAATCATAGGCATTGCTGCCATTCTTACTGTCATTGCAAGAGCCATTAAACAGCCTCCGATAATTGCTTATTTGATTTCTGGAGTATTAGTCGGCCCGATTGCTCTTGCTCTTGTCGGTCCTGGAACGAGTTCTGCAGAATTCTTGCAGGTTTTTGCAAGAATGGGCGTGGCATTATTGTTATTTATTGTCGGACTTAGTTTAGATTTAAGAGTTTTGAAGGAGTTTGGAAAGGTTGCTTCTCTTGCCGGACTAGGAGAAATTATGGTTACTGCAGTTCTAGGATTTTTAATTTCCTTGCTTCTTGGCTTGAAGTTCACTCCTGCATTGTATCTTGCAGCGGCTCTTGCTTTTTCTTCTACTGTTGTGGTTGTAAAGATTTTATCTGACAAAAAGGAAATAGATACACTACATGGAAGGATTGCTTTGGGAATCTTGATTATCGAAGATTTCGTGGCGGCATTAGTTTTAATGCTGATTCCAATATTGCAGTCAGGGCATCCAGAAACCATCTTTTTAGGAATAGGAAAAATTGTGTTTTTAATTTTCGCAATATTTATTCTTTCTGTATTCGTGGTAAATAAATTAATTTTTTATCTTGCAAGGCATCAGGAGACCTTGTTCTTATTCGGCATTGGCTGGGCTTTTATTCTTGCAAGCATATTCCACATTTTTGGATTGTCAATGGAGATAGGGGCATTGATAGCTGGAATGTCTTTGGCTTCTTCAAAATATACTCTTGAGCTTGGAGGAAAGATAAAACCATTAAGAGATTTCTTTGTTGTTTTGTTGTTCGTATTCTTCGGAAGTCAATTAATGGGCCCGGTAACTTTTAACATAATTAGAGATGCAATTATATTTTCTCTTTTTATATTGCTATGCAAACCGCTTATTGTAATGTCTTTTGTAAGGTTCTTTGGCTATAAGAAAAGAACAACTTTCCTTACCGGCTCTTCCCTGGCTCAAATATCGGAGTTTTCCCTGGTTTTAATTCTAGTAGGATATAATCTTGGACAGCTAAATCAGGATTTCATGAATCTTGCAGTTTTAATTTCTTTAATAACCATAGGAATAAGCAGCTACAGCATACATTATTCCCACTCAATATTCAACAAACTATCCAGGTTCTTGGATATATTTGAAAAAAACAAAACAAGAAAAATTGAAAAGAAGAAAGATAAAAGTTATGATATAATTTTGTTTGGCTACCATAGAATAGGATACAAAATATTGCAAACATTAAGAAAGCAGAATGCTAATTTCCTAGTTGTCGATTATAATCCAAGAGTTATTCTATCTTTGGAAAAGGTAGGGGTTAACTGCATATATGGCGATGCCGCAGATTCAGACTTTTTATCCGAACTTCCATTGAATAAGGCAAAAATAATAATTTCCACTATTCCACAGGAAGAAGCAAATATTACCCTTAGAGATAAGCTGAAAGAGTTGAAGGCGAAGGCAACATTTATTGCAACTGCAGAGCAGCCAAGGCAGGCAATGGATTTGTATGAACAAGGGGTAGATTATGTTATTGTGCCACATCATCTTGGAGGGAGTTTTGTTTCGACTATTATACAAGCCTTTGGGACAGCAAAGGAAAAGTATAAGTCTGCAGGAAAAGACCATTATAAAGAGCTCAAATCAGCAAAAGATAATTCTACTTATAATTAAACATCCTGCAGAAAATATAAGGTAGTGTTATCTAATATAACGTAGCGGTCTATAACATTGTTGTTTTAGCAAACATCAGGATATTAGTTATACATAAAAAATATGAAAGTGCCGGCGCGCTGTCATTGGGATCGAGTGCGCCGACAATGATCAGTGAGGGGCGATTTGTGATAGTTCTTAATCTTTTAACACGAACTAATAATGTTTTCCAGTTTGTTTAATAAAGGGTTTAGATTCAATCGTTTAATTATCTTTTAAAGCCTTTGCTTTTTTCTTTTTCGTGGCATTATTTAGTATATAATTAAGTGGGAAACAAAATAGTTTAAATATACAATATTTCTCATAGAAACATGTTAGATATCAAATTGATAAGGGAGAATAAGGAATTAGTAAAAGATAGTCAGAAGAGGAGAGGGATGAACGAGCGGGATGTGGATAAGGTGTTTGATTTGGACAAGAAGTGGAGAGATTTGAAGGAGGAAGTTGATTCTTTAAGAGCAAAAAGAAACAAGATATCCATACAAATAAGCGAGGCAAAGAAAGCGGGAAAGAATATTGATGCCCTGATGAAAGAAGCGAAACTTATCCCGCAGCAGTTGGCTAATAAGGAAAAGGAAATGAATGAGACAAAGAAGAAAAGAGATTCTCTTTTGAGAGAAATACCCAATATAGTTTCAAAGGAGACACCTACCGGGGATGCTTCAAAGAATAAGGTACTGAAAGAATATGGCAAGGTTCCAAAGGCAGCATTTAAGCACAAAGATCATGCAGATGTTTTAATAGCTCTTGATCTTTTAGACACGCAGAAGGCATCTGAAGTTGCAGGCTCAAGATTTTATTACCTTAAAGGCGATCTTGTCAGGTTAAATTTTGCAATTATTAGTTTTGCCCTCGATTTATTAAAAAGCAAAGGATTCATTTTAATACAGCCGCCTTACATGCTTAGAAAAGATATTTTAGCAGGGGCAATCCCGCTTGCAGCTTTTGAGGAAATGATATATAAAATAGAAGGCGAAGATTTATATTTAATCGGTACAGCTGAACATGCAATAAATGCCTATCATTCAAACGAAACTCTTAATCCTAATTCTCTTCCTTTAAGATATGCTGGCATTTCTCCTTGCTTTAGAAAAGAAGCAGGAGCGCACGGAAAAGACACAAAAGGAATTTTTAGAATTCATCAATTTGAAAAAGTAGAGCAGTTCATATTCTGCAAGCCAGAAGATGCATGGAATGAGTTTGACTTAATATTAGATAACACAATAGAAATATTCAGGGCATTGGAAATTCCATTCAGGACAGTCTGCCTGGCATCAGAAGACTTAGGCAGAGTTGCAACAAAGACAATAGACGTTGAAGGATGGTTCCCATCGCAAGAAGTATACAGAGAACTTGGAAGCTGTTCAAACTGCACAGACTATCAGGCAAGAAGAAGTAATATAAAATACCAAAAAGGAAATGAACTGCAATTTGTGAATACACTTAATAATACGGCAATTGCAACGGAAAGAGCAATGGTCTGTCTTGTTGACAATCATCAGCAAGCAGATGGAAGCATAAAGATTCCGAAGGCTCTTTGGCCCTATACTGGTTTTAAGGAAATTAAAGCAAAAACTCAAAAGCAAGATAAGAAAGCAGAAAAACCAGACAAAAAAGAATCAAAACTAATTAAGAAAGAAAAGAAAGCTAAGAAATAATTATTCAAACCTTATCTTATCCCAAATCGCATCAATGATATCTTTTTTTATTTTCTCTCTTAACTTATGGGTATTTGCCCATAAAATACTAGAGAAAGCGATAGATAAGCCTGAGATTGCAACTGTCTATGGCAAAAAAGTTAAAAATAGTTTAGAAATTGCAAAAAAATATAGAGAAAAGATAAATCCAATAGATAAAGTTCTTCCTATTCATGATATTAAAGATATAAGAGAGAAGGTAATAAATAGAGTAAAATCAGAGCTAAATCTGAGAATAACAAAAAGATACATAAACATCAATCTCTCACTTGTGGAAAAGCTTGTTGATATATCCTTAAAAGAACTTAAGATTATCTAATCTCCTTTCCCATTCCATCTTTTCAACTGCAACTCTCTGACCGCATTTATGACTCTTATATCCGGAGAAAGGACATAAACATGGTCGTCCTTGCTTCTCAAGGCGCGGTATATCTTCTGAAGAAATTCTCTTTTAGCTTTATCAAAATAAAAATCCCAATAATAATATCCATGTGTTTTTTTTAGGATTTTCCAAAATACTCCCCTTACGTTTGGATTTGGGTATTTTGTGAAAATAACACTATTGCACACATCTCCTGGAAAGTCAACTCCGCGGGAGCATTTTGTTGTAAATAAAGTATCACTCAACTTTGATTTGAATGTTGATATTAATCTGCCTGTTTTATCTTCCTGCTGTATTTCTATTAAGGTTTCTTTTGGCATTAGGCCTATAAGCCCAAACTTGTCTCTCTCAAGCATTGTTGGAAGATCGTCATATGCGTTGACATGAATCAGTATTGGCTTCTGTGCTTTATTTAAAGAAGATAATAATGCCTTAAGATATTGCTCTCTTGAATGCTTGTTTGATTGAAAGTTGGCATATTTGCAGTCAAACTCTTCTCCTGTTCTTATTATTTCAATATTTCCCTGATGAAGTGTTTCTGCTTCTACTATTTTATAATTCTTGACTCCGAATACATTCTTCAGCACAGACTCGTTATGAAGTGTACCCGACATAAATACCAATGCTTTTGTTTTGCTCTTCAGTTTTTCAAACCTTTTTGACAATTCTGTTGTCACTAATCCTGCGATAAGGTCTTCCCCGTCTTTTCTGAAGCTTACATATGTTTCATCAAAAAATTCCTTAAAATTTTCTACTAGTTCAATGAGATTTCTTGCGTAATTTGCCTCATCAAGCTCCAGTTCTACTCTTATCTCGGGAAATTTTATCATTGTTCTTATCATGTCTCCTATTTTTGTCTCTCTTAGCCTGTATATTTTAGTTTCGTCTATTCCAAGAAGTCTTTTATTTTTTTCTTCTAATTTGATAAACTCTATGATTGAATCTATTATCTTGTCAGTTTCCATGTCGTCAAATTTCATGTATCTGAGTGCATTAAGGGTTTTATTCAAATTGATTTCCTGCTGAGTTGAAAAACTGTCTAAAAATTCATCTGCCTCATCTATTATTTCTACTTCTGTTTCTGGTTTTCTGTCTAAGTCAACTTCTATCTTATATTTTGCAGAATTAAATATGATAATATCTGAATCTAGGTATGCCTGATATTGGTCATAGTAGGAGCATCCATTCTTCCTATGATAAAATATGAAATCCTTCCCATTCAATCCTCTGTATTTCTTTTTCTTTGCATCTTCTAAAGGAATTTGTATGTCTGCCCGAATAATAGGGCTCCAATAGGGATTGCTTGGCGCAATAGCAATTCTTTTCATCTTTTTTATGTTGAAGAGGTCTTTATTTTTTATCAAAGGATTGTTTTCATAGAACTCTTCCAATAAAGGAAGGTTTTTTTCAACTATTTGTATTGTATCTGGAAGAAAAGGGTCATTGCATGATTTTCCCGGTTTAATAATAGAATCATGATTATCTCTTCCTGTAATCATTGCTATTTTCATCTTCTTTCCATGTTTGACAAGATATTTCTTTCCCATATAATCTTCTTCATATTGTCTTTGAAGGCCCTTTATAGGAACAACTATGCTTGTTTTTCCCAAAACCCTTGCAATGTTAAGGGCAATGGCGCTTTTTCCCGTGCCACAGACGCCATGAATGAATATCACTTTTTCTCCTTTCTTAATCAGGTCAATTACCTCCTTTACAATATCTTCCTGTGTCTTTCCATTTGAGAACTTTAAAGGCAACAACTCTTTATTTTCTTCAAATAAACTCCAGTATTCCTTTTCTAATATGTTTTCTATTTTTTTATCTTCCAGAAAAGTCAGGGAATCTGATTTTTTCAATTCTTTTGCTTCAAAGCCATTTTCATTATTACCTAAAATATCTTCTTCATATGCGCCTTTAAACCCGTCTAATTTTCCTTGGGAATCAAATTTCAGTCTGTTCATCTGTAATTGTAAAGAATTGAGTTTAAAAAAATGATTATAACCTGGAAAATGGTAAAAATAAACTACTTTTCCTTGGTTTTTTCGAAAATATAATTATCCAGAGCCAATTTTCCTGCTCCCAAAGCTATGAAAACGAGAAAAATTAAAAAGTAAATAATAGCAAGTTCTCCCCCATTCTGCCAAGGCCATAATCCCCTTTTCATAGGAACCAGATAATAAGCAGCTATCATCAGCAATGCTCCCAAAATAGCAGCATACCTTGTAAACAAACCAATAATTATCAATATTCCAACAAATATTTCTATTATTCCTGCCAAACCTAATTGGGTCGTGATTGCGTATGTTCCTTTACTCGCAAACCAACCAAACAATTTTTGAGCTCCGTGGACGAAAAATAAAAAACCAACTAATATTCTAAATGTAAAATAAAAATAATGCTTGTTTCTATTAAGGTAGTTTGATATCATTATCCTCTCTCTATCATCAATTTATTATTTGCGCTGTTAATGACTACCCTATTTGTAATATTTCTTCTAATGTAATTATCCAATGAGGCAATATATGCTCCTTTTTTTCCATAGTCAATCAATTTATTGTCTATCTTTCCTTCTCCGAGCTTGATTTTTTTTATTTTTATAGAATTAAACATGTCTATCGCAGAATTTATGGCTATTCTATCATCATGTTTTGACTTTAATCTTAAATCTTTCAGCTCTTGAATGACTTCTCTTGGTATTATTACTTTGAAACCAAGATTTTGAAGTTCGAAAACAAAATCTATCTTCCTTTTTACACATGAAATGACAAAATTGCTGTCTAACAAGACTTTCATATACTTATTTAATTTATCTAGATTTATAAGGCTTTTGAAACTTATTTCTTCTTGTGTTTCTCAATTATACCTTTTATCTTTTTCATCTCTTTTTCATTCGGTTTTTCTATTTTTTCTCCGAACTTGAAATATTTACTTTCACAGTATATCAAGGGTTCAGCTTCATCTTCGCGAACTTTCAATATCTCTCCTATGAATAGTTTGTGGTCTCCTCCGAATGTTATTATATCTTTTAATCTGCATTCAACAGCCAGAGCACAGCCCTTTATCATCAATGCCTTAATTTTTTCTGCTTCATAGAATTCATAACCTAACTCTTTTAATACTGCTATTTTGTCTACATTCTCTCCATGGTTTCCTCCCGAGATACTGGAAAGAATATTTTGCTTTATGGATGCAATATGAACGCCAAACTCTCTGCTTTTTTCTATCATTTTAACAGTAGTTGCCTCCTCGTCGATAAGAACGGCTATAAGATTTGGCTCGTACGAAATGTGATATGTCCAAGCAGCGGCCATTACATTATCTTTCTTTTCATCTCTGCAGGTTATTAATCCTACATTTGTTATAAATGGCTTCCACATATCTTCTTTGTTCATATTTAACTTGGGAATTATAAGTTTTTAATTCTTTTCTATTGATTTATATATCATCAGATTTAAATATTAGGTTTATTTTATAGGGAAATGGAAGAGGTTGAACATAAAATATCTGTTTTAGAGGGAGCCAAACAGGCATTGCTTGAAAAAGATTCTTTTCTTTTAAAACAGGTTTCTAATCAAACAGTTCATTCAGCATCTTTGCATCAGGATGCCGGCAGTTTGATAACAGCTACTCTTGTTTATGCGTTATCAAAACTTGTTGAGAGAAAGGATTATGTAAAAATAAAAAACTGGGACAAGCTTGTTGAGAAGATAAATTTTGATTTTACTTCTGCTATCAGGGCAGCCATGGAAGGTGATGAGGAAAAGTTCAATTCATTTTTGAAAAAGGCAAGGGAGGCGCTTGAAGAAAGCTCTGTCGATATGAAACAATATATACAGGACGTTTTGAGAAAGGCAAGCATTAACAAGGCTTCCAGAATTTATGAGCACGGAATTTCTCTCGGACAAACTGCCCAGATTCTCGGCCTGACCAGTTGGGAGCTCGCTGAATATGCTGGGCAGTCAAAATCTGTAGAGACAAGGTACATGCAGACGATAAATGAAAAATCTCGGGCAAAGATGGCTCTGGAGTTCTTCGGATGAAGTTACAATTAACCCTATATGAAAAAAAGAATTATGTGCTAAACGATAGAAAGGATTTGATTATACTATCAAAAATAAAAGAGGTTGAAGATAGTAAACTAGACAGTAAGGATAAAGAGGTTGTTAAGCTTATTAAAACACAATTGAAGAAAGATTGGAGATCTCCATTTATAGTTTATCTTAATAAATTAATTAGATTAATTAGGAGACACGAAAAATGAAAGTCCTTATTTTTGATTCTGGGCCGTTGATAAACTTAAGCATGAATGGGCTGCTTTATGTTTTGGAAGAATTGAAAAAGAGTTTTGACGGGCATTTCATTATAACTGAAGCTGTGAAAAGAGAAGTCATTGACAGACCTATAAACATAGAAAGATTTGAGCTTGGCGCTTTGCGTGTTCTTGACTTATTGAACAGGGGAATATTGGAAATGCCTGAAATTTTGGGAGTTGACAAAGCCAGAATAAATGAAGAGACTTACAGATTAATGCAGGCGGCAAATCATGCCCTTAGATTCAAGAGCAAGGCAATAAATATTGTCAGTGATGCTGAAATGTCCTGCCTTGCCCTATCAACTGAATTAAATAAGAGAAAAATTGAGAATATGATTGCTATTGATGAGAGGACTACAAGAATTATCGGGGAAGATCCTGAGAATCTTGAAAAATTAATGTCTGAAAAGGTGCATCATCCAGTCAGGCTTGATATACAGAATTTAAAAGAATTTAAAGACCATAGATTTATCAGGTCTGCTGAGTTAGTTTATGTTGCATATAAAAAAGGGATTGTTAATTTGGAAGGAAAAAAAGTCCTGGAGGCATTGATTTATGCTGCAAAATACAAGGGCTCTTCGATAAGTTATGACGAGATAAACGAATTAAAGAAATTATAATTATAATTCTTTATTTTCTTGAAGGATTTTTCCGAACCTTGCTTTTTTGTTGGTTCTTCTTATTCCGCGCTTGTAAACTTTTTTCTTTGATCTGAATATAGCATCGCTGAATTTCATACTTTTCCTAGCAAAAGAGGCTTTTTAAAAATTGTGGTTATCTCAAATCAGGCATCAATCTTTATGATAATTCAAATACAATTATAGGGAATTCTGATAATTAGAATATATTTTGTTCAGAATTCTCTGATGGACAATTCTTAAAAATAATTGCGCTAATCAACAGAATTATCCATAATAATAACAAATCTTCTGAATAAATCATTATCAGTTATAAAAAAATGCGCCAAAATTAATTTTTTGTCAGCAGATTATCATTTTTTACACTCAAGATATAGGTTATTTTCCATCACAATCAAATTTATAAATAGATTATTTTTAAGAGCTTTATGAGTAAAGGAGGTATGAATTTAGTATTTTTGTCCGATAGTGAGATTAGGTTGTTTGATTTTTTAAGAGAAAGATCTGCAAAGGAAAGTGAGTGGCCTACTACTGCCGAGATTTCTGGCAAGTTGCGAATTTCTGAAGGCGAGACTAAAAAACTTTTGAATTCTTTAAGAAAGGAAGGTATTGAAATTTATTCTGTTGCCCAAAAAGTTGAGAAAGAGACAATAACAAAACACGCAATTTCTCCAGAAACCTTGGAAATGACTATTTTGAAAAAGGGCTACCAGACAAATGGCGATGAGATGAAGCATTGTGCCTTATATCTTGCTGAGCCAGCATTTGGAACCAAGGCTTTCGATGACAGATACACCATGAAGGGGCTTGCGCTTGCTCTTGAAGCCAATGGGTTGGCCCCAAATATAAAAGAAGTCATAATTCAGGGAGGAGTTATCCCGCATATTCCGCCGCATTATTCTAAGGGTTATGCCCATGATTTAAAGTTTTTGGGAAAGGTAGACAGACATGGAAGACCAAAGACATTATCTGAGCAGATGCTTGAAGATAGTATAGAAGACCAGTATCAACTGGAGTTTTATGAAAAACATGTAAATGACCCCCAAAGAAAGAAAATAACAGATTTAACAGATGCATTTCTTGCTGCCGAAGACCAGATAAAAACATTAATGAGCTCCCTTCCAGAAGATACTTTGTTAAGAATTCAATATGGGGAGGAAGATAGAAAGAATGTAGAGCATCTCGAAGTTGCGCAAATACAAGAAATGGCTGGAAGGAAAAAAGAAACAATAGAGCAGATGATGAATGAAGAAGCTGAAACTATGTTGGATATTTCCCGGGACCAGCTTTCCCTGAGAGTTGAAAAGTATATTTTGGAAAGAGCTGTTAGTGGCAAAAGTTTATTTAAGAAAGTTGGTGAGGAGAAAAAAGAATTTACTGGCAGATATAAGATTTTTGTTAATTCACAGAGAGAGGAATTTGATAGATTAAGAGAGAATATCTCTGAATCGTGGGATGCTCCAAAAAGCAGAAAAAAAGATCTAGAAAAATTTCTTGTTAGTGAAAAAACTGCTTTAGAGATAGAAGATTTGGAAGGGTTCGATAATGCAATAAAATATCTTTCAAGAAAGAAAGATGTTGGTAAAATAAGGGAAAGAATTGCAAAAATTAATGAGCAATTAGCTGTAAAAGATAAAGAAGAAGTTGCTGTTGAATCTAGATTTGTTGATTTTGGAACCCAATTAACTTGGACAAAGCAGTTGCTTCATAGCGCCAGGGCAGGAGTAACATTCTTCACAAGCCAATATCCTGTTTTTGCAGATGAACTTGAACAAGGATTTAAAGTTGCAAAAGATAAATATTCTTCGCACTTTTTTAGATGGACATTAAGCAGGCATCCCGTTGTGCATATTTCTCCCTCGAAGAGGGTTGTTTCAACAGGAATTAAGATACTTGGTGAGCCGATTGACAAGGCAGAGATTAAATTTGATGTCAGGAAATATGGGAATAAAACTATGCTGCTTATTCATAATATAAGAAATATATTTTCAGATGCTGTTGGCCCAAGGAGCATAAAAGATGCAAAACTTATTTCTAATTATGAAAATATGGTTTTGAGAAAGTTCTTTGCAAAAGAAATGGACAGAATTCAACCAGATATAATTTTACTTGGAGGACATTCTAGCGGAGGATTTAGAGTTATGCCTTGGTTTAAGGGCTCTGAGCATTTGATTGATGGAAAATTTGTAGAGAATCAGGAAGTTGGATATCTGATAAATCTTCCAACTCTTCAATCGGTTTTACAGCTAGAGTGGCTTGTGGAAAAGGGATTCAAGAATTGGCATACAAAGAGATATTTGAGCGGGCCATATTCATCTGCAGCCATAGTTCATACAGAGGATAAGGAAGAAGTTAACAGGTTTTATGTATTTGATACCTCTTTTCTTATAGAAGCAGGGAAATCTGCAGAAGCTATCGCTGTCTATAGAGAACAGTTAAAGGATAGAGGGCTTGGGAAGAAAAGAAGGCAAGAAATGTTTATGCTTATAAAGGAAGAAAAGGAAAGAGTTAGGGTCAATTTTAAAAAGATTGAAGTTGCAGGAGATTATCATTTAGGTGCTCCTGACAATCCAGATAGGTATTCCAAAGATCAAATGATAAAAGCCGCTCAAATTTATCAAGTTAGACATGGCCTGCCAGATATAATAAGTTTGGATGAAGCTTTACATGGCGTTGAAGAAAGAACTTTCAAATCTGGAACAAGATATCTTGGGCTTATGCCCGAAGAATTTCTTAGGAAATATGTTAGCCCTGTTCTGACTGATTCTACTATTGAAGGGGAGGAAAAGGCTAAAAGGATAGTTGCACAGGCCATGAGGAATCATAGAGCAATAACAATCCATAATTTCTCTCTGCAGGAAAGATTGTTTAAACTTCTTGTTAAACCATACATGGATAAAATACTTCAAAATGGCGGGAGAACAATTTTCATCAGTGGAAATCATACCAACAAATCACTAAGGGTTGCGGATGAAGCAATATCTCTCGGGAATATGATTGATGAAAAGTATTTTGATTCCGGGCAGGTTGAAATATTCTCTGGATTGGGAAATGATGTCGGGGTAAAATCTACTATTGCCGACAATTTATTGTTGTTTGGAATGCACAAATTCCCAGAACAACATGATGAGATTTATGGTGTTTTGGACCATATGAGAAGGATGAATAATGATGCTGATATTGTTGTTTGCGGAGATAGACACCAGACTGGGATAGGGTATTCGAGTACAATGGTAGCTTTGCATCCTGGGATGGAGACAATAAATCAATATGTTTCTCAAATTGGGAAGCGGGCTGGTGTCAGAGGAATAATAAACCTTTATTATGATTCTAACAAGAAAGGAGTTTATGCCGCCGAGTTTGTCATTAACCCTACTCTTGAGAAGATAATAAGGGAAGAAAATATTATATAAGTAAATGGGCCCAGAGGGAATCGAACCCTCGACTTTCGGTTGCTCCAAAAATTCTGGAGCCGAAAATTATGCCATTTAAATATGGACCCCTACAACCTTTAAAATAAAGCCTATTTTAAGCTTTACTACGCGCTTTCTTTTATTTAATCATTTTAAAGTAATAAGGTTTATAAACAATTTCTCCTTAACTAAAACATGACAAAAGAGGTCACTAAGACAATTATTAAAGAGGTTCGTAAAGAGGCTCCTAAGACTAGCCATCATTATCTCAATAGGAAGATAAGACCTTTTAGAAGCAATTTTAATAATCCGAAGCCTAAAAAATTAGAAGATAAAATTGTTGAAAATTTGATTGAACTTCAGAAAGTAAATGTTAATCTTGCTGAGAAGTTTGACAAGCTGACAAATCAAATTTCTGCCTTGCTTGGCTTGTTTGAAAATGCAGCAAGGAGCTTCGCAACCAGTCCTTCTATACAGGCAAGTGATAAAGACAGGGAATTTTTGGAAAAAGTAGATAAGTTATTAGAGCAGAACAAGACTATTGCAAAGGGATTGACTTTAGTTGAAGAAAGAATAAGGGAGAGGGTTTATGGACAGCAATCAACTTCATCAATGCCTATGGCAATGGAAGAAAAACCAATAAGAGAGGAGAAGTCAATCGAAGAATTCAAGCCATCAATAGGAAGACCTTTGCCCAAGTTTTAAAATGAAAAAGCAAGTCCAGAGCAAGGATAAAGAAAAAGATTATTCTATAAGATTATTATTTCTTCGAGAATTAATAAGAAATATTATTTTGGCTAATTATCAAAATATTATTGAGGAAGAGAGGCTTGAAAAAAAGGTTTATGCTTTTTTGAAGGAAGAGAAACCTCTGGTAAGAACACAAGTTGGAAGGCAGTTGATAAAACCCATTCCAGTCCAGATTAAACAATTAATAAGACCTGCTCAGTTCAGGCCTATGCAGAGGATACAGCCAAAGCAAGGTTTTCAGAAAGGAATTCCAGTGCCAAGGACTGGAGGGCAGCCCCCAATTGAATTTGTGCAAAGTGCAAAAATATCTAAGGAATCAAAAAATAATTCTTATCAGGAATCTATAATTACCCCCTTAACAAATCTTGGTTTCGGGAAGATACTTCCAATTTTACAAGACAGATTTGTTCAAAGTATAGAATGTCCTGGTCCTGGAAAGCCATTAATCATAAACAAATCTGGGATTATTCAAACTTCTCCAATCAACCTTTCAACTGAGGAAATCATGCAAATAATGAAAGATATATCAGATAAGACAAAAATACCCCTGCTTACAGGAGCATTTAAAGCTGCTTTCGATAGATATGTCATGACTGCAGTTATTTCAGATTATGTTGGAACTAGATTCGTTATTCAACGCAAGTTAAATCCCGATCAGTTTGAATGATTCAAACTGGTAAATATAATCCTACTTAAAATAATTATTAGCTAGTATATTACTAGTTGAGCTGTTGTCGGATAATTAGCGAAGGTTGTCTGTTATCTATGCTTTATTTGAATACTTCTCTGTTTTTCTTGCTCCAGAACAATAAATCCAATTCATCTATAGGTATCTTAATCTTATTGGAGAATTTTAAGAAATTATTCTCAACTTTAAAGTAATGATTCTTATTCTTTATTTTGTCTTCCTCTATTACTTTCATATCTTTTAGGTTTCTTAGTATGTGCCGGTCAAGGATTGCTATCTTGTTATTTGATTTGCCTATATTTCTTAGAAAGTGACCTGCTTCCTTGTATCCAAAGCCTTTTACATTTTCAGCCAGCCAGTTTCTTAACTCAATAGAATTATTGTTATTTAATTTTTCCTTTATATCATTCCAGTTCCTTGCTGCTTCTAAGATATAACCTGCTTTGTTATTATGAAATCTTGTTTTTGATTTTAGAATGTCTGCCACCTGAGTTTTTTTTGCTTTTTCGAGATTGACTTTTTTTAACTCAAGGACAGCCTTCCAGCAGCTTTGTGCATTGCTTTGAGGAGTAAGAAGGCAGAAAAGCAATTCATTAAAATATTCTTTGTCTTTTAGGGATTTGAAGTCGTTTAGTCTGGATTTTATCTGGTTTTTCCTTTCCGCATACCATTTTAGTAAACTATCCATTATTTTTACTAAAATACCTTCTTTAAATACCCTATGAAAGGAATAAGTTTAAATAAAATCTTTTCCCTATCAATTTATGAAAAAGGAGAAAGTTATTGTTATATCTCTTGGAGGGTCTATAATCATGCCAGTCAAGCAGGACTTTAAGATTCTTGACGGATTTAAGAGGGTTTTGAGGAAACATTACAATAATCACAGGTTTGTTGTTGTCTGCGGTGGAGGGAGTATTGCAAGAAAATATATTGATGCCTTGGCAAAGGAAGGAAAGTCAAAGTATGAAATTGCAATGGCTGGAATAAGAGCGACAAGAATGAATGCTTTGTTTATGATACAGTTCTTTGGAAAGGATGCAAATGTAAAGCTTCCTTTAAATATGGAGCAGGTTGAAAATGATCTTAAAAAGAATAAGGTTGTATTCTGCGGAGCATTGCGTTTCGCTCCGAGTTCCACCACCGATGGAACCGCTTCTAAATTAGCTCATTTTTTGAATACAGAATTTATTAATATTACAAATGTCCCAGGACTTTATACTGAAGATCCTAGAAAGAATAAAAATGCCAAACTAATCCCAAAGATAAGCTGGAAAGACTTTAATAATATGATAAAGAAGATAAAATTCCATGCTGGGCAGCACTTTGTTCTTGACCAGCAGGCTTCCAATATAATAAGGAAGAATAGAATAAGAACTTATATCATTGGCTCCAATTTTGCTCTTGATAATTTATTAAAAGGCAAGAAATTTATAGGCACAATTATATCTGGATAAGATGAAAATAACAAAGAAATGCGATAAAGTATGGTTTGATAAAATATTATCTGGAGAGAAGAAGTTTGAAGTAAGGCTTGCTGATTTTGAAGTGAATGAAGGGGATATTTTGATATTAAAAGAAGTAATTAACGGCGAACTGACTGGCAGGGAGATTAAAAAGAAAGTTGGTATTGTCTTAAAAACAAATGAAATGCCTTATTTTAAGAAGGAAGAAATTGATAAATATGGATACCAAGTAATAGGATTTGACTAAAATGACCATCATAAGCACAGATAAGATAGAAGAAGCGAAGAAAATGATAAGGCAAGCAGAGAAACCTATAATAGTAAAGGCGCAGGATGTTGAATTCAACAGGAAAATACTCGAATATGGGAGATTTGATGTTCTTTTTTCTCCTGAATCTTTGCAGGGAAAAAGGTCGCTTCGAAGCATTGACTCTGGATTGGATTATGTCATGGCTAAAGCTGCTTCAAAGAATAAAATATCTATTGGTATAGACTTTGCTACTCTCCAGAATGTAGATAAAAAGGAAAAAGCTTTTATTTTGACAAAGATAAAGCAGAACATAGAGATATGCAGAAAGGCAGGAGCAAAGATTAAAGCTATTGGTTATTCTGATAAGAGAGATGTTTTTGCCCTTTTGTTATCACTTGGCGCTTCTACACAGCAAGCCAAGGAAGCAGTTGAATAAGCTTTTAAATCCATAATCTATCATATTAACATGTCAAAAGAAGTAGCTGTAAAAAAAGAAAATGATACCGAAAAGAATGAATCTATAAATAGTATAATAGACAAGTTATCTCCTATAGAAAGGAAAGTAGTTTCCCATTTGAACCTTAGTTTCAAGAAGATAGTTGAAAAATCAGGACTTGAAGAATCTGGTGTAATAATGGCTTTAAAATATCTCGAGGCAAAAGAGGTATTGAAAATAGAAACAGACGTAAAAACAATGATAGATCTGGGCACAAACGGAATATATTATAAGAAAAAAGGTCTTCCTGAAAGACAATTACTCATTCTATTGGAAACAAATAATTATATTCCTCTAGGTGAAGCTGCAAAATTATCCAAATTAAGTGATAATGAGTTTAAAGCAGCTCTGGGAGTTTTGAAGAAAAAAGCGCTCATCGGATTAACTAATGGGAAAATATCTCTGAACGCCAAGAAAGAAGAATTGGTTAAAAAATCACTTGAAGAGCAATTCCTGGATGTTCTTCCTTTGGAAAAAGGAAAGCTGGAGTCGGAGCAGGCATATGCATTTGAGCAGTTGAAAGACAGAAAAGATATTGTTGAATTAAAAGAAGAAAAATTGATACGTGTCCAATTAACAGAGTTAGGAAAACAAATAGCGGGAAAGGAAATAACAACTGATTTATTGGAAGAAGTAACTCCTGAAATAATTGCTTCTGGAAAAGGAAAGAAATTCAGGCATTATGATGTAACTACCAGCGTTCCGGAGATTTATGGCGGGAAAAAGCATTTTGTCAACCAAAGCATTGAATATGCAAAAAAGATATGGACTGATTTAGGATTTAAGGAGATGACTGGAACAATAGCAGATACTTCCTTTTGGAATTTCGATGCTCTTTTTACAGCACAGGACCATCCTGTAAGAGAAATTCATGACACTTTCTTTCTAAAAGATATTAATGGAAAGCTATCAGATAAAAAGATAGTTGAAAATGTGAAAAAAGCGCATGAATCGGGCGTTTCAGGAAGCAAAGGCTGGCAATATTCATGGAAAGAAGGAGAGGCATTGAAGCCATTATTGAGAACACATACTACTCCTCTATCTGCGCATACATTAGCAAGGTTGAAGGATAAAGATATTCCGGGAAAGTTCTTCGCAGTTGGAAGATGCTTTAGAAATGAGACTGTTGATTGGAGCCACGGGTTTGAATTCAACCAGACGGAAGGCATTGTCGTGGATGAGAAAGCAAATTTCCGCCACTTGTTGGGATATTTGAAAGAATTCTTTACAAAGATGGGATATGATGAAGTGAAGTTCTACCCTTCCTACTTTCCATATACTGAGCCAAGCGTGGAAATCTACGGCTATAATAAAGAAAAAAAGGTTTGGATTGAGATAGGCGGAGCTGGAATTTTCCGTCCTGAAGTTGTTGTTCCTCTTCTCGGAAAATATGTTCCTGTTCTTGCCTGGGGGCCGGGATTTGACAGAGTTATAATGGATTATTACAAAATCAAGGATTTAAGAGAATTATACGGCAATGATATTTGCGCTCTTCGTGAGAAAAAGGCCTGGATAAGGTAACATGGCAGAAATAAAAACAACAAGATTGATTTTGAGATCACTGAGAAAGACTGATGCAATTAACATAGTTAAAAATCTAAATAATCTCAATGTGTCAAAATGGTTATTAGTTGTTCCATATCCATATAGGATGAAAGACGTATTATGGTGGATAAATAAAAACTTAAAATCTTCAAAAAAAATAAAAGATAGTTACGAGTTTGGTATTATCCTGAACTCTACAAAAGAATGTATTGGAGAGATAGGGATAAGTCATATAAGTCAATTTCAGGGTACAGCGATTATCAGCTATTGGATTGGCCAGAAGTATTGGAGACAGGGATATGGCTCAGAAGTACTTAAAGCAATAATTGGTTTTGCGTTTACGAAACTAAAATTGAGAAGACTTGAAGCAAGAGTTTTTGAAGGCAATCCCTCGTCAGGAAAGTTGCTTAGAAAGTTTAAATTTAAGCTAGAAGGAGTTACAAGAGAGAGTGCCAGAAGCAAGGCCAATAGAAAAATTTACAATGAACAGATATATGGTTTACTTAAAGAGGGGCACAAAAAATGGCAAGCATAAAATTCCAAAGAAAAGAATTTGAGAAGCACATCAAGCTGAACAAGGAGATGGAAGAGAAGATAAGCATGTTTGGAACTCATCTTGAATCTATCAGTAATGATGAAATAGAATTGGAGATATTGCCTAACAGGCCTGATTTGTTTTCCTTCCAAGGTTATGTTAGGGCGTTTAGGGCATTTCTCGGCAAGGAAACAGGATTGAAGAAATATAAGATAAATTCTCCTGAAAAGAACTTCAAAGTCAAAATAGATTCAAGCGTTAAAAACATAAGGCCGTATACTACATGTGCAATAGTTAAAAACCTAAATTTTAATGATGAAAAGATAAAAGAAATCATAGATATACAGGAAAAACTTCATTCAACTCTTGGAAGAAACAGAAAGAAGCTTGCAATTGGAGTTTATCCGCTTGAAAAGATATCTCTTCCTATAAAGTATGAAGCTCGGAAACCTCAAGAAATTAGGTTTATCCCTTTGGAAATGACTGAAGAGATGAATGGATTGCAGATACTGCAGAGACACCCTACTGGAAGAGAATATGCTAAATTATTGGAAGGATATGACAAATTTCCTGTTTTTGTTGATGCGAAAGGTGAGATATTATCCATGCCTCCTATAATCAATAGCCACGAAACTGGAAAAATAACTCTTCAAACTAAGGAAGTTTTCATTGAATGCTCCGGGTTTGACTTTAATATCCTAAAAAAGACATTAAACATTATTGTTATTGCATTGGCTGATATGGGTGGGAAGGTTTATGCAATGGATTTAGATTATGGAAAGAAAGAACAAACACCCGACTTAAGTCCAGAGACTATGAAAATAAATATAGAGAATGTAAATAAGCTTCTTGGTTTGTCTTTGAAGGAAAAAGACCTTGAAAAGCTCCTTCCTCGAATGGGATATGATTATGTTAATGGAAAAGTAAAGGTTCCTGCCTGGAGAACAGACATACTTCATGAAGTTGATATAATTGAAGATATTGCAATTGCTTATGGGTATGATAAGATTGTCCCCGAAATACAAAATGTTTCAACTGTTGGAAATGAATCAATTGAAAGCAAGATGAGGTCTAAGCTGTCTGAGATACTTGTAGGTCTTGGCTTATTGGAATTGTCTTCATATCATTTGATAAAGGGATCTGAAGCAAAAACATCAAAAGTAAGAGAAGAAAATAGGATAGAAGTCATGGATTCTAAGACAGAGTATAAAATATTGAGAAATAACCTGTTAGTTCCTGCGTTGAGAGCTTTTTCAGAGAATAAAGATAACGAATATCCCCAAAATGTTTTCGAAATAGGAACAGTTTTTTCTAAGGGAAATAGTGAATCCGGTGTTCTTGAAAGAACTAATTTATTGATAGCATATTCCCCTAGTAATTTTACTCGATTAAAACAAACATTGGATTATCTGTTCAAAACTCTCGATATTGTGTATAGTCTAAAAGAATCGAAGAAAGAAGAACTAATAGAAGGGAGGAATGGTGCAATAATTCTTGGTGGGAAAGAAATAGGGTATGTTGGGGAAGTTTCTCCCGAAACACTTAATGCATGGAATATAAAAATGCCTATTTCTGTTCTTGAAATTTCTTTGGAAGATATTTTTAATAAATTCAGATAAAAGAAACTAATTTTCTTTCAGGAATGTACTCGCACATGTACATTGCAGGACCATTTGGCAAAAATAAATGTATATCTGTATTTGGCTCAACTATTGCTGCACCAACTCCCGGTGTTAGAATAGAATAAGCCGATCTATTTGTTCTAGCATGGAATACTCCCTCAATGGCGCGTATCATTTCACGAAATTCGCCAGGGTTGAAAATACATTCTCTGCCAACTAAAACACCCAAAGTTAGCTTTGTATCTGACCCAGAACTTAACCCCCCGCTTGCACATGCACCATTTGCTTGAGGGTAAAACTTGAGCGTGCCTAGTTCCAACCCACCCCCAAGATAGCGCCCCAATTCCGGATTTTTAGCTCTAATTTCATCAAATCTTTTGAATACATTTTCCATGTAAATAGTTCTTAACTGATCATCTGTGTACATCAACTGCTGTTCGTTCATCCAAATCATCAAAATCAGATATTTATAAGGATTTATGTATTGAATTATAATGTATTGAGTTGGGTATGACCATATCATCCAAAATAGGACTTTTCTTTTTTAATGTCGTTTGAAATTGGCTTTTTTATGCTTGCAATTATTCTTCTGAATTCCGGCTTGAGAGCATTCCAGACGGCAAAAATTCTTTTTATAAGCTCTGCCTCATTTTTTTCCGAATAATCTATTTCATTTGCCAGTGCATCCAGGCTTAAAGTAGCAAATGAGTCATATATCCTGTCAATATCTTTTTTATCATCAATCTGCATTGCTCTAACATACATCATATACATTCTAGGAGCATTCATAGGATTCAAAAGCATTTCAAGGAAGTTCATAGAATTGATTACTTTTTCCATCATTATTTTTCTTATTGCTCTAACAAGGGTCTCACTTTCATGCTCTAATTTCTCTATTTCGAATTCTTCGTTCAATTTGTTGAATTCCGGCAACTTATACTTCTTCGCCAAAGCCGAATATTCTTTTTTTGTTTCCTTTAAGTTCATTTTTATATCTGTTAAAGTGGTTTTATATAGTTAATGAAAGCCTCCGCCGGGGGTTGAACCCGGGACCTTTTCCTTACCAAGGAAACGCTCTACCACTGAGCCACGGAGGCATAAACTAATTTGACCTTGTGCGTATAAAAAGATAACTATCTTTTGGCTTATCTAGTTTATTTGGTAATGTTTGTAGAATTGCTTAAATTGATTTTTTCTGTTGTTTGCGGGAGCCATTCAGACTTTATTACGTATCCAGAAAGGTCCTTAAGATTGTCGAATAGGCTTCCAAACCATGAATAGTAAAGCCCTGCAAATTTTTTGAAATCTGTATCTTTGTTAATTCTTAAGTTCTGATTGCTTATTATAAAGAGGGCGCCAATAAGAAGAAAAATCATAATGAAAAGAATAGTTCTCATTTTGCTGATACATTTGTCGTTGCATTCCCGGGATTGGCAGTATTTATTGGAGTAGCGGAGATGTTTGTATTAACATTCCAATCCTGTTTTATTGCATAGGTTGTTACTGCTTTCGTATTGCTCAAAAGACTCCCCAGCCAGGAGAAATAGACTTTTCCTGCTTTGGTCATTCCGTCAAAAGTCGATAAGTCTAAGTCGTGAGTTTTGTAAACATTCCAGAATGTTAGACCTAAGAAAAGAAGCAGGAATAAGATTACCATAAATCCGAGCTTATGCCTTATTTCTTTGAATTTTAACATTAAAAAGATTACAATAACTGCAATTGCGATCAAAATTATGTTCATTTTGCCCCTTTCTCCTCTCTATGTTGTATGCATGTGAGATATAAAAATCTTTCTCAAGCATAGTAGCTATACAAATGAATAACTTTAAAAGAAACTGCATTTATTGATAGTTGAAGCCTCGTGGTGTAGTGGTCTAGCATCATGCCCTCTGGCGGCATGGACCTCGGTTCGAATCCGAGCGAGGCTATGACATGAATCGAATATGAAAAGGCTGTTCAAGTATAAGTATCCGAAACTGACCTTGCTGGTATTGCTAGTTGTAGTTGCTTATTTTATTTTTACAAATTCATCAATTCAAATATTAATTCAGCAGGGAATTAATCAGTATATCTGGGCTTTTATCGGGGGGTTGTTGTTTTCATTTGGATTTACAACTCCTTTTGCAATAGGGATATTTCTCAATTTACATCAAGTTAACCCATTTCTTGTAGCAGCCATTGGAGGACTGGGGGCGATGTTATCTGATAATGTAATATTTGCATTGATTAGATTTTCTTTTATGGATGAGTTTCAGAGGCTGGAAAGAACGCATCCCGCAAAGCTGCTGGAAAAAGAGATAAAAGTACATTTTCATAAGAAAGTAAGAAATTATCTGCTGTTTGTTTTTGCGGGAATTGTCATTGCTTCTCCGCTTCCCGATGAGCTTGGTGTTATGATGCTTGCGGGATTAACAAGCATAAAACAAAAGATATTTTCCGTAATCAGCTTCTTGTTTAATTCATTTGGGATACTGGTTATGCTATTGATTGGCAGAGTTATGTAAAAAGTCTATATTTTTTAGAAGCAAAAGATTTATATTCTTAATAGTACTTCGGATTTGATGGATGAAGGTTCAGAGGCTGTTGAGGGAAGGGAAGTTGGGGCGATATTCGACTATTTTTCTAAGGTTGGAGTTGCTGCATTAAACTTAACAGGGAGTTTGAAAGTCGGGGATAAGATTAGAATTAAGGGGACTACAACTGATTTTGAGCAGACGGTTGACAGTATTCAGATGCATAAAAAGCCAATGCAGGAAGCGAAGGCAGGCGACGAGATTGGGATTAAAGTGAACGATAAAGTAAGAAGGCACGACAAGGTTTATGTTGTTTAAGTTTTCATTTGATATCGTTATATGAAGAATATACAAATTTATTAATGTTGTGTCAGTGAGTTTGTTATTTATCTTTTCATGGAGTTTATTTGACTATTAATTAGATAGTAGTAGTTTCTAAAAGCATAAAGGTTAAAAACCCTTAAAATTTTTAAGAGTATGCAAGTAAACGATTTAATTTTCAAAGAACTGATTAAAAGAGGCTACTCTTTGGAAGGGAAGACCAGGGTGTGGAACATAGCAGATTCTAAATTATGGTATTTAAGCCCGGAGCAGGCACAGGGTTTTCTTGACTTGGAAAAGTCAGAATCATACCAGGAAGAAATTATTGCCAAGGAAATTAATTTAATAAAGGCAAATATTAATGATATTTTGAAGAAAGTTGGAAATAAGCCGATAAATATCATAGATTTAGGATGCGGGGATGGAAAGAAAGCGGAAATATTCATAAGATATCTGAAGGGAAAGGTAAAATTGAGGTATTGCCCTATTGACATTTCAGGATATATGGTAGAAAAGGCTATGAATAGAATGAAGCAATTGAATATTGGAGAAGTTGTTGAACTGCAATGGAACATTTCTGATTTTGAAAATTTGGAAAATGTGGCTAACTTGCTCAGGGGAAGTCAATATAAGGATAATGTTTTCCTTCTGTTGGGGAACACACTAGGCAACTTTGAAATTAATGAATTATTGTATGAGATAAGAAGCTCAATGAGCAAGGGAGATTTTCTTATCATAGGAAATGGATTAGACAATAGGCAAGAAAAGGATATAATTGCCTCCTATAACACAAAAGAAGTGGATGACTGGCTTTTCATGATATTATCGCAAGTTGGATTTGACAGAAGGGACCTTGAATTCAATGTAAGATTCAGAAGGTCAAGGGTAGAATTATATTATACTTTGTTAAGGGATAAAAAGATTACATTCCAGGACAAGAGCATATACTTTTCAACAGGAGATCAGATACTTGTCAGTGTTTCATACAAATATGGAAGGGAATTGTTCAAGAATTTCATGAAGCTTTACTTTTCTGATATGAAATTGTTTCCCTCTCCTGATGGGGCTTATGCCTTAGCTCTTTGCAGAGCTTGATTTGCTATATAGTTACTAACAGATGTGATTTTTATTCTTCATTAATACCCCCGCAGCTTGTTTCATGGATAAAGCAAGGCAGGAATACAACATAAAAGTGAAATAGTTTAACAAAAATAATCATCTAATGTTCAATAAAGATAAGTAGTTTTGAGATAATGATTTTGTTTGATGCTTAATAGTTTGCTATTGGGTAGTTTACTCGATGAATAATAAATTTATTATCAGAATAATTAATTGGCATTTTCTTTGATTAGTTAATTGCTTTATTTTCATGGCTAAGACAAACTTTTAAATATTGTTCTATTCAGTTTTATATAGAGATCCCGTAGCTCAGCTGGTTAGAGCACCGCTCTTATAGGATAATTGCCCGTTAGGGCAATAATTCGCATAGAGAATAAAAATGTCTAAGTGAGGCGGGGGTCCTGGGTTCGAATCCCAGCGGGATCATGTATACTTCTTGTCCAAATTGAGGTTCAGTTGTTGATATTGGCTTAAAATTGTACAAAATTTTGTACAATTATTTGTACAAAAAAATGTACATTTAAATGTACATTTTTATTCACTCGTGAATTTATATACAAAAAACACCATAAGACAAAATGAGAATAGACCCATACAACAACAAAGAGAAGTATTTGGCTTGGAGAGAGAAATCCAAACAAGGTATAGAAGGGGTTAGCAAAGCCAATATTGAGATCTTATGGCGGTATCTTAATGATATGGAAATAGGAATAAACGTCACTAAAGGCACTAGAAAGGGTGCTAGAAGCTTTGTTAGCCTAATTTCTTCTAAAGATAGGATAATTTCCATTATGAAAAGGATAAAAGAGATTTATAGCATAGATAAGATAACTGACATTAATGAAGAACAAATTCATCTTTTGTTTGCTAATATGGAAAATGGCAAGCTTACAAAGCCTAATGGAGAGAAATATATATGCGTTCGTGACTTTGTTAAGATGTTCAAGGCTTTTTGGCATTGGTATCAAAGAATAAGCAAAAAGAAAAGTATTGAAATCCCAGATATAACCATAGATCTAGATACTAAGGAAGAAAAGCCTGATTGGGTATATCTAACAGAAGAGCAAGTAAAAAAATTAGCAGATAATGCAAGATATGACTATAAGGTATTGATTTGGTTTTTGTTTGATACGGGAATAAGGGCTCCTACTGAGTTAGTCAATATAAGATTTTCTGATTTTTTTAATGACTTCAAAGAATTGAATATAAGAGAAGAAACAGTCAAAGGAGGATCATTTGGAAGAAGAATTAAGCTATTGCTTTGCCCATCTATAATAAAAGAATATGTGAAAGCGAAGAATCTAAAAGATAATGATCAATTATTTGATATAAATTCTGCTTCTGCTAACAAGTATCTTAAGAGATTAGCTAAAAGATTACTGGGAGAAGAGAAAAGCCAAGCAGGGCAGAAATACTCTGATTTAACAATGTATGATTTTAGACATAACTCTTGCTGTTATTGGTTGCCTAGATATAAATCAGAATCAGCATTAAAATATAGATTTGGTTGGAGAGATTCAGATAAAATTCACTATTATTCTGAATTGTTAGGAATGCGGGATACTATTTCAGAAGAAGATATTTTAATTGATGTTACTAAAACAGAAATTGAGAAAAGATTAACAAAATCAGAAAAAGAAAATGAATTACTAAAGGATGAAATGAACGAAACTAAAAAACAGATAAAAACAATTTATGAGCTAGTTGAACAATTAGAGATATTGCTTAAAAAATATGGAATAACGCAGATAGGTAAAGATTTGAGCGAACTATCATTTATCATTAATAAACAAAGCAAATCGAAAGAAGGTTTCGTAGCGGAAAGGCTTTAGCCTAGCTAGAAACCTTCAGGATTTTTTATGAAAGAAGATAAATTATTCAAAAATAGGAGAGAAGGATTTTACGATGTTAGATATATCAAAAGTGATTGGCAGTTCGAACATTTACAAGATAGAGAATATAAGTATTTTTATGGGAAAAGTATAACGGGAAGAAGAGGATATTACCTATTAAAACCGGAACGTAATGAAGGATTACAACATTTCTTTCTTGTAATGGATATTGCTAGATATTTATCAAAGCATTTTAAGGTTTGGATATTCAAAACCACTCTTCCAGATGTTATTTTTCAATTTAGAAACAAGAAAATAGGGATTGAAGTAGAAATAGGAAAAGTTTTGAAGGATAAAGTCAAATTTTTGAACAAAGTTAAGATATGTAATGACCATTTCGGAGAAGATTGGTTCTTTGTTGTGACAAATCGCAACTTATTAAAGAAATACAGGAAGTTTGGTAAGACCTATACTAGAAAGACCGTATTAAAAAAATTAAGGTGGTATGTAAGAAATAAGCCTGAAAAGTTACAGATCATCATTCCTAAGAAGAAGGTCCATCATAGCTATTATTACCCGTTTTAGGTCTTTTTACCCCTCCGTAAATATAGAGTGTTTCTTTAGAAAATACTTTTAATATTTTTGATAATGCTTTGAAAAATGATTAAACTCAGGAAAAAGTAAGTGATTGTTTTTGGTAAAGGTTTAAAAATTGTGAAGTTCAGAAGAAAATATAAAGAAATGATGAAAAAAGTAAATATGAAAAAAGAAATCGAGGTAAAAATACCAAAGATAGTATGCACAAATTGTGGTAAATCTAATTCTAAGTGGAGAAAGTTTTGTCAGCATTGCAAAAAGGGATTAGTTTAATTAAATCTGGGAAAGATTTTCAAGACTCTTTGAGCTGTTTATTTATGGCTGTTCCGCCTTATGCCTTTTACCATTCTCACTATCTCTGGTTTCAAGGCGAAACCAAGGGATATGCCTAGAGCGATTGCAACAGTTAATCCAATAGTATAAAGAAGGACTCTGAATAATTCTTCAAACGGGGTCAATTTAATATTAATAACTTCTAGTGCAGAAAGAATTGTAGCTGAGATAAATATTATCTCGAATATCCTTGCCAACAGTAGACTAGTCCTAAAATTTTGGTCTTTTATTTTTCGAGAGATTACACTCGTAATTAAAAGTCCAATTAAGATAACGCCAAATGCTATCGCAATCTTAGGTACAAAGTTGATAATCTTTGAAGTGATTTGTGCTAAAATATCTATGTTCAAAACAGAGAGTGCAATTAAAATAAAAATTATTAAGACAAACCAATATATTATTGCAGAAAGTAACATTGTGCCCGAAACCGTCTGCTTATAATTCTCTGGTGAAGTTCTTCTGATCCAGGGATATATAATCTTTTTTGCAAGTTTGTTAAATAAAAATTTTAGCCCAAATGCGAGGAGTACTCCAATTATGATAATGAATGCAACCTTTAACCAATCATTGAATATTGTATCTCCTAAAATACTTGCTATAGGATTCATCTTTTTTATAACCTTATCTTTTTTAGTTTAGCAGCGTTTTTATTTGTTTCTATCTTGAATATAACATTTCTTGGCTCTTCAAATTCATTTCTATTAGTAATTAGATAATGTCTCGCTATGTGCCTCAGGATAGCGCCGTGAGTGAATATAATTGCCTTGCGTGGATGATATTTATCATAAAATTTCTTAGTTCTTTTGGCAACAGAGGACTCGGTCTCATAAGTATGATGCGGCAAAGTTTCTTTGAAATTTCTCTCACGAAGCAAAGGTGTAATAATCGGTTTTATGCCATTTTTCTTTGCAATTGAAACTGCGAGTTTGCTAGTTCTTTTTAAATCACTAGAAAAAATTTGTCCTTGATAATCTTTAAAATAATTACTTATTTTGGCAAATTGCTTATTTCCTTCGGAGGTATATTGGGAATGTTCCCAGCCAGTTAGCCTGTTTTCCCTGTTATTTTTTGTTTCTGGATGTCTTACTAAATAAATAACTTTTCTGTTCTCCAAAACTTTTTTATATGTTCTTTCTACCTCAGTTAACATTTTATTAGAATCGAATTTATCTTTTACATATTTTCTTCCTGCTTTTCCTATTTTGTCCCTAAACTCTTTGCTTTTGAGCAATCTAACGATTATCTTTGCCAGCCTCTTCTTATTTTTTGGAGGAACCAAAAAACCAGTTTTTCCGTTGATGACTATTTCCTTTGTTGCACCACTTTTTGCACCTATAACTGGCAGTTGCATAAGTGAGGCCTCTAAAAATACTAAGCCAAAAGCTTCTTCTGTCGAGGGGGTGCACATTATGTTTGCCGTTTTGTAAAGCAAAGGCATATTTTCGTATCCTACTTTTTTAGTTATAGGAATCACGTTCTCAATCAACCCGTCTTTCTTTAACTTTTCTCTTAACGAATAAAGTGTTTTTTTGATAGCATCATTCTTTCTTTTCATTCCCACTTTGACAGGGAAAATAACAACAAAGTCATCACCAAAATCTTTCTTAATTAATTTTGTGGAATTCAAGAGCGTAATGAAGTTTTTCTGCTCTCCAAATTCTCCTGTAGTAGTCCTGATAGCCCTCGAGGGGAATATGATTACTTTCTTATTTAATGGTATTCTAAAGAACTTTTTTGCCTGCAAAGAACTATATTTTCCTGAATTAAAAACTTTAGAATCTGAAGAATTATATATTACCTCGAGAATATTTTTATTAAAACCGAGGTTAATTAGTCTCTTTTTTACAAATTTACTTACTGCGATTATTCTATCGAATTTTTCATATTTTAATTCTTTGTTTAAATATTTAAACCTCGCATCATGGCAATGGTCTACTAAAGGTAAATCTTTGCTTTTTACAGCATTTACTATTGCCTTTGTGAAGCTTGTCTCCAAGCAAACTAAATTATGACTGTGCACAAGGTCTATATCTTCTTTTTTCAATATCTCTAAAACTTTTTTATATATCTTTCCATAATCTTCTTTTTTTCTTCCGTAAGGATACATCTCTTTCATCCTATATATCTTAAACTTCTCTTTTTTCTCTGTAGGATAATGTCCCAGGCATGTCAGTATGGTAATCTTGTGCTCTTTTGACAGATTCTTTGCTAAATTATATGTATAGGATTCTACTCCCCCATTACTCGGAGGAAATAACCAAGTTATAATTAGTATATTCATTTTTATTCAAGATATATGAAAAGCTCTGGTAGGGTTTTAATTATCTTACTCTCATTTTTCAATTTTTGTGGTGATTTTTCGAAACAAAAAGATTTGTCAACCGAGCGGGCCAAATCCTCAAATCCCTGCATGTTAGCTACAAGTATAACCTCACTTAATCTCACATTCGTCTTTTTTGCTTGTTGTTTTGCATCAAGTGCGATATGTTCTGGATTCAAATCTATTTTTATAATTTTATCAAATTTGCTCCTATATTCAGGCCTTACATCTTTAGTTGTAAATAAAAATAATCTTAATCTTTTTCTCCTCAGTATATCTATCATCTTTAAAGAAGTCTCGGAAAGTCTATCATACTGAAATAGGGTTTTATCTGAGAAAATTATTAATTTATGCTTTGAGCATAAAAGTCCTGATTTTTTCAGTATGGTTTCCAATACTTGCTCAGACATTTCCGCCTTTTCCTCCATTGTCCTGCCCTTATGAACAACTTCCCCAACATCTACCTCGGAAATTCTTTGCCCATGTTCTATGGCATCCAATAGGATAGAGATATCAATGCCCCACCTAGGCTCTATCTTCAGCTTTTCTAAAAAATCCTTTTTCCCAGCAAACTGCCCACTAATGGGTTGTTTAAATTTAGATGAGGGATATAAAATTTTCATTATTGGTTTTATAGCCACCTCAGTGACCCTCCCTCTTTTTAATGAGAAAGATGCTTTTGTGAAATCTGCTTTATTTTTTAATATTGGTAAGAAGAGAGATTTAATTTTTTCAGGAGTTACATTCTTCCAATCTGCATCTATAAAGACGATTATATCTCCTTTAGCGGCAGATATTCCCGTTCTTAATGCTTCTCCCTTTCCGAGATTTGAGTGGTGCCTGATTACATTAACTTCTAATTTCTCGGCTATTTCGGGCGTTTTATCTACTGAACCATCATCAACTAAGATTATTTCGGAAAGTCCCTTGACTTTTCTTGCTTCACCAATAACTCGCGCTACAGTTTTCTCTTCATTAAACGCTGGAATGACTAAGGACACTTTACTTTCTTTTTTCAAAAATAAATTTTCTACATCAACTAAAGCATCTTTTAGCCTCTCTATTATTCTTTTGAAAGGCATAACTTATCTGAGTTCTTAGGTTATTTAAATTTTTAGTTGGTCAAACAATCTTATACCCAACCTATCACATATTCTTGCGATATCTTTTGATTAATTATATAAAGCTTCTCTGTGTTAAAGCTGAAATGGAAAAAAGAGGATTAACTGAAAAAGAAGCAGAGAAAAGACTTGAACAATATGGGTTGAACGAGATCAGGGAAAACTTAGTAATATCTCCAATAAAAATACTGTTTAGACAAATAAAGAAGAATTATATCATTTATCTGCTTATTATTGCGGCAGCATTATCTTTTATTGTTGGGAAATCAATAACTGCTTACGTCATATTAGCAGTTATTCTTGTTCTTATTTTTACAGGATTTATCCAAGAATACAAAGCCGAAAAAGCAATTAAGTCTCTAAAGAATATGCTTGTGCCTATTTCGATTGTGATAAGAGATGGAAAAGAAAAAGAAATTCTTTCCAAGAATATAGTTCCCGGAGATATTATTTTATTAAGAAACGGTGAAAAAGTTCCTGCTGATTGCATAGTTATTGAAGAAAAAGAACTTTTAGTTAATGAGTCTATACTTACGGGGGAATCAAAGGAAGTAGAAAAAATAGCTACGAAGAGTGAAAAAGACTATTCTGAAAAAAATACTCTTTTCATGGGGACATTTGTAGTAAATGGAAAATGTTTAGCGAAAGTAATTCATACTGGAATGAATACAAAATTTGGAAGCATTGCAAGTATGATTTCAACTGCTGAAAAAGAACTTCCACTTCAAAACAAAGTTAATAAAATTTCCAAATATATGGCTATCGTAGCTATTGTCTTTTCCGTACTTACAGGATTATTTATGATTTTCATAAGCCCTCCGTCTGAAAATCTCTTTATTGATGCTTTAATATTGATGATTGCACTAGCCGTTTCTGCTTTCCCAGAAGGATTTCCAGTAGTCTTGATTACTGCCCTTGCTAAAGGAGTATATAGCATGGCTCAGAAAAATGCAATTGTGAATAGAATGTCAATAATTGAGACTCTTGGAGAAACAACAGTTATATGTTCGGATAAAACGGGAACAATAACTAAGGGAGAGATGACTGTAAGCAAAGTTTTCGCAGACAATCATTTAATAAATATAACTGGGACAGGTTTTGAAGGAAAAGGAGATTTCTTAATAGGTAATAAGCAGATAAATGTTCAAAAAGATAATGTTTTATCTCTTTTAATAAAAAGCTCAATTATTTGCAATGATGCAAGGATAGAAAGGACTGGAGAAGATAATCTTTACAACATAAACGGAACTCCTACAGAAGCATCCTTATTAATAATGGCTGCAAAAGCAAATATACACAGAGAGGATTTAAACTTTAAAATAATAGAAGAAATGCCTTTTGACTCTAAAAGGAAGATGATGTCTGTTTTATGCGAGCTTAACAAAGAAAAATATGTGTTTTCTAAGGGAGCTCCAGAGATATTATTAACAAAGTGTAAAAAGATACAAAAAGAAGGAGGAGAGTTTACATTGACTGGAAAAGGAAGAGAAAATATTCTCAATATAAGTAATGACCTTGCTTCTGACTCATTAAGAACACTGGCAATTGCATATAAAAAAGTAAGCTCATTTAACAAAGACCATTTTGAAGAGGACCTAATCTTTTTAGGTCTAGTTGGAATGGAAGATCCTCCAAGAGAGGAAGTCAAGGAGTCTATATCTTTATGCATACGTGCTGGAATAAGTGTAAAGATGATTACTGGAGATAATAAGGAAACCGCTTTGGCCATCTCTAAAAAGATAGGATTACGTGGTAGAGTAATAGAAGGAAAAGATTTGGATAAAATGACTGAAATTGAACTTTCAAAGATAGTTAATGAGATAGTTGTTTTTGCAAGAGTAAGACCCGAACATAAATTAATGATTGTTAAAGCATTAAAATTAAATGGGGAAATTGTTACAATGACTGGAGATGGGGTTAATGACGCTCCAGCTCTTAAAGAAGCCCACATTGGAGTGGCAATGGGTAAAAACGGAACAGATGTCTCAAGAGAAGTCGCAGATTTAACATTAAAAGATGATAATTTTGCAACTATAGTCATGGCAATAAGAGAAGGAAGAACTATATTCAAGAACATTAGAAAATTTATTAGTTATCAATTATCATGCAATTACGCCGAGCTTATGATATTGTTTTTTGGAGTGTTGCTTGCCCCATTCCTTGGTTGGCAGATTCCATTACTTCTCGCACTTCAAATATTATTCATGAATCTTGTTACAGATGACCTCCCTGCGATAACCCTTGCACTAACTCCTTCTTCTTTAGATATTATGGAAGAAAAACCAAGAAAGAAAAAAGAAATATTGAACAAATCACTTATAATTTGGCTAGGAATTGCAGGAATATCTATGGCGATACTGACCTTAGTTGTTTTCTTTGTAAGTTTTAATGTCCTTCATCAAACTACTGAGTTTGCAAGAACAACAGCCTTACTATCATTGATTTGTTTAGAAATAGCTAATGCGTATAGCTTTATGTCTTTTAGGCACAAAGTGTCATTTGAATCATTAAAAGTAAATAAATACTTACTTTATGCCTCAATAGTCTCTATCCTAGCAACAATAGCTATCATTTATACTCCTTTAAACAAAGCGTTTGGAACCGTTCCAATAGGAGTGGCTGGCTGGCTGTTTGGAATAGTCTCTGCAATTATTATAGTTATTATATTTAATATCTTAAAAAAATTAAACGAAAAGAAGAATTTTTTCAAACTGGAACATTTCTGATAAACAATTTTGATGGCTGTCGGTGTGGACCTAGTATCAATTATATCCAAAAAATATAAATACTAGCGATGCTAAAGTAATATACAAGTGAAAAAATATCAAATTGACTGATACTCGAAGTAGACAGAATGTATGGCTGACCAGCGGGATCATGTTTTATGTTTTTAAAGATGAAATTAGTTTACTTATCTCTTGGAGGAAACATTCTTTGAAGATGCAAAAAGGCTTCTCTTGCTTCCCCTTCAAGATCATCCTCTGGCTTAATTATTCTAAAATGTCCTGTTTCATCGCCAGTGCCTAGAGTTAGGATAGGAACAACATATTCTTTTTCTAAAATCTCATAATTATTTTTTATCATCTTTCTTATGAGTTCAGTTTGTATTTAAATATTTGTGCATCCACTTGTAATGGCTTTCTAAGCTGTTGAAGGTTGAGAAGATAAGTCCTCTGATTTGTTCAACGTTATTGTCCTTAGCAAGGTTATCATCCAGGGATTCTAAGAATTTATCTGGAGTATATCTTCCTCTTGTAAGGTTCAGTAAAAGGAGGGGGTGGAGAGCCAGATAACGAATTGTCTTTCTTGGGCTGAATTCTTTTAATAATGGAAAAAGATTTTTCTTGTCAACTGCTCCTAGAGCAGAAACAATAACTGGCTTGTCAATTCCTTCTTTTCTTATTTTTGAGATATAATTAGAGATATTCCTTGGATTGAAGTCAAGGTTGCATTCTAGATATGTTACAAACTGATGTTTTAATTTTAATGCCTCAAATGTTACTTTATCTGAAAGAAATGGGTGTCCGCTTGGATAAATTCCTGTTCCTATTTCTTTAAACAAGGAGGTGTATCCAAGTTTGTGCATTCTTTCAAATATATTAAATGAATTTGAATATGGACCTTTTGGAGATTTTTCATCTCCGCCTATGACAAATATATCTCTAACCTGCATTTCCGCTAATGAGTCTAATGTTTGCAATAATTGGTATTCATTGTTAAATAATCTCGCTGGAAGATGAGGAATAAAGTTGAGGTTGAATCTTCCGTGAACCATTGACAAAAAATCAAGGGTTTTTGATAAATTGTGGGTTGCTATTTGAATGCTGGTTCTTTCCGGAATGATGTTTAACTTTTGGATAACAGACTTAAAGGGAAGAATTTCTATTCGGGAAATTTTTACTAACTCTTGTAAATTCATCTTTTTAGCGGGATTTGTTTTTTAATAAATCTTGTTAAAGATAGATAAATTTGCTATCATAAAATGATAGCTTAGGTATTTATAGCAAGTTTCTAATTTAGTTTTATGATTATTGGTATGTGTGGAAGAGTTGGCGCTGGGAAAGAGACGCTTACCCAATTTTTGAGGGATAAGGGGTTTATCTATTTTGAAACTTTTAAATTAATAAATGAAGAGCTACAAAAAAAAGGAATGGAAATAACTAGAAAGAATCAGCAGGATTTGGCTGATAGGTTGAGGAAGGAGCAAGGGGTTGGTGTTTTGATGAAGATGTTTTTGAATAAGATGGAGCCTGGAAAAAACTATATCATAGATAGTTTAAGGAATACAGGGGAAGCCGTCTTTCTCAAAGAGGCGGTAAAGGATTTTGTTTTGATTGGAGTTGATGCTCCACAAAAAGCTAGATTTGAGAGGATTTTGAGAAGAAACAAATCATCTGACCCAAAAACATGGGAAGATTTTCTAAAAATGGATGAGAGGGATAATTTTGATGTAAATGACCCTATGGGTCAACAAACTGGGAAGCTTATTGAAATGGCTCATTTTGTAATTGTTAATGAGGGAGATTTAGCAGGGTCAGTGAAGCAGATAGAAGAGATATATAAGAATATTGGTGAAAAACTTGAAAACAAATAATTTATTAAACTCCTATTTTCTTTGCGATATATGTTAATTGGTGTTCTAGGAAGGCCCAACGCAGGCAAATCAACTTTCTTTAAGGCAGCAACGCTCATGGATGTTCTTATTGCGAGCTATCCCTTCGCGACAATAAAACCTAATCATGGGATGGGATATATCAAAATTCCTGACCTTGCGGCTGAATTTGGGAAGATAAGCAATCCGAGAGAGGGCTATGTTAGAAAAGCAGGGGATAAAATATGGAGATTTGTCCCCTTTGATTTAATGGACGTTGCTGGACTTGTTGAAGGTGCTTCAGAGGGAAAAGGATTGGGTAATGAATTCCTTGCTGATTTAAGCGCCGCAGATGCATTTATTCATATTGTTGACATGTCAGGAGAATTTGACGGGGTAGGAAAGCCAACAAAAGACTATTATCCTGGAAATGACATAAGAATAATTGAAAAGGAATTGGATTTATGGTATAGTGGGATTTTAAGAAAAGTTTGGAAGACTTTTGCAAGAACATTAGAAATGCAGCACTCTAATTTTGCTGAATCTGTTGCAAAGCAGTTTTCTGGATTGAAAGTAACTGTAGATGATGTTAAGCATTTAATGCTAAAAATGCAATTAAATTATGAAAAGCCTGCTTCCTGGACTGATGAACAAGTATTTAATTTCGCAAGAGAATTAAGAAGATATACAAAACCAATGGTAATTGCCGCAAATAAAGTTGATACTCCAAATGGACCTGCAAATTATGAAAAAGTAAAAAAAGAGTTTGATTATCCTATGGTTCCTTGCTTTGCTGACGGGGAATTAGCATTAAGGGAGGCAGACAAGGCAGGATTAATTGAATATGTTGCAGGAGAAAGCTTATTTATTGAGAAAAAAGAGCTTTCCGGAAAGCAAAAGCAGGCTCTTGATAGGATAAAAGAAGTCGTGAACGAGTTTGGGACTACTGGGGTGCAGCAAGTTTTGAATAAAACAGTCCTTGAAGTTCTAGGATACATCGCTATATTTCCAGCGGGAGATAAATTGGCTGATTCAAAAGGAAATATTCTTCCAGATTGTTATTTAATGAAGAAAGGCAGCACTGCCCTTGACTTTGCCTATAGATTACATTCTGATATTGGGAAGAATTTTGTGAAAGCAGTAGATGTAAGAACTAAAAAGGCGGTTGGGAAAGATTATAAATTAAACCATATGGATGGCTTTGAGATTATGACTAAATAGGAGCAGAAAAATGGAAAGCTTTAAGGAAATTGTTAATGATATGATGTCCCGTAGAGCGGTTTTTGGACATAAGTATGCAACAGACAAAGAATTTAGAAAAACTGTCGCCTTTTTTCTTAGAGATTTAAAATTATGCGCACATCATTATGCAATGAAGCTTGAAGGCTTACCAAAGCCCTACGATTTTGACTATTATGGAACTTACAATAGAGTAAAGAGAAGTTTGATTGAACTTCTCCAGGAGGAAGTAAAACAACATTACGAAGTTAGCAACAGGATATTTGATGTGACAAAGGACAGTGGAATAGGTTCTATGATATTGTTTGATTCAACTTTGTATTCAAGAAATGTTGATCAAAGTAAAAGTTAAGAAATACTTATATACTCTTTTTTCCTTGATTTTTTAATATGGCAAAAAAGAAAGTGAAAAAATTATATGTTAAAAGAATTAATAGGAGGGACATTGAAAGGAGATTGAATGTTAATAGTAGTAGGAAGAGCAAGCTGTTGAGATATATTATGTGGTCTTTGGTTATTATTGTTGTCTTGCTTTTGATATTCTTAATTTTGAAAAAAATGACTGGAAATGTATCATTGAATATTGAGCTCAATAGGGAGCCAGCAATTGTCAGGTGGTTCAAGGCATTTAAGAGTTAATTATAAGAAAAATGAAAGTCACAGTAAAAGTAAAATTCAATGCGTCAAAGGAATATTTTGAGAATTTTGGAGGGAATAAGTATCTTCTTTACCTTCCTTTTGAGCAAGATGATGATTCTGCAAATGTGATTATACATATGCTTTCCAGAAAAATTGGGACGCCGCCAGGCAGGATAGATTTTGCCGGTCAGGATATGAACAAGGATTCGGTCTTTGAAGTTTTATAAAAAGTATTTTAAATGCAGTTATTCTTATTGATTAATGAATAAAAGGATGGTGAACAAAAAAGGGATAAGCGCGATAATTACCACTATCTTAATTATACTTCTTGCCTTGGCTTTGATCATTTTAATATGGGCATTCTTCAAGTATAATATTTCTAAATCTGGAAGTCAGGTAGATGCTTCTGTATTTACAACAAGATTGACAGTTCCTGAAGAATCTGTAAAGGTAAATAGCACAGATATATCATTAGTTGTCAAGAGGCAGGAAGGGATTGGAACAATGAGCGCTTTTATTATTGTCTTAGAAGACATTAAGGGGAATAAAAAGGCATTTAGATATAACGAATCTCTGCAAGAATTGCAGACAATTGGAAAAACTATCTCTTATAGTTCTGGATTGATGAATTTAACAAAGGTTTGTGTTGTCCCTTTTGTTTTGAATAAAGAGGGGAGGGAATTGCAGGGAAAACAGGAAGATTGCTATACAATTTCCTCTTCTGGGCAGGGAATTATCGCACCACCTCCAGTCCCAACAATAAATCCTCCTGCCAATTTTAAAGCAAGCACTCTTTCCTATGATAGCATTAATTTGACCTGGAATGATGTTTCAAATGAAGAAGGATATGTTTTAGAGAATTCCGGCAATGTCAACGGTCCATATTCTTTGTTGATAGATCTTCCAAATAATATTGTTTCGTATGCACATTTTGGTTTGTTGCCCTTAACACAGCAATATTATCATATAAGAGCTAAGAATGCTTCAATCGGAGAATCTGTGAATGCAAGTGCCAATAATCAGACATTCCAATTTGTTGTTCCAGCAGGCGGATTGATAGCTTATTATAAAATGGAAGACAACACTCTAGATAGCTCGGGTAACAATTATCATGGAACATTTTATGGCGGGATGCCAATTTATTCTTCTGGTAGAAACGGTTATGGAAAAGCAATCGATTTTGATGGGCTGGATGATTACGCTATTACCAATTCAGATGATCTTTTAGATACCACCCAATCAGGGACTATTGCTGCCTGGATAAAGACAAATTCATCTACTTCCGGAATAATTATTGGATATGGAAATCAAATATTTAATTGGAGGGGCCATTATGCATGGTTTGTATCAAATGGGAATTTAACTATCGAATATCAAATAAATGGAGTAGGATGCTGGAGCCACTTTTTCACAGATGCTGAAGTTAATAATGGAAGTTGGCATTTTGTTGTTTTTATGGCTGATGGAATAAATAAGATAAGGGTATTTTTGGATAATGTGGAAAAAACAGTTACATTCAATAATTATCCATGCGGCTCAGGGGCACAAAGTGATTGGGCAGCGGATAGCTTTGGGGTAAATGGTGACCCAAGTCATATTTCAATAGGCGCATTGAAGAGAATCTTCCCTTATCCAGAGGTTGTTTTTAATGGAACAATAGACGAAGTAATGATATGGAATAGAAATCTTTCACAGCAGGAAATTAATGGTTTATATGCCTGCCAGTTAAATAATAATTGCGGATAATCCTTATGTCAAGATACTTGAATGCAGAGTAGTATCTTGAACATCCAAAAGACGAAGACCACATTGTCTTTTTGATTTTAATATGTTATGTTGCGAAGAAAATGACTGGGAATGTAAGTTTGGGCATAGAATTAAATAAGGAACCAAATATTATAAGATGGTTTAAATCATGTGGGAGATAACTAAAAGATGAAAGTAGTTGTAAAAGTCAAGTTCAATACATCAAAAGAATATTTTGAGAATTTTGGAGGTAATAAGTATCTTCTTTACCTTCCTTTTGAGCAAGATGATGATTCTGCAAATGTGATTATACATATGCTTTCCAGAAAAATAGGAGCCTCACCTGGCAAAATAGAATATGCTGGGCAAGATATGAACAAAGATTGGGTGTTTGAAGTTTTATAAAAAGTATTTTAAACCTATTTATTCTTTATTCTTAATGGCTAAAAGAGGTGTTGCTAGAAAAGGTTTGAGCGATATAATTACAGTTATCTTAATTATATTGATTGTATTGGCCGCAATTATATTGATATGGGCTTTTCTTAGAAATACATTATACAAGGCAGGAAGCCAGATAGATTCAAGTATATTTACAACTTCATTGACAATACCAAGAGAATCTGTTAGGTTAAATGAAACACAGGGAAATTTAACACTAGCTATAAAGAGAGAACAAGGAGCAGGAAATATGGCTGCCTTTGTTATAGTTCTAGAAGATATAAATGGGAAGAAAGTGCCATTTAGATATAACGAATCACTTAATGAATTGCAAACTACAATAAAGAATATAGATTATTCTAGTTCGGGTCTTGGATTGCTTAGAAGAGTAAGTGTTGTTCCATTTGTGTATAATAAAGATGGGCTTGAATTGCAAGGAAAGAATGAATATATTTATACAGTAAGAGGAGATGAGGGGACCATTAGTCCGCCCAGCCCACCTATTCCACCAAGTATAATTTGCACAGTTGATTCTAATTGCACGGATGGCAATCTCAACACGCAAGACAGTTGCATTAATCCAGGGTCAACAACTAGTTATTGTGAATATAAGAATTCATTTATTTCCTATTGGAATTTTGATGATAATGCATTTGATCAGGTTGGAAATAATGATGGGGCTTTACAGGGAGGGATAGGTTATGAAACTTGCCAGGTTGGTACTGGTTCAGCATTGAGATTTGATGGAATTAATGATTATGTTTCAATAATTGATAGCAATGAGTTTGATTTTGCTAAGAACAACTTTACAATTAGTTTTTGGGCTTACCCTACTAGTTTTTCAGGATATAATGGAATCATCTCTGGTTCAAGATATGGCAGCTGGGTTTGTGAAAATGGATGGTCTGTTTATACTCACGATACTGGACGAATAGATTTAAGCGTTGATTGTGCTGGTTCTGAATTGGCAACTTCTGGATTGGGGAAAATGACTATAAATGCCTGGAATCATGTTGTCATAACAAGGAAGGGCATAGGATTGACTGATTTTGATGTTTATGTCAATGCTGTGAATGGCGGCTCTCCTTCAAATGGAAATGTTAACATAAATACTGCGAGTGGCCAGGAATTTATTATCGGGAGATATTATGCGGCCCAGGTAAACGAAGAAGGTCATTATTTTGATGGAGTTATAGATGAGGTAAAGATATGGAGTAGGAGCTTGACTGTAGCTGAGATTTCTGGATTATATAATTTAGGAGATCATTGCGAAATATGAAGATGACCTTTAAAAAAGCTCATGGAAAGTTGAGGTTCATAAAATGAAATACGAAGATGCGCCAGATTTGAAAGAGAGAATGAATGAGATAATAACCATGCTAAATATGGGTCATATAGATATCAATAGAATAGAATGCATAAGGAGTTTTGGCTCTTCTACAAGAAGGACAATAGCAAGATGTCATACTCTTGGAAAGTTAATGCAGAAGGCAATGAAAACAAAGGCATTTTATGCCATTGAATTTCTTGAAAAATTTGATAGATTGGATAAGAATGAGCAGGACAAGGTTATAATTCATGAGTTAATGCATGTTCCAAGGACATTTGGCGGGGGATTTAGGCAGCATGACTTTGTGTGCGAGAAAAATATAGAAGTAATGTATGAAAAATTCGTTAATCTGAAGGAAAAGAAGGAAGCAAAGCAGGCAAATCTGGCTGATTTTGAGGATAGAATAGAGAAGAAAAAAAGTTATTTCTTCTGGAAATAATGTAGAACAACCCCCCAAACATCAACTTAGCAACTTTTAAATATCTCTTTTTGTACTGATTATCAATAAAAAAGAGTTGTTCCACATGGTTTATAAGAAGTATGTAAAAAAGAATGGTAAATTGATGGGTCCTTATTATTATGAGTCTTATAGAGATGCAGAGGGAAGGGTTCAGAAGAGATATCTTGGAACTTCATTGCCTGGAACCAGCAGAAATAACAGAAAATGGCTGGTTGTTCTACAGATTTTTCTTGTTTTTTTGCTTGGAATAATTGTTTTAGACCTTGGATACCTGTCTATTACTGGAAAAACGATAGAAGAACAGGGTCAGGATATAGGGCAGGCCTTGGAAAATGCTGGTGAGACTCTCGGCAATGCAATCGGCAATAATCTAGATGGCACTCAAACTCCTGTAGAAACAACTAGCGTGACTGATGGCTCTTCTGGACAGGACCAGGAAACACCTCCCGAAATACCTGTTGAAACTAATCCAATTCCCTCAGAAATATTTTTAGAAACACCTCCCGAAAACATTTCAGAAGTGATAAATGAGCTAGTTAATAATGAAACTGTTTCTGAAACTCCCGCAAATGAGACAACAAACAATGAAACTGTAATTGGTGTGGTCGTAAATGATACAATTAGTGGAACAACCATAAATGAAACATCAATGAATGATAGTTTGGGCGATGAAAATGTCTCTGAACTTGGAAATGAAACAATAATTAATGTAATTTCTGCTAATTTTACTGGTAATTTGACTCCTAATAATGAAACTTTAACCAATATCACCGCTATAAATACTACCCTCTTAAATGAAACGCTAATTAATCAAACTATTCTTAATGATACAAACGCAACAATAATTGATGTTAAGCTTTCTCGCGGAGCAATCAGGCTTGGTCAGCCGGTCAAGTGGACAAAGAATGTTTCTCTTGATTCTCCAGGAGAGGCAATAGTTGAGCTGCCTAAGGAAGCCACAGTTATAGAAGTAAAGAAAATAGAGCAGGTTGATGGGAATGATGTCGAAAAGGAAGCTAATTCAATTATAACTGGAAATGTTGCTTTGGATATTGAATTAAAAAGAGAGCCTTTATTGAAAAGATGGTTTAAGAAAATGTTTGGGGTATTTACTGGAAGGGTTATAGATGAACCTATTGCAGATGGCATTGACGTTATTTTACAGGATAATGCAACCGAATATGTCATTGAATACGAGACTCCTGCCCCTACCGCGATTGAAACAGAAACAAGCAACGGAAAGGTGGTTGTTATAAGCGGTCCGGATGATTTGAACTATACTGACATCTTGAGTTATACTGAGATTCCCGAGCTTTACAATGTTGGGCAAGAGGATAAAATAAGGGTTTATTGGAAGGAAAATGCGTCCCTTGTTGAATTTGATGCTTATGATAATAACGAAAATGGAAAGCTTGATTATATAGAGTGGATAACTCCTCATTTAAGCAATCAGACTTTTGAAATTATCTTAATAACAAAAGCAGAGCATCTTGATGAAAATAGAACTTACATAGAGGATGTTTATTCTCTTGTTCAAACCAGAGATAGTGTTTATTCTTTAATTCCAAACGGACATTATATTAGGGTAACTTTTGAGCAGAATTTAACCAATGAGAAAGATATCACCATTTATGCTAAGGCGACTAATGCAAGTATAGGAGTTTATGAGAAAGATGGGCTTGAAGAAATAGCAAGATTCGAGAATGTTAATGAAGATGGGAAATATCAAATATTTTTGACGAATTTGACTAATAGCCAGGATACTTTTGACTTGCTTTCAATTGGGGATGTTGAATATGACTATGTTGTTGACCCTGAGGCAAATGTAAGCAATATCATCTGGCAGTGCGGAGACATCTTAAGTGCTGGAAATTATAGTCTTAACCAGTCTTTATCTTCTACGGGGACATGCATTAATGTCACTACTAATAATGTCAATATTAACTGTTCTGGATTTTCAATTATTGGAAAGGGAGCAGGAAATGGTATTAGTGCTAGAAATCTTACAGGTGATGGGTGGTATGGTTTGACTTTGAGAAATTGCATAATAAACAACTTTAGTATCGATATTGCCAATTTTGGGGCGACTGATATTAACAATTGGGGGTATAATGGAGGGGACTTGGTTGTAGTTAATTCCACGATAGACAGAATAGATAGTTATGGTGGTAATTTTGGTGTGCTTGGTAGCGGAGGAAATGGGGGAACGATAAATGCAACCTCTTCAAATATCACAACGATAAATGCTTATGGGGGAACTGGAGGAATTTATAGGGGAGGAACAGGAGGAATAATATTGTCTACTAATTCTATTTTGGGGACTTTAAACATTTATGGCGGAGCCAACGATGCTGCCGGTTCCGCATATCCTTCTGGAAGTGGGGGGAAAGTAAATGCGTCAGATTCGACTATAAGTTTGATAAAAGGTTATAGTGGAGCAACGCAGGGACAGGCTGTTCCCGGGAGGGGGGCAGTAGTGGTATTGACAAACACAAATATTACAAATGCTACTTTGAATGGAGGTAGTGTGCTAGGTTTTGCTGTGGCTCCCTTTGGTGGAGCTGGAGGTAATGTAACAGTTACTGGAAATGTAATCTCAAGCGCCATATTTGATGTTCGCGGGGGAGCAGGGACAGCATCTGGAACTGGAGGCGTAGGTGGAATGGTAAATCTTTGGAATAATGGCTTGCTTAATGTTACAAATATAACTGTAAATCTTAACGGGGGAACTGGAGGAACTTCTGGCGATGTCGGAATATTACTTTTCAATTATTCAACTGCTTTAACTGAAACAAGCAACAATTATCTTAATACTATGAAATTGAAAATTATGAATTCCAGTAATGGACAGATAGGTTGGATTAATGCATTAGATATATCAACTATCTCTGGAATTTTGGGAAGCAATGTGTCGATAAGAAATAATTCTGCTTTTGTTGATTCGACCAATACAGTGTTGAATACAAGTGCAAATGTTGTTCTTTATGGATTACCGACAACAATGGTTAATCCAAAGATTTATGTTAATGGGATAAGTCAATGCGATGAGACAACGGTTCCAACGTGCTCGAATTTTACATCATTGAATGCCGGAACAATTGTATTTAATGTTAGCAGTTGGAGTAATTATTCTGTTTTAGATGCCGGTGCAGATACAACAAACCCATTGATTAACTTCACAGCCCCAACACCAGCAAACGGGACAGTAACTACAAGTACCAGCATAACAATTAACGTTTCTACCTTTGAGCAGAATCTTGCTAATCTGACATTTAATTGGAACGGAACAAACTATAACATATATGATAATTTATCTCTTGTCTTGATGTACAATTTTGATAATATAAGCAGTTTGGGAGATAATGATACTAAAGTTGTTGATTTAAGCAGATATTCAAATAATGGAACAATTATCGGTGGAGGGATTTATAATGTATCTGGAAAGTACGGAAGCTCATTGCGATTTGATGGGGTGAATGATTACGTCAATATAACTAGTTCTTCGGCTATTGATGCTAATGGGAAAACAGGAATTACTATATCTGCTTGGGCATATATTAAGAGTTCTAGCTTGAATGGACCATTTATAGTCAAAAGAAATTCAGACAACACCGCCGGTTACCTGATTTTTCTTACTCCAAATAATACTTTATATGCAAGATTTTATAGATCAACACTAGGCGGTTGGGCTGTCAGCCAGAGCACTACTACTTATTCAAATAATACTTGGAACCATATAGCTTATATGTGGAGTAATACTGACAACAAAATTCGTTTGTATTTGAATGGCAATGAAGTAGCTTATTCAACCCAGGACATTGGAAGTGGCAGTGTTTCGGACGATTCTGGAATCGCATTAAACTTATTTAGGGATGGATTTGATAATTCATTTGGCTTAAACGGCTCAATAGATGAATTGAGAATATGGAACAGGTCTTTGACTGCTGGAGAGATTAGTGAACTGTATATGAGTAATTTACAAAAGTACAATTCAACTCAATGGTATTTGTATATAAATCAAAGCAAGAACAGCACTGCAGGATTGGATAACGGTGTTTATACATATCAAGCATGCGCTTCCGATACTTCTGGAAATGCAAATTGCACAGAAACAAGGACAATTTCAATAAATGCAGATATAATTGCTCCATTGGTTACAATCATAAATCCAACGAATAAAACATACAATAATGCTGAGGTAACTTCTGGATTAATGTTTAATGTGACATTGAATGAAAATGGCTCAGTTTTATATAGCTTAAATAATGGAGCTACAAACATCAGCATGACTGGAAACGAATCAGTCTTGTTTGGAGAGAAATTTAATGCAACAAATAATTCAATTGTAGATGGTAGCTATACTTTTAGAGTTTATGCAAATGATACTTCTGGAAACTGGAACAGAACAGAATCCATTGTGTTTAGTGTTGATGGCACGCCTCCCCAAGTATCAATAGGAAGTCCTGTAAACGGGGAAGTATATGCCACTAATAGTTATCTAGTTAATATAACGCTGAATGAGAGAGGTTATTGTATCTTCTCCCTAGACAGCGGACTTACGAATTTGACAATGGCGAATGCCAGCGGTTTTGATGGAAATGGATTGGTATTTAATTATAGCAAAACCGGGGCTTTAAATGACACATATACATTAAGGGCATATTGCAATGACACAATAGGAAACAGAAATGACTCTGTTTTCAGCAGCTTTGAAATTGCAGCTCCAGTAAGCAGCGGAGGAGGTGGAGGCGGAGGAGGTGGAGGATGTATTTCAACAGGATGGAATTGTCCCAAATGGGATACAATTTCATGCACAAATGGAAATAAGACAAGAGTGTGCAGAAATAACTGCGATGCGAGAAAAACAGAGAGCCAATCTTGCAATTTGAACTGCACATCAGAGATAGTTTGCGGAATCTGGAGCGGTTGTGTTAGTGAAAATTTAGTAGAGGACATATTTAATGGAGAGATAAGGAAATCAGGGCAGAATGAAAGGATATGCTATGATAAAAATAATTGCATAGCTAATTATACAGATACTATGCTTTGCGGGTCAACTCAGAAGATTGATTTTGTCCAGAGAGAAGTCTGCGGAAAGATAACCTTGATAGCAATAGACAGATTGAGCGGACTTCCGGTAACTAATATAAATATTGAAGAGTGGAAGAAATCAGGAAGATTAAACATACAATTTGTGCAAGGAGAGGGTTATTGTCCATCTTGTTACAATGGTATTCTAGACGGGGATGAAACTGGAATAGATTGCGGTGGAAGCTGCAGACAATGTACTAATAACGAAACGATATCTTTTGCCAACAAAATATTATGGTGGTTAATCATATTTTTGATAATCTTAGACTTAATATTGTTCTGGTTGTGGAAGAGGAGAAAGGATAAATTGGAGCAGATAAGAAGACTAATCAAGAAAGGAGAAAAAGCGATTAAAGAAAAGAATTTGCATCTTGCCAGGTTGATTTATCATAAAATAAAGGAGATTTATGAAACCCTTGAAGAAAAAAAGAAGCATAAAATATACCATGAAATAATGAGATATTATCATGAATTAAAGAGGCATCATGTCTATCATGAATCTCATAGCCATGATAAACCTCATTCGAAGTGATAATTATATTTAGAAAGTATAAGAAAAGCAAGGTTCATAAATGAAAAGATGATAATCAATATTAAAAGAAGGGGTAAAATCAAAGTAAGCGCCAGAAGATTGTCTAATTTTGGCAAGTTCACCGGTTTAATGTTTAAATCAAGGAATTCGGATAATCTGCTGTTTGAATTTCCAAGGGATACTATGATGTTTATTCATTCTTATTTTGTATTTTTTTCTTTTCTTGCAGTTTGGCTTGATGCGGAAAATAAAGTAATTGAAGAGAAAATTGTCAAGCCATTTTCTCCATCAGTTGCACCCAAAATAAAGTTTAGGAAACTAATTGAAATTCCTATTAACAAAAAAAACAGGGAATTAATAAATAATTTATTAAAATAATCTAAAAATTGAGTGCCATTATTTAGAGAAGACATTTTATCGTCGGAAGAATAAAAAGGTTTAAATACGAATAGTATTTACATAATACGTTTGATATATAAAGCAAAAGGAGGTTAAAAAATGGGAACAATATTGGTTAAGAACGTCGTCAAAAGAAAGCCAGGTTATCTTTACTATGTAGATGGTAAAGGAAATGTATGCGAGGCTAGAATGGCAAGAGGCGGAAGAAAGAAGAAGAAATAAATAATCGTATTTTTTCAATTTTCGATCCATCTTTTTTCCTTTTTTATTTTTATAATTTTTCTCTGCTCTTCATGGTTAGGTATTTAAGCCATCGATTCTGGGCTCTTGTATGGTATTGCTCAAATCTTATCATGCAGGGAAGATAATTCAGCTCAGAGACAGGCATCCGGAAGTGGATGCTGGAAGGATAAAGGATGATTACTTTTTTTGCCTGAAAGAAGGTGTTTCTAGTATGTTAAAAGGCGTTCATGCCGGAACCGCAAGTTTAAATTATATAGATGATGTTCTTGCAACCGTAGAATCGACTCCTATGAGAAGAGTAAGAAATTTCTTTTTTGCAGAGTTGAATTAGTCATAAATACTATCTATGCAAGTAGTAAACAGAGTTTATAAACGCTTTTCCACAGCATATTTGATGAATTTAGTTGATATCGATAAGAAAAATGGGTTTTTGAGGGATATGAATGCAGATTATATTGTAAAATGGGCAAACGGAAGATTTCCAACAGGATTGGTAATGACATCCAGCTTTGGAAAATACTCAGCAGTCATGATAAATATCGTAACAAGAGTTATGCCAGATATTTCAGTTATTTATGTCAAACATCCATATATTGATGAATTTTCAAATGGAAATGCTGAATTTGTTTTATCTTTGAGAAGGAGGTACCATTTGAATTTCCACCAATTTGATTCTCTTGCTCCAAGAAGACCAATAGCTGATATTGATAGTGCAATAAATAACGAAGATAATTTGGAATTAAAGAGATTGGCTAAAGAATATAAATATGATTATAAGATTGAACCTCTTGAGAGGGCATTAAAGGAATTGAATGTCCTAGCCTGGTTTTCCGGAATTATGAGCTGGGAGACTGGGAAAAGGAAAGAAAACAATATTCTTTCCAGAAGGGAAGATGGCATCTACAAAATCCATCCCATATTTTACTGGACTGAAAATGAAGTTCTTGATTATGTTAGAAGAAATAATCTTCCAATTAATAGACATTATTTTGATATTTTTAAAGGCAGGGAGCAGAACAAAGAATGCGGTCTTCATCTGACAAAAGAACAAGCAGAAAGCCTTGATTCAAGTGGGCTTTAAACCCGAACGATTAATTTTTATATCCTGTTATTGATTTATATCTATGATTTTGGGAATTGAATCAACGGCACATACGTTTGGAATTGCTCTTGTAGAAAAGGGAAAAATAATTATTAATATTAAAGATATGTTTGTCCCAAAAGAAGGAGGAATAATTCCTACAGAAAGCGCGAAACATCACAGAGAGATTGCAGACATATTGTATGGAAGGGCATTGCAAGAATCTGGAATTAAGGAGAAAGATATAGATGCAATTGCTTTTTCAAATGCTCCCGGATTGGCTCCTTGTTTGCTTGCAGGATTGGAATTTGCAAAAAAGAAAGCAAAAGAATTGGGTATCAAGATAGTTCCGGTAAATCATTGCATTGCTCATCTTGAAATAGGGCAGTCAATTGGGGCAAAAGACCCTGTTCTACTTTATGCCTCTGGTGCTAACACACAGATAATTGCATATGCTTCTGGAAAGTATAGGGTTTTTGGAGAAACTTTGGATTTAGGAGTTGGCAATTTTATTGATAAAGTGGCAAGACATATGGGAATTGGTTTTCCCGGAGGGCCAAAGATAGAACAACTTGCGAAGAATGGAAAATATATTGAGTTGCCTTACTCAATAAAGGGAATGGATGTTTCCTTTTCAGGAATGCAGACAAAATTACAGCAATTATATGGTAAAGCACAGGATAAAGAAAAAGCTAAAGAAGATTTGTCTTTTTCCCTTCAGGAGACAGCATTTGCAATGCTTGTTGAGGCAGCTGAAAGAGCTTTGGCTCATACTGGAAAGAAAGAGCTTGTTCTAGGTGGGGGGGTTGCCTGCAATTCTAGGCTTCAGGAAATGTGCAGAATAATGTGCAAAGAAAGAGATTGCAAGTTTTATTGTCCTGAAAGAAGTTTATTAACGGACAATGCTGGAATGATTGCGTATACCGGAGAATTAATGTATAATGCAGATAGGAAGATTGCTCTTGATTTTGATAAAGTCGATATAAAGCCAAGGGAAAGAACTGACCAAGTTGATGTTAGTTGGAAATAAATTTTCTACAAAAAGATTTATAAACCTACTTTTTAAAGTATAATTAACCCATGAAGTAATTCATCGGATTACGGAGGTCTAAAATGGACTTCTATTCAATTATTGAAAGAGCAAGAAAAACAGGAAAAATCGACAAAGGAATAAACGAAGCGACAAAAGCTATCGAGCTGGGAGTAGCCAAGCTAGTTGTATATGCTGCTGATGTTTTCCCGAAAGAAATTGTTGCTCATTTATCTGTTATTGCGAAAGAGAAAGGAATACCTTGTCAAGAAGTTGATTCTAAACAAAAACTTGGAATTGCGGCTGGAATAAAAGTTGGGGCGAGCGCTGTCGCAGTAGTTAATGCGGGCGAGACGGATAAAGAAATAGCTGCTTTGAAGAAAACTAAGTGAAATATTTAAGGTAAAACATGGCTAAAGAACAAAGAATAAGGGATAAAACACAAGAAACTGGACCAAGCACAAGAATGACTTTTTCTACAGAGGTTGTTAATGGCTTGGTAGAAGAATTTATAGGAAGAACAGGAGCCAGAGGAGAAGTTACACAAGCAAAGGTCAAGGTTCTTGATGGAAGAAACAAAGGAAGAACAATGAGAAGAAATATTAAAGGACCTGTTAAGGTTGGAGATTTGGTCACACTAAGAGAAACAGAAATAGAAGCCAGAAGAATTAAAGGTTCGAATACAAGGACTGTAGCAGGGTCGAGGTCTAGATAAGATGAATGATACACAGAAAACCCAAGACAGTGCTTCTTCTTTGAGAATAAGCGGTCTATCGGGAAAAATTGCTGAGGGTTTTATTTCTGGGGTGGAATTTGAACAACTAACAGAAAAGTATTTTAAAATTAAAGAGGATTTTCGTATCTTTTTAAGAACAACTAATCCATTTTCAGGTGTAGGATTTATACATGCATATGGGCATAAAGGTTATTTAATAGTTGGTGCTTCCAAAGAGCATCCAGACGTTCTTGACAATTCTCGAATAGCTATGGAGTCTGTTGACCCTAATTGCAGAAGACTTGTAATTGTAGACTATTATGATAACCTTGGAGTCCTCTCCTGGGAAGCGAGAAGATGACAAAATGCGTATTTTGCGGAAGAGAAGAACCAGATTATACTGGTGTTCATTTAATCAAGAATGATGGCACAGTTGATTTTTACTGCTCAAGTAAATGCAGAAAAAATTCTTTAAAGTTGGGAAGAGATAAACGAAAGTTGAAATGGACATTGACATATAAAGATTCTTTGAAATCAAATGCTGCAAGAGAAATAGCTCACGAAGCAAAGAAAGTTGAGGATGCCAAAGAAGCAAAGAAAGTAGCTGATGAAAAAGCAATAGTAAGGAAGGCGTTTAAAGAAGCCAGAACTGACAAAAAGGCCAAAGAAGCCAAGAAATAATCAAATAATCAGTATTTTGATATTATACAAATATTTAAAAATCGCAATACCTTTAATTCTTAATGGATTTTAATAAATCATATACCCCAAAACTATTAAATGAAAGAATGGCAAGACACGCAAAGTATATGCGTACTGTTCTAATGAGATCTCAGGAAGCCTTAAGTCCCGAGCCCAGGACTATAACTGGAAGATGGAAATTGCTTGATCATCCAATTGATATTTCTGACAAATTGCGTGAAAGAAAAGAACCTGAATATTCAATTTAATCTTTTTTAATTTTTATATAATTTATCTTAATTGTTCAAATTTTACCTGATATTATACAATTCCAATAGTGCTGCCCAGCCAGAATCCATTAATTGCGGGGCTTTTTTGTATTGTTTTCCATATTTTATAGCCATTTCAAGGAAGTATTTTGAATGGAAAAATGCTTCCAGCATAGGTCTTGTTATTTCATCCCAATTTCTATTATGCTCTGGCTTCCAAACTTTTCCTGAGCCATCAGCTATTATCTTTAAGTATGATTCATTAGGGATTTTTTTGTCTTCATGCGGAGAAATGTCATTTAAAGCTTTTAAAATAGAGGATGTTAAAGACTGGATTCTATAAACTTTAAATGAGTTGTGGTAGTACCTATAAATCAGGTCTTCTTCTGCCCAATGGTCCTTTATCTCTTCAAGCAGTTTTTCCAAATTTGGAAGATTTTTCTTGATATTTTTTAATAATTTATTGTCCGAAAAATCCATAATCTTCACTAAATTTTTTCCATTACTTTCCATAATTATTCAATACATCATGGTTTTTTAAGCATTTAGCCACTTTTTATGCAATTTCAGAAAGATTTTACAAAAAACCATTTTGTCGACGATAAAAGTAAAAAAGGCATAGTAAGGTTTATAAAGCAAGTTGACTTTTTTTAGCTGGAATTTAGCATGTTTTAAACCAAATTACGGGTAAGACATGGTGTAAATTATCTTAAATTAGGGAAAATGGCAGCAGATAAAGAAAAAAGCTCAAAAGAGTATGGCGCAGAGAAGATTAAGGTTTTGGAAGGACTGGAAGGAGTGAGACTGCGTCCGGCGATGTACATAGGAAGTACAAGCAAGACAGGATTGCATCATCTTGTCTGGGAAGTTGTTGACAACTCCGTAGATGAGGCGATGGGGGGTTATTGTGACGAGATAATTGTTACACTAAATAAGGATGGCAGTGTAACTGTTGAAGATAATGGCAGGGGAATTCCGGTTGAAATGCACCCAGTTTACAAAAAACCAGCTTTGGAAATAGTTGTTACGAAATTGCATGCTGGTGGAAAGTTCGATAAGGGAAGCTATGCTGTTTCTGGGGGGTTGCATGGCGTGGGAATTTCGGTTGTGGCAGCTCTTTCTAGGCTAATGAAAGTGGTTGTTAAAAGAAATGGGAAGATTTATCAGCAAGATTATAAAATTGGGAAGCCGTTATATGATATAAAAGTAAAAGGAGAATGCGATAAAAAAGACACAGGGACAATTGTGACTTTTTGGCCTGATGATAGTATTTTTTCAACAATAAAATTCGAGTTTTCAATATTATCTGCTAGATTTAAGGAAATAGCCTTTTTGAATAAGGGTTTGAAGATAATTCTAAAAGATGAATATAATGAAAAAAAGGAGACTTTTCATTATGAAGGCGGATTAGTAGAGTTTGTAAAGCATGCCAATCAGTCAAAAGAGCCTTTGCACAAGCCTATTTATTTCATAAAAGAGGTTGATAAGGTGGTTGTTGAGTGTGCTGTGCAATACAACTCAGGTTATCAGGAAAATGTTCTTAGTTTTGTTAATACTATTAATACTGTTGAAGGCGGAACACATGTTGCGGGGTTTAAAACTGCCCTGACGAGGGCTATCAATGAATATAGCAAGAAAAATAATGGAAAAGGCGAAGGATTGACTGGAGACGATGTTCGAGAGGGACTTACAGCAATAATAAGCATCAAAGTTCCAGAGCCGCAGTTTGAAGGACAGACAAAGACGAAGCTGGGAAATTCCGAAGTAAAGGGAATAGTTGATTCTGTTACGATGAATTCTCTCAGCATATTTTTTGAGGAGAATCCAACAATTGCGAAGAGGGTGGTTGAAAAAGCTCTTGAAGCGCAAAAAGCAAGAAATGCTGCTAAGAAAGCAAAGGAGCTTGTAAGAAGGAAAAATGCATTTTCTGTTGGCGGACTTCCAGGAAAATTAGCAGATTGTTCAAGCAACAAAACAGAATTGAGCGAGATATTTATCGTTGAGGGAGACAGTGCATCTGGCTCAGGAAAGCAGGCGAGAGATAAAGAATTTCAGGCCATACTTCCATTAAGAGGTAAAATTCTTAATGTAGAAAGGGTAGCGCCAGTAAAAGTTTTTTCAAACGAAGAAATCGCTAATTTAATAACTGCGATAGGAACCGGAGTAGGAGAGCAATTTAATCAGGAGAAACTTAGGTATGCAAAAATAATAATTATGTCTGATGCCGATGTAGACGGGGCGCATATTAAAACTCTTTTGCTGACTTTCTTCTTCAGATTTATGCCTAAATTGATAGAAAACGGAAACATATATGTTGCAGTTTCTCCACTTTACAGGATAAGAAAGAAAGGAGACCATTATGTTTATTCAGACAAGGAATTGAAGGAAGTAGTTTCAAGGATGGGAAGCAATGTGGATGTGCAAAGATTCAAAGGACTTGGAGAAATGAATCCTGAGCAGTTGTGGGAAACAACAATGGACCCAAAAAGAAGATTGCTAAACAGGGTCACAATAGAAGATGCGGCTCTTGCAGATGAAGTGTTTTCAAAATTAATGGGGGATGATGTTGAGCCAAGAAGACAGTTCATAGCGGAAAGGTCTCATGAGGCCCAATTGGATATTTAATATGATGATATTTATAGCAGAAAGGGTAAGTAATAAAGATTTTATTCAGTTAGAGAGAGATGTAAGAAGAATAGTATCTGCTCTCGAAAAAGCAGGACATAAATCTAAGTGTACCTTTATAGATTATGCCGATAATCCTAAGAAATTTGATGGTTGGAATGAAAAGGATTATTTGGACCATGCCTTGAAATTTCTTGATGGTTCCGATGCTATTTTATTGTTTGTTAACTCCGAGAATAGAAGTGAGGGGTTATTAATGGAAGCAGGTTATTCGATTGCCAAGAAGAAAAGAATAATTCTTGCAATTAATAGTAGAGTAAGGAATACTTACTTAAATCAGATTGCTGAGAAAACGATAAGGTTTGATAGTGTTGATAATCTTTGCAAAGAGCTGGAGGCTTTAAAGTAAAATGGTCGAAGAAAAGAAAATTGAAAAAGTAAGGGAAGCGAAGTTTTGCCCTAAATGCGAGAGCGAGAATATAGGAATCGAAGCAAGTGTTTCAGAAAGTCATGATTATTGCCTTGATTGCGGGCTTAATTTTTCAGGGAATGGCGTGGTTGGTTTGGTAAGTTTTCCAGTTAAGACTCAAATAATAAAGGAGAAAAAATAAAAACATGGCAATAAAAGCTAATCAAAAAACAAAGGATGAAGAGGATAATGTGATTGAAATAGAAGTTAATAATAATCAAATAGAAGAATTAATTAATAAGTTAAATAAATTGAAAAATACCAAATCACATTTTCATATAGATATTAAATCTGGACACTTGCTGGTTCACCACGAGGAGGATAAATTAAAGTAAGATGGCGGAGAAGCAAGAAAACAAAAATGGAAATTGCAATGGGAATGAAACAGAGAAAAAGATAGATATAGAAGCAGAAAAGAAAGAGCAGGAAAGAAGAGCAAAGGGAGAAGTTGAGAAGGGCGTAGCAAACGTGGAAATAGTCGAGGAAATGGAGCAGGCATATATAGATTATGCAATGTCCGTTATTGTTCAGAGAGCACTTCCAAGTGTTGAGGATGGGTTAAAACCTGTGCACAGAAGAATTTTATATGCGATGCATTCTATTGGGCTTGATGCGAGCAAGCCAACAAGAAAATCAGCGGCAGTAGTAGGAGAAGTTTTAGGAAAGTATCATCCACATGGTGATATTGCAGTATATGATTCTCTCGTGAGAATGGCACAGGATTTTTCTTTAAGATACCCACTTGTGCACGGGCAAGGAAATTTTGGTTCACTCGATGGAGATAGTCCGGCAGCACAAAGATACACAGAAGTAAAACTTTCAAAGATTTCACAGGAATTAATTGAAGACATTGATAAAGAAACTGTGAAGATGAGGCCTAACTTCGATAATTCAACAAAAGAGCCGGAAACACTTCCTGCGAAATTGCCAAATTTACTAATTAATGGGGCTACGGGAATAGCTGTAGGAATGGCCACAAATATTCCCCCCCATAATCTAACAGAAGTATGCGATGCAATAATTGAATGCATAAACAAGCCGGAAATAACTATAGATGAACTTGCTGAAGTAGTAAAGGGCCCTGATTTTCCAACAGGGGGACAGATATTTGGAGACGGAATAAAAGATATGTATAAGTCTGGAAAGGGAAAAATTGTAATAAGAGGAAAAACAACAGTTGAAGAGCGCAAAGGGAGGCCAATCATAATCATTAATGAAATACCTTACATGGTTAACAAGTCTGATCTTGTTACATCGATTGCAAGGCTTGCAACTGAGAAAAAGCTCCCAGATGTTTATGACTTAAGAGACGAATCTTCCAAAGGAAAGGTAAGAATTGTTGTTGAATTGAAAAAAGAAGTTGATTCTAAATTTACATTGAACAAGCTTTACACTTCAACTAACCTGGAAACGAGTTTTGATGCAAATCTTCTTGCTCTTGTTGGAAATAAGCCGGTTGTTCTTAATTTGAAGCAGATAATTGAAGAATATATCAAATACAGAAGATTAATAGTCAGGAATAGAAGCAAGTTTGAATTGAAGAAAGCTGAAGAAAGGCTTGAAATTGTCTTAGGTCTTTTAATTGCGCAGAAGAATATTGATAAAGTTGTTGAATTTATCAAAAAATCAGCTAATGCGACAGATGCACACGATGGCTTAATGAAGAAATTCTCTTTGACTGATAAGCAGGCAAGGGCAGTTTTGGAGATAAGATTGCAGCAATTGACAAGATTAGAAGAAGGAAAGCTCAGGGATGAGGAAAAGAAGCTTAAAGAGGGAATTTCTGACTTGAAGAAAATTCTTGGAGACGAAAAAGAAATTCTAAAGGTTATAAAGAGAGAGGTTCAGGAATTTAAGACAAAATATGGTGATGAGAGAAGAACAAGAATATTAAGAAGGGTTGAGGAAATAACAGAAAAAGACCTTATTGAGAAGAAAGATGTTGTCATTATGATTACAAACTCAGGATATGTGAAGAGAGTTGATGTTAAGGCATATAAAGAGCAGAAGAGGGGCGGAGCTGGAACAAGCGGGGCAGAACTTAAAGAGGAAGATTTTGTAAACAAGATGCTTACCTGCTCAACACATGATTTCTTATTGTTCTTCACAACAAGGGGGAGGGTTTATTGGCTGAAAGCAAATGATATTCCATCAGCAGAAAGACAAGGAAAGGGGAAAGCAATTGTCAATCTTTTAAGTTTAAGAGATGAAGCCATAGCAAATGTAAAAGCTGTAAAGAATTTCGATGTGGGATATTTGATGTTTGCCACGAAACTTGGAATGGTAAAGAAGCTTCCACTGAAAGATTTGAGCAAACCAAGAAATACGGGCGTTAGGGTAATAAATCTCCCGGCAGATAATTCTGATATTTTAATCAATGTAAGTCATGTCATAGATAAGCAGGAAGTAATGCTTGTCACAAAGAAAGGGCAGGCGGTTAGATTCAACAGCGACGAGGTAAGGCCTATGGGAAGGGTATCTTATGGGGTAAAAGGCGCAGAATTAGGAAAGACAGATGAAGTTGTCGCTCTTGAAAGTCTTCCGATGAATGGGAAAACAACAATACTTACCGTAGCAGAAAAAGGATTCGGGAAGAGATCAGATTTAGAAGAATATAGGAAGACATCGAGGGGCGCAAAAGGAGTAATTAGTCTTGATGTTTCTGAAAGAACAGGAAATGTCATCTCTTCTTTGTGTGTCAACGACCGTGATTCTGTGATAATAACGACAACAAAAGGGATGGTCCTTAGAACGAGCATGAGGGACTTGAGAGTCATGGGAAGAGCCACGCAGGGAGTCCATGTGGTTAAGTTGAAAGAAGGAGACAAAGTGGCGGATATTGTTAAAGTTCCAAAAGAACCAGAAGTCCAAGTGAATTTGAGCATATTAGGTTAAATCCTTTCTTTTTCATTCTTAATGTTCGTTTAAGTATGATTAACCAAACTTTTGCTTTGCCCTTCGCTATCGCTCGGGTTGCAAATCCCCTCAAGAAAAAGAAAGCCCCTTCCCCTTCAGAGTTTCCATAGTAACAAATAGAATATTGCCTGTAAACTCTTGCCCCTTTCGGCTTGCAATTCTCAGCCCGTTAATTTCTCGCTCCGCTTAACCGCTGGGTGCGAATCAGAGATGTCGCACAATAGCTTGCTTAAACGAAATTGCCAATTATTCAAAAAAGAATTACTTAGATTTTATTTTACCAACGATCCAACCAATTATTGCTCCAAGAAGGAAAAAGACAATATATGCAATTATCCAACTGAAAATTATGGCTATGAATGATTCATTAAAGCCCATAACCAAAAACCGTACAAAATTGAAGGGATATCCGACCTCATATAATATGCGATATAATCCTGCTTTTATAACTGTCCCATATAATTGATTTATAAGTAAAGTATAAATAAAGTAAATCGTTGCTAGCAAAAAACCTCCTCTCAACCAATAACTCCAGTTTTTCCAACCCATAATCTAAATAAAATCTACTACTTTATAAATCTTGGCAATTACGCTTCGAAATCGGCTGAGAACAAAGCAAAAGTCGCGAGGATTTTCGTAATCAGCTCGCGCTACTAAAGTGGTCGGCTAATCTCACATAAGAGATAAATTCCTTATTTCATCCTGAAATACTTTCTTTAGTAGAAAGACGGAATTTAGTCTTAGTTTTAGCTCATACGATTTAAGTATTAATGGCTAAAACCACTCTTATTACGAACGATTAAACGATAAGTAAACCTCTTTAGGGATTTGCTCATTCGTTTCGTTTAAACCATTTTCAGAAATCAGACGCAGAGCGTTTAATCTAGTTTAAACAAAATTGCTGGAAGTTCGATAGGGGCTGGCTCGGTGGTGCTACGCACAGATAGTCGCCTGTTGGCGAAAATACGAACAATAATTATCAAACAGCAGAACGGGGCACTTTTTCAGATTATTTCTTGGCGATTTTCCAGAGAAGATTGAAATAGTTTAGATAACCATGCGCAATTTCTTTGTTCTTGATTGTTATTATGAATGGTTTATCTGTTAAAAGATGTAGGGCAATATAATCTCCGAAAATGGTTGTTGTTGCCTCGTTGTCCACATCTAAATATCTTACTTCAATTCTCTTTATTTTCCTAATTGGATGGGTGCGATATTTATTACTAGCAATAATTCTAGCAGATAATGTTTTTTTTAATTCTTTTGCGATGGCTTCTGTTTCGAAGAGAGAGTCATATAATCTGCCTGTCGCTCCAAATGCAGAAATCTTCTTATCTTTTGTCAGAAGCCTTAAGAATGTTCTGAGTCCCTCTTTCCCATCATAAACATTCACTTTCGGGGAGGGCTCGTTTGTTGTTTTCATTGTTTTTAAAGTTTCTATCACTCTTTTTATCGCTGTTTCATCTTTTTTTATTTTATTTAATAGGTTTTGTGGTTCAGATGCCGAGAAGAACTTTTTATTTGCTTTGATAACATAGCCAACCATTCCCTTTTCTATTAAATGGTTTAGAATAGTATATGTTAATGTTCTGTCTAAACTCAGATTTTTTGCTAATTCGTTGGCTGAAGTTTCTCCAATCTTAATTAGACCTACGTAAACTTTTGATTCATTTCCAGTTAGACCGGCCATTTTTAAATTTTCTATGAGTTCTTCCATTATTAGTTTTATTGTAGTGATTATTTAAATGTTGTTATTAATAATAACAACTAAGATTTAAAAGACTAGGCAAGACAGAGAGTTCATGGAGAAGTTATATGATGACGCGTTTATATTCAGAAGGGTTGGTAAGTACCCGTTGTGTATTCGGAATGCGTTAGACGTGTTTTTGGAAGATAGTCTTAATTTGATTAAGTCATCCAATTTTGAAGGAAATCCTCTGGAATTTCATTTTTGTCGAAGGAACTTCGATTCAAATTCAGATCACGAGTATGGCACAGAGTTTTATAGGAAGCTTGTTGCACATGCAATAACAAAATTCAATTTTGCTAAATTGACAAGAATGAGGGATAGATCAGAAATTGTACATATTTTGAGTGAGATTAGAAATGGGATAATTTTGCCCACGGGTGGTCATGATGACTTTGAGCCATGGTTTAGGGTGGCGGGAGTTGGATATGTAGAGTTTAGGTCGTCACCATTATATCCTCTCAGGGACAAGGTTATTTTTACAGGAGAGGGAAATATGAATATAAATCCTAAAGATAATTTGGATTTTCTTACATCTTATTATAGGTTTTTAATTAACTAGTTAGACTAGGAAAAAGTGCCCCTTAGAAAAACGCCTCGCCAGCCCCAAAACCAAAATAGCCAGCAATTACACTTATTCGCAAATATTTCGTTGTGGTTTACTAACTCTTGGCTCTTAATTCGCACCAAGAGGTCCTTTGGACTCGCCTAATCTCCACTAAAAGAAAAATTATTTACTTTATCCTAAAGTATTTCCTTTATGGAAACCATAATTTTCTGTAACTTTCAATTATTTTGACTTTTAACAATTGCCTTGAAAGTTCTTTTAGCCTGAACGATTAGACGAAAAGTAAACCTCAACTTTAAAATAGTAATTGGCTCTTTGCTCCGCTTAAGCCACTAACAAAAAATCCAAAGGTTTAATCAAGCTTAAACGAAATTGCTGATTGTAGGCATTTCAGTCAAACAGAAATTGGTCGGGGGCTTGGGTGCTTCGCACAGAGAGCTTCGGCTCACGCCGAAGAAGGTATCATCTAGGGCTTTGCGAGTTTCCAAAGTAGTTCAAAATAATGCGAATAGCTTTCAGCGACCTCTTTACTCTTTATTACTGTAGCGATTGGCTCAGACAGCCAGACAATTATGGCAATATTATTTCCATAAACAAATGTAGTAGTCGGAGATCCATATTCATCAGGAACAAATTTAAAATCACTATAAGCAACCTTAACAGATTCAGAAGTCCTATCAGATTCTCTTAATATTACTCTGGCTTTTATCTTTAATTTTTTCTTCCTTTTTTGAAAAATCTCAAAATCGTGCTTCATTATCTCTAAAAACTTGCCTTTTGAGCCAAAAGCAATATATTCTTTATATTTTACTATTTCAAACAAGATAGACCTTATCCCTTTTCTGCCTTTATAGATCTCAGATTCCTCATCTTTTTTTGATTCTTTAAACAAATTATTAAGTTCTGGCAGTATTTGCTTAGCTATTCTCTCCTGTTCTTTTAATTGCTCAACTATTTTATTGGGTTTATCTGCCCCGAATACCTTTTTATTTGATTGAATAACATATTTAACGAGACCCTTCGATATTAGTCTTTCTAATGAATCATACGTGCTTGTTCTATTAACTCCTGATTTTTTACTTATCTGTCCTGCTTGTACTTCTCCCAATTCAAGTAAAGCCAGATATACTTTGGCCTCTGTTTTGTTCATTCCAAGACTCTCGAGTGTAGTTATTTCCATATAAAATCAAGTGAATTGTTATATTTAATTCTTTCTAAATTGTTAATAGCTTCCTTACAACAATAATTTAAATACACTTTATTATGCCATTATCTTATGATAGTAAATAAACTTGGGAGAAATAGAAAATGAGAATAAGATTAAACATAGAAAGAAAAGACGCCCATCAAGAAATGGCAAACGCAATTTTTTGTAGAGAGAGAAGTGTTAACTTATCATTATGTGCACCGAGATTTAATGATGGGGGTCCAATTTACTTAGAGAGGGTTGCTCAGTTTGGCGAAATAACTCTATGCGGAGCATCACCCGTTGTTCCTGGCGGGCGTATTTATTGTAATGCGGATGAAAGAGATAAAATGGATATGCAAATGCATCTTTATTTGGGAGATCAATTATGCCTAATTCAGCACGTCAATACAGGTAGGTTTGGAGATAGTTTGAGGGTTTATGCGTTATCATTCACACCAAGACCCTATGAGGTTAATTCTATCGCAGACAAAATAGGTCGCCCGATGACACCAGGTTACTCAGATTTAACCCCTAGCGGGTTTGATCATCTATTAGCTTCTTCTCATCAATCCCTGCTTGAATTTTTTATTAAAAAATGTAACAAACCTTGGCCAAGGCCCCTTGTTATTTTTGAATCAGAAAGAGAAAGGCAACTAGCATTGGATTTTCTTCAGAAAAAATTCGGAGGTGAAAGAAAATGATTGAACAAAAGTATGATAAGAGAGTACAAAACAGTGCCATATTTGATAGTATTAGCCCAGAGCATTTAATGTACCTTTTGCATGGAATGGGCAATGTAAGAATTACAGGATGTCAGGTAGGATATTACAATAAGGGAACTTGGCCCGCTTTTCTTGTAAACCATCTGGATGGTACTGGGCACTTAGAGAGTCTAGGCGGGCATATTTGGACAGAATTTGATACAAAGAAAGATTATAGTTTTTCTGCTAGGGAAGGCGTTCAAATAGGTATTTTAGGGCAAGATTTTAGGGATTTTGGTAGACATTTATTCAAGGCACCCGAAGACATCTTGACCTTTGTAGCAGATAAAATTAACAAAGAACCTTTTAGTTTTAGACCAAAAAACGTTTGTCCTAAAGGTCAAATTCCATATTTACAATACCTCCAAGTATTAGACGACCATCGAGTAGTAGACGAATATGGAAAGAATGCAGAAACAGATTTGTTTGAAAGAAGAAATGGTGGAGAACAAAATGGTTGTGTGGTTAAAGTTACTACTATTTATCCCCTTAGAAGATTTAAGAAATTTACATCTCCTCCAAATGTTGAGTTTGTTTTACAAAGTTATGACGATAGTTCATTAATCCATAGGATTTTTGGTCAGAGAACGAGGGAACGCATACTTTCAGAAGTGAATAGAATTGTAGAAGATTCAATACGAGGTTAGAAAAAATGAAAGAGAAGGCAAATAACAAAAAGATTTCGTTAGTCGAACTTGTTAAAGATTCAATTCCAATTATTGGAGAAAGAAGGGCTTTGAAGAGAATTGATGAAAGATTGTTAGATGACTGCTATGCTGATGCATTGCCAGATCAAGATAGTTTAGGGCTCACCGCAGAATAAGTTAGTAAATTTTTAAACAATTGTCTACGATATCTCGTGGGAAAATATAGATTATTGGAATAAAGTTTAATACTTTATTTTTAGGCTCGCCCTTAGGTAATCCTTTCTGGGATTTTGCAAAGAATATTGCAATAAGATATGCAATTTTAGGAGTATCTATTTATGAGATCTATAAATTAGTAAGATGACAACTCAATTCACAATAATCAAGAAAATCGCCAAGCACGGCAAACAAGCTATAATAATCATGCCTAAATTGTTAGAGGAGAGACTAAAACCGGGAACGATAGTAGAGCTCAAAATAGAGATAATTAACCAATAACAAGGGGGCAAAAGTGACTTCCAGAAAGCTTAAAAACTTTGATTCTTAGAAATATTTATGGAAATGGTAAAGGTACCAAAAGATGAATACGAGAAGATGAAGGCTCAAGTAGCTATGCTCAGAGAGCTAGAAAAGATAGACTTTGATTTATTAAGGCAGTTCAAGGCAAGTTTAGAAGATGTTAAAGCTGGCAGAGTAAGACAGGTTGCTTAATCTTTTCCTAGCAATTTTTCCAAGTATTCTTTATAATCATCAAAGTAATTGATTATATGATTGATTGTTGCTTGTTGGTCTTTCTTACCGCTTATAGCAACAATAAGAACTGCTCGCAAATCATCATAAACTAGAAAATAAACTCTTTTTTCTCTAATTCGCTTCTCTCTAAGATTCTTGTATCTTAATTGGTTACTGGCGTAAGGATTGTCTTTAATCTTAAAAAACATTTTCTGAATTATCTCTCGGTCTCCTCCAGACAATTTCTCAACCTCTTTATCAAAACTCTCAGTTGTATAAACTGCATAAGTCATAGATATTAATAATAAACAACATATAAAAAATCTTCTTTTTCAGAAAACCTCAAGAACAAAGTTCTTGATGGCTCAGAAAATCAGAGATTTTCTGCGAGAAGCAAAAACGCGCCCCCGACAGATACAAATGAAATGCCCTAAGAACATAAGATTCTCAGCAATTACGCAAAGAGCCCATTCTTGTGAGGTTTAGCTAACTCGAGACTCTTAGTTCGTAGCTCGAGGTCTTTCAGACTCGCCTAATCTCTGCTAAAAGGTAAATCTCTCAATTATTCCATAATTGTTCTCTTAGTTCGAAACGAGATTTAACCCAACTTTCACCATATACTAATAGCCGAAAACTCTACTCATCCAATTTACATTCATCAATGAATTCCTTATTAATTCGAAAGGTTGCAGATGCCACTTTCTTCAAATGATAAGATATAGATTTGTTGGTGCCTATGGCAATATAAATGACTTTTCTTTTGAAACTGACTGCGGCAGTTACCGCTCCAGAAAAGTCACCATCATTTGAGATAAGAAGAGCCTTATCATATTCCCCTTTTTGTGCATCTAAAGCCAAATCAAGGGCAAGATTTACATCTGTTGCTTTTTCTACATGGTATATTTCTCCATCTTTCTTTCTCTTTTCTAGCCTGCCAAAAATTAGATTTAGTTTATCAATTTTCCTTAATTTTTCAAAGAATGATTGCTGTTGAGCGTATGCTTTAGGATTTTCTAATTGCTCAACAGGAGCAATATAATAATTAATCTTCGCTAAATCATCATCATTCACTAATTTTTTACAGAATTTTTCTAAGTCAATTTTACAATTGAATGTATCTTTTATTGAGAAATATAAATTACTACCATCGATGTAAATCGCAACCTTCTCTTTTTTGGAATTCATATAAAAAACATGAGATCCTTACAGATCTCATGGAGTTAATTGAATATAGTGATAAATCATGGTATATATATTTTTCGGATTTGTCTTCTTTTGGTTGAAAGTTCTTTTAGCCTGAACGATTAAATGAACTTGAAATTTGCTTCTTAATATTATAAATTAAATAGGAAGTTATTTTCAGAATGAAAATAATTCTCAATCTCTCTTCTCGTTACGCTTAAGCCCTTTCCCAAATCAGAAAGCAGACAGTTTAATCTCGCTTAAACGTAATTGACGGAAATATTAAACGGATTTATGATTTGCATTCCCCCGACCACCCGCCCCTAAATAGTCGCTTCGCGAAATAATTGATGAATAAGAAATGGGAAGGTGCGCTAACATATTTTACAATATAGAAATAATTAAAAGGGCGATGAATATTGTTTAAAGATGGGTAGCGGACCAAGGATTGTTTTGCAGGAAAGGAAACCAGAACGGAATGATGGCTATAAATATATATCTGCTTTTAAATTTTTTAACCCTTTAAGAGATGACGTATGGAATACGATAGTAGTTGCTACTCCAGAAAAACCAATTGATGGCAAATATGTTATTTTGTTACTTGAAAATAGAGCGCAAGTTAGAATTGAACATGTGCATGGCGTTATTGGAATAGTCGATGAATGTGAAAATGTGGAGCAAAGAACACATGATATTGCAAAGAAACTTGCAGAACAAAGAGCTAAAGTAGAAACATATGGATGGTATAATGACAAGAGAGGTGTTCCATTTGCAGATGAGACTAGCAGAGCAAAAGAGAGTATATTAGTAGCTATTTGATGCACAAAGCGCACCTTCCCACCACCGCAAATCATAAATCCAAACTTAAAATAGCCGTCAATTCCACTCGAAGAGAGATTCACGAACAAATATTCAAGACACGAGGGGCTTTCTTAACGTGCCAACTATTTTTTACCAGTCCCAGTTGTAATAACCGTTTGAGAAAACAGGTCGATAATAGTAATTATCCCAGCCAGAATTCTGCGAATATTTGCTGTTGTCAAATGCTTCTTTGTTGCTCCAAGTGTAGCCCTTCCAGGAATTATCAGTTGATGTTTTTATCGTTTCTGAAGCTGAGGTTCTTCTATTTCGCGAGTTAGCTGTTTCTAAAGCTATTTCCCCAACAAAGTTTGATTTATCAGCATAAGATACAGTCTGTATTACTTTTCCAGAAGGTTTTATCTTTAAATAAGAATCATAAGTTATTGCTCTTGATGCCATTGGACCTTGATAGGCTAGGGCATAGTCTGTTGAGTCAAAGTTTGAGCTTGCAAACTTTGAATCATAATACGTATTCCTGCTTGTTATAGGGCCAAAATTAAAGTATTGGGAGTTTGAGCCCGAATTGGCACTTGCAGATTGCGAGTAAGTAGGATATGTGTTCGAATAGTAGTTATTGTAATTATTTGAGTAGTAAGTTGGATAGTTAGTATAAGCTGATGTCATAGTGACCGCTAGGATTAGAAATGATAGTGCCAGGCCCATTAAAATAAGGGATTTTTTCATAATTTTAAAGTAACAACAGATTATTTAAACTTTGCTATTCAGCAATCATGTGTTGTATCCTGAAATATAATATAGCACAATATTTATCTATTTGAGGATGTAGTAATCAAATATGATGCAAGTGGCGATTGGAGGGATGGCGCCCCAGTGGGGATTATTGTAGAAGGTCCGACAGAAGGAACATTTTCAGATATATGTGGAAAACTTGAAAAAAGGTTCTTTAAAAGACAAGAATCACGTTTCTTTTAAGAATTTATTATCATGCCGGACTTAAATTTTAATGTAACTTAATAGTGGTTATAAATGGGAAGATTTATAAATGCGGTATTTTTGAAAGAAGAATGGAAAGAAATAATCAAAAGTACACAGAAGATGGCCTGCCAGTGATTACTGGACAAACAATTAGCTTAATGGGCAGACATATGCTTTCAACTGATTTATCTCAATCTCGTGCATGAATGGAAGAAATTGTTCGTGAGAATCGTAAAATGGCTGATTGTATTGCTTCACTTGCTGAATCACATCCTCCGGAACAAAGGGCTGGAACATTTTCAGATATGATTCTTGTCTATCAAGCCCTTAAACATCAGGCTCGCCAGTATATGCAAGAAGAAGAGTTAGAGCAACATTAGTTTTTTATTTTGTTAATTGGTCATCAATTATCTTCTTGAATTCTGAATAAGCTATAGGTTTATCAACTAAGATATTTCCTATTATAAACGAAGGAGTTCCCTGGACTCCATTTGCGATTGCCATATTTTTATCATTTTCGAATTCAGAATTGAAAGCTCCAGATGCAATATATTCATCCAATTGTGTTATGTTTGCCCCCAACTGCTGTGCAAGAGCTTTCATTTTTATTATATCTCCCGTATCAGCCTGGTTTGCGAATGCAAGTTCATGGAATTGCCAGAATAATGTATCACTTTGTTTTTTTAATCCACTGGCAACAACGTGAGCTGCTTGTCCTGTGCCGTGTGTTTTAAGGTATTTAAAGACAATCTTTGCTTTTCCTGTTTTTGCATATTCTTCTATTATATTCGGAACTGGTGGCTCCCATCCTTTAACCTGCGATTTTAATGAGTTCATATACTGTTGATTCTCTCCATCTGCTGCTGCACAAAATGGGCAAGAAAAATCTGAGAATTCATAAATTGTTACTTTTGCATCAGGGTTTCCAAGAACGGGAGAATTTCCTATTTCTAATTGAGGATTAGGAATAACTGTTACACTGTTAGAACTTTTGCCAAATAGTCCAAAGCCATTTGTGAACAAACCAATGATTAATATGACTATTACTGCCAAAGCAATGTATAGAGTTTTATTTGCCTGTTTTACATCAGGATTCTCGTTCATATTTATTAAAATTTTTTAAGGTATTTAAACCTAATTAAAGATTGATTTGTGTAGGTTCATGAGATTTGATACCGCCTAACCTAAATAATAAATCTTACAGGGACTTTCTAAATCCTAGGGAGCAGGAAGCACAACACTTAAAAACCTATTTTTTCTCTCAAAGAAATGGTATTCAAATTAAATATAAGTGATAAGGGAAAGGCATGGAAACTGGAGACTGAATCAGAATTCTTTGTTGGAAAGAATCTCGGAGATAAAATCCAAGGAAAGGAAATAAAGCCCGAATTGGAAGGATACGAATTAGAGATAACTGGCGGAAGTGATAGCGCCGGATTTCCATTATATAATGAACTCCCAGGATTAAACTTAAGAAAAGTAATGTTAAAAAAAGGATGGGGAATGAAAGATAACACAGAAGGAGTCAGAAGGAAGAAAACAGTAAGGGGAAAAACTATTTCGACAGCGACTTCTTTGATTAATTTAAAAGTTATAAAGCAAGGAAGCAAACCCCTAATTGAAATATTTCCAGAACAAAACAAACCAAAAGAGAAGAAAACTAATGCTGTAGTACAGCCCGCTCTAGCTGCTTGATTAAACAGGAGCTATTTCTAATATGAGTCTAGTTGATAAAATAAACATAGAGGATAAATTAAAAGCAATAAAATTAAAAGATTTCAGAGTTCCCTTAGCAGGAGTTCCGGCTTTTGCAGCTTCCATATATGGCGGAGTTTTAGCTGGAAAAATGGCCCTGAAATATCTTGCTAATGCTGATGAGGCAGCTAATCCTGAATTGATTGGAACTTGTCAGTTGGTGGGAAATTATATAGGGGGAGGATTAATTTTTGCCCCAGTTTATATTTACGATTGTTATACCAGGTACAAGGGATTTGATGCTTCCAGATTTTTTAAAGACCAGGCAAAGCTTGGAACTGTTATTGGACTAGGTGCTATTTTAGCTTTGGCAAAACCATTTGTTTCCGGACAGCTAATGAGAAGAGGCATGGACCAAGGCAGTGCATCAATGTATTTTGACTTTGGAGCAGAATCTATAAGACTTGTTGCCAACAATCTGGCATATTTTAACAACATCTTAAATCTTAAGTTAATAAAAAACAATAGGCTTTTAAAATAGCTTTTCTAGACTTTTGAATGGATAACATAATGATATGGCAAAGAAAGCAATAAGTGAAAAACAAACCGGCAAGATTGAAGAGATACCGACGGTAAACATTGGAATAGTTGGTCATATAGACCACGGGAAAACAACTCTTCTTGAAAGGCTTTCCGGAAAATGGGCCTCTCTTCATAGCGAAGAACTGAAGAGGGGGATTACAATAAAGCTGGGTTATGCAGACATTATTCTTTACAAAGACGGAGAAAATTACAATAAAGAGAAAGGAACCCCAATAAGGCATGTTTCTTTTGTTGATGCTCCCGGACATGAAATGTTGATGGCTACCATGCTTTCTGGCGCTGCCATAATTGATGTCGCAATTTTAGTTGTTGCGGCAAACGAGGGGATAAAACCCCAGACAATAGAGCATCTTATGGCCTTGCAGGCAAAGGATATCAAAAATTTAATAGTTGTCCAAAACAAAATAGACCTTGTTGACATTGCCCAGGCAAAGAAAAACTTCCAAGAAATAAAATCCCTTTTGAAGGGAAGATTTGACAACGCACCGATAATTCCTGTTAGCGCACAGCAAAGAATTAATCTGGATAAAATATACAAGGCAATCGCCGAAATAAAAGTTCCTGACAGAAATCTTTCCGGAAATCCGATATTCTTGGTTGCCAGAAGTTTTGATATTAATCGTCCAGGAACCTCACCAGAAAAATTACATGGAACAGTTCTTGGAGGGACATTAAAACAGGGAAAACTAAAAGTTGGAGATGAAATAGAAATAAAACCAGGACTTTTGGTCAAAGAGGCAAATCAATACAAATACAAAAATTTGAGGACAAAAATAGTAAGGTTGCTGAATGGGACAAGGGAAATGAATGAGCTAACTCCTGGAGGGAGCATGAGCATTGAAACGGAGCTTGATATGAGTATAGGAAAATCTGATTCTCTTGCAGGATGCGTGACCTCCACTGTTGGGAAACTTCCAGATATTGCTCTTAGTTTAAATGTAAAATATAAACTCTTCCCTGAAGTTTATGGTCTTGGAGCTCATATAAAAGTAGAACCTGTAAAAGCTTCTGAACTCTTGATGCTTTCAATAAATACGACGATGTCTTCAGGAGTTGTAAAGCACATAAAGAATGATACGATTGAATTTTCATTGAAAATTCCAGTCATTCCATTTAAAGGAGATAGTTTAGGGATAGCAAGGAACATGAACGGCCATTGGAGATTAATTGGCTATGGAGAAATTGTATAATCTACTGACATAATCTATTTAAATAGAGAACTCTGCCCCGAAAGATGGATAGGGTAATCGACTGCCCACTTTTAAGACAACTTGCTACTGAAAAGCAGGTATTTATGCAAGAAGATTAGCAGAGATAAAAAGAGTAGCAAGGGAAAAAAAGGTTGCATTTGCTTCTATGAAAGAATTCGAAGAGCAAAACCCCAAAGCTAAGATAAGAAAACTTGGAGATATATCTGAATCGACAGGTGAGGAGGGTAGAAGCTTATCTACCTACTTTGTGGTTATTGGTAATAGGGTCACCGATGCTTATATTGTACTAATTGTGGGTTTGTTCTTGAGAGGGTATCAAAGTCCAATTATGATGACATTGGACCCTTATGTGGCAGCGCTGGTGAAATGTACAATTGCGTATTGTGCGGGCTTGAATTGGGAAGAGAAGTCCGTATGATTAGTTAAATCAATTACATAACATTTTTAACCCTTCTTTGGCAAGCTTATTAATGCATGACATGACCAATCTTTATAGTGGTTTATTCCTTATGGTCCTGGGAATTTTCATATTTTTTATCGGTGTTAAAATGGGGCAATTTTATTCAAAAAGAATGAAAAAGAATAAATAAAATATAAAATCTAGTTGTTCTTATCCGAGGAATTTTCTTATATGAGCCGCTCTTAGTATATTCTCGTCGAGTATTTCAACATTATTTTTCTCCAAAGAATCGATAATAATATCTGTCAATTCTTTATGGCTTTGATTGGTTTCGCATTTGACTGGAATTTTTATCATGTCTTCTGAAAGACCCAGAAATTTCAATGAATTTGGATTGTAATAGGATAATGCATCTCTAATGTCAGAATCAAAACTGTTGTAATTTTTTCTTAAAAAGTCAAAATCAGAGCCAGATAAGGCATTTAATCCAATCAGTTCCGGAGGCAAACCAAGGGAATAAAGCGCTGCTGTAAATGTTATCGCCCTGGGTAGCTTCACTTTTTCCACTTCTCTTGAATAGCCAAACAATCCAATGTGCAGCTTTCTTTTTCTTCTGCTTGGAACATATCTGGCAACTTTATTTATAATATCTGCTAAATAAATTACCTGTTTCTGATATTCTTGTGAATATCTTTCTATGATATCAAGTGATTTTTCTTCATCTATTCCCTCTTGTTCAATTATTTGTGCCAATTGAATATTTTCCATAGCTTTTCTGACGTCGTTTGGAGAGTAATCGTATTTGAATGCAGACTGAATGGTAAATGTGTGGGTGTATGGATATTCTCCCAGAACATTTTCTATATTTTTCGGATTAAGATTTCCCCTAAATGGAGCGGAGCCAACACCGATTATGGGAAAAATCCTGATTCCTATATCATTTTCCGCGTCATGCAATCTATGTAATGCTATTTTATTCAGTAGCACGGCGCTAATCAATCCGTAATTCATCGCTGGATCCGATCTAGCCAGAAAAACTCTTTGATATTTCAAATTTTTATCTTTCAGATATTCTCTTACAATTTTATCTGCATTGAGCATATGGGGCATATCTTCAAATAGGGGTATGACATTGATTTTTTCAGGCTTAAACTCACCTATCCAGTCAGCTATTGTGACCCCATCCTTAAAGAGAGCATTTTGTTTTCCGACAACAAAATCTGAATAATAGCCATACACCCTGTTAATGCATTTTGATGAGGCAGTCATAGGCAATATGACTTCAAATATGGGGGCTATATCTTTTCTATAGAATAATTTTGCTGCGTCGAATGACCTTGGGATGCTTTCCAATGTTTCAAGAAGTATCTTTGCCTCTGACTTTTCAATAGTTGGATTTGGAACTCTTAATGTTAAAAAAACATCTTTTCCAAGAATTCTTTCCCTAAAAAATGGTTCATATTTTGTTAATAATTTTTTAACTACGAAATTATCTATTTCTTTTCCTTCGCAGTCCCACATCTGCTCATCGCATCCTAGAATGGAGAAAGCGTAATACGCTTCCTGTATTTCGTCCTCTCCCCCAAGTTCAGTGTTTTCAGCAAAAAAAGGGATTGTAACATTATCAGGATGCTGTGTGCTCATGCATCTGGGGATTTTAAGAACTTCTGGCATAATATTCACTAATAATGCTCATTTATAAATATCATTATTATAAAAAACTCTAAGGCAGAACCTCAGGGCATTGGAAAGCAAAAAACTTTGTTATTTCATCAGCAACTTATCTTCATCGAGCATAATCCCCAAGGCTAGACCCTTGGTATTAGGAAGAATAAATAAAATATAAAATTATTGGTGTTCTGCAAGTCCTTTTCTTTGCCTGATTTTTCTTACCACCTCAAGTTGCAATTCATTCGGAAGTTTCTGGAATTCCTGATCCATCAGGCTCGAAACTCCCCTGCCTTCTGTGGCGGATCTTAAATCGTTGCTCCATCCAATCATTTCTGCTACTGGAATCTTTGCTTTGATAAATGTGTCGTGCCCTTCCTGCCTGACATCTATCAAAACTCCCCTCTTGCTTCCAATAAGCCCAGTCACTACTCCCATGAAGTCAACAGGAGCTTCCACAAGATGCATCTGGATTGGTTCCAATATGGCTGCTCCTCCTTTCTTTAATGCGCTATGCATTCCCTCTCTTATAGCAGGATAGATTTGTGCTGGACCTCTGTGCATGTGGTCAACGTGCAATTTAGCATCCAATAATACAAACTTTGTCTTCATCATAGGTTCTTTTGCCAATGGTCCGCCGTCAATGACTAATCTCCATCCATCAATGATAGATTCAATTACTTCTGGAAGCAAGACCAGTCCGCGGGTCCTGTCTTCAAATACATTTCCCTTATATATTTCCTGATATTGCCTCGCTTCTTCATTTGGAAGTCCAAGAGCATTCAATTTCTTCCATATATCCTCTGCCTTTTTCTTTAATCTTCCTTCTGGCAATTCCCCTCTTTCTATTGCATTATAAACTTCATTTTCCAAAGGCTCTATGGAAAGGAAGAATATGTTATGCCCATTAGGCGTTCTTACCTCTATTTCATCAGAATCTTTTGTTAAAGATTCTCTATAAACAACTATCGGATTGCCCATTTTTACCTGCAATCCTTTCTCTGTTTTTATCCTTCCTTCTATAATTTCTAAATGCAATTCTCCCATTCCTGAAAGAAGATTCTCTCCAGTCTCTTCATTGATTTCGACTTTAATTGAAGGGTCTTCTTTTGCAACTTTTCTTAATACTTCAATTAACTTTGGCAGATCCTGTGATTTAACAACTTCGATAGATTTTGTAATAACCGGCTGGAAAATGTGCTTGATTTCCTCAAATTGTGTCTGTTCATTTACAGTTATTGTATCTCCGACATTGCAATTTAATCCGGAAATTGCAAGAACATTTCCGCATGGCACACTGTCCAATTGCTCAGGTTTAATTCCATTGTAAACCAGCACTTGCTGCACCCTGTATTTCTTCTTTAATTGATTTGAATAAACCTCCATTCCATTTTTTATTGTCCCGGAATATAATCTTCCCGCAGAAACTTCTTTTCCAGATCTTGGATCGATGACAATTCTTGTAATGACGAACGCAACTTCCCCATCTTTGTTGCAATTTACCAAGTCTTGGCCGAATTTGCTCTCAGGGTCCCCCCTCCATATCTTAGGAATTCTGTATTTTTGCGCAGTTATAGGATTAGGCAAATGCTTAACGGCCATGTCAAGAACAACTTCATGCAATGGCGCATTTTCCCAAACCCATTTTTTTCTTTCATTTTCAGGCATTTCATATATTTTATAGATATCTTTAAATGAAATCCCTTTCTTTTGCATGAATGGAATGTTCAATGCCCAGTTTTCTCTAGCTGAACCAAAGGCAACACTTCCGTCCTTGACATTAACCTGCCATTTTTCTTTGTATTCAGGTTCGGCAATCTGCATGATATGCCTGTTGAACTCTGCAATTAATTTTGTAAATCTCTCTTGCATTTGTTCAGGAGTCAATTTCAATTCCTTGATTAGTCTGTCAACTTTGTTGATAAATAGAACTGGTTTTACCCTTTCTCTTAATGCTTGTTTCAGTACAGTTTCAGTCTGGGGCATTATTCCTTCTACAGCACAAACTAAAACAAAAGTGCCGTCAATAGCTCTCATAGCTCTTGTAACATTTCCAGAAAAATCAACGTGTCCAGGAGTGTCAATTAAATTAATTAAATATTCTTTTCCCAGATATTCATGAGCCATGCTTACATTTGCTGCATCAACCGTCATTAATCTTTCCTGCTCGTCCGAATGCTGCCAGGTTGCCATTCCCTCATCCAAGTCTCCGGCATTTTTAGTAGCCATCATACCTGCCGCAGCTAAAAGAACATCTGTGAAAGCAGTTTTTCCATGGTGTATGTGCGCGCTGGTAGCTACGTTTCTTATATTTTCCCTTCCCAATGTCAATCTTTCTATTTTGTGTAAGCTTCCTTCTTTCTCTACCATTGTTTACCTCCAGTAAACAATCCTTGCTTTCTTAAACTTTCATAAAGTTTATTTTCTACCATAGTTATATTATAATCTCATATCAATCATGAGAATAAATGTTGATAATAAAGAGGGTTTTTAAAGCTTTTTAGTATATTTCTTAGAATTTCTTTCCTACAGTAAGTCCCATATATTGTCCTTCTTTGTAATTATCCTTTCTCTTTTCCATAAATACAGAAAAATTAAAATCTCCTAACCTAAATAATAACGAAGAATTAATACTTTGGTAGGCATATCCTTTGAAGTCTGAGAACATATATCCACTAACCCCAATATAGATATTTTTATACAATTGTACCCCTTTGTATAAGTTAATGCCCAGATTGTCTGCATTATATTCTAAAGAATGATTATAAAACAAGCTTAAGTCAATGCTCAAGAGGCCAGTCAATGCAATTCTCCTGCTTAACCAAGACGATAAATAGCCTTCTGAATCTGTTCTTTTCTGGCTTTTTTCAAAATTCTGAGAAATTTTCATTCCAACGCTATTTCCAGTGTAAAAGCCCATTATACTTGGATAAGTTATTCCTGTCTCTAAGATTGTTTTTTCAAGGTCAAATTTCCTGCCTTCTAGATAAGCATTAGAATAAGGAATTTTTAACTGCGAATTGATTTTTGCTATTCCTAGCTCATCTGTTACACTTGGGAGAGAAAATTTAATTTCTCTTTCGTTAGAGCTTACTCTTAAAATATCCTCTTCAGCTAAAGAAGCAGAACAAGCTAATAATAATGCTCCCGCAATCGATGCTCTCCTCTTAATTAAACTCACAAAATCAAATAACTTAAAGAGTATATAATATTTATGAAAGTTTAAGCATAATTCTAAACATAATCCTAGTCTGTAAGAATATATATAATGCAAACAAGAATTTATCTGGCCGAATCAGCCTGTTTTTCAGATTCATTTCTTTTTGAGCAGGCATAGCTTTCCATGCTTCCTTCACCTGCCCTCATAATTTCTTCTGCGAGAGAGTCTGCCATTTTCTTTTTCTTCCCAAAAGATCTGCCATAAGCTCCAATAGTCATCCATCTAATTGCGAGGTCTATTCTTCTTATTGGGGAACAGTCAACTGCCTGGGGGTATCTTGCTCCAGCATGCTCAATAACTGTAATCTCGTCCCTAGGAGAGCCATTCTCAATAGCAGCTACAAAGATCTGAACAGGATTTTTTCCAGTTTTCTTTTCAATTATCTTCAATACTTCAAGAACAGTCTTCATATTTCTGTTATATTTTCCAGAACTCCATGATGTTATTATTTTATGTTTCTTTCCAACATGCCCCGGAACTTGCAACCTTGCAGCCAGCCTCTCAACAATATTAACTTTTGTCTTTGCGAGCTTAGTTTTTATTCTTCCATGGCTTTTTAATAATAATTTTGGAGCAAGATTTATGTATGGCTTCAATGCAGGGTCCTTTATTTCTATATTAGAAACGTCATAAAGGTCGAATATCTTAAATCCTTTTTGTTCTTGTGTTTGTTCTGTCATTTGAAAAATACTCCGCATCATCCTTATGGCATGAACATACTCCGGATGTGCCGTCTATGATTGGCATTTTATGCTATCCTCCTTGATTCTGCTTGGTGAAACATAATCAGCATATACAACTGGTTTTGCTACGCTTGCGTTACTCAAATCTAAAGTTCGATAAATAGCTCTTAGAGGAATCTGGTTATTTCTCACATAATATCCATTATTTTTAGGATCTCTATTTTCTGTGAATGGCATGTGCCTCACTCTGCTAACTACTCCTTCAGCAAGTGTAGCATTGTCTGCTCCAATTACTACAACTTCTTCCCCGACATGACGTCTCATAAAACTTCTCTTGTTCATTATCTTCTACCTTTTTCTATCTTGCCTTTCCACAATAAATGCAAAGGCTGATCGTTTACTTTAATTACTGTGAATCTGATTCCAGGAATATCGCCCGGAGAACGGCCCATTCTTCCGCCAATTCTTTCAATCAAAACTTCATCGTGCTCATCAATAAATTTCTGAGCAAGGTTTCCCGGGATGAATGCCCCAACAGAAATTCCATTCTTAATCAGCTGAACTTTGCAGCATTTTCTCATTGCAGAGTTAGGCTGTCTTGCTTCTTTTTGAAACTTTGAAATAACTATTCCTTTTGCCTGCGAGCTCCCTTCCAGAGGATCGAATTTTATTTTAAGATTAAGAGTTCTTTTTTTATGGGCTTTTTGGCTCCATCTATGTTTCTTTCTGTTTTTCATCAATTTTCTTGCATTCATTAATCCCATTGTATGTTTATGCTTAATTTTTTCGCTTTTTAAACCTTTCATTTATTAAACCTTGCTTTCCGTGAGCTTTTCTAAAGACCATTTTAAACCTTTCACTCGTGAAACCTTAAACTTACTTAAGACTTTGTAAGTCTTATTTTGAACCCTTTATTTATTGGTTCTGTCAAATTAAAAGGTAATGGCTAATTTCATCATCAATATTTTATGATAATATCCTAAACAAACTTTGATGTTTTATCGTCGTAATATTAATATTTATCTCCCTACATTACTTTTAACTCAAGGCTGAAATCATCCCTTATGATTTCCTTCAGTTCTTCGAATCTTTTCTTGTTTCTTCCGAGCAGATTAGCTTTATTCTGCATACTCCCCGCAGTTATTATCAGCTCATTTTCTTTTATTTCTATAGATTTAAATTGAGCAGGTTCAATTATGCTTCTGACAAATCTTTCTATATCTTCAGTTCCATTTGATTCCTGAACAATTCTTACCCTCTTCCCCATTTTTTCCTGCAGATAATAAATGTTGCTGGCATTTTTTCCTATCGCCTGCGCCATGAAACCTTTAGGCACAGCAAAGATTATGGCGTTATTATAAAAAAAACACCTGGTGGTTTTCACTCCAGTTACCTTATCTAGAAGATTAATATATCTCATTAACTGCATGTTTAACTGCATTTTCTCACTCCTTCTTACCTTTCTCGGGCTTTTTCACCAAAGGTCCGGTTATTTTTACAAGAAGTCCTGGAAGTCCAGTCCCAACAGGTATGGGCTGGTTAAGCAGGATATTTTCAATTACAGATTTCAGCTCGTCTCTTCCGCCTTTTATTGTAGCATCAACAAATTGTTTGTCCGGTGTTTCGAATGTTGCTCTTGCAAGAATTGACGCCTTGTCAGAAATTATTCCCATTCTTGTAACTCCTTTAACAACTCCGGATGAAGTCATTGCATCTGCAACAAGCTTTAAATGCCTCTCATTAACATCAAGTCCCTGAGATTCCATAACTTCCTTAATTTCTCTGACAATTGTTTCTCTAGCTGCCTCAATTCCAAATGTTCCGGAAACGTCATGAATATCGTTGGAGAATACTCTCTCCTTGTTTATTCCTTTAACAGTTATTGCATCTGCCAAATTAGAACCGGCAGTCATTATAACATAATCTCTCCCCCTTTGTGCTACAACAACCTGTGAGATTCCCTTAACTCCCGAGATTATAGTATCTTTTAATTTTTCTTTAAGCCTGTACATTTCCTTGAAGTCTTTATCCTGCAAAGTAAGGGTTATTCTCAAGTCATTTCCTTTAACTGAAAATCCTTTTTCATGCAATCTGTCAATTATCTTTTGAGGTCCGGAGTGGACTGTCTTCAAAGCCTTTGCATCAAGCTCAATTTCAATCTTTTTGTTTGCAAAATCCACTTTTATCTCAGAAACAATTTCTTTTAATTTAACTTCCTTTATTTTTTCAGCAAGAACTTTTGCTTCCTTTTCATTATTATAATCTCTTTCTAAGTATAATGTCATCAATGGCGTAGAAGGCTGCTTTCTGGCATCGAGAATTTCTACAAGTCTTGGCAATCCTATTGTAATCTGCATTTGGGCGACTCCTGCAGCATGGAATACGTTCAAAACCATCTGGGTTGAAGCTTCTCCAAAGCTTTGAGCAGTTATAACTCCAACAGCTTCCCCCGGGCTTACTTTATCATCTTTTAAGTGCAATCTTGCAACATCTTTCCCGTCATCACCATATGCAAATTGCACGATATTTTCAGAGGCATCCCTGACTGTTCCGTCATATTCAACCTTTAAGTCCTGCAGTGCAGAGACTAATCTTCTATAGAGATATCCGGATTTAGGTGTTCTTAATGCCAAGTCCATAAGCGCGTCTCTTCCTGTTATCGCCCCAAAAAAGAACTCTGTTGGGCTTAATCCGGAAAGGAATGAATTCTTTATGAAACCCCTTGCTTCTGGGTTAAGGTCATGCTTTTTGAAGAAACTTAATGTTCTATCTTTATATCCTAAGCTGATTCTTTTGCTCCATAGAGACTGCTGTCCTACGCAACAACCTATCTGTGTAACATTTGTCATGCTTCCTCCAGCTTTTGATGCGATCATCTTATTCAAGTTTGCATCATGCGGGAAGTTATCAGAAACAACTTTAGCAACTTCAGTTCTGACATCGTTAAGTATCTGCAATATTCTTGTTTCTCTTGTTTCCTCCAATGTCTTTCCAGGGATTATTTCAAGTTCTCCATTTTGCTCCTTCTTTATAATTTCCGTTGTCTTCTTTTCTGCTTCTGCAACTATTTCTTGAGTTATTTTCTTGACTTTATCACTGACATTAATATCTTGCAATGCTATAGTGTATCCTCTTCTGGATAAGTGAACTGTTCCAAGCGTGAACGCCTTTGATATTGTATCAACAGCAACCTCCCTTCCAAATTCTTCATCTATAATCTTGACCATTTTTCCTTCTTCCGCGCCGAATGCGTTGCTTCCAGTTATTTCTTCCGGAATCTTTATGCTGCTCCCCTTAGGAATTATTTGCGCGAAAACAGCTCTTCCATCTATCTTCTTGCTCTTCGAATTATTAATAATTCCGGCAGAAAATAATAATTGGTCAGCTTCCGCCTTGTTCAATTCATCTTTTCCTAATATATATGCCCCGGTAATAGCATCTGCGATAGTTCCGCATAAGTTTGTGTTATTTTTTGAAGAAATTATATTATTGCTTATGTTCAAAAGCACTCTCGCTTCCGCCAGCGCTTCTTCATTTTGAGGGCTGTGAATGTTCATTTCATCCCCATCAAAATCTGCGTTATAAGGGAATGCAGCCGCAGGATGAAGTCTGAATGTTCTATATGGAAGAACTTTGACATAGTGAGCCATCAATCCCTGCTTGTGAAGTGTAGGGTGCCTGTTGAAAAGCACAACGTCCCCATCTCTCAAATGTCTTTCAATTTTATATCCTTGCTGAATTTCATTAACAAGCTCCTCCTTTAATTCTTCTGTTACTTTCTTTCTTCTTCCATCCGGTCTTATAACATAACTTGCTCCAGGATAATTATCCCCTTTCTTGATTAATTCTTTCATTTCATCTATATTCAATGTTGTTACAGTTTCAGCAACCGTAATTACTTTTGCAACTTCATACGGGACTCCAACCTCATTTAATTTTATGAAAGGGTCTGGTGATACAACTGTTCTGGCAGAATAATTAACTCTCTTTCCTGCAAGATTGTGTCTTATTCTTCCCTCTTTTCCTTTTATTCTTTCTGTAATTGTCTTCAATGGCTGTCCGGATCTATGCCTTGCTGGTGGAATTCTCGAAACATTATTGTCAAAGAATGTTGTTACATGATACTGCAATAAATCCCAAAGATCTTCAATAATAACTTCGGGAGCCCCTGCATTCAAGTTTTCCCATAACCTTTGGTTTGCTCTTATAATATCACTTAACTTATGAGTCAAATCGTCTTCGCTTCTTTCTCCTGTCTCCAGTGTAATGCTCGGCCTGACAGTTACAGAAGGAACCAAAAGCAATGAAATAATTGCCCACTCAGGCCTGGCAGTCTTTGCATTAACTCCTATTCTCTTCAATTCTTCATCCTTAATATTCAGCAATCTATCCTTAATTTCTATAGGATTCAATCTTTTCTTTCCAACCATGAATGTGCTCGGTTTTTCCAGCTTTACTTTCTCGAGCATTTCAGAGCAATATGGACACTTCTTGATATCCCTCGCCTTTTTAGCCCTCTGCCCCGGAGTTAACTCTTTTTGTTTTTCTTCAGTAAGCAGTAATTTCCCGCACTTTGCACAGAATGATCTCAAGCAAACTTCTATCAGAGGAATATACTTAATGTGGAAAACAGGCCTTGCAAGTTCTATGCTTCCTGGATGCCCGGGACATTCCTTGACTCTTTTTCCGCAAGTCCTGCACCTTACTCCGGGGTCTATTGCTCCTAATCTTAGATCCATTAATCCCCCATCAACAGGGAACCCATCAATATCATATAGTTCAGGAGTTACTATCTTTGCCGCGCTGACTTTCTTTATTTTCTCAGGACTGAGCAAACTGAACTTTAATGCGCTTACTTGTTTTCTGAAAAATTGTTCCATCATTTTTTTATCTCCTCTAATATATTATAATCAATAACTTTACTATTTTCGATTATTATTCTCTGTCCATCGCATCCAGTGGTTATTGTCATCTGCATATCATCTCCGATTAACATCTCAAATGCTCCGGGCTGCCCGATCTGTTTTTTTGCTAAATTTTTCATATTTAAACTCCTTCCATTAATGTTTTCATCGTGCGTATTTCTCCTTTAATTCAAATGAGGTGTGAATTCCCAATCCAAGAAGTTCATCAACTAGTAATTTGAATGCATATGAAACCTCTATGGCTTCCGACTCATTGCTTCCGCAGATATCACATCCAATTTTATTTCTTAAAGTATCTTCATATGTCATATTTCCGCATTCTTTGCAAATCCAGATAACTGTCTTGTCAGAATCATATCTTTCTTTCAACAGCAATGATGCTCCATGCCCTGCTAATGCCTGCTGCTCCATTTCCCCCAGTCTTAGTCCTCCCCCCCTCGCTCTTCCTTCAATAGGCTGCCTTGTCAATAATGCAACTTTTCCAGAAGCTCTTGCGTGAAGCTTGTTTCCGACCATGTGCTTCAATTTCAAATAATACATATTCCCAATATAAATTTTAACATCCATTTTTTTTCCAGTAATTCCATTATACATAGATTCTTTTCCGTCATAGCTGAATCCCATCTCCCTCAATTGCTCCTCCAATTCCTCGGCAGTTTGTCCTGCGAATGGAGTTCCGTCAATTATTTTTCCATTTGTAGAAGCTACTTTTCCGGCTAATAATTCAATAAGATATCCTATTGTCATTCTGCTCGGGATGCCTTGCGGGTTGAACATCAGATCCGGCTTTACCCCCCTTCCAGTGAACGGAATATCCTCGGCATCAGCAATTAATCCGACTACTCCTTTTTGCCCATGAGGCGTAGAGAATTTGTCTCCTATTTCTGGAAGTCTCAAATCTCTTGTCCTGACTTGTGCAATTCTATTTCCTTCCTGATCTACTGTGACAAATACAGCATCAACTGTTCCTTTTTCTTCCTGTCTGACTGCAACGCTGGCTTCTTTTTTTGCTTGGATGCTTATGTCTTTTGCCTCAGACAAGAATTTAGGGGGAGTTACTTTTCCAATCAATACTTCCCCTTCATTCATAGAAGCTTCGGGGAATGCGATTCCATCATCTTCCAAATATTTATATGACATTTCGGTCCTATAACCAGAAACATCCTTATCTGGAATAAGTATTTCATCTGACAATCCTCCAGCATATTGCAATTCTGTTGTGGAATATGGCCTAAAATAAGTTGATCTGCCCATTCCTCTGTCAATGCTTGCTTTATTCAACACAACAGCATCTTCCAAATTATATCCTTCGAAAGGCATAATTGCTACAACAATATTTTGCCCAGCAGGATATACATCAAGAGTGTCATACACAAAACTTCTAACAATTGGCTTTTGTGGATAATGCAGCACAGAAACATCAGTATCTAATCTTACAAGATAGTTTGCAGCATAAATTCCCAAGCTCTGCTTTAATGTCTTGCTTCCTCTTATCAATCTTGATCCTGGATCGTGGTTTGCAAATGGGACTAAACTTGTAATAAGTCCGAATAAATCCACCCAGTCTACTTCCAAATGAGTATGTTCGCTTGTTAATTTATCTTGTAATAAAGAAACATATGCATTATCTTCTTCGGCAGCATCAATATATTCAACTATTCCCTGGCTAATTAAATCACTCCATGTTATTTTTCCCTCTTCTAAAAGTTCCAAATGCTCATCTCTCAATCTGCTGGCACTATTTTCTACAACTATTAAAGGCCTGAGAACTCTTCCAACTTCAGTTGACATGAGAATTATTCCAGTATCTTCATCAAATCTAACACTTAATTCCTTCGGTAATTCAGAGTTTCTTCTTGCCCATCTTGCTTTGTCTGCAAATTCTCCAGGATTGCTGACAAATCCAATTGCTCTTCCATTGAAAAACACGTCGCTCCCATTCTCTGCATTCAATCCAAGCTCCTTGAATTTTTTCATTACGGCAGGCTCATCAAATTCAAGATGAGTTGAAATTTTTGCTAATATAGATAAGTTCTTTCTTAATCCAAGCTCTCCTCCTTCCGGGCTTTCCGTAGTGCAGAATCTTCCATAATGTGTCGGATGCAATGTTCTGGCCAGGAAGTTCTCCTGTTCTCCCGGAAGCATAGAAGTAACTCTCATCAGCTGTGAAAGCATTGCAAGATAGTTCGTCTTGTCCATATTCTGCGTAACTCCAGACCTTTCTCCAATCCAGCTTCCTGTTGCAATTGCTGATTCAATTCTGTGCGTGAATAAAGTAGATTTAGCGATAGTCTTTAATGAATAAAATTTCTTTCTCTTTGCAATCTTCTGCAATGAATATTGGACATCTCTTACAAGAATGTTTATGTTTACTCTGAACAAGTCGGACATCAAATCTCCCGAAAGTTTTACTCTCTTGTTTGCATAATGGTCTTTGTCTGTTCTGATATTTTTGTTTTCTTTTGCCAGAAGATATAATCTTAGCAACCTGCACAATGTCAGTGCTTTTTCCTGCCTGGATGTTTTTTCCAAACCTATATGCGGCAGAAAGAAGGAATCTATTCTCTGCTTGACTCTGTCGATAATTTCTTTTCTTGTTCCTTGTATTCCCGCTTTTTCCGCAAGAAACATCATCGCCTCTTCAGCATCCTGCAATTCTGCGTACTCATAGAGGTTAACTATTAAGCAGTCATTTTCATGTCCTATGTATTTAGCAATCTCTGCTTCCTTTGTTATTCCAAGGCATTTTAACACAACAAGAGCGGGAATATTCTTCAATCTTGAGAAGCTGAGCTCTAGTATTCCATCGTGTGTCTCTGAGATAGTTGTGGGAATTCTGTAAGAGCCCCTCTGTGAAAATAATTTTAATGTTAATCCAAGCCTTCCCTCCTCTATAAATGGCTGGTTTGCAGCAAGGTCTTCAGACATTACAATGACTTTTTCATTTCCATTAATTATGAAATATCCTCCAGGATCCAATGGGTCCATGTAGTTTTTTCTTAACTCTTCCTTATCCATTCCGAATGTGTTGCATGCCAGGCTCTTGACAATTATAGGGATTCTTCCAACTTCAACTTCAGCGCTGTCGGTTTGATCTCCATACTTGATGCTCAATTCAATGAAAACAGGAGCAGAATAGGTAAGATTTCTCAATCTTGCGATTGCGGGAGTAATTTGAGTTGAACTTCCATCTGCTTCAATAATATTTGGTTTTTCTATTCTGACTTTGCCGAGTTTTATTTCGACTTCTTCATTTTCCAAATTGTCATTTATTTCATTGACAATTTGCTGCATCTTATTTTTCAAGAAATCATTGAAAGAAAGAATGTTTGATTCTACAAGAGAATGCTGCTCAAGATATTTTTTAACAAGAAGGTGTTTCTCAGCCATTAAACTACCACCCTGAAATATATGTTTACTTTGTCGCCGTCTTTTCTTTCAACTTTTAATATTTCCCCCCTGACACAGCCAGCAGGAACAGCAGGGTCATCTGCCTTTATTTTTGCCAATTGCGAAACAGAAAGATTATATTTTTCCAATAGTTTCTTTACCTCTTCAGGTTTCAGTTTTGTATGTTTTGGCTGTAATTCGTGCATTCTAAGTTGAATAGCTCTCTCAGGGAAAATATTTAATATAGGGTGATAACAAGTATTATAAAAGTGGCTTTTTAAACTTTTCTAAGTGAAAGTCCATCGTGGAACACAGTAAAAACTAGTATTTTTCGAGAAAAAATACGATACAAATATCCCTTTCTAAGACATAACTTATATATAAATATTGTTGTTATCTGTGGGCAAGAATGTAAACATCTCCAGCATTATCATCTTCTTTAAATCTAAGTTCATTTGAACTAAGCATTTCATGCAAAGCCAAACCCAAGTAAAATGGACCTCTGCCATTATATTTCCTATTTAAGTCATTGAAGCCATCACTTAATGTATAAGAGCTTAATCTGTCGCATGGCCATCCCTTTGCTACAGCCCTTTTTCTTAGAAAATCAATAAAATCGCTTTTAAAATCAGCAGTTCCTTGTTTAATAAATTCTTCAACGCTCATTATTTTAATGCACTTGAACTAATTAAAAACCTTTGTATTACTGACAGGATAGAAATAAAATGGCCCCGAAGGACAATAAGAATCTATTGAATGCCTTATTATTAAGCTTAATAATCTGAAGTTTATATATTCTTCTATTTTCATTTTGAATTTTGAAAAGTTGCGGATTTTTTTCAATCTTTCAGCACTATAAGGTTAAGAGAGATAACAAAAATGAGAACAATCATAACACTATCAATAGAAAGAGAAATTGTAAATAAAATTAATTCTCTAAAAGGATTAGTTTCAAGATCTCGTTTTATTGAACAAATGCTTAAGGAGGTGTTGAAAAATGGAAATGAAAGTCCCAACAACTCCTAACTGGTTTAACATTCTCAAAGAAGAGATTAAAAAAGGGAAGACTGACGAGTCTTCCTCTGACGCTAATAAACATGAAAAAGAAGGTAAAGACAGCTCATAAAGAAGGGCGATTTGACTTTGATCAAATTGTCTTAGCTAGAATAAATAGTTGTAAATGCAGACCTAGTGGTATCATAACTTTCCCTGAAATTTTTATGGTCTTGGGGAGATCTCTTCAATTAAAAAAACAGGATGTTTGGAAGTTACTTTTCTATTTACAGAGAAAGCGCAAGATAAAAATAATTAGATTTAAGGGAGTCAAAACATGAATAAAAAAGATACTCCCGTTATTGGCTACGACGAAAGAGAATTAGATGAATTGATTAAACAACACCCGGGAGCAGAAGGCCCTATAAGAAAGATTGTAAAAGATAAATCTGAATATTATTCTAAAAATCCTTTTTATCAAAAAGAGAAAACTATCTATATAGAGCAGATAAAGAAGTTTTTCACGTTTAGAAATTTGAGTTTTAAAGAAGAAAAGGAAAGCAAAGAAAAAGCTGAAAAAAAGATTGAGAAGAAAGAAGATAAGCTCAAGATAATTTATGATAAGGATTTAAGCAGTTTAGAGATTAAGCCTATTGATTGGATTATTGAAGAATTGATTCCTAAAAATTCTATTTGTGTTATCGGGGGTAAAAGAGGAACTTATAAGAGCGCTACTTCAGTCGTTTTGAGTTATAGTATAGCACAGGGTTTGCCTTTTCTAAATAAGTTTTCAACTAAAAAGACAAAAGTTCTCTACATTGACGCAGAGAATGATGTTTCTCTAATAAAAGATAGGGTTGATAAGATAAAGAAGGGATTGAATTTAAACACAGATTCAGATGTGGCTTTTTTGCCTTATGCAAGATTTAGATTTGATGATCCTTCCGAAGTTGAAAAACTTAAGAGAACATTAGAAGATTTTAAGCCAGAGGTTATTGTAATAGATAGCTTTAGAAGATTTATAGGATTTGATGAGAATGATGCGGGCTTTATCTCTAATTTATTTACAAACCATTTAAAGCCAATTACCGAGAAGTATGGCGTTACTTGGATATTACTTCATCATCTAAGGAAAGGCATGGCTGGAAAGAATCCAATTGATGATATGGATGAGTTAAGAGGAAGCTCAGATTTAGCAAATTGTGCAGATATAATCTTGATCTTGCAGAGAAATAGAGGCTCTGAAAACAGCTTTATTCTAAAGCAGGCCAAATGCAGGTATAAACAGGAAATGGATCCTAAAAGGGTTAATTTTGAGTGGACTGAAGATAGTTTGAGGATGGAATGTGCAGGGGATGCTGAAGATGCTCTCTGTGCAGATGAAGAGTGCGCGAAGAGGATTATTAAATTCATGGCGGAGCATCAGAAAACCACACTATATACCTCTGAGGCTATTGAGGCAATGAAATCTTACAAGTATTCTAAGGCAACGGTAGAACGAGGACTTAAAATGAACCTTGATAATAATATTTTGATTAAGCCAAGAAGAGGATATTATGAACTCAATCCAGAGAAAAACAAACCCTCGGAACCACAGAAGCCTCTTGATGCATTTGAGTCTAAAGATTCTAATAAACCCTCAGAAACATCAGACTATAAGATAGAGAGGGTTGTGATGGATGGCACAGAGTTCGTAAAGGTAGAATAATATGCTCAATCTTCCCAGAATGTTTTGCGTACCGCAAAAACAACGGGAAGATAGCCCTTAAAGCTCGAACCAATCTACCTTTTTCATAAGTTATAGCTGGTTCTCGCTTACAGCATACGCAAACCGTAAGTGCAAGGGCTAAAGCCTTCGTTTATGTTCATAAACGAACTTTTCTTACGAAAAGCTTTGCCCTTACTCAAAAATCCAAAAGGGAGTTATTGCGTTTTTCGCATAAGAGCGCTCTTATGCAAACTTTTGGATTTTTGTTTGCTCTAAAGGGTTCTTTCGCTCCTTCGTTCCAATTCACCTCCCAACCTCCTCTTGTAACGATAGTCGCTCAATTCACTTCGCCTGCAGGAGTTCGGCTTGTTCACCCATTGCCACCCACCCCCAACCCCCTCCCTCGAGGGAGGGGGCTTAGATGTTATCTCTTACCACTAATTGTTATGTTTATCACACTGGTTACTCCTATCGCTGTTAAACAACTTGCAATAGCAACATTTATTCCATCAAGAAAAAATGCCCAGACTATTGCTGAGATTAACCATAGACCGAGAAAAACTAATCCTTTCTCTACAAATTGTTGTCCTTTCTTATTCATTTGATTGCCTCCTGTTTTAATTGTTCTTTGCTTTTACAGGAAGGCCAGAATTCTAAGATGTCTTCCTAACACCTTTTTATCATTATCCTAATAAACATCTCTTGTATTTATATTTTATTATGCGCAATTTCTAAATTATTTTATTTATAGTATAGTGGATTTCAGGAAAATTTTTCAAAAGATAGTTTTTTATAACCTCTAAGGTACTTATGGCTATGCCTTACAAATTATCGCCTTCTGCATTGAGTCTTATGGGAGAATGTCCAAGATGTTTCTGGTTACATCATAACAAGAACAAGAAAAGACCATCTGGAATATTCCCCTCTTTGCCTTCTGGAATGGATGGGATTCTAAAAACACATTTTGACAAGTTTAGAGATAAGGGAAAGTTGCCTCCTGAATTGAAAGAGAATAAGGATTGTAAAGGGTGCAAGCTGTTTGAGGATAAGGAGTTATTGGTTGTTTGGAGAAACAACTTTAAGGGAATTTCTTTGAAAGATAAGGAAGGGAATGTTTTACATGGAGCAGTAGATAACCTTCTAGTTAAGGGTAAGAAAATCATTGTTTTAGACTATAAAACAAGAGGTTTCCCTTGTAAAGATGATACGGCAGATCACTATCAAAATCAGTTAGATATTTACAATTATCTTCTTAGGAAGAATGGCTATGAAACAGAGGATTATTCATTCTTGTTGTTCTATGTACCTAAAGAAGTAACTGAGACGGGTGAAGTAGTGTTTGACACAACTCTAAAGAAAATGAAGATAGATGTGAAGAATGCAGAGCAAATATGGAAGAAAGCTTTAAAGTTGCTTAGTGGTCCTTGTCCGAAAGATAGCCAAAAGGAAGAAGAATGTGAATGGTGCAAGCTCATACAGAGCGAAGATGGAGAATAAGTAAAAGATTAAAAACTATCATTTACTAAAAAACTTATGCCAAGAATTAAACGCAGAAAAATCCCAATAAAACAACGCTCAAGCGCTCATGAATTTAACGACCAAGTTAAACAATATACATACCAATATCAAAAGAGGGCAAATAATCCGCCTGTTGGACTTGTTAGTGCTGAAACTGATCATTTAAATGGAATAAAGAAGTATGAATATGATCCTTATTTAGACCCCAAACTACAATGGACTGGAAAAAAAGAAGGAATGAGTTTTGATGTTGATACTGTTTCTCTTCATGTTCATGAAAGAATAGATCCCCTAACAATTATTGAAAATGTTAAGAAAAAAGAGGAAACTGCTCAAATGCAGCTTTTTCACTACTTTGAATCTGCAGGAAGTAATTTGCCAATAAGAGAAGCAATTGAATTCTATAAACATAGTCAAAATTGGTCTAATCGTTTAATTGCAGGAGATTCTTTGATAATTATGAATTCTCTTTTAGAAAAAGAAGGAATGTCTGAAAAAGTCCAGATGATTTACATTGATCCTCCTTACGGAATTAAATATGGTTCAAACTTCCAGCCGTTTGTAAATAAAAGAGATGTCAAAGATGGGAAAGACGAAGATTTGACACAAGAACCCGAAATGATTAAAGCGTTTAGAGATACTTGGGAGCTAGGAATTCACTCTTATTTGTCTTATTTAAGAGATAGATTAAAACTTGCGAAAGAACTTTTGACAGAAAGCGGAAGTTGTTTTGTACAAATATCTGATGAGAATTTGCATCATGTAAGAGAGATTATGGATGAAGTATTTGATTCAAAAAACTTTGTTACAATTATTCCATTCAGAACTGCAACCTCTCAACCCTCCAACAATATAGGGCAAGTCTATGATTTTTTATGTTGGTATGCAAAGGATATTAAAAAATTAAAATATAATCAATTATATTTAGAAAGAGATTTTCAACAAAAAACAAATACTTTTGATTGGATTCAAACGACTAATGGAAAGGTTAGAAAATTGAGTAATGATGAAAAAGATAATCAGTCAATGTTACCCGAAGGTAATTTAATAAAACTCACCGATATTGGCGGAATGAAAGAAGAACAACTTGAAACCTTGAAAAGAGCAAATAGGTTGTTTGAACTTAATGGAAAAACTTACGGTATGAGATTTGAAAAAGATTTTCCAGTTGTGGGATTGATCAATACTTGGAATGATACGGTTACAAGTACCTTTGCAAGCAATAAACGTTATGTTGTAGAAACAAATACCAAAGTTATTGAAAGATGTTTATTAATGACGACTGACCCTGGAGATTTGATTTTAGACCCAACGTGCGGAAGCGGAACAAGTGCTTATGCTGCGGAAAAATGGGGAAGAAGATGGGTAACTTGCGATACTTCGAGAGTTTCTATAACCTTGACAAAAGAGAGTCTTATGACTTCTATTTTTGATTATTATGAATTATCACACCCTTCTGAAGGAGTTAATTCGGGCTTTAATTATACTAAAGTCCCGCATATTACTATGAGCTCAATTGCAAATAACGAACCAAAACAAGAAGAAACTCTTTATGATCAACCTTTAATTGATAAAAAAAGAAAAAGAGTTACAGGACCTTTTACTTTAGAAGCAGTTCCGTCCCAAAGAGTTATAAGTTTTGAAGCTGTAGAGAAAATAGCTCAAGAACCAGATATGACAATTGCTCGTTCTGGCGAAACAATAAAACAAAATGATTGGATTGATGAAATGTTGGCAACAGGAATAAGAGGAAAGGCAGGTCAAAAGATAGAATTTACAAGAATAGAAACATTAGGTGGGACAAGATTTGTTCAGGCTGAAGCAGAAACGAAAGATGGACAGAAGGCAGTTATTTCATTTGGTCCTCAATATGCTCCTTTAGAACAAAGACAAATTGAATTAGCAATCGATGAGGCCCAGACATTAGTTCCAAAACCGAAAATGGTTATTTTTGCTTCTTTCCAATTTGATCCTGAAGCTGCAAAAGACATTGATGAATTAAAATGGCCTGGAGTAAACATTCTAAAGGTTCAAATGAATACTGATTTGCTTACAAATGACTTAAAGAAAAAGAGATCAAACAGTGAATCTTTCTGGTTAATGGGACAACCAGATGTAGAAGTCAAGAAACAAGGAGAAAAATATGTTGTTCAAGTAAATGGTTTTGATTATTATAACACGAAAACGGGAGAAATTGAATCAGGAGATTCTTCTAAAATTGCAATGTGGGAGTTAGATACTGATTATGATGGAAGAAGTCTATATCCTCGGCAAGTCTTTTTCCCAATGGCTGGAAATGGCGAAGGTTGGGATAGGCTTGCTAAAAGTGTTAAAGCAGTTATTGATGAAAACTTAATCGAGCAATACAAAGGAAATAAATCAATCCCATTTAAATTAGGTAAAAATGGAAGAATTGCAGTTAAAATTATAGATGATAGGGGAATTGAATCCTTGAAAATTGTCGAGGTTAAAGAATGAAAACAGCAGATCATTTAATCATAAATGGTCCTTATGAAAAACCAAAATTACATCTTAATTATAATAGGGAAATAAGAAAATTTGAACTGTTGGATGGAAGACGTCGAGCAGGGTTTATTGTTGCTTCTGAGCATTCTGAAAGCTTTGATGATCCTGGAATTTTTGTTGAATTAGATTTGGCAAATAGAATTAGGGAGCGAGTTGAAAAATGGAAAGAAAATGGTTATCCTGGGATTACATCAATAACCAAAGATCTTTTGGAGCATTGGAAAAATCCAGATAGAGAGCAAAAGTTTTTCTTCTGTCAAATTGAAGCTATTGAAACTTTAATCTGGCTGTTGGAAGCTCCAGAAAGTGAAAAACGAGGAATAGAAATTCCATTAGATGGGGGAGATATTCAAAGAATCTGTTCTAAAATGGCAACCGGAACGGGCAAAACCCTCGTTATGGCTATGCTTATTGCTTTGCATATTATTAACAAAGCAACATATCCAAAAGACCTAAAATTTTCAAAAAATGTTTTAATTGTTGCTCCAGGTTTAACTGTTAAAAGCAGACTTCAAGTCTTAATTCCAGATTCTCCAGGAAATTATTTTGAAGCTTTCGATATTGTTCCTCAAGACTTATTCGATAAATTAAGACAAGGCAAAGTAAAAATAATAAATTGGCATATGCTTGATTGGGATACTCAAGACAGAATAAATAAAAAAATAGAAAAAGGTACTCTAAGAACAGTTGATAAAAGAAAGAAAATAGAAATAAGCGACGAAGCATACATAAAACAAGTTTTAGAAGAATTAGGGGATTGTAAAAATTTATTGGTAATAAATGACGAAGCTCATCATGCTTGGAGATTAAATCCTGAAGCAAAAGGAAAATATCAAAGAATAGGTGAAGAAAAAGATAGTGCTGAAGAAGCAACAATCTGGATTAATGGATTGGACAGAATAGATAAATCGAGAGGAATTTTAAGATGTCATGATTTTTCTGCGACACCATTTTACCCCTCAGGGAAAAAGGTAGGGGAAGACCAATTATTTACATGGATTGTGAGTGATTTTGGTTTGAATGATGCAATTGAATCAGGTTTAGTAAAAACTCCAAGAGTTGTTATTAGGGATGATGGAAAGCTAGATAAAAAGATGAAGTCAAAATTTTATCACATTTACAATGATCCAACCGTAAAAAGTGATTTAAATAGGAGTGTTGAAGCAGAAGTCCCACTTCCTGACTTAGTTGTTCTAGCTTATTATCATTTAGGAAAAGACTGGTTAGAAACCCTCAAACTTTGGAAAAGCTCAAAACCTCCAGCAGAAGTTCCCCCGGTAATGATAACTGTATGCAACAGAACAGAAACCGCAGCAAGAGTTGAAAACGCTTTTCTTAAGGGAAAAATTAAGATAGATGAGTTGAAAGATACTGAAAAGACCTTAAGAATTGACTCCAAAATTCTATCTGAAGCAGAAAATAAAGAAACTGAAGAAAAAATTGAAAAAGCTAATGGTCTTTCAAAATTGGAACAGGCAGAATTATTAAGACAAAAGGTAGATACTGTAGGGAAAAAAGGAAAACCAGGAGAGCAAATTCAAAATATCATTTCTGTTGGAATGTTATCAGAGGGATGGGACGCTAAAACTGTAACTCATATAATGGGATTAAGGGCATTTTCAAGTCAATTGTTATGTGAACAGGTTGTTGGAAGAGGACTAAGACGAGTTTCATATGATGTTGATGAGGAAACGGGATTATTCAAACCCGAGTATGTAAACATTTTCGGAGTACCATTTACCTTCTTGCCTCATGAAGGCGGGGAAGATACTCCTCCAGAACCTCCAAAACCAAGAACAAGGATATTCGTGGATGATGCCAAAAAAGAACACGAAATTAAATGGCCAAATATAATTAGAATTAATCATGTTTATTCTTCGAAGTTAGAGTTAGACATGAAAGAAGTGAAAAGAATAGAATTGAGGCCAGAAGATACACCCCTCCGGTCAGAACTTGCCCCATTTTTAGAAGGTAAACCCGATAGCAAAAAATTAAGCGAGATTAATCTTAGTGATGAGAAAGTAGAAGATATGTTAAAAGTTCTCAGAAAACAAAGATTAATCTTTGAAATTGCAAGAGATATTTTTGATCAGGTAAAACCTACCTGGTCTGGAAAAAGGGAATTTTTGCTTATTCAAATAACTAAAATAGTTGAAGATTTTATAGAGTCTAATAAATTGGTAATTAAGGGGGAAACATACAACGAGGATTTAAAGAAAAGATTACTAATTCTTCTTAATATGAATAAAATAGTCCAACACTTGTTTAATGCTATAAGATTCAAAAATACTCAAGAACTTGTTCCTATATTTGATAAAGAAAATCCAATAAAATCCACTTCAAAGATGATGACTTGGTACACGAGTAAACCCTGTGAGTTGAATAAGAGATCACATATAAGCCATACTATCTTTGACAGCAGTTGGGAAGCAACAGAATCTTTTGAATTAGACAGAAATGAAAATGTGGTATCCTGGGCTAAGAATGACCATCTCAATTTCTTTGTAAACTATGTTTTTGGGGGGGTTATCCATAAATATTATCCTGACTTTTTAATAAAACTAAAAAATGGTAAGATGTTTGTTTTGGAAGTCAAAGGAAGAGATGATCAGAAGAATAGAACAAAAAGAGAATATTTCCAGGAATGGATAGATGCGGTTAATGCTGATGGAAGATTTGGCAAGTGGGAATTTGATGTTTCATTTAGAACTGCGGATATCAAAGATAAAATTCTAAAACATTCTAAATAGAGACTATTATTTCAAACTAAACAATCTCTCTATTCTATTAGTTTTCTTGCCTTGTCTTTCTTTGACTAAATTAACTCTTTTCATAAACTCTAATGCCTTGATTGTTGTTTCCCATTGAGACTTAATGTCTTCTGAGATAGTCTTTACAGACATTTCATTCTCTTTCTTTAATAAATTGAGGATATCTTCTGTCACCTCAAGAATGTTTCTTCTACCCATCTGTGTAAGTGCACAGATAGTATTAAATATCAAATCTGTGTAATTATAGGTATAGCAAAATGGGAAAATATTGTGCTAAATGTAAAAAAGAGATAAATGAGAAGAAAGACAAGTTTTGCATGATTATTAGCAAAAAGAATGGTAAAATCTTTGAATTTGAATGTTTTCATTATGAATGCTGGAAGAGTTTCTTTGCTAAGGCAGTTATGAGCAAAGTTGGAGAGGTTTTTGGCAAATCTACAGAAAAGCAGGTAGAATCATAAGTTCAAAATCTTGAGGAGTTACATAATCTTCAGGAAGAATATTCTTCCTAACAAAATCTACTCTTTCCTTGAATACTTCTCTGTCCAAATCAAAAACTTCGGCCCAAGCAGAAAGAGAAGAATTTGGTCTAAACTTCTTTTGCCATTTTAAACGATATTCTATTGCTAAAACATAGGCGCAAGCTCCGCATAACCCTTTCCGAATTTTGCTCCTATTTTTGCCGTTAAGTCTTCTTATCATTTTGACGGCTGTAATCCACCCTTTGTGCCCGAACATAGTTGAGTAGATTTTAAGACCATCTACCAGATAAGGCCAGTTATTCCCAGACTTAAACAATGAAGAAAAAGATTTATCTTTTAGATTGTTAGACGCCTTGTCTATTATTGAAATATCATAATATTGTTCTGGATCTACGCACTTTGTTAAAAATTCTGCCTTCTCTTTTATTTCTTTGTAATCTGGTAAACTCTCAAATTTTTTTATAAGAGTCATTATCTTATCGTTTGGTTGTCCTAAATATTGTCCTAAAAGAGCATTCAAAAGCTCGGCTTTTATTGTTGTTTCTGTGGGGGTGCCCCTTAAGGAAGGCTTTGGTTTCGCATTCCTCTTAAGATTTGTGTGATATCTCCATACTTTATGATAAACGTATTTCTCGAAAGATATTTTAGCGTTTTCGCTAAGATCGCTGCCAATAAAAACCCTTTCTATTATCTTATGAACTTTCTCTTTTGTTTCCTTTTCAAAGACACCCATTTTATATCTATTCTGTCTTTCCTTACTCTCTAAGTAAGTACCTGCTTCCCAGTCAATTCCCCTTATCATGTCTTATTAAGAAAATTAAAGTTAATAAGTATTTCAGTTTAGGATTTTGTCAAGGCCTCTTTGCTTTATCTTTTCTACAAGGAGGGCAAGAACATCTTTGTCTTTTATGAGCTCATCCATAATGTTATCCGACTTCTCTTTTTCCATTGAACGGATTATTAATTGTTTGTGTGTTTCTTCATCTAATGGGAAACTGCAGACCTTACAGAATTTATTAGTAACTTCATTGATTGTCTTGCATCTAAGGCAGGCTTTTGGTTGTAGGGCCGATTTAGTTATTTCTTTCTTTATTTCCACCCCATTAGCCCGTAGGATTGCCTCATCGCATTCTCTTCCTGACAAATGGATATATGTTGCACACATCTTGGAGTCTTGCCCCCATCCGAAATATTGCTTCATCCCTGCCTCGCTCATTATCGGAGCGAGATTTGTGGCCTTGCTATGCCTCAAAAGATGAGGATATATTCTTTTTTTGATTTTGGCATTCTTGGCAGATCTTTTTAATATATCTGACATTCTTGCATAAGAAAGGAGATTTTTATTTGAATCACACCATAAGAAAGAGTCAGGATCAGAATTATTGGGATGCATATTTATCCATTCTTGCAGATAAGGAACGCAATTAATGACTAATATCTTTCTCATTCCTGTTTTTCCATTAACGATTAATCTTGCACCATATCCCTCAAAAGAAACATGCTTTATTCTCATTGTTCCTATCTCTGAAATCCTGCAACCAGAATCAGCTAAAGTTGCTACTAGCGCTCTGTCTCTTGTTGTCTTGCAGTGTTTTATTATAGAATTTATCTCTTCTTCTGTCAAAAGTTCTTCAGGCAGTTTTTTACTATTTTTAGGCATTGAAATAGAAATCCAATCAACCTCTTCAGGATAAACTCCTTTCTTTTCTATTCCTTTAATAAAACAATAAATTGCTCGGATATGTATCTTTAACTTTTTCTTTGATTCTTCTTTTAGAAACTTTCCATTTGGCTGTCTTTCGTTGAATCTCGCTATAACTGCTTTTATATCGTCTTTATTCGCCTCTGGAAAGGGTTTTCTTAGCAGTTCATCCAATTTCATTAAACTATACAAGGATCTGTTTATTGTAGCGTCAGACATATTCATAGACTTCAGATTCTCTTTGAACTTGAGCATAATCTCTTTATTATTCTTTAAAATAAATCCAGAACCCTTTATTCTTTCTAATGTCCTCTTTAATGCGCCTTCGTTGTTATGTATGTTTTCTTCCATAGTTTCTCAACTCAAGGCTAACTATTAAGCCTCGAGGTAAGGACATTGAAATAAAAACTTATGGCCCCGAAGGGATTTGAACCCTCGACACCTGGATTAAAAGTCCAGTGCTCTGACCAGGCTGAGCTACGAGGCCATGACTCTAACAGCAAAGGACAATTTTTAAAGCTATTTATTATTAATCAAAATATGGAAAGTTATATTAAACAACAAAAATGCTAAGATTATAACATCATGATTTAATTATAGACATTATGGAATTTCTTTTTAAAACCTTGCAAAAGATATTTAGAAGCTGTCCTTTGCCATCTTAATAATGCTCTCTTTGCGCATTGCTCCAATAGCCCTATTCGCCTGCTCCCCGTCTTTGAAGAACATTGTTGTCGGAATTGACATTACCTGGAACCTGTTTGCTAGTCCATTCTCTTCCTCAACATTGACTTTGGCAAAATTCACCTTTCCCCTTAATTCTTTTGCTGCCTCTCTAAGATGTGGCCCCATTATCCTGCAAGGACCACACCAGGCAGCCCAGAAATCTATCACCCAATTGCCCTTTGCAACAGTTTTATCAAAATTCCTTTCAGTCAGCTCAATAATATTTTCCTCTTTCATATCTTCCTTTAAAAAATTATGCTTATAAACTTTGTGTAATAATTTCCAAGAGGTTAAATAATAAAATAGTAATGGTCTAAAATAACATTCTAAATCAATTCTCTAAATACCGCTTTTATCTTACCTGCTATTAACAATTTAGATGATAAGGTGCTCTATAGGGTTGTTGCCAAATGATGTGCTATTGGTTATTTAGAACGAAATTAATGTCATCTATTAAAACAATCGCTGAAATAATTATTGTCATTGGCAACATGTAATAAATATCAATCTTAATAAGATTATTTTGGGATGCTGCTTAATCAAGAATAGTTATCGTCGATAACTATTAATACTTCTTCTTCGTCGGTAAATGATGGAAAAAGACAATCTGCTTGAGAGTTTGAAAAAGCAGGGATATTCAGATGAGATACTATCAGCATTTGCAAATATAAAGAGAGAGAAATTTCTCCCTGAAAATATAGTTTCATATGCATATGATGACATTGCATTGCCGATAGAATCTGGCTCAACAATCTCACAGCCCTCCACAATAGCCTTTATGCTTTCCATTTTAGAGTTAAAGCCAAAAATTAAAGTTCTTGAGATTGGCTCTGGAAGCGGATATGCCCTTTCCTTGATAAGCGAGATAATAAAAGAAGGCGAGATTTATGGAATAGAAATAATAAAAAGGCTTGCAGTAAAATCTTCAGACTTATTGAGAGATGACAAGAAGATAAAAATATTCAACAAAGAAGGCTCCCTCGGACTCCCAAAGTTCGCTCCATTTGACAGGATTCTTATTTCAGCTTCATGTCCAGATATGAGAATTCCATATAATTTAGTGGAGCAGCTTTCAGAAGGAGGAATTTTAGTTGCAGCAGTAAAACAATCAATATTTCAGATAAAGAAAGAAAATGCCAAGTTAATAGAAAAAGAATTTCCAGGTTTTGCCTTTATACCATTGAGGAAAGAAGAGTGATAAAAGTTAAAAAGAATTTTAGTCTTTTTGATTATTTCTCTCGAAGATAATTAATAAATTATTCCCCGCAGCCAGACCTTGTTGTCTGCTTGCAGATCGTGCAGAATATAGCGCAATTGCCGAGTCTTTTCGCTGGACCACCGCAATGCGGGCAGACTAAGCCCTCGTGAGAGTAATTAACTTCGTTTCCGCTTTCATTTTCCAGTTCTTCTATTTCCATCTCCTCAAGGTCTTTGAATTCTTTATCAACTTTGTTTCCTTCATTGAAATCCTTGATTGACAATTGTGTTTCCATCTGCGGTTCAAGCTGTTTTATTTCCACATTTATTTTCTTTGCTCCTTCACCGAAATTGTTAAGCATAAACTGGGAGACATAGTCAACAATAGATGTAGTTGATGTTATTCTCATTATCTGTTTGTCTAGTTCTCCCCCAACAGGATTTTTGACAAAACCTGAAGGCTCAAACTTTTGATGCCTGAATTTGTTGAATAAGTCATTCACAGTGGCTCCGTATTGCAGATTCAGTGACATTGATGTAGCCCAGGCATCAATTAATCCTCTTATTGTAGAGCCTTGCTTGTGCATTGTTATGAAAATCTCTCCCGGCTTTCCATCATCATGCAATCCAATTGTGAGATATCCTTCATGTCCTGCAATTTCAAACTTATGAGTTATAGACTTTCTTGTCTGGGGCATTCTCTTTCTCTCAATCCTTTCAATCCTCACAGATTCTTTCTTTTTCATCATTTCATTTTCAGTCTTAGCGGTGTTTAACGGCTGAGACTTTTTGGAATTATCTCTGTAGATAGCAACTGCCTTCAATCCTTGCTCCCATGCGAATACATATGCATCAGCAATCTCGCTTACAGTAGAATACTCTGGCATGTTTATCGTCTTGCTTATCGCTCCTGAAATGAACGGCTGCGTGACTGCCATCATCAAAATATGCGCCCTGTGTGGAATTGACCTCTTCCCCTTAGCTGGCTTGAATGCACAATCAAAAATGCCAAGATGCTTATCTTCTAATGAAGAACCTTCAATTGTATCATTCTTATCTATGTAATCTATAATCTCTTTAACTTTAAAATTATCATATCCAAGAGTTTTCAACGCCAATGGCACAGATTTGTTAACTATCTTTAACATTCCTCCTCCTGAAAGTATCTTATATTTTACTAATGCAATATCGGGTTCTATTCCCGTTGTGTCACAATCGAGCATAAAGGCGATAGTTCCAGTAGGAGCCAGTACAGTTGCCTGCGCATTTCTATACCCATATTTTTCTCCAAGTTCAATTGCTTCGCTCCAAGAATCCCAAGCCTCATTCACAAGATATCTTAGATTTTCAGGCATTTTCAAAACATCTATCTTCTTTACAGCATCTCTATGCAAGTTCATTACTTCAAGCATAGGTTTTCTATTTTCCTCAAATCTTGGAAATGGACCGACAAGAGAAGCTAACTCAGCGCTGGTTTTGTATGCTTCCCCACACATTATTGCTGTTACTGCAGCAGCAACTGCTCTTCCCTCTTCGCTGTCATATGACAATCCAAGGCTCATAAGCAATGCCCCCAAATTTGCATATCCCAAACCAAGAGGTCTAAAATCATGAGAGTTCTTTGCTATCTTCTCTGTTGGATAACTGCTCCCATCTACAGCCAATTCCATTGCAGCTATAAAATACTTTACAACTTTTTTATACTTTTCAGCATCAAATCCATTTTCAGTTCTGAATTTCATTAAATTAATAGATGCTAAATTGCAGGCGGTGTCATCAAGAAAGACATATTCTGAGCATGGATTGCTTGCATTTATTCTTCCGGAAAACTTACAGGTATGATATTTGTTTATAATTGTATCAAACTGCATCCCGGGATCTCCGCATATCCAGGTTCCTTCTGCAATTTTGTTTAAAATATCTTTTGCTTTGAAAGTTTCACAAATTTCTTTGTTTTTAACATATTTTGTTTGCCACTCCCCATCACTTTGAACTGCTTCCATAAATCCATCAGGAACCCTTACGCTCATGTTGCAGTTTTGAAAAGCCACGCTGTTATATGCCTCTCCATTCAATCCTCCAGAATATCCCTGTTCTATCAGGGCCCAAGCCTTTCTTTCCTCATTTTGCTTGGCATTAATGAATTCTATTATGTCAGGATGATCTGCATTAAGTATTTCCATTTTTGCAGCTCTTCTTGTCTTTCCTCCAGACTTTATTATCGCGGCATAGGCATCATAACCTTTCATAAACGAAACAGGTCCCGATGCTCTTCCTCCGCCAGTCAATTTTTCCTTTGAACTTCTTAAGTTGGACCTATTACTTCCAGTTCCAGATCCAGCTTTGAAAAGATTTGCCTCTGCTGTCTGCAAAGCAAGAATAGCTTCCATATTATCCTCAACTCCTTGAATGAAACAAGCAGAGCACTGAGGATTATCATCTCCTTTATTGGAGTTAACAACTTTATTTAATGCAAAATCCCATTTATATGGAACAACTCCTCCAGCTTCCTTGTTATATTCTATTGTTCCGGCATTAAACCAGACCGGAGAATTAAACACAGCAAGCTGATTTAAACAGATAGCAGTTAACTCATCTTTGAAAATATTTGCCTGAATTTCATTCATGTATCCCTGTCTTAACGCCTGCCTTTCAAAGAATCGGGCAACTCTTCCTATGAGCTGTTCAATTGAATTTTCTCTTTCATTTTTTGCTTGGTCTCCCCAAAAATATTTGCTTGCGACAACTTTGATTGCTAAAGAAGACCAAAAATCAGGTCTTTTAACACTTGGCTGTGTAAATATTACTTTTCCAGAATCATCACTAACTTTAACATCTTTTGCCAACCATTTAATAGGATTCCCATATATATCAAATTCGAACGGGCTCTTTCCCTCATTTGTGAAGAATCTATCTATCCTAAAAACACCAAGTTCGCTGGTTCCTGACTGCGGTTCATATTTATTCCAGTCAACCTTATCCATATTGTTCATGTTGCTTGTCATTTCCATTTTTTTAAATCCTCTTTTTCCCCTATTTTAGTATTTAATTTTATATTTAGTTGAATGTAATCTTGCTAATATCTATTTTATCAAAGCTCCTTTATCTCTTTTTTGAAATCTCCAATATCTTTAAACTCCCTATATACTGAAGCGAATCTTATGTAAGCAACCTTATCAACCTTTTTCAGTTCTTTTGAAACAAGCTCTCCGATGACTCCTGTTTTTACTTCTTTCCCCATCTTTCTCAGCCTATCTTCAACATTTGCAATCATTTTATCTATCTTTTCATGCCCAACAGGTCTTTTTTCACATGCCCTTTCTATTCCTTTTCGGACTTTTTCCCTGTCAAAATCCTCTCCGCTTCCATCTTTTTTAATTACTCTTAGCCTGACAGATTCAACCGCCTCAATAGTGTTAAATCTCCTCCTGCATTTCAAGCACTCTCGCCTTCTCTTAGTTACACCTTCAAAATCTCTCTTATCCACGACTTTCGTCTCTTCATGAAGGCAGTAAGGGCATATCATCTCTTTTTATATATGTTTCTAAACACAACCCGTTGTGGTCTTTAATATCAAATTAACACAACTTATTGTATTTACTAGTTCTTGATGGGTTTAGGATATTTAAACATTTCTATTGAATATTTTTTATCCTCGGCAAAAAATAGAAAAAAATTTGTATCATTTTTATAGTGATAAATTATTTTTAACCTAAAGATAAAAAATAATCACGGTATTAATGCTCTTTTTTTATACATAATTTTATATATGACCAATTATTAACAAAAAAATGGTGGAAAACATTATGAATCAGTTGTCCTTTCAATTAGGGATTCCATTGTATTTATTGGGAATAGCCCTAGTCTGGTCTTTAATTTGGAAGGCGCTTGCTCTATGGAAATCTGCCAGAATGAATCAGCCAATCTGGTTTATAACATTGCTAATAATCAATACATTGGGTATTTTTGAAATTCTATATATCTTCCTGTTTTCAGAGATAAAATTAAATAACAGAAAGAAAAGCAATCCGAGAAAAAAATAATATGAGGGAAGGAGCAAATAGTGACAAAGAAAGATATGCCGAAAGTCTTATTTATGGCCCGTTGCCAAAAGAAAAAGCAAGGGAAATAATAGATAGTTGCAGGCACAATTCTAGAAGTTTTTATCTAAAAGTATTTGCGTTCCCAATTATTCTCTCTTTGTTCGCATATTGTGCTTCGCGTTCTCCAACTCTCGCTCTAGCGAAAGAAAAATTAGAAGAACAGATAGTCAAGCCCATATGCCATTCCATTGAATATGTTGTTGGTAAGTTCAATTCTGGATGGAAATAAATAAAAGGGTTCTGTAAAGTTAACGGGTGATGAATAAGCACAGAAAAGCTTAAATATATGAGATATCTATAAGATATATGAAGATAATTAAATTAAATCCAAAAACAGAACTGA
>Ga0209542_10000226_pt1 | contig 139757 bp, 142 predicted proteins | sample RifCSPhighO2_01_FD_184028 | JGI IMG/M metagenome (GOLD analysis project Ga0209542, IMG submission 184028) | Soil microbial communities from Rifle, Colorado - Rifle CSP2_plank highO2_0.1 (SPAdes) (version 2) | ecosystem: Environmental > Terrestrial > Deep subsurface > Rock core/Sediment ... | reverse complement strand
CCTTGCCTTTTTGATGTTCTACAAACCGGCTTTTTAGGTTATTTGTATAACCAATGTAATTATCATAATCCTTAAGACTTTGGAGGATATATGTGTAGAACATCTGTGAAGTTTTGTTACTGGGCATACCCTGAATAATAGCACCCCCCGCTTTTGATCAAAAGCGGGGGGTGCTATCTGTGCGATTTATCTAAATTTATGATTCTGACGGGGTTTCAGTGTCAGAGCCGGTTCCTTCGGCCTGGCCTTCCGGATGAGTCTCGCCCTTGTGAGCTTCGACATCTTCCACCTCGTCATTGCACATGGGACACGTTGGCATGGTAATACATTTAAAAATTAAATATCAAAAAGCAAAATTTAGGGGGCGACGGTGAGGACGGTCTCCTGATAAAAAACGTTGCCGGATTTATCGAAGGCAAAAACCCGCACAGTATAAATTCCCGGGTTTTTCGGAGCCGAGAAACTAAAACCGAATGGTTTTGCGCGGTCAATCAACTTTATTTTATCCATGATCAAAAATACGTTTTCAATTTTATCCGCACTTGAATAATCAATAGTAACAGTCACTTCTTCTCGCGGCTGGAAGGGAGCAAGTGCGAGATCAGTGATTTTCAGCCCTTCAGAAATTGTTTGAGAAACCAAGCCGCTTACAACTTCTTCTTGTTTTTGGATAACATCCGCCGCCAAAGGAGACTCGGAAGTAACCACCTGCAGGCCGGCGTTCAGCGGTCCGACCTCGGTTTCCAGAGCGAAAGATAAGGAATAGTAGAGAGCCGGATCACCGAAAGCAGAGTAGACGTAGGGTTTTTTCGATTTCGGATCGACCGGGATTTGTTCTCCCGCCCCCTGGAGTTTATCAAGGGTTTTTGGGTAGACTGACTCAATATTGAAATAATTCTCCAGAGTCGTTTGAAGCTTTTGAATATCCTGCAGCCGGGCCTGATCCCGCTGTTTGGCTTTTTCTGGTCCCGCGGCTGTTTCCACAGAAGGATTCTCCGCCTGCTGGCGGCCTGGCCCGAGAGACAATTTTTGATACGCCCAAAAACTAAGATAGACCAGAAGCGGCGACGCAATCAACATGATTAATATAAAAATGAGCGCGCGTTTGTGCCGCTGCCAAAATCCATTTGGGTTTTTGGGCTTGTTTTGGAAAGGGGCAACCTTGCTTTTTATCGCCCTGAACCCCTCGGAGATATCTGGTTCTTCCCACCCGGCATCACGCAGCGCCTGACGGACTTCGTTTTCCCCAAATCCCGCCGCGAGATTTTGCTTGATGTATTTATTTAGAGTTTGATCAGACATTTTGTTTCTAGATTGTCATTTTAGTTTATATCAGCCCGAGGCGCGCAATATCTTCTTTTGTCCATCTTGCCTGAATTTCGATCATACTTTTTAAAGTTTTCGGAGGGAAAGTATCTGACAAGTGATGGAAAGAAACAGTGACCTGTCTGCCGTCCGAGTGTTTGTATAAACGGTGACTGCCTTTTTGTCTCTTGAGATTGAAGCCGTTTATTTGTAAGGCACGAATGAGATCGCGAGTGTTGAGACTGCGCAGCTTCGAATAGTCAACACTCATTTTCTCTAGAGAGTAATTGCGACAACCGGATCATCTGAAACCTTCACTCCACTGGGGATCTGTTGACCACTTTCGATTAATTCTTCGATAACCATCTGGGCAACTTCTTGAATATTGCGAATTGCTTCTTCTTTCGTGTGTCCCCAGGTAGAGGCCCCTTTCTGTTCTAACTCCGGTATAAAAGCGTGCCAAGATTCTCCGTCCGGCTCCAACGACACTCGAAAAATATATGATTTATTCTGCGCTATATATTTCATACTTGGATTTTACTGCTTTCAATACTTCGGGTCAAATGATATTATTTAGCAGGGGGCGCATAGCTCAGCCGGTTAGAGCACGGCTCTTATAAAGCCGGGGTCCTTGGTTCGAATCCAAGTGCGCCCAATTGTATTAAAGACAGATTAACCGCCGACAAAGCGCACTGATTATCAGCACTTTCCGATTTAAAAAGAGGACCTTTTTCAAAGCCCCTTTTGGTTTTTTTACCAAATCATTTTTTAAACAATCGTTGCCGAAGCGATGGTGTCGCCCTCGTCTAAGCGAATCACTCTGACTCCTTGGGTCGCGCGGCCGAGAGTCGAGATTTGTCCCAAGGACGTGCGCAGAGTCTGGCCGGCGCGGGAGATCACCAGCAAATCCGCCTCTTCGGCCTTATTCACAATTTGCATGACGACGATCTTGCCGGTTTTTTTCGTAAGATTCATGGTTTTGATTCCCGATCCGCCGCGGCCCTGCACTTTGTATTCAGAGAGCACGGTTTTTTTGCCCAAGCCCAATTCCGACAGGACCAACACCTGTAGGTTTTTCGCGTCCTGGCTTTTGTCGATGATATCCACGCTGATGACCTCGTCGTCTTTTTTCAGCCTGATTCCGCGCACGCCGCCGGCTGTCCGACCCATTGGCCTCACCTGCGTCTCTTTGAAGCGGATCGCCTGGCCATTGCTTGTGGTAATCATCGCTTCGTCAAAGCCTGTAGAGAGGCGGACCCAGCGCAATTCGTCATTTTTTTTGAGTTTCAAAGCGATTAACCCGGTGCGGCGGACTTTGACAAATTCATCAATCGCAGTTTTTTTTATGGTTCCAGTTCTCGTGCCCATTACCAGGTATTTGTATTTTGTCCGTTCCGGTTTGCCAAAAGTCAGCACCGCGGTGGCAATTTCACCGCCGGGAAGATCAAGGAAATTGACAAGTGCTTGTCCTTTGGCCGTGCGGGAGGCTTCCGGCAATTCATAGACCTTGGTCTGGAAAACTCGCCCCTTGTTTGTGAAGAAAAAAATGTCATCGTGAGTCTCGGCCGTGAGCAATTTTTCCACTACGTCAGTTTCTTTGGTGGTTATACCGATTACTCCCTTGCCTCCCCGGATCTGTTTGCGGTAGGTATCAGACGGCAGGCGTTTTACATAGCCGGATTTGGTGACCACAATCAGCACTTCCTGGTTGGGGATCAGATCCTCCACCTTGAATTCACCGATAGCGGATTTGACTAGTTTGGTTTTTCGTTCGTCTCCGAATTTTTGAGCAAGTTCTGACAGCTCGTTTCGGATGACCCCGTCGATTTTTTTCGGGCTGTTAAGCAAATCTTCAAGTTCCAGGATGAGTTTTCGCTTTTCCCGAAGTTCATCTTCAAGCTTCTTCCGCTCCAGACCGGCCAGGGCCTGCAGTTTCATTTCCAGAATTGCCGTCGCTTGCAAGGCGTCCAGCTGGAATTTTTTCTGCAGCTCCTGATGCGCGGCCTCTTTGGTCTCCGAACTTTTTATGGTTTTAATGATCGCGTCAATGTGATCAAGCGCTGTCTTCAGTCCTTCCAGGATATGGACGCGCTCGCGGGTCCGCTCAAGGTCGAAACGGGTACGGCGGGTGACCACCTCGCGCCGGTGGGCGAGATAATACTCGAGCATCATTTTGAGGTTGAGGACGCGCGGTTCGATCCCGTCCACCAGCGCCAGCATATTCAAGTGGAAAGTATCCTGCAGTTGGGTATAGTTGAACAGCTGGTTTAAAATTTTGTTTGGCGAAGCCTCTTTTTTGAGGTCGATTGCGATGCGGACGCCGTCTTTGTCCGACTCGTCTCGCAGATCCCTGATGCCTTCAATTTTTTTGTCCCGGACGAGCTCGGCAAATTTCTCCAGGAGGGTGGCTTTGTTCACTCGGTATGGAATCTCGGTTACCAAGATTCGATATGCCTTGTCTTTCCCTTCAACGATTTCGGTTTTTGCCCGGACAACAACGCTTCCTTTGCCAGTGGCGTAGGCGCTTTTGATGGCGTTCCAATCGTGGATAATCCCCCCGGTCGGAAAGTCCGGACCTTGAATGTATTCCATCAAATCCTCGCTGGTTATTTTGGGATTATTGATCAAGGCAGTGGTTGCCGTGACGATCTCTCGAAGGTTATGAGGGGGAATATCAGTGGCCATCCCGACCGCGATGCCCAGCGTTCCGTTTAGGAGCAGATTTGGAAGCTTGGCCGGCAGGACGACCGGTTCCTTTTTTGTGGCGTCGTAGTTGTCGCGAAAAGCAACGGTATTTTTGTGCAGGTCAGTCAGGAGCTCTTCCGATATCGCGGCCAGGCGAGACTCGGTATACCGCATGGCGGCCGCCGCGTCGCCGTCCATTGATCCGAAATTTCCCTGTCCATCCACCAGAGGATAGCGCATGGAAAAATCCTGGGCGAGACGAACCAGGGAGTCATATACGGCCACGTCTCCATGAGGATGGTATTTCCCCAAAACTTCTCCGACCACGGTCGCGGATTTTCGATAGCGGGCGCCAGAGTGTAACCCCAGTTCGCTCATCGCGTAGAGCACGCGACGGTGGACGGGTTTCAGGCCATCCCGCACATCTGGCAGGGCGCGGGCGACAATGACGCTCATCGCGTAGTCGAGATATGACTCCTGCATTTCATCTTCAATGTCGCGGGGTTTGAGATAGCCGATTTCGTTATTAACTTTTTTTTCGATATCTTTTCTCATTGAATTTCGCCTAAGGTCGGATGTTCTTAATCTTTTTTAGGTTCGCCCAGATTTCATCAAAACCTGTTTGGGGATGATTGGCAGTCAGGTTTCGATAGCGCAAAGTGAAGAACCAGACAATCAGGATGATTATTCCCATAATTCCAACCACTGTCCAGAGAAACCTGACTCGGAATTCGTAGGGCCGGTTCTGTAACCTTTGAATTTGTCTGGTCAGCCACGACATTTTTTCACCCCGTTAGAAATGTTTCAAAATTAGGTTTAGTAATTGAGCTTTGCGACCCGCATAGTAAATCTGGATTTCTAACGGGGTTCACCGCTTATGGAGAAAGGACGACCACTTCGGTCTGTTCACCCGCCAGGTCGGATTTTTTTAAGGTTAGTTTTTCCTGCTCCACGCGCTTTGCCCCCAATTCTTTCAAAAATTGATCCACCTTATTGAGATTCATCTTCAATCCTCTTTGTTCAAAATGCATTGGGATCACGAAGCGCGGCTCGATCTGGTTGACGATCACCACCGCTTCCTCGGCATCGCAGACAGTTTTCCCCCCGACCGGCACAAACAAGATATCGACCTCCTCGAGTTCCGAAAGCTGTGATTCGGTCAGCTGTTTTTGCTTCAGGCTCCCCAAAAAACCTAAGTGAATATCTTCCATCCGGATGGCGTAGATAGTCGTGTAATCAAAGCCGTTCGTCTTGCTTTTTTGCTCGCCTTGGGCGGAAATGCCGTGCACAAATAACCCCTTCACATCAAATTCGCCCGGCCCATCTATGACAAAAGTATCTTTCCCGCCGAGGCTTCCCCGGTTATTGTAAGCAGGGTTTTCAATGTTGGAGATGATTACAATGTCGGTCTGGACCCGAGGGGCCATCAGCCCGACGCTTTTTGAAAACGGGTCAGTAACGACCGTAAGATTTCCAGAGGAAATTTTGAAACTGGATAACCCGAACCAAGTGATTACCATAGGTTAATTATACCAATAATTATCAATTATTTGAAGGGGCTTGATTTTTTTATTTGGGCCTGCTAATATACTTAATACAAATAAATATTTCCAAGTTTCTTTAATTTTTAACCACCAACCCTCAATTCTTAACCCCTTGGACCAAAGCTCAAATGTTTTTGGATACCATGGGTGTATCCTATTTTTTATCCGCCAAAGGCGGACAAGTGCTATGGCAGAATCAATTCAATCAATGAATGATCTGGTCCAGGACGAAAAAGCCCTGCGGATTTTGCATGAAGGCGATGTCATCCATGGCCGGATTTTAAGCGTGGGGAAAAACGAAGTCTATGTTGATGTCGAAGGTATTGGAATCGGGGTTGTGCGCGGCCGCGAATTGTATGATGATGAACAAATTCTTTCTTCACTTAAGGTTGGCGGCGAGGTTTACGCTTCGGTAGTTGAAATCGATAACCGCGAGGGGAATATTGAGCTGTCATTCCGTAAAGCCGGCCAGGAACGGGTTTGGCAGAGCCTGACGGAAAAATTGGAAAGCAAGGAAACTGTTACTACAAAAATACTTGAGGCCAATAAAGGCGGACTGATGATAAAGATCAACAGCGTGCTGGGATTTTTGCCGGTTTCGCAGCTCTCGCCCATCCATTACCCGCGCGTGGAGGACGGCGACAAAAACAAGATTTTATCGGTTTTACGCGGATATGTTGGGCAGGATTTTAACGTCCGGATTATTACCGTCGAGCAGGAGAGCGAAAAATTGATTGTTTCGGAACGCGCGGTAATTGAGGATGAATTGATGCAGAAAATTGGCAAACTTTCCGTTGGCGACGTGGTCGAGGGAGCAGTAACCGGCGTGGTAAACTTTGGCGCATTCGTGAAATTCGGAGATGATCTCGAGGGGCTGGTTCATATTTCCGAACTGGCTTGGCAGCGCATTGATGACCCGAAAACCATCGTCCAAGTCGGCAACAAAGTCAAAGCGCAGATTATTGCAATCGACAATGACCGGATCAGCCTGTCTCTCAAACGTTTACAAAAGGATCCCTGGGAAGACGCGGTGAAAAAATACCGTATCGGCCAGGTCGTCCAAGGCAAAGTCCTAAAACTTGCAAGTTTTGGGGCATTTGTGGAATTGGACCAGGATATCCAGGGTTTGGCGCATATTGGGGAACTCACGGACAAGAAAGTTCAGGATGCGTCAGAGGTTTTGAAAGAAGGCGAGACCCGCGACTTTAAAATTATTTCCATTGAACCCGCCGAACACCGTCTGGGGCTTTCGATTAAGGCGTTGAAACAAGAGGAGGCCCCGGCGGAGGCGCTAAAGGAAGAGGTGTCCAAAGAAGAAGCGCCGAAAGCCGAGGTCGAAGAACCCCCAACTCCGGCATCGGAAACAGAGATAAAAACAGAAGAGACAAAAGAATAAAATTTAGGTTATACTAGAAGTAGAGGCGTGAGGGCCGGGCGGCCAGGCAAAGGTCTGCCTGCCCGCCATGGCCTAAGGTCTGGTGCCCGAGCAGTTAGGGAGCGGTCTGCAAAACCGCGTACACGGGTGCGACTCCCGTCCAGACCTGTGGCTTTGGCAGGCAAGGTTGGGTTTCCGCCCAAGGCGGATCAGCCTCTGGCTGACAACTCCCGTTCACGCCTTATCGCAATTAAGGGGCCCGGGTGGTGGAATGGTTTACACAGAGGACTTAAAATCCTTGACCCTAACGGGTTTGTGGGTTCGAATCCCACCCCGGGCATTCTCCACCGCGGCACCACGTTCATATGAAGCGAACTATTTACATTATTGCGTTTACGTTTTTGGGGGTTTTGCTGCAGTTTCTGATCCACGCATGGGTTGAAATTTGGTATATTGGGCTTCTGGTCAGCAATTTTTCGATATATGGTTTAGGCTTTACTTGGGGGCAGTGGTTTCTAATTCATCACGTTCTCGCGGTTATATTATTGATAGCGGGAATTGTGTTTGGGTATTTGCAGGGAAAATATTGGTGGAATCAGATTTACGTACTTAAATGCTGGAAGAAGGTATGATACCTTTCGAAGAATTCAAAAAACTGGATTTGCGCGTGGCGGAGGTGATTGCCGCGGAACGGGTGGAGGGGTCGGACAAGCTTATCAAACTTAAGGTTGACATTGGCGATGCCGAAAGGCAACTCGTAGCCGGAATTGGGCAGTATTATAGCCCCGAAGACCTTGTTGGCAGGCGAATTGTGATGATTGTCAATCTCGAACCAAAGACTTTTATGGGGGTTGAATCCCAGGGCATGCTTCTGGCGACAGATGACGAGGGCCAGCCAGTTTTGCTCGAGCCGCATTCGCCAGTTCCGCCGGGGACGAAAATCCGCTAGTTTTGGCTTAAATAAGCCGATTTAAACACCTCAACCGCGGTTGAGGTGTTTAAACATCATTGACTTTAGCCCAATTTTTTGCTAGGCTATGAACTCATCTGATTTTGGGTGAGAAAAAATCGCAGGAGGGGTTTATGAAGAACGATTCAGCTTTCATCACAAGGATTAAGCAGTTTTGGTTCGCGGTTGTTTATGTTTTGAGGTTTGGGACCGTCGTGATTGTAAGAGACATCTCAACGGGTGCATACAGGCGTGACTGGTTCATGAAACAGCTCGCGCCAATCGAGATAGAAAGGGCCAGAAGGCACAAACATCCTTTGTCAGTCTGTGTTTTGGATCTGGATGGCCTTAAGACAGTAAATGATACCCAAGGTCATTTGGCCGGAGACGGTCTGCTCAAAGAGTTTGTCTACAAACTCATGAGGTATTGCCGTCGAACAGATTTGATAGTCCGGCTTGGTGGGGACGAGTTTATGATTCTGTTCAGCGAAACCACGGTCGTAGCCGCGCAGAGCCTGATTAAACGGATCCAGGAAGATAACCCGGATATCAAGTTCAGTGCCGGTTTTGCCTGTTGGTTTCCAGAGTGGTCGCAATTGCCCCACAAAGCGGAGGGGTGGATAGATTTGGACAGGCTGATTCGTGAGGCCGACGAGCGGATGTACGAAGAAAAGCGGTCTCATAAGAAGCCTGCTGTAGAGGAGGTGGCAACGGATGTTTTGCTTTAGCTGAAACGACATCTCAACGACACGGTGGCTTAGGTCGAAAGTTCGACCAGCTACCGTGTTCTTTTTTTAGGCCAACTTGACAAAATTTTCTAGAAGAGTAGTATGGAAATATGGAATATAGGAGAGAATGGTGAGGCCATTAATTTGGCCCTCTTTGCTGTTGCATTGAGGGTTTGTTTTCATGTCTGCAAAAAACACGAAGCCACAGCAAAATTTACCGGTTTTTGACGGTTCAGGAGTAGTGTCGAAGCCGCGCAAAGGGATGTCGGCCAAACGCAAGCGATTCGGGGCCACCCAAGAGGTAATGGATTTGCCGAATCTTATAGAGATTCAGACCGAATCCTATCGCCAGTTTTTTGAGCACGGATTGAAAGAGCTGTTTAAAGAAATCAGCCCGATCAAAGACTTTACCGGGAAAAATCTGGAACTTCACTTTGGGCAGTATTTTTTGGATAAGCCAAAATTCAGCGAGCTTCTCGCCAAGGAAAGGAATACCACGTTCGAAGCCCCGCTGTATGTTCAAGTAAAACTTGTCAATAAGGCAAAGGACAAAACCAAAACCCAGGATGTCTATTTGGGAGATTTTGCTTTGATGACCAACCGCGGGACGTTTGTGATCAACGGGGTGGAGCGGGTCGTCGTTTCCCAGCTCATCAAATCTCCGGGCGCGTTTTTCAGCGCCGAATACCAGCGCGGCCGCAACTACTACGGCGGCAAAATTATTCCAAACCGCGGGGCCTGGCTGGAGTTTGATACCGATTTGAATGGCGTGATTGGCGTGAAGATCGATCGCAAACGCCGTATTCCGATCACGGCACTGCTGCGGGTTTTCGGAATGTCCTCGGATGAGGAAATCCTGGGTGCGTTCGCGAATGTCGATACCAACCCGGATCTGAAATACATTCAAAATACCCTGGAAAAAGATCCTTCAAAGAACGCGGACGATGGGTTCAGGGAAGTTTACAAAAGAATCCGCCCCGGCGACCTGGCGACAGTTGATAATGCCCGATCTTTGATTGAGGCAATGTTTTTCAACTTTGATCGCTATGATCTTTCCCTGGTCGGCAGATACAAATTCAATCAGCGCCTGAATATTAGTGGCCGGGAGGATCGCATTTTAACAAAAGAAGATTTAATTGCCGCAATTCGGGAAATTATCAGACTCAATAATTCCCAGGAACATCCGGATGATATCGACCATTTGGCCAACCGCCGGATCCGCGCTGTCGGTGAACTGATCCAGACCAAATTCCGCGTGGGGCTGCAGCGAATGAGCAGGATTGCAAAGGACCGCATGAGCTTGGCGGATCTGGATACTGCCACCCCGGCCCAGCTCATACATGTTCGGCCGATTGTCGCGGTCATGCAGGAATTTTTCTCTTCTTCCCAACTTTCCCAGTTTATGGATCAAACGAATCCTTTGGCGGAACTGGAGCACAAGCGGCGGTTATCCGCGATGGGTCCTGGCGGATTGTCCCGGGAGCGGGCGGGTTTTGAGGTTCGCGATGTACACCGGTCTCACTACGGCCGCCTGTGTCCGATTACTACCCCGGAAGGACCGAATATCGGTTTGGTTGCCCACATGGCATCATATGCGCGCTTAAATGAATTCGGTTTTCTCGAGACGCCATACCGCAAGGTGGTTTTGGTGAACAGTCAAAAAAAGGTCACGGATGAAATTGTTTATCTGGATGCTTACGAAGAAGAAAAAATGATCATTGCCCAAGCCAACACGAAATTAGACGAGCACGGGTTTTTCGCGGAAGAACGGGCGCAGGTTCGGGTCTATGGAGAACCGTCTATCGCGTCAACGGATGAAATTAACTATATGGATGTTTCCCCGAAACAGATTGTTTCGGTGACGACCTCATTGATTCCTTTTTTGGAGCATGATGACGCTAACCGCGCTTTGATGGGTTCGAACATGCAAAGACAAGCGGTTTCCTGTATCCGCCCGCAGGCGCCGATCGTCGGCACGGGCGTGGAGGAAAAAGCCGCTTTTGATTCCGGGCAGGTGATTGTTTGCGAAAAAGACGGCGTGGTTCATTCGGTGATGGGTGACAAAATTGTCATTTCAGAATCTGACAAGGCGAAGCGGGAATATCCGTTGAAAAAGTTTTTACGTTCCAATACCTCCACCAGCATTAACCAGAAACCGATAGTAAAACAGGGCGAAAAGGTCGTGCGCGGCCAGGTCTTGGCCGACGGCCCGGCTACCGAACGCGGGGAACTCGCTCTCGGGCAAAACGTACTGGTCGCCTTCCTTTCCTGGCGGGGATACAACTATGAAGACGCGGTGATTATTTCATCGCGCGTGGTCGAACGGGACAGATTCAGCTCGATTCATATTGAAGATTTTAAGGTTGATGTCAGAGATACAAAATTGGGACCGGAAATTGTCACGCGCGATATCCCGAACGTCGGCGAAGAGAAATTAAAGGACTTGGATGAAAATGGAATCGTGCGGATTGGCGCGCAGGTCAAGGCCGGCGATATTTTGGTCGGGAAAATTACGCCCAAAGGGGAAACTGATCTCACGGCCGAAGAAAAACTTTTGCGCGTTATTTTTGGCGAAAAATCCAGGGATGTGAAGGACACATCCCTTACCCTCCCCCATGGAGAATATGGCAAAGTGGTGAACATCAGGGAATTCTCGCGTGACCGGGGCGACAAATTGTCAACCGGCGTCGTTCGTTCAATTCAGGTGTCAGTCGCGGTATTGCGTAAAATTTCAGTGGGCGATAAAATGGCCGGTCGGCACGGCAATAAAGGCGTTATCTCCAAGATTGTCCCGGTTGAAGACATGCCTTTTATGGAAGACGGGACCCCAGTTGACATTATATTGAATCCTTTGGGGGTCGCGTCGCGCATGAATTTGGGGCAAATTTTGGAAACCCACCTCGGCTTGGCCGCATATAAATTGAATTATAAAGTTGTCAGCCCGGCACTGGACGGGGTTTCTGAAGAAGCGATCAAGCAGGAACTGATTAAGGCGGGCTACCCCGCTGACGGCAAGGTAAAACTGCACGACGGCAGAACCGGCGAGTCGTTTGATGAAAAAGTGACAGTCGGGCATATTTATATGATGAAACTGCATCACCTGGTGGACGACAAGATGCACGCTCGTTCGACCGGTCCGTATTCGCTTATTACCCAGCAGCCCCTGGGCGGAAAAGCGCAATTTGGCGGTCAGCGGTTTGGCGAAATGGAGGTTTGGGCACTGGAAGGATACGGCGCGGCGCATACTTTGCAAGAAATGCTGACCATAAAATCCGATGACGTGATCGGCCGTTCCAAAACTTACGAGTCGATTGTCAAAGGGGAGCCGATTAAAACACCGAACGTGCCGGAATCATTTTTGGTCTTGGTCAAAGAACTGCAATCCCTCTGTTTGGATGTCGATCTGATTGGGGATAGGCAGGAAGAAGAGGATCGGGCCGGAGAGATTGGCGAACTTGCGACAATTCCGCCGGAGAGGGAGGAGAGGGAAATGCAGAAAGACGGCCGGGTTGTTAAAAAAGAAAAGGCCGAGGCATAATCCATGACCCAGTAACAAAACTTTAGTTTTGTCTGATTATAGCGTGGATTAACCTTCAGTATGGCTCATAGAATATCAAATTATTATCCTTAATTCAATTTTGTTCATCACCCTGCGGGTGATGAACCCTAAAGTTGTTGTTACTGGGATGATCCACAAAAGTTCAGAATTTAAAGCCGTTCAGATCAAACTCGCGTCTCACGAGCAGATTTTGGAGTGGTCCTACGGCGAAGTTATCAAGCCGGAGACAATTAATTACCGTACCCAACGGCCGGAAAAGGACGGGCTTTTTGACGAGAAGATTTTCGGTCCGGTAAAAGATTGGGAATGTTATTGCGGAAAGTACAAACGAATCCGCTATAAAGGGATTATTTGCGACAAATGCGGAGTCGAAGTAACGCGCGCCCAAGTTCGGCGCGAGCGGATGGGACACATTGGTTTGGCGGTTCCCGTGGCGCATATTTGGTTTTTCCGCGGGGTTCCTTCGCGTCTTGGTTTGATTTTAAATTTATCGGTTCAGGATTTGGAAAAGGTAATTTATTTTGCGTCTTACATCATCACCAATGTCAACGAAGATGCCCGGAGCGAAACCCTGGCTCAAATTGAGAAAGAATTTAAGATCAAAAAGAAAGAGATCGAAGACCGATATGAGAAACTTTTGCAGCGTTTGAAGTCGCCTAAAGCGAAAGAGGCAGGGGACTTCGCTGCTGCCGATAAACTGCGGGACAATATGGCGCACGAGATCACGAACCTGGAGCGGATTCGGGATTTGGCGCGCTCCGAGCTTCGTTCTTTGAAGAAAATGCAGGTTATCTCCGAGCTTGAATATCGCGACTTATCCCTCAAATACGGCCCGGTATTTAAGGCAGGCATTGGCGCGGAAGCCATTTACCAGCTTGTAAAAGAGGCGAATTTGGAACAGCAGATTACTGATTGCGAGGCAGAACTGAAGGTGACTGAAGGTGCTTCGAGGCGCAAAATCATCAAGCGGTTGAAGCTGGCCAAATCTTTGCTCAAAGCAGGTTTGCGGCCTGAATGGATGTTAATCACTGCCCTGCCGGTTATTCCACCGGATTTGCGACCAATGGTTCAGCTCGACGGCGGCCGGTTTGCGGCATCCGACCTCAATGATCTGTATCGGCGGGTAATCAACCGAAATAATCGTCTGAAACGGCTTTTGGAAATCAACGCGCCGGAAGTTATTACCAGGAATGAGAAACGGATGTTGCAGGAGGCGGTGGATGCCTTAATCGATAATTCCATGCGGCACGGCAAGGAAGTTACCGCTTCCACGGGTCAGCGCCGGAAACTGCGGTCACTGGCAGACATGCTCAAAGGCAAACAGGGCCGTTTCCGGCAGAATTTGCTCGGTAAAAGAGTGGATTATTCCGGCCGTTCAGTCATTGTTGTCGGGCCAGAGCTGAAACTTAATCAATGCGGTTTGCCAAAGCGGATGGCTTTGGAACTGTTCAAACCCTTTGTTATTTCCAAACTAATTTCTCGCGAATTCGCGCATAACGTGCGGTCTGCCAACCGGCTCATAGAACAGGAGCGGGCCGAAGTCTATGACATTCTCGAAGAGGTAACTCGCGGGCATTATGTGCTTCTAAATCGCGCGCCGACCCTGCACCGTTTGGGTTTCCAGGCATTTCAGCCGGTGTTGATTGAAGGGAAAGCGATTCAGATCCATCCGATGGTTTGTCAGGCTTTCAACGCGGATTTTGACGGCGACCAAATGGCCGTCCACGTGCCGCTCACCTCGAGCGCGCAATTTGAAGCTAGGGAAATGATGGGCTCCTCCAAAAATTTATTAAAGCCCGCCAGCGGCGAGCCGATTATGACCCCGGACAAGGATGTCGTGCTGGGCTGTTATTACATTACTCATATTCGAGAGGGCGCCCGGGGCGAGAATAAATTATTCGGAAGCATCAACGAAGCCATTCTTGCCCACCAATCCAGAGTGGTGTCACTGAAGGCCAGAGCAAAGGTTCGGATCAAAAATGAATTGGTCGAGACCTGCGTCGGACGGATTCTTTTTAACAACCTCTTGCCGGAAGAAATGCGATTTATCAATGAAGTTATGGACAAGAAGCGTCTCCGGCAAGTCATTCGCGAATGCTACAGGCAATTTGGCACTGAACGCACTGCCAAACTGGTGGATGATATTAAGAAGTTAGGATTTTTGCAGCTGACCCAATCGGGTTTATCCTGGGGGATGGATGATTTGCGGGTGCCTGCGATCAAATATGAATTGCTGAAGAAAGCGGATGAAGAAGTCCAGCGCACTTACCGGCAGTATCGCGAGGGTTTGTTGACGGAAAACGAGCGATATAATCGAGTGGTAGAGATTTGGATGGAAACCCAAAGCAGAATCACCGATCAAGTTACAAAGTCATTGGATTCCAACGGTTCGGTTTACTCGATGGTCGTCTCCGGCGCGCGCGGTTCACTGTCCCAGGTTTCCCAGATGACCGGCATGAAAGGGCTCGTGGTAAATCCGGCCGGAGATATCATTGAATTGCCCGTCCGTGACAGTTTTAAGGAAGGATTGAGCATTTTGGAATACTTTATTTCTACGCATGGTTCGCGAAAAGGTATGAGCGACACGGCGCTTAGAACGGCGGATGCGGGATACCTGACCCGTCGTCTGGTGGATGTCGCGCAGGATGTGGTAATCAATGATGAAGATTGCGGAACCAAGAATGGTATTACCATCTTTCGTAAAGATACGGAAAGCATTGGCAAAACAATGGGAGAGAGACTGTTCGGACGGGTTTTGGCAGCAAATGTTTTGGATTCCAAAACTAAGAAAGTTTTGGCGCGCCGGGGGCAGCCCATAGACGATATTTTGGCTCAAAGTCTGGATAAGCACGAAATTGCAGAGGTCGTGGTTCGTTCGGTAATGCACTGCGTTCTGAATCGGGGCGTTTGCGCCGCTTGCTATGGTTTTGATTTAGGTTTTAACAGAATGGTTGAATTGGGAATTGCAGTTGGAATTATTGCCGCGCAGGCTATTGGTGAACCCGGGACACAGCTGACTATGAGAACTTTCCACACCGGCGGAGTTGCCGGACTCGATATTACGCAAGGTCTGCCACGGGTTGAGGAATTGTTCGAGGCGAGGTCTCCCAAAGGGCAAGCCATTGTTTCGGAAATCGACGGGGTTGTCTACATTTCCAAAGTATCAGACAAGGAAATAATTTTGCGGATCGAATCGCCGGACATTCAAAAAGATGAATATTTTCTTCCTCCGGACGGCAAACCCCAGCTCTTAGACGGCGAAAAGGTCAAAAAAGGTGAGCCGATTTTGATTGATGAACAAGGAGAGGTCGTGCGCGCCCAAGAGTCGGGGATTGTCAAGATTCAACAGGCAGAAGGGCAGAGAAAAATTGTCGTGATCCGGGAAGCGGAGAATTTCCGGGAATATGTAGTGTCCCCGAGCGTGAATTTGGTCATTAAGGATGGCGACCTCGTGGTCAAGGGTCAACAACTTTCCGAGGGGAATTTAAATCTTCATCAGACTATGCAGCTTCGCGGGATTCCGGAGTGCCAATCCTATATCATCCGCGAGGTGCAGAATATTTATTCTTCCCAGGGGCAGAACATTGCGGAAAAACATATTGAAATTATCGTCCGCCAGATATTCTCCAAAGTCCGGGTGGTAGATCCCGGCGATTCGGAATTTTTGGTCGGCGATGTGGTAGACAGCCTGCGGCTGGCCGAGATCAACCGAAAATTGGCTGAAAATAAGGGGAAACTGATTCAGACCGAGCAGCTGCTTTTGGGTATCACCAAAGCTTCGCTTAATACCGAGTCATTCCTGGCCGCCGCTTCTTTCCAGGAGACCACCCGCGTACTCATCGAGGCCGCCGTAACGGCCAAGACGGATCATCTGCGGGGACTCAAGGAGAACGTGATTATCGGTAAACTTATCCCCGCCGGCACGGGTTTCAGCAAAGAACGCCTGAAGCAGATTGAGGAGCAAATCGTGGTGGCAGAGGACGTAGAATAAAAAGTTTGGTTCTGGGGCTTGCCGAAGGGCGTTGAAATCGCAATTTCGATGGCAAGCGCAACGTGAACTGCAACCGCAACGCAATGCTTGCAAACTCCTTGTTCTCCAATGCTTTCAGTTCCCAAGCAATTTGCAGAAAACATTTCAGGGTGTCTAATTTCACGCTAGCTTTTTGGAGAACAAGTGTTTTATTTGTTTTTGCGGGAATTCTATGTGGTCGGTTATTGTGTTATAATCCAAGTATGCCGGAAGAAATTCAGAAAATTAAAGAGCGGATATTACCCATTCTTAAGGAAGCGGGTGTTTTGAGATCGTCCATATTTGGTTCAGTAGTCAGGGGTGAAGCCAGACCGGACAGCGATGTGGACATTTTGGTGGAGCTACCAAAAGACAAAAGCATGTTTGACCTGATTGAACTCGAAGAAAAACTTGAATCGATATTGGGTAAAAAAGTGGATGTAATCACCTATCGGTCAGTCCATCATCTGCTGCGGGACATTATTTTTAAAGAGCAAATTAGGATTTTATGAATAAGGACCCGAAAATCCTCCTCCGCCACATTTTGGAATCTATAGACATTCTGCAGGCATACTTAGCAGATGTCGATGAGGACGAATTTTTGCGGAACACGGAGAAACAGGATTCGGCCGAGAGGCGGTTGCAGATAATTGGCGAGACTATCGTACAATTGCCCGGCGAATTTAAAAATCAGCACTCGGACATTGAATGGGCAAAAGTGGCGGGTTTGAGAAATCGCCTTGTCCACGAATATTTTGACATTGATCACGGCTTGATCTGGAATATTCTGGCAAGGTCTTTGCCCGAGTTCAAAAAACAGATTGAGCAGTTGATTCAAAAGTAGATAATATGCACTAACGTTACAGCCGATGCAGTTATTTCAGCCCCTTGATTTTGGTTTCCAGTTTTTCCTTGCGTTCCCTGGCCGCGGTGAAATTCGCAGTTAGTTTTTCCACGACTTCGGGGGGGGCTTTTTTCAGAAATTCCTTTTTGGATAGCTGGGTTTGAAATCTTTTTATCAAATCAGTCGTTTCTTTCAGGGTTTTTTCAGCCAAAACCTTTTCTTTTTTTGGATCAAAATCAGGGATAATCAGGTAAACTTTGGTCCCTTCCCATAAGGCATACGGCATTTTTTTGGTTTTATCCATCGCTTCGAAGTTCAGCTTGACTCGGGCGAGTTTTTCTATGATGATTGTTTGCTTTTTTATCCATTGAAGATTCTTTGGGAGCTCCAAATAAGAAGAGAAGGTTCCCTTTGAATCTTGTCGGTATTCGGCCCGCATGTTTCTTAAGGCTGTAATCAAATCTTGCAGGGCTTTGAATTTTTTTCCGACCTCCGACCTCCCCGCCCGTCTTCGAGTGGCCGAAGGCCAGTCGGGCAGGTGACTTCCGACCTCCGATTTTGGGTACTCTTGAATCATTAGATATTCATTTGAGAATTCCGACCAGATACGCTCGGTGACAAAAGGAATGAACGGATGCCAAAGCTTGAGTGTGGTTTGTAGCAGGGACGAAAGGATATTGTTTTTTTCCCCCTCTATTTTGGAAATTTCCAAATACCAGTCCGCGAAGTCATTCCATGTAAATTTGAGAAGTTCTTCCCCGGCCCCGCCAAAATCCAATTTTTTCAGTTTTTCATCAACTTCCGAAACTGTTTCTTCAAGGCGGGAGAGGATCCATTCGTCCGAGAGTGTTTTGGCTTGTGAGGTTGAATTTGCCTTACCCTCTATTGTGGTCAGAATGTACCGGGAGATGTTCCAAAGCTTGTTGGTAAAATTTCTGAAAGATTGAATTTTGGTTTCATCAATTCTCAAATCGTTTCCCGGACCCATGCCGATGCACAAAGAGAGCCGCAACGCGTCCGCCCCGTGTTTCTGAATGACTGTCAATGGACTCATGGCGTTGCCTTTGGATTTGCTCATTTTTTTGCCCTGCGGGTCCCGGACCAGGCCGTGCAGGTAGACAGTGCGGAATGGGACGTCGTTAATTGCGTAGCCGGTCATCAAAACCATTCTGGCCACCCAGAAAAAGAGAATATCGTAACCGGTTTCCAGGATGGTCGTCGGATGGAACTTTTTTAAATCCTCGGTTGCGGCCGGCCATCCCAGAGTTGAGAAAGTCCAGAGACTGGAAGAAAACCAGGTGTCGAGGGTGTCCGGATCCTGGGTCAGGGCAGTATTTTCACACGACCTGCATTTTGCCGGCGCATCAACCTCAACCATTATCTCGCCGCAAGTTTCGCAATACCAGACCGGGATGCGGTGGCCGAACCAGATTTGCCGGGAGATGCACCAGTCTTGCAGGTTTTCTATCCATTGTAGATAAGTTTTTTCAAACCGTTCCGGAACGATTTTTATGGCCCCGATTTTGACCGCATTTGCCGCGATTTCTTTAAGTGAAAATTTTCTGCCGGGGATTTTTTGGTTGACGTTTACAAACCACTGTTTCGAAACCATGGGTTCCACTATGTCGCCGGAACGGTAGCAATAGCCGACATTGTGGGTCAGATTTTCAATTTTGTCCAAATGTCCGCTGGTCTTCAGTTCTGCAATGATTTTGCCGCGCGCCTCATCCGCGGTGAGATTGGCATAATCTTCAAAGCCATGATCAGCCGACTCTTGTTCGTCAATTTTTCCGCTTACGGTGAACATATTGATGATTGGTAATTTGTGTTTCTGGCCGATTTCAAAATCCAGTGGATCATGGCCGGGGGTAATTTTCAAAACCCCGGTCCCGAAATTGCGATCTACCCGTTCATCAGCAATTACGGGCAGTTCCCGATTCAGAAGCGGCAGCATCACGCTTTTGCCGATATATTGTTGATAACGGCTGTCTTTGGGGTTCACCGCGACGGCGGTGTCTGCCAACATTGTTTCCGGTCGGGTGGTTGCTATGATCAACCCCCCTTTCTGTTTACTGAATGGATATCGAATAGAATAGAGCTGTCCCGCAACCGGGCGGTATTCCACCTCATCATTAGCCAAGGTTGTTCCGCACCCCGGACACCAGTTTACGATTCTTTCTCCGCGGTAGATAAGTTTGTCGTCGTAAAGTTTTTTGAAAATTGTGCGGACAGCGAGGGAAAGCTCGGGTGAGAGCGTGTATTTTTCGCGTGACCAGTCGCAGGATGCGCCCATTTTGCGAATCGCAGTTTGAATACTGCCGCGGGTCTTCCCGACAAATTCATCGATTCTCTTCAAAAGTTTTTCGCGCCCCAAGTCATGGCGGCTCTTTTTTTCTGTTTCCCAGATTTTTCGCTCGACCACGTTTTGGGTGGCGATGGCCGCGTGATCAGTGCCCGGAAGCCAGAGCGTCTTTAGGCCTTTCATCCGCGACCATCTGGCCAAGATGTCTTGGAGAGTGAGAAACAGCGCGTGGCCCATGTGCAGCTCTCCGGTGGCATTCGGCGGGGGCATGGCCATGGAAAACACCTCGGCTTTCCAATACCGATCCGAGGCGGTTTCTAAATTGTCAGGGTTAAATAAAGCAGAGGCCTCCCATTTCCGATAGATCTTGTCCTCGACTTCGCCGGGATTATAGATTTTTTGCAGTTCCATATTGTTATTCTATCACAAACTCCAACTCCGAAGTTTAAGATTTGGATCAGCCTGGACCTTGGAAAAAGTTGCGAAACGGCCCGCTCTTGCGTGGTGATACGCGGCTTGAGCGATCATGCCGGCATTGTCGGTGGTTAATTTAGAATGTGGAATATAGAATTTAGAATGTGGAATATTCAGCTTAAGTTGTCGTTTCAGGGTTTGTTGGAGTTTTTGGTTTGCGGCGACGCCACCGCCCAGCAATACGGTTTTGACTTTGAATTCTTTCGCGGCGCGCAGAGTTTTTGCAACGAGAACATCAACAATGGCCTGCTCAACAGACGCGGCAATGTCAGCCCGAAGTCGGGAGTTCGAAGTCGGAAGTTCGCCGCGATCGCGTAAAAAATACAACACTGCGGTTTTTAGTCCGGAAAACGAAAAATTATAATTTTTGGAGTTAAACATCGGGCGAGGAAAACGAATTGCCGTCGCGTGACCGCGCGAGGCGAGTTTGGCAATTTCTGGTCCTCCCGGATAGGGAAGGCCCAGGATTTTGGCGACTTTGTCCAAACATTCGCCCGCCGCGTCGTCGACAGTTTGCCCCAATATTTTGTATCTCCCGATTTGTTTCACGAGGACGAGCATGGTGTGCCCTCCCGAGACGATCAATCCGATTGCCGGGAAGAGTTTTTGAAAATTAGAAATTTGAAATTGAAAATTTTGTCCCATTAGGGACGACAAGAGGTGGCCCTCGAGATGGTTAACGGGAATGACCGCGATATTCAAAGCAAATGCCAAGGCCTTGGCCGTATCAACACCTGTCATCAGAGAAGTGATCAGTCCCGGCCCGGCGGTTACAGCGATGCAGTCAATGTTCCGAAGGCTTGTCCCCGAATTTTCCAAAGCCAATTTGATGGCTGGGAGAATTTTTGGAATATGGGCGCGCGCGGCCATTTCCGGCACAATGCCGCCGGTTTTGCCGTGCGTTAAAATTTGGGAATAGATGATATTGCTTGAAAGATTGATTGTTCCGTGCCGCACTTTAAGTACCGCGGCGCTGGTTTCGTCTGCCGAAGTTTCAATCGCCAGCAGAATGAGATTTTCGCTTATTTTGCCGCTTCCCATCTGTTTCGATTAGCCAGATGTTTCAGCCGTCTTTTGAAAAGATAATACATAAAGGATATCGCGAGAATACTACCGGCCGCAAAGGCCAGGAAAATGGTTTTTTCTTTTTCCAGGATCGCCTCACTCGCAAAAATCAACATCAATCCAGTGGGAATTTCAGCCAAAAGAGTCACCAAAAAATATTTCTTGAAATTATAGCGGAGGATCCCAAAAACGTAGCCTGTTTCGGCGGGGGTTGCGAAACGGAACAGCAACACCAGCCAAAATTCCATTTTATCCGCGATGTCGTGAATCCAGCCAATGAACTTTTCCGAGGAAACAAATATCTTTACCAGGGGGTAGCCGAAATTTCGGCCGATTAAATAGGTTAGTCCGGCTCCGATCATCCATCCAGCGAGTAGAAAAATAAATGTAGCGGATTTACCCCAGATTATCAGCGCGGGAGGAATGAGTGGCGCGCTGGTAACGGGGCCCAAAATGACCGAGACAACCGCCAAGGAGATAAAAATGAAAATTCCGAGAACTTGGTGTCCCTCAACATACTTTTTTAGTCCCTCCACGGCGCCGGAAAATTTTTCCTGTAAGGCGAAAGACGACCAAAATATCAATATCAAGACCAAAACCAAAAAGAAGGTAATTGTGTTTTTTTTATTCACCCCGTTAGAAATTCTTAAAGTTAATTGTTCAAATAATCAATAAAGCCGTCCGCCTCTCTAGGGCGGACGGCTTTTGCATCGAAGACTGGAGTTTAAATCGCGGGCCGCCCCATATCAGCGTCGGGTTTGCACTCCCGGCACCGTCGTCCATGAGTTAATAATTCATATGCCGCGGACAACCCCACTAAAATATAGATAATTTTTGAAACTGTCGCCATTTGTCCGCCAAAAAGTTCGCCGACATCCCAGTTAAAAATGGCCAAAATAAGCCAGTTTAATCCGCCGATAACCATCAACAAAAAGGTTATCGCGTGTAAACCTTTCATGTGTCCCATTTTCTGTTCACCCCCTCTCTGTGGAAAACAATATCACCGCAATCTACCGCAACCACTATAGCAGATTTTTATAAATTAGGCTACACCAGCCCCATTTCCTTGCGCCGCGACGCGGTGCTGTCAAGCACAATTTTGCGAATACGGATACTCTTTGGCGTAACTTCCACCAGTTCGTCATCGCCGAGATATTCGAGAGCGTCCTCGAGTCCCATTATTTTTGGCGCGTTGAAATGTTTATCCGATCCCTCCCCCTTGGATCTCATATTCGAAAGCTGTTTGGTTTTGCAGACATTCACGTACATATCTTGGCTTCGGGAATTTTGTCCCACGACTTGCCCTTTGTAGACAGTAGCGCCCGGCCCGACAAAAAGCCCGCCGCGATCCTGGATATTCAACAGCCCATACATATTGGTTGTTCCGCTTTCATAGGCTACCAGCGAACCCTGGCTTCGTTCTTTCCAGCCGCCTGGAGGATCGGGCCGGAACTCCAGAAAAATGGAGTTGAATATGCCCAATCCATGGGCGTCATTGAGAAATTCGCTGCGATAGCCAAACAGCCCCCGCGTCGGGATAACGAACTCCAGGTATCCCACGCCGTTTTCTATTTTCATATTCTGCATTTCCCCATGGCGGCTCCCGAGTCGTTGAATGACGATGCCGATATATTTTTCCGGAACTTCGATAAAAACTTGCTCATAGGGAACGAGCGTCTGCCCATCCTTTTCTTTGGTAATAACCTGGGGTCTGGCAATTTGCAGTTCATACCCTTCCCGCCGCATCCGTTCAATCAATATTGCCAAATGAAGTTCCCCGCGGCCAGCCACGATAAATTCTCCCTCCAGCCCGTCCTCGATATGAAGCGCCACGTCCTTTTCGAGTTCTTTATACAGCCGTTCCCGGATTTGTCGCGAGGTGCTGAAACTGCCTTCCTTGCCGGCAAAAGGCGAGTCATTGATTTTAAAATTCATTTTTACCGTCGGTTCTTCGATCGTGAGCAGAGGTAGCGCGTGGGGTTGAAGCGGGTCGGCGATCGTCTCCCCGACCAAAATATCAGAGACGCCGGCCAAGGCGATGATGTCGCCAGCCGTCCCCTCGGTCGTTTCCAGCCGTTCCAAGCCTTCAAAGGTCATAAGAGAAACCAACCGGCATTTATTAATTCGGCCGTTGCGGTCAATGTGCGCAACATCTTGGTTGTTTCTGACAGTCCCGTTATAGATTCGCCCGGTGGCAATCCTTCCTTTGAAACTATCGTAATCAATGTTGGTCACAAGAATTTGCAGAGGTTTGGAAGGGGAGCCGGGCGGGGGAGGAATATGGGAAATGATTGCGTCAAAGACCGGGGAAATATTTTCCATTTTCCCAAGATCTGGTTTGTTCCCCGCCTTGCCAAGCTTTGCCGAGGCATAGAGGACCGGAAAGTCAGCCACGCTGTCGTTTGCGCCAGATAGACCAGATAGAACTTCCAAAAACAGATCAAAAGTCTTGTCTAAAACATATTTATGCCGCTGGTCGGGCTTGTCAATTTTATTGATTACGACAATAATTTTGTGTCCGAGTTTTAGCGCTTGTTTGAGCACGAACCTGGTCTGTGGCATCGGTCCCTCTTTGGCATCAACGAGCAGCAGGCAGCCATCGGCCAATTTGAGGACGCGTTCCACTTCCCCGCCAAAATCGGCGTGGCCGGGAGTATCAATAATATTGATTTTGATCCCGTTCCAGCGGACTGACGCGTTTTTTGAAAAAATAGTGATTCCGCGTTCCCGTTCCAGATCGTTCGTGTCAAGAATTTGCTCGCGGGCAGCCACATCCTTGTTGAGCTTGGTATTGGACTGGCGCAATAAAGCATCCACGAGTGTGGTTTTCCCGTGGTCGACATGAGCAATAATTGCGACATTTCTGATGTTGTTCATAAACAAACAAAAAATCTGCTCTTTGAGGCAGAATTCTTAAGCGAACTCTTCTAACCTTTTATAGCAAATTATTTCCTCGCCGTCAACTATGTTACAATGATTTTATGATACTGGTTAACCTGTTGGTATTCGCCATTGGCTGTGTCGTTCTATGGTTTTCCTCCAGTTTAGTGGTGAGTGGGGTGGAGCGGTTTTCGCGAAGCGTTCGGATATCATCTTTCGTCACCTCGTTTTTGCTTTTGGGGGTGCTAACGTCGCTTGGCGAGATCTCGGTGGGCATCAATTCCATCCTGGACAAGCGGCCCGAGATTTTTGTCGGTGACCTGATCGGCGGTTCGTTTGTGATCGTGACCTTGATTATTCCGATTTTGGCCATTTTCGGCCGGGGTGTCACCTTGAGTCAGCATTTGCAACCCAAAAAACTGTCGTTTTTTCTGGTGTTGATTGTTGCCCCATCCTTTTTTATACTGGATGGATTTGTGAGTCGCTATGACGGCCTTCTCCTGATTTTATTTTATGCCGTGTTTTTTAACCTGTTTCAGAAGTCTGAAAAGATTTGGGAAACTGCCGATTTGAAGAAACTGGAGGATGGAAAGACGGAATTTAATCTGGCGAAAATCATCGCGGGGGCGGTGCTCATTTTTCTGGCCAGCAAAATATTGGTGGACAAGACGATTTATTTTGCCGACCTGCTAAAGATTCCCTCGTTTCTCATCAGTATCTTGTTTCTGTCGGTCGGCACGAATTTGCCGGAGCTGGTGATCGCCGCCCGTTCGATCAAAAGCAATCACAAGTCCATCGCCTTTGGCGACTATGTCGGCTCGGCCGCCACCAACTCATTATTGTTCGGGGTTTTGATATTGATATATGGACCCTTTGAGATCGCCACCGGAGTCTTTAATGCCACCTTGTTCATACTCCTGCTCGGGTATATTCTGTTTTTTTCATTCGCCCATTCCAAAAAACACCTCTCCTTGATACAGGGAGTTGTATTGATACTTGTTTATGTGCTTTTTTTAATGATCCAAACCGCGGAGATCTTCCTCGTCTCCCCGCAGATTTAAACACCTCAACCGCCGCTTGAGGTGTTTAAAGGACTTCCTTGTCAGAACACCCGTTTTTTGCTAAATTTACAACGTTATACGAGGCCCCATCGTCTAGTCTGGTCTAGGACGCCAGGTTTTCATCCTGGTAACCCGGGTTCGAATCCCGGTGGGGCTATGCACCGGTCGGGTTTTGGTAATATCAATAATCCCCGCTTACGAGCGGGGATTATTGATGGCAGTTTTTAATTGAAGACGCGGATTTATTCTACCGGTGCGCCCAGAATGTAGCGAAGCCTTCCACAGTCAACAATGGCAATATGATCCCATGAATGGCCGCGGGCCAGGAAGGCATCAGCACTTCTAAAAGGAAACTTGGAGTTACCAATGACCTGGAAAACAATGGCAGAATTGCCGCATTTGACGAGCGAACCATCGGGGTGGTCTTCCTGCTCATCGATCGGCGGCGCAATCACAATCAGACCCAAATCTTCATCGGAAATTTGTTGTATTTGTCCGAAAGCAAAGCCGAGAGCAAAGAATTTTGCCGCGGTTTTGAACCCCCGTCGCTTGCCGTCAAAAGTCACAAACCAGACTGTGGCGTTACTGCCCTTAATCAGGGTTCCGCCCGTTGGCAAAACCGGTTTCTGTCTGACCGCAAACCCTTCCAAAGAATCCAGTTCAATGATATTTTGGAATTTGTGCCCTCGGGCATGAAATACCGCGGCTCCCCGGAAGGGTTTGAGTCGGCAGCCAGCCGCAAGGTAAACCGTAGGATTGTCTTTGACTTTGTAAAGCCGGCCGTTAATCAGGCTGTTGTTGCATTTCTTTTTATTATCGCCGCCTTCCTCGTCATTCTCATCCTCAGTTTCACCCGCAAAGTTTCCGGTGATGATGCGCGATCCCGAAGCGAGGTTGCCGGCAAGATCAAGTACCACCGCCCCGCTTACCGTGACCGTATCTCCCGACTGGACAGTAGGGAGAGTGTTGCTTGCTGTACTGGTGGCCAGGCTGACAGTAAGGATCATACCGTTAACGCTCCAGGCTGCCGCACCCAAAGCGCCATCGCTATCAAGCCACGAGTGGCCATTGTTTAGAGGGAAAACCGAATTGACATTTCCGACGTTGATGGCGGGTTTTTTGGTCGCCTCGGAGAACGTCAGCTCCACGCTATCGCCTGTTTCTTTGGCAGCGGTTCCGCCCGTATTTTTGGCAATTGCGCTGACCAGACTCGGCGCCGTCGTATCAGAGGTGAGGGTATTAGTGGTTACCGCGGCTAAGACCGGAGAATTTGTCGAGGTTACCACTGCGTCAGTCGGGAAGGTGACGGTTACGCTATCCCCTGGCGCGGCGTCGCTCCAGGAAGCAGAGGTTCCCAAGCTTACAAAGAATTTTCCGCTAGTGAGCGTGTTGTTCGAGGTGGCTGACACGGTCGTAACACTGCCGATATTCACTGTGGTTTGACTCCCCGCCAAGAGGTCAGCGGATGGGTCAAAATTTCCATCCCCGTTATCCTTGTATACGGAGACCGCGCCAAAGTCAGTGCCGGAAGCCGTACTCGACGCGGTGTTATTGACCACTATGCCAATGGAGGTGAGGGTTTCCCCCTCGTCCTGACTTAAGCTTAGGGCGAACAGCCCGATTGGGCCGCTGTTGGCTTTGACTGGCAGGGGGTCAGCCACCAGCGAAGTTGGGCCCGAGTTTACCGCAACGGTGGCGGTTGCTGGAGCGCTTGTCAGCAATCCTAAAACGCAGAATAATGCAATTTTTTTGAGCATCTTTTTGAATTAATTTTTAAAAGGCCGAGTCGTATACTGACTATTATGACGAAAATATTGAGAGAAATTTACATATAGAAGTATAGCATTTTTGGGCCGATGAGCATAGACAATCGTTTATCCCCAAATCAACCCTTTGTTTGGAATGAATTGGCCGGCAAACTCCCGCCAGGCCTTCAGATCTGCTACAATTAGGTTCCAAGTCCATCTTACAAGATTTTCAAATTATGGTAGATCCGATTTCTGTAATCACAACCAAGCTTCGCAAAAAACTGGAGAGCGCCCCGATTGCTTTTTTTTCTGCCGAATACGCCCTGGAAGATAACCTGCCGATCTACGCCGGAGGATTAGGCGTGCTCGCGGGCGACTTCCTGCTGGGGGCCGCTCATGAAAGTCTCCCGGTCGTGGCCATCGGACTTTTCTACCGCAACGGTTTTGAAACTTTTCGCTCAGGCAGCGCGCCACATGCCGCGCTTGATCCCGTGTCATCCGGATTTACGCTGCTTACGGACGAGGCGGGAACAGCGCTCAAGCTTGAGGTTGAGCTCGACAACCGCCGGGTCGCAATTCAGGCCTGGACCAAAACCTACAATACTGTGCGCCTGTTTTTGCTCGATACGAACGTGAAACCCAATTCCTTTTCCGACCGGGCGATTACCGCCTTTCTCTATCCAGCCGAATTTCGAATAAAACTCTTGCAAGAAATCATTTTTGGCATCGGCGGGATCAAGCTTCTGCGGTACTTAGGAATTTTTCCTGCCGTTTACCACCTGAACGAAGGGCACGCGGGGTTCGTGGCCTTGGCGCTGGTTATCGAATATCTCCATGACCACCCCGACGAAAAAAATTTTGAAGCGGCGCTCCAGAAAACCAAACACCTCATTGTGGCCACCAAACACACGGTCCTGCCCGAATCCGGTTTGTTTTTTACGAGAAACGATTTTCAGGGCACGTTGGACGCCTACCTTTCCCGGCACAACGTGAAGTTTGAGGACTTTTGCGCCCTCGGCCAGTTCGAACAAAACCCCGAACTTTTTTCCATGACCAGATTCCTTTTGAAAAGCGCTATCCGCGCCAATGGGGTGAGCCACCTCCACGCCTTTTTCGAAAAACAAATCCACGCCCAAAGTGAACTTTTCCCGATCACGAACGCTATCGATCAGAAGCGCTGGCTTTCCCCCTTGCTCGCGGGAAAAAATCCCTCCACCCTCGCGGGCCAGGAGCTTTGGAATTTACGTGCGCGGCAGCGTCAAATCCTTTTGGGGTTTCTTCAACAGAAAACCAATATCACTTTAAACCCCGAAGCCCTGACCATGGTTTGGGCCAGACGCTTTGCCGCCTATAAACGCCCCGGGATCTTGTTCAACGATCTTAAGCGGCTGGAGAAATTGCTTTTCCCAAAAAACCGTCCCGTGCAAGTCATCATCGCGGGCCAACCGAACGTCGCTGACGAGGATGGCGTTAAGCTCCTCAAACATCTCGCGGCCTATACTCAGTTGAGCGCGTTTAAAAACAAGGTAATCTGTCTGCCCGAATACTCGCTTGCGATCGCGCGCGAACTCGTGCGGGGCGCTGACCTCTGGCTCAACACTTCCGTCCGCGGCAAAGAGGCCTCGGGGACAAGCGGTATGAAATCGGCTCTAAACGGCGGCTTGCAGTTCACCACCTCAGACGGCTGGGCTGATGAAGTCGACTGGGGCGACAAAGGTTGGGTGCTCCCGGAGTCTAACCCCGAAGCCGCTTTGTATGATATGCTAGACCAAGAGATTGTTCCGCTGTTTTTCGAGCGCGATGGAGCCGGCCTCCCCCAAAACTGGATTAGCCGGATGCGTCGGTCAATGCAGTTTGTTTCAGAAAATTACACCACTCGGAGGATGCTTCAGGAATATCTCTCAAAACTTTACTTTCCCGTCTAAACTTTTATGCTCCCCCTAAAAGTTCTCGAAAAAATCCGTCCCAAAAAATTGCGCATTCTTTTCGTCTCGACCGAGGCGGAACCGTTTGCCATCTCCGGTGGGCTCGGCACGGTCATGCACTCTTTGCCGCGGGCCTTACGGAAACTCGGCCACGACGCGCGGCTGATGATTCCCCGCTACCTCTCCGTTGATCCCCAAAAATGGCAGCTTGAGACGGCCTACGAGGGGCTCCAGGTCCCGACCGAAAACCAAAAGGGACCAAAGGAACTCATCTGCAACGTTAAACGCTACGACCCAAAAACCCCCGATGATCCGGTGACAACCTATTTTTTGGAAAATAAGGAATATTACGAGCAGCGGGCCAATATTTATGGTTATGCCGACGACAGTGTGCGTTGGGCGCTCCTCTGCCGCGGGACTCTGGAATTTTTGGAAAAATCAGACTGGGTGCCGGAGGTGATCGTAGTCACCGACTGGCATTCGGGGCGGTTGCCCAACCTCCTCAAAACAGTTTATCAAGATGACCCGAAACTTTCGCAAATCGCCACGGTTCTTTCCATTCACAACCTTCGCGCGCAGGGAAGTTTTGATTACCGCTTTCTCACTGAAGCGGATATTGACGACGGTTACTCCCTCCTGCCCTCATTCGAAGACCCCCGGCTACTCAAGGTAAACGGCATGCGCCGCGGGATTATTTATGCCGACGTCATCAACACCGTCTCCGAAACCTACGCGAAAGAAATTACCACTCCGATTTACGGACAAGGCCTGGACGAGCTCCTGCGCAAACGGCAAGACGTTTTGACTGGCATCATCAACGGGATTGATTATTCCAACTGGATTCCCGAAACCGACCCCTTGGTCCCGCACAAATTTTCCGTTAAAAATCTGCCCGCTCGGGCCAAAAACAAAGCGGCCCTACAAAAACGCTTCGAGCTGCCGGTAACAAACGAGGCCTTTGTAGTGGGCATCGTCGCCCGGATGGTACCGCAAAAAGGCATTGATCTTCTCGAAACCATCATCCAGCAGCTCCTGCAGGAGCTGCCTCTGCAACTGGTCGTTTTGGGAGAAGGCGAATCCAGGATTATGGAACTGTTTTTAAATCTTAAAAAAATTTTTCCGGAAAACGTCGCGGCCCATTTCAAATTTGAAGCAGAGCTGCCGCACCTGATTTTTGCCGGCGCCGACGCGGTGCTCATCCCTTCGCGGTTTGAGCCCTCGGGGCTCACCCAGATGGAAGCCATGGCCTATGGATGCATCCCGATTGTGAGAAAAACCGGGGGGCTCGGGGACACGGTCGAGGACTACTCGCCGGAAAAGGATGCCGGCACCGGGTTTGTGTTCGAAAAAATTGATGCCCAGTCCCTGATGATCGCAATTGTCCGCGCCTACGAAAGCTTCCGCCACAAAGCCGAATGGCAAAAACTCCAGAAACGCGCCATGCTCAAGGATTTTTCCTGGGAATATTCCGCCAAACTCTACGTAGACCTGTTTGAAAAAGCCGTCCGCCTGCGCCAGAAAACAAATAGTAAATCCGGCTAAATAAAATATTAATGAAGAAGCCAAAAATCGAAGCGATAATTTTCGATCTCGGCGGCGTGATTACCCATGGCGGATATTTGGATTTCGTGAAGCATTACTGCACTGCCTGCCTGACGCGCGAGGGGCAAAAAAAGATTCTCAAGCTTGAGTACGAGGTAAATTTGGGCAAAATTACCGAAAGCCAATTTTATAAAAAGATTCGGGAGGTATTCGGCGTCCGCTTGACGCCGAAGCAGATGCACGATCTGATCGTCAAGAATATGCGCTCCGACAAGGGGCTGACTCATCTGATTCCTCATTTGAAAAAAGCCAAAATCGCCCTGTTTACCAATTCTATCGGCTACATGGCTCTCGAAGTTTTGCGCAAACGCCACCTGTCTTCCCGACGACTTTTTGACAGAGTATTTATTTCAACCAAAATGCGTTTGGCCAAGCCGACCAGACGCGCTTACCAGTATGTGCTAAAAGGGTTAAGGATCAAACCGCACGAGGCGATGATGGTGGATGACCGTCCGGAGAATATTCGGGCGGTAAAGAAAATTGGCATGCACGGGATAGTTTATAAAAATTCCCGCCAGTTTAAGCGGGTGATAGAGAAATACGAATTGGTGTGAATATGGAAGCAAGAAAAGCAAAATTAATTATTATCGGTTCCGGACCGGCGGGATTGACCGCCGCGATTTATGCCGCGCGCGCGGATCTGAAGCCCCTGCTTATCGCCGGCAGCGTTTTTGGAGGACAGTTGATGCTCACCACTGACGTCGGAAATTATCCGGGCTTTGTCGAGGATATTAAAGGACCCGATCTAATCCAGCGCATGCTCAAGCAAGCCCAGCGGTTTGGTGCAGAAGTCATATTTACTGACGTAACCAAAGTTGATGTTAATGCCCATCCGTTTCGGCTCGCCACAGACGGGATTGAGTATGAGGCCGATGTGATTATCATCGCAACTGGAGCTTCGTCCAGATGGCTTAACATCCCTTCGGAAGAACGACTGCGCGGGAAGGGCGTATCGAGCTGCGCGACTTGCGACGGGTTTTTTTTCAAGGGCAAGAAGGTGGCAGTCATTGGGGGCGGGGATACGGCTATGGAGGAGGCGGCGTATCTGACAAAATTTGCGACGGAAGTTACAGTCATTCATCGTCGCGACAGTTTGCGCGCTTCAAAAATCATGCAGGAGCGGGCGTTTTCAAGCCCCAAGATCAAATTCATCTGGGACAGCGAGGCGGTGGAAATATTGGGGAATGATCAGGTGACTGGTGTTGCGATCCGCAATGTCAAATCCGCAGAAATCAGAGAATTGGCGGTTGAGGGAGTATTTGTTGCCATCGGGCATGAACCAAATACAAAATTCCTTCAAGGTTCAGGAATTGAGCTTGATAAGAAGGGGTATATAGTCATTCATGATAACAGCCTGACAAATATTGAGGGAGTGTTTGTCGCGGGAGATGTTCATGATCATGTTTATCGTCAAGCCATCACCGCGGCCGGCGCTGGTTGTAGAGCCACGATGGACGCCGAGAAGTGGCTGGCAGAAAAGGGAGCGGGTAAATGACTAATCCGTTTGAAACAGCCAAAGCGCAATTGGAGGGTGCCGCGAAAATAGCGAAACTTGACCCCGACCTCATCCAGCGCCTCAAGGTGGCGGATCGCTATGTTGAGGTCAGTATCCCAGTTGTAATGGACAACGGGGAACAGAGGATTTTTACGGGCTTTCGGAGCCAGCACAACCATGCCCGAGGGCCTTATAAAGGGGGAATTCGTTTCCATCCGGAAGTCAGCTTAGACGAGGTTCGCGCTTTGAGTTTTTGGATGACTTTCAAAAATGCGGTAGTAAGTGTTCCGTTTGGCGGAGGCAAGGGAGGGGTTGTTTTCGATCCCAAGAAAGTCAGCCCCGCGGAATTGGAAAAAATTTCCCGGGGGTATGTGCAGAAAATTTACCGCCTGATCGGCCCGGAAATAGACGTGCCTGCACCCGACGTCAATACTAATTCGCAGATTATGGATTGGATGGTAGATGAGTATTCAAAGCTTACCGGATTAGAACAACTAGCCGCATTTACCGGTAAATCTTTGGGCAATGGCGGAAGCGAAGGGCGCGAGGAGGCAACTGGGTTTGGCGGCGGAATCGTTTTACGCGAAGTCTTGGGCAAAAATTTGATTCAAGCCAACCGGAAAACCATTGCCATCCAGGGTTTTGGCAACGTCGGTAAATTTATTGCCAAGGGAGTTGCGAATCTCGGCTGGAAGATCGTCGCACTCTCTGACAGCAAGGGCGGAATCTATAATGAAGCGGGCCTGGATCTGCAAGCGGCCGAAGCGCACAAAAAGCAAGCCGGTATTCTAAAAGATATTTCCGGTTCTGCCAACATTACCAATGAAGAACTTTTGGAGCTGGATGTCGATGTGTTGATCCCGGCCGCGCTTTCCGATATTCTAACCAACGAAAATGCGGCTCGAATTAAGGCGCCATTGATTTTCGAAATGGCCAACGGACCAACCACTCGCGAGGCTGACGAGATTTTTGAAAGCCACAGTAGAATTATTATTCCGGATATTTTGGCCAATAGCGGCGGGGTGGCCACGAGTTACTTCGAGTGGTATCAGAACATACACGATCAAAAGTGGAGCCGCGAGCAGGTTTTAGACAAATTAAAAAGCCTGATGGTTCAGGCTTTCGCCGACGTGTACGCCGCGCGCGAGCAATATCGGACAACGTTTCGCAACGCGGCCTATATCCTGGCCGCCAAGCGGCTTGCGAAAGCAGGCGGTTAAGGGTTTACGCGCTCCACATATTCGCCCGTTTCGGTATTGATCCGAATACTTTCGCCTTCTTTTATAAACAAGGGCACATTAACCACCAAGCCGGTTTCCAAAGTAGCCTGCTTACTTCCGGCAGTCGCAGTATCACCTTTGACGCCCGGAGGAGTACTGGTTATCAGAAGTTCGACCTTGATTGGCAGATCAATGCTGATTGGTTTTTCATCAAAATAGACGAGGTTCACGTCCATTCCTTCTTTCAGGTAAACAAGCTTGTCTTCCGAGAGTTCGCGCGGAATATCCACGGTTTCGTAAGTTTGGGTGTTCATGAAATGTGCTCCGTTCCCGTCGGCATACAAAAATTGTGCCTTCTGTTTGGTGATATCGGCCCCCCCGAGGCGTTCTCCGGATTTGGCCGAATACTCGATAACCTTGCCGGTGATGAGGTTGCGCATTTTCATCTGCATAACCGGCTTGCGCTGTTGCATGCGCACGAACTGGGACCACATGATTTCATGCGGCTGGTTGTTAAAAACAATCAGCGCTCCTTTTTTCAGGTCTGAAAAATCCAATATAGCAGCCATTGCTTGTTTTTTTCGTTAAACGTTCGGGACAAACGGCAGGAGCGCCATATGGCGGGCGCGTTTGAGAGCGCGCGCTACAACTTTTTGGTGCGTCTGGCAGGTACCCGTCCGCTTTTTTCTCAAAATTTTCGCATGCGGGGACATAAATCGATGTAATACTTGGGTATCCTTATAGTCCAGATAGTTGATTTTGTTCTCGCACAAAAAACAATTTTTTCTTTGGTTGGTCGTTATCATAGTCGCTAAAATGGTATATCTTCAACGCTGATTTCTTCAGTGTTTGAACCGGCGGCCGGCGTACTGCGCGGCTCCTCTGCCGTAACCTCAATCTCTTCTTCTGCCGGTGCGGGTTTGGCGAAAGCTCCCCCTGCCGAACCCTTACTATCCAGCATTATGAGATTATCCGCGACGATTTCCGTGCGATTTCGTTTGGCCCCATCCTGGCCTTCCCAGTTGCGGGTCTGAAGGCGGCCTTCTACCAAGACGCGGCTTCCTTTGTGCAAATACTGCGCCACAATTTCGCCGAGTTTGCGCCAGGCGACGATATTATGGTATTCCACGGCCTCTTTTTTTGTTCCCTGCGGATCCGTCCACACAAAATTTGTCGCGACACTAAAAGACGTGACATTGGTGCCGTTGGGTGTGGTGCGAACTTCGGGGTCGCGCGTTAAGCGCCCGACTATTGTTGCTCTATTGAGGTCCATAATTTTAAATTAAGAATTAAATTACTTAATATTCTCATCTGACCCTAAAGCTTTTTCGATCTCGGCATCAAGGTCAATATCAAATTTTTTTTCCGGCCGCTTCGCTATCTTTTCTTTTTCGGCAGGGATTTCTTCTTTCGGCCTTGCAAAAGCCTTGAGTTTGGTCTGTACGACCCTATCCTTTTCCATCTGTACCAGCGCCTCGTCCATATTTAGGACAAGATGGCGAATTACATTCTGCGAAGTCCGGATGCGGTGTTCGATTTCGTTGACTTTCTCCGCCGGTGCTGAAAAATTGACGACCACATAGTAGCCCATACGCGATTTTTTGATTGGGTAAGCGAGCTTCTTTTTACCCAGTTCTTCGTGTTTCTCTATAATTCCTCCGGAAGCTCCAATAAATTTTTTGATCTCCTCCGTGACCTTCGGTATCTCATCATCCGCCGTTTCACTGCCGATGATATACATGAGTTCATATTTTGGCAATGTCGTATTTCCTTCGACATTCTCCTCGCGCAGAGAAGAATATGCACTTAATCTTTAATTGTCTTCACATTATATCGGGCTACGTTGGTAAAGTCAATAACCTCAAAATACTCGTATTCGAGGACTCTTTTACGCATTTCGGGCGGGAAATTGGCCAATTTAAACGGCTGTTTGATCTGACTTTTGTGTGCTTTGATGGCCTGAAGCTTCTTTTTCCAATACTTTCTAATATTGACGCGCGTGAGTCGTTCGTCGGGAACCCCAATTAGTTTCCTCGGGTTATAGTGATCACGATGAACCCTCCGGCCGGTAAGAAACTTGTTAAATATTTTTATGATTGAAGCAGGGTTGCTTACCAGCCAAATTTTTTTTGCCTTATGTTTTGCTTTTTTGGCCGCCGCGACCGCAGTTTTGCCGATGGTAATATGATCGTTGTGTCCGGTTATTCCTTCCTTACCAAAAGTGGCGATAATTTCGGGTCGCATTTGGTCGATTTTTTTGGAAATCACTCGGACCAGCTTGTCAAAATTTTCGTGCACCAGCCGCCCGTCTTCGTACTCCAGAAACTTCACTGATTTGATGCCTAATATTCGGCAGGCGGAACGCAATTCCCGCTCGCGGATCTTTGCTAATCGTTTCTCCGTCACAGGTTTTGGAAGTCGCGAATCGCCTTTTTCGCCCCGGGTCGCGCAAACAACCGCGACATTTTTGCCCTCCTCCAGGAATTTGAGCGACGTTCCGGCGAACAAAAAAGACTCATCGTCGGGATGAGCGACAATGATTAATAGGTGAGTTTTTACCGGCTTAAACATTAAATCTGAAATGTACGACGTCGCCGTCCTGAATCACGTAGTCCTTGCCTTCGAAACGCAAAAGGCCTTTGTCCCGAGTTTTGGCATATCCGCCGCAGTCGATCAGGGTTTTCCAATTGATGATTTCCGCCTTGATGAACCCTTTTTCAAAATCCGTGTGAATGACCCCGGCCGCCTGCGGTGCTTTTGTGCCGGCCTTGCAGGTCCAGGCGCGGGTTTCTTTTGACCCGGCCGTGAAAAAGGTGATGAGATTAAGAATTTCGTAGCTTTCCAGAATGAGCTTCTCAAGACCAGTCATTTGTAAGTTTAGTTCCAAAAGGTATTCTCTTCGTTCTTTTTCCGGAAGTTGTGTGAGCTCTGATTCCAGTTTGCAGTCGAGTGCGATAAATTTTATCCCGTTTTTAATTTGCTGTTCTCCGCTCGTGGGTGAGAACGGATGCGGGGAGGTGTTAGCCACATACAAAATCGGTTTGAGGGTCAGCAGAGGAAACTCGTGTAAATATTTTTGTTCTTCATCAGTCAGCTCCACGTCCAAGGCGCGCTTGCCGGCCGAGAGAACTTCAAAGTATTTTTCCGCAATTTGAGCGCGCAGTAAGTCCTCATGTTTCCCGGATTTTGCCGCTTTTTTCAAGGCTTCACGTTTTTTCTCAACCATTTGCAGATCCGCAAGCGCCAGCTCGGTCTCGATGGTCTCGATATCCTCTTTCGGATTAACCTCTCCGGCGACATGGATAACATTTTTGTCGTCAAAAAACCGCACAACCTCCACGATTGCGTCCACTTCGCGAATATGCGACAAGAATTGATTGCCCAGGCCCTCGCCTTTGTGCGCGCCTGCCACCAGCCCCGCGATATCGTTAAACTCAATTGCTGCCGGAATAATTTTTTCGGAATTTTCCAAAGCCGCCAGCGCGGCGAGCCGCCTGTCCGGGACAGGAACAACCCCGACGTTTGGCTCAATCGTGGCAAACGGATAATTCGCCGCCTCCACTTGGAGATTGGTCAAGGCGTTAAACAGAGTGGATTTTCCGACGTTTGGCAGGCCGACTATTCCGATTGAGAATGACATAGTATATAATTATAGGACATGTCGGAAATTAATCCAACAATTTTTCACGCCTATGACATAAGGGGGATCTATCCTGGAGAAATCAATGAGGTTGTTGCTTACGCAATTGGCAGCGCTTTCGGCAGATATCTGAAAAATGATCTCAAAAAAGAGCTGCCCTTTTCAGTGGTGTTGGGTATGGATATGCGCGGCTCATCGCCGTTTCTGGCCCGGGAAGTGGTGCGCGGACTAAATGATGAGGGGGTGGATGTTGCGGACACAGGTCGCGTCCCCACACCCGGTTTTTACTACGCAGTCGCTTTCAAGGATTTTGCCGGCGGCGTGATGGTGACCGCATCCCATAATCCCAAAGAGTATAACGGTTTTAAATTTTGCGCGGAAAAGGCCTCCCCGATTAGCGAGGGGACAGGATTGGAGAAAATCCAAGGTTATTCTGAAACGGAAAGCGAGACCAAAGTTTCCAACAAAGCCAGAGGCCGCCTTTCCACGCTTCCCGGGGTCGTGGCAGAATATGTTGCCAGAGATTTGTCTTTTGCGGACTTGAAAAAAATCAAAAAGCTAAGAATTGCCGCGGACCCGGGCAATGCCATGGGGGCTACTTATTTGGAAGAGCTCTTCCGTCAAATTCCTTGTGACCCTATCAAAATCAATTGGCAGCTTAATGGCAATATGCCTATTCATGAAGCAAACCCGCTTAAACTCGAGACCCTCCAGCAGATTCAGGAGGTTATCAGAAACGAAAAGGCGGATTTTGGAATTGCCACCGACGGAGATGGGGATAGAATTGTTTTTCTGGACGAGAAGGGACAGGTAATGCCGCCGCATATCATCTTGGGGCTGGTGGCACGAATGCTTTTGAAAAAATATCCAGGCGCGCGGATTGGGTATGATCTGCGTTCGAGCCGGGTCGTAAAAGAAATGATCGAAGCGGCAGGGGGAGAAGCGATGGAGACCAAGGTCGGCCACGCGAATATCAAGGTTTTGATGAAAGAGAAAGATATACTTTTTTCCGGCGAACTGTCGTCGCATTATTATTTTAAAGAAAATTACAATTTCGACTCGCCAGTTTTCGTCATTGGACAATTGTTATCCATCCGTTCGGAATTAGGCAAGCCATTTTCTGAAATTTGGGAAGCACACAAAAAATACTACCAATCCGGGGAGCTTAACTTTGATGTGGCGGATAAGGATGCAATACTTGCAAAATTAGAAAAAAAATATTTTGACGGCAAGATTAGCAAATTAGACGGATTGAAAGTGGACTATGATGACTGGTGGTTTAATGTGAGGCCGTCCAACACCGAGCCGGTTCTGCGGCTGAATCTGGAGGCGAATAACGAAGTGCTGATGAAACAAAAACTCAGTGAAATTACCGAAATTATCGCAGGCATGAAGACCGGCGCCTGAAGATTTTATTCCTCAAGCGCCGTCAAGGGTAGAGTTGTTGGAAGTTGTGGGTGATTCTATCTGGCCGTAAAATTTTTTCTATCTGCCGCGCGTACTGCGGAATTTGGTCATCGCTGACTACTACAACAATGATTTTGAGCACTTTGGGATTATGTAGAAGATTTGAGTCATCGCGATTCACATGCCACCCGCTCCACGGAAGATTGTTTAGATGCTGCTCGACAGTCTCTGGAGTTGCAAACTCTGCGTACAACGCAACCTCTTTTTGAGCCACAATGTTCCTCCTGTTTTTTCTTACTTTGATTATACTGGCACAGGCTGAATTTATTTTAAGATATCAACAATCCCATTTTTTTCTTGACTTCCCGCAAGGTCTGGGAGGCTAGTGCCTTGGCTTTTTGGCGGCCGGCAGTCAAAACCTCCTTGATATATTCTGTTTTTTGGGCAAATTTGAGGCGGCGTTCCCGGTAAGGCGCAAAATGGTGCGCGATGACCTTGGCGAGATTGGCTTTGAGGTCCGCGTAGCGGATCGAGCCTTGATGGTGCGCTTCCAGATAAAATTTGTATTGCTCCGGTTCACCGAAAATTTCGAGGAGCAAAAAAAGATTTTTGACCCCGGGAGTCATCTTTTTTTCTTTGCCCGTATCAGTGATTGCGCGGGCGAGCTTTTTTTCAATGGTCTTGGCATTATCATTGATGTTAATCACATGCCCTTCGCCCAAAGACTTGCTCATTTTTTTGGTTGGTTGAAGCAGACTCATCACCCGGGGGGTGCTGGTAAGCAGAGGTTTGATCAGTAAAAATGTCTGTCCGAATTTACTGTTGAATTTTTTGGCGATGTCGTTGGTTAGTTCCAGATGCTGAAGTTGATCCTCCCCGACCGGTACGCCATAGGGTTGGTAAAGCAGGATATCAGCGGCTTGCAGCACGGGGTAATCAAAAAGGCCGACATTGATGTTTTCTTTCTGACGGCCGGTCTTGTCCTTGTACTGGGTCATTCTCTCCAAGGAGGCAATCGGGGTGATAGTGTTGAAATACCATGCAAGCTCAGCGTGTTCCGGCACCTGGGATTGAATAAAAATCACGGATTTTTCAGGATCAACGCCAAGAGCCAGCAGGTCCATGACCGCGTCCAAAATTTGCTGGGGCTTGTCCTGGGGCCGATAGTTTTCGGTCAGGGAATGCATGTCCGCGACGAAATAGTAGCAGTGATACTCGTCCTGCAGCTTAACCGCGTTGGAGAGCATCCCTAAATAGTTGCCGATATGCAGTTTGCCCGAGGGCTGAATGCCGGAAACAATGACTCTATTCATAAATTGAGTATATCACAAAAAATCAACGGTTCAATCAGTGAGCCGTTGATTCGGGCTGGATTTCCGCCTTTGCGGGAATGGTTTACACTTCAATTATTACGGGAAGTATCATGGGACGGCGCTCCGTCCTTCGGAACAGAAATTCGCCGATTTGATCGCGGATCTGATTTCGCAAATATGACCAGTTCGGTTCATGGGGTTTGTGGTTTTGGGTTTCCACGACCTTGCGGACCTCGTGTTTGACCTCGCGAATGAGATCCTCCGATCCTTTCATATAGATAAAGCCACGGGAGAGAATATCGAGTGAATTGACCAGCCGGCCCGTGCGGCGATCCACAGTCACGATGACCACGAACATCCCGTCTTTGGACATTACCTGCCTATCGCGCAAAACCACTTCGCCCACATCGCCGACTCCGAGTCCGTCCACAAACACCAACCCATGGACCACGTGTTCCGCGTGCTTCCTTGCTCCTCTGGGTCCGATTTCCAGGATTTGTCCATTGTCAACCAGAAAGATATTTTCCTTTTTGACTCCGACCGACGCGGCCAGTTCGGCGTGGGCCACCAACATATAATGTTCACCGTGAATTGGCATAAAGTACTTCGGCTTAGTCAGCGAGATCATCAATTTCAAATCTTCTTGCCGGGCGTGGCCGGAGGTGTGCACGTCAAGAATTTTTTGGTAGAGAACATGCGCTCCCTGCCGGGTGAGGTCATTCATCACGGCGGAGATTGCCCGTTCATTGCCCGGAATAGGGGAGGCGGAAACCACCACCGTGTCGCCGGGCTTTATCCGAATGGTTTTATGTTCTTGTCTGGCGATCCTGGCCAGCGCGGCTGCCTCCTCGCCTTGGCTGCCGGTTGTTAAAATGAGAACTTTGCTGTCCGGCAGTCGCTTTGCCGCCTCCGCGGTAATAATCGTTTTCTTGGGAATGTTCAGATAGCCGAGATTGTGGGAAATTTCCACGGTATTGACCATGCTGCGGCCCGTTACCACCACCTTGCGGTCCACCTTGGCCGCGGCAAGCATGGCCTGCTGGATCCGGGAAATGAGAGTGGAGAAGGTGGCAAAAATAATCCGCCCTTCGGCATTTTGAAAAATCCGATCAATCGTTTCGCCAAGCTCTCTTTCGGAAATAGAATATCCAGGCTGGTTGGCGTTTGTGGAGTCTGACATCAGAAGATCCACCCCCTCGCCTCCAAACTTCGCGATTTTGTCGAACTCGGCTGGTTTCTGATCCACGGGCGTGTGGTCAAATTTCCAGTCAGTCGCGTAGACTACATGCGCGCCGGGAGTTTTGATGGACAGCCCGACCGAATCAGGAATGTTGTGATTCAGTCTGAAAAACCTGACTGTGAAAGCGCCCAGGGTCAGCGTGTCATCCTTGTTGAGTTTATGAATCTGACTGCGGCCCTGTAGGTGGAATTCCTCAAGACGTTTTTCGATAAAAGCCGCGGTCAGAGGCATCGTGTAAATGGGCGGGTCGCCGATCTTCGGCATAATGTAAGGGATCGCGCCGATGTGATCCAAATGCCCGTGCGTGACGATGATCCCGCGGATATTTTTCTTTTTGTCTTGGAGATATTTTGTATCCGGGATCACATAATCAATGCCCGGCATGGTCTCGTCCGGGAACGCGAGTCCCATATCAATGACAACAATATCATTCCCGTATTCGAACACGGTCATGTTTTCGCCAACCTCTTCCACGCCGCCAAACGGGATGACGCGAAGAGTGGGGGCGCCGTCACGCTGGTGTTCGCTGGGATTTACGGTTATTTTGCGAACCGGTTCACTCTGTTTTTCGGCAAGCGGCGAGTGCTGTCTGGTCTGCCCGCCTGTTGGTCGGGCAGGCGCGTGCCGCATGCCTCTTTTTCTTAACATAACGAAAATAATTTCTTTCCTCGTCCCAAATGGCCCTACGGCATCGATTTGAAACGAATATTATTTAGTAAATAGATTGCTGGACAAAAAAGCTTTTATGTCCAAAATATCTGTTTACTATGAGTTAATTTGTCTTTATTTCAGCCAAAATTCAACGCATGTAGAGTAATGTTAACAGAAAAAACGAAGGCTGTCAATGGCTTGCCCGCCCAAATTTGCCCCCGAGAGGATTCGAACCTCCACAGTCTTGCGACTGCTAGCTCCTGAAGCTAGTGCGTCTGCCAGTTCCGCCACGGGGGCAAATTTGGGCGGGTTTGGCCCACCCGCTACTATTCTATTCTTTCACCCTCTTTGTTTCAATATACCACTTGGCGATGTCGGCGAAACGCTCGGATGGAGTGACGATAGTTTGCAGACTGATTCCTTTCACATCTGTCGCCACATTGTAGACGAAGATATTGCGGCTGACGAATATGGCTGGCACGTCACCCACAAAAATTTCCTGGAACTTTCGGTATTTGGCCGCCCGCTCGTCTGGAAGGATATTCGCCCTGGCCTCCACCAGCAATTTGTCCGCCTGGGCGTTGGAAAAAGTGGAAAGATTCAGGCCCGGATCGCGCAATTGCGAGGAATGCCAGTAGGGCCAAGGGTCAGGATCGGCCCCGACGTTTTCCGAATAAAGCAACAGTTCATAATTTCTTGGCCGAATGAATTTTTCATCCAAATCACCGACCGTCTCGATATTCAAGATAATTTGAATCCCGATATTTTCCCACATTTCCTTTAAGGATCCGGCAACTCGGACATTTTGCGGAAGATTATTTGTCGCCAGGGAGAGCGTGATAATCCTATTCAGTTTGTCTTTGCGAAAACCGTTTTCCGGATCCATCTGCCAGCCCGCTTCATCCAACAGCGCTTTTGATTTCTCCGGATCATAGATATTCATATCCGCCCCCGGGATTTGCTCATGGTATCCGAGGTGGCCAGGGAGGATCGGGCCGTAGGATTCCGATGATTGGCTTCCATATACTTCGGCGATAATTTTCCGTTTGTCGACAGCCTTTGCCAGAGCCGTTCTCACACGGACGTCCTCGAGTGGTGCCGGATTTTTTGAGCGGTTTATAAACACGGCCTGGTATTCCGGAAGTGGGAGGAAAAACTGCTGCAATTTGCTTTTCGGCTGAATAAACAGTTTGTCGTCAAACGGGCGGTAGCCTAAGCTCATAATGTCTCTTTTTTGATAGGCACTGATGAGCTCATCCGTAGTCGCATAGAATTTGAAAATGACACGGTTCAGATACGGTCTGCCCAGATGATAGCGATCAAACGGTTTGAACGTGATGGAGCGGATTTCTCCGCCCCCGCCGCGTTTCATCTCTTTTATTTGAAATGGGCCGGACCCCACCGGTTCGACATTAAACTTGGAAAGGGCAAAAGATTCAGCGGGCACAGATTCCCAAATATGTTTTGGCAGGATGCCCAAAGTGAAATTTGCGATGAAAGTAGCGGAGGCTTCCCGCGTGATAATTTTCACCGTCCGCGCGTCAATTTTTTGGATTTCAACCCGGCTCCAAGAAAAGCGCGACGGGCTTTGGTAATCCGGATTTTGCACGGCCAGGAAAGTGTAAACTAAATCATCGGCCGTAATTTTGACGCCGTCTTGCCAATACAATTCCTCCTTGAGTCTGACCGTGTATTCTTTTCCGCTGGGCGCAATCTCGGGCATGAAATCGGCCAGATCGGGGACGAGGTTTAGATCCGCGTCAAATTTATACAGTCCGTTATAGATAATGCGAGCGAGGTCCATGTCCACAGGGGTTCCCGCCAATATCGGATTTATGTGGCGCGGCTGGCCGATCAAGCCTTCCGTATATGTTCCTCCGTTTTTTGCCACCAAGACTTTGTAGTGGAACCGCCCCCAAACAAGGAAGAGGGAATTTATCGCCAGCAGAGAAATGAAAAGCAGGAGTAGTTTTTGTTCTACTCCCGAAAACCGCCCCCAAAAATTTTTAAGATGAGACAGCAAGCCCGGTAACAATAACTTTACTGGCGCTAAATTTATTTAGCATCCAATTGGTTAAAGTTAAATTAGTATCTCTGGTGTTCATAATGTTAGAAATAAAAAACGTTTACTCGTAAATTCATGCAAAGTTTCGTTACTGGGCAAGGTTTAAAACCCCAATCGCAATGAACAAAAATACCAAGATTATCGTAAGCGTAAACAGGCCTTTTTCCAAGCCCCGTTTTGTTCGATAAATATTACCACCACCCCCAAATACCGCCGAAAGGCCCGAGCCTCTGTTCTGCAGTAAAATGGCGATGACAAGCAGCAGGGAAACAATAATTTGTGCGATAAAGATTACTTTTTCCATATTACATAGTTTATAAAAAAGCATCAAAATAGTCAACCCTGTTAGAAAGCTCAGTGTTACAAAGTTTCTAACGGGGTCAACCCCGTCTCACAATTGTTCCTTGATTCTTTTTGCCCGGGCAATGCCGATTTCTTTGGCCAATGCCTCCAGCGAGGACGAGCGAATTGCCGAAATCGTTCCCAATTTTCTTAAAAGTTTTTTTTTCGTAACCGGCCCGATGCCGGAAACCTTGTCGAACCGCGAGCTGAAGCTGGCCTTCCCGCGCCGTTTAATGTGAAATGTTACGGCAAAACGATGCGCCTCGTCCCGAATCTGCTGGAGGAGGAATAAAATAGGCGAATCGGCGCGCAGGACAAGTGGCTCTCGTTGCCCCGGCAAAAAAATTTCCTCCGACCGTTTTGCGAGGCCGATGATTAGAATATGGAATTTAGAATATGGAATTTGGCGAAGGGCGGCGTTGAGTTGGGCTTTCCCCCCGTCAATAATAATCAGGTCTGGCTTGGGCCATTGGTTATCCAACAATCGTACCGCTCGTCTTTGGAGCATTTCTTTCATCATTGCCACATCATCCGGTGTTTCTTTTGAATTAATTTTGAACTTTCGATATTGGGATTTGGAAGGTTTTCCGTTTTCGAATACGACCATTGACCCAACGGGATTAGTCCCCTGAATATTGGAAATATCAAATCCCTCGATCCTGCGGGGCACAATCGGCAGATTGAGCGCCTCCTTCAAATTCAGCAGGACAGCATTGAGGCGTTTTTTCAATCCCGCCACTTCTTGTTCATAAGATATTTTGGCATTCTCCTCCCCGAGTTTTAAAAGCTGGAGTTTTCGACCTCGACGCGGAGTGGTTACTTTTACCTTCAGCCAAGCCTCAATCGTCGCTTTTTCGGAGAATTCGAAGGGGATTATGACTTCTTTTGGTATATTGCTCGCGTCCGCGTAATACTGCTTGAGGAACGACTGCAGAATTTCCGCAGACGGCCGCTCCCTGGTTTCCAGAAGTTCAAAATTTTCCCGGTGAATGAGCTTGCCGTCCCTGACCATAAACAGGTTCACTGCCCCGCGGTTGCCTGCCTCGCCGGTAGGCAGGTCCGCGACGAATAAACTGAAATAATCCTGCGAAAGTTTTCTGGAAAACACAATTTTTTGCTTCTCCCAGATCTGTTCCAGACTTTTGAGATTATCTCGCAGCCGGGCCGCTTTTTCGAACCGGTGTTTCTTGGCCGCCGCGATCATTTGGAATTTTAAGTTTTTTATCACTTCGCTATGACGGTGGTTTAGAAATTGTTCCACGGCGGAAAGGGATTTGCGATATTCTTCAATACTGATTTTGCCGATGCATACTCCCGGGCAGCGTCCCAGTTCGTAATGGAAGCAGGGTTTGGTTCCGATTTTTTTGCCGCCGCAGATTCGAAAAACGCGGCGCATGAATTTCAAAGTTTGTTTTACTGAGAGTCCGGAGGTATAGGGGCCGAAGTATTTGGAGCTAGGAGTTTGGAGCTGGGAGTTCGGAGTGATTTTGCGGACAGTGTAAATTTGAGGAATTTCTGTATTATAATCGATTTTGATAAACAAATAATTTTTGTCATCGCGGAGGCGGACGTTAAACCGCGGCCGGTATTGCTTTATAAAATTGCTCTCCAAGATCAGGCTTTCCACCTCGGATGAGACAACGACAAAATCCAGATCCGCAATTTCACCGATCATGATAGCCGTTCGAGGCAAGTGGTTATTACTTCGTACAAAATAACTTCTGACGCGATTGCGTAAGTTTTTGGCTTTGCCGACATACAAAATTTGACCATCAGAATTTTTGAACAGGTACACCCCCGGTTTTTGCGGCAGCCCCTGCAATTTTTCTTTGAAGTTGATATCCATGCTTTACATTATAGTTTATTCTTGCCATCATGGTTATCATAGGGAGGCAAAAGGAGGGAACGTCATGCAAACAACGCAAATAAGCAACGAGGAACTGCGTGAAATGCAGGACAACGTCCGTGAAGCCGTGAATTCCCTCGAGCAATGTTGGGGTTGTGTACGGATTAGTGAATGTAAGCAATGGATCGTGGATGACGCAGCGCCGGTTTGGCTTTGCGGACAATGTCAGACCGACTGTCGGGCCGCGGCGAGCAGGCGACGAGCAGGTTGGGCCAAATGTCATCAATAGTCCAATCTGTGAGTTCGTAAAGGCAGGTGTATGCAATAAGCACCTGCCTTTTCGTTTTCTTCGTCTTGATTTCAAGGTGGTTGACCCGGTAACAAAACTTGACATGAGCAAGCCTTACCAAAATTTAAACGAACTAATTTTGAAATTATATGTGTTAAATAATTTGACATAGATTGACCTTCGTCCTCGCTTGCTAAATTTTGGCAAGTCAAGTTGTTGTTACTGGGTTGACTTCTCTTGACAGCCGTGATATCATTCCTTTTATCTTGTTTGTAAAGCCCTTTGGTCTGAAGGGACGATTCGACTTTGCAAAAAATTTTGAGAGTAAACACACTTCTATACGTTATGGTCATCAAGACATCAAAACCAGCGGCAGCAGCGAACAGCGGACTTATCAAAATCCGCGGCGCGCGGGTGCACAATCTGAAAAATATCGATTTGGACTTGCCGCGGAACAAACTGATCGTCTTCACCGGCATTTCCGGTTCGGGTAAATCCTCTCTGGCGTTTGATACGATTTATGCCGAGGGCCAGCGGCGGTATGTGGAAAGCCTGTCGGCTTACGCGCGGCAGTTTTTGGGCCTCATGGACAAGCCCGACGTTGACCAGATCGAGGGCTTGAGTCCGGCAATTTCCATTGATCAGAAATCCGCGTCTCATAATCCGCGCTCGACGGTTGGCACCGTGACCGAGATTTATGATTACCTCCGGCTGCTATACGCCCGGGTTGGTATTCCGCACTGTCCGGTTTGCGGCCGCAAGATCGCCGGCCAGTCTGTTACGAGCATGGTGGACCAGATTCTCCATTATCCGGCTGGAACCAAACTTATGATCCTTTCACCTTTTATTATCGATCGAAAAGGGGAACACAAGTACGCGTTGGAAGAGACCAAGAAAGCCGGGTACGCGAGAGTCAGGCTGGACGGGACATTTTTGGATATAGATGAAGCGCTCGCGGCAAGCCTCGATAAGAAAAGAAAGCATTCGATCGATGTCGTAGTGGATCGGTTAGTTTTAAGCGGCAGCAAAGATGGATCAGACCGGGGTCGTATTGCCGATTCTTTGGAAACCGCCCTGGATCTAGGGAACGAAACCGTAACTTTGCGTCTGGACGAGAAAAAAGACATTACTTTATCGCAAAAATTTGCCTGTCCGGAAGGGCATGTCAGTCTTCCCGAATTTCATCCCAGAAATTTTTCTTTCAATTCACCGCATGGCGCCTGCCCGGCTTGTACGGGTTTGGGGACCAAGCTCGAGGTGGATCCCGAGTTGGTCATGCCCAATCCGCGTTTGTCTCTGGCAGAAGGGGCGATTCGACCGTGGAGCAAAACCACAGCCAGACTTTCCTGGTATGATCGAATCTTGGACGCGGTCGCCGATGCTTACGGTTTTCCTTCCCGGGCGCCCGTGAAGGAACTTTCCAAAAAAGACATTGATATTATTCTCCACGGTTCCAGCGGTAGAAAGATCATGATCGACGGCAGTTCCACGGAGTTCGAGGGTGTGATTCCAAATCTGGAACGCCGATATCACGAGACGGATTCCGACTATATGCGTCAGGAGATTGAGCAGTATATGCGGCTGAAGGTTTGCGAGACCTGCCATGGGAAACGCCTCCGGCCGGAAGTGCTCGCGGTAACCATCGCCGACAAATCTATTATTGACGTTGCCGAACAGGCCGTGGCAAATTGTCAGAATTTTTTCGAAGCGCTGTCCGAAAAATTATCCGAAAAGGAAAAAATAATTGCCAGGCAGATCCTCAAAGAAATTCGCGAGCGCCTGCAATTTCTGCAGAACGTCGGCCTGGAATATCTGACGTTGAACCGACCGGCCGATACTCTCTCCGGCGGAGAAGCGCAGCGGATCAGGCTCGCCACGCAGATCGGCTCGGGACTGACCGGGGTATTGTATATTCTGGATGAGCCGTCGATTGGCCTGCATCAGCGGGACAACAATCGCCTGCTCTCAACACTCAAGGATTTGCGGGATCTAGGCAATACCGTCATTGTCGTGGAGCATGACGAAGAGACTATATTGGCAGCCGATTGGGTCGTGGACATCGGTCCCGGCGCTGGCAAACACGGCGGCGAAGTTGTCTCCGAAGGCACTCCTTCAGAAGTAAAAAAAGATAAAAATTCCCTGACCGGCCGTTATCTTGCTGGTTTGGAGCAGATTGCGATACCGGAGCGCAGACGCTCGGGGAACGGCAGAAAGATAACCATTGCGGGCGCGACCGAACACAATCTGCAGAATATCAACGTGGATGTGCCGCTTGGCAAATTCATCTGCATCACCGGCGTGTCCGGATCCGGCAAATCCACTTTATTAAATGACATTCTGGCCAAAGCCCTCGCCTCCTATTTTTACAACGCGAAAGAATCCCCCGGGGAACACAAAAAAATCCTGGGCTTGGACAATATCGATAAAGTTATTAATATCGATCAATCTCCGATCGGCCGCACCCCGCGTTCCAATCCGGCGACGTATACGGGCGTGTTTACCTATATCAGGGACTTGTTTGCCTCAACCCCAGAAGCAAAAATGCGCGGGTACAAATCCGGAAGGTTTTCGTTCAACGTCAAAGGCGGCCGGTGCGAGGTCTGCGCCGGCGACGGCCTGATAAAAATTGAAATGCATTTTTTGCCGGATGTGTACGTGACCTGCGAGGAGTGCAAGGGCAAACGCTACAACAAAGAAGCTCTTGACATTCACTATAAAGAAAAGACCATTTCGGACATTCTGGAAATGACCGTGGATGAGGCCAGAATCTTTTTCCGGAACATTCCGGCGATTTTTCGCAAGCTCGACACGCTTTCACTGGTTGGTTTGGGATATATGCATTTGGGGCAGAGCGCCACAACCCTCTCCGGCGGGGAGGCCCAGCGCATTAAGCTTGCCACCGAACTTTCCCGAACCCAAACCGGCAAAACTTTGTACATACTTGACGAGCCCACTACGGGTCTGCATTTTGACGACGTGAAAAGACTCTTAAATGTTCTGTCCAAGCTGGTTGATAAAGGCAATACCGTGGTTGTAATCGAACACAACCTGCATGTCATCAAATATGCCGACTGGGTGATTGACATGGGGCCGGAGGGCGGGGACAAGGGCGGAAAAATTCTGGCTGAAGGCACGCCCGAGGAAGTCGCAAAGGTCAAAGCAAGCTATACTGGACAGTATTTGAGGAAAATTTTGCAAAAGTGATGTTTGGATCTTTGCGTCATTTTTTTATTTAATCACCACTTGACACGTTACAGAGTCAGGTATATATTTCAGATGTAGATAATATTAAATATTATTCATCCAATTTTATGAGAACCACAAAAAATATTTCCATTACCGTGCCGCCATCTTTGCTAAGAGAGGCGTCAAAGGTGGCAAAGCTTGAGGGGCGCACGCAAAGTGAGCTGTTTCGGGAAGCCCTGCGTCGTTACGTGACGCAGAGTCAATACAAAGAGCTGCAGCTCTATGGCCGCCAGCAGTCGCGCAAGTTGGGCATAAAGGCCGGCGACGTATCCGGCTTAGTGCAGTTTTACCGCCGCGGCGTAAGCAAAATAACTAAATCTTAAATTTTGTGCCGCGAGTTGTTGCCGACACCAATATTTATATTTCGGCTTTCAACTTCGGCGGCCAGGCCAGCCGGGTTTTAGAATTGGCACAAGAGGAGGCTTTGGAGCTTGTTGTTTCTCCGGCAATTCTGCAGGAAATTCAAGGCGTGTTAATCAAGAAGTTTAAATGGTCAACGGGCCAAGCTCTGGCTGCTATTTCTAACATCTTGCGCTTTTGTGAACTGGTTGAGCCGTCCAAGTTTTTGGAAACATTTACAAAAATTTAGAAAATTATGAATACAGACAAACAGGCAATTTTGCTCAAAAAAACTACGGCTCTTTTGGTGGGTACCCATGATTTCCGCCAGTTGGCAAGGCAGGTCACGGATTTGGTAGTTAAGGAACTCAATGACCAAAACCTTGTCGGCGCCGCAATTTTTCGCGTGCATGAAAACGAAAATTCTCTTTATGCCTATACCTACGCCAACAAGTATCACAAGCTTATAGACACCTTGTTGCCCGCCAAGTTTTCCCAATTTAATATTTCGCTTTCTAGGACGGATAACTTAGTGGTGAAGTCGGTTGTTGCCAATCAAATCCAACACAGCAAAGATGTGGCTGATTTTTCCCGGGGAGTTGTGCCAGACGCAATTTCCAGAAAAATCCAGAAAATTATGAAAGCCGAGATGTTTGTTGTTCTGCCTATTCGGTTAAAATCCGGCAAAGCAGCCGGCGCGGTTTTGTTGGCTTTAAGCGATATTAAACTCGATGGAGAACAGTTGGTGCTGTTTGAAACTTTGGCTGGCCAGCTCGGCTTGGCCTTTTCCAACATTCTGGAGTACGAAAGATTGCTGGCAAAGTATGAAAATTTAGCCGGCCGTTTTACCAGCGCCGAAGATGACAAGCCTTCCGTAAAGTTTACCCTGCGCATCACGCCCAAGGAGAACGAGAAGTTAGAAAGTTTGTCTCGGGAACGGAAACGGACCAAAGCGGAAATTATCCGCGACTTTTTAGAAACAGTGTAATTTTAGATTTCAAAGCGCCGTCCAACAAGGGCGGCGCTTTTTGACTTGACAGGAGGCTAATTTTTTGTTAACCTCGCCTGCGGTTAAGCACCGCAGACTGACGAGGTGGCGCAGAGCCACCAAAAGGAGGAAAAAATGAAGCTGTTGATCGTGTTATACGCTGTTGCGGTCATTTCACAGCTCGTGAGCATCGTATTCTACGACACGATGTCTGGAACAACGTGGAGACAATTGTTCTTTGCTATCCCGGGGGGACTTGTAGGGGGAGGGACAGTCGTTGTGCTGGTAAAGTTATTAGTTTCTCCTCCCGCAACTTGGATGACGCCATTCCTGACTGGAATCTTGCTCGTGAGCATAGCCTTATGGTTAGTAGGATTCGTCTTGGTGCCCCGGGGGAGGTAAAAAAGAGGGAAGGGCGGAGGCATAAATAAAAGGACAAAGCGTGCTAGCGCGAGACTTCAAACGGGGGCATCTAGCAATGTCCCCTTTCCAATTTTGTCTTCTGGGGAGGAAATATGAATATTCGTACCATCGGACGCCTCGGCTTCTGGGGAAGGGTTTGTCGTAGAGTATTGGAATCAACCTATACACTTGTTTTTGGTACAGTGTTGACTATGTTCAGTTTCCTTTACATCTACATGATGCGGAATATGGGCTATAAACCAGGGCCGTCCATTTGGGGAGCTATTCTGTTATTCGCCGGGCCACTTCTGGTTATAGTCTGGACAATACCTCAAATGGCCTTGATAGGGGCTAGAATGGTCTCCCTAATGGTTAAAGCAGAGCGAGCGAGACTCGAAAAGGGAGATGGAAAAGAAAAGAGGGAAAGAAGACGGGGCGGGAAGTACAAAAATTGTTGAACAAAACCGTAAATCCGAAGGAGGAGTTATGGAAAAGCAAAAGATAGGGTTGGTGAAGATTTTGTGGAGATGCTTGGAAACGAAGAGGAAAACATCCTGGGGGTATGTCCTTGTTCTGGGCTTGATCGTGCTCGTAACAGGACTTATCTATGTGGCGAGGTTTACGGATAGGTGGACTTTCGGCCGCCCTGACGTACATTCGCAGACTTGTAGTGGCAGTTGCACAGGTTTTCTGGAGAAGATCAAACCGATGAACCAGGCATTGGATTTTGTGACAGTCTGGCAGTCTCCGAGCGACAGGCGACAGTGGGCCATAATGCCAGCAGGCCAGGCCAGAGTGGGCCAGAAGGTACGGCTGTCCACGTGGGCAGTTCATGATCTTATTGCCCCTTATCCAGACAAGATTTTATACCTGGCCACACCCGTTCCCTATCCCTAGGTTTTTTAGGAGCGGTTTTTGTCAGACGGCATCGGTTTTCAGAGAAACCGGTGCCGCCCTTTTTTATTTTATTTGTTTCATCGTGTTAACATGGTAACATGCTGATATGAATATTATTGCCTGTTTGACTTGTTTCCCACAACCCCTTACCATTACACGGGACAGTATTTGAAAAAGATACTCTAAAATCCAGGAAAAGCGATGAACCAAAAATACAAAATTATTTTTTTTGCGATCTGTGGAACCCTGGTGTTATTCGCAGTAGCAAATTTCCCTTACCTCTGGAAGAATTTTCGATATCACACATCCGGGCCCGGGATCGCGTCGCCCGATTCATCCTCGTTTTCCGAAAAAGTGGAGCCGAATGCTCTCTGGTTACCAAGCCTCAATATCCAGGCGCCGATCAAATATGTTGAGGAAGCTTCCGATGACGCCTTTCAAGAGGCGTTGCGGGCAGGGGTTGTGCATTTTCCGGGCACCGCTCTGCCCGGGCGGCCTGGCAATGTCTATATTTTTGGGCACTCCTCGGATAACCTGTGGGCCAAGGGTGACTACAAAACCGTGTTTGCGCTCCTGCCTCAAATCAAGATTGATGATCTCATAGAAATTTCCGATCCGGAAGGATACAAGTATGTTTACAAAGTCAAAGAGACCAAGGTCATCGCGCCGAATGACGCCCAGTATCTGGACCAGAAGAAAAACGAATATAAACTTTTGACCCTGCAGACCTCTTATCCGATCGGCACCGCATTCAAGCGCTTCATCGTGATTGCCGGGCTGGTCGAGTAATTATCAGATCGGTTTGGAATGGCATTTGAGCCACGAAGTGATTGTTTTAAAGCTCAATTTTTGTGTCGCGACCTCGAGAGCGAATTTCTCCAGAGCCTTGTTGGTGGCGCGCAATTCAAAACCGTTCAAAAACAAAAACCTCGCGGCTCCCGCGACGGCTGTTCTTTTGTTGCCGTCCACGAAGACATGATAATTGGTGATGGATTCGAGATACACGGCAGCTTTGAGAAAGCATCCTTCATAAAGTTCATTTCCGCCAAACTGCATTTTCGGCTTTTCAACAATTGACTGAAGAAGCCCAATATCCCGAATGCCGTGCGAGCCGCCTGTCTGGTCAATGATTTCCGAATGAATCACCAAAATTTCCTCGCCGGTGAGGTAAATCATTATTTTTTGGACAATGCCTCGAGGGCGGGGCGATAGCGTTCAATGAACTTATGCGTCCATGCCAAAAGCTCACGATTCACAGTTTTCCTTTGAGGCTTGATAATAACCGTGCCGCGTTTTTCATCAATCTCAACGTTGACCTTGTCCCCGATCTTCAGACCCAGTTCAGCCAGGGATTTTTTGGGGATGGTAACAGCGGCGGAGTCCCCAACCTTTAAAACTTTTTGCGTCATAGTTAAAATTTAATTATTATAATAATATTATAATCTGTTTCTTCGATACAAGTCAAATCCGGCCTGTCCGTAATAGCTTCAACGGCTCACCGGTTGAGCCGTTGCCCCCTCCTTTTAATAAGGAATTGACACCAGCCCACTAACTATTTATAATGGGATTATGAACCAGGACTACGGTGAACTAATTGAATATCTGGATCAAAAGTTTGCCACGATTGAAAGTATTCTTGAGCGGAAAGCGGACAAGGACGACGTTCGCGCTTTGACTAATTCCATTGACGGCATTTTGAAGCGGTTGGAGACTTTAAGCACCGAATTCTTTTCAATCACCAACAAAGTCAATCGCTTGGAAGAATGGATCAAGCTTCTCGCTGATAAAACCGGAGTAAAATTGCCCCACTAAAATGAACGAAACTGCGTCAACCCCAAATCAACCGCAACCGCCGCAAGAGCCATTCAATCCCCGTCAAAATCTCCACCCCAAAATCTGGGTGACGGTTTTGATTGCGATTGCCGCAGCCGCTGGGTACTTAGCAATCGCCAATGCCAAGGACTTATGGCCGTTTCAAGAAAGCGATGAGCGATTGGCGAATGGCGATTTGATAGATAAAACTGCGGATTGGAAAATTTATAAACAGGAAACAGGCTTATACGAACTAAAAATGCCAAACGGATGGAAAGTTTTGAGCATTGCAGGTGATTCTGTGAGTAGCGATAACTTTGGATCTGAAACAATCAATGGAGGGATTGATACAATTGTGAAGGTTTTGTATTTCACTGACAATTTTGGGGAAGAAAAGCCTCAAAAAATAGAGTCCACTGAATCGGCGCTATTAGGAAATGAATCAGCCGTTAGAGAGATGATAGTAGATTCTCAAGGAAATAAGATATTGCGAGTGAGAACTAGCCAAGAATATCGTAACTTAACTTTTTCTGTTGAACTAAAAAAGCTTGAGTATTTAGAAATTTATGATCAAATCCTCTCCACTTTCAAATTTATTAATAAGGCTGATGAAATTGCGAATTGGAAGACCGATGCGGAAAATATAGTTTCATTGTTTATGAAAAATGTTAATACCCCAGGTTATGGCAATAATATTAACATCGCTTTCGCGGAACTAACTTCTAATGCCCAAGCTGTAGTAAAAGCACATTCGCCCAATTCAGCACCCGATGGCTTGGCTTATGGCCTAGCATATTTCATTGGTGTCCAAGAAGGACCAGATCAAGGGACATCGATAATCAGTAGCCAAAAATTAAGTGATGGCGCTGTATACGTTTCTACCAAATGGAACTATAGCGGAAATTCCGTAACGAAAACTTTTATTGTAATTCTTGAACGCAGCCAGTGGAAGATCGACAAAGTACAGTAAGATATGAATCCGTTTTAGCTCAAGTAGTTTTTTAAATTCGCCGCCAAAAAACCTTGTGGTTTGACGGGTCCACCACTCTCCCAAATGGGAGAGGGAACAGATATTTAGCACTTGACACCATCGAGTGCTAGTTTTATTATATACACATGGAAATTACCCAGCGACAGGCGCAAATTTTGGCGGCGATTGTTAAAGAATACAGCCAAAAGGGCGAGCCGGTCGGTTCAGAAGAGCTGACGGATAAATACCATTTTGAGTTGAGCCCGGCGACTATCCGTAACGAAATGCAGGCTTTGGAAAGGCTTGGCTTTGTGATGCAGCCGCATACTTCGGCCGGGCGCGTGCCGACTGATCGGGGCTATCGGTATTTCGTCAACAAGCTCATGGGGCATTTGCAACTTCGGGCCTCTGAACAGGAGCGGCTCCGAGTAGAGCTGCGCCGGTTGCAGAAGCAGTACCTCGAACTCGGCAGATCCATAACCAAGCTTTTGGCCGACCAAGCGCAAGGCGCGGCCTTCGCGCTTCTGCCGCAAAGCGTTAGTACCAGTGGTCTTTCGCGGGTTATTGACGAAGATACTACTTCCCAGGAAGTCAAGGAACTTGCCAATTTTTTTGAAGAGCTTGAGGATCACAGCGAAACTTTGATCAATATGGATATTAAAGAAGTTGAAGCTTTTATTGGCCGCGAGGCTCCAGCTCCCCTGGCGTCCGATTTCAGTCTGGTGGTCACTCGCGTCAATATGCCGGGCGGGCAGAAGGGACTCATAGGAATAGTTGGACCGAAGCGCATGAAGTACGCGAGGAACATTTCGCTGTTAGAGTACGTGAGCAAACTGATAGCAGGAGGCTTGGGAATGGTAATAATTTTCAATTTCTAATCAATTTTTAATGGAAAACGACGCGGAAAACTTAAAGGAACTGGCAGAATATAAGCAAAAGGCGGCGGATTATTTAAACAATTGGAAGCGGACGGCGGCGGATTTTGAAAATTACAAAAAGCGAAGGGACAAAGAAGCTCAAGAGCTGGTGCGGTTCGCGCAAGAAATCACGGTGGTGAAAATGCTGCCAACCTTAGAAAGTCTGGAACAGGCGCTTAAGAGCGCTCCGCAGGATGAACGATTTAAAGTCTGGTCAGACGGAGCCTTGAAGATTGTCCAGCAGCTGGAAACAGTTCTGCTGGAGATGGGTATAGAAAAGATCAAAACTGTTGGAGAGAGATTTAATCCGTTGCTGCATGAGGCAGTAGAAATGGTTGAAGGGGGAGACCCAGAAATAATTACAGAAGAAATACAAAGCGGTTACAAATTAAACGGAAAAATTATTAGACCAGCGAAAGTGAAAGTGGCGAAATAATTAAGAAAGGGAGAAATAATACAATGGCAAAAATTATAGGTATAGATTTGGGAACATCAAATAGCGCGGCGGCCGTGCTTGAAGGCGGCAAGCCAGTGATTATTCCTTCGGCCGAGGGTACTACCGTTGGCGGAGGCAAAGCATTCCCGTCGTACGTCGCGATGGCCAAAGACGGACAGCTTTTGGTCGGAGAACCGGCCAGACGGCAGGCGGTCACCAACCCGGAAGGCACGGTCTACGCGGTGAAGCGCAAGATGGGAACAAAAGAAAAAATAAAGATGGGCGAGAAGGAATATACGCCCGAGCAGATTTCCGCATTCATCCTGCAAAAAATAAAGCGGGACGCGGAAAGCTATGTCGGCGAGCCGATCCAAAAAGCAGTCATCACTGTTCCCGCGTACTTTGACGATGCCCAGAGGCAGGCGACCAAAAATGCCGGGGAGATCGCGGGACTCGAGGTGATCAGGATCATCAACGAGCCGACCGCGGCTGCTCTCGCGTATGGCCTGGACAAAGCCGGAACGGAACAGAAGATTATGGTGTTTGATTTTGGCGGCGGAACATTGGATGTGACGATCATGGATTTTGGGCAGGGTGTTTTTGAGGTGGTTTCCACTTCAGGGGATACCAAGCTTGGCGGTACGGACATGGACAGCAAATTGATCGATTATATTGCCGACGAATTTAAGAAAGAAAATGGTATAGATATCCGAAGCGACAAGATGGCATTTAACCGGCTTAAAGAAGCCGCGGAAAAGGCCAAGATTGAACTTTCCACGACTCTGGAGACGGAAATTAATTTGCCGTTTATTACCGCCGACGCGAACGGCCCCAAGCATTTGACCATGAAGATGACCCGCTCGAAGTTGGAGGAACTGGTAATGTCGATAATCAAGCGCCCGCGCGATTCGATGGAGAAGGCTCTGACCGGCGCGAAATTAACTCCGCAGGATATTCAAAAGATAATTATGGTCGGCGGGCCGACCCGTATGCCCGCGGTGCAGAAATTCGTGGAAGAATTTATGGGCAAAACCGCGGAGCGGGGAGTGGATCCGATGGAAGCGGTGGCCAAAGGCGCCGCGGTACAGGCCGGAGTTTTGGGAGGCGAGGTGAAAGATGTTTTGCTTTTGGATGTCACGCCTTTGAATTTGGGGATCGAAACTTTGGGTGGCGTGGCGACTCCGCTCATTGAACGCAACACGACCATCCCGACCTCGAAATCCCAGGTGTTTTCGACAGCGGCCGATAGCCAGACGTCGGTTGAGATTCATATTCTGCAAGGAGAGCGGCCAATGGCCACGGATAACCGTTCGTTGGGAAGATTTATTTTAGACGGCATTCCTCCGGCGCCGAGAGGCCTGCCGCAAGTTGAAGTAATATTCGACATTGACGCCAATGGAATTTTGAAAGTTACCGCCAAGGACAAGGCCACTGGGAAGGAGCAAAATATTACGATTTCCGGATCTTCGAATTTATCCAAAGAGGAAATCGAGAAGATGCGCAAGGAAGCCGAAGCTCATGCCGAAGAGGATCGCCAGCGGCGCGAGCTCGTTGAAGTACGAAATCAGGCCGACCAATTGGTAAACGTGGTCGAAAAAACTCTCAAAGAAGCCGGGGACAAAGTGGACGCGACGACAAAAAGCGCGATTGAAGTAAAGGTTGAGGAGTTAAAGAAATTGAAGGATGGCAATGACGTAGAAAGCCTAAAACGCAAGCTCGACGAGATCAGTCAGGAAATTCAAAAAGTTGGCGCGGCCATGTACAAGGATCACCCGCCGGCCGGCGAGGCCGGAAAGCCGGACGAAAAGAAAGACGACAAACCCAAGGACGCAGAATTTGAAGAAAAAAAATGATTTAGCGATTAGCGACTAGCAAATGGCGATTAGTTTTACTAATCGCTGATCGCAAATCGCCAGTCGCAATTTTTATGGCGGATTATTATGAAATTTTAGGACTGCAAAAGAATTCCTCAAAGGATGAGATACGGCGCGCTTACAGACGGCTCGCGCATGAGTATCATCCAGACAAGCAGGGAGGCGGGGATGAGAAACAGTTCCGGGAAATAAACGAAGCCTACGAGGTGCTTTCCGATGAGGTCAAGCGTGCTCAATACGATAAATTCGGCCAGACCTTTGAGCAAGCTCGGTCCGCCTCGGGCGGAGGTTTCGGCGGATTCTCCGGATTTGAGGATCTCTCCGAGTTTATGCATGGGGTAGGAGAAAATTTTTCGCGCGGACCTTTCGGCGGTATGCAGTTTGATTTCGGCGATATCTTCTCGGATATTTTTGGCGGGGCCCGCCAGAGCCGGAGGGCTCGAGGAGTCGATCTGGAGACGGCACTACAGATTGATTTTTTGGATAGTGTGTTTGGCGCCGAAAAAGAAATTGTACTGGATAAAAAAGATATTTGTCCGCGTTGTAAAGGAAATGGCGCCGAACCTGACAGCAAGGTCATCACGTGTCCCAAATGCCACGGCCAGGGACAGATTACTTCGAGGAAGCAGACCATTTTTGGGAATGTCCAGCACGTTGCGGTCTGCGACCGTTGTCAGGGGCAAGGGAAGATTCCCGAGAAAGAATGTACCGAGTGTCATGGGCAGGGTGCCAGGAAGCAAAAAAAACCAATTAAGATTACGATCCCGGCTGGGATCGAGAGCGGTCAGCGGATCAAAGTCACCGGGGAAGGCGAGGCTGGTTACCGCGGAAGTCAGCCGGGCGATTTATATATCGCGGTAAAAATCAGACCGAGTACGGAGTTTGAGCGCGAGGGCTATGATATCCGGTCAACGGTGTCGATAAGTTTCTATCAGGCGGCCCTGGGCGGTAAAATTCAAGTCAATACAGTGGATGGCAAGGTAATGTTGAAAATTCCGTCCGGTACCCAAGGAGGCGATGTGTTGCGTTTACGCGGCAAAGGGGTTACGCACTATCAGACGCAAAAACGCGGCGATCACTTTGTCACCGCGCGGGTTATGATACCGAAAAAATTGAGCAAGAAAGAAAAGGAAGTTTTTCGAAAATTGGCGGAAGAAAAAGGGGAGAACATTGAGACGGACGACGGCGTGTGGGGGAAAATTAAAGACGCTATTTGATTGAAATACTCATTCGGTCAATGTATACTGTATTAAGGTTTTTCTAACCCAAGTTTTAAGGGTTCCCAAAAATTTGTTAAATTTTTGGGAAAGAGGAGGAGCAAGTTTACCGTAGCAGCTTCGGCGTAGCCGAAGACGCGAAGGTTAAACCAGCTCCGACGAGGGTCGGTAGCTCAGTCGGTAGAGCAGTGGCCTTTTAAGCCAACGGTCGTGGGTTCGATTCCCACCCGACCCACCAAGTGAGACTTGCTCGAACACGGGATTATTCCGTATCCGCCGCGAGCAAAGATATTCCAGCGGTTCATTGAGAACCGCACGCGATCTTCCCGTCGCGCATATGTAATTTTTTGAATAATGTCCTGGCCAAAAGAGCCACATCGACCTCAAGCAGAATTGACATTTTTGACCCCGAGTTTATAATGAACATATGCTCACTATCGAAGATATTCAAAATTTAATAAAAGCAGAAAAGGAAGTTTTTACTACAAAAGACGACTTTGCAAATTTGGAAAAGATGTTTTCAAATTTGCAGTCCTCGGTTGATGGTTACGCAAAGAAAGCCGATACTTATTTTCAAGAAATGACCGCCATGAGACATGCGTTGAACCGCCACGAAGAATGGATTAAAAAGATTGCAGAAAAGGTCGGATTAAATTTGCAGTAACGGCCTTGAACGTGTGGAAATTCTGAAAATCGCCCAAAGGGCGGTTTTTTGTTATGATTCGGGTATGGTTAAAGCAGAAAAGGCCAAACGGATTATTTCCAGTATTTTATATATCACCATTGCCACTTCATCAAAAGACGGCAATCCTTGGAACTCCCCGGTTTATACATCCTACGATAAAGACTATAACTTTTTTTGGGTATCTTCCCCGGAAGCAAAACATTCCAAAAACATTGCAGAAAACAACCGGATTGCTATCGTGATTTATAATTCCACCGACCCCGAAGGAACGGGGGAAGGGGTTTACATTCAGGCCAGGGCTCGCGTGCTTACTGACCCAAGAGAGATAGAAAAAGCCCTAACGTTCCATTACAGTAGAAAAAATAAGCCGGCTCGGCCAGTCAGTTATTTTCTTAGCCATAGTCCCCGCAGGATTTATAAAGCGGTCCCTGAAAAATTTTGGATAAATGAAACCAAAAAAATAAACGGTCATCTGGAGGATATAAGGACAGAGGTCAAGATAAAATAGTTATAACTTCACTAAACACCGAGACCCTATTTTAACAAATTCTATTCGAACTTCATTCCATAGCCCCCAAAGGACATACTATTGACACAGATTGTTAGTTATGCTAAGATAGCCTGTTTACTAAATTATTAATAAAATATCTATGCAAAAATCCATGTTTAGTTTAGGACTTGCCATATTGATGTTTTTGGTTCCTTCTGCCCTGGCCCAGAGCAACCAGGCCGGGATCATTTTCCAGGCAGAATCAAACAAAACCGTCTCGCGGGTGGTCGAGGAAATAGCGACTATTCAAAATAATGGATCAACAACTCTTGATTCGGGATCTCTGGAAATAATCTTTCCCAGCCAGGTTCAACTTCAGAGTGCGAATCCTGGCAACTACCAGTACGACAACAGCAAGGCTGTGTGGAGCATGGCGCTTGCCCCACAAAGTTCGCTGGAAATAAGATACGTGTTGATGCCGGTCGCCTCGGGCCAAGATTTGGTGACCAAAGTGAAATTTTCGGTCAACGGACAAACGCTTGCCGAAACCCAAGCGGTGAGTAATATCGGCAGCGAAGTCCAGGGCGCGGTAGAAACTGCTCCTACGCAGGGTGCCCAGCTTCCCCGTACAGGAATGGACTTAAATTTTTTCCTCGTGCTTTTTGTGCCCCTGTTGATAATTTCGCTATTTATCCTTGACACCCGAAAATCATAATTTTATAATTTTATTGTCAATCTGAATTTCGGGATAGCCTAAAAGCACAAAAAAACAAAATATAAAACCTGTCCGCTAGAAGCGGACAGGTTTTATTGTTATAATGACCTCATAAGTATTTCATTTTCATCCCAAAGGAGGACAAATGTGCGGAATTTTTGGGATTGCTGGACATCCGGAAGCGGTTGGGATGACCTACCTTGGCCTGTATGCCCAGCAACACCGCGGGCAGGAAGGTTGCGGGATAGTTTCCTCCGACGGGGGCAGATTGCATGCTTACAGGGCAATGGGGTATGTTAGGGATGTGTTTTCGGAAGAGCGGCTTCGGGGTTTGCGCGGGCAGGTAGCTATCGGTCATACCCGGTATTCGACCGCAGGCGGAAGTGTGGCTTGCAATATTCAACCCCTGGTGGCCGGTTGTGGTTATGGGCCGACTGCTATAGGGCACAATGGAAATTTGACAAATTTCCTGACACTGCGGAAGGAGTTGGAAGCGGGAGGGGCAATTTTCCAATCCAGCAGTGACACAGAAGTTATTCTGCATCTAATTGCCCAACCGAAGGCGCCTAACATTTTGGAAGCTTTGGTAGAGGCGCTGAAGCAGATTCAGGGGGCCTACTCACTGGTGTTGCTGAATGGTTCGACTTTGATCGGCGCGCGAGATCCCTATGGCTTTCGTCCCTTGTGTTTGGGTTTGCTCAATGGCTCCTATGTGTTGGCTTCCGAAACGTGCGCATTTGATTTAGTTGGAGCCAAGTATGTAAGGGAGATAGAGCCGGGTGAAATCGTGCAGATTCAAGGGAGCAATATTGTCTCGACGAGAGTTCTAGAGGCGCCCAGGCTTGCTCGGTGTATTTTCGAGGAGGTTTACTTTGCCCGACCTGACAGCCTTGTGTTCGGCCGGACCGGTCAGGTTAGTCGGGAAATGTTCGGAAGAATTTTGGCTCAAGAGAGTCCGGTTGAGGCGGACATTGTTGTTCCTGTCCCTGATTCAGGGGTGCCGGCAGCCCTGGGTTTTTCCAGAGAATCAGGAATTCCTTTTGCACTAGCGCTTATTCGCAACCATTATGTCGGGCGAACATTCATCGAACCCGAGGCTGGAATCAGAAATTTTGGTGTCAAGGTCAAATTGAACCCGGTTCGCGAATTGCTTGCCGGTAAAAGGGTTGTGCTGGTTGATGATTCAATTGTCAGAGCCACCACCATCCCCAAGATAGTCAGAATGGTTCGGGATGCCGGTGCCACGGAAGTCCATGTTCGTATTTCCTACCCGCCGTTTCGATTTTCCTGCGAGTTTGGCATTGACACTCCCACGCAGAAAGAGCTGATTGCCTCGAGCAAGTCCGTTGAAGAAATTAGGAAACACATCAATGCGGATTCGTTGGCTTTTCTAAGCGCGGACGGTTTGTTCCGTGATCGCAAACAGCAGGAATTTTGTACCCGGTGTTGCACTGGGGAATACCCGATTCTAAGCGAATAAAAAACTGGAGCGATTTGACCTTGGTCTCATCGTTCCGGTTTTTTTTGCCCGCCTCCGCCCTAGGGCGGAGGCGGCGGGTATGGAGGGGAAGCTTCGGCCGTGGAACTCCATGTCTATGATCCAATTTGTTTTCTCAACTGGCGGCGGAAGCGCCACTCATTGATCCGATCGGCAAAAATTACGGTCAGACCTGCCACAATCGATTCAGTCGAACCAATCCCGGCCAGCACCCAGCCGTTGTGCATGAGCCCCGAAAGCGCGCCGGCCATGCCCATTATTGGTGCCAGAGCGGAGCCTAAGAGCAACCCGAGGCGGGCGGGATTAGTAAAGTCCTGCCGCAATGCCAGTTTCGTGATATCCCAGGAAGAAAGTTCGTTTACTTTATTCTCTTGAATGAGTTTTTGCAGGTTTTTACGATACATAAAAATTGACTGGACCGCGGTGGTGAGCGATAAAGCCACGGCCGATAAACCAAAAACCGCCCCGGCCAGAAGAATTTTATGTTCCTGTAGAAGCGGTTCTACGGAAAATGCTCCCCAGGTGGCCAGCGCGAAGACCGGCACCAAAATTTTTCCCCGCTTGGCCAGCTCCCTCCAGCTAAAACCCGAACCGCGCAGGGCCGTAAGTTCGGCCGTCTCGCCCAAAAGGTCATCGGCTGACGCTGCAAAAATTTTGCCAAAACCGGCCGTAAACTTTTCCAAAAAGTGGGCGATTGGTCCTATAATCAAGAGGGCTTTGACGATTGTTTGGGCGACATGCGTTCGCTCGCGGGCATTATCAGCCACTACCCGAAACACCGAGTAATCAATTGCCACTGGATAAATTATTTCCGAAAGCTCGGTCATCAGCCTCCGCTCTTCGGGTTTGATGCCAATATTTTCTTCGTCAATGAGTACTAATTTTTTAAATCGTAATCTGTCGCGCAAAATAGTCTCGACCGCCTGGTCGAGATTTTCGTTATGGGGGAGCGGCCGAGCCTTGTCTAATTCGGTAACTTTTGGGCGGTGCTTGTTTTTCAAAAGTTGCGGGAGCCAGGTAATGATGTAGTTGCCTTGTGTATGGACGCTGATAGTGTGGACGGCGCGGAGAATATTTTCTGGCGTTCGTAGCATGGTGCGAATGCCAATGGCTTTGCCTTCGGATAAAATTTGGCGCACCCTTTTTTTGTACTCGGGAGACTGTTTGAAAATGTAGCGGATTTCAATCGGCAGGGTGTCCTCAAAATCCAGCTCTTCTGGAAGCGAGATCACCTGCATTTTGTACGATTCCACTGGCCCTTTCTTTCTCGGCCTAGTAAATCTTTCCAACATATTTATTCGGATTCAGGTTTCTTTTCCTCTCCCGGGTATTTCCAGGTCGCGTGTTCACATTCCGGATAGCGGTTGCAGCCCCAGAAGGTTCGGCCCTTGCGGGTGCGTTTTTCGATTAGTTCCCCCTGACCGCACTCCGGGCATTTAACCCCGGTCTTTTTTTCGATTTTTTCAATATGCTTGCATTCCGGATACCGGTCGCAACCGAGGAAATAGCCAAATTTTCCGCGCCGCACCTTGAGTTCCCCCTTGCCACACTCCGGGCATATTTTGCCGCCGTTTTCTTCGGTCAATTTTTTCTCAATTGCTTCTTCTTCGGGCAAGGGTTTGGTGCCTTTACAGTTCGGGTAGTCAGAGCAGGCGAGGAATTGGCCAAAGCGCCCGAATTTTTTGACCATGAGTTTGCCGCAAATTGGGCAGGGGACATCGGTCTGCTCGACCTGCCTCTCGACCGTTTCTTTTTTCTTTTCCAGGTTTTCTTTGAAGGGATCGTAGAATTCTTTGATCACCGGCTGCCATTTCAATTTCCCTTCCGCGATATCATCCAATTCCTCTTCCATATGAGCAGTAAATTGGTAGTCGACAATTTTGGGAAAATGCTCGACCAAAAGATCGCTGACTGTAAGGCCGATCTGCGTTGGATAGAATTTTTTTTCTTTGCGCTCCACGTATCCTCGTTCCAGGATGGTCGAGATTGTCGGCGCATACGTTGACGGTCGGCCGATGCCGTATTCCTCGAGGGTTTTTACCAGACTCGCGTCGCCGAAGCGCGGAGGCGGCTCGGTAAAATGCTGTTTGCCTTGGAGAGACAGAAGATTTAAAATTTCAGATTTAACAAGTTTTGGAAGCTGGCCTTCGGGTAATTCGTCAGTTTCTTCTTCATCGCGGCCCTCGGTGTAGACTTTGATAAACCCTTCAAATTTAATAACTTGCCCGGTCGCGCGAAAGACGCAGTTTTTTGCGTTGATGTCTACAGTCGTCTGATCAAATACGGCTTCCGGCATTTGAGAGGCAATAGTTCTTTTCCAGATTAGATCATAGAGCTGAGCCTGTCGTTTCTCCAGGGTGCCTTCCACAATTTCCGAACTTTGCAGGAGATCAGTCGGCCTGACCGCTTCGTGCGCTTCCTGTGCGCCCTTGCTTTTGGTTTTGTATCGGCGGGGTTCCGCAAGCGCGAAATTAGGGCCGTACTTTGCACTAATTACGTCCTGAGCTTGCCTGAGGGCGACCTCGGCCAAATTTACAGAGTCCGTGCGCATATAGGTAATGTAGCCGGTCTCATAGAGTTGTTGGGCCACCATCATGGTTTGTTTGGCCGACATTCCCAGTTTCCTGGCAGCCTCCTGCTGGAGCGTGGAAGTGGTAAATGGCGCGGCCGGGGAACGTCTGGTTTCCCGTTCTTTGATATCGGCAACTTCATATTTCGCCCCTTTGAGTTCCTTGACTATCTTGTTCGCCTGTTCGCCGTCTTCGAGATCGAATTTTTTTAAGGCTTTACCGTCAACTTCATGGAGCCTGGCCGTGAACGCTTGTTTTTCGTCGTCCGCTGATTTTTTCAGCCGCGCCTCGACACTCCAGTACTCTAGGGGTTTAAATTTTTTGATCTCCCGCTCCCGTTCCGCAATTAGGCGAAGCGCGACAGATTGCACGCGGCCGGCCGAGAGTCCGCGTTTAACTTTTTTCCACAAGAAGGGCGAGAGTTCATACCCCACCAGGCGGTCCAGTACGCGCCTGGCCTGTTGGGCATCCACCAGATTTCCGTCAATCTCTCTGGGGTGCAGAAGTGCTTCTTCGATAGCCGATTTTGTTATTTCATGAAACACAATTCTTAAAAATTTTGATTTTTGATTTTTTATTTTTGATTTCGTAAGCTCAAGAGCTTGCGCGAGGTGCCAGGCAATCGCTTCTCCTTCGCGGTCTTCGTCAGTCGCGAGAATGATTTCGGGAGCGGCTTTCGCCAGTTTTTTCAGGTCTGCGACGCGTTTTTTTGCTTCTTTGGGAATGATATATTCTGGTTCAAAATCATGTTCAATATCAATTCCCATCTTGCTTTTGGGCAAATCCCGGATATGGCCGTACGAGGATTCGATCTTGTACCCGCGGCCTAAAAATTTAGAGATTGTTTTCGCTTTCGTAGGTGATTCAACGATAACAAGCTTGCTCATAAGACTAACTTTTAACAGTGTTATTTGTTTTTGTCAAATTTTGGTTTCCGAAATAGTTTCAAAAATGGGCGATAGATGTCTTCTTCGGCATCAGTTATCAACTGGCTGTAAGTATTTTTATCAGTGAAGGTTGCAGGGACATTTCTGGCGATTACAAAGGGAGTCTTCTGCCCTCCCTCACCCATAAGAAGCGTTCCGGCGGCGGCCAGCGCGTCGACAATATTACTGCGCGCGGTTTTTAGTTTTGCCCCGAACACGCTCTGCCCGCCGGTAAAGTCCCGCAGGGGTATAAATCCATAGAAACCAATGCTTATTCCCAAAGTTCCGTGGTGCAAGGGAATACTGTGGCTGTCTGTAATTATTACCCCTATTTTTGCCCGTTTAAATTTTTTCCTCAAAAACTGCCAAATTTGCCTTGCCGCTTGATTCGGATTTTTTGGCGGCAGAATATAGTATCCACGCCCATTGCTCGAATCAATTCCGGCGGACGAGACAATGGTGTTGTCCCTTACTGTCAAAAACGAATATTTGTTTCTTCCGGGCAAATACATATCTGCTTCCCGCATGGCCAATTCTCTCTTGGTTTGTGTTCCAAGCCTAACGCATCGGCCTTGATGAATGGCGACAATTTTTGAGGTGATAATTAGAATATCGCCCTCGGCAAGCGAAGGAAGGTGGTCCCCCAACAATTTATAGATATTATCTTTTGGCGGCAGGAACGCCCGCGTTTTGACAGAAATGAATCGCATAAAGTGCATTATTACCTATTCCTTTGAATTTGACAAAAATCACGATCGTTAAAATTGTCAAATAGATTTGAAAAACAGTCACAGGTTTTTGTTTAAGCGGAACTTTTTTATGAGTACCTTGTCGCCGGGAAACCGTTTGGCAGTGATTAAATGCACGCAAGGCTCGATTTCCAAACTTCGGGTGATGACATCAATTTCTTTTTCGCAGGGGTAGGGAAGCAGAAAGACACTCCTTTGAAAATGAAAGAATCCCAATTCTTTAAGTTTGGCCCTGAAAACATGGCGCGCGCCTTTATTTTTTTCTGGAATATCAAAAGTCAGGAATCGCCATTGTCCGTCCCAGTGGACGGGTTTAATCGTAATTTCATCCATCGTTAGGCCTCGCAACCTCTTCTTCCCCAGCCTGGTCAAAATAATCTTGCCCAGTGGTTTCTTGGCCGGAAAGGCGATAAATTCCTTGCGTTTGAGGTAATATAGGCTTTGACGGATCTGTTCTTTTGTAAAGGGGTGATTTAATTTGTATTTTAAGTACCTATAGATAAAGTTAGCAAGAAAGGTGGGCGATAGAAGGGAAGCGGCAGTGATCACCAGTCCCAACCCCGCCATTTTTAGTATGTAAATCGAGAGTTTTTCGTCGGGAGAACGTTGAAGTGGTTTTCTTCTTTGATATTTATTCATTTGACGAAAATAACGATCGTTAAAGTAGTCAAATGTAGGATAACAGAAAATGATGAGAATGGGAAGAACGGAGGTCGTGGGATGAGCGGAAAAAACAGGTGGCCATTGACGGTTCTGTCAAATCGTGTTAAGATGGGTTGTTTTCTCAATGACGAGAAACCCTAGGCCACGGGCAGTGGCAAATTGCTTTCGGATTTTCAGTCTGAATAAGGAGGATTTATGGCTAAATACGGCCATTGGACCACTGGGCAGCTTGAAGCCCTAATGAACACTCTCGGCGAGGAAAATGCCCTGGCATTGCTCCGCGGTGAGAAAGCTGTTGAATTCCGCGATGTCATTTCCGCGCTCTTCGACCGTAACGGCCGGCGCATACCGCGCAACCTTGAAAACGCAGTCCGCGATGCGAATCCCGACTTTCGTCTGGAACAGCCAGCTATCACCTATGGCGAGCGACTTGCCCGCATCGGGGAACATTTGCAAATTACCATGACGGTTTCCGCCGCCGAGTTCGAGGATCGCTGTCAGAAGCTACTCGAACGGCTCAGCAAGGATGAGCAATCCGGGAATGTCGTTAACGGAATTCACCTCCCGATCTGTATTCCGCAAACCATAATTTCCGATTATGGGCAGACCCTCGACGAAGTTTATCTTGAGGCAGTCGGCCGTTCTTACGAGGCGCAGTTTCGGGGCCGCAACTTCAACAACTACCGCAAGGGAAATCTAGCAAAGCAGGTGACCATTGTTCCTGGGGCAACGCGCCACGAGCAGTTGGTGACAGCTATGAGCAAGAGCCCAGTGCTGGGGATTTATTTTCCAAACCCGCTTCAGGGTTTTTCGGTTCACGCCCAGCGCGAGCAGATGAGCACACTTCCGGAGATTTTTCTGCTCTCCGGTGGATTTGATACCGCAACTGCAATGGTTGCCTATCCAGATGTCATGGCCAGGGATTTTAACACCCCAGGCTTGGATATGGTGGCTTTGCAGTGGCAGGGGCCGTCCCGCTCGCTCTGCCTCGTGGCCCGTGACGACAGGCTGCTCTTCTCCGGCGGGGCGGACCTTGGCCTTGCGAGCGTCTACTTTTCTGGCGGCTTGTTCGTTCTGGGGTAGTTTCTTCAAGTTTTCGGATCCTTGGCCTTCGGCCCTTGGGTCTGAAATAAGGAAAACAGGAGGTGAATCACGCGTGTGGTTTGCCTCCTTTTTGTTTTGGGTATTTTTATAATACAATGTTGTTGAAAGTAGGTTAATGTATGCTGGTTTATGGATCAGCATCGCCGAAATCCTAGGAAGAACCTAGACACTACTTATTCTTTTCTGGCGTCCATTAAGGGACCAAATAAAATTCAGGAGAAGCAGAAATGTTTCTTCGGTGATTGCGGATGGAAAAGAGTAAATTTTTGGCAGGAGCCGTCCAACTCGCTCTACCTCAAGGCCAATGACGACAGGCTGAACTTCGACAACAAGGCGGACCTTGGCAATGCGAACGACAACTATTCTGGCGGCTTGTTCGTTCTGGGGTTGTGTCTAGAAAAAGGGAGCCATTTTTACTGGCTCCCTTGAAGTGAGCGTTGCCAGCCTCCGAGCATTCGCCCGATTTCCTGGATTTGTGTTTGCATTATAAGGTATTTCTTGTTATCCAGGATTTTTAGTTCGCGGGCAATACGGAGGAAAAATTTAAGGGCATCAAATTTGACACTTGCTTGGTTAATCAGTGTTGTTTTCCGATCTTTGGTGGTGTGGGAGGCTTCGAGTAACAGCTCCAGGGTGAAAATAATATACATTTCGCATTTACCACCAAGAATATATTTATCTTTTTGGGGAAAGAGCTGCAAATATGAGTAGAATATTTTATATAGTTCGGAGAGTTTGCTGATTATTGGAACTTCATGTTCGATCATATTTTTGATAGATTAATTAGTTTGGAGAATTTATTTTTATGCTGGCAAGAATTTCGCAAGGGTAAAGCAGACAGGTATGATATGCAGAGATTTGAACGATATCTTGAGGATAATATTTTCGGCTTACATCACGAGTTAGAAAAACAGGCGTACCGACATGGATCTTATTCTACTTTTCATATTCACGACCCAAAGCATCGCGTGATTAGCAAGGCTACTGTTCGGGACCGTCTCGTGCACCATCTAGTTTTTAATGAACTTTATCGGATTTTTGATCCAAGCTTTATTTTCCATTCTTACAGTTCAAGGGTCGGCAAAGGCACACATTTGGCAGTCAAAAACCTCTCACAGAGTTTACGCAAGGTCAGCAAAAACTATACCTGCCCTACCTTTGCGCTCAAATGCGACATCAGGAAATTTTTTGACAGCGTTTCTCACCAGAAGCTTTTGCAGATAATCGAAAACAAAATAAAAAACAGCCAATTTTTGTGGCTGACACGGGAAATATTTGATAGTTTTGCTATTGTGGATAAATCAGGGCAGGGGGGGGGCTATATGCGGATTGCCCATCGGCAATTTAACTTCACAAATTTTTGCGAACATATATCTAAATGAACTGGATCAGTTTGTAAAACATAAATTAAAAGTTCGACATTATTTCCGCTACGCTGATGATTTTGTGATTCTTCACGGAGACGCCGGTTATTTGGAGAGCATTTTAATTTCTGTTCGAGATTTTTTGAAGAAACAGTTGAATTTGGAACCGCATCCCAACAAGATTACAATCAGAAAATTCCGGCAAGGAATTGATTTTTTGGGATATGTCGTTTTGCCGCATCATGTAGTGATGAGAACCAAGACAAAACGGAGAATGTTCAGAAAATTATTTGAAAACCAGAAACTATTATCAGCAGGACTGTTGGATGAGGTGAATTTTTGTCAATCAGTTCAATCTTATTTGGGTCTGTTACAACACTGTAATGGTTATGGGCTTTCCGTCGTAATCAAGAATAATTTTTTGTCTAATTTTACAAGCGATCGCTTGTAAAATTAGACAAATCAGAAGTCGTTAAAAATGTAGAGTGTCAGTATCCAGGTTTATTTTTTTCAGAATAGCCGTTTTTTCTTCGTCCGTTGCCGGCCGGGGGCAGCAATAGTTATCGATTATTATTGGGATCAATTCCGCTTTTTCCAATCGCTTATCGCGAATCGCCAGTCGCACCATTAGTCCTTCCCGCGTCTCCCGGCTCCACATTTGGTCAAAGACAAAATTGCCCAGGGAATAGAAAATGGGTTTGCCATTATAGATTTCAATATCTTGAATCCAGTGCGGGTGGTGGCCGATGACAATATCAGCGCCGGCATCGATGGCCGCGCGGGCGAAATCAATCTGTCTTTGATTGGGTTTTTTGGTGTATTCAGTTCCGGCGTGCATCGAAACAATGATAAAATTTGCCCCGCGAGATTGGATATCCTCAATATCCAATTTAAGTTTGCCAATGTCCAAAGTCGAGATCTGCGGGTGAGCGCTGTTTTTGCCGTCATTAAATGCGGAATAGCTGTAGGCCAGAAAGCCGAATTTAGTTCCACTTCGTTCTATGACCCCCTCTTTCATCTCCCTCTCATGAGGGGGAGAAATTGCGGAGGTCGTACCCACCGGGAGAATACTTTTGGATGTTAGATAATCAATCGTGAATTCCAGCCCCTTGACCCCCTGATCCATAGAATGGTTATTGGCGGCAGACAGAACGTCAAAACCAGAATTAATTACGCCGCCAAAGTCGCGTGTCAAACAACGAAAAACCAGTCCCTCACGAATGGGAATGTTCAAATCCGAGAGCGGGCATTCCAGATTGCCGAAAGTTAAGTCAGCTCCACGGAGCAGGTCCGCAACTTTTTCAAACGGCAAGTCAGGATTTTGTGCCAACTCGATTTTAGTTCCTACATTTCGAGACAGCATAATATCCCCCGCGGCAAGAAGAGAGATTGTTTTTGGCTTTGCTGGCACAGACACTTCCGGCGCATGGGCAATATCTACATTGAAAAATAAAAATGGCAGCAATAAAACAGTGACAAGAAAATTTCGAACACGGTTATCTCGACTTGACATATTGATTTCCTCCCAGGTTTCGGACTTTGCCTTTCATCTCCATCAGTGTGAGGGTGGAAGCCACAATCGACGCCGGCAGACCCGAGGTTTTAGCGACGAGATCGAAGTGCTGCGGCACACGGGTGAGCAGGGTCAAAATTTTGTTTTCTTCGTCATTGTCGCCGACAATTTCTTCGGCAACGAGCTGTTTCTGCAGATTTTCCAAATTCAATTCTTCCAAAATGTCGCGCGCCGTGGTTACGGGTTTTGCGCCCATCTTCAGGAGATTATTCGGGCCGGCCGACACCGAGCTGTAGATTGAGCCGGGGATAGCGAATACTTGCCGGTTCTGTTCCAAGGCGTGCCGGGCCGTAATAAGTGCCCCGGAGTCCTCGGCCGCCTCGACAACCAGCGTGCCCAACGCAAGCCCGGAGATTATCCGGTTGCGGTTTGGAAAGTGGTGCTTCAGAGGCGGGCTGCCAGGCGGCAATTCGGAAATGATCGCGCCCCGGCCGCCCAATATTTTTTCGGCAATGACCCGATTGCTGACCGGGTAAATATTGTCCACCCCGGACCCGAGGACGGCGATAGTGCGGCCATTAAACTCGACGGTTGTTTTGTGCGCTACCGCGTCAATGCCTAAGGCCAATCCCGAGACCACGGTCAGATTTGCCCGTACCAGGTCGCGGACAATATCTTCCGCAACCTGGCGGCCGTAAGTCGTCATATTGCGCGTCCCCACCACTGCGATCGCCATTTCGTCCTGGAAAACCAAATTTCCCTTCACGTAGAGCACAATCGGCGGATTGGGAATCTCTTTCAGAAGTTTTGGAAATTCCTCATCCCTTATCGTCAACAGCTTAATATTTTGTTTCAGGAGCTTGGCAAATTCATTTTCCGGCTCAAAATGCGCTCGGGCATCCAAAACTTGGTTTAATATCGATTCTTCCAGGCCGGCTTCGCGCAACTGCGAGATTGGCGCGCGCCACGCAGTCTCCATCCGGTCAAAATGGTTTAGAATCTTGCGGAATCTGACGGATCCGATTTGTCCGATTTGACAAAATGCGTTAAAATAAATATGTTCGGGGTTGGACATGGGTTGACAAACAGTGTTAAATTTGCTAAGATATATTTTCGAATAGTGTCTTCTATCCTACCTTGCGAGTGGCCAAAGTCAGTTTCATCCCTCCTAGAGCTGATGAGTAACCGTCAAGTTAAGGCAGGACTGGTTTATCCAGTTAGGCCTTATGCTCGTAGGTAGGGTCGAGGACATTACCCCCACGCCAAACGCTCCAAGCGTTATGGTGTGGGGGTAATTTTTATTTCGAGGAACTTTTCTATTTCCGCAATCGCTTCCGGGATAATCTTGTCTGATAATTTTTTTTCTTCTTCTGGCGTAAAGTTTTGTAGGACATAGCTTTCAGTGTCAGGAATTCTGCCGCCGCCGCGGTTTTCTATGCCGACGCGCAGACGCGAAAAATTTTGGCCGAGATTGGCAATAATAGACTCAATACCTTTGTGTCCGGCTGATCCCGAATCCATGCTTAGCCGGAGTTTGCCAAACAGCAGGTCAATTTCGTCATGCACGACCAGAATGTCCGCGTTTGCAATTTTAAAAAATTGTTTGAGCGGCCGCGCGGCTTCGCCGGAACCGTTCATATAAGTTTGAGGCTTGGCTAAGATTACCCGGGATGAGGGCGCGTCAAAAGCCGCCGTTTCCGCCCTGAACCTTTTCTCGGAGATAAAGGCGGCATCGAATTTTTCGGCCAGCCGTTCCAAGATTATAAACCCGATATTGTGCCGGGTATTCTTGTATTTATTTCCGGGGTTGCCGAGCCCGATGATGATTTTTGTCCGCATAAGTTTTAAGGCAACCGTCCCGCCAAATCATTGGTTGCGATGATGACAAAATCGGGAGATTGAAGCAGTGTGGGAAAAGGGAAGGGACTAAGCGCGACCTTGATACCCAAACGTTCTTTGAGATAAGCGAGGGTTTCTGGCTTTTGTCCTTTGGTATTGTCGTAAATAACGCTTTCCTCGTAGATGTTTTGCCCCCGGAAATTGCCAAGCGAAAACCGCAGTCCCGGCTGCGTCAAAACATTTTGAGTTTTTTGGGTCAGCTGGGGGGTATTGGAGGCGTTTTGAATTTCGATTGTCGGCTGTTCTGTTTGCAGCGCGCCAATCAAGAACTGGTTTTGTACCAGCCCGCGGATTGCATTGTAGCGGCCGAGTCCTTCGCACGGGATAAGCACATACGCGCCGTTTCCTTCCTCGATTTGATCGCAGACCAGCCCCGCCTCAATGGCCACCGAAGAGATATTTTCGCTCGGCACGGCCCGCGTGAGGCCATATAGACGCAGGAGCTGATGGGGGGCCAAATTCGTGCGGATATGATCGGAAAGATCTTCCAGGAGACGATTCAGGGCATTGAGATTGGTCAAAACCCTTAGGCTCGTGGCTTTGTCTTTTAGGCCTTTCAGAACTTTTTGTTGTCTTTTTGCCCGAGCGAAATCCGATCCTTCGTTATTCGTGCCGTGGCGGGACCGGGCAAATTGAAGAGCCCGCTCGCCGTCCATTTTCTGCAGCCCGACTGTAAAAGTGATGGGCGCCAGATAGCCTTGTTTTTCGTCAGGAAATTGGGCATCGGCAAAACCCTGTTCGACGTTTACTTCAATTTCACCGACATCATCAACTATTTTTTTAAATCCTTGAAAGTCAACTACGCCATAATACGGAATTTTGATTCCCAGCATTCCTTCGACGGTTTGAATCGCGAGCCGTGGCCCTTCTTTTTTGCCTCCAGCTTCCCCGTAAGCGTAAGCGGTATTAACTCTTTGATAATTGTAACCTCCAGGCACATTTACCACGAGGTCACGTGGAATAGAGATCGTTCCTATTTTGGTCTCGTCTTCATCATTTTTCGGAAGTTTCACGGTCAGAAGGATCATGGTGTCCGTCAGGGTTCCGCCATCATGCTTCTCTCCGCCGATACCCATGAGCAGAATTCGGATTTGTCCGTCTTCTTCGCCGATCAATTTTTTGTCATCGGCAACAAAGAATTGCTTGAAGGAAAAAAATGCGCTGTTGCCTTCAAAAATTTTTTGCGCGAAAATTACGAGTTTGTTTCCGACAAAAATTCCGCTGGCCAAAAGGGCAAAACCCAAAAGTATCATGACAAAACGGAAATACGATTGCGGATTTTTGCTCTTCGGTGAGCTTGCGGAAGTGCTTCTAATTTTACTCTGATCAAGAGAATCTAGCATAGGGCAAAAGAATTTGGTGGACGGTACAGGATTTGAACCTGTGACCCCCGCAATGTGAATGCGATGCTCTACCACTGAGCTAACCGTCCATTCAAAGTCGGGCAGGTGTGAATCGAACGTTTCCGCCCGCTTCTTAATAATATACATAATACAAATTTTATTCGATTTTGTATACCTTTGGTGGGTTGACCCAGTAACAAAACTTCACAGGCATCATATTTTAACACTTTCAAAATCCAAGTAGCGTAGTAATTATATTGATAATTTAAGAATATCAAGCTTTATAAAAACGAAGCCAAACAGTACTGTTTGGCTTCGCAAGTGAAGTTGTTGTTACTGGGTTGAATTTTATTTTCGGGAGTGATATAGTACAAACTACTATATTAGAAAATTACGATGAATATGGATCAAACGGATCAAAATTCCAAAACTTGGGCGGCAGTCGGATTGTTCGCCTTAGATTTTATCAAGGTTTTTATCATTGCCGTCGCAATTATCGTTCCGATTCGGTGGTTTCTCTTCCAGCCGTTTGTGGTGACCGGCGATTCGATGCGTCCAAATTTTCAAAACGGCGATTACTTGATCATTGACGAAATTTCCTATCGTTTTCGCGAACCTCACCGCGGCGACGTCATCGTCTTGAGGTTTCCGAACGACGAGTCCCAGTTTTTTATCAAACGGATTATCGGTTTGCCAAATGACCGCGTGGTCATTGAGAATGGAAAAGTAAAAATTTACAACAGTGAACATTCCCAAGGGTTTGTTATGGAAGAACAGTATTTGCCAAGCAACAATTTAACTTACGGAAATCTGGATCTGACGCTTGACAAAGACGATTTTTTTGTCTTGGGCGATAATCGACTCTCTTCATCTGATTCGCGAATTTGGGGGACTCTGCCGCAGAGAGATATCGTCGGCCGGGTTTTTCTGAGAATTTTCCCGTTGCCCCGGTTGCAGGCATTTTCTCCGCCCGTTTACAATCCGGCAGCCCCCTAAACGACGGATGGTTTATGATAAAACGCAAAAAAAATTCATCGCAGGAGGGCAGTTTAGGCCCCGCCGTGTTAGGCGGCAATCCGATTTTGGATAATATTGTCAGACTGATCGGAAGTTTTGGTTTTAACCAAATTGTTCCCCCGCCCGTGGTGGAAGAGAAAATTTTTGCCGAAAGCAGCCCTCTGGGGAGATATTTCAGCCAGAATATTTTCAAGATTGACCACCCCAGCGCGAATTTGATTCTGTCCCCGACTCATTTGGTCAATGTTTTCAAACTTTATTCGCAGAATGTCCAAAACCGCGGACCATTCGTGGCCAAATGGTTTTATATCTCTCCGACCGTACGCTCGGAAGGAAATCAATTCATCATTAATCATGAATTGGGCATATTCGTATTGGGCGAGGATTCCAGTCTGGCGAATATTGAATTGATTAATTCCGTGACTCAAGTTTTTTCCGGTTTAGGCATCAAGGAAGTTGTTGCCGAAATTACGAGCCGGGGGTGCAAAACGTGCCAGGCAAATTATGGTGAAGTCTTGCGCGACTATTTGGAGAAAACCGAAAGTCTCGTGTGCGGCAGTTGCCGGGGGCATATGGACGGTGAAAATATTTTATCGGTGTTTGATTGTCAGAATCAAACCTGCCGAGCCGCTTTGACGTCGTCTCCACAATTGATTGATTTTTTGGACGATTCTTGCCGCACAATCCTGGTCGATACCCTGGAGACAATTGATGGCTTGGAAATCCCTTACGTTTTAAATTCGGGGTTAAGCAACCATTTGGCCGAAGAGAAGATTCTGTTCCGGATTAATATTCCAGGGCAGGAGGAGAAAGTTCTCGGGTGGGGCGGTAATTATACCAAGCTCATCTCTCGGCATTTTGGCGAGGGGATTGCCTCCACTCTGGGATTTTTCGCAAACCTTGAAGAATTGGTAAAGGCGGTTCCGGAGGAACGGAGATCGCCAGTCGACAAAGTCGAAGTATTCATCATCCCACTCGGGGTGATTGCTTGCCGGCGCGCGCTTGCTTTGTATCGCGAACTGCAGAGCGCCGGACTCAAGGTTGCCGAAGCCATGCTCGGCAGACCCGGCATAAAATACCAGCTCAAGGAAGCGGTCGACCATCACTGCGAAATTGCTTTGATCATCGGCCAGAAGGAAGCCATGGAAGAAACCGTAATTTTGCGGGACATGCGTAGCGGAATGCAGGAATTGTTTATCAATGAGCGCGTAATTGATGAGGTAAAAAAGCGGCTAGGAAAATAGCGCAAAGCGTGGTATTATAAATTTAATCGATTGTTATTTTTTAAGGGGGTGAATTTTTGTGGTTGAAGTTAAACGGAAGGAGGGGGAGTCGTTCGAAAGCATGTTGAGGCGTTTTAACAGAAAGATCCAACAGAGCGGTATTTTGGTGCGGGCGCGAAGAATCCAATTCTATGTTCCGCCCAAATCCAGAAACCTGCAGCGTGTCAGCGCGAAACGGCGCGCTGAACTGGCAGAAGAGCGGGAGACCCTAAAAAAACTAGGCAAATTCGTGCCGACCAAATTTTCCAGGCGCCGGTGAAAACACTAAAAAATGTTAAAAGAAAAATTATCAGAGGATTTGAAACGCTCGCTCAAGGACCGGGACCAAACCGCGGTTTCGGTGTTGCGCATGACGCTTGCTTCCTTACACAATAAAGAGATCGAAAAACGAGAAGCGCTCACCGACGACCAGGTTTTATCGGTTTTGTCTTCGGAGCAGAAGAAACATCAGGATTCGATTGCACAATTTCAGTCCGGGGGCCGGGAGGATTTGGTTGTCAAAGAAGAAGCCGAGCTTAGGATCATTGAATCTTATTTGCCCGTTCCAATGAGCGAAGAGGAATTACGCGTTTTGGTCCGGGGGGCAATCGCGGTGATCGGAGTAACAGGCAAAGAGGATTTTGGCAAAGTTATGAAGGAAGTTATGGTCAAAGCGCTGGGCCGCGCTTCCGGCTCCGCGGTTTCCAAAATTGTTGCGGAAGAGATCAATAAAACATTTTAGATGTCGTCTGATCAAATATTGGTCGGCTTGGATGTCGGCACAACTACCGTACGAGTGGTGGTTGGAAAAAGAGAAAATGAGAGTTCGCCCCCGAGCATTATCGGTGTCGGCGAGGCCGCGGCGAATGGCATTCGCAAAGGGGTGATCATCGACATTGAAGAGGCAGTCTCTTCAATTTCCCAGGCTTTGGAAAAAGCGGAACGGATGACCGGCATTCCGGTTGATCATGCCGTGGTTTCCGTCGGTGGCGCCCACGTAGTGGGGCTTGAAAGCCACGGGGTTATCGCGGTGTCCCGCGCGGATGGGGAGATTACCGAGAACGACATTGTTCGTGTAATCGATGCGAGCCAAGCGATTCAGGTCCCGACAAATCGGGAGATACTGCATGTCATTCCGAAATTTTTCACTGTCGACGGCCAGGTGGGTATCAAGGATCCGGTGGGAATGACCGGCATTCGCCTCGAGGTGGACAGTCAGATCATCGAAGCCGCCATCCCCTTCATTAAAAATTTGACCAAATGCGTTATGCAGGCAGGGATTGATATTGACGATCTGGTGCTTGCCCCCTTGGCTTCCGCCCAGTCAGTGCTGACCAAGCGGCAGAAGGAACTGGGTGTTGTGCTTATCGAGCTTGGCGGCGGCACGACCGGGCTTGTGGTCTTTGAAGAATCCGAGCTTTTGCATACGACTATTCTGCCGGTGGGCGCATTGCATGTAACCAATGATATTGCCATCGGTTTGCGCACAGCCGTGGATGTCGCGGAAACCATCAAACTCGAATACGGCACGGCTCTCCCGGGAGCCGTGAAAAAAGACGAGGAGATTAATCTATCCAAGATTGATAAAAACGAAGAGGGTCGGATTTCGCGCCACCAGCTGGCAGAGATCATTCAGGCGCGCCTCGAGGAAATTTTTGCCATGATTAACAAGGAGCTCAAATCCGTGGGAAGAGACGGCCAGTTGCCAGCCGGCGCGATCCTGACCGGCGGCGGCGCGAAGATGCATGGGCTAGTGGAGCTGGCAAAAAAAGAATTGCGTCTGCCGGTACAGATCGGATTTCCTTCGAACACTTCGACGATTATTGAGCGAGTCGAGGATCCGTCCTACGCCACGGCGGTCGGACTGGTATTGTGGGCAAATGAATATTTGACGAGAAACCGTTCTACCGCGCACTCGTTTGTCAAGAGAGTTTTGGGAAATGTCGGCTTCGGGCGCGCAGGCAAATTTTTTAAGCAATTTTTGCCCTAGAAATTATGAAAAATAGAGCCTTGCATTTTCTGAAACCCAGTTGTATTATTTGATTACTTAACTAATCATTGAAATTGTTACCAAGGTATGTCCAGAAATATGGAAATCAAGCCAAAAATTGAAACCATCGCCAGAATCAAGGTTTTTGGGGTGGGCGGTTCAGGCCACAATGCCATTCATCGAATGATTACTAGCGGACTTCTGGGCGTGGAATTCGTCGCGGTCAACACGGACGCGCAATCCCTGCACCATTCCAAAGCGGACCGCAAGGTCCAGATTGGAAAACAGACGACGCGGGGCTTAGGCGCGGGGATGAATCCGGAAGTCGGCCGGGGAGCGGCGGAGGAAAACAAAGAAGAATTGGCAGAAGTCCTGCGCGGGGCGGATATGGTGTTCATCACTTGTGGGTTGGGCGGAGGCACCGGTACGGGCGCCGCACCCGTTTTGGCGAAGATTGCCAAGGAAGCGGGTGTGCTCACGGTCGCGGTGGTGACCAAACCGTTTGCGTTTGAGGGCGTGCACCGCCGGGAGATCGCGGAGAAGGGATTGGAGGAACTGAAAGAGCAGGTTGATACGATTATTGTCATTCCCAATGATCGGATTTTACAGATCATTGACAAAAAGACCTCGCTTCTGGATGCTTTTCGAACAGTCGATGATGTTCTGCGTCAAGGCGTGCAAGGCGTTGCCGATCTGGTTACCACCCCAGGACTTATTAATGTTGACTTCGCGGATGTCAAAAGCATTATGGCCGATGCCGGCTCGGCCTTGATGGGGATCGGTCGCGGCAGCGGCGAGAACCGGGCGATCGAGGCGGCCAAGGCCGCGATTGAATCGCCTTTGTTGGAAGTCTCAATTGACGGGGCCAAGGGGGTACTGTTTAACATCACGGGCGGTAAGGATTTGGGAATGTACGAAGTAGATGAAGCAGCCAAGATTATCACGAGGAGCGTGGATTCGGACGCGAAGATTATCTTCGGCGCGGTGATTGATGAATCCATGAGCGACGAGGTCAGGATCACGGTGATTGCCACGGGTTTTGAAGAAGCGGCGCGCAAGAAGCCGTCTGTGAGGAGCGAACATCCCATCGTCACCCCGCTGTCTTTTGAAAGGGAAGAAGAGTTGCCTCTAAGCCGGCAAGGCACGCAGGCTCGGTCCAACATCTTTTCCCAGCATACAATTGATAACACCCCTGACGAGCCAGAGGAAGAGGAAGAACTGGATATCCCCGCCTTCATCCGGAAGAAGATGAAGTAAGAAAGTATTAAGTTGTAAGTAGTAAGCAATAAGTAAAAATGGCTTAGTAAAGCCATTTTATTTTGGCTAAAATAGACGTTTTATCTTTCTTTTTGGCTTATCTAAGCCAAAATCTAGGCAAACAGGATTGACAAAAGCATGAAAAAGGTATAGACTACTCTTTAAAGTCAAAAATAGTACCTTAGAATTTCAGTGCGAGATAACGCCCCCTGAGGAGAGGGCGATTGAAAGAAGTAGTAAGTTGTAAGTGCGTAGTTGTAAGTTAGGCTCTCCTCAATGGAGAGCATTTTGTTTCTTAGAGAGAGTTGTGTAGAGGAGGCGCGCTTGGAGCAGGGATATAAAACAGGAGTTTTAGCCCTTTGCATTCTAGGCCAACACTACATTCCCCTACACAATCCTCTCCGAGCAATCGGTAGAGAGATACTCACTCTACCCCACACCCCGCTTTGCGGAAGGGGAATGAGGAGGATAACACAAGGAGGAAGTTATGAATTTAGACAATGTCATGGGTCTAGGTATAGGCACAGTTATCGTTATTGTGCTCGCTCTGCTTCTCGTCTTCTATGTCTATCCCTGGTGGGAGAAGAAGCGGGATGAGCGATGGATCGCCCGGAATAGACGGATAAGGCCAGTTCTGTACAGGTGCGAGAATAATGGGGTCTTGGCGTTTGTCTTTGCTTACGACTACAACGAGGCTTACGCGGAGTATTGGAAAAAGGTGGAGAGCCGCCAAATAGAAGGTCCAGGGGGATTAGAGATTATGTACGTTATTCCCCGGACGATGATTTTCTGCTCCGATGAACACTTTTATCCTTGCCGACTGACAGATCAGCGGACAGGCAACCTCGAGGAGTACAAGCAGTTGATTGAGGGTTGTCTTGTTGAACATCGGACTTTCTTCGTGCCATTCTCGACATTCGTCTATGACGAGGCATGGCAGCGCCAAACCTTCCGCAGAGTTAGTCTCGATGAAGCATTCCAGTCGGTCCACAAAATACAGGGTCGGAAAGCCGCGTAGTTTCGAGTTCAAATACGGCTCGACCGGGCAAGGTTGCGAATAATATCGCTTCCTTGCCACCCCTTTCCAGAACTTAAACTATTTGTATAGATTCCCGCTGGAGTTCACCCTCACGAAGGTGGGGGCGGGAATGACAAAAGGGATTGAGTTCTGAAGATAGGTGTTCTGTCCCGCTTCGCGGGATCTCGCGAAGCGAGAAAAATCGGTCAGTTCTTTTACAATGTAATCAGCGATAAATATCTTTGCGGTGTTCTGCGCGTAGCAACTGAACAGCTGACGCATCGAGAAAATGAAAAATTACCCTGTAATCTCGGGTAATTCTAAACGAAAGGAATCCTGTAAGCGGGCCAGTTAGTTTTTTTGTATGTAAAAGGGGATGAAGGGGATTAGCTCGCAGAACAGGGATTAGAGAACCAGCCTTGCGCTGGACATTCTCGGGAAGTTTTTTGAGAGATTTGAGAAAATTATTGCCATAGACAACCCTAATCATGCTCTTTTTAGTTCTCGGAGAAATGTTTTAGCATCAATAAACTCGCTGGTTGGGACTTCTTTGGCGGTTTGGAGCACGTTTTTCACAAAGCTTGGTTTGTACCGGCCTTCTGTGTCTTCCCCGATTATGCTGATGATTACCGAACGCAATAATTTCACCTCTTCCCGGAGATTGCGGATTTGACTGTCAATTCCATGTTTGGTAATTGTTCTATTCATACCTTTATGTTAATTTCTATTACTGAAAATGTCAATAATTTTTACCCTTTTCCAGAACTTAAATTTGTATAGATTTCCGCCTGCCTACTTCGCCGAAGTGGCTACGAAGGCTGAACCGCGGGAATGACAAGTGGAATTGAGTTCTGAAATTTGGTAAGAAAAACAAAAAGGCCGCTTGGCGGCGGCAGAGCACTTTGAAAATCTACAAATTGTCTCGGGACAATCCAGCCTGTTTAAGAATTGCTAGGAGTGTTCCTTTCGGTAATTCTTTCGTATGATAAGGCACAGTCACGCGTCGTCTATTTTCACGGTTGTAAAAAACAAAATGACTTCCGGTCGAATGATCGAGCGTGAAGCCGCTTTGTTTGAGAACACGAATTATTGCTTTCGGCGTCAGGGCAGGTAGTCTAGGCATGCGCAATGGAAGCCCCGCCTATTTCTACGGAAGTTATAAAACTGTTTTTGTCTGAAGGAATGAATTCCCCCTGTTTCTTGAGACTTGTGATATATCCTTTTATAGCATCCATTGCCATTAATTTTGCTTCTTCGAGATTTTTGCCATAGCTTACGCAACCCGGCAGAGCAGGAACAATAACAGTAAACCCTCCCTCTGGTTCTGGTTGGAAAATAAGATTGTAATAGAGAGATTTCATACGTCAATTATAATTCAAGCAAGTTTACAAGTCAAAATTATTTGACACCCTTTTCCAGAACTTAAATTTGTATAGATTCCCGCCTGCCTACTTCGCCGAAGTGGCTACGAAGGCTGAACCGCGGGAATGACAAAAGGATTTGAGTTCTGAAAATCGGTCGGCACATTGAAAATTTATTCTTTGAGGAGTTTTACGAATTCCTCGATTGAAACATTGATATCCCGCAGGATTGCCCGCAATGTTCCTCGCGGCATATCTTTTCCCGGATGTCTGGCCACGGTAGTTCTCCTGCCGTCCGCGTGTTTGAAAACCAAATGAGAAGTACCGTGCTCCATATGTTCAAAAAATCCAAGTTTGCGTAAAACCTGGATTAATTCTCGGTCTTTAATTACCGGCAGCTTGGACATAAAAAATTACACTGGAGCGGCCACGGTTTCGACAGTTTCAATACCTTTGTCTTCGGGGATGACCTCTCCGTCAGCCTTAAGACTCCGCAAATATGCGTCAATGGCATCTCTTATATTGTGTCGAGCTTCTTCGATGGTTTCACCCCAAGTATGACAACCCGGCAACGCTGGCACAAAGGCATGAAACGTATTGTTTTCATCGGGCTCTATGATGACGCGATAAGTATAGACTTTCATAACTTTTATTCTAACCAGGGCAGATTTGCTTGTCAATCATCCAAATTGCCACCCTTTTCCAGAACTTAATTATTTGTATAGATTCCAGCCTCCGCGGGAATGACAAATGGGGTTGAGTTCTGAAATTAGGTAAAAGAAGCCCTGCCTACGGCAGGCAGGCGCGGGTAGCAGAACAGCACCTTGAAAATTGAATATCCTTAGAATTTTTCCAGTTCCGCGAGGTCAATATTAATCCCGGTTTTGTCGGCAATTTGTTTCAGCCATTTGGCGATGACTAGATCGCGGCGTTTAAGTTCCAAATAACGCTTATCAGAGAGTTCCATGTAATTGGTAAGTTTTGCGGAGAGGGCCTTGATTTCTTCTTCCAGTTTGATAATCCGTGCCTCGAGTCTGTCGATATCCTTTGAGGTTTGCTTAAAACCCTTGGCGACCATCTGGGCCATTTCCTCAAATTTTCGATCAAAATATTTTTTTGTGAGTTCAACCATAGATTCATTCTAGCCAGGACAGATTTGTTTGTCAATTTCAATTGATAATCAATTCCGCCTTTGCTAAGGCAAAGGATCCTTGCAGAAAGCCTTCTGGTTATTTTCATTTGTCATTCCCGACTTGATCGGGAATCCAGTATTATTGGTAGCTGATTTCTACAGTGAGATTTTAGAAAATACCCAGTTTGCTTTCTGCAAGAGTTCACGATACTTTAAGTAGAATAGGAGGAAAGTAATGTGGCAGAGATTTTTGCACTTTATGGTCGAACGGATGTGGGTCATACTCTTGAATCGTTGGTTTGAACGTCTAATTTCAGTGCTTGGATTTGTCGTCGCTTTGATCATCGCATTTGGGATGACCATCCGCGACCTGTTCAAGCCCCGCAAACAGAGGAAGGCAGGTTAAGTCCCTGTTCCTTCCTCTTCTTCCCCGGGGCGGGGAAGTAAGTTAAGTTTTTCTGACCCTCAGTCTTTACTGGGGGCTAGAAATCTCCTCCTTAGCTTTTCCCCGCTCCAGGAGAGAAATATGTGGATAAAATTATTAAAAATCGGCAAAAAGGCCGATTTTTTGTAATTTGACAGGAAACTACATATAGTTGTAAGCTTCCAATTAGTACCACTAGATATTGTGTTTGGAACCTTGAAACAAAAACAAAAGCAGTGCTTTTAGGCTCAAATTTGAGATTACTCCAGGCCTGCCGAAGATCAGCGCCTTAATTTATTTTCGTCGCCCAAAAATATGAAATGTCCCTATTGCAGCCACGAAGAAACCAAAGTCATAGATTCCCGAGTCGCTTCGGATGGCTTGTCCATCAGACGGCGGCGGGAATGCCTGTCCTGCAATTACCGTTTCTCGACCTATGAGGAAGTGGAAATTTTAGATTTGCAGGTAACAAAGCGGGACGGAACGACTGAAAGTTATGTCCGCGAGAAGCTAGAAGGCGGTTTACGCAAGGCTTTGGAGAAACGGCCAACAACAGCCGAGGATTTCAAACGGCTGGTTTCCGAAATTGAGCAGGATATCCAAAAGAAAATGGCAGACAGCCGGATTGAATCAAAAGAGATTGGCAATATTGTGGTCAGGAAGCTTAAAAAATACGACCAGATCGCGTATTTGCGATTCGCGTCAGTGTATCGGCAGTTCGCGGATATCGAAGAATTCAAGAAGGAATTACAGAAACTTTAACAAAAACAAAATTAAAATTAATATGGGAGTAAAACAATGAACAAACAGGATCAATTGGCCGAAATCGATAATCACAAGTTTATCTCTGAAGCGGAAGCACAGAGAGTCAATAATTCTTTTTCCGAGAACGCCCTGCGCGTGATGAAAAAGCGCTATTTGGTTAAACGAGATGACGGGAGCCAGGAAACGCCGGGCGAGATGATCCACCGTATTGCTCATGCCGTTGCCGGAGCGGAAAAGAATTACCTGTCTGCTGGCGAGGCAGGTGGAAAATCGCCGGACGCGGTATTGAAATGGGAACGGGAATTTTTTGATATTCTGGCCAATAAAGAATTTACTCCGGCCGGTCGCACGGTTACAAACGCGGGAGCGCCAAGCCCGGTTGTCGCCAACTGCATTGTTTTGCCGATTGACGACAGTATGGAAGGGATTTTCAAAACCCTGAAAGACGCGGCACTTTTGCAGAAGGCCGGCTCGGGCCTGGGTTTTTCCTTCGGCCGTCTGCGCCCGGCGGGAATGTATGTCAAAACATCCGTAGGTATGGCTTCGGGCCCGGTGTCTTTTTTGCAGGTCTACAATCAGGCTTTTGGCGTCATCAAACAGCAGGGGCGGCACGGGGCCAATATGGCGATTTTGCCGGTGGATCATCCGGATATTCTCGATTTTATTCATTGCAAAAAGGTCGAGGGGGATATCAGGAATTTTAATATTTCTGTGGGCATGACTGACGAGTTTATGACTGCTGTGACCAAGCGGCCGAATGAGCCCTGGCTTTGCCAATTTGACGGCTCCAAAATGAAGCCGCGGCGGATCACCCGTGATCGGTTTGGCGTGGTGGTCAGCATCGAAAAGCTGGATATGACCGCGAGTGAGCTTTATAACGAGATCGTGCGGAATGCCTGGAACAACGGGGAGCCGGGAGTAGTTTTTCTGGACGCGTTCAACCGCGGGAACACCATGCCAAAGACACCGATTGAAGCCACTAACCCTTGCGGGGAGCAGGGATTACCCCCGTATGATGTTTGCAATTTGGGATCCATCAACCTAGCCGCGTTTGTTGAAAACGGCCAATTGTTGGAGGAGCGCCTGAAGCATGTTTCCATGGTTTCGACCAGATTTTTGGACAATGTCATTGACCTGTTTGATTACCCGGTACGCGAAGTTCAGGAGATGTCAAAAAATACCCGCCGTATCGGGCTCGGAGTGATGGGCTACGCTGACATGCTCTATCAGTTGGGGATCAAATTTGATTCACCCGAAGGATTTGCCATGGGAGAGAAGGTCATGAGAATTATCCAGGAAGAGTCACGCCGCACGTCAGTATCGTTGGCTGCGGAGAAAGGCGAGTTTCCTCTGTGGGGTGAGTCTACTTGGGCAAGGACAGGGATTAAACGCAGAAACACGATGGTGACTACCGTGGCGCCGACCGGTTCGATCTCCATGTTTTTTGACACGTCCTCGGGGATTGAGCCGAATTTCGCCCTGGCTTTTACCAAGCAGGACAAAGACGGGCATACGTATCGCTATGTCAATAAATATTTGGAAAAAATCTTGCGCGATCGCGGCATTTATACCGGAGGATTAATGGAAAAAATTATTTTTGAAGGGTCGCTCAAAAACATTGACGGAATACCGCAAGACATCAAGGATACGTTTCGGGTGGCCATGGATATCCATGCCTCCGATCATATCCGGGCGCAGGCCGCTTTTCAAAAGCACGTGGAAAACTCCATTTCCAAAACCATCAATTTCCCGAACGAAGCCACGGTCAAGGATATCGAGGATGGGTATATCATGGCCTGGAAGCTTGGCTGCAAAGGCTGCACTTTGTATCGTGACGGCTCGCGCAATGTCCAGGTTTTGAATTTAAACAAGAATTTGGATAAGGCTAAAAGTTTGGCTCCCGGAATGGAAAATGTCTCGCTGTCCCAGACTGTTACTGATAAAAGCATTGCGGATGCCGCTAAAAAAGTTCTGACCGGCAAAGTGGTCAATGGAGTACACAAGGTAACCCCGCGCGAGCGGCCGGATGTCATGCATGGATCTACCTATCGGTTGCGCACTCCTTACGGCAATTTATTTGTGATAATCAATGAAGATGAACACGGACCGTTTGAAGTATTCTCCCAGCTTGGCAAGGCCGGCGGTTTTTTCCAGGCCCAGACCGAGGCAATTTGCCGGATGATCTCCCTCGCCCTGCGTTCCGGAATTTCGGTTCTGGACGTGATTGACCAGCTGAAGGGGATCCGCGGGCCGGATGTCGTCTTTTCCAATGGCGGCACGATTCATTCGCTTCCCGATGCCATCGGCCAAGTTTTGGAGAATCACATCAAACGCGGGCAGAAGGAATTGGCTCTGGGATTTATAAAACCGGAGACGTCCAAGGTTGCCGATAGCGCGGAAATGGTTTTGGCTTCAAACAAAGCCATGGCTGATATAGAGAACGATCTTGCGGAAAAAACCGCGCGGGTCTCGATTGCGAATTTGGGGTTCGCGCCCGCGTGTCCGGACTGCGGGTCCAATCTCATCATGGCCGAGGGGTGCCTGAAATGCGACACATGCGGGTTTAGCAAGTGCGGGTAAGGAATGTGGACGGTTTAATTATCATCTACATCGGTTCTGGGAAGGGAAAAACGACGGCGGCGGTCGGGTTGGCAGTGCGCGCCGCCGGCGCGGGGATGCGGGTGGCGTTTGGCCAGTTCGTAAAAGCGGCCAAATCCACGCAGTCCGGGGAGTGGCCGCTCTCGAGCGAAATCGCGGTTTTGAAGGCAATCAAAAATATCAAGGTCCATGTTTGGGGCCGCGGATTTGTCGGGATTCTCGGAGATCGCAAAAAGCGGGAAGAGCACAGAAAAGCCGCCCGGGCGGGATTGAAATTATTGCAAAAACAAATCAAATCACGGCGGTTTGACGTCATTATTGCCGATGAACTTATATCGGCGTTGGAATTAAATCTTCTGTCTTTGCGGGAGATTAGGAAAACAATAAAATTAGCCAAAGCAAATTTAGCCGCGTTTGCGCTGACCGGGCACAACAGATATGATGATTTAATTAAGGATGCTGATCTGGTGACGGAAATGAAAATGGTGAAACACCCGTATTACCAGGGAATCCTCGCCAAAGCCGGCATTGATTATTAATTATTCTCAAATGAAGAATTATCAAAAGCAAATTATTCTCGCGGCTGTGTTGATCGGATTGGTTGTCGGAATTACTTATATCGCCAAACCGAGAAACCTGCCTTTTTACGGGGAGCTTGTCCAGACCAACGAGCGGATCAGACACAATCCAATTGTGCTCAACGATTATATCCGCTATCCCGGGCAGGATGGAAAGAATGCTTTTGAGCTTCTCAAGGAACGAACATCAGTTGAGTCCAAACAGTATGATTTTGGGGTGTTCGTCGAGAGCATCAATGGGGTCAAGCCGGAGGCGAACAGTTTTTGGAAACTTTATGTCAACGGGCAAGCCTCTCAAGTCGGCGCTTCGGAGCTTGTCACAAAAAGAGGGGATATTCTCGAATGGGTAATGGAAGAGATCACCAGCGAATGATATGGCGTATTTTTTGATATTGGCCGCCGTGCTTTTGCGGCTTGTCCCTCATCTGCCGAACTTCGCCCCGATCACCGCCATGGCCATCTTTGGGGGAGCGTATTTAAATAAAAAAGCGGCGATCCTCGTACCGCTTGCCGCGATGCTGATCTCTGATTATTTCATCGGGTTTTATAACCCCGCGGTAATGGTTTCAGTATATTTAAGCTTTCTGATTTCAGGTATTTTGGGCTTGTGGCTGCGCCGCCGAAAAAACGTGAGCAATACAATTTATACCGCGCTTTTGGCTTCTGTACAGTTTTACGCGATCACCAATTTCGCGGTTTGGGCTTTTGGCACCATGTATCCGCCAACTCCGGCTGGCCTTTTACAATCATACGTCAATGCTCTGTCCTTTTTCCGCAACACGTTTTTAGGCGATTTGTTTTATGTGGGTATCTTGTTTGGGTTGTATGAGATTGTGAGCTATTATTTAAACGTCAGAGCGGTTTCGAGAAAACACGTCTGAATTTCAATCTCGTAGCCTTGACAGAGGCTGCAAAAAGAAAAAGGGTTGACAATCGTTCGCCGACCCTTTTCAAATTCGAAACGGGGCTAATATACCAACGTAGGCCCCTTGTTTGCCAGGAGGTTTCCCTCCGATTCGGGAGGGTAAGTTAGTTTTGTGTCTTGTCCCGTCCGAGAAACCTCTCCCTTATACCGATTGGGTTGAAAGAAAGTAAATCTCTGGCTTTTTTGGTTTCGCTCGTTGACACTGTGAACTTGATCCCCGATCGCAATTCCGCACCGTCTCACAAATTCCGAGGGGACCAAAACAATCTCTGCGTTAGACAGCGTGATTTCTGTCTGCGTTGGCCCCAAAGACTTAATGTCAGTAACCGACAGCAATGGCAATTCCTCTTGTTTCATGTTCCTCCTTAAAAAACACCGCCTTGGTGGCGGTTTATCCGTTTCGTTCGCTGATCTTGATTGTGACTCCGAGATTATATTTCATTTTGGCTTCTTTCGGGACTTTATCACGACAGCCTTTGGTTAGTCAAGCGGATTTCCACAAGGTCAGTTTTCCGGCCCGTATTTCGATCGGATCGGCTTTGCGGAGGTTTTTGATCATGGTTTTGGTCAGTATCGGCTGATGGGGAATTTTTTGAAGATACTTTTCGATATACCATACGTCTTTTTCCGAAGTCATCCAGTCCTGGTTATCAAACCGCGAAAGGTCAACCGGCCGGCTATAGCCGCGCAGAGTTTTTTCGCCGGTATCCAGAAAGTATTCGTGAAAATATGACATAACGAGTTCTCCTATGTCCTGATAGATAGGCTCGCGGTAGCGCAATACAGCATGGTTACTTTTACTGATTGCGCCCCAACGGTTATTAATTTTGAATGGCGCAATAACATGGTCGAGGTCGCGGCGGTGAGCTTTAAGGTCCAAGATTAGAGGTTTGTGCCCCATGAGGCGCAAACAAGCGGCTGCGAATATAGCTGCCTCAAGGCAATGGGCAGAGCGTTTGAGCAAAACCATTCGTGGCGAACGGCAAGTCTCGCCATTTTTTTCAAAGTTCGCCCGAAGTCTTTCTAAAAAATCTTGGATCTTTGCCGGCGTGTTTAGTTTCTGCAAAAGCTTTAATTCTGCTTTAGTAAATCCAAACATAGTGGTATTATAACACTATGCCCAAAGATAATTTCCAAACCCTCAAGGGCTTTCGGGATTTTTTGCCGCCAGAGGCTGCGGCGAGGCAGGAAGTCTTTGCGAAGATTCGAACCGTATTCGAGCAGTACGGGTTTTTGCCATTAGAAACACCGGCTTTGGAGTACAAAGAAATTCTTTCAGGCAAGTATGGCAAAGAAGGAGAAAAGTTGATGTACTCTTTTGCCGATCAAGGAGACCGCGAAGTGGCGATGCGTTATGATCTGACGGTTCCGCTTGCGCGCGTTGTTGCGCAATATCAAAACGAATTGGCGTTGCCCTTTAAACGTTATCAGATCGCGCCGGTCTGGCGGGCGGATCGGCCGCAAAAAGGGCGGTACCGGGAGTTCACGCAGTGCGACATTGACGTGGTTGGCAGCGCCTCGATCTTTGCCGACGCGGACGTGATTGCTTGTTTGAACGGCGCCTTGTTAAGTTTGGGGATAAAAGACATGGTGGTGCGGATTAATAACCGAAAATTTTTGGATGGGTTGATGAGGGCCGCCGGGATATCTCAAAAGAAAACAGCAGATGCGATTCGCATTCTGGACAAATTGGAAAAGATCGGCGAAAAAGGCGTGAGGGAAGAATTGGCGTTTTCCGGCATCAACACCAAGCAGAGGCAAGCACTTTTTGAATTTTTAGGGAATAGTTTTGAAGACACGAAGGATTTTGTCGCCAATTTTGAGGACATTGAAGGCGCCGGCGAATTGGCCGAACTTACGGAAATCCTTTTGGACATGGGAGTCAAAAATTACGAAGTTGATCCGACTCTGGCGCGCGGTTTAGACTATTACACCGGCACGATTTTTGAGTTTGTCCTGCCCGACGCGGCCGAATACGGGAGCGTGGCGGGCGGCGGCCGTTATGACAATCTCATCGGCAAATTTGCCGGAAAACCCATACCTGCCGTGGGGGGCTCAATCGGCATTGATCGGCTTATGGCGGCGCTGGAAGAATTGGAACTAATAAAATATGATGTGGTTTCAGACGTGTTGGTCTGCAATTTGGAAGAAAATTTGTCAGAGAAATATCTAAAGGTTGTGCAAACGCTTCGTGGAGCCGGAATTAAGACTGATTTTTATTACGAACCAGGAAAATTGGACAAACAGTTAAAATATGCGGATAAGAAAAACATCAATTTCGCGGTTATCATCGGCGCTGATGAGCTCAAGAAAGGTGAGGCCGTTGTAAAGAACCTCCAGACCGGCAAGCAAGAGAAAGTGAAAGAGAAGGATCTGGTAAAAAAATTAAAACCTGGATGATTTGGGGCAAATCGAAATTTTTTTTGCTGTTTTGCTTGAGTTTTATTGTCGGAGTGTTTCTTGGAAACTACGTAGGGAACTACGTAGTTTATTACGTAGTGGCCATCGGGGCCGTTATTTTTATTGCCGGTATTACCATTCTTTGGGCGGACAAGCGATTCGTTCTAGTCGGTTTCTTGGGATTGACACTGCTTTTGGGCGCCTGGCGGTTTCAAACCAGCTTCCCTTATAATGATTCGAATTTCGTTGGCAAATTTTATGGACAGAAGGTTGATTTGGAAGGAATTATCATGCGAGAACCGGATGTGCGTTCTGACAAAACCAATTTAACAATTCGGGTTAGGGATGTCAGCGGTAATATCCTCATCACAGTCGGCCGGTATCCGGAATATGAATATGGCGACTGGATCAAAATTTCAGGCCTAATCGAGGAGCCATTTGTATCTGAAGAATTCTCGTACAAAGACTATCTTTCGCGATTTGATACTTATGCTGTAATGCGCTTCCCGAAGGTTGAAAAAGTTGCGGCCGACCAGGGAAGCCCGATCAAAGCCTCCCTGCTCGCGGTCAAACACAAATTTCAGGATGTTTTGTCCAAAGTCCTGCCCGAGCCGCACAGTGCCTTGGTCTTGGGTCTCATTCTGGGCCTGAAGCGCGCCTTACCCGAAGATTTAAAGCAAGCTTTGATCATCGCCGGCGTTTCGCATATCGTGGTTATCTCCGGCTACAATATTTCCATCATTACCCGCAGTATTCTCAAATCCCGTTTTTTGGTTGGAAGAAAAATCGCGTTCGCCCTTTCGGTTCTCGTGGTTTTGGCATTCGTCATCATGACCGGCGCCGAAGCGTCCGTCATTCGTGCGGCAGTTATGGGTCTGCTTTTGGTTTTTGCTATGAATATCGGCCGGCTTTATCAGGCCAGGAACGCCTTGGTGTTTGCCGCAACACTGATGATCGCGCAGAATCCCAAAATTCTGGGTTTTGACATCGGCTTTCAGCTCTCCTTCACCGCCACCTTGGGACTCATCTATGCCGCGCCAATCTTTGAGAAGTGGTTTGAAAAATTGCCGAACATCTTGGCGTTCCGGACGAATTTGGCATCCACCCTGGCGGCCCTGCTTTTTGCTTTGCCGCTGTTGATTTACTATTTTGACCGGATTTCCATGGTTGCCATTCCGGCCAATGTCCTCGTTCTGTGGGTCATCCCGTACGCCATGTTTTTTGGATTTCTTACCGGTCTACTCGGGATAATTTATTTGCCGTTGGCTCATATTTCAGGCGCCCTGGCTTGGGTGCTGCTCGAATATCTTATCCGATTAGTCGGATTGTTCGCCAAGCTGCCCCTGGCTTCAATCGCGACAACGATCAATGTGCCCGCGGTGTTTGGTTATTATTTGCTGCTGGCATTCGGTATCTGGTTTTACCGCAACAAGAAGAAGTTTTATTACGAGCTTGAGTATATCAAACAAAAAATATAGCAAATTTTGGTATGTCGTCAGCGTGTTGCTTCTGGCCAACGCGGTGGTTTGGGTACAGGAACTTCAGACCGGACAGCGCCCCTATGGCCAGCTTTATTTTTTTGACGTCGGCCAAGGCGACGCGATATATTATCGTACGGCAGAAGGCAATGATGTTTTGATTGACGGCGGGCCGGGCGATGCTGTCCTTTCGCGCCTTGGCTCCGTGATGCCGTTTACCGACCGAACACTCGAATTGGTCATTCTTACCTGGTAGGTCGCGGATCACGTCGCGGGACTGGTGGAAGTCATAAAAAGGCTTGAGGTCAAAAAAGTCATGCTGCCGGATATCGCGTATGAAACCGCGACCTACCAGGCTTTTCTCACCCTTTTGGATTCAAAACATATTGACGTTGTAAGACCGGCAGCGGGAAGCCGAATTTTTTTGGATGGAGAAACAACATTTGACATTCTCTATCCGGTAATAGCGCGCTTTCCGTCAATTCCTCCCGATATCAATGATGTCTCGATTGTCGGCCGGTTGTCGTTTGGGAAAATAAACGCGCTTTTGGCCGGCGATGCCGGAAAGGATATTGAAAACCTGCTTTTGGCGCTTGAACTTCCGCTTGAATCCGAAATATTAAAGATCGGCCACCACGGTTCGCGCCACTCCACCCTTGAAGCCTTTGTCCAAGCGGTTCACCCTGACTACAGCGTGATTTCGGTTGGAAAAAACAGTTACGGGCACCCGCACGAAGAGGTTTTGGGAACCCTGAAAAAATTCGACACGGAAGTTTTGCGCACGGATGAACGCGGAGACGTTGTGTTTCGGCTTTATTCTGACCGGATTGTCTTGCCTCCCTGATAAAAGTGTGCAATAATATATCGCATGAGATACTTGCTGACAATAATATCCGTGGCCGTGGTCGGAGTTTTGACTTGGGTGCTGTTTTTTTCCGGTTTGATTTTTAACAAGGAAACGCCGCCTGCAAACAATCAAAATGTCAATGGAACATTAACTTCAAATAATGCGGTATTAGAAACTTCGATGGGCAATATAAAAATCGCGCTTGATCCCCAAGCCGCCCTCAAAACGGCGGCGAATTTTGAAAAGCTGGTAGGAGATGGTTTTTATAACGGACTGATTTTTCATCGCGTCATCCCGGGTTTTGTCATCCAGGGCGGCGACCCGGTCGGGAATGGGACAGGTGGACCGGGATATACCGTGTCGGCAGAGATCAAGTTACTCCATAAACGCGGATCAATAGCCATGGCCCGGCTTCCTGATCAAGTAAATCCGGCACGCGAATCATCCGGCAGTCAATTTTATATCGCCCTTGCCGACCTCCCTGATCTGGATGGCCAATACACGGTCTTCGGGCAAGTTACTGAAGGTATGGAGGTGGTGGATAAAATTGCTAGCGTACAAACTGATTCATCCGATAAGCCTTTGACCCCGGTTACAATTAATAAAGCGTATTTAGAATAAAATGGCGAAGCATCCGCGAGCGGAATTAACTTTTTTGATGGTAAAACCCGACGGCGTGAGGAGGGGGCTCACCGGCGAGATTATCCGGCGTGTGGAGCAATCCGGTCTTAAAATTATTGGGCTCAAGATGATCAAGCCCAGCTATAAACAAGTAGATGATCATTATCCGAAAGACAAGGGGTGGATTAGACGTTTGGGTGAGAAAACTTTGGTGACTTACGAAAAATACGGCTTTGACGCGGTCAAAGAGCTGGGCACAAAGGATCCGGCAAAAATCGGACCAATGGTTCGCAAGTGGCTGTTAAATTTTATGACTTCCGCGCCGGTGGTGGCCATGGCCATAAAGGGAGTGCACGCAGTGGCAATGGTTCGGAAATTGGCCGGTAATACGATGCCGTCGGAAGCTCCTCTGGGCACAATTCGCGGGGATTTCTCCGTGGATTCCGCCGCGGCCGCGAATCGCGAAAAGCGCGCCGTCTACAATCTGGTCCATGCGTCCGAAACCGAAAACGAAGCGCGGCATGAAATCAAGCACTGGTTCGGCAAAGAAGCGGTGCACGATTACTCTCGCACCGACGATTCGGTGTTTGAGTAAAACAAGCCTAAAATAAGCCAAATTTCAACGGCTGAAACCCTTGAGCCGTTGAAATTATATGATTTATTTTTTTATAAATCGAAATTCCGGCAGGATACCGGACAACCAGCCTTTTTGGTGTTTGTTGAGATAACTTTTGATTTTTCCCCGGGCGTTGGAGGTTTTGACGAACCGCAGCCAGTCGCGGGACACGCGCGTTTCTTTTCCAATGATTATTTCCACGACGTCGCCATTGTCTAATTCGTCGGAAAGTTTTGCCATTTTGCCGTTGATTTTTGCCCCCGTCGCGCGGAGTCCCAGATCGGAATGGACAAAGAACGCGAAATCCAGGGGAGTGGCTCTTTCCGGCAGATCCTTCACATCCCCTTTCGGAGTAAAGATAAAGATGCGGTTTTTGAAGAAATCAATTTTCAGCGATTCAAAAAATTCCTGGCTGGACGTCCCGGTTTCCTTGTGCCAGTCCCGCAGTTGGTTTACCCATTCGAGCTGTTTTGGTGAAACTCTGAACCCCTCTTTGGGTTTGCCTTTTTCGGCATAAGCCCAGTGCGCCGCGATCCCGTATTCGGCCTCGCGGTGCATTTCCCGGGTTTTTATCTGAATTTCGAGAACTCTTTTTTCCGGCCCGAACACAGTAGTGTGAATACTGCGGTAGCCGTTGGGTTTGGAAAAAGCTATGTAATCCTTGATGCGCCCGGGCAGCGGCAGATATTTGGAGTGCAGTACCCCGAGACTCGCGTAACAATCCTCCAGATTTTTGACGATGATACGAAGCGCGACCAAATCATAAATTTTGGAAATATCCCAGTCATATTTGGGGCGCAGGAGTTTGTGGTAGAGGCTGTATAAATGTTTCGTCCGCCCGCTGATGTCATCGATCTTGATCCCCGCGGTTTTTAAGTCTTTCAAAATAATATCTCTGACCCGTTCGACATAAGACTTCATCTCTTCGTATTTGTCTTTGATCAATTGCATCAGCCGTCCGTAATCCTGGGGATACACGAACGGAAAGGCCAAATCCTCAAGCTGGCCTTTTAGTTCTCCCATTCCGAGCCGATCGGCAATCGGCGCGTAAACTTCCAAGCTTTCCCTGGCGATTCTTTCCTGCTTTTCTTTTGGCAAGTACTCCAAAGTCATCAAATTGTGTCGCCGATCGGCAAGTTTAATTAGTACGACGCGGATGTCAGCCGCCATGGCCAAAAACATTTTCATCAGCGTCTCAATATACATTTCGTCATGCTGGTCGCGAAGCTTGATTTTTCCCAATTTGGTTATGCCGGATACGAGAAATTCTACCTGGCCGCCGAAATTTTTGCGGATATCGGCTAAGGTTTTTGCCGTGTCCTCCGGAATATCATGCAACAGGCCGGCCACGACCGTATTCATATCCATATGCAGATGGTTTCCCAGATAATCGGCAACGGCCAGCGCGTGGGTAGTATACGGATCGCCGGATTTGCGAACCTGCCCGCTGTGCGCGCTTTCAGCGAATTTATAGGCGCGTTCAAAAGTCTTCAGCTGGTTAATGTCGTAATGCGCGGCGAGATGTTTATAGACAGTTTGATAATCCATGAAATTAGCAGTTAGATAGCCAGTAGTAAGTAGTAAGTGATATTATATTAGTAAATATTACTAATTTTGACTAGCTCTATGCCCGAATTACCAGAAGTAGAAACTATCAGAAGAGGATTGCGGCGCACGATCGTTGGTAAAAAAATTGCCCGGGTCGAGGTGCGGCTGTCAAAGATGATCGCCTTCGGTCCGGATACAGTAAGCAATATCCGAAAAACCAGCCAGGCCAGAGCCTTGGAATTTGTAGAAATTCTTAAAGGCCAGAGGATCATCGACATCCGCAGGCGCGCGAAGGTGCTGATGATTTGCCTTTCCCGCGGCTACACACTGCTGGTGCATCTGAAGATGACCGGCCAGCTCATTTTCGCGAAGGCGGGTGAACGCAAAAGCATCAAGGCTTTCAACACCGAACAATCTCCCCGGTTCACGTTGCCCGGAAAGCACACGCACGTGATTGTCGGTTTTGCCGGCGGTTCGATGCTGTATTTCAATGATTTGCGGCAGTTCGGCTATCTGCGTCTCGTGGCGAACCATGATATGGATCGCGTGAAGGAATTGTCGGCATTCGGGCCCGAGCCGTTTGCCAAGGATTTTAACTTCGATTATTTTACCGGTCAGATGCGTCGCCGGCCGAATTTGTCGATCAAACAATTTATTACCATCCCCGCTGTCGTGGCGGGAGTGGGCAATATCTACTCGGACGAGATTTTGTACTGCGCGAAGGTTCGGCCGGAAAGAAAGGCCGGCAGTTTAAAACCGGCGGAAAAGAAGGAGCTATTTAAATGTGTCCCCCGAATCCTCAAAGAAGGGGTTGTGTATCATGGATCATCAGTTGGGGACTATTTCAAAGTGGATGGATCGGAAGGGACCTACGGCAAGCGGCACCGGGTCTACGGGCGAAAAGGATTGCCCTGCCGGAAATGTGGTACGATGATAACAAGTGTTAAACTGGGTGGTCGGACGAGTTCTTACTGCCCAAAATGTCAAAGATAGTATGACCCCCGAACGATGGGAAACAATTAAAGAGAGTGTGAAAAAGCAGTTTACTGTCATTGAACAGGGTAATGAGGATTTGATCGTGGAAACGGCTGATGGGCAGATCAAGCAGGGGACGGCGGAATTTGTGGTGTTTGAGAGCCCCTTAGGCCGGACCAAGCTGCAGTTTCAGAAAAAACCAAAGATGGAAGAGAAAAAATATTTTTACAGTAAGCGCGAAGGGGATGCCGCGCGCGTGGAATACAAATTTTCCGAGAAAGAGACGGTCTTTACATTCAAGGCGTATAAATGGGACGATATAGAAGACGAGTGGAGGGAAATAGACCCGAAAACGTTTGAATAATTTTCAATGATGTCTCCTTTGGCAAAATCCATCTACAAAACCCTCGCCTTTTATGATGCGCAGGATTTTCCGCTCACTTTGCTGGAGATCGATGATTATCTGGTTAAAGAGGCTGGACTTGAGGCCAGCGCCCTGTCCGCGATTAAAAAAGTATTGACCGCAGAACTGGCAGACGTTGTCGCTTGCAAAAACGGCTTATATTTTTTGGCCGGTAGGGAAGAACTTATTGAAAAACGCCGGAACAATTATCGAACATCCCTCAAGCGGTTTATTAAAATCCGGCGTTATCTCAAACCCCTGCGGCATTTTCCGTATATCCGAGCCGTCGCCGTTTCCGGATCTCAAGCGCTCTCTAATGGTGGCCGGGGATCAGACATCGACCTGTTTATTCTCACTTCCAAAGACAGGATTTGGTTGGCGCGCGTGATGGTTTCTGTTTATTTTCACCTCCTTGCGAAGCGCCGCCACGGCAGGCATATCGCGAACCGATTTTGTCTGAATCATTATTTGGTCGAAGGTGTTCCCATCGACCAAGACCAAAATTTATATACCGCCCTGGAATACGCCAACCTTTTGCCGATCTTGGGGGAGAAGTTTTGGCGGAACTTCTGGGCGATGAATGGATGGATCAGGGAGCTTTTAGACAATCCGGTTTTTCAAAAACATAATCTTTTTCCCGCGTTTGCGTCCAGTCGTTGGAAAAAACTTTTTGAAAGAGTTTTGGATTTTACCCTCGCTTCCGGTTTGAACAGACTCCTGGGCTGGTATCAAAAGCAAAGGATTAAACGGCTGGAACATATTTTGGTATCCGACCAAGAACTGTCTTTTCATCCCGGCTCCCGAGGCCAGGAAATTTTGGGTAAATACCGAACTAAAACAGAGGCAATTCATTAACTTGACAGGTTTGGATTTTCGTCTATAATATGGATGAAGTGAGGAGGGAAAAGCACTTTTGGAGAAGGTGTTTTTTTAACCAGATAATAATTAAGTGTTTTCACATATTTATGAAGATTAAACCATTGGGCGATCGGGTTTTGGTAAAACCCCTGACCTCGGAAGAGGTCACGCATTCCGGGATCGTCTTGCCGGAAAGCGCGGAAAAAGAGCAGAAAGAAGAAGGCGAAATCGTGGCCGTGGGCAATGGCCCCAAGATCGGCAAATTAAAGCTGAAAGTCGGCCAGAGCGTGGTTTTTGGAAAATACAGCGGGGACGAGATCGAAATAGACAAAATTCAGTATAAATTTTTAAAAGACGAGGACATCCTCGGCATTGTTGAGAAATAAGGTTAGAAAGGAGCTAATGAATTATGGCGAAGGATATTAGATATAGTTTTGAAGCGAGGGACGCGATAAAAAGCGGGGTGGACAAAATTGCCACAGCCGTGAAGGTCACGCTTGGCCCAAAGGGGCGGTCAGTGGTGATTGACCGGAGTTTTGGTTCGCCGACCATCACGGATGACGGCGTTACGGTCGCGAAGGAGGTGGAATTGAAAGACAAATTTGAAAATGTGGGGGCGTCTCTGATTCAAGAGGTGGCCAACAAAACCAACGAGCAGGCGGGGGACGGCACAACCACGGCGACGGTTCTGGCCCAGGAAATGATCGAGGAAGGTATGCGAATGCTCAAAGATGAAGACCTGAAGCATAATCCGGTCAGATTAAGGCACGCCATTTCCCAGGCGGTCAAAGACGTGGTTGAGGCCTTGAAGCGCATGAAAAAAGACATCAAAACCCAGAGTGAGATTGCCCAGGTCGCGACGATTGCTTCGCTTGACCCGGAGGTCGGTTTGCTTATTTCCGAGGCGATGAAAGAGGTCGGCAATGACGGGGTGATTACGATCGAAGAGGGACAGACCATCGGCTTGGAGAAAGAAGTCGTCAAAGGGATGCGGTTTGACAAGGGTTATGTTTCCCCTTATATGATCACCAATGCCGAGCGGATGGAAGCGGTCTGGGAGGATCCGGCGATTTTGGTAACGGATCAAAAAGTTTCCGCGGTTTCTGACATTTTGCCGCTGCTGGAGAGTTTGGCCCAGTCCGGGAAAAAGGATTTGGTAGTGATTGCTGATGAAATCGAGGGAGAGGCCTTGGCGACTTTTATCGTCAATAAAATTCGTGGCACGTTTAGCGTCTTGGCGGTCAAGGCGCCGGGGTTTGGCGATCGAAGGAAGGAACTTTTGCAGGATATCGCGGTTTTAACTGGCGGCCAGGTAGTGTCGGAAGAGCTTGGACTCAAACTCATAAGCGCCAAAGCGGAGCATTTGGGCCGGGCGCGCAAGGTGATCGCGACCAAAGAACATACGACCATCGTGCAGGGCGCCGGAGACAAGCAGAAAATCACGGACCGTATCGCCCAGATCAAAAAGGAACTGGAAGTTTCGAGCTCGGAATATGACAAGGAAAAGCTGCAGGAGCGGTTGGCGAAGCTCGCTGGCGGAGTTGGAGTGATCAAGGTCGGCGCGCCCACCGAGACGGAGATGAAAAACCGCAAATTTAAAATTGAAGACGCGCTCAATGCGACCCGCGCCGCGGTCGCCGAAGGGATTATCCCCGGGGGCGGATCGGCGCTCGTGAAGGCAGTCAAAGTTTTGGATGAGAAAATTGAGAATCTCGAGAACGAGGAAAAAGCCGCTTACGAAATCGTCAGGACGGCAATCATCGCTCCGATGCGCGTGATGTTCGCTAACGCGGGAATTGAGAACGCGGACAAGCTCATCGAGCGGGTCAAAGAAGACAGCGGCAGCCGCGGGTTTGACCTCTCCGAAGTTTTTTCCGGCAAGCAGGATTTGGTTGATATGTTTGCCGCGGGCATCATTGACCCTTTGAAAGTTACCAGACTCGCGCTGGAGAACGCGGCCTCGATTGCCGGAACACTGCTGACCACCGAAGCGGTGATTGTCGATTTGCCGGAGGAGAAGAAGGAAGGCGGGCCCGGAGGCGGCGGGATGCCAATGGACTACTAGATTCTTTGGAGGGAAAAACCCGAGAAGGGTTTTTCCCTTCCAACGTCCGCCTATGGCGGACTGCCTCCCTTTTCCAGGGAGACCTCGCCCAGGGAAACCCTGGGCTTCGGTTTTGTTTAAGAGCTGATTGTGATACATTTATTAGTATGAAGAAATTATTTACCTCCGAATCCGTGACTGAAGGGCACCCGGACAAGATCTGCGACCAGATCTCGGATGCGATTCTTGATACCATTCTCAAAGACGACCCGCGCGGCCGGGTTGCGGTTGAGGCGATGGTAACCAATGGGGTCTGCGTGGTGGCCGGCGAAATCACCACCAAGACGTACGTGGATATTCCACGAGTCGTGCGCTCCGTGATAAAGGACATTGGCTACACTGATGCCGAGTACGGTTTTCAGTGGGAAACATCCGGCGTAATGGTTGCGATTCAGGAACAGTCCGGCGATATCGCCCGGGGAGTTGATTCGTATGTCAAAGGCAAGGGGGGCGAGATCGTCAAAGAAGATCTTACCAAACTTGGCGCCGGGGATCAGGGGTTGATGTTTGGGTACGCCACCGCGGAAACCCCGGAGTATATGCCTCTGCCTATTGTCCTGGCCCATAAGCTTACCCAGAAGCTTGCGCAGGTGAGGAAATCCGGGGCAGTCAGGGGCCTGCGGCCGGATGGCAAGTCGCAAGTGACCGTGGAGTATAACGGCGATAAACCAAAAAGGGTCCATACGGTCTTGATTGCGGCCCAGCACGATGCGGAAATTGACTCGGCGAAATTGGAAAGCGAGCTCATCAAACACGTTATTAAGAAAGTTATCCCTAAAAAGTTTTTGGATAAAAAGACACGAATCTTGGTCAATTCCACCGGCCGGTTTGTGAAAGGCGGGCCGCAGGCCGATACGGGACTGACGGGCCGGAAAATTATTGTTGATACGTACGGCGGGATGGGCCGACACGGCGGCGGATGTTTTTCCGGCAAGGACCCTTCCAAAGTCGATCGGTCCGGGTCGTATATGGCGCGTTACGTGGCAAAAAATTTGGTGGCCGCGGGAATCGCGAAAAAATTAGAAGTGCAGATCGCCTACGCCATCGGTATTCCCGAGCCGCTCTCGGTAAGGGTAGACACGTTCAGCACGGGCCGGATTGCCGAAGACGCGATCGTTGCGATCATCAACAAGGTTTTTGATCTGCGCCCCGGCATGATTATCAAGAATTTGAATCTGCGCCGACCGATTTATCGAGCATGCGCGGCCTACGGACATTTTGGCAGAAACGATCTAAAACTGCCTTGGGAGCGTCTCGACAAGGTCAAAGAAATCAAGAAATTAGCCAGACTGCGCTAGATAAAATGGCTTATGTTAGCCAAAATAAACACCTCAACCGATGGTTGAGGTGTTTTGCTATTGACATGGGCCGGGGAATTTGCTACCATATACTGTTTAAACAAAAATAGCTTTTTTAAATCTAAATATTGCATTTGGCGGAAAGTATTTTTACAGGAGATACTTGCCGCCATGACAAAGGCCCGCAGCAAAATATGGATTGCTCTTTACAATACATCTCCTGCGGGTCTTTGTTATGACCGAGCCATTTGCGAGGTCATCCTGAGCGAAGTCGAAGGATCTCTTTCTGGGAACAATACTAGGTATTAATGACCAGGAGAATTAATACCATTAGCCTGTGAGTCATAATACCTAGTTCTGTTTCCGGAAATACGAATCCAAACTGCAGGAGGACATCAATGCGCAAGCAGAGACAACGGAAGAAAAAGAGGTTCGGCAGCTATTACCACGAGGGCGGTCTGCGCCGGTGGTTGAAGACCCAGCGCGCGTTGCGGCGGCCGTGAGGTTTCATCCAGGCGGGATGGGTTATATAATCAAAATATAGACCCCCATCCCGCCCCAACTCCCAAGTTTGCAAAGCAATTTGCGGATTTAGGAGTTTGAGCAAGAAGTTCTTATAAATTTCAAAAGAGGATTTCATACGGCAAGCGAGGTGGTAGTCCGCCTGAGGCGGATCACTACCTGGCAAGCAGGCGGGGTGGATTCATAGGCAGTTTATAGATCCTCATCCCGCATTCCAAAAATTTCTCACAAGGAGGACGATTATGTCTATGTTTAGGTGGTTCTTTGCCAAGTTTCAGACCACGGTATGTCTTTTGGTTGTTTACTTGGCGGTCGCCGCAGTTTTGCGGCATGGCGTATTCCAGGATGGTGTATGGGGCGAGCTGGACACGCTACTGCTGACCGGCTTGATTGCCGGTCTCCTCATCGACGCGGGTCGACATTGGCGGAGCAGGCGCCATCGCCTCTACCACAACAAATGTGATTAAGATCCCAGGCCCAGGGGTCTTGCCATCTCGCGAGGGAAGCTATCGGTTTGCGTTTGACCAATAGCTTCCCTCCTCTCAAGCTGTCAATGATCGAGTGATCTCAACTTTATTGTTGAGGCTACTTATATACTCGTTTTCCGCCTCTTCGGCGGGATTCTCCTGTACGAGCCATCATTGGCAGCTTGAGGGGAAAATTTTGAAAAGGAAGGGGGAGTATGATGAAATCATGAAAGAGGTTTTGAGGATTGGTTGTTTACACCCGGCGGAATGTACGTGGCCTGTATTGCCCTGACTTATATCGCCACGGATAATGTGTTTGCGACCTTTGCCGTAGTGACCGGTTTTGGATCCGTTCATTGGGCGATTCGACAAAGGTGATTTTAAAAGGCTGTCGCTTGCGAGCGATGGCCTTTTTCTTTTGACTTTTAATGCGATTTCGGTATAATGTAATCATGAACCCCGTTAGAAATTTTCATTTCTGACGCGGGCGCAAAAAGTCTATCATTAACCAGCCAAAAGGATTTCTAACGGGGTGAATAAAATCGCCGTGAAAAATAAGATTATGAATATAGAGGCGGAGATCAGCCTTTTAAAGAAAGCTGTTACGAGCAAGCCGGATTTTGACATTGACGAAGCTAATTGGAACAAGACAAAATCAGTTGTCAAAAAGACAAGAGCCAAGATCTACAAGAAGGCCTATGGCTAAACCAGCGGTCCTTTTGGACACGAGCATTTTTATCACCGCTCTGCTATCAACAAAGGGCGGATCTTTTTATATCTTGAACACTTTTAGGGACAGAGTAGATTTTCAGACTAGCGAATATGTGTTCGCGGAAATAGACGAAGTTTTAAAACACAAGTTTTTTGGCAGGATTGATATGCGCACCAAGCTGTTTCTTATTCTCGGCACTACAAATGTAGCGGTGTTGCCTAATCGGCCGAAGCGCGAAGTTATGCAATTGAAGAAGTATATCTCCGAAAAGGATGCGCCGATTCTGGCATCAGCCCTAAAGGAAAGCGACTATTTGCTTACTTTGGATAATGAGTTTTTCAATGATAAGATAATGCGACTGGCGTCAAACAAGCGCCTAAGCATACTCAAGCCAAAAGATTTTATCGAAATTTTTGGAAAATAATTTTTTGACTTTTTATCCGGTTTCGGTATACTTTAATAATTGATAATCTTTAATCAATAATCGATACAATGGGAGTTCCGAAAAAACGCAAAACTAAGAGTTCCACCGGTCAGCGCCGGTCTCATCATTTTCTGACTAAAATTCAGCTGGCCCGTTGCAAGAACTGCGCCGCGCCCGTGATGCCGCACGAAGTTTGCAAAGTATGCGGCTTTTATCGCGGAAAACAGGTGATAGCAGTCGAATCGTCAAAGGTAAAGGCAACTAAGTAGGGTTCTTATTATTGCGACCATGGCCAACAGGCATTTATCACGAACTGTCGCAATGCAGGCTTTGTACGAGTGGGATTTTCACGGGAGAAAAGAGGACCTGCAAAAGATAGTCGAGCGCGACATTGAAAATTTCGCGCTCGGTCTGGACGCCCCGAAATTTATTCACGAGCTGGTTAATGGAGTGAAAGAGCATCAGGCGGAGATAGATAAAATCATCGAAAAGACCGCGCCCGAGTGGCCGATCGAGCAAATCACGATTACGGACCGCAATATTTTGCGGATCGGAATTTTGGAACTGAAATATTCCAAGGAGGTACCACCGAAGGTCGCGATCAACGAGGCGGTGGAGCTGGGAAAAACTTTTGGCGGGGAATCTTCGGGAAAATTCATCAACGGAGTCTTGGGGACTTTATACCGCGAAATGGCCGAAACCAAATAATTTTATGTCTAAAATTTTAATTGTTGACGACGATAATTATCTGCGGGGCGTTTACGCGTCGGTTTTTAAAGAGGCGGGTTTCGCGGTTATCGATGGCAAAGATGGGGTGGAAGGATTGGCTTTGGCGAAACAGTACAAGCCAGACGTAATTTTCACCGGGATCATGATGCCCAATATGACTGGGTTTGAGATGATGCAGCGCCTCAAAGAGGATCCCAATACAGCAGCGATTCCGGTGATGATTTCTTCTCACTTAGGCAGAGAGGCAGACCATGTTGAGGCGGAAAAACTTGGAGCCAAGGCCTTTGTCGTCAGAGGGTTGGTTTCTCCCCGGCAAGTCGTTACTTTGGTGCTCAAACTTCTGGATACTAAAGTTTTTGAGGAGACGTTTCAAGTGGTGGTAGATCCAGAGCAACTGGACGCGCCAAAGCTTCAGAAATATTTGCATGTTCCCAGCCGTCCCCTGGTTTTTGAGCTAACGCCCGGTTTAAGCGGAGAGTCAGGAGGTTTTATTGCCCGGTTCGTTCATGATGCGGGAGGCGCTAGTAAAAAAGAGAAGGACCAGGAAGGGCGATCATGATGAACTTGTCGACATCCCGAAATGATGTTCAATCCCAACCGTACTAATTATACGGTTAGAGCCATTGTCATTTTGACCCTGACTTTTGTTTGGGTATTTTTTGTTTCGAAGCACGCGTCGGCCGTCACAGCCGATCATTTGGTGATATCCCAGGTGCAGATTACGGGCGGAGCGGGCAAGGCGACTAATGATTTTGTCGAATTTTATAATCCAACTGGCGGGGATGTTGACCTCAAGGGCGCTCGACTGGTGAAGAGAACCAAAACCGGCACGGCCGATACTTTATTGAAGTCATGGACCGAAACTGCCATTGTAAAATCGCGCGGGTATTACCTCTGGGCAAATTCGGATTTTGCCGGCATTCCGACAGGCCCGGATATTTCCACCACAGGCAGTATTGCCAATGACAACGGGATAGCGCTTCGCGCCGGACCAAACGATGCTGGAACCATTATTGACAGCGTTGCGTGGGGGCAAGCGGTGAATATTTTTGTCGAAGGAACGGTTTTTGCTGGCAATCCCGAAGCTGGCCAAAGCCTGGAACGAAGGCCGGGAGGCGAGGGCATTGGAAACGGCGAGGACAGCAATAATAATTCTCTGGATTTTTTCCTGCAGACCCTTTCGCATCCGCGCAATTCCGGAATAGTTTTGCAAATTCCATCCGAGCAGGATCAGGAGATTCCGGAAGAAGATGGCACGGTTGAATTGCCCCAAGCCCCGCCTCCCGGTTCTTCTTTGGGCGCTGATCCGGAATTGACCGAGATCATGCCAAATCCCGAAGGCCAAGATTCAGGCTCGGAGTGGGTGGAATTCTACAATTCCAGCGCGGATTTGCTGAATTTATCCGGTTGGTATATTGATGATGCCGCAACTGCAAACAATAATGACCCGAGCAAGAGCGCTTTTCAGATCCCGGACGAAACTGTTATTGAGCCTGGAAAGTATTTGGCAGTTAACATTCCGAAAGGAAAGTTCGCCCTCAACAACAGCGGCGGGGACGCAGTCAAGGTTTTTGACAACGAGCGGCGCTTGCGACTGAAAGATCACTATAACGATTCGGCGCCAAGCGGACAAAGTTACGCCAAAGACGCTCAAGGCGAGTGGCGCTGGAGCGAAAATCCGACGCCGGGCACTGCGAACATTTTTTCCGTCCCGGCTGTGTATTCCAACACAATCGTAATATCCGAAGTGTTGCCTGATCCTTCAGGAGATGACGCCGAGGATGAGTTCATCGAACTATTTAATTTCGGCAGTGATGCCGTGGATCTTGTCGGCTGGACAGTAGCTGATTCAAGAAAACGCTACGCAATTGCCGAAGAAGATCTATTGGAAACGGAAATTGCGCCCCAAGGCTATTTCCTGATTTATCGGGAAACGAGCGGGATTGCCTTGAACAATACGGGCGAGGAAGAAGTCAGCTTGTACAATCCCGACGGCGTTTTGGTTTCAAATGTAAAGTTTGACGCGTCCCGGAAGCCCAATCAATCTTACAATTACGCGAGCGGCGGGGAATACCAGTGGAGTTTTGATCTGACTCCCGGGGCGGCAAATCAGATTGTTGCCGTGGCAGACGAGGACGAATTATTGACGCCTGAAAGCAATTTGCTGATCCGGAACATTTCGGAAGTAAAGAAATTACCTCTCGGTTCTTTAGTCAAAACGACTGGTATTGTTGCCGTTGCGCCCGGCCTGTTAGGGGAGCGGACGTTTTATCTTCAGGGAAGCGGAATTCGGGTCGTGCTGCCCGCGGCTTTCGGTCCGGTTCTGTCCGTTGGAATGAATTTGGAAATAGCCGGCAAGCTGGCGATGTTCCACAACGAGCTGGAATTGCGGGTTGCCGCCGCGGATGATGTGAAGATATCAGGCGATCAATCCGCGGTTGCGGCGCATCCTGTCCCAACCGGCCAGATCGGCGAGACTTTGGAGGGGTATCTGGTACGGATCGCGGGAACGGTGACAAGCAGTTCCGGCGACACATTTTTTCTTGATGACGGCAGCGGCCAAGTTCGCGTATATATCCGCGATTCGACCGGCATCGCGAAACCGTCCATGCGGAAAGGGGAGAATGTAACCGTGACCGGCATTGTCTCCCAGTATGATGAGAATTATCGAATCATGCCGCGAGTGCAGGCTGACATAGTCGTTAATGACGCGGGGGGTAATGAAGAGTTAGTCGCGGGAATTTCCGCTAATCAATCGGGGTCTTTGCCGCGCACCGGAATTGATCTTTGGCTTACCCTTGCGGTTTCTTTTGGAATTTGTTATACTATTTTAGTAGTTTTATTATTTAGCCAATTAGTAATTAATAAAGAAAGGATCAAATCAAAGTGAATAAAATGGAATTAGCCGAGGCGGTCGCCTCTAAAACCGGAATGGGAAAAGCCGATGCTGAAAAGGCCGTCAATGCCGTAGTGGATGTCATTACCGAACAACTTAAATCCGGCAATGAGGTCAGTCTCACCGGGTTTGGGAATTTTTCCGTTTCGCAACGAGCGGCTCGCACCGGGGTAAATCCGCAACACCCGACCGAAAAAATTCAGATTGCGGCGACCAAGGTTCCAAAGTTCAAGGCCGGCAAGGGTTTAAAAGACGCGGTGAGATCATAGCTTTATTCGGGATTTTTATACGATCAAAACCCCCGCGTTCGGGGGTTTTGTTCTATCGGGCTGTCGTATACCGGTAGCCCCGGTAGTAGTCCGCCTCGTCGGCGGGCACTACGGGGTAAATACGCCTGGTAACCAGCCTGACACTCTTAACGGAGAGTAGTATACCGGTAGTACACCTGGTTTGGGACCAGGTAGACCGGGTTCGATTCCCGGCTCTCCGACCAGAAAGTTTCAGGCCAGGGAGCAGGCATGTCCCGTACCAAAGCGCAGCTTTTGGTATGTGGATAGACTGGGTTCAATTCCCAGCAGCCCGATTGAAGAAGTGTTCGTGGAATGGGCGGGTATTGTATAATGGTAATACCTCAGCTTTCCAAGCTGATGCTGGGAGTTCGATTCTCCCTACCCGCTAATGTGCTTGCACTGCGAAGCTTGAGCGTAGCAGTGTGGATAATTTTTGGAGAATTAAAAATTAGCATTATTTGGCTTACTTGAGAGCCGTTTTTTATTTTTTTATCCACAGGACTTCGTACCTCAAACTTTACCGCTTTTACAATTGACAAGATTCTTAATAAATTTATATAATAAATCGATTACTTTTAGATTTGCGTAATTCCGATTTCCATTGTTTAATGCGTAACAGTTAAAACATCTGTTACGTCGACAATGATGCTTTGGAAGAACTCATAAAGAAACGAAACGCAAATCTAATAACTTTGAATTTGGGAAGCCTTTTTGTTAAGGTGTCTGTTGATTTGGCATTTTAGATCCAGGAAAGCTTGAAATTAACGCTTTTCTGGAGGTCGGTATCTAAAAAGGGTCAAGTCAGCGGACAAGCAATATAAAAAGGCGAAATGGAATAGTTTATCAATTAACAAAGGAAATAGAATTTGCGAGATTTGGAAGTTTGATTGTCTCAATTGAACAATTAAACCAAATTTTTTGCAAAGTAATACAAATGCATAAACCTAATAGATCTTTTGCGAAAAAGGTCTTTGCTGCGGGTTTAGCGGTTTCTACCGCCCTTTGGGCATCCGCCGGTTTGTTTGCCTTTGTGGCGCAAGCCGTGGAGGCCCATCCGGCCGGAACCCTGGTCCTCTCCGGAGGAACAGTTTGGCATGTTTCTGACGATGGCACTGGCCGTCATGGAATTGATTCTTTGGCGAAATTCCAATCCAATCGTTTTGATTTTGCCGATGTAGTTCCAGCCAACTCCGCTGATTTGGCGCTTCCCGACTCTGGCCTTCTGGGTTGGGGTTCTGGAGTGCTGTTCAACGACGGCGGCACAGTCTATCAAGTTTCCGGCGGGTCCAAACACGGATTCACTTCTGCCGCGAACTTCACTGGCAACGGCTTCAGCTTTGCCAATGTAGTCGCGGGAAGTCTTTCCGGGGTTCCGACGGGAGCGAACATTGCTGACACCACCGCTGCCCATCTGGAAGGAACTTTTGTCGTCTCGGGCGGAACTGTTTGGATGATCACTGCCACCGGACGCAAAGGCGTGCCTTCTCCGGGAGTTTTGTACTCCTATGGAGCGACGTTTGCTGACATTGTCTCGGCCAATTCTGCGGATTTGTCTCTGGCCAATGAAGGCAATGCCACTTTCCGAACCGGCGCGTTAGTTAACGACAGCGGAACAATCTGGGCCGTCACTGCCACGAGCAGACGCGGATTTCCGACTGGTTCCTGCTACACTGGCTTTGGGTTTAATTTCTCAACGCCAGTTGTTGGCAGTACCTCCGGCTTAACCTCTGGCGCGAACTACTGCGCCGAGACTACGACTACACCTCCAACGACTACGCCTCCAACCACCACCTCAACCGGCACCTTGAGCGTTTCTCTCGCTTCGGACACTCCGGCCGCTGGAATCGTGCTAAAGAGCTCATCCCGCGCGCCCTTCACCAAAGTCCAGCTTACCGCCTCCGGCGGTGATGTAATAGTTGATTCCTGGGTTGTGGAGCGCAAGGGTGTGGCCGCGGATAGTTCGTTCTCGAGCATTGACATTGTTAATTTGTCAACCAATGCCACGATTAACGAAACCGGCAAGACGTTCAACACGGAGCACACCGCGAACTTCACCGAAGACCTGACTATCACATCCGGTCAAACCAAGTATGTGATGCTCGCGGGTAATATTGCCGCTTCTCCGGGCGCGGGTGAACAGCCGATTTTGGCCCTCAAATCCATGACGCTCAAGGGCGGATCGTTGGCTGGTTCTTTTCCGATTTCCGGGAACGCGCAGACCATCAATACCACCATCACAATTGGTTCGGCCACTGTTCAGCGAGGCGCTTACACCAACTCTTCTTCGACCACGATTGAAGTGGGCAAGACTGCTTACGGCTTCTTCTCCTTCCAGGTCCAGGCCGGATCTGTGGAGGATGTGGGCTTTTCGCAGGTCAAAGTCTACCAGTCTGGCACCGCGAGTTTGAGCGCTGACTTGGCCAACATCAAACTCTACCGCGACGGCACATTCCTAGCGGACGGCGTTGCGAGCGGCAACTATGTCAACTTCAGCTTTGCCGAACAGCTTATTCCTAAAGGACAGACTTTCCAGTACCAGGTAAAAGCTGATGTTGTTTCCGGTTCTGACCGGACTGTGAAGCTGGCCATCTGGCGGGTTGGCGACGTCTATGTCGTGGGCAAGACCTATAGCGCCGGTATCACGCCGACTTATTCCGGCACCTCATCTGCCAATGGCACCAACGCCACGCTGGTTTTGACGGACAATCAATTCACGATTTCCGTCGGCACCTTCCGGATCGGTGCTTCCAACTCTGTCCCGGCGCAGAATATCTCGGTGGGTACCAACCAGACCTTGGGCGCCTTTGAATTTGAAGTCAAAGGCGAGCCAATGATTGTTACAGCCGTGACTCTCACCGTGGCCTCTTCCACAACCGGTGCGACGATTATTGAGGATGCTCTGCAGGCCGTTAAATTGGTTGACCCAAGCGGCAAAACTGTCGCAGGCCCGACCGATCTCACGACCGGGAGCGGAACCATCACTGTGCCGTGGACTGACACGTTCACTGTGCCGATCGGCCTTAGTCACTATAAAGTAGTGGGCAACCTGGCCACCAATGGCGGCTGGACAAGCAATAACACGATTACCGTGAGTCTCCAGACTCCGGCCTCGGCCATCACATCCAAAGGCGAAGTGACCGGACTCTCGGTTACGGAAACGCCGGCCTCTAACACTTCTGCCAACACGCAGACAGTCAAGGCCTCCACCCTGACTGTAACCAAGAACTCCACGCCAACAGCCAAGACCATTGTCGCCAACGCGACCAATGTGCTTTTGGGCAGCTGGCAGATGGACGCCACCAATTCGGGCGAGGACATCCGCATCACCTCCATCGCGGTGCGCGCTTCTACCACGGGCAAGCTCAATACCTTGACTTTGAAAAAAGTCAGCGCTCCGGGCGGCACGGTCCTTGCGACTATGTCCCCGGTCAACAGCAACCCGTCGGATAACGGAGCAAACTCCAATGACGCGGCGGCGACTTCCACCTTCGCGCTCTCTGATCCGATCGTGATAACCAAAGGCACGGCCATTCACATTGATCTTTACGGCAATGTGCCGTCCAACGTGAACGCGGGCGAAGTGGATTCGTATGGTCTGACTGATACAGCCTCGGCAAGCAATGCTTCAGTTGTGGCTTATGGGGTTTCCACTGGCAACCGCGCGACCGTCACGTTGACGTCCAGTGATGGCGCGGCTCTGACCATCGCGGCGGCGGGCACCATCACAGTTGATGAGGATGCCTCCTCGCCCAACAGCAGGCTTGTAACGTTCGGCTCCACCGGAGTCGAAGTTTCCACGCTTCGCTTGAAGGCGACGAATGAATCCATTGACATCACGGTGCTTAACACTCACGTTGACGATGGCTCTCTTACCGGCACAAACTCCGGCGATTACACGCAGGTCAAGAAGCTCTACCTCAAACTTGACGGAACCGTGATCGGCAACACCGACGGCTACTCGCTCGGCGCGGCCAGAACGACCCTCAACTTCGAGCGCGGAGCGCTGACCATTCCGGAAGGCGTTACCGGCAAGAAACTCGCCATTGTGGCCGATATCGTGAATATCGGCACCAACGAGCCGGGCGAAGGCAATGATGATATCCTTATCGGCTTGGGAGGAATTACTTCCCTCACGGCGACCGGGAATGGCTCGAACACCGCGGCTACCGAGACCTTCAATGATGGCACGGGTTCGGCAATCATTCTGCACCGGTCTGTCCCGCAAGTCGTCATCAAGACCCCGACGAACAAACTGGCTCCGTCCGCGTGGCTCCACCGCGCGGAGATTGCCGCTGTGGGCAACACCATTGGTCTCTATCGCTTGTCGTATGAGTTCACAACCTCAACCGGCATCGCGATCACCAGCGGTTTTGTGAAGCTGTCCACCTGCGGCGCTTGCGCAGGGGTTCCGGACGGGACGCAGCTCGCGAACACAGTCACTACGGCAACTTATCTGAAAGATGGTGTCGCTTCGTTCTCGTTCAGCCTGAACGGCACTGCCTTGGGCAAGAACTTCTTCCAGATTGGCGCCGGCGGAACAGCGGTGATTGACTTCTGGGCGACCTTTACCGACGACGCCACAGTCGATAACGAGAATGTCTCGACATCCCTGTTGGGTGACACGGCAACATCGTCCCCCAATGATTTGGCGGGCGCTCAAGCCGCTGGCTTCTCTTCGCTCCAGCAAGGCAACTTTGTCTGGTCTGATCTGCACTCCGACGACACCAATGGTTCCGGTCATACCACCAAGCAGTGGTACAACGGCTACTATGTGTCAGGGCTCGGCCCGACAACGACTTCGACTGCAGTCACGGTTCCCCAATCGTGATAGTCTTTCGGAGTCTGTCACTTAAGGAGAGTGTTTAGCTTGATCACCTAAGACACTCGCAACCCCCCACTTTTTCCAAAAAGTGGGGGGTTGTTTTTTGCGGTGATTTTGTTTAAAATAGCTGTATGTCTATTTTCGCCCGAAGAAAAGTGAAAATCGGAGCCAGCGTTGCCGGGGGTTTGATCTTGGTTTTTTTACTGCTTTTGTATTATCAAGGGCAGGGCTTCATTAAGATCTTTTCGACTGCGGAGGAGCGGGCGATGAAAAAAATTCTCACGATAGACCGGTCCAAATTCAGACCGGCCGAAGGCCTTGATCCGCAGGTGTTCGAGGAAGAAATCAAAAAATTGGAAGAGGAAAAGGCCAAAGTTCTATCAGACCCCGGCAACGCGCAGCTGTGGTTTGATTTCGGCTACACCAAGGAGTTTCTGAATGATCACCAAGGCGCGATTCTGGCCTGGGAGAAATCGTTCGCGCTGCAGCCGCTCAATTTCGTTACCGCCCAAAACCTCGGCAACACTTATCAATATTTTATCAAGGATTGGGAAAAGGCCGAATTTTACTACGGAAAGGTTTTGGAACTGCGGCCGGATCACCCGCAAGCCTATCAGGGGCTGATTGACCTGTACCGCTACAACTGGCCGGGCAGGAAGAGCCAGGTCGAACCGCTGCTTTTGGCGGCCATAAAAAATGACCCCGAGAATAAACTTCCATATAATATTTCTCTGGTTGAGTTTTTTGCTGACGAGAATGATGCTGCGAAAGCGAAAATTTATCTGGAAAATGTGCGGGAGTTGGATGAGTCACAGGTACCCGAACTCGTGGAAACGTATCCTATTCTCAAATAATCATTTTTAAACTTCTGTCATTCCGGACTTGATCCGGAATCCAGGATTTGCCTTATTTGTCTGGATTCCCGCCTTCGCGGGAATGACAAAGACGAATCTGCAATTGTTATGAAAACTTGGCTTATCAGAATTATTTACCTCGGAGCGGCTTTAGGTTTGGCCACGCCGCTTTTGATTGATAATAGTTTCTTTTTTCCGTTTATTTCGACGAAGGTCTTTTTTTTCCGCGCTGTCGTCGAAGCGATGCTTTTGGCTTATCTTTGGCTCAATCTGGTGAGCGCGGATTATCGGCCGAAAGTTAATTGGCTTGTGATTTTGACTGTCTTTTTTATTGTGATCGCCAGTATTTCTTCTTTCTTGGGCGGGAATTTTTACCAAAGTTTTTGGGGAGATGTGGAGCGGGGAGAGGGAATCATCCTGTGGCTTCATTTGCTCGCCCTGCTTGTTATTCTCACAAGCATTGTCAAGAGCGAGCGCGCGTGGGCCGTGTTATTGGAGACTTCCCTGGTTGTGGGAATGCTGATGGCACTATTTGGTTTCGGGCAGGCGTTTGGCCTGAAAGGACTTTTGGCCACTTCGGGCGCGCGCGTGGACGCCACTTTGGGCAATGCGGCTTTTTTTGGTACTTATCTTTTATTTCAGGTGATGTTCGCGCTTTATCTTTTTCACTTCCGCAACGCGCGAGGTTTAAAGATTTATTATTTGGTTTTGGCCGTTGTCTTTGCCATTTTGATTACGCTTACCCAGACGAGAGGCGCTTTGATCGGCCTCGTGGGAGGCCTTTTTGTGGCCGCCCCGCTTCTATATTGGATACATCGCGACAAAAAAGCGGTACGGACGGGAGTAATAGGGGGGATTGCGGTTATTGTGCTTGTGGCCGCTTTTTTATACTTTTCAAAAAATCAGCCATGGGTGCGGGAGAATGGAGTCTTGCGCAGGATGACTTCCATCTCTTTGCGGGAGAAAACCGCCCAAACCCGGCTTCTGGCCTGGAAGGCGGCGTGGACTGGCTGGCAGGACAAATTTTTTCTGGGCTGGGGAGTGGATAATTATGATGTTGTCTTCAACAAAAATTTCCCCTCGGTTTTTTATGAGGATGCGGGGTCAGTTGTCTGGTATGACCGGGCACACAACGTTATTGTTGACCGAGGAGCAACTACCGGGATTTTCGGCCTGCTGGTTTTTCTATCGTTATTTGTCTATCCGGGTTATTATTTCTTGCGAATGGCGCTTAAAGACAAAGAGCGTTCCTTTTACGGCATACTTTTTTTCTCTTTTCTCGCCGCCTACCTGATTCAGGATCTGTTTATTTTTGAAAGCATCGCGACTTATATTATTTTATTCTTTACTTTGGCATTCTGGGGCGCTTTATTTCTGCCGGTTTTCGAACGCGTCAATGTTATGTCCAGCCGCAGGGGCTGGATTTCGTTGTTTGCAATTTATCTTCTCGCTTTTGGCCCCATGCTCTATAAAGTCAATCTTTATCCGGCAAAAATAAATCGGGTGGCCGCCGATGCAGCACATTCCAATCCGCAGAAAGAAGATTTCTTTGTGATCGTTAATCGTTACAAGGCCGCGATTGAACCAAAAGAATACGGGCAGAGCGAATACCGTTTGCAGTTTATAGATTTTGTCGGCCAGCAAGTAGCCAATGTCGGCGAGGTCATTCCAAAGGCGCGAGAAGTCATTATTTACGCTGACGGCCAACTCGAGGAGCTTTTGAAAAGCGATCCGGACGACGCGAAAACATTTCTCCTGGCAATGAGGCATTACAATTACACGTACGCGATGGATTCCTCCTCCAAAATCGCGCGTCTCGAAAAGGCTCTTGGCTTTTTCCCTGAACTTGTCGAGCTTTCTCCGACAAGACCCCATATTTATCAGGAGGCAGGGTATTCGTATTCTTATCTCTATCGCGAATACAAAAAACTCGGTGACCAAACCAACATGGCAAGCTCGGCAACTCGGGCGGAAGAGATGTTTAAAAAAACCATTGAACTCTCTCCGCGGGTTCTTGATTCTTATGCGAATTTGATTGATCTTTATTTGACCGCGGGAAACGATGCTAAATTGGAAGAAACCTTGGCGGAAATGGCAAGGCGGCAAGTATCAATCCGCTCCGAAGAGTTTTTGACCCGCTTCATCGACAAAACGCAGACAAGCGGCTCATCGAAGTGGCGCGATTATTTTTTGCGTGAGTTAGCCGAGCTCCGCATCAGCCGGGGCGACGTGGACGGTTTGATCAATGTGGCCGTGTATTCCGCGAGCATTGGTAACCGGGCCCGTGCCATTGAAATAGGAGAGCTGATCAAGGGTTTTGGCGGCGATTATGTGAGACAGGCCGAGCTCTTCATTGAAAACGTGAACAAGGGCGCGTATGAGCAGCCGCAATAGATAAAAGCGATTAGCGATTAGCGATTAGCGATCTGTACACGTTTACGGTTTCGTTCAGCATCCCTAGGATGCTGAATTTTTGTACGGCTTGTCGGGCGTTTTGGCCAAGCTGTTTCGCGAGTTCAGGATTTTTGATGAGCGATTTTATCGCTTGAGCAATGGCTTTGGGATTTTTTGGGGGGACAAGAAGGCCATCTTGCCCATCGGTTATCATTTCCGGAATGCCGCCCATTCTCGTTGCGACAATCGGGAGGCCGGCGGCCATGGCTTCGAGGATAGAGTAAGGAAATCCCTCTTTCACGGAAGAGCAGACGTAAACATCGAAAGCCGGAAGGAATTTTGAGGCATCAGGAATTTCGTCGGTGGTCCCGCCGCGGCCGATGATGACTAATTCCGTATTAGGGTATTCCCTTTTGACCAAGGCGAACGCTTGCCGCAGAGTTGGTAAATCCTTGGTTGGGTAATCGTGGGCAATGGTGCCTATTATGAAAGAATTAAGTTGTAAGTTGTAAGTTGTAAGCAGGAAATTTCTGGTCGCTTCGCGAGATGCAAAGTTAATATTACCAATACCGTTGTGGATTGTGATCAGCTTTTGGGCCGGGCAGAGACTAGTTTGAATTGCCGCTTGCCGGTCAAATTCCGAGACGGTAATTATTTTTTTTCTAAAATAGCTCGCCATTTTTTCGGCCCAGAAATAAATTTTTTTGACAAACCAATTATGCGGCTCCAAAAAAGCAAACCCGTGTGCCGTGAAAATTACGTTTTTTATGCCCGCCAGCCGCGCCGCAATGCTACCGATGACCCCGGCCTTGCTACTGTTGAGATGAATAATGTCCGGTTTCAGATTAAGAGAGATTTTTTTCAGTTCCAGAATCGCCAGCAGATCGTTTAGCGGACGAATATCCCGGACGAGATTATTCGCGACCAATACGTCAATTCCGGCATTCTGCAGTTTTCCTTTCAAGGGTTGGGCATCCGTGCCAATCACGACAGTGATCTCATATGCGCCTTTCAGATTCGCCGCCAAATCAAAAACATAGCGTTGTGCTCCGCCCAACTCCCCTTGGGTAATGACGAACAGAAGCTTTGTATTCATGGCTTCTATTATAGCTACGGCCTTGACGGTTGTAAAAAGATTTGCTAGAATTGAATGTTGGAAATTAAAGGAGGAACTACTATGAAAACAGCGATCATGCCGCACGGTTTGCATGTTGAGGCCCATGGCTGGGAAGAGATAGTGTGGGGGATTCCGCCGGAGCGTTTGGGGAGAGCGACGAAAGCCATTCAGCTGGCGGTAGAAACCGACGCTTCGCTCGTGATTTTTGGCACGGGTGCGTCAAAGCGCGATGGTGTGTTTGAAGCCCAGTGCATGGTTAACCTCATGTGGGAGCGGTTTTCCAGACTGAAGGAGTTCCGGGTGTTCGATGACTACAACATCGATTCGCTCCGGTCGCTCCGGCAGATAATGCAAGAAATCAGCGTGGTTGAAACTCGCTCGACCAACACCGTCACCGAAATCCAGTATGGCTTTGAACGATGTGTTGAGCTGGGGATCGACCGGGTGATTCTCACGTCTTCACCGGGTCATCTCGGACGGTGTGAGCTGGCCGCGTTAAAAATCCGCGGCGAAGATTATCGGTTTAAGGATTTGCGGATTTCTGGAGAGGCCAGCGACGTGAATTTCTTTCAGAATCGGAGCGGTCAGATTGTCGAGGCCAATGTCACTGATACCGCGATCTTCGAACCTTCCCATCGGGGTGATGATCCCTTGCGGGACCTCCCCCCCGATTTGCAGCCGAACTGGTTATTTCCGAGGATTTTCCGGGTTACGGACAAACCCCAGTGTCTCGAGGAAATCGCCGGGGTGTTCCATTGCCACGACTCGTGAGGCCTGGTTGCCCGGTTTAACAGCAGGCGTCTTCCAAAAGGATAGGTGCCTGCTGTTTGTTTTTTCAAGAATTAATGAGCTCTAAAATTTTGTCGTGCAAAGTGCCGTTGGATGCTAAAATGTCTGGTTTAAAAATATCCCATTTTTCTCCGGTGGAAGTCGTGATTTTGCCGCCAGCCTTTTCTACGATCAAGGATGCGGCGGCCTCGTCCCAAGGCTTTAAACATGCATGTATGTAAACGTCGATCGTTCCTGATGCTAAAGAGACCAAATCAGAAACGGCGCTACCCATTATTTTGTTCTGTCTGACCTTTGGATGAAGCTTGCTTAACCACTCGGGTACAAAATGCCTTTTCCCCAAATCCCAGGGCCAGTCGCAGGCGATGACTGCTTCCCGCAGGTTTTGAGTATTTGACACATTTATAGTGATTCCATTTTTTGTCGCCCCTTCTTTGTCTTTTTCTGCGATGACAAGCTCGTCTGTCACTGGTTTGTAAATCACACTTGTTATAGGTTGACCATTCGCGATTTCCGCAATGGAGATGGCAAAATGAGGAACGCCATGTTTGAAATTTGTAGTTCCGTCCAGCGGGTCAATGATAAAAAGTTGTTTGGCTTTTCGAAGTTCGGAATAATCCTGATTAGTTTGGGCAGTTTCCTCGGTTAACAGTATCGCATGGGGATACTCGCTCAAAATCGCTTTTCTGATAAAAGCATCGGTTTCGGTATCGGCCTGTGTGGTGAAATCTACCCCAGACTTTTCAGTCACGGTATATTGCGGATTAGCAAAGTGTTTTTTCAGGATTTCGCCGGCTTCTTTTATTATTTTGGTCAGAAATTCTTGTGATTGACTCATATGGCTTATGTTTGTTAGAATAGCTTATTATTTATTATAAAGGATATTATTTATCATGGATATAGACAGTGTCAACCTCAAACTTAAGGAACACAGCCAGGCCGCGGCGCCGCATAACATCCCGATGTCGCGGCCGGGCAAGCGAATTGGCATAATCGGCAATGGGTATGTCGGCGGCACGATCGCGGGTTTTTACAGGCAAACTGGCGCTGACGTCAAGGTGTACGATAAGTATAAAGAAAGCGATCCCTTAGAGGAGGTTTTGGCCCAGGATTATATTTTTATTGCCGTGCCGACCAATCATGTGGAAGGCCAGGGCATGGATTTTTCGATGCTGGACGATGCGATGCAGAATGCCAGCCGGTCGCGGGCTCGCGCGATTATTATCAAATCAACGGTATTGCCTGGAACAACCGCGCGCTACCAGAAGCAGTATCCTAATATCAAGATTATTTTCAATCCGGAGTTTCTCACGGAATTGACGGCCTACACCGATTTTCAATATCCTGATCGGCAACTGGTGGGCTATACCGATGCCAGTTATGACATTGCCGCCGAGATCCAGGAACTTTTGCCGCTGGCCCCTTTTACCAGAATAATGCCTGCGGAAGCGGCCGAAATGGCCAAGTTCTTCGGCAACACCTGGTTTGCCGTTAAAGTTGTGTTTGCCAATCAGATGTATGATCTGTGTCAAACACTTGGCATTGATTACGAGACGGTTCGAGACGGCGTGGCGGCAGACCGGCGGATTGGCAGATCGCATCTGGATGTTCTTCATGGAGGCTATCGGGGTTACGGCGGCAAGTGTTTGCCCAAAGACACCAGGGCACTCATCGACTTTGCAGAAAGTTTGGGACTTGATCTAAAACTTTTGAAAATGGTGGAAGAATTAAATCGCGAACTGACCGGAGGGGTGGATCGATGAGTAAGGTTTTGGTAACCGGTGGCGCTGGATTTATCGGTTCACATTTGGTTGACCGGCTAGTGGATGATGGGCATGACGTCATCGTTTTGGATAATTTGAGTACTGGCAAGAGAGAGAATGTTAACAGGGGGGCGAAATTAATCGAATGTGATATCGGGGACTACGAGGCAATCAAAGCGCATTTTGATAAGATAGATGTGGTATTTCACACAGCGGCGCTGGCTCGCATCCAGCCGTCGATAAAAAACCCTTTGCCCTACAACCAGACTAACATCACCGGGACTCTAAATGTATTATGGGCCGCAAAAAATGCGGGTGTGAAAAAGGTGATTTATTCTGCTTCCTCTTCCGCCTACGGGGACCAAGAAAAATTTCCGCTTACCGAGGACATGATTCCCCGGCCAAAAACTCCTTACTCGATTCAGAAATTTGTAGGCGAGTTATATTGTCGGCTATTTTCCCAGTTGTATGGATTGCCCACAGTATGTTTGCGCTATTTTAATGTCTACGGGCCGCGACAGATTTTGGTCGGAGCGTATGCCGCGGTGATTGGAATTTTTTTGTGGCAAATCGCAAATGGCGAACCGATGACCGTGGTCGAAAACGGTAAGCAGATTAGGCGGGATTTCACCTACATATCTGATGTGGTGGAAGCGAACATCCTAGCTTGGCAAAGGGACGTAGGTGGAGGAGAAATTTTTAATATTGGCACTGGGAAAAATTACGCCATACACGAAGTCGCAGAGATGATTGGCGGTGAGATTGCGACCATTCCGGCCCGCCCGGGCGACGCTCTTATCACCTTGGCCGAAAACGCCAAGGTGAGGAAAATTTTGGGCTGGGAACCGAAAGTGTCTTTGGCAGAAGGCATAGCCAAGTTAAAGGCACTTTAATGTTAGTGCATGAACCTGAACAAACGAATTCTAATTTTCAGCATTGCTTATTATCCGATTGTTGGCGGAGCGGAACTGGCGGTTAGGAATATCACTGACCGTTTATTGTCTTGCGAATTTGACTTGATCTCGTGCCGGTTTAACAGGCATCAGCCGCGACAGGAAAAAATCGGGAACGTGAATGTTTATCGGGTAGGGTGGGGTAACCGGATTGGCAAGTATCTTTACCCGTTGTTTGCCTACCGTCTGGCAACGAAGCTTCATCGGCAAAAAGAATATCAAATCGTCTGGGCGATTATGGCGGCCTACGCTTCCGGCGCGGCGATGCTGTTTTTGCGCAAGTTTCCGAAAGTGAAATTTTTACTGACCTTGCAGGAGGGCGATCCGGTAGAACACATTCACGAGCGAGTAAGCTGGTTTCGCGGCGCTTGGCAGAAAGTTTTCAGGCGCGCGGACCATATCCAGGCGATCAGTAAATTTTTGGCTGATTGGGCGAAGCAAGAAGGGGCGACTTGTCCGGTCGAAGTCGTGCCGAATGGCGTTGATTTAAGAAAATACAATCCGAATTTACGAATTAATCCGAATGTTCCGAATAAGTCTGTAATAATTATTACCACTTCGCGCTTGGTGCATAAAAACGGGATTGATATTTTGATTAGAGCCGCCGCAATTTTGAAAACCCGAATTCCAAATTTCCAATTTCAAATTCGAATTTTGGGTTCCGGCGCCGACGAAGAGAAACTGAAAAGTTTGGCGAAGGAATTGGGCGTGTCTGACCGCGTCGAATTTCTGGGCCACATTGAACCGGACGTTTTACCGAAATATTATGCTGAAGCTGACATTTTTGTCCGTCCCTCCCGCTCCGAGGGACTGGGGAATTCTTTCCTGGAAGCCATGGCCGCCGGGCTGCCGATTATTGGGACGAGAGTGGGCGGAATCCCGGATTTTTTGAGCGAGGGCGAGACGGGGTTATTCTGCGAAGTAGACGATGCCGACGATTTGGCGGAAAAAATTCAACGGCTCATCGCGGATGAGCCGTTGCGGCAAAGGCTTATTGCCAATGGCAGACGGCTGGTTGAAGAAACATATGATTGGGGAAAGATTGCGAGGCAGATGGAGAACATTTTTGGGCGACTATTATGAAAGTTTTAATTTGTACCGGTATTTTTCCGCCGGAGATCGGTGGGCCGGCGACATACAGCAGAATTTTGGCTTCGGAGTTGAAGAAGCGCGGTCATAACGTGAGAGTTATTACCTATTCCGGCGGGGAATCAGGAATCAAGAATTATGAATTAGGGGAAGAATTTCCAGTCATCAGAATTCCGCGGAGCAAGTTTAAACTTCTGCATTATTGGCGATATTTTTGCGCTGTAAAACGATATGGCGGACAGGCCGACCTATTGTATGCCCAGGATCCCGTTTCCGCCGGATACCCGACTTATCTTGCGGCCAAAATTCTGCGCAAGCCCTTTGCCGTGAAGATCACGGGCGATTATTCCTGGGAGCAGGCCATGGGCCGGGGATTAACCGATAAATTGATTGACGAATTTCAGACACAGCCTCAATATCCGAAGCGAATTAAGCAAATGCGCGGTGTGCAAATCCGGGTCGCCAAAGGAGCGGCCAGGGTTATTGTGCCTTCTCGGTACTTGAAAAAAATTGTTACTGGCTGGGGGGTAAAAGAGAAACAGACGACGGTAGTTTACAATTCAATCGAACCGCCGCGGCTCCCTTTGAGCAAAGCCGAGGCGCGCAAGGATCTCAATATCTCGGAAAGAACGTTTCTCATTGTCTCCTCCGGCCGGAAGGTAAAATGGAAAGGTTTTGAGCTACTGGAAAAAGTTGTCGCGGACTTAGGGAAGCGCCACCCGAATCTGGAATTGAAGATTTTAAGCGCCGCGCCGCGGGCAGTGCTTTATAAATATTTTTGGGCGGCCGACCTGTATGTGCTCAACACCGGGTATGAAGGTTTGTCGAACACCTTGGTGGAAGTTTTAGGTATCGGAGTGCCCATTATTACCACAAACGTGTGCGGAAATCCCGAAATCATCAGCAATGATTTTAATGGATTATTGGTTGATTATAATGATGCCTCGGGTTTAAAAGCCGCAATAGAAAAAGTTTATGACAATCCGGAATTGGGCAGAAGATATGTGGAAAACGGTAAGCGAATCCTGGCGAATTTTTCCCTGGATAGAATGATTGGCCAAACATTGGAGGTGCTTCAAGCATGCGTGTTTTAATGACCGGGTTGGACAAGGGTCTTTTCGGCGGAGGCGCATCCGGTGATGTCATAGAGCGCCATAGGAAATATGCTGATCTGGCCGGGCATTTGGATATCATTGTTTTTGCCGGAAACAACTATGTCCAGAAAGAATGGTCCGCAAATTTGCGCGTTTTTCCCACGGGCACAAACAAATTCGCGCATTTCCGAAGGGCTGTTGACATAGCCCTGGCGCTTCATAAAAGCGAACCTTATGACTTGGTCGTTACGCAGGACTTTACGGCAACGGTCGGGTTGAAATTAAAGAAAAAATTGAGCTTGCCGTGGATCGTCAATACTCACAGCATGTTTTTTAGCTGGAATTGGCTTGGTTTCAATCCGCTTTCATGGTATTTGTTTTTTTCAATCAAGCGTGCGATAAAGCGGGCGGACGGCTTTCGCGTAAATAATGACGAGATTAGGGATAAGTTAGTGGAGTGGGGAATAAATAAGCCGATTTTGGTCCAGCCGACGCCAATTGATGTAGAAAGATTTAAGATTCAAGATTTACGATTTAAGAACAATGAGAGTACGACAAAAATTCTATTTGTTGGTAGGTTAGTACCACAAAAGAACGTCGCGATGCTTATACGCGCGGTAAAGAATTTGAAAGAAGATTTGGAATTGTGGATTGTAGGAAAAGGTCCAGAAGAAGAAAAATTAAAGAAACTCGCGGGGAGAGATTCTCGAATAAAATTTTTGGGACCAAAAACAATTGACGAACTGCCCGTAATTTTTCAGGCCGCTGATATTTTTGTTTTGCCTTCCAATACGGAAAGTTTCGGACAAGTACTCCTGCAGGCCGCGGCCGCCGGTTGCGCGATTATCGCCACCGCAACGCCGGGCGCAAAGAGCATTTTAAGCAATGAAAAATACGGACTGCTTATTCCCATAGGATCGCGAAGACATTTAGAAGCAGCCCTAAAAAATTTGGTCAGCAAAACTTTCGAGCGGGAATATTGGGCAACCCAGTCCGCCACGCTGGCGGATCAATACGACCCCCAAAAGGGATTTAACAATACTATCGAATTTTGGCGAAAAATCGCATTAAAGGAATGAGACTAATTTTTGTCACCAGAAAGATACACAGAGGAGACCCTTTGACAGGGTTTATTTTTGGTTGGCTAAATGCTCTTGCCCAAGATTTGGACGTGCTTTATGTCATTTGCCAGGAAAAGGGGAACACCTCTGGTTTGGCACAGAATATCGAGGTTCACTCGTTCGGCAAAGAGAAAGGCTACGGAAAATTCCGGCAGGGTTTTTCGCTTTTCGCTTTGAGTTTTTCGCTTGCCAAAAAATCCGATGGATTTTTCATCCATATGCACCCGATCTATGCGATTGTATCGTGGTTGCCAGCGAAAGTTTTTGGAAAGAAGATCGTATTGTGGTATACGCATAAGTCAGTCGATTTGAAGTTGCGAGTCGCCCATGCTTTGATTGATACAGTTTTAACGGCTTCGAAAGAAAGTTTCAGATTGCCGTCAAAGAAGGTTAAGATAGTGGGACACGGAATTGATATGCGTAAATTTAAACCCTCTTCCCATATTCCACATTCGATATTCCATATTCTGTCTCTTGGCCGGATCAGCCCGGTAAAGGACTATGAAACACTAATTAAAGCAGTTGAGATTCTTGTTAAAGATCGTGGAATTAAAGATTTGAAAGTCGAAATTTACGGGCGCATTGGGTTGCCTGAACACCAAGCGTATCTGGATTCTTTGGTTGGTTTTGTCCAAAATGCAAATTTGGATGAAGTGGTAGATTTTCAATCGGAAGTGAGCCACGAATATGTTCCGCAGATTTTAAGTGAAGCTGATTTGTTCGTTAACCTAAGCCAAACCGGGAGCATTGACAAGGCAGTCCTCGAAGCGGCCGCGTGCGGTGTGGTGGTGCTAACCTCAAACGAGGCATTTGAAAAACCACTCAAAGCAATTTCACCCCACTTGTTTTTTGAAAGAAACAATCCGCGCGACTTGGTCAAAAAAATTCTCGAGCTCAAAAACCTTGCCGGCGAAGAAAGAAGCAAACTTGCGGGGGAACTAAGGAATTGGGTCGAGCGGGAGCACAATTTGAATAATTTAGTCAATCTCATTGTCGCGGAGTTTAAATAAGATATGACCATCTGTTATTTTGGCATTTACAATCCCAATCACACCCGCAATCGTTTGAATATCAAAGGGCTGCGCTTAAACGGCGTGGAAGTTTTAGAATGCAATATCAGAGAGCAAGGATGGCAGAAGTATTGGCAGTTAATTCGCCTGCATTGGCCGATTCGTAATAAATATCAAGTGATGATTGTCGGCTTCCCCGGGCATACCATCATGCCCTTGGCGTGGATTTTGGCTAAACTACACGGCAAGAAGATAATTTTTGACGCATTTATTTCTCTGTACGATTCTTTGGTGTTTGACGAAAAAAAGTACCAGCCGCGCAGTTTGCCGGCACTGAAGTATTGGCTCGTGGATTGGCTGGCGTGCCAGTTGGCCGGCCTCGTTGTGCTCGAAGTTTATGAGTATGCTAAGTATTTTATCGAGACCTTTGGAATCAATCCAAAAAAGTTTAGGCGGGTGTTGGTGAGCTGCGATAATGAGATAATGTATCCGCGGGAAAACCCGCGCAAAGATGGAAAATTCACAGTGCATTTTCACGGGACCTACATTCCCGCGCAGGGAATTGATTACATTATTGGCGCGGCCAGACTCCTCAAAGACAAAGGAGTTTATTTTAATATTATCGGCAGACAGAAAGATTATCGACCGATAATTGAGCGGGTCAAAAAGGGAGGATCGGATAACATTATTTTTTATGATTTTATGCCCTATGAGCGGCTGGCTGAGATGATGGCCCAAGCGGATGTGTGTTTGGGCATGTTTGGTGACACGGGCAAAGCCAAACGGGCCGGAGCTTTTAAGATAATGGAAGCTATGGCAATGAAAAAATCACTTATTACCGCAGACACTCCGGCCGTACGAGAGTTTCTTGTTGATGGTGAGAACTCTTTGCTTTGCCGGATTGCCGACAGTCAGGATTTGTCAGAAAAAATAATGCTATTGAAAGACAACCCTGACTTGCAAGCCCAAATTGCGCAAAATGGATATGATCTCTTTCAAAATACAATGACGCCGGAAGTGATAGGCGAGCAGTTGTTTCAAATTGCAAAAAGTTTGTAGTTGTGGTATTCTCAAATCTACTATTTTTTAAGTATGACTAAGAAAAAAGTTTTAATTTTTGGCGCGGCTGGTTTTGTCGGAAGCAATCTTGTTCGAAAAAGTTTGGCCGAGGATGCGGAGGTTACGGCGGTAGATTCGCTCGAGCCGCTTCTGAAAAGCACCATGGACAGCCTCGCGCCGGTATTGCCACGAATCAATTTTATCAAAGGCGATATCCGCGACCAGCAGCTGCTCAAACAAGTAGTGCCGGATCAGGATATTATTTTTAATTGCGCCGCGCAGACCTCGCATCCCCTTTCTGTACAGAACCCGGTTTGGGATACGACCATCACCTGCATTGGTCAGCTGCGGCTTTTGGAGGCAATGCGCGACTATAACCCCAATGCGGTTTTGGTTTATCCGTCCTCCAGCACGGTGATTGGCAAAGCAGTCGGGGATGTGATTGATGAAAGTCACGGAGAGCGCCCCTTAGACATTTATTCGGCGAACAAAGGCGTGGCGGAAAAGTACTGTCGGATTTTTCACAAGGTTTATGATTTGAAGTCGGTCGTATTGCGTTTTCCCAACCTTTACGGACCGTTGGGTAAAAATGATCCCGCTTTTGGGTTTATTAACTATTTCATTCACCAGGCAGCAGCGGACAAACCGATTGAGATCTGGGGAGAGGGCTTGCAGACCAGAAATGCAATGTTCGTCGACGATGCCACGGATATCATGTGGCAGGCCGCGTATAATCCAAAACTCGTCGGCGAGACATATTTTGCCGTTCACCACGATCATCATACGGTGCGCGAGGTTGCGGATATGATTGTAAATGTTTTTGGCCGAGGGAAGATTGACCTCAAGCCTTGGCCGGATTTTCGCAAACGGATTGAGATAGAACACGTTCTGTTTTCCGGAGCGAAACTGCATTACCATACGAACTGGCGGCCCCAATATTCCTTGCCGGAGGGTTTGAGATTAACCAAGCAGAGAATGGAGGGGGGCTATTAAAATGTCAAAGCCCAAATTGACTGTGTTGGTCACAGGCGCCTTGGGTCATATCGGCTCGCGCCTGATTCGCGAGTTCGACCTAAGTCTGGTGAGAAAAGTGGTTATGCTCGATAATTTGGCAACCCAGCGATATGCTTCGCTGTTTAATTTGCCTGATAAATTCGATTATGAATTTATTGAGGAGGATGTTCGTACCGCGGACATGGATTCATATCTGAAGGGGGTTGATGCGGTGATTCACTTGGCGGCTCTTACTGACGCTGAAAAAAGCCATACGCGCCCCGAAGAGGTTGAATCAGTCAATCTGGAGGGGCTGAAGAAAGTGGCAGACGCCTGCTTTCGAAAAAAAATCAAACTGCTTTTTTCGTCAACCACGAGCGTTTATGGCAGTCAGGCTGCGCGGGTAGATGAAAATTGCCGCGAGCTTGTGCCCCAGAGCCCGTATGCACAGTCCAAACTTGAGGCCGAGCAACATCTTGGGAATTTGAAATCGCGGGGATTGCGATATGTCATTTGCCGTTTCGGGACGATTTTTGGACCGTCCGTCGGGATGCGTTTTCACACGGCGGTGAACAAATTCCTGTGGCAGGCTATCAATGGCAAGCCAATCACAGTCTGGAAAACTGCCTGGGAGCAGAAACGGCCGTACCTTGATTTGACCGACTGCGTGGCCGCGATAAATTTTATTTTGGAGAAAGATTTGTTTGATGGCGAGATTTACAATGTTTTAAGCATCAATCTCACGGTCAAGGATATAGTAGAAACGATTAAACAATTTGTCCCCGAACTCAAAGTTGAATTCGTTGAATCCCAGATCATGAATCAGCTTTCCTACGAAGTTGATGACGCAAAATTTAAAAGCCTTGGGTTTGCGAGCAGCGGCAACCTTGAAAAGGGTGTGCTGGATTCAATAAAACTTTTGAAAAGAATAAAAGTGAATGCAGATTAAACTTCAGCCAAAAATCGATTTCGGCAGAATGCCTATAGCCAACGCTTTTTTGATTCCTGATCAGTTCAAAGACGAATATTTTTTCGATATGATTTTGGGATTTGATCCGGCCACCAAAGCTATCGGCCTCGTCAATACCGTGCCCCCGGAGAAGATGTTTCATGATCATTACGCCTTTTACTCCTCCACGTCCAAAGGGATGCAGACACATTTTGCGGAAACTGCAAAAAAACTCTTGCCTTACGCCGGAGAGGGTTTGGTCGTGGAGGTCGGCAGCAATGACGGGATTATGCTTGAAGCTTGGAAAGAACTCGGGGTATCCGCGGTGGGCATTGAGCCTTCCACCAATGTTGCCGAGGTTTCTCGAGGCCGCGGCCATGATGTGATAGCGAAGTTTATGAGCGACAAAGTTGTAGATGAGGTTTTGGCAAGGGGCAAGGTAAGTCTGGTCTATGGAGCCAATGTTTCCTGCCACATTGAAGGATTTGCCGATTATTTGCGCAATGTCGTTTCCCTGATCGGGCGAGATGGCGTATTTGTTTTCGAGGACCCCTATTTTTTGGATATTGTCGAAGAGACTTCCTATGACCAGATTTACGATGAGCATGTCTGGTATTTTACGATCTCGTTTATCAATCACATGATCGAACCCTACGGCTTGCATGTCTTTGATTGCGAGCATATTCCAGTGCATGGCGGGGAACTGCGGATGTATGTCGGGCACAAGGACAAATTTGCGCGAAGGCCGATAGTGGACGATTGGCTCAAAAGGGAACAAAACCTTGAAGGGCAGATCGAAACCCTGCATCAGAATATAAAAAAATCCAAAATTGCGCTTTTGAACATCTTGTATCAGGTAAAAAAAGACGGTAAAAAAATTTGCGGCTTTGGGGCCACCTCAAAAGGAGTGATCATTTGCAATTACTGCGGAATCGGTCCGGATTTGATTCCTTTCATAACCGATACGACGCCCATCAAACAGGGAAAATACTATCCGGGGGTTCACATCCCAATCAAATCACAGGAAGAGTTCAAACTCGGAATTGATTATGCGTTTCTTTTTGCGTGGAACCATTTCAAAGAAATTGACGAAGGCCAGGCGTGGTTTCGAAAAAGCGGCGGCAAATGGATCACTCACGTTCCGACACCGAGGATAATTGCATGAACCCCGTTCACAAAACTGCAGTGTTTAAGAGTATTAATATGAGCACGGTATTATTGAATCAATCTATAAAGCAATATAGGAGAAACAGCTCGCGTTCAAACACTTTGTGTTTGAACTCTGAAGTTGTTGTGACGGGGTGAAGGATACTTTTGAACAAATTGAGATTTGGTCGCATTTGGTTAACAGGATATTGGATTATTGTTCCAAGAAAGTAATGGCGGACGCGATTTTTGTCCACGGCTGGGGAGATTTGCATGATGAGATGATTGAATTAACCGCCCGGGTTTATACGGAGAGCAAAGCCAAATTTATTTTATTAAACGGCGCAAAAGAATATGAGATTGGTGCTCCAGGCTTTGAGTATTGGAAAGAAGGTTTAATTAAGAAACATCAAATACCGCCGGAATCAGTCACCGGGATTGGGCCTGCAAGCAATACCTTGATTGAGGCTAAGGGTCTAAAGCAATTTACCGAGGAGAAAAAAATTTCCTCAATAATTATTATTTCTGTTCCGCAACACATTGTGAGAGCTTTTCTAACAGACCTGGGGGTTATCAGTCAAGGACAACCAAATGTCCGCTTGTATCCAAAAAGCTTGAAAAAAGTCGATTGGGCAGCACCCATTACCGTTCATAATTTGTCGGGTGCTAATGAAAATACCACGCGTTTGGGCCGGCTTGCTGCTGAATTAGTCAGGATTTTGGATTACAGAAAGCGCATGGAAGGTGGAGATACAAATTTTATTATTGCTTCCCCTAAAGAAGGGCTAGCGCATTTGGAAAACGAAACATGAAACTGCTCATGACCGGCGGTTCGGGACTGTTGGGCCGCGAGATATTAAAATTAGACCCCTCTATTATTTCTCCGTCTCATAACGAGATGGATATTACGGATGAGAAAAAAGTTTTGGCTGTTTTGCAAAAGCATCAACCGGATATTGTTTTGCACCTGGCCGCGGAAACCAAACCTCTCGAGCACGAAGAAACTCCCGAGCCGGGTTTGAGAGTGAACATAATCGGGACAGCCAATGTTGCTTTGGCTTGCCACAGCTTGGGAATTCGCATGGTCTATACCTCTACCGATTATTTATATGTTGGCAAAGGCCCTCATAAAGAAGATGAGCCGATACTCGCCCCTTATCGGTTCAGCTGGTCCAAGCTGGGCGGCGAGGCAGCGGTGAGTTTGCTCAAGGATAGTCTTGTTTTGAGGCTGAGTTTTGGCCCTGTGCCTTTTCCATGGGAGAAGGTTTATAAAGGGCAATATAATTCCAAGTTGTATGTTGACGAAATCGCGTCTTTGGTGTTGGCGGCCGCGAAGAGTAAGGCTTTGGGTATTATGAACATTGGCGGTCCGCGAACCACGCTTGAAGATTATGCTAGGCGCACTAAGCACGACATTGAGACCATCAGGAAGCCTGATTGGGTGCCAGTGGATACAAGTTTAGATATCACCAAAATGAAACAGGCTCTGGGGATTGAGGACGAGAATTCTTTATTGAAACATTAATTATGCATGTTCCATTTGTTGATTTAACAGTAGTAACCAGGCAGGTAAAGGATGCCTATTTGGAAGCCTTGGGGCGGCTTTTGGACAGAAAGCATTTTATCTTGACCGAGGAAGTGGAGGAGTTTGAAGAGGCTTGGGCAGAAAAGTGTCAAGTAAGATACTGTGTTGGGGTAAGCTGCGGCGCAGATGCTTTGTATTTAGCTTTGGTCGCCGCAAGGATCAGGCCGGGTGATGAAGTGATTACCCAAGGGAATGCTTATAATGCCACAGTGGTGGCAATTATGCGTGCAGGCGGCGTGCCGAGGTTTGCCGATATTGATGAAGATACTCTTACCCTTGATCTTTCGAAGATAGAAGCGCTGATTAATGAAAAAACCAAAGCGATTTTGCCGGTTCATTTATTTGGCCAAGCCAATGACATGACGTCCATTTCCGAATTGGCTAAAAAGCATAAGCTAGCGGTCATCGGGGACTGTGCCCAGGCCCATTTGGCCGAGTTTGACGGAAAACCAGTCGGGGCTTTCGGAGATGCGGCGGCTTTCAGCTTCTACCCCACCAAAAATTTGGGCGCGTTTGGCGATGCGGGGGCCGTGACCACCAACAGCGAAAAGATTTATCAGGAAATTATGGCGCGGCGCAATTTGGGTCAGGTCGCGAAAAACGATCATCAATATTTTGGTTTCAACATGCGCCTTGACCCAATGCAGGCAATAGCTTTGAATTTGAAGCTTCGATATTTGGAAGAAAATACTGAAGTGCGAAAACAAGCGGGCGAATATTATGATAAATTAATTGCCTGGGCCGATTTACCGCTTCGGCCGGTACAAAAGATTAAAGGAGCCAATCATGTATATCATTTGTATGTTGCGCAGTCCATGAAAATGGACCGGGATGATTTAAGGAAACGTCTTTTGGAACTTGAAGTAGAAACCGCCGTGCATTATCCTCTGCCAGTGTACAGGCAGCCGTTTTATGAAGGGCCCAAGGATCCCTGTCCGGTGACGGACAAAGTTTTGGGCCGAATAATTTCCCTGCCCATGTTTGTTGGCATCACGAGGCAGCAGCAGGAGTATGTCGTTGAATCTTTAATAAAGATTTTGAAGTAATATTATGTTTTATTTTCACCAGACACGGAAACCCGATTTCAAAAACATTAAAAAGATTGATTACGATGAGTACTGGCGCAAGCGCGGTTTTGAGATGCGCGCCAAATTGATGGAGCGCGAAGTAATTTTTTTCGACTGGATAAAAAACGATTCGAAAGTTCTCGACGTGGGCTGCGGAAATTCAAGACTGCTCTACGAACTTAAAACAAAGAAAAATTGCGATGTTACAGGTGTGGATATTTCGCCGCTGGTAACCGAAGGGCTAAGTAAACTGGGCATTAAGAGCCGGGCCGCGGATATTCAATCCGCGGATTTTCGGGTTGATGGACATTACGATTACATTATCTCCTCGGAAACCTTGGAACATCTAGCGAGCCCGGAAGATTTATTAGGTAAGCTTTGTGCCCATACAAATTATTTTGTGCTCTCCGTCCCTAATTCCGCCTTTTATCGGTACCGTATAAGTTTGATGTTTTTCGGCCGTTTCTTCACGCAATGGAAATATTATCCAAACGAGCATTTGCGCTACTGGAGCCATACGGATTTTCTGGATTGGCTGGAAGCTTTAAATTTAAAAGTAGTTAAATATAAGGCCTCTAACGGTTTTGAATTAAAAGACTTGTGGCCGAATTTATTTGGCCACCAGATTTGTTATTTGGCAGAAATTAGAAAATGAAAGCCGCTCTTAGAAATTTTAGAAAACCTTCATTTTACAAAGAAATTAGGTACATTTACAACAGTGCTTTCAAGTACAGAGAAGCATTAGCTTATTTACATAACCGATTTATCATCGGCCCTAAAATTTTTAGTTTATTAGGACCGGTAGACAGACCCGTTGTCAACGAAAATTACTCCATTCATTTTTTATGCGGGCAACGCGATTTGTTGATGTTGCTTTGGTCAATTGCCGGCTGGTACAAGGGCTGCTCCGAGAGCGGCAGGATTTACGTTCACGACGATGGAACCTTTGATTTTCAAGATAGACAGATTTTAGGTCGGCTGCTCCCTAATGTAACCATTGTGGATTACAAAGAGATTGGCGAGCGGGTTTTAAACGCTCTGGCCGATCGATTTCCTACAGCCCATCATTATCGCAAGCTGTCACTCAATGACCGAAGGTATATTTTCAACCTGAAATTGATTGATCCGTTTTTTGTTGGGGATGCGGATGTTAAACTCATCCTCGACTCCGATTTATTATGGTTTAGGGAGCCCCGGGAATTACTGGACGATATATTCCAAAAACGGTTGCCGATATTTATGGGCGGGTACGGAAAGATGGATTTTGTTTTTTCGGATGGGTCCGAACTCGGCGAAAATATCGCCGGAGTAAACAGTGGAGTGGTCGGTTATCAAAAGAAACAATTTTCTCTTGATAGTTTGGAAGAATTTTATTCGCGGATAGGAAGTAATGCCAATCCTCACTTCGTCGAGCAGGCGGGATACGCCTATATTCTGACCCGTAATAGCCCACCTCATTTTTTACCGATGGACAAATATCATATTAAAGGATCGGTTAATGAGCTCACGGTGATGAAACATTACACCAATCCGCGCCGCGAGCAGTTTTGGTTTGAAGGCGTGAAAAGATTAAAAGATAAAATTTTGGGATGAGACATCGTGGGAAAAATCCCAGCCGAGTTTTTCCCCAAGAGTTGATAGTCACATAGATTAGTATTAAAATATGTAGGTAGATATATTTTTTATGAAGTCGCATAAAACCATTCTCATTACCGGCGGGGCGGGATTTATAGGGACGAACGCCGCGGAAAGGTTTATCCAAAAAGGCGTAAAGCCCATAATTTTGGACAATCTTTCCCGCAAGGGGTCGGAGATAAATCTCAAATACCTTGAGGAAAAATATTCCGGCAAATTTGAGTTCCTTAAGGCGGATGTTAGGCATGATTTTGATAAATTGTCGGAAGCGGTACGAAGAAGCTCGGTTGTTTTGCATCTGGCTGCACAGGTCGCCGTAACCACCTCGGTCGCCAATCCTCGGGAGGATTTTGAAATCAACGCTCTGGGAACTTTCAATCTATTGGAAGCAGCAAGGCTGGCTCGTAACCGCCCGTTCGTGATTTATTCGTCCACTAACAAAGTTTATGGAGAGATGAAGAGGGCAAAAACGATTGAGGAAGAACAGAGATACCGTTTTTTGGAGTATCCGCATGGAATTTCCGAGGATCAGCCGCTGGACTTCCATTCGCCCTATGGTTGCAGTAAGGGGGCAGCTGACCAGTATGTCCGCGATTACCAGAGGCTTTACGGAATTCCGTCAGTGGTTTTTCGGCAATCCTGCATCTATGGCCAGCGCCAGTTTGGCGTAGAGGATCAGGGCTGGGTCGCCTGGTTTATCATTGCCGCCATACTGGACAAACCGATTACCATATATGGCAATGGTAAGCAGGTCAGGGATCTGCTTTACATTGATGATCTAATCGACGCCTATGAACTCGCCATAGCAAATCAGGATAAGGTAGCCGGGCAAATTTATAATATGGGAGGAGGGCCTGAAAATACCCTGTCGCTTTTGGAGTTTTTGGGTAAATTAAAAACCATTTTGGGTAGCGAGCCCAAATACAACTTTTCCGCCATTCGTCCCGGGGATCAGCCGATTTACGTGAGCGATATCAGAAAATTCGGGGAATACCTCGGGTTTTCGCCAAAGGTTTCCGTCGAGAGAGGGATTGCGAAGTTAATCGGCTGGATAAATGAAAATCGGGGGGTTATCGAACCGATTTTTGATTGATTAGGATGAAATTAATTTACATCGTTGATGCCCGTATTCCTACGGAGAGAGCCCATGGCATGCAAGTCATGAAAATGTGCGAGGCTTTTAGCAAACAGGGGTTTATAGTAGAATTAGTCATCCCTGCCCGCCAGAATACGATTAGTGCTGATCCATTTGATTACTACCAGATTGGACACAAATTTCGCATCAGAAAATTGTTCTGTCTTGATTTGACGAGGTTTGGTTGGTCTTTTTTCTTTGTTTTGCAAAATTTAACGTTTGTCCTGGCCAGCATAATATTCCTCATGTTTCAAAAAAATGGGAGTGTTCTTTATACCCGTGGAAACACCGTGTTGTTTTGGCCGAAATTTTTGACCGACAAATTTCTGCTTTTTATAGAAACTCACTTTATGTGGCCCAAGAATATAAGGCTCTATATGAAATCCTTTTCAAAAGCGCGGGGAGTAATTGCGGTGACGAAAGCTTACAAAACATACCTTCAGCAGAAATACAATGTTCCAGAGAATAAAATTATTTGGGCGCCGGACGGAGTAGATCTAGAAAAATTCCAAATTCCGAACGACAAATTACAAATTCGAGAACGGCTGAAATTGCCGAGGGATAAGAAGATTATCGTTTATACAGGATCAGATTTGGCCTGGAGGGGAGTTGAAACCCTCAAAGATGCGGTTGTTTTTTTTCCAAAAGAATATCGGGCATATTTTGTAGGAACCGTTACGCCGATCGAAGATTATCGGGCAGTCTTCACAGGACATAAATATCCGAAAGAAATACCCCTCTGGCTCCGAGCCGCAGATGTTTTGGTTTTGTGCGGTACAGCCAAGTCAGAAATTTCGCTGCACTATGTCTCGCCATTAAAACTTTTTGAATACCTCGCGGCAGGACGGCCGATAGTAGCGACTGATACTCCCTCGCATCGGGAAATCTTAAATGACAAAAACGCAATACTGGTAAAACCCGATGATCCTGAAGCTTTGGCCAATGCCATAAAAACAGTTTTGGCAGATGAGGGATTGGCAGGAAAGCTAGGGCAAAATGCGGCCTTGGAGGCAAACATGTATTCCTGGGATAATCGGGTAAGACGTATTTCAGATTTTATAAAATCGCGTATCCAATGATTAACGAAAACATATGACCATAGCAGTCATCCTTCATCCTTTTGGAGAAAAAAAACCGGCGGGGCTCGCGCGCACAGTTTACGAAACCACCAGAAGCATCATCGCCGCCGCTCCCCGGAACGAATATTTAATTTTGCTTAAACACAATCACAATTTCCCTCCGAAGTTTCCCGGCACGAATTGGAGAGCTCAGATTTTGAGTTACAAATATTTGTGGCTGACTACAAAATTCCGGCGTTTCAAGGCTGAACTGTGCATTTTTTTCACGCCCGTACTGCCATTTTTTTTCAGGCCGAAACGGTCGATAGTCGTGGTATGCGATCTCGCTTACATGCATGTGCCGGATCGAAGTTTCAATGCCATGGTTTACCATTATTTGTTGCGCCTTATTAATAAGTGGTCTCTGAAACGTGCTTCCGCAATTGTGGCCATTTCAGAATTCACTAAATCAGAAATCGTTAAGTTTTTTAGTATTCCTGAACAGAAAATTCGCGTCATACCGCTGGGATTCAATAAGATTAGCGGAAATTCAATCCGCGCGGTAAACAAGGCCCAAAAACCTTACTTTCTTTTTACCGGAGTTATCAAGGAGCGCAAAAATGTATTCAATCTGGTCCGGGCGTTTAACGAGTTCAAAAGAACAGATGCTAAGGGCATAAATCTCGTAATCGCCGGACAAGGAGGAGGAGCGTATCATGAGAAGATTCTGGAATTTGTCAGAGATGAAAACCTGGCAAATTCCGTTATTTTTTTGGATCACATGAACGATCAAGAACTCGCGTATTTGTACGGCAACGCCGAAGCCCTGATTTTTCCAAGCATCTTAGAGGGTTTTGGCATGCCGATATTGGAGGCCATGGATAGCGGCTTGGCAGTTATTACCTCAAACCAGGGATCGATGAAAGAAGTGGCTGGAGACGCGGCTTTATTGATTGATCCGGAAAATATTTATGAGATCGCGTCCGCCATGAAAGAAGTTTTGAATACTGACGTTAAAAGGAAGCTTATAGAAAAAGGCTGGAAGAGGGCGCGGCAGTTTTCCTGGGAGCAATCTGCCGAAAAGTATCTTGTATTATTTAGAGAATTTTTTTGATGATTTCTCGAGTTGTTCAAGGCAGAGTTTTAAGGTATGGATATATTTTTTAAAACCTTTTACAAAATTTTTTCTGTTTATCCGCTCCCCGAGGCACTTTTGATACTGGGAAATTATTTACGAATCATTGTTCGTAACCGATTACCGTTCGTCAAACAAGGGGAGGAACGCATCTTGTCATATATCGTCGGATTCCCGCATCGGCCGCAATTTTTCGGAATGCTTTCGGAGATTTTCTTCCACTGTCTCTACCGATTGCCAAACAGGGAAATCTACACGATCATTGATGCGGGCGCGAACATCGGTTTGAGTACACTTTATTTCAAGTGGCGATATCCCGAAGCAAGTATTTTATGTTTTGAACCTAACCCGGAAGTTATTGGGTTTCTCAAAAAAAACATTGCACGCAACAATCTAATGAGCGTTAAAATTTTTCCCTTCGCGCTCGGGAAAAAAAATGATGAGGCGGAATTGTTTACGGACCCTCTTATAAAAGGCTCTAGCAGCGCAACTACAGTACCTCCGGAAAAGATGGGGCAGGAAATTCATAGTCATCACGTGCCAATGCATCGTTTATCCAATTTTATAGATTCCCCCGTGGATTTATTAAAGCTCGACGTGGAGGGGGCTGAAGCAGATATTCTAGAGGATCTCGAGGAAACACGGAAGCTATCTTTGATTAGCGATATGATTATCGAGTATCATATGTATGATCGAATAAAAAGGCACTCCATGGGAGATTTTCTTTCAATTTTGGAAAGAAATGGTTTCAAATACTCTTGTTATCCGCAGTTTTCGGAGATGAATGACAGTTCCTCAAAAGGAATGTATAGGTATATGGTGCATGCATACAGGCCGTATGACTCCCACTAAAACTTAGACAATGATCAAAAATTATTACTTTCGTATAGTAAAAAACCGCAAATTCAAAGCCGGGCTTTCGATACTGTTCGTGGTTCTGTTTATCGGGGCGCTTATGATTTTTTTCCTCGCGGGTAAATTTAGGAATATCGAGACCCGCGCCCAGTTTTTGCTCAAGCATCCCGGAGTGACCAAAATTTTGCCGCTTTATTGGAAGATTCGAAAAACGACCGATATAACCTATCTTTCCTATTTTTTCAAAAAAGACGAAATTCCGAACTATGAGCTGGTGATCGCGGAAAATGATTTGCAGAAAATGAATGACAGCTTGCCCGACGCCTTCATGAACGTCATTTATACCGATAATGTTTTTGTCCCTGCCGAATTTCGGGCTGACGGCAAAATTTACAAGGTGCGAGTCCGCTACCGCGGGAAAAATGCGGTTCATTGGAATGCCCCCAAAAAATCCTACCTCGTAAAATTTGACAAAGACAATTTATTTAACGGAATGAGCGAGCTCAACTTTATTATTCCGGATGACCGTCTTTTTGCGGTGGAACATTTCAATAATTATCGCGCTCTCAAACTCGGCCTCAAGGCGCCCCCCAGCGGGTTTGCCAATCTCAAGGTCAATGGCCAAAAAGACGCCCTGTACTTTACGATCGAGGGGTGGTCCAAAGAAATGCTTGAGAAATGGAATTTGCCGAAAGATGCCGAACTTTACGGTAATGATTACGGCGGATCATGGGGGGATATTGCCGGGTGGCAGCTGTTGGCATCAAATTCCAAAGATTTTTCCAAACTGGAAGAGTTAATCAGTCTTCTAAATCAGGGCACTGATGAGGAATTTGACGCGCGGATTTTTGATATCGTGGACAAAGACAACTTTTATGCCTGGCAGATTCACCAGGAACTTGCAAACTCGTCCCACGAGGGCACAGACAACCTTCGTCTTTATTTTGACCCCTCAAAAAATAAATTTTTTTTCATCCCCTGGGACGTGGAGATCGAACCGCTGGCGTCTCGGGATAATTTCGGAAACTACGAAACTATCGCAAAGCGTGTTTTTGCCAATCCGGCGTTCTTGCAGGAAAAAAACCGGCGGCTTTATAATTACGTTGCTGATGAAAAAAATCTGGAAGATGATTTAGCTTTTTATGACCGGGCCTACGAAAGCTTTAAAGTCTCGCTTTACAAAGACAGGCTGAAGATTTACACCAATCGTTTTGCCGATGAATCTTACGCCGCGAATCGTCAGCAATTGATCGATATATTTCATAGACTTCGCGACAGACTGGCCGCGGAAAGCAGTGCCCGCGGATTTGATACGGTGCGCATTGAAGATGATTTCAATCTGGCCTATCCGTTAGGCAAATCTGACGAGCTGGTTTCGTATTTTAAGGGCCGGTATATCGATGATCGAGGTTTCGTCAAAGAACTGGGTCAAAATTTTACGAGTACCTACGGAGACGAGGATTTTATAGATACTTATTTTGACACGCCCCAACTTGATTTGTATCAACGCCAAGCGGGGTTGCGTTATCGAGTCCGTACCAATCGTCTTGATCCGGAAGACGACAAAATCGGGCGTGAGCTAATACAATTGAAATTGAGCGGTACAGACAAATTTCAAGACCAGGATAATGCCGGTAGCCGCAACGAAATCAAGTTTGATGTCAAGCGCAGTGTATCTGGGAACATAGCCGACGACAGAAATCCAGTCATAAGTTTGATTGCACCCGATATGCGCGAGGAATTTAAAGCGCGGGTCCGAGAGCTCGGCCTTAACCCATATGCTCTCCGGCCGATTTTAACCATAGAGCAGCGCCGCCGGCGCGTGTATCTGAATCGCGATGGAGACACATTCATTTCATTTTCTATGGATGATGCCAGCTCACAACTTTGGGGGGCCGATAGCTCGTTTTCTCAAATGGAAGTTGAATTGAATGAACTGGCCTACACTGCGGCTGACGCGCGTTTAAAAGAAAGAATGCAAAAGATTCGTGAAGAAATGATCGCTGATTTGCGTGAACATTTTCAGTATCTTCAAGATGACACGACAATAAAATATACGAAAATGTTCGACCTACTTGATGTCCGTTTGCCTTGGATGAAATTTTTGATCAGGATCGGGATATTGCGCGGAAAGCAGCCGCCTTTACAATCCCAAAAATAATTGGTATCGTTTAAAGACCTAAGATGGCCAAGCCTACATTACATTTTCAGCGTTTTGAGTTCAAATATTTTCTGCCCAAGCACAAAGTCAGGCAGCTAGTCGCGGCTCTACTGCCGCACATGGTCTGGGATCCGAATGCCAGGGAGACTGGTTTTTATCGCGTAAACAGTCTTTATTTTGACAGCCCGGATTACAGCTGTTTTTGGGATAAGGAAGCCGGCGTTGCGGATCGCAAGAAGATGCGGTTGCGGTATTATGGCCACTCTCTAACGCCAGAC
>Ga0209542_10000225_pt1 | contig 139973 bp, 141 predicted proteins | sample RifCSPhighO2_01_FD_184028 | JGI IMG/M metagenome (GOLD analysis project Ga0209542, IMG submission 184028) | Soil microbial communities from Rifle, Colorado - Rifle CSP2_plank highO2_0.1 (SPAdes) (version 2) | ecosystem: Environmental > Terrestrial > Deep subsurface > Rock core/Sediment ... | reverse complement strand
GGAAATCGTTCCTTTGTTACGCTTAAGCTTCTCGGCGATTTCAGAGATCTTTACCTCGGATTCCTTAAAAGCAAAGATTCTTTCCCTTTCCTCAAGGGACAGATGTCTGTAGGTTCGCATCGTCAACACCTCCTTTCTAGACGTATTCTAGCTAGAAGTGTTGCACTTCGTTTACGAACCTACCCGAGATTTTATCAGAAGTGGGTGCCGTTCTATCTAATGATCACTTCGTTTATACTTCAGGGAAACACGGAAGCGTTTATGTAAACAAAGACGCTCTTTATCCCCATCCCAACCAATCTTCTGAAGTAGGGGAACTATTCGCTCAAAAGTATCGAGATCATAAAGTCCAAGTCATTGTCGCTCCAGCACTTGGTGGAATAGTCCTGTCTCAGTGGGCAGCTTATCATCTGACAAAAATGACCGGACGAAAAGCCTTGGGAATCTACACTGAAAAGGGGCCGGAAAAACGACAAACTCTGACACGCGGGTATGATCAACTGGTCAGAGACAAAAGAGTTCTGGTCGTTGAAGACGTCCTTACCACCGGTCAATCGGTCAAGTATGCAGTAGAAGCAGTAACAAAGGCAGGCGGTTATGTCCTTGCCGTCTGTGCCATGATTAACCGTGACCCAGACCATGTGACTTCAGAAACAGTTGGTGCACCGCTATCATCACTGGGAATACTAAAAGCCGAAGCTTTTGACCCAGAATCTTGCCCTTACTGCACGTTAGGAATTTCAGTAAACACCTCTATTGGACACGGGAGACAATTTTTAGAGCAACAACTGAAAAAGTAAATTCTAATCAGGACTACAATAATTTCTTCAACTCGAGGGCATTTTTGGGGGCGTGGCCGAAAGCATCATTATTTTCCCGCTCGCAGAATACCTCGCAATTTATTGCGAGGATGAATGCGAACGGAAAAGTCATCCGGGTATCCGAAAGGAAACCGCAGACTTTAGTCTGCGGAGGATGTCATTGAACTGACCAAAATCAAAGGCATTGGCCGGTGGACAGCCGAAATGATTCTCGTTTTTCACCTCCAGCGTCCAGATGTCTTTTCTCTCGGGGACCTGGGGCTGCGCACCGCTGTTTCCAAGCTCTACGGCGTGAGCAGCGACGAGCTAAAAAAAATCGAGAAAATTTCCAGCAAATGGAGCCCGTTTCGCTCAGTCGCTTCCCGCCATCTCTGGGACTATCTGGACCTGCCGCCGAAGAAACCTTAATACTCGCCTTGGGGAATCAAACTGGCCACCTTGGCAAGAATGTCTCCCACAATGCTTCGATACGGCTTTGTCACGGCCGAGAGAGTCGCCACACTGCTCTGTGCCAACTCTAATGTTGATCGGCCGATGTTCTCGATTCCAACCGCCACTGGATCCCGGCTTGGTGTTTTATAGGTGGTGACGCCAACATCGAAAAAGACTGTATACACGAGATAGAAAAACAAAAACAGACCCACCACTGACAAAATCGCTCTTTTCACTACTTAATCATCATGACAAACTTAGTGATCTTTTTCAATTGAAAGAGTTTGGTAGAATTAAACTTCATGAAATTTTCCCGACCCCTCACCGCTATCCTCTTCCTCATCTTCCTAGGCAGCTCAGTGATTTTTATCCTTTTCCGTCGTCAAACCGATGAAAGTTCTTTCCGCAGTAGTATAGACAACCAAAGGCTTGAAGCGGAACCTCGCGATCCCTTAGAAATCGAAGTCATGCGGCAAAAACCCCATCCGGGGAGCAAGATTACCATCGAAGAAACTCTTTCTCCCGGCATAAACTACAATCGCTACATCACTTCCTACCTTTCCGACAGTCTCAAGATCTACGGTCTTTTGACCATTCCCACCACCCCCAAACCCGAAAAAGGCTATCCGGCAATTGATTTTCTGCATGGTCACCTCGACGGAAACTCCTATACTCCCACCGAGCGCTACGCCGCCTATCAGGATGGCTTTGCGGCAAACGGCTATGTCACTTTTAAGCCCGATCTTCGGGGCCATGGCCAGTCTCAAGGTGAGTTGTCCGCCTCGAATTTTTCTCCGGACTACGTGACTGACGCTTTAAACGCCAAAGCTTCCCTCCAACAAATGCCAGAGGTAAATCCGGAAAAGATTGGTATGTGGGGGCACTCAATGGGTGGAGGAATCACTCTCAAAAGTATGGTTGTGGTTAAAGACATCAAGGCCGGAGTAATTTGGGCGGGAGTGGTAGGAGACTATGAAGATCTTCTGGAAAGATATCGACGGCGTATTCCTTGGCTTAGAGCGGGAACGATGCCATCCTCTTCCATCTCAACCATGGCTGCTCTGTTGGAAAAATACGGCAGTCCAAGCGCTAATTCACCATTTTGGCAGTCAGTCGATCCATACTCCTATCTATCAGACATTTCCGGGCCAATCCAGTTGCACCATGGCACTGCCGATGACTCAGTTCCCATTGAATTCTCCCGCCATCTGCGCGACGCCTTGCAAAAAGAAGGGAAAACGGTCGAGGAATACGAATATGTTGGCTCCGACCACAATATCACCCAGGGATTTAACCTGGCCATGCAAAGGTCCATAGCTTTTTTCGACAAACACCTAAAATGATTTTCGAAGTAATGCCACAGGGGCATATGATACAGTTAACGATGATGAATCGATTCATCATCGATAAATATAACAAACAGCACCGTTAATTCCGTAGTTATGGAAACCCTCCATAGTGAAACCGTCAAAATATGGACTTAATTTTGCTCAGCGGGGAGAGTATTAATAACAAATTCTGGATTGAAGAGGTCGAGAAAAATCTTCGCGGCCTGTTTGAGCACACACAGATTCTCTATTATGATCATTGGAGTAACGGTCAACCTTCAATTAATCTGGATCTTGAAGTAACCAAACTCCCAGGATTAGTCGGCGGACTCGGAGCATACATAATCTTTGCCAAATCCATCGGCTCTGTCCTCTCTCTTCGGGGAATTCATGAAAAAACACTCACTCCCAAAAAATGTTTTTTTGTGGGCCCGGCATTTTTGGTTGGCGAAAGAAACATTCCTGGCTTTAAGAGTTGGCTACAAAACTTTGCCATTCCCAGTATCATCCTAACTAAAACCTCAGACCCCGTTGCCCCGGCTGAAGAAATTCGCGAACTACTTCAAAAATACAACGTCCAAAACTATGAATTCGTTGAAATTCCCGGCGACAGTCATAAATATGAAGATTTGGGAAAAATACAAAATTTAATGAACCAACTCCGGTATGGGACGGAAGCATAAATGCTCACCTTTTTCCCGGGTCTAAAACTCTGCTGGACCGGAAAAACCTGTTCCGAAAATGTTCCGAACATAGACAAAATTGCCATAGATGATAAACTCGAGTGGATGGGCTCAAAAATTTTAGATTTCCTCACTAAGGAGCGTATCTGCTCCTTGACTACCCTTCTTCCTGACGGCTCCTCGGCGAAGTTCAAAAACGATCCTGCCACAATTTTCCTCGCTTTCACCCCGTCTTGGTGGCGCTACACTGAAGAAAATCCAGACTCTCGCATGACTCTTTCATCAGAGGATTAAAGTTCAATGGCATCAAACTCTTTTTTTCCGTAAAGTTCCTTATTAAAAAATTTTATGTAGGAAGGTTTTATCTTAAAAACTTTTGTATCAGCAATCTTTTTAACCACTTCCAGTGTAATTCGGCCTTCAATACCGGGATTTGCTCCATGCCAGAGAGCTAAACCTTTAGCAATTTCTCCAAGTGATGAAACCAGCTCGCAAACGCCTTGGCCTTGAACACCCTTTTTTGAGTCAGTTACCTTAGTGCTGGAATCAAAGATCGCAAAAGCAACATTTGGGTTCAATTTGAAATTTTTTCCATGGCGGGTTTTTGGGTTGGTGACTATGTAGAGGTTTAACTCTTTATCAACTCCGTAATAAACCGTACAAGTCCATGGCTTGCCATTCTCTACTGTTGCCAAAGTCATGATTCCGTGTGCGTGGAGAAAAGAAGAAATGCCTTTAAAGACTTGTTCGGATTGTTTCATTTAGGTTAATCAACCATATTCTATCTTTGCAAAAAGCCGTTTGCAATAATGCTATACTCCCCTCATGGTCAAGCCCTACACGACTTCAGATCCGGAGATTGCCAGGCTTTTGGAACTCTCCGGCGAGTTGTTCGACATCCGCAGTGCGACAGAGCTTCTGCATTGGGACCAGGAAACCTACATGCCGCCAAAAGGTATTTTACATCGGGCGAGACAGCTGGGAACACTGTCTGCGATTTTCCACGCGAAACTAACGAACCCAGAAGTTGGAGAACTGATTCAAAAGTTGGAGGATGAGATCCATAAGTCTCACGGGTCTCATAGGTCTTATAATGATACCGACCGGGCCTTAGTTCGGGAAATGAAACGGGCCTATGACAAGGCCACAAAAATTCCTGAAAGACTTGTCCGGGAGATGGCTCAAGCCACATCGGATGGACTTGAAGCTTGGAAAATCGCTCACAAAGAAAACAAGTTTGAAGTATTTATTGAGCCTTTGCAAAGGATTCTTGACCTGAAGATAGAAGAAGCCGATTTAGTCGGATACAAAAACTCCCGCTATGACGGTCTCCTTGACGAATATGAACCCGATTTGACCTCAAAAAGAGTACAAGAAGTATTCGAACCCTTAAAAGAAGAAATAAGAAAACTATTACGAAAACTACAAACTAGTCAGAACAAGAAATCCAAACGCCTACTTCGAGGACAAAAATACCCCAAGCAAATAATGCTCCAGATCGCCGAAAAGATGCTCGATAAAATCGGCTATGACTTTCAAGCCGGCAGGCAGGATTTGTCTGCTCACCCTTTTACCATCAATTTTGGCCATCAGGATGTCCGAGTCACTAATCGCTATCTGGAAGCTGATCTCGGCAGTTTCATCTTTTCCGCCATTCACGAAGGTGGCCACGCACTCTACGAGTTAGGAATTTCTGACACCATCGGCAATTCTTTCCTGGCCGCCGGCACTTCGCTTGGAATCCATGAGTCCCAATCCCGAATGTGGGAAAACCTCATCGGCCGTTCTCTACCATTTTGGAAATATTGGACACCATATCTTCAGGCTAAACTACCAAACCAGTTAGGAAGCACCACTCCGGAAGAAATCTATCAGGAAGTAAACGAGGTGCAACCCGGCTTCATTCGCGTCGAGGCCGACGAGATCACCTACAATTTGCACATCATTATTCGCTTGGAGATTGAAAAGGATCTTATTGAAAAGAAGATAAAAGTCGCTGACCTGCCGGAGGTCTGGAACACAAAGTCTCAAGCCTCACTCGGCATCACTCCGCCAACCAACTCTCTCGGTGTTCTTCAGGACATCCACTGGTCCCAAGGATCCATTGGCTACTTTCCAACCTATACTTTGGGCAACCTCTACGCCGCTCAGTTTTGGCACAAACTCCAAACGGACATACCAAAAGTCTATGACCACATTGAAAGCGGAAACTTTTACCCAATTCTTGATTGGCTGCGGGAAAATATTCATTGGCATGGGTCAATATATAGACCAGAGGAGCTAGTGAAGAAAGTGACCGGAGAAGATTTAAATCCTAAATATTTTATTGAGTATTTAAAGAGAAAGTATAGATAAATCATCAACGTTTAGTGATTCGAAATCCATCATCTCCAAAACGGCTTAAGATCACGGGAATGATTGCCTTGCTTACTCTTGCTATCGTCGGCTGGGTTGTGTTATTCGTCCAAAATCCAACAATTCTCCTAAAAGCCAGATTTCGCTATATCCAGGCGACAAAAATCGCCAAAATTGATCTTTCAAATGGGCCTTGTCTTGGCGAAATTGCTAACAGCTGGGTGCTGGACATTGCTCACCTACCGCGCCAAGAGATAGACAACCTTCCCGAGAATCAGTGTTCCGACTATCAAACCGGTAGGGCTCTTCATTTTGTTGAGATGACGCCGCGAGGCGAGGTGATCGTCGTTCGGTAGGCAGATGCGTGAATGAGGTTTAGCTTCTCCCCGACGAATTTCGCGCCCCAAAATGCCCCAAAGGCATAGAAAATCCCGGCAATCGCGTCAATCGCCCAGTGCTCTCCGAGATAAACAATGCTGACATAGGTAAGTAGGGAGTAAGCCAAAGTGAGAAGAATGAGGAGTTTGTTTTTAACAAGAAGCGCGGCAAGAAACATAAGCGTCGGAATCTCCGCGTGCACCGAGGGCATCGCTGCCACCTCATTACCTCGAAAATACTGATAGAGGGTGGGTAGGGCACCGGGAACAGTCAAATAAGCCGTTGTCTGATAGAGCACTCGTTGAATGGGGTCGATGAGACCTCTTTCTGCTGCCATCCAGGGCGGCATGGCCGGGAAGAACGTCATCGTGATAAAGGTGGCGTACAGTCCGATAAAAAAAGCCAGGATTATAAATTTAAACACTTGGTGGTAGCGCATCCACAACCAGAACAGAAAGATCAGAGGGACAATCCAGAAAGCCATATATGTCAGGGAGAAAAGGAAATCAAATATAGAGAAGTGGCCGGGACTCAAGAACCGCTGTTGCAGAACCACTGTTGGAATTGAACCAAAGAGAAATTTTTCCAGAGCAATGAGATCAGTCGAATGCACTGGAAATTTCAAAATGGCCGGGAGCGCCCCGTGGAAAAATTCATAGCTTAAAAAAATTAAGATGATCGGCGCCCAATCAGAGATAAATTTCTTTCCCCGCCCAAAAATCACTGCCGCCACCAGGGCAAAAATGAAAAATTGGTCCGGCGAGAACCAGATATTGTGGCGCAGCATCAAGGCCGAGATGCCAACCAGATAAACGATGCTGCCGCCGGTGATAAACCGGTCGTGCCGTCTGTTGATTTCCTCATTCATTGCGGATGGTATATGATTTGTAAAGTGATTTTATCTCTTTTCCAAAAAATTAATATGCGCCCCCGAAACTTGAATCTTTTTCTCGTCGGATTTTTTTTCCTTCTCGTTTTCTTTTTCTTTTCTCTTCTCGAAGCTAAAGGCGTCTTCCAAGCTCTGGATCTTGGTCTGACCTCATTTCTCCAACGGTTTGTTCCTCGGTTTTTCGACGTCCCGCTGTCTTTTTTTACCCTTTTAGGCGGCATCGAAATAACAACACTTTTCCTGGGCTTTTTATTCTACTACATCCGCCGTCGCGACAAAATTTCCCTTTTCTCCTTAGGACTGTTCGGTCTCATGATGCTATTGGAAATGGCTGAGAAATTTCTGATATATCATCCTGGTCCCCCAAAAATTTTCTTCCGTTACGCTCTTCCTTTCACTGTGCCCGAGTACATCGCCAGCCGCTATAGTTTTCCTTCTGGCCACGTCGCTCGAACCACTTTTCTTGCCGTCGTCTCTTCATTTCTCATCCTGAGGCACCTAGAGAACAAAACCCTTCAAAAAATTATCCTCACCGTCATCGTAATTTTCTCTTTGCTCATGATGGTCTCGCGAGTCTACCTTGGGGCCCATTGGAGCAGTGATGTTTTTGGGGGGAGTCTCATCGGAACTGGAATGGCCTTTTTGGCTATGGTATACTACTAATTATGACTAACGACGTCAAAATATTTATCGGCGTAATCACCGCCACTTTCGTCCTCATTGCCGGGGCCGTCTTTCTCGTGGGCCGAACTGACCGCACCAGTTCCAACGCCACCGGGAAGACCCTTGCTTCTCAGGTCGTTTCGCCGGACATTCTGGAGCGCCCCGATTCCTGGAAAATTGGCTCAGAAAGCGCTAAAGTCACCGTGACGGAATTCGGCGACTATCAGTGCCCCGCCTGTAAGGCAACCGAAGCCACGACCCAAGCTCTGAGAACCAAATACGAAGGCAAAATCCGTTTTGTCTGGCGCCATTTTCCTCTCACCCAACTCCACGAATTTGCCTTTGATTCTGCTCTTGCCGTCGAAGCCGCTGGCAAGCAGGGAAAGTTTTGGGACTATCACCAAAAACTCTTTGAAATTTCCCCGGATCTGCAAAAAGACAAACTGGAGAATCTGGCCAAGGACCTGGGTCTTGACCTAGACAGATTTAACAAAGATAAAAATTCCGATGAGACGCGACAAAGAATCTTAACTGACCAGGCCGACGGCAATAAAGCTGGCGTCAGCGGGACACCAACCTACTACATAAATGGGGTCAAGTTAGAACTTGACCGCCTGCCAACTCTCTCCGATTTCTCCGCCAAAATCGATCCTCTGTTAAAGTGAGTCCGACTGACCTAAGCATCGCAAATATTTAAATGGACGACCTAAAACTCAAAGCTCAGAGAATTCTGGCCAAAATGCCTCTTGACACGAAGCATCAGGAAGCCCGGGAATTGGAAGCCGAGGCGGGGAAGCCGGAGTTTTGGTTGGATAATCAGACAGCCACGGCAAAAATGAAACGCCTGGCTGCCCTTCAGGAAGAAATTAAAAAACTCGATCAACTTGAAGAGTGGTTGTTTGATCTTGAAGCGGGGAATGTCTACCAAACTCCGGAAGTCATCAAAAATTTAATCGCGGAGCTTGAATCAAAACTCTATCTGTCCAGCCCATATGACCCAGCTTCGGCCATTATTTCGATCCACTCCGGCCAGGGTGGAGTAGAGGCCATGGACTGGGCCGAGATGCTCTACCGAATGTATTCTAAGTTTATCGCCGGTAAGGGCTGGAAACTGGAAGAAATTGACTACGAGCCTGGCACTGAAGCCGGAATTAAAACTGTTACCTTTCAAGTTGACGGCGACTATGCTTACGGCCTCTTAAAGTATGAAGCTGGTGTTCACCGCCTGGTTCGCCAGTCACCTTTTAATGCCGACCATCTTCGCCAGACTTCATTCGCCCTCGTGGAGGTGTTGCCTGTTGTTGAAAGCAAAACAGAAAGTTCCCCGCTAAAAGAGGAGGATTTAGAATGGGATTTTTTCAGAAGCGGTGGCCACGGAGGGCAAAATGTTAATAAGGTATCTTCGGCCGTCCGGCTCACTCACCGGCCAACGGGCCTAGTCATCACCTCGCAAAAAGAAAGGGATCAGAGCCGCAATCGGGAAATTGCCCTGAAAATCCTTCAGGCTAAACTCCTGGCCCTGGAAGAAGACAAAAAAAGAGCCGAAGAAGTGCGCCTAAAAGGTCAACATCTGACCCCAGGCTGGGGGAACCAAATTCGCTCCTACGTTCTCCACCCCTACCATCTCGTCAAAGACCTGCGGACCGACCACGAAGAGACCAATTCTGACAGCGTTCTTGAGGGACATCTTGACTCTTTCATCCAAAGTGAGTTACACTTCTTTGCAAATGGAAGAGATTAAAACCGATGCCGGAGGCAGTCCTGGAGATGGTTCTGTAATTAAACCGTTGGTCGGAGACACTCCCCATCTTCAATTGGGAGCTAAAACGCTCGTCATTCTCGCCGTCCTTATTATCCTGGGAACAACAACCGGCTATGCAATTTATGCCATGAAAACCTCCGGGACGGCCCGGATAGCCGGTCGCGATTTACAAATCATCAAAAATTCCTCTGAAGAGGGCGTCAAGGATGCTTCCACTTTTCGGGACACCGCCACCGGTCTCCTCAAAGAAAATGACGGCAAAATCACCGATGAGGGCTCACACATTCTCGTTCGCGGTGACGCCTCGCAGAATGTCTACTTAACCTCGTCGATCATCGACCTGTCAAAATATGTTGACAAAAAGGTCCAGGTTTGGGGTGAGACCTATCAAGGTCGAACGGCAGGCTGGCTAATGGACATTGGACGGGTCAAAGTCCTTTGATGATCAAATTTAATGGTGTCACCAAAAAATTTCCCGACGGAACGGTCGCAGTCAACAACGTCACCTTCGAAATTCCCGACGGCGAATTTGCGTTTTTTGTTGGGCCCTCCGGAGCAGGAAAAACGACCCTCCTTCGCCTGATTCTTCACGATCTAGGTTCCAGTGGTGGTCAGATCACCATTGACGAGCACGACCTTTCCAAGATCTCTGGCGACAAGGTCACCGAGCTTCGTCGGAAAATCGGCTTCGTCTTTCAAGATCTGAAATTGCTTTCCGATCGTAGCGTCGCCGAAAATGTGGCCCTGTCCCTCTGGGTTCTTGGCAAAAACGCCAAAGAAATCACTGACGAAGTTCACCAAAAACTCCTTCTCGTCGGCCTGGAAAACCAGGCAAATTTTTTCCCGTCTCAGCTTTCGGGCGGGGAGTTGCAGCGAGTTGCTATCGCTCGGGCTCTGGCCGGCGATCCGAAATATCTTCTGGCCGACGAGCCCACCGGAAATGTCGATGATGCTAACACCTGGAAAATAATGAAAATTCTCGATAAAGTGAATAAAACCGGGACGACGGTGATCATGGCCACCCACAACAGCGAGATCGTGGACACCATGAATAAACGGGTCATCAGGATCGAAGACGGCCACATCATTTCTGACAAGAAAGGGAAATATCGATAACAAAGTGAAAAGGGAGAAGGGAGAAAGGAGAATTAAATCTCACTTCTCAAATCTCAATTCTCACTTCAGAAGATGAGTCACCAATTAACAGTTACCTGGCAGCACATGAGGCGGTCGCCCTATCAAGCGGCAGCCGCCATCATGATCATGACCTTCACCCTCTATATGGCTCTCTTTTTTAGCCTGCTTTCCCTAGCCGGGCACGCAGTGATCGGCTACCTAGAAGCTAGACCGCCAGTGATCGCTTTTTTTAAAGACACTGTCCAAAACGAGGATCAAGTAAAGCCAATCATTGATGAATTGACAGCAACCAACAGGCAGTTTAATGCCAAGTTTGTCTCCAAAGAAGAAGCTTTAAAAATCTACCGTGACAAAAACCAGAGTGACCCTCTCCTCCTCGAACTTGTCACCGCGAATATTCTACCTTCCAGCCTGGAAATTTCCGCCAAAAGTCTTTCTGACCTGCCAGTTTTCTACGACATTTTAAAGAAGGCACCAGACATTGAGGAAATATCCTACCAACAAGACATCATTAAAACTCTCACCACCGCGTTTGATCGAGTTCGACGCGAAGGACTAATCATGGTCAGTTTTCTTATCCTCACCTCTCTGCTAACAATCATCACGGTAATTGGTATGAAAATTTCCCTCAGGAAAGATGAGATTATAGTCCAGAGACTAGTTGGTGCTTCGAAATGGTTCATTCGTTCACCTTTCCTTCTCGAAGGGTTCTTCTATGGCGTTTTTGGTGCCCTGCTAGCTTGGTCAGTCATATGTTTAAGGATTTTTTTGGAGACACCAAACTTGTTACCCTACCTAGGCGGCACAGGGCTATTACCAGTTTCTCCAATCTTTGTGCTTCAACTTTTAGCGATATCAGCTATTGCCGGTGGTGCTGTAGGAATGCTTGGCAGCTTTCTGGCAGTCTGGCGATATCTTAAAGATTGAAGATGTCCAATGTGGAAATTTCTAAGTCTCATAAGTCTCATAATTCTCATAAGCCTCATACCGGCACCCGCTGTTCGTGCCGAAACCCTTGATGATCTTCAAAAGCAAATAAATGATCTTCAGGGAAAAATTGCTGGTTCCCAGACACAGCAAAAATCCCTATCTACCGAGATCTCCAAAATAAACGATAACATCACTCTCACGAAACTTCGGATTAAATCCACCGAAGAGAAGCTGGGACGATTAACAGGTGACATCGAAAAAGTCACAGGGAAAATTCAGGTCCTGGAAGAAGCTCTCACTAAAACTTCAGAGATTCTGGCTAACCGTATTGTCCAAACGTATGTCGCCGGAAGATCTGACCCAGTCCTCTACCTTTTCTCAGCCAGCGACTTCAACGAATTCCTTCAGCGCTTCGAATATCTACGCATTGTCCAGAAGCACGACAAAACCCTCATGTTCCAAATGGCGGCCACGCGAAAAAACTACGGCGACCAAAAAGATCTTCTCGAAGAAAAGAAAAAAGAAGAAGAAATCTTATCCGCCCAGCTAAACAACTATCAGGCAGTCCTTGATCAGCAAGACAGACAAAAAAGGGCACTTCTTGAGGTGACAAAAAATGATGAAAAGCGTTATCAACAACTCCTCGCCCAGGCGCAAGCTCAACTGGCAGCCTTCCGAAGTTTCATCGTTAGTCAAGGGGGTGCAAGCTTACTGTCTAATCAAACAAGTTGTGATAATTGGGGCTGCTATTATAGCCAGAGAGATTCTCAGTGGGGGTTGCTACCAATCGGATTATCATCAGATTCTATGGCCGAATATGGTTGTTTAGTTACTTCAGCAGCAATGGTTTTGTCACACTACGGACATCGGGTTACTCCTGCCAATGTTGCTCAAACCTATGAAGCCTTTTTCGAGGAAACTGCCTATATGCTCTTGGCACCATGGACAATAGACGGAGTAACCTTCGAACGCACCAGCGTGGGTGGAGGTACAAGCAAGATTGATTCAGAATTAGCCGAAGGCCATCCTGTTATTGTTGGAGTTGCTATTAATGGAATTCCTAATTCACACTTTGTTGTCATTAAAGAAAAGCAAGGGGATAATTACATCATGAATGATCCATACGTTGAAAATGGTCATGATATTCCCTTTGCGTCAAAATACTCTCTTGGGAGTATCTCGGCGGTTAACACTATTAGGGTCCACTAAGAAAATGGCACTTTACTTGCACTTGCAGTAAATGGAAATACTTTACACAAAAAATGCTCAGGAAAAATTTGCAACTCTGAAGCAATTTGGCTGGAGAATCACAAAAACACAGGTTAAAAAAACAATTGGAAAACCAAAATGGATTGGTAAATCAAGATTTGGTCAAAAAACGGCAATGTCTCTGGTCGATAACATGCACATTTTGCGAGTGATTTTCAATCTAGAAGATGATAAAATCAAAATAATAACTTTCCACATTGCCAGGAGGGGAAAATATGAAAGTGCGCTATGACAAAAGCGAAGACATTCTCACAATCCAGCTTGGACACAAGAAGATCGACGACGCTTATGAAACGGACAATATGATTGTTCATGTAACCAAAAGTCGGGAACCGGTACTGCTGGAAATTTTTGATGCAACGAAGTTCCTCATGGACATCAAGAAAACTCTTCCCCCAAAAACAAAGAGCCTTCTCTCCTCACAACGCTCGGTTTAGATTATTCATTGACGGTGCCTGGGGAATAATCCATACTGGTGTTAATGCTGGCAGTAAAATTTTGTTTTGTAGCCATACTGCTAATCATTTTTTCAGCGAACTTAACAACCGTTTTTGCCTCTGACAGTCTTCTGACCAATGCCGATTTTGAGTCTTGGGATGGAGAAGTCCCATCCGATTGGACCAAAAACGTCGGAACACTAGCCACATCCGCGTCGGATGATGCTCAATCAGGCGCAAACTCTGCTCTCTTGCAAAGTTCGTCGACATCGACAAAATATCTTTGTCAGGTAATTCCCGCCACACCTAACACTTCCTATCACTTTTCCGGCTGGACGAAGGTGCTCAGTGGAAGCCCCAACGCCTATTTTCGGGCTGTCGAGCGAACCGATTCAAAGTGCACGGCAACTGCGGGGACAATTAAAAACAATGATTCCAGCCACGTTCTTAGCCCTTCTTGGAAGCAAATTAGTCTTGATTTCATAACGAGCGACCAGACGAAGTTTCTGGAAACACGAATTAATCTTGACCCGCCAGCAGACGGATCAACGACCTCGCTTCTTTGGGACGACCTGTCACTGACAGTCAATACTGGCCAGTCACCATCACCGGACCCGTCGCCTAGCCCCGATCAAAACTCCGAGGAGGTGTCAAGTAAGCCGACCATTGATTTTTCTCCCCCGTCAAATTTGCCCGTTGCCACGACACTGTCCATTCCAATTCAAGCAAGTCACCTTCCTGACGCTCCCTACTATGTTAAAATTCGCCTCGGCCCTGATCCCTCCCACCTGACCCGCGGCCAGACCTATCAAAACGGTTGGCTCGATGACAATGATGCCTGGCAAAAGTTTCCCCAGGTGACTGTTGTCGACGGCTCTTGGCAAGGGAGCCTTAACGCCCGCCTCCAAAGCGGCGAAAAGGAGGGATCATATAAAATTAAAGTCCGTTTTAAAAAGGTCGACTCCGACACATTCTATGAGTCCGACGTTAAAGAAGTGTCGTTTAAACCTGAAGAGGTCGCTGTCCTATCTTCCGATCCTGAACCAACTTCAAACTCTTTATCCTCTTTGTCTCCAAAGAGCAACCCACCGGTTGCTGATAACTCTTCTAGTAACAATACCGAAGCCACGGATTTCGATCTCAACTCGATTCTTGGTCTTAGCACCCAGTCAGCTTCTTCCCCATCGGCAGCCGTTGATCACCAAAACGAGCGTCCGACTCTCAATTTACAACTAACTAAAAAAATCCCCGGGGTCGGCCCCGAAACCCTACTTCTTTTTTTAGGGTTTCTATTAATTGTCGTGAGCGGGGCCATTGTCATTAAAAAAACTCTCCAAAACGGGTAAGCCAGATTCTGTTTACCTCGCCGTAGCTTTAGCGAAGGCGGGTTTTAACCTGCTATCGGTTCACCTTGGCAAGGACGCAACAATCTATCTAATGCGGTACAACTTCGGTCGTGGCGGAAGCTGGCCGTTGACCATTCGGTACCTTGCAGCGGGGGGAATTGCTTCGTTGCACCCTCCTGATAGCTTTGGGCTACCAGAAGACTCGTCTCTGTAGCTTCACCGTTACAGTATTTCTACTGTCCTCCGAGAATTAACCCGGACACCCTGCTTCCGGCTGTCTGGACTTTCCTCCCCACTTCGCTAAAGCTTCGCGGGGCAAGCCCCAGCCTTAAGAAGTAGAGTAGTTGCTCCGTCTTGGAGAGCACCCACTATTATACCAAAAAATGCTATGATCTTACTAATCATGCTCGCCAAAGTTTTCTCCGGCGCCGTCCTCGGCCTTGAGAGCGTTCCTATCACCATTGAGGTCGACATTGCTTCCCGCGCGCTGCCGCACTTTCAAATTGTCGGCTTGGCCGATAAAGCCGTCGAGGAGTCAAAAGAGCGGGTCCGGTCAGCCATTCAAAACTCCAGTCTCGATTTCCCGATTCATAAAATAACCGTGAACTTGGCGCCGGCCGATCTTCCCAAAGAAGGAGCTCTCTATGACCTGCCGATTGCTTTGGGGCTTCTTCTGGGGAACGAATCCTTGAAAGTGGCCATCAGCGACTGTCTGTTTTTGGGCGAGCTGTCACTCGACGGGGGACTCCGAAGCACGCCGGGCGTCCTCCCGATCGCCCTCATGGCCAAAGATCAAGGATTTAAGCACATCTTTATTCCCCAGGTCAACGCAAAAGAAGCCGCCATTATTTCCGGAATTGCCATCTATGCTGTCCCCTCGCTCAAAGATCTAGTTGATCATTTTTTGGGTGTCAAAAAGCTTGTCCCCATTCCCGAAGAAAAATTGGACTTTGATTTTGACACTGACTATGAATCGGATTTTTCGGACATTAAAGGTCAGGAATCAGCCAAACGTGCCTTGGAGATTGCCGCCGCTGGTAGCCACAATGTCCTTCTCAAAGGCAGCCCCGGGTCAGGCAAAACCCTTCTGGCGCGGACTTTCCCCTCAATTCTTCCAAAATTGACGGAAGATGAGGCGATCGAGATCACAAAAATCTACAGCGTGAGCAATCTTCTTTCTCTTAAAGACCCGGTCATCAAAAAACGCCCTTTCCGCAGCCCCCACCACACCACCTCCCACATCGGGCTAATAGGCGGCGGCACCCGTCCCAAACCCGGAGAAATCTCTCTGGCACACCGGGGCGTTCTTTTCCTGGATGAAATTCCCGAGTTTCCCCGCCACGCCTTGGAAGCCCTGCGCCAGCCTCTCGAAGACGGTTTTGTCACTGTGTCCCGGGCTTCCGGGACGAGTCACTTTCCGTCAAAATTTACGCTCATTGCTGCCTGCAACCCCTGCCCCTGCGGTTACACCTTAAGTAACTCTCGAAAGTGCCTTTGTTCACCCCATCAGATTTCTCAGTATCAAAAACGGCTGTCCGGCCCATTCCTTGACAGAATTGATTTGCACGTTTTCTGTTCGGATATCCCCGCAAATAAATTGTCTGACTATGCGCTAGGGGAAAACTCCAAGGCAATTAGACAAAGAGTCCAAAAAGCCCGGGACACACAAATAGTCAGGTTTAATGGGGCGAAAATCACAGCCAACAGCGAGATGTCAAACCGAGAGGTCAAAAAATATTGTCTGTTGGATGAAAAGTCACACCAATTATTGACTCAGGCCGTGTCCACGCTCGGCCTTTCCGGCAGAGGTTATTATCGTCTATTAAAAGTCTCCCGGACGATTGCCGACCTGGCAGAAAGCGAAAACATCCAAGTGAACCACGTGGCTGAAGCACTGCAATATCGCCAAAAAGACAATTAATGACCAGTCGCTTGACAAACCGACTCTTAATGACTCAAAATAAACAAGTAATGAAGAAAGTCCTTTTTGCCCTGTGTTTTTTGTTCTTAGTCACCACCTTGTCCGTTTCCGCTTTTGCTCGGGAAGAAAATGCCAACCGTGGTCCAACCACCTCCCTTAATGCCAAAAATAAAAACACCGAGGCAAAGGACCTCCGCGAGGACCTCAAAGCTTCTGCCAGCGCCACTCGGCAGCAGTTCAAAGAAAGGCTTCAGACAATTAAAAACGACGCCAAACGCCAAATTATAGAAAAACTCACCGAAAAAATGAACCGGGTGAACAGCCGCCGCGTTGATCACTGGCGGAAAATTCTTGCTCGACTCACCGACATTCTTGACCGCATTAAGGCTACTGACAAGCACTCTTCGGAACTCGACGCCGCTGTCTCTCAAGCTGAAGTAAAACTAGCCTCGGCTTCGGCCGCCGTCGAGGCCCAATCAACGAGAGAATACACTGTCAACATCGCTTCGGAAAGTGCTCTCAAAATAAACGCTGGCAAAGCGATCTCCGCCGAACAACACGACTTCCAAAGTGTTCTCAAACAAATAAACGACGCCAAACAGTCAGTTCACAAAGCTTTAATGCTGCTTAAACGAACTTTCGGTGGCCCGCTTCGCAACGAGGCGAGCCCGCTTCGCAACGAGGCGAGCCCGCTTCCGAAAGTCGCTAGCGGCTCAGCGACCGAACCGACTGAAGCCACCGGAAGTAGCAATCTCTAAAAAATGAATACTCAAAAAGGAAACACCTTGCTCATCATCCTCATTATTGCCCTGATTCTTGTTGTCATTGGCGCGGGGACTGCCTATTGGTATTTCCTCGGAAGAAGTCTTGAGACCTCGTCCTTAACCCAACCAGTCCCCCAGATTGAAAGTCCAAGCCAGCCAAACTCCTCGGAAGTGGCTCCGGGGTCGCAACCAATTCCCGATTCGGCCACAGTGGACAAACTGACCGAGGAGCTAAACCAGATCAAAGTGGATGACTCGGCGGAAAATTTCACCTCATCGGATACCGTCGGTCTCTAGAACGTCTGTCCCTTTCATTTTTCCCCGTCCTTTGTTAAACTCAAAGTCATATAATCTGCCCCGAAGCATTAAACTTCATGGCCAGACGAAAAAAATCATCAGCAAATAATCGGTCCCTGAGAAGCAAATCAACCTCGCCAAAAATTAATCTGACTCAAAGCCAAAACGAGAGTGTGATTACTGAACCAGCCGAAGTTCCGGCCGCCCGCAATCCAAGAAAACCAGTCCACCCTCTCCTGATGCTGGCTCCGATAGTGATTGCCCTTGTCATCCTCATTGCCTGGGCGAACACCTCTTCAGGACGAAATACGCAACTGGGTAAATTCGTGAACAACAAAACGAGTTTCCTCATCGCCGCCAGCGTCAACGGCCAGCCAATCTGGCGCCACGACCTGGACAAAGTTTTAGTCAGCCGCTATGGTTCCACCACCCTTGACGAACTGATTAACGAGCATCTGATCAAAACCGAAGCCGCAAAGAGAGGGATCACCGCTTCCTCCCAAGACGTCACCGCCAAAATTACCGATCTGTCTAAGAGCCTGCCTCAAGGTTTGTCCCTTGATGACGCTCTGGCTCAACAAGGCATGACCCGTGCCGACTTGGAACGACAGGTTGAATTGCAGCTCATTGTCGAGAAGATGACCGCCGACGTCACTGTTACTGATAAAGATATCGCCGACTATATTGCCGCTAACAAAGACACTTTACCCGCCACTGACGAAGCCTCACTCACAGCCGAGGTCAAAGACACACTCATCCGTCAAAAGCGCAGCGACGAATTCAAAAGGATTTTTGACGACCTCAAGAAAAACGCCAAAGTGACAAAATATCTGTAACCTCTTCGCCCTTTCCCCTAAAAAAGAAGACTTCTTTTTCAAGAAATCTTCTTTTTAAATTTTAAGTGTGACCAGCCGCCAGCTCCTAGCCGTTTACCCTGAGCGGAAGCCGAAGGGCTAGCCCCTTCGACTAGGCTTTTCCTAACACCCTGGCGACAGTTGTTCCACAATCCGGGCATTTGCCAACATAAGCTCTTCGTCCATTCTTCCAAGTTACAATCTTACCGTCTTTAATCGTTACTTTCTTCCGATCCTTAACACAGTATCCTTGATAATCCATTCTTTTCACCACCTCTCCTAGAAAGAGTCCCGCCGTGGCGGGATACACTTTCTTGGACCCGTCCGAAGCGAGTGCTCGGCTGCGTGCACGCAGTACACGAGACGAACATGAGCGTAGGCGGGTATGTACACCGTACGTCTCTACTTCAAGAAGTACCATAGCACACCTTGAGCACAGAATGCAAGCGTGGCGAGCACGAAAATTCTTTTGAGATCAGAAAGAACGTATGAATAGTCTAAAGTGCCCAACCCCGTTTGCTTAGAGTTTAGTTCTGGGGCAGTCTCTGATGCGGAAAATGTGTATTGGGTATTTTCTCGGGCGCTGACAGGCGTGTCAGTGATCCTCTGGAGCCCAGGCCTTTCTCTTCTTTTCTCCGCTGCCAGTTTCTGCCGGCGGGTTTTTCTGCTCATATGCCAGACGAAATTAACATATTGACTAAGTTAAGTAAAGACCTGTATGATGAATGTGGATAAGAAAATTACCCGGGGTTTGAAATGCCAAAAGACAAGATTGCCATCGTTGTCTCTGGTCTTCTCATATACCTGCTCTCTGCAGGTATTTCTTATGCCGCTTTCTCCTATTTCCGTCCCAGTGCCGACAGCAGTCAGAACAGCCCAAGTTCCACCGGTCAGGGCGATCAAACCACCGATGGCAAATTTAAACTTCCGGTTAATAAATACGCTGGTTTGCCTAAAACTGAGGCTTGTCCTCTCAACGGAGCCCTTAGGAGTAAACCGGAACGGGAAAATTGGGAAAAACGACGCCCCATTGGTGTCATGGTGGAGAATTCGACCGCCGGGAGGCCACAATCTGGCATTTCTTTTGCCGACGTTGTCTACGAGGCTGTTGCCGAAGGCGGCATTACCCGCTTTCTTCTGGTCTATCTCTGTCAAGATTCCGAATACATTGGTCCAGTCCGCTCCGCCCGAACCTACTACTTAGACTGGATCTCAGAATATGGCAACTCTCCGCTCTATGTCCACATCGGCGGAGCCAACACGGCCGGGCCGGCCAACTCCCTGGGGCAAATTTCTCGTTACGGCTGGCAGAGCTATAATGACATTGACGGGATTGCGGTTGGCCTGCCGGTTTTCGTTCTTGATGTTGACCGGGTGGCCAAAGACAGTGCGACCGAACATTCCAAATACACCTCGACCCAGCGGGTTTGGGATTTCGCCGCCAGCAAAAGAGGTCTCACGGGCGTCGAGAAAGATGACAAAACCGGCAAGGAACTTCCCTGGGATGAAGATTTTGTTAAATGGACTTTCAAGGATGATGCTTCCCTGGAAAGCCGCCCCGGGAAGTTTTCGGCCGAGTTCAACTTCTCGAGCGTTCAGGCAGGATATCTCAGTGACTACGCTGTCTTATGGCAGTATGACCACGACAGTAATTCTTATTTAAGATTTAACGGCAGCAAAGAATTTAAAGACATCAATAACAATCAGCAAATTCTGGCTAAAAACGTCGTCATCATGTTTCAGACATTTTCCATTGCTGATGATGGCTATGACGAGGATGGTCACGGCTCCCACGCTCTCTACGGCACAATCGGCGCTGGAAAGGCAAAATTCCTAATCGACGGCAAGATGATTGACGGCACCTGGTCCAAACGTTCCCGAACTGCCCGAACTGTTTTTCGCGACGCGTCTGGTAACGAAGTCAAATTCAATCGCGGCCAGACCTGGATTGAGATCCTACCCATCGGCCAACAAATCACCTTGCAATAAAGCAAATTCGTGATACTATTCAACTAAACCTGCCCTAGTTGATGCGCTATGCTCGAAGATTTGATCATCTCTCGGGTCAGGGTTAAACTTCTTCAAATCTTTCTCACTGACCCTGGACAAATCATCCACGTCCGTGAACTTGTCCGTCGCACCAAGGAAGAAATCAACGCCGTTCGCCGCGAGCTGGCCCACATGGAGCGCGCTGGCATGGTTTCTAAGGAACAACGGGCCAACCGACTCTACTATTCCTTTCGCAAAGACTACCCTCTCTATTTTGATTTGCTCGAATTGATCACCAAAACAACCGGACTTGGCGGAGCAATTTTGAAAAACCGCAATAAACTTGGCAAAGTGAAGTTTGCCATGCTTTCTGGGAAATTTGCCCGCAACATTCCCGGGACGGCCGAAAAAGTCGACCTTCTGATTATCGGCAACGTGGTCATTCCTGAAGTGGCTGCTTTGGTTCGAGAAGAGGAATTGCGGCGCAATCGGGAAATCTTTTTCACCCCGATGACCGAAGAAGAATACGCTTTTCGCAAGAAAAAAAAGGATCCCTTCATCCTGGACATTCTTGAGAGCGCCCGGCTCATGATAATTGGCGATGAGGAAGAATTAATTTCCGGGTACTAATGTCAAAAGTCATTCAGTCCGGCCACAGTCTGGCCGTCACCATCCCGAGAGAGTTTGTCCAGATGGTTGGCATTAAAAAGGGGGACAACGTTAAAATAGAAAAAAGACCAAATCGAGGAGCGCTCATCTTGAGATTTAAAGGAGCCCAACAATTGGTCATCGCGCAGAACGTTCTTCGCTCTCCGCGAAAGAAAAACCGTCCCCAAACATAGTTCATCAAAAAAGTCCCAGTCATGTCCAACCGGTTTCTCATCGGCATTATTTTTCTTCTGACGGTGGCAGCAGTCTTTGTCGACCTGCCAAGTCATCTGCCGCGGTTGAATTTTCAACTGGGGAGCATCAAGGTTGATCGCCAGTTGGAAAGACCAGCTCTCAACCTTGGTAATGCTTTCGTTCGGGATCTGGAAATAAAGGAAGGTCTCGACCTGGCCGGAGGCACCCACTTAACGCTTCAGGTGGATATGTCTAAAATCAGTCCCGCCGATCGCAGTCAGGCCCTCGAGGCTCTTCAGGGAATCATCCGAAGACGGGTCGACCTCTACGGTGTTTCCGAACCCGTCGTCCAAACGGCTAAGGTGGGGCAGGACTATCGCCTCATCGTCGAACTTGCTGGGGTAACCAACCTCAACGAGGCCATTGGTCTCATCGGGAAAACTGCCCAGCTCACTTTTCGGGAGTCTGTTGACGCTTCCGAAGCCGCTAAAGTCTCCACCGAATCGGCTCTGCTATACGGTCCTTTTCAAAAAGAAACCAATCTCACTGGCAAAGACCTCAAAATCGCCAAACCTGGATTCGACCAAAACACCGGTGAACCAATCGTTGAACTCACTTTCAATAGTGAAGGCACCGAAAAGTGGGCCGATATCACGACCCGAAACGTTGGCAAACCCATCGCCATTCTTCTCGACGACCAGCCAGTCATGAATCCCCCGACGGTTCGGGAACCAATCACCGGCGGTCAAACAGTCATCTCCGGCGGCTTCACCACGGCGCAGACAAAAGAAATCGCTACTCTTCTCAATTCCGGCGCCCTGCCCGCACCGGTGCACATCGTTGAGCAGCGCACCATCGGCGCCACTCTTGGCCAGCAGTCAATTGACAAAAGCTTGCTGGCCGGGGCGATTGGCCTCACTATCGTCGCCGTTTTCATGCTAGCTAACTACGGAAAACTCGGCCTGTTTGCTGATCTTGCTCTCATTATCTATACCCTTCTTGTTTTTGCCCTCTTTAAATTGATTCCTATCACCCTCACTCTGGCCGGGATTGCCGGCTTCATTCTTTCAATTGGCATGGCTGTCGACGCCAACATTCTCATTTTTGAACGGATGAAAGAAGAACTGCGGTGGGGGAGAAACCGTCTGGCGGCCATTGAAGCCGGCTTCAACCGGGCTTTTCCTTCAATCCGCGATTCCAACGCCAGCACTCTCATCACCTGTGCCATTCTCTATTGGTTCGGCACCGGCCCGGTTCGCGGTTTTGCCCTGACTCTGGCCGTTGGCGTTCTCGTCTCGTTGTTCACCGCGATCACGGTAACCCGGACATTTCTAAGGACATTTGAATCAAATAAGTCCAATTAGTCGAATTTGACCAAGATGTTTAACATAATGCGCTTCAAATATCTCTTTTTTGCAATTTCCTTGCTGGTGATTATTCCCGGCATTATTTCCCTTGCTCTTTTTGGTCTTCGCCCCTCAATTGATTTCACCGGCGGTACCCTTCTGGAACTGCAAGGTCCGGCCCTCAAAAATCAAACTGACATCGAAAAAATTAAGGAAACCATTCAGCACGGCCAGGTGGAAGTTGCCTCCATTCAGCCCACCGGCAGCGGTACCTATTTGTTCCGCACCAAAGCGATAACCCCGAGTCAAAAAGACAAAATTCTTGCGGACATCAACAAGCAGCTTCCCGGCACCAAAGACATTCGTTTTGAAACTGTCGGACCAACTGTTGGTAAAGAGCTAACCATCAAAGCCGTACAATCAGTCGCTTTAGCCAGTGTTGCCATTGTTCTCTACATCGCTTATGCTTTTCGTCAAGTCCCCAAACCCTATTCGCCCTGGAAGTTCGGCATTGCCGCGGTTGTCGCTCTTCTGCACGACGTGCTCGTTGTGGTGGGCATATTTTCCATTCTTGGCCACCTTTTTGCCGTCGAAATCGATGCCCTTTTTGTCACCGCTCTTTTGACCATCATCGGCTTCAGCGTTCATGACACCATTGTTGTCTTTGACCGCATTCGGGAAAATCTCCAAAAATACAGCGGCAAGCAAAACTTTGAACAGATCGTCAACGAATCCTTACTAGAAACACTAGGGAGGTCGCTAACCACATCCCTAACTGTACTTTTCACCTTGTTGGCTCTCATCCTCTTCGGCGGGCAGTCTATTCGCTGGTTCGTCGTCGCCCTCTTCGTCGGCGTCTTTTCTGGCACCTATTCCTCCATCTTCAACGCCGCCCCACTTTTGGTATTATGGGAGAAGAAATAATCGACTTGATTTGATATCATTTAATAATGAAATCGAAAAGACAGCCTGAGGACGCCCTTACAGAAGCGGCCATTAGAACAGCCGAACAGGGTCTTGATAGAGCTAATAGAACAGCGCTGGTAGGAGAAGCCGAAATTTTTAGTAAGTTTATACAGCAAAGTCGTAGAGAACTTGGGAGAAAAAAGGGGGAAATTCCTAAAACTCTTACTCCTAAGAAAAAACGGACTCCAGTCTCTTAATTTCCGAAAGTAGATGTTCTCTTTCGTTCTTATGTGGTTCTTCCATAATCTCTTCAAAAAGCTTTTCCAAAATTTCTCCCACCTTTGGCCCCGGGCTGATGCCCAAAACTTCCATGACATCTCGGCCATTCACTTTCAAATCCTTGACTGAGGGAATGTGTTTTTGAACCTCAATAATTCTTTGTTTAAAATCCTCATGCCTCCAGGAAGTTGACTTAACGCCCGAACCAAGACGGTCAGCAGTGCGCAGGTCGAGCATGTCAGTCGTATTCTCTGGCCCGACTCTTCGAATAAACCGCCGCACTGCCGAGTCAGAAAGAAACTCGGAGACGGAGAACATGTGCCAGCGGACGAGCATATAGATTTTCTCCCGGTCTTCTCTGGAAAAATGCAGCCGGCGGGCAATGTCCCGGGCGATGTTGGCGCCGATGACTTCATGGTTATAGAACGTCGCTTTCCCGTTTCGTTCCCGAAATGCCGGCGGCTTGCCAATGTCATGAATAAGCGTCGCAAACCGAACAACCCAGCCCGGGTTCTGGCAACTGGCCAGCGTCTTCAGCGAGTGATCAAAGACGTCATCTTTGTGGTGGGTTCCTTTCTGCGACACGCCGTGTCCCGCCGTCAATTCCGGAAGGATGTGTTGCAGGAGTCCGGCATTGTCGAGAAGTTTGATGCCGTGAGCCGGATAATCACTTGACAAAATCTTAATCAGTTCATCCCGAACTCTTTCCGAAGAAACAGTTGTAATGAGCGAAGCATTATTTCGAATCGCCTCCCAGGTCTTTTCCTCAATGGTGAAACCAAGTTGAGTGGCAATTCTGATCGCCCGCATCAAACGTAGGGCATCTTCCTGGAACCGGTCATTAGCGCTTCCCACCGCCCGAATAATCTTATTTTCCAAATCATTTCGCCCATTAAAGGGATCAACAACAGAAGTCTCATATAACCCATATGCCTTATAAGTTATAGCTATCGCATTGATTGTCAAATCTCGCCTGCCGAGATCTTCTTCGATTGTCTTCGCCCATTCAATTTGGTCTGGATGCCGGGCATCGGAATATTTTCCTTCCTTGCGATACGGCGTAATCTCAAAAATATCCTGCGTCTCACCCTGATCGTTTTTGATTTTGATTCCCACCGTCCCGAAATTGTTGTCATAAAAACTCTCCGGAAAGACTTTTTGAATCTGCTCCGGGGTCGCATTCGTGGTAAAATCCCAGTCATGGACTGTTCTGCCCAAAAGCAGGTCACGCACCGGACCTCCCACAGCAAAGCACTCAAATCCGGCTTTTTGCATTTTTTCGATTATTTCAGTGGTTTTACCTGGCAATTCCATAATTCGTATATTTTGTCTAATATCTGTATATTCGGGATTACTCCTTGAATTTTAGCATGAAGTGGAACCGATCATTCCCCAATATTCCCCCCGCAGATCAAATTATCCCGATCCTCCTTGCCAACCGCGGCTTAAAAACCAGGGAGGAGATCGCTAATTTTCTCAGCCCCACTGACCCGGGTGATCTAACTCCCGAGAGTGTCGGTCTTGAGAAAAAATCAGTTCTAAAAGCCATCAAACGGATTAAGGCGGCGGTCAAAACGAACGAGCCGATTGTCGTCTATGGCGACTATGATGCTGATGGCATCTGTTCGACAGCCATTCTTTGGGAGGCCCTGCGGGATTTGGGGGCAAAAGCCATGCCTTTCATTCCGCTTCGCGAAAAAGAAGGCTATGGACTGTCGAGAGAAGGGATTGACACAATTCTTTCCGAAGCGAAATATGGTCTCACGACCACCCCCAAATCCAGTAACAAGCGATCGCGCAAAAATGGATTGGCCTCCTCCAAGGGTCTGGTCATCTCCGTCGACTCGGGAATCATGGCTCATGAGGCGGTGAACTACGCTAAAAAAAAAGGACTCGATGTCATCATCATCGATCACCACGAAAAGCCTCAGAACCTCCCAAAAGCTCATACAATTATCCACACCCAATCTCTCTGTGCCGCCGGCATTTCCTATATCTTTTCTAAAGAACTACTACCCCCTAGCCCCTCTTCTCCAGCCCCTTCGCTTGAGCTGGCTGCCATCGCCACCATCACCGACCTCATGCCCCTTAGTGGTCCTAACCGATCAATTGTTAAATACGGTTTAGAGTTGTTGAATAAAACCAATCGTCCCGGGCTGCGGGCCCTTTTTAATGTCGCCGGCATCGAAAAAGTCGGCACCTATGAAATCGGCTTCATGATTGGCCCGCGTCTCAACGCCTCCGGTCGCATCGAAAACGCCCTGTTAGCCCTGCGGATGCTATGCACCAGCGATTTCACTAAAGCTCTCGAATACGCCCAACAGCTCAATGAAACCAACAAACAGCGCCAGGGCATGATGGAAGAGATGACCCTCCACGCTCTTGATACAGTGAACAGTGAACAGAGAACAGTGAACAGTCAACAGAGAATAATCGTCATCGAGCACGAGTCTTACCATCAGGGAATCATTGGCCTCATCGCTGGCAAGCTGGTTGATAAATACTATCTTCCTGCGATCGTAATCTCCAAAGGCGAAACAGTGAGTAAAGCTTCTGCTCGTTCAATTTCTGGGTTCAATATCATTGAAGCGATTCGCACCACCAGTGAAATCCTCCTGGGCGCCGGCGGCCACCCGATGGCCGCGGGTTTCAGCATCGAAACTGCTCGGATTGAAGAGTTCAAGACCGCCATCTCCAAAGTTGCCCTGGAGCAAATTAAAGAAGAAATGCTTGACCGTGTGCTGCGAATTGATTGCAATCTGGACCTGGGGCAAATTGACGTGAATCTCTACCAAAAGATCCGCCAGTTCGAACCCTTTGGCCTGGGTAACCCCGAACCCACTTTTGCATCCGAGGTGCAAGTCCAAAATATTCGTACCGTGGGTCAGGAAGGCAAACACCTTAAACTTACTGTAGTGCGTACTAACCAGCAACCAGCAACCAGCAACCAGCAACTTAGCATCGATTGTATTGCCTTCAATCAGGGATCCCTGGCTTCACAAATCAAGATCGGGGACAAGATCAGTATTGCCTATACGATCGACCTAAACTCTTTTAATGGCCACCAAACTCTCCAATTGAAGGTCAAAGATGTCGAGCAGTTGATATAGTCTGATATAATTCTTTCGTGGCCGCAAAGATAAAGCGCCTTATCCTAGCTCTTCTGTCAGCCCAACTTTCAGTCAGTCTCTTGAATTTTGTCGTGTTCTACCCCCACACCCTCGAAAGATTTATTGACTTGTCAGCTCATTCATTAATGGCCTACAGCTTTTTCACCTGGGGTTTTACCTATGTTTACCTAATTAGCTGGATCGCTCGCTCCGGATACTTTTTGAATTATTCCTTATATGACAATGTCTCCGGGATCCTTTTGGAAATTATCTTTGTAGTTACAGTTGTCATTCTCTGGTATCTCGCTCTGGGCCTTATTGAAAAGATCATTGACAAAATAACCTTTCACCTCTACAATTCGCTTAGATCTAAAAGCGTCTGCCCGCTTCGAATCGCGAAGCGAGGCGAGAGCAGCCAACAACCGCAAGCTGAGGGAAGAAGAAATTTAGAACCCTCCGGGTAAGCCCGTAACAGCAGTCAATTAAGAAGCAATCAAGGTGGTACCACGGAATCAACCCGTCCTTGTTTAGGCCCGCAGAGCGAAGCTCGAGGACCGCAAAACCTGAAAGGGTTTATACTAAAGAGGAGGGTTTTTTTTGATGGTTACTTAGCGAACCCGAGCGAAAGCGAAGGGCAAGCTTAGGAACCATCAATCCGGCCGAAGAAATTGCTCGGCACATACACGAAGTGCATGGGCCGAACAAGAACGAAGGAGGATTGTGGAACGAACACTAACTAAAGACACCGTTAGTAAAATCGGCGAAACCGTGCTTCTCAAGGGCTGGGTCCAAACCCGCCGTGACCACGGAAAAATTGTCTTTCTCGACATTCGGGATCGCTGGGGAATTGTCCAGGTGGTGGCCACGTCAGAAGTCGCCAGTAAGGTTAATTCCGAATGGGTTGTCGCTATCACCGGGCAAGTCAAGGCGCGTCCCGAAAAATTGATTAATGAAAAAATTGTCACTGGAAAAGTAGAAATTTCAGCTGAAAAAATAGAAATTCTGGCGGAGGCAAAAACTCTTCCATTTCCCATCGACACCCCTGGGTTGGAGATTGACGAAGACACCCGACTCAAATACCGCTATCTGGACATCCGGCGAGACCGAATGAAAAACAACCTACTCTTGCGGCACAAAGCCATTCAAGAAATCAGAAGATTTCTCACCACCCAAGATTTTGTCGAAGTTGAAACACCAATTTTAACTAAGGCGACACCAGAAGGCGCCAGAGATTTCATTGTGCCTTCACGCCTGTATCCGGGCAAGTTTTATGCTCTGCCTCAATCCCCCCAACAATATAAGCAATTGCTGATGGTTGCCGGAATTGAACGTTACTTCCAAATTGCCCGGTGTTTTCGCGACGAAGACCCCCGGGTTGACCGAGCCTATGGTGAATTCACTCAGTTGGACATGGAAATGTCTTTTACCACCCAGCAGGAAATTCGCTCTCTCGTCGAAGAACTCTTTATCCATCTTGTTAAGGAAATTTTTCCTGAAAAGCACATCACCAAAATTCCTTTCCCCGTCTTGGACTATACCGAAACAGTTAAAAAATATGGCACTGACCGGCCTGACCTTCGGGAAAATAAAAACGACAACAACGAACTTGCTTTCTGCTGGGTGGTTGATTTCTGCCTTTTTGAATGGAAGGAAAAGGAAAACCGCTGGGATGCTGAACACCATCCCTTCACCGCGCCTAAACCAGAAGACATCGATTTCCTTTTCCACGGCAATCCCAAAGAGTTTGGCAACCTTCGGGCTGATCAGTACGATTTTATTCTCAATGGTTTCGAAATTGGCGGCGGCAGTATTCGAATCACTGATCCCAAGCTCCAAATGCGCATCTTCGAAATCCTCGGTCACACCAAAGAGGGGATTGAGCAGAAATTTGGCCATCTGCTTGAAGCTTTCACCTACGGCGTCCCGCCGCACGGCGGCATTGCGCCAGGAATTGACCGATTTCTCATGGCCGCCCTTGGCGAGCCGACCGTTCGGGAAGTCATTGCCTTTCCGATTGGTGCCTCTGGCCGGACGCCGGTCATGAACGCCCCCTCAGAAGTCGAGCCTGAGCAGCTTGTCGAACTCGGGATATCAGTATCCACCAGAAGATAGAATTCTCTCCCATGACCAAAAAACAATTTGCCCGCAAACAGAAAATCCTCTGGCGAAAACTCAAAAAAAGCTCCAAATATCTCCTGCACCATTCCTACCGTCTTTTTTCTCTTCTCGTCATCGCCGCCTTTTTTCTTCTGTTCCCTGGTAACAGCTACTACGAAACACTTGAAGTGACATACCGTCCCCCGCTGGTTCGCGCCAGCGAATATGCCGACTTTGTCCCTGCCCCATATCCGCAGAAGATTGGTTCCGAACCCGCCCCGTACACCACTGGCGAGTCGGTGGTGATCACCGATCTGGAATCTGCCGTGCCGATGCATGAGCTGAATCCCACCAAAAGGCTTCGCCCCGCTTCCATAACCAAGCTCATGACAGCTCTTGTTGCTCTTGACTACTACTCTCTTGATCAAGTTTTAACTGTCAAGCGCCTCGCTCCTCCCATTCCTGGCGAGAAAGAATCGGAAATGGGCTTAGCCGTTGGTGATAACATTAGTGTTCGAAATCTTCTTTATGGACTTTTAATTCCGTCCGGAAACGATGCCGCCTACACTTTGGCTGATAATTACGAAGGCGGCATTGAAAACTTCATTTACTCAATGAATAAAAAAGCCAAGCAGTTGCACATGGAAAATACCCAGTTTCAAAATCCAGTCGGCATTGACGGGCCAGAGCACTACTCCAGCGCTCGTGATCTCTCTCTGCTTGCTGCCCAAAGCCTCAAAAACGATTTAATTGCCAAAATTGTCGCTACTTCCGGCGTTTCTCTCGGAGACGCCAGCGGCAAGAAGGTCTACACCATGCGCAACGTCAACCAGCTATTGGGCTATGTCTATGGTGTTGACGGCGTCAAAACCGGCTTCACTGACGAAGCCGGCCAGTGTCTGATCTCTTCGGTTTCCCGAAACGGCCATCGTATAATAATTGTCCTTCTTAAATCTCAGGATCGTTTTGGTGAAAGCGCCAAATTAATTGAATGGGTGTTTGGGAACTATAAATGGGTCGATTTGACTACTGGAACCGGAGTTTAATTCGAATCCCAGCCACATTCTTTTCCCGTTCAAAAGCTGGCAAGACCGCCGCCCGAAAAATAGTATTCTCACCAAAATGGTTGTTCACCAAATCCATCGATGAAACGATTTTTTCCGCCCGCTGCTTTTCCGGAAGGAGAGAAGAGGTAAGCAAATCTTTTTTGACTAAACTCCCAACTCCAATCGATAGCATTCTAATTTTTGTCAGTAGTCTGTAGTCGGTGGACGGTAGACTTTTATTCAATATTTCTCTTCCGATCCCAAAAATTTCATAGCCGTCATCAACATAATATCCCAGCGCTTTTTGCTCTCCGACCCCGCCCAGATTGGGAAATCGAATATATAAATGGACTAGCCGCCCAGCAAAGTTTTCGGCCCGAAGCCGTCGGGCCACCTTCTCCGCCAGACGCAAAAGCACCGCTTCGACATATGCCCGGTCATCAGTTTCTGTAGGTAGTGTCAAAGAATGACCAAATGATTTTTGCTCGTCTGCTTCAAAGTCGGGAACAACGGGTGAGTCATCAAAGCCAAAAGCCATGTCATGCAGATGATTGCCGCAGACATTTCCAAACGCTGCCACCAGGAATTCTCGGGGGACTTTCCGCAATTGGGCCACCGTATAAATTCCCATGCCACTTAAACGGGCCAGAATCCTCCGGCCAATGCCGCAGAAATCATCCAGCTTAGAGGAGAGCAGAATTTCGTCCAGGGTTTCCGGAGTAACAATGGTGAGGCCGTCAGGTTTTTTCTTTTCTGAGGCCAACTTGGCCAGAAATTTGTTGGAGGCAACACCGATGCTGCAAGTCATTTTGTCACCAATCTCTCGTCGGATTCTGACCTTAATTTCCAGAGCGATCTCTTGGGCTCTAGAGCTGGCATGGGAGAGATCCAAAAATACCTCGTCAATGGAAAAAATTTCCACCAGGGGAGTGTAGCTTTTGAAGATCTTAATTAATCGGCCCGTGATATCGATATATTTATTCGGGTCTCCGGGGATGAAGATTAAAAAAGGACAAAGCTTTTTGGCCTCCCAAGTGTTCATCCCGGACTTGACGCCATATTTCTTGGCTTCATAGGAAGCCGTGGCCACCACCGACTGGATGTTTGGCCGGCCGGAAACAGCGATCGGCTTGCCCCGCAGCAGGGGATTCGCCTGTTGCTCAACCGTCGCAAAGTATGAGTTCATGTCGATATGAAGAATGGTTCTAGTCATTATTGCCAGACTCTCTCCAGAGTCCAGACCAAATGCCTGTTGTTAAACGACAATTCATAAGCATTCCCTCCGGCACTGATCGAATAGCAGAACAAAAGCTCATCGCCGCGACGCTCTTCATGTTCCAGATTAACTTCCTCCACGCGATATTTTCTTCCCCGCCAATTAAACAAATAGGGGAGCGCATGGCCGTTTTTGAAGACCGCGACCACTGTCACCCGCTCGTTTATTTCTTCGTACATACAATCAAAACTAATACATATATAAGACGAAACAAAGCCATAAGTCAATGGATATAAAATATGTCAAACCAATCGATAGAGAAGAGTAGGGGAGAAGTGTCATTTTTGATGCACTTACCGATGATCAATCGATTGATCATTGTTTAATGGTATAAACCATATCATTTGAGCGAGAAACAGTGATTGCAGTAAAATACACTAAAACAACAAGATGATCATCAAAACGGCGAATGCTCACCAAACCCAGGAGGCGGGGGAAGAATTTGCCCACAAAATCCAAAGTGGGGGAGTCGTTTGCCTCTCTGGCCATCTCGGGGCCGGAAAAACGACATTCACTCAGGGGGTGGCTCGGGGGTTGGGGATTAACCAGAACATCATCAGCCCCACGTTTATATTAATGCGCCGGTATCAATTACCAGTCACTAGCCACCAGCAACTAGCAACTAAGTACCTGTGCCATATAGACCTGTACCGTCTTGACAGTATTGACGAAGTGAAAGGTTTAGGAATTGAGGAGATACTGGCCGACTCAGACAACATCGTTCTCATCGAATGGCCGGAAAAAATCGCCCCCCTCCTCCCCCGCCGGAGGTGGGAAGTCCAGCTAGAAACTCTTAGTGAAAACAGTCGTAAGATAACTTTCTCCGATACTCAATTCAATAATAAACATTAAACATTAGTAAAATAAGCATTATGAAGCTGCACATCGACACCTCTTCCAACCAAAAAACCACCATCCGGCTTGATGATCAGGAGCTGGTTCGGGAGTCAGGCACCCAACACTCCCAAGTCGTCCTGCCAATGATAATGGAACTCCTAAAAGCTCAAAGCTCTAAGCTACAAGCTATCACCGAGATTGAAGTCAACCCCGGCCCGGGTTCCTTCACCGGCCTTCGCGTCGGCGCCGCGATCGCCAACGCCCTGGGCTACGCCCTAAAAATCCCCGTCAACGGCAAAAGACCGTGGGAAATGCAAATTGTAGAACCCGTCTACGAATGATAAGATTAGGATCGTAATATATGAAATATCGAACGCTAGGAAAAACAGGTCTGAAAGTTTCCGAGATTGGAATGGGAACGTGGCAACTGGTTGGCGATGAAAACTCCTGGACAAAGCCTAATTTGGAGGAAAGCGAAAAATCCTTAAGTCGTTACGTTGAGTTGGGTGGGAACTTCATTGACACCGCATCGTCGTATGGCAGCTTCACCGGTCAAGCACCAGGAGAGCACCCTTCTGAAAAATTTATTGGCGAATTTCTCAAGAAAAATAAAATTTCACGGGATAAGGTAGTTATCACTACTAAGGTTCACCCTAAAAACTGGACCTGGCCTGCTCATAAAGGCTCTAAGATTGAGAATGTTTTTCCTTCCGACCATATTACCCAGGTCGTTGACGATTCACTAAAAAACCTAAAGTTGGATTATATTGATCTGGTCCAATTCCATGTTTGGCAAGATGAGTGGGCAAGGGAAAACATCTGGAAAGATACAATCCAAAAGATTATTCAATCAGGCAAAGTCCACTATTGGGGTATCTCCATCAATGACTTTCAGCCTAGCAATTGTTTACAGACTTTAGAAACAGGTTTAATTTCTACTATTCAGTTTATTTTTAATCTCTTTCACCAAAAACCAACAGAGAAATTATTTCCCTATGCTCTAAACAACAACATTGGTCTCATCGTCAGGGTCCCCATGGATGAAGGGGGATTGACAGGAAAATTTACCACACACACGACTTTCCTTGACGGCGACTTTAGAAAAGAATATTTTTCTCCCGAACACCTCGTAGAGCTTATTGAAAGGACAGATAAATTAAAAAAACTATTAAGTACCGAAGCCAAAAATCTTGTCGAATTAAATCTTCGCTATATCTTATCATTTGTTGCAGTTTCTACCGTTATTCCAGGGATGCGAAAGGTAAAATATGTTGAGGAAAACACTTCAATGTCAGATGACAGAGGCCTGACTCCCAAACTTCTTGAACAATTAAAAAATTATGCTTGGGAAAGAAATTTCTATCCTGAGTCCTGGCGTGACCCAGCTCTAAAGATGACTAACTATATTGAAACATAGACCCTCTTGATTTTTGAAAGAAGAGGCGGTATGATCGCCTTAATTCTCCTGCCCCCACCATTTTTATGCCAACCGAGTCCGTCGAAGAGCGAACCAAAACAACCACAACGTCCGAACCTTCGTGGGATGGCGATTCCTCAAGCGATACCATTCGAAAAATTGTTGCCGCCGTCATTGGCATCATCATAATTATTCTTCTCGTTCTTCTGGCTAAATGGGTCGGCGACAAGATTCGCGAAAGGTTTTTAACGCCGAAAACCCCGACTGCCACCACCCAGGAAATTCCCCCGGAAGACAGCACTCCTGTCAGCACCCCGAGCGGCACAACCTATCCGCCTTCTGGTCAGCCCCCCTATACCACCATTCCCGCCACCGGTCCCGAGGATTGGGCCTATGTTTTTCTGGCCCTTCTTGCCCTGACCGGTTTCTCCTCACTCCTTTTTGCCCGGAAATTGTCCTCCTCATAAAAATTCCTGTTGACCGCGGGTGATATACTTCTGTCATGAACATTGTTGTTTCCGTTCTTGCTCTGATAATTCTTGGTGTCGGCCTCTATCAGCAAAGGAACGTAATCCTTAAACCCAAAAAAGTGACCCAAATCACCACCCCCACTGTCACTAAAAGTGCCGTGTTATCAAAAAGCACAGCTTCAGGAGAAATTAAAGAAGCCACGCCAACAGCTGCGAAAACTCCGGAATCCAAACCGACCCCCAAATCACCAGCTCCTTCTTCCGAAAATAATCTCGAGCAGTTTCGCTATCCGGGTAGCACTGTCGTAAACTCTTCGCCAACGTCTTTGTCACTGGAAAGCTCCGATAACCCCGATTCAATCACCAATTGGTACAAAGATAAACTGAAAAGCCTTGGTTACAATGCCAACTCTTTTGTCACCACAAAATCTAACGACAAAATTGTGAACAAACTCGTTAGTGCCGACGGCAATACTGAAATCCGAGTCGAAATCACCCGTAATCCGGGAGACAGCATCACAAAAACAACCGTCACGAAAAACTCCCCTTGACACTGCTAAACCACGTTGTTAAGATAGCGCCTGACAACTGCCCCAAGTCTGGGGCTTTTTTTTTGGATTAAATATGACCATGCCAACAAACCTCACAAATTCAAGATTAAAGTCGCTCTTCGCTTCCAGTGATAGAAAAACCCGGCTCAAAAAACTTCTTCCGGTCATCATTCTCTTTGGTGTCATAATTTTTGCCCTATCTATGATTATTAGATTCGTTCAATCGGCCACCTCTGCCGGATCAAACGGCAGTGACAGCCGAGTCGAGCTTAAAGCTGCCAGGGGAAAAGTTACTTTGAATAAAACCTATGGATTTCCCATCACCGACGACAAGGGCAGAGAAATTACCAAGCTGAAATTTCTTCTCGATTCGGCCGAGCTTCGGGACGAAATCATCTTGCGCGGTCAAAAAGCCGTTTCCCTCAAAGGCCGAACCTACTTGATCGTCTCCCTTAAACTTACTAACAGCACCGACAAATTCATTAATATCAACGTTCGCAACTACATCCGCCTCAACACTAGCAGCAATAGGGACGAGTGGACCGCCGCCGAAATCTATAATGATCCGGTCGAGGTTCAGCCCCAATCAACCAAACTCACCCGACTCGGTTTCCCCATTAGCGACACCGATAAAGACATCAAAATCCGGGCCGGGGACCTAAACGGCGAAAAAGAAACCATCCCTCTAAATTTTAAATAACCATGGGCAACAACCCTAAGAAGACGTCATTTCTGGACGAAATCCAAGCCGCTCTCCAAACCATTCGCTTTGGCAGTGTGGAAATTTACGTCCAAGACGGCGTTGTCACTCAGGTGACGGTCCGTAACATCAAAAAAACCAAAGTTGACCTTGGTAAAGAAGCAAAATCTTCCAAAAGTTCCAAATGAGAGCCGGGCTTAGTTGTGTAGACCTTATAATAACAGCAAATAAGTCAAATCTGTTCACACTTATGCAATAGGGTATTGACAAAATAATTTTTTATGCAAATAATGTCCTTGTTCATAGTCGAAACTATAAAAATTTCTGCCACCGCCTGTCCCAACAACTGAAAGAAAAATTAAATAACTAGAGCTTACCGCAAACGGAGGCTTCTTTACCTGATCCCGAGCATAGTCGAGGGACGGGTCAAGACGCCTCCGTTTTTTTGATTTAAATTTGTCATCGGGACCCGATCCGATCGGGGATGACAAAGGAAAACGGAGAAATTTCGGAGTGCTTTCCGCCCGAGGCGGAAAAAATTGGAAGGGGGTGAAAAGTAAAATGACACAATTAAAAAAACAAATTACTGGCGCTCTCACAATCGGCCTTATGGTTGCCCAACTTTTGGCTCCCGTGGCCGCTTACGCTGAAGACGGCATTAATCTGACAATCAGTGGCAACGGAGCACAATCAACTTCTGTTGAAAATGTCGCCGTTGTTAACACCACCACGGTTAGCCAAACTAACACTTCCAATGTCACAAACAATGTTGACTCGAAGTCCAATAGTGGTGGCAATGATGCCAACTACAACACCGGCGGTGACGTCGCTGTGATAACCGGAAAGGCAACATCCAATGTTGATGTCCTTAACGATTTGAACAAAAACATCGCTACCGTTGATTGTTGTGAGCCCGCTTCCACAACCGTAACTATTGATGGCAATGGCTACCAAACGAAGAACGATGTTAATCTTTCCCAGACAAATACCAACGCCTTGGTGCAAACCAACGTGGCAAATGTCTTGAATAACGTTGATTCTAAAGCCAACAGTGGCTGGAATGATGCTAAATATAACACTGGCGGAGACACCACCATCATAACTGGTGATGCTGAAGCTGGGGCTGAAGTCGCCACTCACGCTAATACCAACGTCGGAATGATCGGAGAACCCCTCGTCGGTGGAAACAATGGAGGAGTCTCCTTGTGGATCACTGGCAATGGTGCCAACTCTGACAATAGCATCGCCTTAGCACTCGCTAAAGCCAACACTATTGCTCAAACCAACGTTGCTAACATCACCAATGATGTTTACGCCAAAGCCAATTCCGGTGGAAACGACGCCAACGGTAATACCGGCGGCGATGTTGCCATCATCACTGGCAAGGCTGACGCCATGGTCGGAGTTGATAACGATGTCAACTTCAACTGGGCAGACGTTGACTGTGGCTGCATAACGAACGTCGAGGGGAAAATTGCTGGCAATGGCTACATGTCTAAAAATGACATCAATGCCTCTCTGACTAGCTATCTCTATGACGCTCAATTGAACACGGCCAACCTTCTCAACGACGTGGACGCTAAAGCCAAGTCTGGCTACAACGATGCCAACTACAACACCGGACCCGTCTTGGACGATCCCGTGGTCATCATGACCGGGGCAGCTTCCTCGTCAACCGAGGTTGCTAATTCCACCAACACTAATGTCTACGGGCAAGGGGTTTTCCCCCTTCCTCCTATGCCAGAAGTTGATTGGGATTTCGACCTGGGATGGTCTTGGTTTTTAGGCTGGATGCATTCATAAACGCTTTTGGTCCGTAGGGGCTCTTTGCCAAGCACTTCAGCAAAGACCCCTACGACCGAAAGAAGTCTAAAAATACTAGTAATTAAAAAAAATTAAAAAACTAATGAAAAAAATTAAAACCAAACTTGCTAAAACCCTGACAATTTTCTTAATTTTTATCCTTCTGCTTGGTCAAGGACTCACGAATAATTTTGTTCGGGCTGAAGATGTCTTGCCCCTGACTCCTCCGACCCCGCCGGCAGAAGTCGTGGTCGCCCCGGTTGATCCCGTGTGTCCGGCTGCTCCCACGCAGCCGGACACTAATAATATTATTGCTCCGACCTCGCCGACGGCCCCTTCTTCTCCAACACCGGTGGAAACCAACGAGACAAAGGACACCAACCATAATAGTGATCCAAACTCCGAAAATTCAGATCAGGCGCCGGCAAAGGCCACGCCCACTGGGGAGACTTCCACCATCGATCCGGGAACAAGCACCATTGACACTGGCGATGCTGATAACAGCGCTGCCCTAATCGCCACAGGTAATGATAATCTTTCAACCTCGGGACAAGCTGGAGCATCAGGCGGCGGGGTCAGTGTCACTAGTGCCAACAACGGTTCGGCCTCAAACAATAGTGGGTCAGCAACAATCGTCAATAATACCAATACCAACCAGAACAATGCTGCGAATTTAGACAACGGTCTCAACCTGCAAACAACAACGGGCCAGAACTGGGGAAGCGCTAACGTCGGGGATACCAATATCACGACCGGTGATGCCAACACTTCCGGAACAATTATTAGTGCCGTCAACACCAATGTCGCTGGCGTCATGGTCTCGGAGTTTAATGTTGCTGATGACCACGTTGGAGACATTGTCCTGGATTTTGGGGCCAATTGCGTCTCCGGTTGCGCCACCAGCGATGTTCAGGTAGAAAATGCCACTAATGGAGCCGACTCGACTAATAATGCTTCCGCCAGTGCCATAAGTAGCGACACCACTTTTCAAAGTAACGATGCCACCGTCGAAAATTCCCTCGTTTTGGGGGCCAATTCCGGCGACAACAAAGCCAATTTCAATACCGGTGGGGATTCTACCATCCAAACTGGGAATGCCAATGTCTCGGGTAATGTTTTAACTTTTGCCAATAATAATTTGGCTGGGAATGTCGTCTATGGGGTTGTGAACATCTATGGTGATCTTCAGGGAGACATCATCTTTCCCGAAGAGCAACTGACCGTTTGTTGCGGCGGAAATTTGGCCGCTTCGAACACGGCAAACGGAACCGGTTCTGCCAACACCGCAGCTGCTTCCGAGACAAACAACACCACTACGACTCAAGGAAACGCTGCGACGATCACAAACAATCTCGACCTAGCCGGTACCACGGGCGGAAACGACGCCAATTTCAACACTAACGGCGACTCGACTGTCATTACCGGAACATCTGACGTCTCAGCTAACGTCGTGAATGTCACCAATAGTAACGTTGACGGTGGCAACATGTGGCTCGTTCTCATTAACAATGCCGGGCAGTGGGTCGGCAAGCTCATCGGCGGCGACGGCAACATGGCCGCCTCTGACGGGACGGTTTTGATCATGGGACCAGATGGCCAAATCACCGCTTCCAATAATGGTAATGGAGCTGGTTCGAGCAACACTTCCAATGCCAGTTCCATTAGTAGTACCAACACAACTCAGACTAACAACGCCAATATTACCAACAACGTTCAGCTGACAGCTAACACCGGCGGCAACTCCACCAGTTTCAACACCGGCGGGGACAACACCATCATCACCGGCGACGCCAAAATCGTGGCTAACATGGTCAACTTTGTCAACAACAACATCACCGGTGGCGGCAAACTCTTTGTCACCGTCGTCAATGTTTTTGGCAGTTGGGTGGGTGACTTCCTCACCCCCGGACAGCACAAAGAAGCCCAAAATGATTCCGCTTCCAACGACGGTGCTAACCACCTGGGGGGTGACAATGGCCAAAGCGGGAGCAGCGAAAGCTCCTCAGAAAACACTATCCAAACACCTGCGACAACCACCACCACCCAAGTCGCCACTGGTCAAGTGGCCGCAGCGATCGCCGATCCGAAAAATTCCGTTGTTTCCGGAGCCGCCACTCCCTTCTCGGGTTTAGTTGCTGGAGCCAATACTCTCAATTCCAATGCCCAGCCGTCTCTAACTGCCGGCCAAAAAGCTTCCCCCGTTAATAACAAGATCAAGATCAATCTTGCCTACTTGTTACTCGCGGTTCCATTTGTTATACTCCTTCGCATCAGGAAAAATCTGGCAAAAATTTATACCAAGCTGCTCTCTGTCCTCCTGTAATTTAAATGACGTCCTCTCCGCTACTCTCGTGCGGAGTATCCTTCAGGATACGAAGGCCGTCTTTTCCGTTCGCATTCATCCCCGATTGTCATCGGGGTACTCTGCGAGCAGTAAAATAATTAAGTTCTTCTTAGAGCCTTGGGTAAGAAGATGATACGTGAACAAAAAAGCACTGGTCTTCTCCCTTGCTGCCTTATTTGTCCTCATTCTTGGCGCCTCGGTCGTCCGGGCGGAAACATTTAAAATTTTTGGAAACGCCGCCGACACGAATAACACTGTCAATTTCCAGAACACTAACACCACGATTGTCACCCAAGAAGACAACTCTCAGGTGAATAACCAAACGGGTGGCCAAGCTGATACTGGTGGTAATTCCGCCTCCGGAAACACTGGCGGCGCAACCGTGATCACTGGCGATGCGACGGTCAAGACCACGGTAACAAACAATGCCAACGGCAACGCGGCTGAAACGACCTGCAAGACTTGTCCAAAACCTCCAGTGCCTTCCCCCTCACCAAGCCCATCACCTTCCCCATCTCCATCAGCGGGTGATGGTGATGGAGGCGGCGGCAATGGCGGCGGCGGGGGAGTTGGCGGTGAAGTTGCCGGCCCGGCCGTTCTCGGACTCTCACCAGCCAGTGGTGAAAACCCCGGGCAATATCTCTTCTATTCTTTCGGCCTGTTATGCCTAGGTCTAGGAAGCAAACTGCTTCTTCTCAGAAAGTAAGTTCTCTTTCTAGTCTTACCTATAAGATAAAGAATTATCTCCAAGTCCTGTATGTTGCAACTCGCGGTCGCGTAAAGCAACCTACAGCTAAAGTTCAGCGATTTGCTTCAATTTTTGAACTTGCGAGTACCTTGGGCGTGAGCCCAAGGGTGAAGCAAGCTCGAAAAGAAACTCAGGCGAAGCCTGTAGCGAAAGATACCACGGGCGTAAGCCCGTGGAGTTTCATAAATGGAAGAAAAGTTGGTCTCATGTTGGTTGTCATAGGCTTGGGTCTACTAGTATTCCCTGCTGCCTATAAGACAGAAAATGATTGGGGACAGCGATTGAGAGCCGAAATGAAAGACAAAACCGTGACTAAAAAAATCTCGATTTTAACTTCTGGTCAAAAGCCATCTCCAGCTGAACCAATCAAAATCGACGCTCAGCTTCTTTCCGAAAAAGAACCTAGCCAACCACCACAGCGAATCGTCATTCCTGCACTTAATCTTGATCTTCCCGTCGTCGAAGCCAAAGTGGTCAACGGTTTTTGGGAGCTCTCCCAGACCTCGGCTTCTCACGGAGTAGGCTCCGCTAATCCCGGTGAGCCGGGGAACGTCGTCATCTTTGCCCACGCCCGGGACGACCTCTTCGGCCCCCTTCGCAATCTAAAAAAAGACATCATTATCTATGTTCTCACTAAAGACCGCTGGTACAGCTATTCAACTGAAGATATAAAACTCGTTGATCCCAGTGATATCCAAGTCATTGCCCCAACTCCCGCTGAAACTCTAACGCTCTACACTTGCAGCGGTTTTCTGGACACTAAACGATTGATTGTTACTGCCCGCCCGAAGCGCTAGTGCCGGCTAGACGAAGCCGAAAAAAACTCCTGCCCGGGTCCGATTGCGGTTCCGGGCAAGAGTCAAGGCTCAAAAGAGAAAGAGAACTACAGAGTGTTTCCTCCTCCCGCCACGTCAACTGTCGTTTCCGCAGTTGATACTCCTGATTCCACTGTGGTCGTCCCGTCAGTGTTGCCATTGGCCTTATTCTTTCCAGTTTTAGCCTTGGCCTTGGCAGAAGTCAGAGCCCAAGTCTTGCTTTTCTGCTTGACCTTTTTGACATTGACCACCACCTCGTTAACATCGTTGTTGGATTTAAACCCGTTTCCGGAAATTTCATTATCCCCGGATGGGGCCAGTTGCCCGTCGCAACCGCAACACGGATCGATGGCCACATTGTCCCCTCCAGTCACCGTGACGCCGACCGTTGCCGTGGCGTCGCCGCTGGTCACCGAGACATTGCCGCCGGTGTTCCAATTAGCCTGATTCTGGCCACTGTTAGCCGTCGACGAGGCGTTTGTAATTGCCACCGTTGAACTATTTTGATAGACCGCGCACTTGGAAACACCGACAGAGTTAATGGTGTTTGTTGACAAAGCTCCGTTTCCACTGATAGTGTTATCAGCCAGTGCCGCTGGAGCAATCAATGAACCAATAAGTCCAACTGTTGCTAAACCAACCGTCGCTTTAGAAATAAATTTTTTCATCTGTTAATCACCCCCTTTCTATAATTCACAATGCATTCTCACTTCCGTCTCACACGTGTCCGTTCCGTTTCCTCCGTCGGCAGAATCATTTCCTCCGCTGCCGAGGAGCAAGTCTTGCCCGTTTCCTCCACTCATTTGGTCATTGTCGTCTCCCCCCGTCACGCTGTCGTTGCCGTTCCCGCCGTCGATGATGTTGGCCCCGTCTCCTGCCAAAATTGTGTCGTTGCCATTTCCCCCGTCAATTCTGTCATCCCCGCTTCCGGCAGTAATGAGGTCTGCACTGTTTCCGCCGCCGATCCGGTTGTTTCCCTCCATATCAATTAATATGTCTTCTCCGTTCCCGCCGGAAAGAGTGTCGTTGCCCGGCCCCCCCACAATGCAGTCGGCATTGTTTCCCCCGTCAACCACGTCGTTTCCCTCGAGGGCAAAAATCAAATTCTTTTTGTTGTTGCCTCTAAGGCGATCATTTCCCGCCGTCCCGAAAATCGGTGTCCCATATTGCGCCGGATTGCCACACTCTGCCGGAACGGGAACGGCAACCCCGATGTGCAGATCAAAAGTGACATTGGCCTTTTGAAATTCATTTCCCGCTGTTGTTTTAAATGTAGCCGTAATATGATAAGTATCCGCTGCTCCTGAAGACAAAGTCGTCAAAGCAATTCCGTCGGGAGAGTTGCTGTCAGAAGCAAAATCGGCGAGAGTTTTTGTTCCCAGCGTCCCGCCATATAAATCTCCCCCGCCGTCAGAAATGACAATCTCCATGACACTTGAAAGATTGTCCGGATCATTGGTGGTCACACTCCTGATCCCCACCGGTCGGGAGGTGGGGGCGTTATTCGTCACCGTCACGTCTCGACTCTCACTGTCCCCCGGCGCCATGCCCGCAATCGTAAAAATTGGCTGCCCTTCCGCCACTCCCCAATCCACCGTCAAATCCCCAACCGCGTAGGCCGTAGAGGACTCAGTTAAAAAGTTCAACCCACCACTAAAATAAATTAAAGCGGAAGTTACGCAAATTAATAAGAAGACTCTAATAATTCTTTTTCTCATATCAGTTTGTCAAGCCAGGCGTTGGTGTTGCATTAGAAACCCAATCACCTACAGTATCTGTATCAACTCCATTAGGACTTCTTGCCATAGATTGTCCTGACCCATTGACGCCCAGTCCCGTAAACGCATCATGGTTGCTGGCATAGCTCATTTTGTCAATCTCATTGTTTGATGAATCACTCAAAACCAGCTTGTCTCCACTAGCGTTTAATCCACTTCCAACAGTTCCGTTACTCAATTGAATTTTTATCGCCGACGCAGGAATAACCAACGTGCTTGTACTGGGAACAACCACAGCAAACCCTCCAGCTGGAATGGGTGAGACCGATGGAAAAGTGTCATCAGAATCAGCGTCCGCAACTTTCCAACCGGTAACATCAACGGGAGAACCTCCCGAATTGTATAATTCTACCCATTCTTCAGAATCGGTCGCAGAGTTAACGGCCTCATTAATGATTATCTTTCCCGGTTGTGGGGTTGGAAATTCTGCTGCAGCCGTAAAGGTGTTTGCTGCCGACTGTGCCGTATCGGAAAACAAGGCATGGGTCACTTGATAGGAAACCCCCACCAAACCAAACAACAACACCGCAACGAAGAGCAGATATCTTGCTTTCATGAATAGTTCATGCCCATCTGGGCAAGCAGTTTTTTCTCAATTTCCTTTTCCATCTCTCGTTTAATGTTCAAAATTTCCAGCCCGATAAAAATCACCGTCGGTGTGACAACCAGCCCGATGAATCCATAGGGGTTTTTCAACAAATCTGACAACCGGCCGATCTCTGGAACAAAAAAGATCTCTTTCCCAATGATGTCTTTGGAACTGATCACTTCAGAATCCGCTTGCCCATTTGCATCCCCCTTTGTCCGGTAGAAAATGTCTCCATTCTTAATTGTTGATTGAAAGATTCGATGAGTGACCGTCAAACCGGCCTTATTTTTAAAAGCGACAATGTCATTAAATGAATATGTTTGTTGGGGTTGAACAAAGACGACCGAGCCCACAGGGACCGTCGGTTGCATGCTTCCGGAGAGCACTGTGAAGCTCCGCAATCCTCCCAGCACATCTGCTTTGGAAGTGACAAGCGTAAAGGCCGCTAGCAGAAGTGCCGCTAAAAAAAGGGCTGTCAAAAACGCTCTGAAAAATTTTACAGTGAATTCCAAATTATTTATCATTTTTAATTTTATTGATAATTGCTCATTGATAATTGATAATTTTCGTCCCCAACCTGATGGCGGGAGGGCAGACCACCCGCCACCAGTTGTCCATTAAGGCGTCTGAGTCGCATCAAAGACCAAATTAAATCCTACACTATCGGAAGTGACGGTACTGGTTGTTGGAACCTTAACTGTCATTGTACAGAGAGCCTCATCGGTACCTCCTCCATTAGCAGTAAGGTCGCCAGGTAATAGACTATTTAGTGATGCAGGTGTAACTGATAAACTAGCGAGAGTTGTATCTGGTACTGTAGTTACTACGCTGTCTCCCCCTCTTGTGCAAGAAAATCCCAATGTTATTTCAGACTGTAAAGTAACATTACCGGTTAATCCAGTAACTTTTACTGTATTATCCAAACCAATCGCCGCAGTACTGGCGTCTCTTAGCCAAAATTTATAATCTTTTGAGTAGCCAGGAAATAGTCCGGTATCTGAAAAACCGGCGATATTATCTACATAATCAGTTAACGGGTCGGCCATTGGATCCGTGGCTATTTTTAGATCTGCATTACCCGTTGTAAACGAGTTATTAGTTGCAGTGGAGGTGTCGCTAAAGTAAGCAAACGTTGCCCCACCCATGAGGGCGAGAGCCGAGAGAATTGAAATTACACTAAACGCTATTTTTCGATTAATCATTATTTTTCACCTCCTCTCCTAGAAACTCTTTGCGATTTGCTTGCAAAGAGCATTAGAGTTTCTTGGACCCTTCCGAAGCGAGTGCTTGAGAGCCCCGATTTAATCGGGGGCTCAAACATGAGCGAAGGAGGGCTACCAATTTTTGCCAAAATTTAACCAGCCATCTGGGCAGACCCCGCTATGTTGCCTTTCTTGCGAAACGACACATAGGTAATGGCTGGTTTCGTGAATATCGTGAATATTGTGTTTGATAATCGGGCAGGCAGGTCATTGAATTGAGAAGGCAGAAATGAGAAGGGAAAAATAATTAAACTTCTCACTTCTCAACTCTCAAGTCTCACTTCGGTGTTGCCTCCGATTGCGGTCAGCGAGGACAAGAATACCAGTGCCAAAAGAGAACCTGTCAATTCTGACAAAATACGTCGAAAAGGCATCAGGCAAAGAAACCGTCGGATAAACTAAAAATCCTCCTTTGAGGCGGGAAAAATATCTGTTATGATGTTTTCATGAGATTCTTGGACTATTTGCTTCACCTCTTCACTCCCCGCTACTCTAACAACCATCGCGCTCGACTTCTGCACCCATCAGTTCTTTCGCTCTACATCGTCATCCTCGTCATCTTTCAACTCTCGGTGTCGACTTTTGCTCATTTTCAGCCCGAAGTCCTCGGCTATGCCACAAACATCTCTGTCCAGGATCTTCTAAGTGGCACCAACGCCAAAAGATTGGCTGCCGGAGTTTCCCCGCTTCGACTCGACGATCAGCTCACCAAGGCTGCTGCCGCCAAAGCCGCAGACATGTTTGCCCATCAATATTGGGCGCACATCTCGCCTTCGGGAACAAGTCCGTGGACATTCGTTGCTCAAGCAGGCTATAACTATCTTTTTGCCGGCGAAAACCTCGCCCGAGATTTTGCCGATTCTGCCAGCGTTGTCGAAGCCTGGATGAAGTCCTCTACCCACCGGGAAAATCTCCTCGACCGCCGCTATGAAGACATCGGCCTTGCCGTCGTTAATGGCAAATATGGTGGCAGCGAAACCACCCTTGTCGTCCAGACTTTCGGCAAACGCGCCAGCGCGGAAGCCAGCGTCGAAGCCAAGACTCCAACCAAAAACCTCCTTCTCTCATCACCAGTCGCCTCAATATCGGCGACTTCTTCGGCCACGCCGGGGTCTCAATCGCTACCGCCGGAAAAGACACCTTCAACCGGAATCATTCTCCAGACCGAATCCGTTGATGTCCAACCAAAAATCGACTTGCCATCTCTAGTCAAATTGGTCTCTTTAAGCTTGACCGTTTTCTTAATCAGCCTTCTTGCTCTCGACGCCGTTCTTGTCTATCGTCGGCGCCAAATTCGCGTTTCCGGACACACTTTTGCCCACTTTCTCATCCTATTCACAATTATGGCCGTCATCAGTCTTGTGACCAGAGGAGCAATTCTTTAACATGATCCATAAAATTGTTCATTTATTTCGCCACGCTTTCGACTTTCTCCTCTTGTTAACAATCATCATTCTCGGACTTGTTGGCATTATCTACTATTCCTTTGACATCGCTGGACAAGTCCTCATCGTCATCCTTCTATCATTTGCCTATACTGTGTGGGGCGTCTTTCACCACTATCACGACCGGAATTTGACAAAGGGAATTATTCTGGAGTATGCTGCCGTTGCCTCACTGGTGGCGCTCGTTCTAATCATTTTCCTGCTCACCATCTAGCCAAAATGAAAGGTGTCATCCTCGCCGGCGGTCTAGGAACCCGGCTCTATCCTTTGACTTTTGCCACCAATAAGCACCTTCTCCCGGTCTATGACCAGCCGATGGTTTTCTATCCGATTCAAACTTTGGTCAAAGCGGGCATCACCGAAATAATGATTGTTCTGGGTGGCCCTCATGCTGGTCACTTCGTTTCGGTTCTGCGCAACGGTAAAGACTTGGGGATCAGACACCTGGAGTTTGCCTACCAAGAATCGACCGTCGTCAACGGCCGGAAAATCGAAGGCGGCATCGCTCATGCTCCTTCTTTAACTGAGAGCTTTGCTGACAGCCAACCCCTTTGTGTCATTCTTGGTGACAACACCACTGACGCAGACATCTCCGCAGATGTCAAAAAATTCGACCAAGGAGCCCTCGTGTTTCTCAAAAAAGTTCCCGACCCGAAGCGTTACGGTGTTCCCGTCTTTGATCGTCAGGAAAAAAGTAGGATAGTCGCCATTGAAGAAAAGCCCAGAAAACCGAAATCAAATCTTGCCGTCACCGGCCTCTATTTCTACGACAACAAAGTTTTTGACCACATTCGCCGCCTTAAACCTTCCGATCGCGGTGAACTTGAAGTCACTGATTTAAACAACCGCTACATCAAAGACGGAACCTTAAGATGGAAAGAATTAAAAGGTTTTTGGTCCGACGCCGGCACCTTTGACAGCCTTTTTAAAGCCGGTCAACACTGGGCAACAAAAGTGAAGAAAAAGCCTACCGCTTAATGGGTTGCCTCCATATTCTGATAGCTTCGTGATTTCCTGACAGAAGCACTTCCGGGACTTTCCAGCCATTAAACTCCTCGGGCCGGGTATATTGCGGGTATTCTAAGTATTGTTGAGGTCCTTCGACTGTGCTCAGGGCGGGCGCAATATTTGAGAAAGTCTCAATGTCTGTGGCCCCCGGTTTTTCCAGGACACCGGGGAGAAGACGGATAACCGCGTCAGAAATGACCATTGCCGGAATTTCCCCGCCAGTCAGAACGTAATCACCAACACTGACGGCCTCGTCAACCAAGTACTCCCGGACCCGCTCATCAACGCCCTCATAACGACCACAGATCAGAATCAGTTGATCAAGACCAGTATAGTCCCTGGCCATTTGTTGAGTAAATTTTGTCCCGCGTGGATCCATCAAAATAATTTTAGTATTCGATTGTTTGTTCCTGATCTTTTGTAATGCTCTATAGATCGGTTCGACTCGCAAAATCATCCCGACCCCACCGCCATACGGCCGGTCATCAACAGTCCCGCGCTCATCGATAGCAAATTCTCGCAGGTCATGAAGCCTGATAGTCGCCAAACCTTTGTCTTGGGCCCGTTTGATGATGCTTTGGTCAAACGGCCCGGAAAACATCTCCGGAAACAGAGTAATAATGTCTATGATCATGTTTCTACAGATGAGTATATTTTAGCCCTTCGACTTGCTATACTCAAACGGAGGACTAAGGAGGCAACATATGAATATTGTTATAGTAATGCCCACTTTCAATGAAGGGCCCAATATCGCTCGGATGATTGACATTTTGACTAAAGACGTCTTTCCAAAAATCAAACACCATCATCTAACTCTTCTAGTCGTCGACAGCCACTCGCCAGATGGCACCTGGAAAATTGTTCAGGAGAAAAGCAAGACTAATCGATCGGTCGTCCTTCTCGACGAAGGCGGCAAATACGGTCTGGGCAAAGCCTACATTGACGGTTTCAACTATGCCATCCGCAAGCTCAAAGCCGATGCCGTCATGGAAATGGACGGCGACCTTCAACACAATCCCCACGACATCCCCCGATTTGTGACGGAGTTTGCCAAAGGCGCGGACTACATCGTCGGCTCGCGATATATAGCTGGTGGGTCCATTCCGTCAGAATGGGGACTGGACCGAAAACTTCTTTCCATTGTTGGGAATCTCATATACCAAACCTCCCTGTTCATGTGGGACATTCATGATTTTACGACCGGCTTTCGCCTTGCCCGAGTCCGGGGATTTCTTGACACCATCGAATTTGAGAAAGTTTTCTCTAAATCTTTTGCCTACAAAACCCGGCTTCTCTACGAGATGAAAAAACGCGGTGCAAAAATCAAAGAAATACCAATTAAATTCAATTTAAGGTTATCAGGTGACTCCAAAATGACGACGAACACTTTTACCGAAAGTCTCAAGGTCATCGCCGTGATCTGGGCCGACCGGTTGGGTTTAACTAAATGAAAAAAGCTGTCATCGTTGCTCCCACCCTGAACGAACAGGAAAATATCGAGGCCTTTCTCACCAATGTTCTAGCCCAGAGAGTCCGCCTTTCTGGCTATCAACTAGACATTCTCGTTTCTGACAGTCATTCACAGGACAAAACTCAGGAGATAGTCAAAAAGATGCGAAAAAGGGAGTCGGGGATTCATCTCCTTGATGTGCACGAAAAGGGTCTGGGGTTGGGCCTTTCTAAAGGTCTGGACTACGCCATCAATCGTCTCGGTGCTGATGTTCTTCTGACCATGGAAGCGGACCTGTCAAACGACCCAAACAAAATTCCCGATTTTTTGACTCGCCTTGACAAGGCTGATTTGGTTATTGGCAGCCGCTATACTCTGGGCGGCGGCATTGTCAACTGGTCCTGGTGGCGAAAGTCTTTGAGCCTCGGAGCCAATTCCACCCTCCGACTGCTCTCTTTCGCTCTCCAAATTCATGAGTTCACCAATCTCTACCGAGCTTTTAAAAAAGACGTCTGGATTAAATTGCGGCCGCGCGTTTCCATCCACCTTGGTTGGCTCTTTGTTCCCGCTTTTGTCTTTGAAGCCACCACCATGAAGATAAAGATTATTGAAGAGCCCTTCATCTTTTATGACCGCTTTGGTGGCCGGTCAAAAATGCGGACCTTGTCCTACACTCGCAACCTCCTGAAATATGCCTTAAAATTTAGATTCCAAAAGATATGGAACACCTTCTCAAATTCTTAGTCGTCGGCACCGTCGGTTTTATTATCAACACCGCTATCTTGGTGACCGGGGTGAGATTGGGGTTGCGGCCGTCCTTTGCCGGGCCCCTGGGGGCAGAACTCGCTATCATCTCAAATTTTTTCTGGAACAACATCTGGACGTTTTCTGACCGTCAGATCACCTCTTGGAATGTCTTGCCGGCCAAATTCCTCCAATTCAACATTCTTTCTTTCGGGTCAGTTGTCATTCAATTTATCTTTTTAAAGGCGGGGGAGTCAATCTTTGGACTGACGAAATTTAAAGAGCCTTTCATTGACCAACAAATCTTCACCGGCCCGCTCTCTAAAATTAAGATCTATTCCCTCATCGCAAAACTCCCAACGATAAGGAAATTTTCGTTATATCTGGTTTTCTATATGGCCGGAGTGGGAGCCGGTCTAGTGTGGAATTTCCTTGTTTATTCACAAGTAATCTGGAGATGAACCGACGATGCTTCCGCAAAAACTCACCTCACCAAAAACAATTCTTTTTCTAATCCTTCTTCTCGCTTTTCTTTTGCGAACCTATCAGCTTTCCCCCTATCTGCAATTTCTTGGTGATGAGGGAAGAGACGTGCTGGTGGTCAAAAGGATGATCGTCGACCACAACTGGACTCTTCTGGGCCCCAGTGCTTCCGTCGGCGGCTTCTACATCGGCCCACTCTACTATTACTTCATGATCCCTTTCCTCGCCTTGTCCAAACTTGATCCCGTCGGCCCGGCGGTAATGTCTGTCATCTTTGGCATCGGGGCAGTTTTTCTCGCCCATTTTTTCGCCAAAAGGTTTTGGAGTGAAAAAGTCGCCCTGCTCTGTGCTCTTCTGGTTGCGCTGTCTCCAAAAATGGTCTACATTTCTCGCTTTTCTTGGAATCCCAACCCCACTCCCTTTTTTGCTCTCCTAACAATTCTCTTTGTCTACCTGTCCACTAAGAGAAATCGAGTTTTAATGAGTTTGCTTTGTGGAATAAGCCTCGGAATAATGCAGGAGTTGCACTATACTAACTTAATCTTTGGTCCAATCGTTGGTCTTTCGGTGCTCCTTCTCTTTCCCTTAAGGCTTGCCATCACTAATTTGGCCTTAATTTTTGTGGGATTTTTGCTGGGGAATTCCCCCTATCTCCTTTTTGAAATTCGCCACGGCTTCCCTAACATTCATAGTGTTCTTGAGTTCACCACCCGTGGAAGCGGAGCCGTCATCTCCCCTCGTAGCCTCAACTTTCTCTGGCTGTTCAATGACATTCTCCGCCGCGTTTTCGAAACCGTCTTCGCCTTTTCCGGACAGGCATTAGATCTGTTCTATTACACCAGCTTGGCAGGATTTACGTTTTGGGCTGTCAAAGCAGCCAGAAGAAAACTTAGTCGACCCCGGGTGATAATTTTAGCCAGCTGGATCTTTATTGGAGTCTTGGGAATTGGTTCATATCGTGGCCAACTCCTTGACCACTATTTTGGATTTCTTTTCCCCATTCCTTTTCTCATGCTTGCCGCGGCTGTCGGCTCGGTCATTTTCAGAAAAGCCCTCATCCTTCCCGTTGCTATAGCGCTAGCAATCCTTGTCGCCTTGGAAATTAACAACCTGTATTTCTGGCAGCCGCCGAACAACCTCGTCAAACAAACTCAGGAAATTGCCAGAATTGTCTTGCGGATGGCCCAAGAAAGGCCGTATAATTTTGCCCTTTTGACCTTAGGAAACAGCGACCACGCCTATCGCTATTTTCTGGAAATTTGGGGTAAACCTCCTGTCGTAATCGAGAATCCACAAAACGACCCCGAGCGCAAAACAGTCACTGATCAATTACTTGTTGTCTGCGAGGGCAGTGATTGCAAACCCCTGGGCCACCCGCTCTGGGAGGTCGCCGGGTTTGGGCAGGGAGAAATCGTGGAGCGGGAAGTTGGTCCGGCTGGGATAATCATCTACAAACTGATACACTACAAAGGTTCATGAGACTTATGTGACCCTTGTGACCCATATGTCTGATAAAATTTATCTCTCGGTCATCATCCCTTCCTACAACGAAACCGCTAATCTCAAAAGAGGCGTCTTAAGCGAAGTAAACACTTACCTTGCCCGTCAAAAATACTCTTGGGAAGTAATTATTTCCGACGATGGCTCTCCCGAAGAAGAATCACGTCAGCTGGCCCGAGATTTTTGCGACAAGACTTCGAACTTCATTTATCTTCAAAACGAACACGGCGGTAAAGCCTTTGCCGTCTATACTGGAGTGCAAAAAAGCTCCGGAGAATTGGTTCTCTTCACAGATATGGACCAGTCGACACCAATCTCTGAATTGGAAAAAATTCTGCCTCAGTTTGATCGGGGATTTGATATTGTCATTGGTAGTCGGGGAGAGGAGAGTCAAGACTCACCTCTCCTGCGTCTCGTAGCCCACAAGGTCTTTCTCACATTTCGTCGCATCTTCCTCCTAGGAAACTTCGTTGACACTCAGGCCGGTTTCAAAGCATTTCGTGGTCCAGTAATTAAAGAGATTTTCCCTATACTTCAAGCAGTTCAGTCACCACCTGACAAGAAAAGCGGGTGGAATCCAACCGCTTTTGACGTCGAACTTCTCGTTGCTGCCCAGGCCCGAGGCTACAAAGTTACCGATGTCCCCATTAAGTGGCAGGATCGGGATATTTCAACAGGTAAAAGTAGAGGTCTAGTGAAATTTGCCAGAGAGTCTCTCGAAATGCTGCACGAGGTCTTCCGGGTAAAAGCCAACGACCTATCTGGCCACTACCGAAAATGACCACAGCTTTATATCTTTTAGCCCTCCTGGCGCTTGCTATCTATTCATATAGTCAAATCGATCTCAATTTAACTCTCCTCCAGCACCCCGCCTTTATCAACTTCCAAAACGTGATGATTCAACTGGGCTATTTTAATCGTCCTTCATCAACACTCATCTACCTCATCATAATTTTCCTACTTTTTGTCTTCTATATCCGGATACTCGCTAAAGCCGGAAGAGACCACCTGTCAAGCAGACAACTTGCCCTCCCCATCCTTGGTGTGGTCATTCTTGGCCTCATCTCGTATCCCGCGTTTTCCCATGACTTTTTCAACTATCTGTTTGACATCCGAATCCTTACACACTACAATCTCAACCCCTATCAATTTAGGCCCCTGGATTTTCCCGCCGATCCTTGGCTGCGCTTCATGCACTGGGTTCATCGTCCCTATCCTTACGGTCCATTCTGGCTTGTGCTGACTTTTCTGCCGTCAGTCTTTGGTTTTGGCAAGTTTGTCCTCACCCTTCTCAACTTTAAAATCCTCTTCCTCACTTTCTATCTCGGCAGTATTTTTCTAATCAAAAAAATTCTTACTCGAATAAGCCCGCAGAAAATAGCTCTTGGGGTGGTCTTTTTTGCTCTCAATCCGTTGGTCATTGTCGAAGCAGTTGTCAGTCCACATCTGGACATAGTAATGGCGTTTTTTCTCCTGTTAAGCACCTATCTACTCTTAAGCACCAAAAGGGTTTTGGCTATTCTTTCGCTCGTGCTTTCAGCGGGGGTAAAGTTTTTGACCATTGTTTTGTTGCCGGTGTATTTTTTCCGCCTTCCCTATGATCGGACAATCAAAATTTTAGTTGTGCTTCTCCTCCTGTCACTCGTACCCGTCATCTACCAACGAGAATTCTACCCTTGGTACTTTTTACCTATTTTCTCACTGCTAGCCCTTCTTGCTCCCCAAGGTAAGCTACTGATTCTTTCGCTGTCCGCTTCGGCCGGACTCCTCCTTAGCTATGCCCCCTATCTTTATGTAGGCTCCTATCCACCGGAAGTTCAGCAGGCCAAATTGATTGTTACTTTCTTGCCGCTTGCTTTGGGCCTCACTATTTATGGCCGAAAAATTTTTCTCCAAAATTAAATATCATTCTCCCTTGCTTGTAGTTCTGGCCCTGGGAGCAGTCCTGCGCTGGATCAATCTCCTCCAGTCGATGCAATTTTTCTACGACCAAGCCCGAGACGCTTTGGTCGCCACAGGCATTATGCGCGGCGATTTCGTCCTCGTTGGCCCTTCAGCTGATACCTCTGGCCTCTTCATGGGCCCCCTCTGGTACTATTTCCTCACTCCCCTCTATTTCCTCGCTCAAGGCAACCCGGCGATTGTTCTCTGGCTGACCAGTTTTCTTGACCTGGCAACAATCATCCTTCTCTACTCCGTCGCTAAACTCGTTTTCGATCGGAAAACGGCCCTCATCGCAGCTGCCATCTGGTCGTTCGGAGCCCTGCCGGTCGCCTACGCCCGCACTCTTTCTAATCCCGCCTCGACTGCTTTATGGAGCCTCCTAATTTTTATTGGCTTGGTAAAAATCGGGCAGAATGACCGGTCTGGAAGCTTAATTGTTGCTCTATCTCTAGCACTTCTGTATCAATTGAATCCCGCTTCTGCTTATCTTTTGACCTTTTGGGTGGGGGTATCTTTGATTTTCCTACGCCGACACCTGACTAATCGTCGATGGTTAGCCCTCTGTCTAATTCTTTTTCTTCTTTCTTTTTCCCCTCAGCTTCTTTTTGAGATCCGTAATCATTATCCCAGTTTGGAGCATCTTCGGAATCTGTTTCTTGCCGCCGGTCCGACCGAAGGATTTTTCTATGGCCTTTACCTCCGGTGGACAAATTTTCTGGGCGAGCTAACTAACTATCTTTTCTATGGCCAACCCGTCTGGTCACTTGTCGCTCTGCTTGGTGGTGCCGCTCTCTTTGTTAGAGGTAGCGCCAGATATCGATTGCTTCTGGGTCTATGGCTCACTCTTCCTCTTTTCAGCTATTTCTTTCTCTACTTTCGCGGCGAATCACACCCCCACTACCTTTTGGGGTGGATCCCGGCTGCCGTCTTAATTTTTGCCTATTTGATCTCCCGTCTTTCCCGGGTTTTTCCTCCGGTGGCTCTAGCTATTTTTGTCTTTTTCATTTTCAGTGCCACCTTCGGCTGGGGAAAGGAGATTATCCTCAAGCAACATATTGCCCAGCCTGCCGACCCAAACACGGTCGGTTTAGCAGATCAAATTGGAGTAGTTGACTATATCTACCAGGATGCAGCGGGGGAACCCTTTGGCTACCATAACTATGGCATCGTTCCCTATTGGGAAGATGCGGAGTGGCAATATCTTTTTTCCTGGTATGGTCAAAAAAAATATGGTTATCTTCCCTCCCGTCGCGCTGGCAATCCTCTCTATTTAATTTATGAACCTGACCCCTACCTCCCAGAATTTCAGAAAAGGTGGCTGACGGAATTTCGAAGTCCGGACAAGGGTCCGGTCATAGGCAGAAAAGAATTTCCCGTTTACACCGTCGAAAAATTCGACAAGCGTGGCTATGGTCACTAAATATCACCGTCTCATTCTAATAATAATTATTATCATCGCTCTTCTGGTTCGTTTTTGGAACTTTCCGTCATTTTTTGGTTTTGACTACGACCAAGAAATCAACGCCTGGATCGCCAAAGCCATTATTGTTGATCACAAGCCAGTTCTAATTGGTCCAGAAACCAGTGTCGGCGGCATGTATGTGGGACCATATTTCAACTACATTATCACGCTTGGATTTCTGTTAGGACGCATGGATCCAATGACCACCATTTGGCTTAACCTCATCTTTTCCGGACTCACTATCGGGGCGTTTTTCTACTTCGGGTCTAAAATATTTTCTCCTTTGGCAGGGCTGTTTGCTGCCATCATCTATGGCTTCTCGTTTTTAATGGTGAACTTCGATCGGATTTTATGGAATCTCACGCCGCTTCCGCTGGTCTCGCTGGGGATAGTGGGTTTTTTATGGATCTATCTTCAGAAAAAGAAGTTTTACTTTCTCCTCATCACTAGCGCTCTGACCGCCCTTTCCCTACATCTTCATTTCACCGCCCTTTTCTTGGTGGCCTTTTTCACCCTTTCCCTGGCAATCTGGGGCCGCCGTCCCCTTTGGGCAGATAAAAGAAGTCTCCTTATTATCATCGCCACTTTTGCTTTTTTCCTTCTGCCCCTGGTCATTTTTGATCTGCGCCATGACTTCATCAATAGTCGTCACTTCGGCCAGTTTTTTTTCACTGGGACTGGCAATAACACCCCTCTATCCATGGCCTCAATCTGGCGAATAATGTCTATCTATATTGGTTTCTTTCGAGCTGTTTTCTACCGCCAGCTGGATTTTAGTTTGTTAACTAACACCATCATGGCAACTTTGTTATTTGGTTTTATCGCTTATGTTTTAGTCAATTTTAAAAAAAGCGCTCTCATCTACAAGCTCGTCTTAGTCTTCTTTGCCATTCCTTTATTTGGGTTGTCGTTCTATCATGGTGCTTTGCCGTCACAATACTTTTTGCCGGAATTGTCCCTTTTTATCCTTGTGGCTGCGGCGGTCTTAGCCAGTCTTGCCAAGAAGAGCTTGGCTTTTAAAGTCTTAGTGGGGATCTCGTTGACTCTCTTTGCTCTATATAATAGTTCCCAAGCCTGGGGCGATACCAACAATTTAGCTCTTCACTACAAGCAGCAGGCGGTCGATATGATTGTTGCTGATGCCGCTGGTCAGTCGTTCAAGGTAGACTTTATCACTGATCGGGGACTAAAGACCGGGTTTAACTATCTTTTCTGGCTGCGGGGTGAAAAGCTCATTGAAGACATGTCTTTGCCAACCAAACGGACTTATAAAATTGTGGTCCCGTATTATTTGGTCGCTCCACGCGAGCTCTCCGCTATTTACGGAGCCGTCGGGGTAATCAAAAGTGACTAGAAGAAAACTTCTTCCCATCTTAATCTTAGGGTCGGCCGTTATGCTGGGACTAATTCTGCGAACAGTCCGCCTACAAGAGCTGGCTGGCTTTGATTTTGACCAGGAGACTGCCGCTTGGTGGGTCGATGGCCTCTTGCGCCAGCATCATTTTTCTTTGATTGGTCAAGAAACCTCCGTGCCCGGTGTCTTTATAGCCCCTTTTTTCTACTATCTGCTGGCTCCCTTTTACCTTCTCTCCGGTGGAGATCCCGTTGCGGGTAATGTTCTAGTTAGCCTGATTTCTGTTTTGACGATGGTCATGATCTTTGTGTTGGGCAAAGAGCTTTTCAAGACGAAAGCTGCCTTGCTGGCTGTCTTTTTCTATACCCTCTCATTTCGAGTCAATTTTTATGATCGAACAGTCGCCCCTTCCAACCTGGTAATTTTTTTGTCTTTATTCCTCTTTTACAGCGTCTGGAAAGTTCGTCATGGACAGTCAAATTGGCTCCTGGCGATTTTTTTGGTCATCGGTCTGGGCGCTTCCATCCACCCAGCAATCCTCCTCTACGCTCCGTTGTGTCTATTTCTCACTTGGCAAAGCCGAAGACAAATTTCTCCCTGGATTTGGATTCTCGGTGTCTCCGGACTAATTCTTCTTACTAGCCCCCTACTTCTTTTTGAGTGGCGTCACGGGTTCACTATTTCCCAGGCGATTTTAAAATTAATCTCCACTCCTGGAGCAAACCTGGAGGCTTTCGTCTTTCGCTTAGGTAATAACTGGGTAACCGTCGTGCGAAGTGTCGAGGACGCCTTCTTGACCCTATCCCTGGGAGGACTTGCGCTCTCCGCTCTTTTCTTTCTTTGGTTAAGTAAAAACCCAAAACAAAACGACCGAGAAAAACTCTTCTTTCTTTGGTTGTTTTGGCCGCTTCTGATTCTTTCCCTCTATCCCCGAGCGGTACCAGAATACTATTTTCTTCCCATCTTGTCTTTGTCAATAGTTTTTCTTCCGCACTGGTTTTTACAACTCGTTAACAAACAAACTTTGTTAGTGAAATTTTTTCCTTTAATGCTGCTGACCATTTTCCATCTCTCGGCCTTGGCCAGCTATAGCTATCCTGTTTCCCTGGCCTACAAGAAACAGGCCGTCGATTATATAGCTCAAGTGGCGTCCAGTCGGGAAGTCGATATTCACTATTCCACCGATTTGGGTCAGAAGAACGGATTTTCCTATCTATTATTCTGGCGGGGTCTAAGGCAATCGTCAAACTCCAAGGAAAGATATAGAATTGTTGTTCCTGCCAAAAACGTTCTTGCCCCGGGAATGTTATTTGGAGCAGTTAAAGTGATCAAAGAATGAGAAAATATATACTGCTCCTCATCATTATCGCCGCCTTTCCAAGACTTCTTCTCCTCGACACAATTCCGGCCGGAATTAATTTCGAAGAAATCGACTACATTCTCAACGCTAAGACGCTTTTTGTTGCCGGGACTGATATCAGCGGCCAGTGGAATCCGCTGACTTTGTCCACCCCTCCCGCTGATGAGCCAAGAGGGGAACTCCTGCCCCTAATTATTGCCCCAATTATCGGGCCTCTTCCTTTCTCGCTCTTTAACTCTCGGCTGCCGTTTGCTCTCGTCGGCATTTTCAATGTCATCCTCATATATTTTCTTGCCCGCAAGCTCTTCACCGAGAGAATTGGCCGAATCGCTGGAATAGTAGCCGCGATTAACCCCTGGCTAATCTTTAGCTCCCGCTTGGGCTACGACGTTCCCACCTCTGCCACTCTCTTTTTGTTTGCTCTCGTCCTCCTTGTGTATCTCCGTGGCTGGTCCATCCTCCTAGCCTTTATTCCTTTATTTCTTGCTTTTTATACCTATATTGGTGCGAAAATAATATTTCTTCCCTTCACTTTGCTGTCCGTCTGGTACGCTTGGAAAGAAAAGAGGAAAAAATTTACCCGCCCCTACTTGGTAGTTGTCTTGTTGACAACATTGACGTTATTCATTTTTATCTTTCGACTTCGGGATCTGCCGGCTAATACCCGATCGACAAATTTCTTTAGCCCTTCACATGCCGACGTCACTGCGCAAGTTGATACCCAGAGGTATCAGAACCTGACGGTTAAAACTCCTTTTAGTCTATTAAACACAATCTATGTCAACAAAATTACTGTCTATTTCAAAGAGACCCTCAACCGAGCTCTGGGCGCTATTTCACCGTCAGTGTTGTTTTCTAGGGGCGATCCCTATGCGCCTTATTATCTTTGGGATCACGGCCTTTTCTATTATTCTGACGCTCTATTTCTCTTAATCGGCTTCCTAGTGCTTGTTCACCAACATTCCAAAGTCGCAAGATTTTTTGCTCTGCTTTTTCCGGTCGTCATTCTACTCTCTCTTGCCAGTGGAACTCAATTGTCTTATGTTTATCGAAGTTATTTACTATATGTCCTGTTGATAGTAGTTGTTGCCCTGGGAATTAACCAACTTCTTGTCCTTTACAAAAATCGCCAAAGACTTCTATTGCTGTTGCTAAGTCTTATTTATATTTTTCAATTTGGTAATTTCGCCCAGGACTATTTTCTTCGCAATCCCTTCTATCACGAAAGTCAGTTTCAATTATCTTCTCGGTTACTCTCTCGCTACCTGGTCGAGGAATCAAAAGCGGGGAGGGAGATAATCGTCATCGGCGCTGACCCCAACGGATTATTCCGACAGTATATACTTTACAGTGGTCTGTTTGATAGACTATCAGACCAGAGGGTGAGACGCCAGATTGCCGTCAAGTTTCAAACAAAGACTTATTCTTGGGACAATGTCACTTTCACGGCTGATTGCGAGCTGGCTTCATTCTCGGGAGATAAAACCATGGTCCATCGACCCGACAAACCATGCCAGCGGATTTATGAATTTACCCAGGAAGCCCCGATTGGCATAGCGCACATTTCCGATAGTGGCAAAGACTTTTGGATTTACTTTGGAAAGACCTGCCGCCAATATGATTTACCAAAATATATTCGACAAGTAAACTTTTCTGATTTGCAGGTCGAAAAAATATCTCTGGAAAAATATTGCCAGACATTTTTTGAAATTGACTAATGAATAAAACCTGTCGTTTTTGCCACCAAAAAACACTCAAACTGCTCTATGGCCCAACGAATCAAGACAAAACCAAGACTGGCCATCAGTTTGCCTGCACCAACTGCGGCTACGGCGTCCACGGCCCGATCGTCAAATGCCAAAACTGCGGCATGATCTATGTTGATGAACCAATTTCTCAAAAGGAAATAAGTGAGTTCTACCAAATCTCTGAAGATCCGGTGTACCTGGCCGAACAAAAAGCCAGGGAAAAAACTTTTAAACTCTACTTGGCAAAATTGGAAAAGGTTATCCACCGCAAAGGCAAACTGCTCGACGTCGGAACGAACACCGGGCTTTTTGTCAAAGTTGCCCGTGATAATTCCTGGCAAGCGACCGGCCTTGAACCAAACGCTCAAGCCGTTCAATACGCTAAAGATAAATTTGGCCTCACCCTCATCGCCAAACCATTCGAAACGAACACCTTCCCAAAAGAAAGTTTTGATGTTATTACCATGTGGGACGTTATCGAACATTTTACCGACCCGGTTTCGGAAATTACAAAAGTTTATCGCACCCTAAAAAAGGGCGGAGTTTTCGCTTTTTCCACCGTCGACCCTGAGAGTCTAACGGCTAAAATTAGGGGGAGTAAGTGGCCCTGGTATATGGAAATGCACCGAGTCTTATTAAGCCGGCCGGTCATTGAACGCTATCTTCGACAGTCGGGATTTAAAACAGTCTTTTTTAGGTCACATTGGCGTTTTTTTTCGTTAGGTTATGCTGCCACCAGGTGGGAAACTATCAGTCCCACACTTGCTCGAATTTTGACCAGCGCAGTTAAGATTATGCACCTACAGAAAGTCTTAGTGCCGTTTTATGCTAACGATCTCTACGACTGCTATGCGTTTAAGTAGCCACCAGCCAAAGCCACTGTCTCTAATTATCCTGGTAACCGTTCTCCTTGCGGCCTTCTTCCTTCGCACCTGGCCGACTCTGAGTGACACCACCCATTTTTCCTTTGATCAGGGCCTGGACATGATCATGGCCAAACTGTTGATCGTCGATCACCAGATCAACTTAATCAGTCGCCACAGTGGACTTCAGGGCGTCTTGATGGGCCCCCTCTGGACTTATTTTCTGGCCACCCCTTTTGCCCTTTCAGGTGGTCACCCCTCCGGCAACGTCATCTTCCTGTCTGTTTTTAATCTGGTCACCTCTGTTCTGGCAACTGTGCTGGTCGGCCGGAAATTCGGCTTGACTGCCGGAGTTGTTACCGGACTTTTTTTTCTGTTCTCACCCTCCTTCATCACCGGTTCTCAAGTAGTCCTTAGTCCTTATCCTCTAATACCCTTATTTATTTTTTTCCCCCTACTTGCCCACGAAACCCTAGTTAACAAAAGCAGTCGTTTCGCCTGGCTTCTCATGCTGCTCTTGGGACTATACTTTCAATTCGAAGTCGGCTTTGCCATTTTTGCCCTTCTCGCTTTTGTTGTCCTTTTTGTTTTTTTCCACTCGTGGTGGCTTTTTAAAAAGCGGTCATTCTGGGCAGGCTGTGGGCTTTTTGTCTTGACATTTTTGCCCCAGATCCTTTTTGACCTTCGCCACCAATTTCTGATAACCAGCGGTTTGTTAGCCTACTTTACTGGCAGTAATACTAGTCTTTACCAGAAGTCAGCTCCACTCATCATTCGCCTCGCTCAGCGATTATATTCATTCTATGAAGACGCGACCGCAATGGCATTTTTTGGCCATTGGTCGGTGAATATTGCTCTTCTTCTTCTGGTGGTTTCCGGCTGGATAGTCGCTCTAAAGCATGACGCAAAAACCCATCGGAAATTTTTGCAAATGATCCTTTTGACATTGGCGTCTTTTTTTATCGGTTTTACCCTTTATCCTGGTCCGATTTGGGGTTGGTATCGAATTGGCCTACCGGCAATCTACATCTTTCTTGTTTCCATACCAACTGGCGTCCTTTGGCAGAGAATGTATCGTCTTCGGCCGTTAATTCTGATCGTTCTAATCGCACTATTTTTGACTGGCGTCAAACCCTGGACTCTCTGGCACCTATATAAAAATCCAGGTGTTGGCGGAGTGGGGACACTCAATAATCAAAAAAAAGTCATCGACTACGTTTATTCTCAGGCAGAGGGAAAGCCGTTCAACTATCTCGTCTATACCCCGCCGGTCTATGACTACATCTGGCAATATGACTTTTGGTGGTACGGAAGACAAAAATATGGCTATCTTCCGACAAATTGGCAAATGAGTGTGCCCCTATTGGGAATCGGGGAACAATCCAAACCTCCTGCCACCAAAGAACCTTTCTTTCTCATTATTGAGCCAAATACCGACCACCCCGACGAATCCGTCAATTGGAAGAAGACTTTAAAACTAGAGCCAGCAGATTCAAAAGCTACTCTTCCCGGAGGAATTATCGTCGAAAGTCGGCAAGGCGACAATTTATGATCGGTGACTTCCTGCCACTGCAAACAAATCTTTTACCCTATTGGTTTTTTCCCTGGAACACTAATTCCTGGTCAGGCTTTACTCCCTTTATTTTCCACAAGGAACTATTAGCTATCGACGCTCTGCGCCAGATTTTTGTCTGGAAAGAATTTGCTTTTTCCCAAATCAGACTAGGTGGGTGGCCGCTCTGGAATCCCTACAGTTTTTCCGGTCAGCCGCTTTTGGCCAATTTCCAATCCTCGGTTTTCTATCCGTTGTCTTGGTTTTTTATGTTTCTGCCGCCCATGATTGCCTGGGCGGCTTATGTTTTTAGTCAGCCGCTCCTTTTAGTCACTTTTATGTTCTTCTGGATGCGACCAAAAGTGGGTGCCGTTGCCGCCCTTTTTGCCGCCCTCGCCCTTGCAACGGCCAGTTTTTTTGCCACCCGCTATTTCTGGGGAGTCTACGTTCATTCGCTGTTATGGATTCCTCTGGGGTTAGGCCTGATTGACCGCTACAAAGAAGCCAAAATCAAAACATCATCTTTCGTCGCCTCTTTTTCCCTGGTTTGTGTCTTAACGGTTCTGGGTGGTTATCCTCAGTTTGGCTTGTACGCCATTGCCCTTTTGGGAGCGTACTATTTGTATATTTTTGGCAAAAAGCGCCTGCTCCTCTTTCTCCTTTCCCTGATTTTGGCCTTGTTAATTTCCGCCGTCCAGTTAATCCCAACAGCCGAACTATACCGCTATTCGCTTCGTGAGGGAACTGCCTCAGCCCGGACCTTTAGCGATTCCCTCTTGTCTCCGAAATACCTTGCTACCATAGTTTACCCCGACATGTTTGGCAGTCCGGCAGTTAATGACTACACTGGAGGCAAAGACTACTCTGGTGTCAACGGCTATTTTGGCGTCGTCCCCTTTCTTCTGGCTTCGGGTGCTGCTATTTTCTTACGAAGGGACAGACAAGTTAGGTTTTGGATCGCCGTTGGAGCATTGGGGCTACTTCTTGCCTACGACAATCCTTTTGCTCGGCTACCTCAGGTGTTGCCCTTGCCCATCATAAGCAGCGGGAATGCGTGGCACAACCTTTTCTTTTTTCAGTTTGCCGGTGTCGTATTAGCCACAATTCTACTTACCAGGTTACCAAAGAGAGCCATTCTCATCTGTCTCCTGTTGACAACCTTCTTAGGCTTCTATTATTCACTGAAAGTGTCACCCTTCGGACAGACCAAATATTTTTATCCTCCCCACCCTCTTCTTTCTTGGCTAAGGCAAAATGCTGGCCTAGATCGGTTTTATGGTTATCGCAGTTCCCACTTTCTTTCTAATCTTTCCACCTACTATCGCATCTATAGTCCCGAGGGCTATGACAGTCTTTGGCCGTCTTGGTACGGAGAGTTACTTTCCTCCGCTGACAGAGGTAAAGTTCCTCCGGAAGTAAATCGGGCGGATGTCTCCGTGACTGATTGGGACACTTCCTACCGGCGTAAATTGCTAAATCTTCTGGGGGTCAAATATTTTTTAGACAAATCTGATAAACCCGGCGGCGACCAAGGTCCAAACCTGGCCAAGTACCCGGCCGGGCAATTTGTCTTAAGGAAACAATGGGGAGAAGTGTCCATCTATGAAAACAAAGAGGCCTTGCCGAGAGCTTTTTTGGCAGACGGCGTCATCTCTGCCCCAAAATCGGAAGTCATCGAGAAAATCTATTCTTTGCCCTCGCTTCGGACCATCATCTTGGATTCACCACCCGGCCTGGGGTCAAAAAAACTGACCACCGGATCAGCGAGTATTAAAAAATATCTTCCCAATGAGGTAATCGTGACCACCAATTCCCCTGGTAATTCCCTCCTCTTTTTATCCGATACCTACTTCCCCGGTTGGGATGCTTTCGTAGACGGCCACAAAGCAAAAATCCTTCGGGCTGACTATGCCTTTCGGGCAGTCCCTGTTCCTCCCGGAAAAAATGAAGTAAGATTCATATATCAACCAAAATCATTTTTTCTTGGGATTTCTATGAGTTTATTAGGGAGCGCGATCTGGCTATGGCTGTTGTTAAAAAATTTTTTCAAGAAAACTGGCTAGTCATCTTTGCTCTGGGTGTCTCCAATCTTGTTTCTTTTTGGCAATTCTACCTTAAGGGTTTGTTACCCTTTCCCGGGGACCTTCTAGTTTCCTTTTTCTTTCCTTGGAACTCTGGAGGGTTTGTGGGCTTTGATTCCTGGACCACCCACAAGGAATACATCGCCTCCGACGCTCTCCGTGCCCTTTTCCCCTGGAAGGTCGAAGTCATCCGTCAATTCTTAAGCGGCAATTTTCCTTTGTGGAACCCCTTCAACTTTGCTGGTACACCGCTTCTGGCTGATTTCCAGTCCGGAGCCTTTTTTCCCACTAATCTTCTTTACGCCTTTCTGCCTCCTCTCACCGTCTGGATTCTCCAAGTGCTAGTTCTCTTGAGTCTGTTTGCCTTTTTTTCCTATCTGTTCCTGCGTGCCCTCAAACTCTCACCACTTGCCAGTGCTTTTGGAGCTGTTGTTTTGTCGAATTTACCCTATTTGGTCAACTGGCACGAGATCCTCGTCGTGACGCAAAGTGCCCTCTTCTTGCCTCTGGATTTGTACCTACTTGAGAAATTTGCTCAAACAAAAAAAACTATTTATCTTTTTTTTCTGCCCCTTTTTTTGGCCTTCGCAATTTTTGCTGGCCATCCCCAGACAATCATTATGGTCTTCTTTCTCATCGGAAGTTATGCTCTTTTCCGCCGCTTGTCTTTGGGCAGAATTTTCCTAATTTTCGTAATCTCACTTCTTTTGGGTGCTGTCCAGTTGTTGCCGTCCTGGCAGTTTTATGAATTCTCGGCCCGGGAAGCAGGAGACACGGCTAAACTTTTCCTTGACCACCTCTTCCCGTGGCGAAACGTAATAACCGCCCTAGCTCCGGATTTCTTTGGCAATCCGGTGACCGGAAACTTTTGGGGGTGGGATTATCACAACTCTCTTGCTTATATTGGTGTGACCGCTTTGTTCCTGGCCCTGTTTTCGTTCTTTTGGCAGTCCAGGAGAAGAGAGGTTGGCTTTTTTGCCCTGCTGGCACTTATTGGCTTGTTGCTGGCCACCTCTCCACTGGCCAACATTTTTCTCTTCTTTAAAATCCCGATTCTCTCCACCGGCATTGCCGCCAGGAATATTTTTTTCTGGCAGTTTTCTTTGGGAGTTCTCTCCGCTTTTGGTTTGGACTATCTCCTAAATAAGGTCCGACAAAGCAGGTCTCGGTGGCATTTTGCCCCCCTAATATTTCTTCTAGTTTTATATCTACTGCTTTGGGTTGTTGTCCTCACAAGCTCTTCCCCGGAGTTTCTTATAAGTCGCCATAATCTGATTCTCCCCACGGCCATCTTTATCCTGACAGCCATCCTGATTCTCGGCGTCATTGTCCAGCCAAAAATAGGAAAATATCTTCTCTTTGTGCTTTTAGCATTGGCAATCTTTGAACAGGGGCGCTATTTTAATAAAATCGAACCCTTCGCTAGCCCCGCCTTTGTCTTTCCCGACCACCCGGTCCTGACTTTTTTGCAGGAAAATGCCGGAACCAACCGCTTTATCGGAGCAGGGACAGCCAAAATTGATAGCAACTTTGCCACCTACTACCGCATTTTTGACCCCCAGGGCTATGACCCACTCTATCTTCTTCGCTATGGCCAGCTGCTCGCGGCCTCAAAAAATGGCGGTAAAAAAGCGCCTGTCATCTCCCGGGCTGATGCGATGATCGCCAATTTGGACCGAAATGATGGCTTTAAAGACCGCTTACTCGATATTTTGGGAGTCAAATACGTCCTCGATAATGAAAATATGTCTGTCGCCAGAGACTGGGAACCGGGGACTCTTGAGACTGCAAACAACCGCCATCTGCTTGTTTGGCAGCAAGAGAACAAGTGGAAAATTTACGAGCGACAAACCGCCCTCCCCCGAACCTTTTTGGCCGGAAGCTATGAAGTTGCCTCCTCTGATGAGGCAATTTTGGCACGTCTCTTTGATCCAGACTTTGCTGCTCAAGACAAAATTATCTTGGAAAAAGATCCCGGTTTTCCAATCACCAATCAAGGCTCTGCCGAGGCAGTAATCACTCATTATTCTCCCAATACCGTCACGATTCAGACCCGTTCCGACCACCCTCGGCTGCTTTTTCTTTCGGATAATTACTATCACGGTTGGCTAGCAACCCTTGACGGCCAAAAGGCGGAGATTTTTCGGGCTAACTACACTTTTCGCGCCGTTGCCGCCCCTTCCGGATCGCACGTGGTGGAATTTAGATATAGTCCGGAGTCATTTCGCCTTGGACTAGTTGTCAGCGTTCTGGGTTTGCTGCTATGGCTAAAATTTTTGCGACCAACAAGAAGCTAATTCTGGTTTTCCTGTGCCTGTTAGCGGCCAATGTTGCAATTTTCTGGCAGTTCTATTTTCGTGGACTTTTGCCCTTTCCCGGCGATCTACTGGTGTCATTTTTCTTTCCCTGGAACTCTGGCGGCTTTGCCAATTTTGATCAGTGGACCACTCACAAAGAAGTCATCGCCGCCGATGTCATTCGGCAAATGTATCCTTGGAAAGCCCTCCTAGTCAACGCCGTAAAGAACGGCACCTGGCCTCTGTGGAACCCCTACAATTTTTCTGGAACTCCGCTTCTGGCTAATCTTCAGTCATCCGTTTTCTTTCCGGCCAATGTTGTTTTTCTCTTTTTGCCCCGGCTTGTTTCCTGGATCAGTCTCGTCATTTTTCTCCCCCTCATTTTTTCCATTTTTTGCTATCTCTTTTTACGCTCTTTAAACATTAGCCGGCTCGCCAGTCTCCTCGGAGCAATCATCCTGTCAAATATTTCTTATTTGCTCGTCTGGTCAGAGCAATTGGTCTTTATTCAAAGTGTTCTTTTCCTGCCACTCTCCCTGTTGCTAATTAATTATTATTCAGTTTCAAAAAAACCACTTCTTCTCCTCCTTTTGCCCCTAACCTTATCTTTTGCCGTTTTTGGCGGTCACATCCAAACAGTTGTCTATGTTTGTGTTGTGGTAACTTTATATGCCCTTTTCCGCCGCCTGCCAATCAAATACCTTTTTATCATCGCTCTTTCGACCATAGGCCTGTCATCACTACAACTTCTTCCTTCTCTCGAACTGTATCTCTATTCAGCTCGCGAGGGAAATGCCTCTGCCCAGTTGTTTCTTGAATCTGTCCTTCCGATCCAAAATCTCGCCACCATTCTTGCTCCGGATTTCTTCGGCAACCCCGCCACCGGCAATTTTTTCGGCTCTGACTATGGCAATAATCAGGTCTATTTCGGAGTATTGGCAGCATTTTTTTCCGTCGTTGGACTTTATTACGGACTGAAGGGAAAAAAGAGTTTGACGCTTTTTTTTGCTCTCGTTGGCCTAGGAGGTCTGGTGTTTTCTCTAGATCCTTTTGCTCGCTTGTTTCTTGTTTTTAAAATCCCGGTTCTTTCTTCAGCGGTCGCTGCCCGAGGAATTTTCATTTTTCAATTTTGTTTTGCCGTCGTGGCCGCTTTGGGAATTGATCAATTTCTGGCAAACACAAGGAAACGAGCAATAATTACTATTTTTTTCCTCTTTCTCGGCTTCTACCTGCTCCTATATTTTTCCACCAAGTTAATTCCCAATCACGCCACTATTGCTCAAAAGAACCTAGTTCTGCCCTTGCTGGTCCTACTTTCCACTGGTGTGACCGCCTTTCTCTCCCGTTTTCGAAGGCAAGCAGCCGTTGTTCTCATTCTAATTGCCACTTTGGAATATGCTTATTTTTTCAACAAATTTGCCCCCTTCGCCAGGAGAGAGTTTGTCTTTCCTGGGCATCCGGTTTTCAATTTTTTGACGACGCGGGCGGAAGTTGACCGGTTTTACGGCTTCGGGACAGCCTATGTTGACAATAATTTTGCCTCCTACTACCGCGTCTTTTCCGCCGAGGGCTATGACTCGCTATATATCAAGCGCTATGGTGAACTTCTCGCCTCCACCAAAAACGGCCAACTTCCCCCAGATGTTCCCCGTTCTGACGCCCTCTTTACAAGTCAAGACAACGTCTTCCGTAACCGGCTCTTTGATCTTTTAGGCGTCAAGTATATCCTTGATAAAAATGATAATCCCCAGTCAAATTGGGAACCGGAGAATGACAAATTCCCCGAGGAGCGCTATAAGCTTGTCTGGCAGAAACTGAAATGGAAAGCCTATGAGAGAAAAACCGCCTTGCCTCGGGTATTTCTCGCCGATTCATTCCTCGTTACCAATTCCGACCAGCTGATATTGTCAAAAATGTTTGACCCCCGATTCGATCTGGCAGCCACCGTGATCCTTGAAAAGAACCCCCCTTGGGAACTTGCTCCGGGAGGGAAAAGTGAGGCAAAAATGAGCAACTACCGGGAAAACATGGTTGTCATTGAGACACAAGCTGACAAACCCAAAGCACTTTTCTTATCAGATACCTACTACCCCGGTTGGAAAGCTACTCTTGATGGAAAACCAATAGATATCTATCGAGCCGATTATATTTTTAGATCCGTCATGGTTCCGTCTGGAAAACATACTGTCATTTTTAACTACGATCCTGAAACTTTTAAATTTGGGCTTGCCCTTTCAGGATTATCAGCCGCTCTTCTCTTGATAACCATCTTGCGAAAATCGCATCCATGACCAAAAATACTTTCTTTTTTCTCATTATCCTCCTCCTCCTGCTCATCCCCATTGTCGTCCCTCTTGTCCAGCCCGGTTTCTTTGTCTCTGATGATGGCGACTGGATGGTTATCAGGCTATCCGCTTTCCACGAAACCCTCAAAACCGGCCAGTTCCCGGTTCGCTTTTTAGAAAGGCTCAATCATGGCTACGGCTACCCGGTGACTGACTTTCTTTATCCTCTACCTTTCTATTTGGGAGAAATAATCCATCTCCTGGGCTTCAATTTTGTCGATTCAGTAAAAATTCTTTTTGGCATGAGTTTTCTTCTCGGGGCTTTTTCCATGTTTTTCTACGCCAAAGATAAGTGGGGGAATCAGATAGGAATTATTGCTGCCGTTTTTTACACTTATTTTCCCTACCGAATTTTTGACGTCTACAAACGTGGCTCGCTGGGAGAATCAGTCGCTTTTGTCTTTATCCCTCTGGTCTTTCTTTTTTATGACCGCTTAGTCACCACCAAAAATCTAATATATCTTTCGTTTGGCGCTCTAGCCACAGCAGCCATGATAACCTCTCACAATACCGTTGCTTTTCTTACGTTACTTGTCCTCATCGCATATATAACTACTAATCTTTTCTCAAAGACCGAAAAAAAATGGCTAATACTGTCCTCTATGTCTTATCTTGGTCTCTCTTTGACTCTTTCCGCCTTTTTTGTTATTCCGGCCCTTGTTGACCTCCAGTTCACTAAGACAAGGTTAATCACAATTTCTGATCCAACACGGTTCTTTCTTTCGTTAGACAATCTTTTAAGTCTAGCCGGCATCCCAATAATGTTGATCACCGGTGCAGCCATACACCTAATTCGTAAGGGATCACGCGGGGTGGTATTTTGGACAGCTATATCAATAGTCTCAATCCTGATGGCCATGTCCGTTTCTGATGTCCTTTGGGCAAATCTATCGTCACTTTCTAAACTAGTCCAATTTCCTTGGCGCTTTCTTTCGATTACGGCTCTAGCCGGAGCAATCTTAACCGGATTTTTGTTAAGCCACTACAGAATCAAGATATTATTCCCCCTCCTCATAATCTTGCCTGTCATTTTCTCAGGAATATTGACACTAAAAATAGACAGAACTTTTCACCCAGAAAGCTATTACACTACCAACGACGACAGCACTACTGTCAAGAACGAATATATGCCCATTTGGGTAAAAAAAGACCCCACCAACCTTCCTAAGGAAAAAATTGCCTGGATAGACTCAAATCTTGTTCGAGTCAACACTGTATACTTCCCCGGTTGGGCAGCCTATGTCAATGGGCAAGAAAGGGAAATAATCTACCAGGACGATGGCCTAATCAAATTCGCTGCCCGACCAGACGACAAAATTGAACTTCGCTTTGAAGAAACTCCACTGCGGGCGGAAGCTAACCTTGTCACCATTTTGGGAATCTTCCTGGCCTTGGCTTTAATACTTTTGCCCCCCAAAAGTCAAATCACATGACAGGGAAAATTGTCATGCTAATTCTTGCCTCAATCATTCTGCTAGGATTTCTTGTCCGCCTATACAGACTTGGCAATATTCCTAACGGCTTTTTCTTTGACGAAGCCACCATTTCCTACCAGGCATATAGTTTACTCCAGACGGGTAAAGATACCTGGGGAACTGACTTTCCTTTATTGTCATTTAGAGATTATGGAGAGTACATTTTGCCAATCGGCGTTTATGGTCAAATTCCTAGTCTATTAATTGGAGGGCTAAATGTCTTATCTGCTCGGTTTCCCCATGCTATTTTGGGAATACTTAGTGTCCCATTAGTATATTTTTTAGCCAAAGAACTGTTTAAGAACACTAAAATTTCTCTTTTATCTTCATTTTTACTAACAATATCACCTCTTTCAATTGGTTGGACACGTTTTGTGTTCGAAGGTAATTTCGGGACAGTCCTTTTCTTGAGTGGGACACTTCTTTTCGCCAGGTCTTTAAAAAAGCCCCGACTTCTACCCTGGTCAATCCTTTCTTTTGGTCTGTCAGCCCTTTCCTATCACATATTTTTAATCCTCACTCCACTTTACTTTTGCCTGCTCTCTCTCCTGAATCGAAAATCCCCAAGTCTGATTGGACACATAAGACCCATAACTCTCATCATCGTTGTTTTCTTCCTCGCCTGGATCCTGGCTGCTATCGCCTCAGGCGCTGGTCGGCAGCGCTTTTCCCAAGCCTCAACTCTTCTTACACCTCAAAAAATTGACAACCTCAACCATCAAATTGGCTACTGTTCAAACCAAATGTCTCTCACCCTGTGCAAAGTATTTCTAAATAAGCCAGTCTTAGCAGCGACCAGCTACCTGGAAAACTACCTCGCCCACTTTTCGCCGGTCTTTTTAGGATTTGACGGGACATTCCTTCGCCAAAATGTCTTGCCCAAGTCGGGAATACTTTTACCTGTGGAAATGGTCGGCTTTTTCGTGGGATTATTTTTTCTTGTCAGATCACCTACTTCTTTAGCGAGCCGGATTTTATTACCGATAATCCTGATCTATCCCGTGGCTAATAGCTTCACTGGTCTGGGAGAAATCAGCCGGATTGCCTTTGCCAGCCCCTTTCTCTCGCTTGTCGCCGCCTATGGTTTGGTGCGAATCACCCAAACTTTCCGGGTGTTTAAGCCCCCGCTTTTTCTGGCTATTCTTTACAGCGTTGTCAGTTTCCTCATCACTTATTTTCTAATCTTCCCCAAAACTAACGCCTACTACACCAATTTTGGCTACGACAAAGTATTTTCTTGGGTGCGGGCCAATCAGTCTAAATATGACCGGATTTTTATCTCCCGCAACTATGCCGGTTCCGTTCCCTACATTTCTGCCCAATTTTTCCTGCCCATTGATCCGCAGATGTTTCAAAGGGGTCAAGTGGAGAGAAAAAAATCGCCTGAGGGTTATTATCAGATTGAATCCGTTGACCAGAAATTTCGATTTTTTCAAAATTTACACTCTGAAGCTCTTAAGCCAAATGATTTTGTTGTCGCCACCCCTGAGGACATTCAATCTTATGCGCTAACGCCGAAATTTACTATAATTGATCCCACGGGGAGAAAACTGCTCCTTGGCGTTGAAGCAAATGAAATTTTGGCAAAAACTGCTGTCCCTTAGCCCTCTTGTTGTTCTCTTTATCGCCTCATTTTGGTCCTGGAAGCCGCTTCTGGCCTCCGGCTTTTTTACAATTCATGACAACCAGCAGATCGCCCGGCTGTTTGAATTAAATAAAGCTCTTCTTGCTGGTCAGTTTCCCGTTCGCTGGGTGCCGGATCTGGGTTTTAGCTTTGGCTACCCGCTCTTTAATTTCTATCCGCCCCTGATTTATTATCTCGGCGAACTCTTTCATCTGTTGCTCGGGACAGGATTCATTGACTCAATTAAGATAGTTTGGTTCGTCGCCCTGGTGGGATCGGGGATTGCCATGTACTTCTTGGCGAAAGAGTACTTTGGCAGAGCAGGAGGACTCGTTGCCGCGATGTTTTATGTTTACGCTCCCTACCACGCCGTCGACGCCTACGTCCGCGGGTCTTTGGCCGAACTTTTTTCTTTTGTTTGGCTCCCCCTCATCCTGCTGGCATTGTATAAAATTGTGACTTTGCCAATAAGCTACGATCGTTGGATTTTGGCAAGCGGTATTCTCCTTGGCCTGCTGATGATCACCCACAACCTCATTTTTCTCCCTTTTGTGGGAATATCAGCCCTTTGGTATTTTGCTCTAGTATTAATTTATCGCCGTAACGAACCGGTCCGTTATACTTTATACTTTATACTTTATACAGCCCTTTGTTTCGCTCTATCAGCCTTTTTCTGGCTGCCGGCGCTGGCTGAAAAACAATTCACCCTCGTTGACCAACTCCTGATTAAGAATCTGGCTTCCTACCAAATCCATTTTGTCTGCCCGCAGCAGTTATGGAACAGTCCCTGGGGTTTTGGCGGTTCGACTGCAGGTTGTCTTGATGGCCTGTCATTCAAACTCGGCAAGCTGCACATCTTGGCAGCCATAGCCTCTTTCGGGGCTGTCGCCTACCTCTGGCTTAAAGCTCACAAAAAGCTAGCGTTAGTAATTCTTATATCTTATTTCTTATTTTTTATATCCCTGTTCATGACTACTGACTATTCAAAAATTTTGTGGGACAATTTTCCCCCTCTTTGGTACCTTCAGTTCCCCTGGCGTTTTCTGGAATTTGCCACCCTTTTTGCCGCGCTAATTGCGGGGAGTATCTTGGCGTTGGTCAAAAATATCCCCCTTAAAATATTGGTTACCATAACGCTAATTTCGGCAATTCTCTACATCGAAGCTAAAAACTTCGTTCCCCAAACCCACCTCTTCACTGACACAGACGACCAAGAAACTTCTGATGAGCAAATTAAGTGGGTCATCAGTTCAACTTCGTTTGAGTATCTCCCAAAAGAAGTTGCCACTAGAGTCACAGACCTCGGGACCGTTTGGGTCGATATTGATCGATCAAAAATTCCCCCCCGAAAGTATCAAGTTCTCTCCGGAAACTTGCAAAGCACCGAGGAAATATTTCTTCCCCATCGTTTCAAACTCACTGGCCAATTTACAAACGAGACGACAATTCAAATTAATGTGGCAAACTTTCCCGGGTGGGAAGTGTGGCTCGATGGTTCCGAAGCACGCATCAGGGATAACAATGCCTATAAATTGATCACTATCAATGTCCCCCCAGGAAACCATACACTAACTGGGCAATTTACCAATACCTGGCCGAGGTCCCTAGGTAACACCATTTCCATCATTGCACTCATCGCGTTAGCCCTTTACTTTGGAAAATATGGAATTAGAAGAAGTTCTTAATCGGACCGTAAAAAGCGTCATCGCGCTGACGAGCCGCAGCGTTGTCTTGCTGCTGATTCAGGCCGTGGCTTATTCTCTTCTCATCGCTTTTCTGGGAGCCCAGGAGATCGGCATTTTTATTGTCGTCTCGGCAATTTTGCGCGTCTTCACTTTCTTTACCGATTTGGGATTGGGCGCCGCCCTCATCCAGAAAAAAGAAAATTTAGACCAGGATGACCTGCGCTCTGCCTTTACTATTCAAACCGCACTGGTCCTCATAATTATCGCCGTTGCCTTTGCGCTCACCCCGCTTGTCAGATCCTATGCCAATTTGGACCCGGCCGGAGTTTTTCTTTACCAGGTTCTCGCCTTCACTTTGCTCATTTCTTCCTTAAAAATGATCCCCTCGATTCTTCTGGAGAGGCAGCTGCGCTTTGAAAAACAAATCATTCCCCAAATCGTCGAGGCATTGGTATTCAACAGCTTGGTGGTCATTCTGGCGGCCAAACATTTTGGTGTCGCCTCCTATTCATGGGCCATTCTAGTTTCCTCTCTCGCCGGATTGCCCGTCTACTACCTAATTTCGCCGTGGAGAATTTCCCTGGGATTGTCGAAAGATGTGGCCAAACACCTCATTCGCTATGGCCTCCCTTTCCAAGGCAAGAGTGTCCTGGCGATAATAAAAGATGATCTTCTGGTCTTCTTTCTTTCCGGAATTGTTGGCACCGCCGGAATTGGCTACTGGGGGACGGCGCAAAAATTTGCCTATTATCCCTTCCGTCTGCTCGTCGACACTCTCACTAAAGTCACTTTTCCCGCTTATTCGCGAATTCAACTGGAAAAAGAAGCCTTAAGAATTGGTATAGAAAAATCGCTACTTGCCGTCAGCCTCCTGCTCTTTCCGGTGCTCACCTTAATCGCCGTGCTGGCCCACAATCTTGTTTATTTAATCCCCAAATATCAAAAGTGGGAGCCGTCACTGCCTTCTCTCTATTTCCTCTGTGCGGGGGCGGCCGTCTCTGCCTTGTCAAACATTTTGGTGAACGCCCTTGACGCTACCGGACACGTCAAAACAACTCTGGGGTTGATGGTAATGTGGATAGTATTAACCTGGGTTGGAACTTTGGTCCTCGTAGCCAAGTTTGGTTTTACCGGAATAGCTATGGCCTCGTTCGTGGTCGCTCTCACCATTATTCTTACCATCTACTTGGTTAAACGGGTTGTCAATTTTCGCTTTTTGGGAAGTATCTTCAAGCCATTTTTGGGTTCCCTACTTATGGGGCTTTCGGTGTTTGCCCTCATTCAAGTTCTGCCAATCTCCTTCCCGGCTCTTCTTCTTGAAGGTATTGCTGGTGCTATAATTTATTTGGGTGCGATGTATCTGCTCGCCCGCAAGGAACTATTAGCGGATCTGAGAATCGTCATCAAAACTTTCAGAAAATGACAACAATTTCCTTCGCAATTGCGACTCGTAATGAGGCTGATGACATTAAAGATTGCCTCGAATCGATCAAATGGGCTGATGAAATCGTCATTTTTGACGAAAAATCAATCGACAAAACGGTTGAGGTCGCCAAAAAATATACTTCTAAAATTTTCCTCATTGACCACGATCCGATGTTTCACCGCACTAAGCAAAAGGCAATCGATAAATGTGCCAGTGATTGGATTTTTCAAATTGACGCTGACGAAAGAGTCAGCCCCGACCTAAAAGATGAAATTCTCCAGACAATTAGTGGCGTCTCGTCGCTTCCCGGTTACCAACTCCCCCGCAAAAGCAGGATTTTTGGCAAATGGATGGAACACACCGGTTGGTACCCCGACTATCAGGTCAAGCTTTTCCAAAAGGGCAAGGGTCACTATCCCTGTCAGTCAGTTCACGAAATGATAACTATCGACGGTCAAATGGGAACTTTAACAAACGATCTTCTGCACGAACACTATTCCACTCTTGACTGGTATTTGAATCGCCGGTTCGAATACACCAAAAACGACGCCGAAAACATCATCGCCCGCGGGGAAAAAATTGTTTGGTCAGATGCGATTAAATTCCCCGCCGACGAGTTCTTTAAACGATTTTTCTTTTGGCAAGGCTACAAAGACGGTCTGCATGGCTTAGTCCTCTCACTTTTGATGGCCTTTGACCGCTTAATCGTTTTTGCCCGCCTCTGGGAGCACCAAAAATTTTGGCAACATGACAGTGCTGATTTTCGAGGGGAAGTCATACACAAGACAAAAAAGGTGGCGCATGACTGGCACCATTGGCTGTCGCAAACTGCCACCAAACCCCACGAGAAAATCTTGCATAAGCTGAAAGCAAAATTTAATTTCTAATCTATGGAAAAAACTGAACTCTCAATTGCCACCATTCTCCATAACGAGGAGGCGAACGTTGTCGAACTCCACCGGAGATTAAGCACGGTCCTAAAAACCCTCAATAAAACCCATGAAATTATTTTGGTAGATGATGGCAGCACTGACAGGACACTTGATAAACTCAAGACGCTTCGCCAAAAGGACAGATCCATCAAAATCATCTCTCTCTCGCGAAACTTCGGTATCGAGGCCGCCGCCACTGCCGCCCTAGATCACACCAGCGGAGAAATGGTTGTTCTCATGGACGGCGACCTTCAGGACGCCCCGGAATTCATTCCCTCACTCCTGAATAAAATTGGACAGGGCTACGACGTCGTCTACGCCCAGCACCCAAAGAGAAAAGACACCCTCGTGAAGCAAGCACTTTTTGGTAGCTTTTATCGGCTGATGGACAAACTGGCCGACTATAAATTTCCCGTTGACGTGGGTCATTTTTCCGTGATGAGACGGCCGGTTGTCGACGTGTTGACGCAAATGACGGAAAGAAATCGGTTTATTGCCGGACTTCGGGCTTGGGTGGGCTTCAAACAAACAGGAATCCTGTATGAAAAACAGGCCAGGTTTGCCGGCAAACCACCACAAACATTTAAAAAGTTGCTCAAAATGGGCTTTGATGCTTTGTTTTCTTTCTCGTACATCCCACTTCGAGTTGCAACATTAATGGGTCTATTGGTCGCTATTGGAACAATTATTGTGATCATTAACGTTTTGTATCAAAAATTCGTCGTCAACACTGCTATTATCGGATGGGCTGGACCCATGCTCTCAATATTGATCATCGGAGGTGTGCAACTTTTCATTCTCGGCATAATCGGGGAATATTTAGCCAGAATCTATGATGAAGTCAAAAGGCGTCCCTACTATATCGTCTCTGAGAAAATTGGTTTCTAACGGGAGAGAGTTTGTCCCGCCGCTTGCCCCGGCAATATTCTTCACCCTGGTAGTCATCTACCTTCAGGGGGCAACAATTTTCCCCAGTGGTTTGTTTGACAAAAGTGGCAACCTCATTTTCTATAATGATGTCCTCTTCCATGACAGCAATGTCCATCTTTCTTTAACGGGTGAACTCCTTCACCGTTTCCCCCCCACCAATTTTGCTGCTTCCGGCGTACCTCTCAAAAACTATCATTATCTCTTTGACGTCTTTCTCGCCGTCATGCATAAATTAACGGCAATATCGGTTCTCGATCTTTATTTTCGCCTTGTCCCCGTAATTTTATCTTCTCTTTTATGTTTAGTCATTTATCAGTCTCTGATGGTCTTAACGAAAAAGCGTTGGGCCTGCGCTTTAGGGATCTTCTTTACGATTCTGGCAACCAGTTGGGGACCGCAGACGCCCTTCGTTAAAGACATCCTTGGCGCTTCGCCAGTGACCCCGGCCAGCAATCTTTTTATGACCGACCAGCTGCTAAGTATGCTTGTCAATCCCCAGGGTCAATTGTCCTTGATCGTCTTCCTCACTCTTTTTCTCTTGCTCCATCACTACGAACACACAAAAAGAACTATCACGCTAGTTCTTTTTGCTTTGCTCCTGGGACTGTCGTTTGGGATCAAAGCCTATGGGGGAATCGTCTTTGCCCCAGCGGCAATCTTTAGTGCCGTCTACTTTATCATCCGCACCAGAGATCCAAAACCACTCCTCGCTGTCCTTTTTGGCTTTGCGATTATGGCTTCGTGGGTTGCCCTTACGATTGATAGAGGCGTCGCCGGTTTGCAATTCGCCCCCTTCTGGCTGCTGGATCACATGATGACTGACCTGGATAAGCTCAACGAACCCCGTTTCTTGCTCCTCAAAGAACACTACACCCAGATGAGTAATTGGGCTCGTTTGTTTGTTCTAAATCTCTTTTCTCTAGCAATCTATGTCTTCGGCAGTTTGGGTTTGCGTCTCTTCGGTCTACTGGGCGTCATTTGGCTCATCAAGCAAAAGATGTCATCTCCCTCGCTCTTCTTTTTAATCACTGCCGCGGCGATCTCTTTTACCGTCCCTGTCCTTTTCAACCAATCGAAAAAAGCCTACGACACCGTCCAGTTTACCCCATACTTCACCCTCTTCATGGGCTTGATGTTCTCCGTAACCGTGTTTATCTTCCTAAAACATCTCCGGAAGCGCCGCATATTCAAAGCGATTTTTGCCGTGTCTGTTGTCACCTTAGTCATCCTTTTAAATCTCAGCGAAATTTCCATCCGATTTCGACCAAGAGAAGAGAAAATAGTCATCCCTAACACCACACTCGAGGCGACTGAGTATGTCAGAACCGAAACCCCACCAAACGCCATTTTTCTGCTCGCTCCGACGGAGTTTAATCGCAGCTACCTCATCTTTTCCTCCTTGACACAAAGGCGGACGGCTTTTTCCGGACTGGATTTTGCCTACCAAGTGGGGCAGGACACCCAACGCCTACGCACCCAGTGGGAGAGCTATTTTGCCGACGGGAAAGTGCCAGCTGACGTTGACTATCTATTTATTCCCGCCCCGGAAGAGGACGATTTTGTTAGAATTAAAGAAAACTCCCGCTTCGTCACCGTCTTTGACAACAGCGCGGTAAAAATTCTTAAAAAAAGTTGACTATGGTTTCAGCTATTGTTTTTATATTTTGGCCCGAAGAGGAAGATCATTTTGAAGTCTGCTTAAAAACTTTGTCATGGGTTGATGAAATTATCGTCATTGATAATGGGGCTTCAAAGAAAACATCTAACCTTGCCAAAAAATATCATGGTCGAATTATTAAAACTGATTCAAAAAGTTTTGCCCAAAGACATAATCTTGGTGCAAATGAAGCAAAAGGGGACTGGCTATTATTTATCGACGCCGATGAACGGATATCCAAGGATCTTCAGCAAGAGATTGCCCGAGAAATTGTTCACCCGACAGCTGACGCCTACGAGTTAAACAGAATCAATTTTTATCTTGGTAAGAAGGTTCGGTTTGGAGACCGATACCCAGACTACGTTGCTAGATTGTTTTATAAAACAAAACTTAAAGAATGGACCGGTGATATCCATGAATCTTCGGTTGTGAGTGGCACAACGGGTCGACTGTCAGCTCCTCTATATCACCTAACTCACCGTGACATATTTTTGATGATAGATAAAACAAAAAACTATGCTGAGATTGAAGCCAAACTCAGACTGGAATCTCACCATCCACCGGTTGTTGGTTGGCGTCTGGTGCGAGTTTTTCTGACCGAACTCTATAATCGCATCATTAAACTTCAAGGTTTCAGGCAGGGGACAGAGGGTTGGATTGACGGCCTCTTTCAAGCCTTTTCCCTGTTTATCGTCTATGCCCGACTTTGGGAAAAGCAAAGAAAGCCTGATTTAGAAGAAACCTACCGGCAACTTGACCAAAAAATTTTGACGGGAGAAGAACTATAATCATCATCTTCGAATTTGCAACAGTTTTGATGATTAATACACATCGAAATGCGGTGAACGCATAATATTTACCTTATGATGGGTATATGAAAGTTGGCATCTATAGCCCCTATTTGGACACTTTGGGTGGGGGAGAGCGCTACATTTTGACCGCTGCAGAATTTTTCCTCCACAGAAAAGATAGTGTCGACATTTTCTGGGATAAGGACAGCGACTTGCAAGATATGGCCGCCCGTTTCGGACTTGATCTGAAAGGTGCCAAGTTTGTCTCCAATCTTTTTTCCGGAAACTTCAGTTTTTGGCAAAGACTTAGAAAAAGTTACCGATACGACTTAATTCTGGTTCTCTCGGACGGTAGCATCCCTTTGACGCTGGCAAAGAAAAACTTCATCCATCTTCAAGTCCCATTTCAAAAATCCAACCGGCCAAAAATAGTCAACCGCCTTAAGCTACTGACATATAAAGCCGTCCTCTGCAATTCATATTTCACTAAAAAGATTATCGATCAGACCTATGGCATAACCAGTAGTGTTCTCTATCCGCCTGTTGATGTTAACCGTTTCCAGCCGGGGAAAAAAGAAAAAGTGATTCTTTCGGTGGGTCGCTTCTTTGCAGCCAGGCACCTGCACAATTTTGCCCCAAAAAAGCACCAAGAAATGATTAGCGCCTTTGAGGAGCTAATTGATTCCGGTCTTAAAGACTGGAAACTTCGCTTGCTAGGAGCCAATTCTCCCGATCAGCAAAGTTCCCTTGAGCAGTTAAAAAAAATTGCCCAAAACTACCCGATTGAAATTTCGTCCAACGTTGACTATGAAGATTTAAAGACCAGCTTCGCCCAGGCCTCTATATATTGGCACGCCGCCGGTTTTGGTGAGGATCTGGATAAACACCCAGAAAGAGCCGAGCACTTCGGCATTACCACTGTTGAAGCGATGGCCTCGGGCGCTGTCCCGGTTGTCTTTGCCGGCGGCGGCCAAAAGGAGATCATTCAGGACTCGGTCAATGGTTTGTTTTGGCAAACCCCAGGCGAGCTTCAGACCAAAACTATTCAACTCATCAAAAATCAATCTCTAACACGGAAACTAGCTGAAAAAGCCCTCATCAGGTCACGCGATTTTAGTAAGCAAAAATTTTTCCGTTCTTTGGAAGACCTCTTGAAATGAGAAAAAAAATATTTTTCCTTCCGTTGATATTTCTTATCGTTTTTGCGGCTCTTTTTTATTCTCCCCTAATTTTAGAAAAAAAACTTCCCATTCCGGCGGACACCATCGTCGGTCTGTATCACCCCTGGCGGGACTATTTTTCTAAAAATTATCCAAACGGAATTCCCTTCAAAAACTTTCAAATCACCGACTCCGTCCGGCAACAATATCCTTGGCGAAGCCTGTCAATTGATCTGATCAAAAGGGGAGAGGTGCCAAGGTGGAACCCCTATTCGTTTTCGGGCACTCCCCTGCTGGGGAATTTTCAATCAGCTGTATTCTATCCCCTCAACATCCTCTACCTCTTGGTGAGCGATTTTGCTTCTGTTTGGGCCATCCAGGTGGTCTTGCAAACAGTTTTGGGTGGAATTTTTATGTGGGCCTATCTCCACAATCTGAAGCTAAAACCTCAAGCGCAAGTTCTGGGAACCTTGGCCTGGGTCGGCAGCGGATTTTTTATCGCCTGGCTGGAGTGGAACACGGTCGTTCATGTGGCCATCTATTTACCGCTGGTTCTACTCACTATCGATGAAATCATTCTGGAAAAACATTCCCCCCCAAAAAGCATTTTTTGGCCTTTTGTCTTTGTGGGCGCTTTAGTCAGTAGTTTCTTTGCTGGATATCTGCAGCCGTTCTTTTATGTCTTTATAACCAGCTTGGTTTATCTGTCAGCCAGAGTGTGGCAGACGAAGAAGTTTCAAAAGCTCCTGCTGTTTTCAATTCTGTACGTCCTTTTCTTTATCATTAGTCTTCCTCAACTGATCCCGACCTTAAGTTTCATAAATTTGTCCGCCCGCGACGTTGACCAGGCAAATTGGACTCGGCCCGACTGGTTCCTCCCTTGGCAAAACTTAATTCAGCTCGTTGCTCCCGATTTTTTTGGCAATCCGGCGACTCTCAATTATTTCGGCGTTTGGAACTATCAGGAGTTTGTCAGTTTCATTGGCACCGCACCACTTGTTTTCGCCCTGGCAGCCCTTTTTATGCGCCGCGATAAAAAGACGCTTTTTTGGGGAGCTCTTTTGACCTTGACCTTAGTCTTCGCCTTACCCACGCCAATTGCCAGGTTGCCGTACGTTTTAAAATTGCCCTTTCTCTCAACTGCCCAACCATCAAGAATAATAATGCTGGTAGACTTTGCCCTGGCGATCCTGGCCGCACTTGGCCTGGATCACTATTTGCGAAAATCCCCGCGCGCTCCTTTGGGCAGTACCTTAATTGTTGTTTCGGCCCTGGCTCTTCTACTTATCTTTACTTATAAGTCAGGCCTGCTGGTCAGTCAGAGAAATCTCATTTTACCCCTGGTAATAACCGTCGTCGTTTTCTTCCTCCTTTCCGTCGTCCATTTGGTCAAAAAAACTAAATCCGTCATCGTCCTGGCAATTCTCATCCTTACCTTATTTGACTTGCTTCGTTTTGCGACAAAGTTTGAACCGTTTTCGCCCAGAGAATATCTTTACCCTTCAACAAAAATACTTTCTTTTCTTGAGGGCAAAGCAAAAGAAGAAGTCTTTCGAGTGGCTGCCCTGGACGATCGCATTTTGCCCTCAAATTTTAATGTTGCTTATAAAATTCAGATGGCCGCTGGCTACGATCCACTTTATTCAAAACGCTACGGACAATTTATCGCCTCACTTGAGCGGGGAAAGCCCGACATCTCCCCGCCTTGGGGATTTAACAGAATTATTACCCCCAAACTTGTCGGCAGTCACCTTTACGGCCTTTTAAACACCAAGTATGTCCTCTCTTTTGTTGATTTTCCTCAGTTCAAACTTCTTGCTAAAGAAGGGGACACCTATCTATTTGAATACCCGGACGCTCTTCCCCGGGCCTTTTTTGTTTCCCGGACGATAAATGCCATCAGCGGTAATGAAGCCATAAGCAAAATATATTCTTCGGACTTTGATTCCCGAAACAGTGCCGTGGTAGAAAACTTCCGCACCGCTGCCTTTACGACCGGACAGGCAAAGATAACTTCCTATACGGAAAATACTGTCGTGCTTCAAACGCAAAATACCTCTGAGGGCTTCCTAGTGCTGCTGGACGCCTATTATCCTGATTGGCATGCCACTGTTGATAGTGTTCCTACTCAGATCTATATTACAAACTATATTTTCAGGGGCATAAAAGTGCCACGCGGGAATCATCTCGTGAAATTTCAAATATGAAACTTTCCATCATCGTCCCAGCATATAACGAAGAAAAAACCATTACTAAAGTCATCGATAAGTTATTGCGACTAAAAATCCGTGGTTGGCACAAAGACGTAATTGTCGTTGACGATGCTTCAACCGATCAAACACTCCAGCTTTTAAAAAACTACCGGGGAAAAATTACCCTCATCCATCACTTAGCCAACCGCGGAAAAACGGCGGCCATAAGGACTGCTGTTCGTCAGACAAGCGGTGATTACATCATCATTCAGGATGCCGATCTCGAGTATGATCCCAAGGATATTCCCCTTCTGATTCGCGCTCTCGGTGATAGTAAAGACGCAGTTGTCTTTGGCTCCCGATTTGCAACGTCAAAGTATGTCGACACTGTCTTTGGTCACAAATTCGGCAACAAGTTGCTGACTCTTCTGGCAAATTTGCTCTACAGGTCAGACATTTCAGACATGGAAACTTGTTACAAACTCATTCCGGGTCCATTTCTTCGAAGCATCACCCTACAATCTGACCGTTTTGGTTTTGAACCGGAAATTACGGCCAAGGTGCTTCGAAGTGGGAGAAAAATCAAGGAAGTGCCTATTTCCTATGTCAAAAGATCAGTCACCGAAGGAAAGAGTATCCGTTGGTGGCGCGACGGCTGGGCCACGGTAGCCATACTGATTCGCTATCGTTTATGAAATTTCTAATCCTCTTTCTTATTGTAATCCTGGCCTTTTTACTTCGCTTCTATCAGCTCTCAACAAATCCCCCGGGCCTCAATCTCGACGAAGTGGCCATCGGTTACAATGCCTACTCTATTCTCCGTACTGGCAGAGACGAGTATGGCAAATTTCTCCCGATTGTTTTTCGCTCCCACGACGACTACAAACCACCCCTATACATTTATTTAACCGCGCCTTCAATCGCCGTCTTTGGGGTCAATGAGTTCGCCGTTCGGTTTCCCGCCGCGCTTTTTGGGACCCTGTCAGTGCTGGCAGTATTTTTTCTCAGCCGGCAACTTTTTTCTTCCTCTAAATTAGCCTTGCTGTCTTCTTATTTTTTGGCGATTTCCCCCTGGCACTTGCAATTCACCCGAGCGGCATTTGAAACTGGCGTGACGGTTTTTGCCACCGCCGTTGGGGTTTTCTTGTTCCTTCGCGGGCTAACGAAAAAGAGTTCCGCCTCCCTCATCCTCGCCAGCCTCGCCTTTGGATTGGAACTCTATCTCTACCAGGCTGCCAAGGTTTTTATTCCTCTTCTTGTCATCGCTCTTCTGGCTCTCAACCTTCAGAAAATTATCAACCAGAAGAAAAGAGTCCTTGTTTTCGTCTTCATTTTTGCAACTTTCTTCCTTCCCGTTGCCTTCCTTTCCACAACCCGCGCGGGCCAACTTCGCTTCCAAGGAACGAGTATTTTCAAAGAGTATCTCCCATATGCCCATGCTCAGTCCTGGAGAGAAGCCGATCAACTCTCCGGGAGTACTTTTGCCGCCTCTCTTTTCCATCCACGCTTTTTAACTTACCTTCCCTCAGTCATTTCCGGATACCTGTCCCACTATGACCTCACCTTTCTCTTTGTCGGTGATCACGGCCCGCCGAATAATTATGTCCCTGGAGCGGTTGGTCTTCTGTATCCCTGGGAGATCCTCGCGGTCATTCCTGGCTTGTATTTTCTTGCCCGACGTTTTCGCCCCGCCTCGCTAGTCGTCTTTGCTTGGTTTCTTCTGGCTCCCTTGCCGGCTTCCGTGACCTCCGGCGTCCCTAGTGCCACCCGCACCGCACTCAGTCTTCCTATCTATCAGATCATCACCGCGCTTGCCATTGTTGTGTTGTTAAATATCATCAGGAACCATTCACGCTTCTGGGCAAACGCTTCTTCCTTGGCCTTTTTGCTTCTGACTGTCCCCATCGTCACCTATTACCTGCATATGATGTTTTTCCATGCCCCTCGGGACTATTCAGACATTTGGTTTTATGGCTATAAAAACGTCGTTGCCGAGACGGCTCGCCTTGCTCCAAACTATCGTCGGGTGGTTGTTTCCACGGCGCTAAAACAACCCCAGAATTTTTTCGCTTTCTTTTTACGCTATGATCCCTTGACCTACCTGCGTGTTGACGGGGGAACCGTTTCTGGCGGTTTTAAGGAAAACCGAAATCACTTCGCTAAGTTCAACTTCACTTCCTCTGATTGGGAGACGCTTCTCAAAGAGAAGTCACTCTTATTTGTGGGTTTGGTAGATGACTTTCCTGATAGCATTACCCCCATTAAGACGTTTCACTATCTTAATGGCAAGCCGTCAGTTATGATAGTGGGAACGTAAGACACCCATGGCCCGAGCAAGCTCCATCGTTTTACTGTTAGTAGTTATTCTGGCGAGCCTCTTGCGGTTGTATCGGATACAGACCAACCCGCCCTCACTCTATCGGGACGAAGTTTCGATCGGCTACAATGCCTATTCGATCATCAGCACCGGCAAAGACGAGTGGGCAGCGGCCTTCCCGCAAACCTTTAAATCGTTCGGTGATTATAAATTGCCTTTGTATATCTATCTCGTGGCCGGACTGGAAAAATTTCTTGGGCCGACTGAACTGGCCGTCCGCCTGCCCTCAGCACTTGCCGGCATTCTTTCTGTGGTAGTGATGTTCTTTTTAATGACTGAGATAAAACTGTTGGTGTTAAAGCACTACCCCGACTTTAAATTTCTCCGCGGCTACACTCTAGCGCTTCTTTCGGCCTTGCTGTTGTCAATTTCCCCCTGGCACCTCCAGTTCTCCAGGGCCGGCTTCGAAGCCGGTCTTGGTCTTCTGTTTTTGACGGCTTCGCTGGTCTTTTTTTTACTCTCGCTGCGAAAAAGCAGTCACTTTTTCCTTCCCGCCGTCATTTCTGCTGTCGGGTGCTTTTACAGCTATCACAGCGCCGCTTTTGTCCTTCCCTTTCTCGCTCTCGCCGCCATAGCGATCTTTTTTCGCCCAGTCTTTTCCCGGGGGAAAATTGTTCTTGTTGGGCTCATCCTCGGAGCCGTCCTTTTAATGCCTTACCTTCCCCAATATTTCTCTGCCGGAACAAATCGAGTCGCTTTCACCGGTATTTCCGTTGTTAACCAGAAAGGGGACGTGCTTTCTAACTTTGTCCAAAATTACGTGGCCAACTTTTCCTTTGACTATCTCTTTTTCAAGGGCGACCAGGAAGGCCGGCACTCCGTCAAGAAGCTCGGGGAACTCTATCTTTGGCAATTCCCGGCCGTTTTGGCCGGAATTTATTTTCTCCTTCGCTTCCGTTCAAAGGCCAGTGTTCTTCTCTTTGTCTGGCTGCTTGTCAGCGCCCTCCCCGTCGCCCTCACCCGCGTCTCCCCCCACGCCCTAAGAAACCTCATGGCCGTTTTTCCCTGGCAAGCCGTCTCGGCCTTCGGCCTCCTCTATGTTTTGCGCAAAACAAGAGCCGCCGGGGGCTTTATCTTTGCCATAATCTTTGTTTATGCCCTGGTAACCTATCTTCACCAATACTACGTCCACTATCCCGTCTCCTATGCCGCCGATTGGCAAGATGGTCAAAAACAAGCAGTCACCTTCCTAAAACAGGTGGAAAAGAACTACTCCGAAATCTTTCTGACCAAAGATCTCTACCCTATATATTTAAAGTTCTTTTTGCCCTACCCTCCGCAGAAACTTCAAGAAAGCAGCCACAACGAAAGCCAATTGGGCAAATATAAATACCTAACTCCCGCCCAAGCCCCAAAGAAAGAATTTCCCGACCGGACTTCTCTGATGATTGCTCCTTCCTGGATGGGCTCCGATGTCATGCGAGCTCTCCCGTCGATTAAAATGACTAACGGTGATGTTGCCTTTCGCGTCTATGAATTTTAACTTTCTCTGCACTAAGGACTGGATCCTCGGCGATGTTCCCCTTCAGCTCTGGGAAGCAACCACCGCCGATGGTCCCACCGCGAACGCTTTGCTGACTCGGTTTCTCCATAATAAGCCGATGTTTTATTTGGACAATTTTCTCCGCTGCTATCTGTCCTATCTTTCGGCAGACTTTTTGGTCAAAGCCTTCTCTCTCTTAGGATTAGGACTTTTCATTTTCGGAGTCTACCAAGCCATCCGACAGCGAAGAAAATGGCTGTTAAGCATTGTTCTAATGACCCCGTTGTTCCCCCTTTTTCAATTTCCCGCGGCTAACTTAGCCCAGGGAGTTCTTCTTTATGGTTCACAATTAGCCCTGATCTTGTTTGGTCTCCAACAACTCATTAAAATTCTAATACAAAAATTCCGTGCGCCTTAAGCTACTTTTAATCAGCATAGTTCTCTTAGCCGCCATTCTCCGGCTCTATCGTTTGGCCAATGCCCCCCCCAGTCTCTACTGGGACGAAGCCTCAATTGGCTATAACGCCTACAGTATTGCCCAAACACTTCGCGACGAGCACGGCGAATTTTTGCCTCTGACGCGTTTCATCGCTTTTGGTGACTATAAACCACCGGGCTACATCTACGCTGCTGCTCTCTCCGTTAAGCTTTTTGGGCCAACGGAGTTTGTAGTCCGTCTACCCTCCGCTGCAGCAGGAACTCTTTTGGTTCTCGTCAGTTTTTATCTCGCCCGAATGCTTACAGGAAACGCCAAACTAGGCCTGGTGACGGCCGCGCTTTTGGCTGTTTCTCCCTGGGCCCTCCAATTTTCCCGGGGCGCTTTCGAAGCCAATTTAGCCACTTTGTTTTCCTCTGCCGGACTCTACTTTTTTGTCCGAACCATTCGCACAAAAACACTTGCTTCGGGCATCTCTAGTGCCGTTTTTTTCGCGCTTTCCCTGTACACTTTTAATTCCCACCGCGTCTTTGTCCCAGCAGTCATTGGTGCTCTGGGTCTAATTTACTTTCGGGAGATTTGGCGCAGCAGGGGACAATGGTTAGTTTTTTTGTTAGCTCTACTTCTTCTGCTTGCTCCCCTAATCCCTCATCTGCTTTCCCGCGAGGGACAGCTTCGCTTCTATGAAGTTACTTGGCTAAACGATCTCGCCCCCATTGAACTTTCTAATTCGCGGACGGCTGTCGACGGTAACACCTGGTGGTCAGGATTAATCCACAACCGGCGGATCATTTTTTCCCAAGAGTTTCTGAAGCACTACACCGACCATTTCCGGGCTGAATTTTTGTTCTTCTCCGGGGACGTCAATCCCCGGCTGTCGATCCAAACTGTCGGCGAAATGTACTGGCTGGATCTACCACTCCTCTTGATTGGAGTCTTCATCTTGGTCAAAAAGCGCCGCCGGGCCGCTCTTGTTCTCCTCGCCTGGGTTGTCCTTTCTCCTGTCCCCGCCGCCACCGCCCGCGAAACCCCCCACGCCCTACGCATCCTCCACATCCTGCCCTCATTGCAAATCGTCGCTGCCTTTGGCCTTTTGACCTTTTGGAAACTAGATTCCTTTAAAAAAATCCGTCTGCTTCTCGTCCCCATTTATGGTCTTTTTATCATCATGTATCTTCATGACTATTACGTTCACTACCCGAAATTCTATTCCTCCGACTGGCAGTACGGCTATAAAGAAATGGTAGGTTTTGTTTCTTCACTCCAGGACAAGTACGACCACATCAGTGTTACTGACACTTTGGGCAGACCCTACATCTATCTACTGTTCTATCAAAAATACCCCCCCGAAAAATACTGGGCAAACCGTCAGGTACGCCGCGATTGGTATGGCTTTTGGTACGTCGACGGCTTTGACAAATATACATTTGGAGGTCCGTTGCCTCCTGGCCGTTCGCTCATCGTTTCCGGTCCGCAGCCAATTCCCGGCAATTGGCAGCTCCTGAAGTCCGTCACTGACCCGCAAGGAAACACCGTCTTTCAAATAAGCGAAAAGGACTAATGACCAGATTTCTTTTGACTGTCAGTTTTGTCATTTTGACTCTCCTCTCTTGGGTCCTTCTGTTGCGTGACGAGCAAGCAATCACCGCCTTGGGTGACTTCTCTTTGCATTTGGGAACAACCCTAACCTCCTTTCGTCAAACCCTGCTTCATTATGGCCTCAACAGCCTCGTCAGCCTCCTTTTTGCCATGTGTGTCATCATTGCTTTTGGGGCATACTTTCAAGCCTTGCGTCAAAAAATTTCTTTAAACCAAGCGTTGCTTTTCTCCGCCATCTTTCCGGCCATTGTCTTTTTCTCCTACCCCGCTTTGTCTACGGACATCTTTGACTATATCCTTTCTGACCGTCTCGCCGTAATTTTTGGCGCCAATGTCTGGACAACGCCCCCCTCGGCTTTGATTCCTCCCGCCGATCCCTACTTTCAACTCACCAGTTGGGGATCCCAAGTAAATCCCTATGGTCCACTCAATCAGTTTTTCTATTTGCTTGCCGGGCTGGCCTCGATGAATAATTTCTGGCTAAGCTTAGCTGCCCATAAACTCTTGCCTTTAACTTTTCTTTTGGCTTCTTTAGTTGTCGTCTCTAAAACGTTACAAAAATATTATCCTCAGTCACAAAGTCAAGGCATCATCCTTCTCTTTTGGAATCCTCTGTTCATTCTAGAAACAGCCGGTTCCGGCCATAATGATATCTTGTGGATCTTTTTTGCCCTAGCCGCTATCTATTTTTGGCTGGGAAAAAAATTTTTTATTTCCGGCTTGCTTTTAGCTCTAGCCGTCCAGGTCAAATTCATTCCCGTCATCCTCTTTATATTCTTGCTGGCCTCGTTAACAAGCAAGGAACGGCAAGGTGCTTTGCAATTTGCCGGTGCCTTTATAACAGTAAACATCCTGGCCTTTTTATACTTAGGCTCAGCGGTGTTTCCCTTTCTAACTAGGCTGGTTCTGGGAGCAAGCATCTATTGGCAATCGCTGCCACAACTTGTCCATCCTCTCTACGGCCAGGAGAAAATCTTCTTCACCACCTCCTTCTTACTATTATTAACGTCCGCTCTTATCCTTGTTCTCAAACAACGAATTACTCCGCTGCTGGGATACGTAGTGGTCATGTTCTTCTACCTACTCCTCCTGACCTCCGTCTATTGGAACTGGTACATCCTCTGGATCCTCTTCCTAATCCCTTTTCTGGGCAAAACCCGTTTGACTCGTCCGATCCTCATCTTTTCTGCCACCTCCCTTCTTGCCTACCCGCTCTATTGGCTGTCGCTCCGCTTTGGTTTCGGCAGTCTCTCCTGGCAGGTTATAATATATCTGTTTATTGCTTTGCCCCCACTGGCAAGCTTTTTCCATGAGAAAATTATTCGACGACCACAAGACTGACCTTCTTGTTTTTGGGGGATTAATTCTTGCCTACTTTCTCACCCGGCTTCCCCGCTTGGATCTCATCCCAATCTTCACTGACGAGGCCATCTATCTTCGCTGGAGTCAGATCATGGCCTATGATGCCTCGCTGCGCTATCTGCCTCTGGTCGACGGTAAACCACCACTTTTTATGTGGGCTACCTCTATTGTTCTTAAACTGTTTCCGAGTCTTGACCCACTGCTTTCTCTCAGATTAACTTCGGTCGGGGGTGGCCTCTTTTCCATGGCCGGGATAATTTTTACCTCGTATGTGTTTTTTCGCAATAAACGCATTTCTTTGCTGGCGGCCTTGCTCTATCTTGTCGTCCCCTTCACATTTTTTTATGACCGCTTTGGTTTGGCCGATAGCCTTTTGGCCGCCTTTGGAGTCTGGAGTCTTGGGTTGGGGGCTTTGCTTGTCCAGTCGATCCGCCTTGACGTGGCACTGATACTTGGGACGGCGATTGGCTTAGGACTTTTGACGAAAACCCCGGCGCTATTTTTCCTCGTCACTTTGCCGTTGCAACTCCTCCTCTTTAATTTCAAAACCAGTGGATGGAAGATTCGACTTGTGAAGTTATTTCTCCTGTTTTTATTGGTCGTAATAATTTCCCAAGCCATCTTTTCGATCCTTCGGCTTTTCCCCTTGTTTCATATGATTTCTCAAAAAAACTTGGAATTTATCGTTACTCCGGCAGAATTTCTCGCCCGGCCCTTCGAATTCTTTTTTAACAATCTCAAAACATTGCTCACCTGGGAAGTTGGCTACCTCACTGCCCCTGTCGCTTTGACCATCGCTTTTGCCTTTCTTAGAGGCCAGGCCGTTAAGCAAAATCTCATTCTGGCAGCCATCTTTCTCATCCATCTGCTTTATATGTCCACCTTTAACAAATCAATTTTTCCCCGTTTCTTGCTCACTTTCACTCCGGGCTTGTTGGTTTTGGCGGCCGTCGGGCTTGACCAAATGTCAACTCGTCTTCGTCCGTCATTACTCGTCTTGGTCTTTGTCCTCGTCCTGGCGCTCCCAGTTTATACCGATTTCAAACTTCTAACCGATCCTCCGACTGCTCCAATTCCCGATGGCGATTCCAAGCAGTACATCAACGCCTGGCCGGCCGGCTATGGAGTCAAGGAAATTCGCCAGTTTTTGGCCCGGGAAAGTAGCCAATATCCAAAAGTGACTATCGGCACCGAAGGCACCTTCGGGCTTATGCCCTATGCCCTGCAGCTCTATCAAAAAGACTACCCTAATGTCGAAATCAAAGACTATTGGCCCTTGGGAGAGACAGTGCCGGCAGCATTATTGGAAGCCTCGGCCAACCACCCCACCTACTTCATTATCTACCAGCGGCCAGATGTGCCCCCGAACTGGAAGCTGCGTTTGGTCGCCTCCTTCCAGCAAGGACGAAGTAATGACTATCTCCGACTCTATCAGATTTTACCCGAAGATTGAAAGTTATGACCCGCAAGATCTGGATCATCCTCCTGAGCATTGTCCTTCTGGGTGCTTTCCTTCGTTTTTACCTGCTTGGCAAAATCCCTGCCAGTCTTGACTGGGATGAAGCCTCCATCGGCGACAATGCCTATTCACTTTTAAAAACCAGCAGCGATGAATACGGTAACCGCTTCCCGCTCTCCATTCGCTCTTTCAACGACTACAAGCCCCCCCTCTATGTCTATGCCACTATTCCCAGCATTGCCCTTTTTGGCAAGAATGAATTTGCCATCCGTTTCCCTTCCGCTTTCGTCGGTACCCTTTCAATTTTAGCAACTTTTCTGCTGATTCAACAACTTCTCAACTTCCGAAGGGAGAAAAATTCATTGCATTATTGCATTATTGCATTATTGATTTCTTTCCTCTTGGCCGTCTCTCCCTGGCACATCCAGTTTAGCCGGCTCGCCTTTGAAGCCAATCTCGCCCTCTTTTTTAGTCTCTGCGGGTGGCTGTTCCTCACTAAATTCATCTCCCAGGGGAGATGGTGGCCCATTATTCCATCGACACTAAGCTACGTGCTTGCCCTCTATAGTTATCACAGCGCCCGCCTGGTAGTTCCTCTTTTTCTTTTAGGAATCGGATTCTACTATCACCGAATATTATTTGCCCGGATTAAAACGGTCCTTGTTGGCCTGGGTCTTGCTATAGTCCTCCTCCTGCCTTTAGCCCTGTCCACACTTCAGACGACAAGCCTGCAAGCCCGCTGGGGCGAGGTGAGCATTTTTTCTTCAGCGGGACTGCGCGATACCGTCAAAGTCACCCTCGACGCCCAGCAAGAATATTGGCGGCAAGACAAGCTCCAGGGCGATCGCCTGGCCCGGCTGATCCACACTAAATTTATCTCCTACAGCCGACTGCTGGCCAAAAACTACCTCGACCACTTCAATTTCAGTTTTCTTTTCCTTGAAGCCGATGGCAACGGTCGGCACCACGCTCCGGGGATGGGCCTTCTCTATCTTGTTGAGGCGCCGTTCCTCCTCTATGGAGGCTATCTGCTTCTTAGGAGGCGCCCGACCTACTCATTTTTTCTTGTGTGGGCTTTTCTCGTCGCCCCCTCGGCTGCCAGCCTGACTGCTGATACCCCCCACGCCGTCCGCTCCCTATCCTTCCTCCCCAGCTTTCAAATCATCACCGCCTTCGGCCTTTACAGTCTGTTGTCAAAAGTCAAAACTCTTTTCCGAGGGCCACTGCTACTTTTGATCAGTCTTCTTTTCCTGGCTAATTTTTACTACTTTTTCCACCAATATTTTGTCCATTTCGGAATCGAGCACGCTTCTTCTTTTCAATACGGCTACAAGGAGATGGTCGCCAAAGTCCGCGCCCTAAGTGGAGAATTTGACCAGATCTATGTCACTGTGAAATATGACCAACCCTACATCTATTTTCTTTTCTATGGCCACTCCGATCCCAGAATAAAAAATGACGGGACCTTCCAACTAAGCTTTGATAAATACCGTTTTGTCAATTGGGGAGAACTGACAAACGAGCAAAAATCTAATTTGAGCCCGAAAATCTTGGCCGTCCACGCCCCCGATGACTTTTTTAGCCCCCATGTCATTCTTGACAAGATCTATTACCCGGACGGGAAAGTTGTTTTCGTCCTCAGCCACATGTGACTAGGAAAGTAGTTTTTTTCTTAATCATCGTTCTTGCCGCCCTGCTGCGCCTGGCCTATCTGGCAGGAGCCCCCCCGAGTCTCAATTGGGACGAGGTCTCGGTCGGTTGGAACGCCTATTCTCTTTTAACAACCAGCCGTGACGAATATGGCCAGTCCTTTCCTCTCTCCATTCGCTCCTTCAACGACTATAAACCTCCCCTCTACACCTACGCGACCGCTGCCGCCATGGCTCTTCTTGGCAAAACTGAGATTGCCGTCCGGTTGCCTTCCGCTCTGGCCGGCCTTTTAACGGTGGTTTTAATTTTTTTCCTTGGTCGAGTGAGCGGGCTGGGTGGCAAAGCGAACTTCCGTTTTGCCTATCTCTCCGCTTTCCTTCTGTCCGTCTCCCCCTGGCACATCCAGCTTAGCCGTATTGCCTTTGAAGCCAGTCTGGCCCTCTTTTTTTTCCTCTTTGGACTGGCCTTGATACTTTTCTATTTCCGTCACCCCACCACAAAGCTGCTGGCCATCCTCAGCGCTACCGGTTTTGTTCTGTCAACTTACGCTCACCATAGTGTCAAGATATTTCTACCGTTGTTTACCCTCCTCTTTGCTGCGGCTTACCGTCAACAAATTACTAAAAACTGGCCCAAACTACTTCCTGCCCTTGTCATTGGCGCGATCCTTCTTCTACCTCTAGGAAGAAACATGCTCTACACCTCTGGTCAAGCCACCCGGGCACTTACGGTGAGCATTTTCGCCCCGGAAAACCAATTTCATTTCCAGGGAAAATCAACGCTGCAAGTTTTGACGGAAAACTATCTGTCTCATCTTGATCCCGCCTTCTTGTTCTTTGGCCGGGGTGACAATCCCCGGCATCACGCCCCAGATACAGGTGTTGTCCTCCTCTGGACTGCCCCCTTTATCATTCTTGGTCTAATTTACCTCATCAGACACCGACCAAAATATCTCGCGCTGCTCCTAATTTGGTTTGTCCTATCGCCCGTCCCGGCGATTCTCTCCATCGACAATCCCCACGCCAGCCGCTCCTTTCTCAGCCTCCCCATCTACGTTTTTCTCACTGCGCTGGGAATACTGTTTCTTGCCAAGCGAAGAGCGCTTGCCGCTTTGGGCATAGGGTTGCTGTTGGTGTTTAATCTGCTCTATTTCTTCCATCAATACTTTAGCGATCTGTCGATAAGAGATGCCCCGGCTTGGCAGTATGGTTATAAACAGCTTGTCGAACGCCTCGACTCTGTCTCTTCTAGTCGCTACCGGAAAATTTATGTCTCCACTGCCTATGACCAACCCTACATTTATTTTCTTTTCTATGGCCACTCCGACCCATGGATAAAAAATGACGGCAGTTTTTCCCAAGCGTTGGGAAAAATCTCTTTTGTCAACTTTAAAAATTGGAGGCAATCCGATTGGGACGCCCTTGACGCTGACGATCTATTAGTTCTAACTTCAACTGATCCCCAAGATGGCTTAACAATCATTGAGGAGATAAACTATCCCGATAGTCAGGTTGCTTTTCGAATTACTCAACCAATCTCACGCCATGGCGTAATTTTGATTACACCCTAGACACCGAAGTATTTTCGAAACTGTTCATCATTTTCAATCCTTTCAGCCAGAATTAATCGGACCTCGCCATTAATTCCCAGGAAACTTCGGAGAAACTCGACTTGAGTCTCGCAAGGATAGGCATGAATATAGACACTTTCCTGAAGTGGATAAAAGCCTGCGCTCCGAAGAATCCGTTGAAATCTGTCTCTGATTGACTTTTTGCTACTTTTTATATCGTAGAAAACGAGCCACCATTTATGATCCCATTTTGACGGTGGATCAATTTTCACCGATTCGATCGCAAACTGAAGAACTTTTGTTTTCCCCTTTTCCGTGATTTTGACAGTTTGGTAGTCTCCCATACCCTCGGTCTCAATTATTTTTTCCCTTTGTAAACGTCTAATTGTGTTTTGTAAATAGCGGCGGTTAAACAATTTCCAGTCATCCCAATCAGACCTATCTGGTTGAAAGAAAGTGAGCAGGCGAGTGCTTCGGGGTGAGGCGATGGCTAAAGCCAGACTAGAACCCGCTGCTAGAAGCAAGAGCACTTTTTTAATTTTTTCGTTACGCTCTCGGGCTTTGCTAGTGACCAGTTGTTTTAAGAGAAAATCACTCAGCTCTTTAGGTAGATCATGGGGAAGTGTCTCAGAACGGTTATCCATAAGATGAATATAGCACCAAACCTACGCCATGGCGTTTTAATGATGATAACCGATTTTGTTAAACAATTAAAAGTTTTTAATCAAATCGGGGGAATTGAATTATTAAACTTCATGAATGCCTTTATGAATGTCATTTCCAAGCAGGTGAAATTCCAGAGCGTTCTGGAGAATTTTGACCAGATACTGTGTTAGAATCTTAATATATGTCTAGCAAAAAGCCTAAAGTAATTGTCGTCATGCCGGCATACCACGCCGAAAAAACAATTGAAAAAACCTTTGCCGAAGTGCCGAAAGGTTTGGTCAATGAGATCATCCTTGTTGACGATGCCGGCGGCGACAAAACCATCGCTATTGCCAAAAAACTGGGAATCACTGTCTATCAGCACTCTCACAATTTAGGTTATGGCGGCAACCAGAAAACTTGCTATTGGGAAGCCCTCAAAAGAAATCCCGACGTGGTCGTCATGCTCCATCCCGACTATCAATATAATGGCAGCAAGATTAAAGGTCTGGTCGATCCAATTTTAAACGGTGACTATGACATGATGTTCGGCAGCCGAATCAAAAGTCGGGGCATGGCCCTGACCGGGGGAATGCCCAAGTCAAAATATTTTTCCAACCGCCTCTTCACCCTGTTTGCTAATATTCTCCTTGGCGAGAATCTCTCCGAGTACCTAAGCGGGCTTCGAGCCTACAGTCGGAAGTGCTTGGAAAGTGTGCCCTACCAAAGATTTTCTGACGACTTTGCTTTTGATCAACAGTTCACCGTTTCCGCCATTGCCAAAAATCTTCGTATTGGCGAAATTCCCATCCCGACACGCTATCATGTCGAGCAACACACCCTTCCTTTAATTAGTTTTCGAGGAGTCAAATTTGTTGTCGAAAGTTACTGGATCATCTTTCTCTATCTTCTCCGAAAAGCAAATGTGTATAAAAGCAAAATTTTCGACTGATCGTTTATGTGGACGAAATTTTCCTCAGCAGCCTTGTTAATTTTGCTCATCTCCACCTCTCTTCATTTTTACGGCCGATCCTTCACCAACTTTTTCTTCCAGGACGATTTTTTCAATATCACCCTGTCTCAAAGTCAAAGCATTATTCAATCTTTTAACATTTTTTCTAAGCCGATACTTGACTTCTATTTCTTCCGACCGCTGACGACCCAGCTTTTTTGGGGCGTGACTTTTCCCGTCTTCGGGTGGAATGTCGCTCCATATCACCTAATCGTATCAATATTTTTTGCCATAAACATATTTTTCATCTATTGGCTATCAACGCTCCTGACAGACAAAAAGCCCATCGCTCTCTTAACCACATTCCTGTACGCCTTCTCCGCCACGCATTTCCATCGTCTGTTTTTTCTGTCACAGTTCCAAGAGATCGGCCTGACTACTTTTGTTCTACTGACAATAATATCCTATATTAAAAACAGCAAGCTTTCTTTAGTCTTTTTCATTCTCGCTTTGACAAGCAAGGAAACTGCCGTTGTCACTCCAATCTTCCTCCTCGTCTTCAGTGTCCTATCAAGTCGCAAACAATACCGGCTTCTAGCACTGCATTTTCTAATCCTGGGAGTCTACTTATTTCTTCGTTTCACCTTTTTTGGTTTTGCCTCTGGGGGCCCGTACACCTACGATTTTAATCCACTCCACGTCATCAATAACTATGTTTGGTACGGCCTTTGGGCCTTGGGCATCCCGGAGTCTTTCGTCAATTTGAAACTGTTTTTTGTCAACAGATATGATGATCTGGGACAGTGGCAATCGTTCTCGTTTATTAATCCCGATATATTCACTGCTTTTGGAATCTGGGGCGGGCCAATTATTCTTGTCTTCGCACTTTTGTTGTTAACTCTAATTCTAGCCCTAAACAAAAAAAACTGGACCCATTTCTTCCGTCGAGAAAGCATTTTCGCCTCCATGATATTTATCATCTTCCTTTTGCCAGTTGCCTTCTTTCCTTTCCATAAATTTGCCTACAGCTTAACACTTCCGGCCATAGGCCTGTCTCTGTTTCTGGCCAACCTACTTATCAATTTTTCTCTGCGTTTCCAAATCTTGTCCCTTGTCTTCTTCATTGCCCTCTCCTTTTTTACGACTCAATACAATGTTTCCGAGCACTGGGCAGTCAAGAAGGCGATAGTAGCCAAATTGGCTTGGGAATATTTCCGTCAAAACCACCCGGAAAACATCACTGCGGACAACATTTATTTTCGAAATACTGACGCGCCCTATTGCTCGATTCTGAAAAATAAATTTAAACCCTCGCAGGAAGTGGCCTATGGTCTCGGCGGAGCCGATAGCCTCAGGCTTCTCTACAACAACCCAGAGTTGAAAGTTTATTTTGAAGACTTTGACGACAATCATCATTTGATGGCCGATTCTTTGATGATCGATTCTCGGCAGTTTTTGCCATGAAAGCCAACACCTTAGCGATCGTTATCATTATTTTCTTAGGGCTTTTTGCCATTCAGGCGCTCTTCACCCCCGGCTTCTACACGAGCCACGACGGCGCCACCCACGCTGCCCGGATTGCCAACTACTTCCTTGCCCTTGCAGACCACCAGTTTCCCCCCAGGTGGGCTCCGCTTCTTAATGGCGGGATGGGCTCGCCGATTTTTGTTTACATCTATCCCTTGCCCTATTTTCTCGGCGCGTTAGTTCACGCCATTGGGCTATCTTTTACCGACAGTTTTAAAGCCATCCTTGGTCTGGCCTACATTGCTTCCGGAATAACTTTTTATATTTGGATGCGCAAACACTTTGCGGTCTGGTCTTCTCTTGCAGCGGCAGCAGTTTATCTGTTTGCTCCCTATCGCTTTTCCCTGTTGTTTGTTCGGGCTGCTTTTGCCGAAAGTATTGCCTACACTTTTGTTCCCCTGGTTTTTTTATCTATCGACCAAATGTTTTCCTCTAAAAATACGCGAAGATCAATTGCCTTCGGAGCAATGTCCACCAACCTTTTGCTACTGTCTCATAATCTGGTAGCCTTCATCTTCTTGCCATTAGCCTTTTTGTATTCATTAGTCCTTTTCTGTCAAAGCAAAAAACTGTCAGCACTAATCAACTATTTTCTTTGCACCATCTTTGGATTTTTAATCTCTGCCTTTATCTACGTCCCGGACTTTCTAGAAAAAAAATACATCCGCTTTGACGAATTGATTAGTTATTATCAGAATCACTTCGTCTATTTTTGGCAGTTCCTCCGCTCACCCTGGGACTATGGCTTTTCTTTCCTTGGTCCAGCTGACGCCATGAGTTTTCAAATCGGACTCGGCCAGCTTCTTGTACTGATTTTCTCACTGGTAATCTTGATCAGAATAATTATCTTCAAGAAGAAAGATAAACACTTCGCCAAGCTGATTTTCTTTTTAACCCTTTTTGCCGCTGCGGTGCTCTTAATGCTCGAAAGTCCCTTGAGTCGAATCCTCTGGAAAAACATTCCGGGACTCTCAACGATTGACTACCCCTGGCGGCTTTTGGGCATCACCACCTTTTCTCTGGCTGCTGTTTCAGGCGTTGTCGTCGACCAAAGTGGAAAAAGACTGAAAACGCTCCTGGCGACTGTCATTATTCTCGGAGTGCTCATTGCCAATCGCCACCATTTGCGCATTAATCAGCAAGTTTTCCTTCCTGATTCCCAATTTCTTTCCTACAGTGGTTCCGCGACCCATCTTGGCGAGTTTACCCCTGTCACTCGCGCCAGCTCAAAATTCATTCCTTTCCCCGACACCATCCAGGTCGTTTCCGGAAAAGCCACCATCGTCAAGCAAACAGAAAAGTCTGCAGGTAAAAAGTACCTCATCAATGCCTCGGAAAAGACCAAAATTCGCCTCAACACCCTCTATTTTCCCGGATGGCAAATTGCTCTTGATGGTAAAGTTCTGCGTTTGGAGACCGATTTCCAAATCACCGGGGACACCAATTTGAAAACTGACGTTGACCAGAGCGGACTTATATACGTCGACGTCTCTAAAGGTAAGCACGTGTTGACGGCTAAGTTCGCGGAAACTCCGGTGCGCCAGATAGCCGATTTCATGTCTCTCGGGTCGTTTGTTGTAGTATTAATCTTGCTTGTTATCTAACAACCAATGAAACTTTCCGTTGTCCTGGCCACTTTCAACGAGGAACAAAATATTGATCGCTGCCTCAAAGCCGTTTTCAAATGGGCTGACGAAATTGTCGTTGTTGACGGTCGTTCCACTGACAAAACCATCGCTATTGCCCGAAAGTTCAAAGCCAGGATCATCGTCACAGATAATCCTCCGATGTTCCACATCAATAAACAAAAAGCCATCGACGCGGCGAAAGGTGATTGGGTTTTGCAACTGGACGCTGATGAAGTTGTCACTCCCGAGCTTAAGAAAGAAATTGATTTCACAATGAATAGTGATCCCGATGAAAATGGTTTTTGGATTCCCAGAAAAAATTACTTCCTTGGTAAGTTTCTGACTAAAGGGGGGGCCTATCCCGACTACACTCTGCGCCTCTATCGCCGGACTAAAGGCCGCCTTCCTTGTAGGAGCGTTCATGAGCAAGCAGTCGTTGAAGGTAAGATCGGCTATCTAAAAAATCCCATTTTGCACTATGCCGACCCCACTTTTGGCCGCTACATTGAAAGATTCAACCGCTACACTGATCTAGCCGCTCACAATGTTACCGGAGGCCTGCTGACAAATCTTTTGTGGAAACCGCTTTTTGACCCTCTGCAAGGTTTTTTGCTCATCTACTTTCGTCACTTGGGCTTTCTCGACGGCTTTCCAGGATTTATCTGGGCCCTCTTTTCCGCCCTCAATTTTCCGATTGCATACTTTAAATCAATTGACATCAAAGAGGGGAGAGTGACCTAACTTGCGCCTTGGTTTTGTCCGGCCACCGAATGCGGGGAATTTGATAAGAGGTGTCGGTACTTACGCTGATCACTTATATATTGCCTTGCAGAATGCTGGGGTGGGGGTGCATTGGCTTTCCCCGACATACCCGGTGCTAAACGCCAGTAATTTCGACCTGATCCATTATCCCTATTTTGACCTCTTCTTTCTGACACAACCAATAACACTAGGTAAGTCAGTTATCACTGTTCATGATTTGACACCCTTAGTTCTTCCGAAATATTTCCCTGCAGGACCAAGAGGCCATCTTAAGTGGCAAGTCCAGAAAAATATCCTCCGAACTTCTTCGGCCGTCATCACCGTTTCCCAGGCTTCTAAAAAAGACATTGTCAACATAACTGGTTTGAAACCAGAAAAAATAATAGTTACTTACGAAGCAGCAGGCGAAAGTTTCCGGAAGCTAACCAGCTTGGCCCAGCTAAAGACCGTTAAAAATAAATTGGCCTTACCTGAAAAGTTTCTGCTTTATGTTGGTGACGTCAACGCCAATAAAAATATTCCCATGTTGCTTGAGGCCTTTGCGCAGTTTAAAAAAACTTCTCTCGGGGGAACCTTTTCCCTCGTGCTTGCCGGTGGAGCTTTCTTTAAAAAAGATCTTTTAGAGACAGAAAATATCCGGAGGTTGATCGAAGAGCTCAAGATTAAAAACGCCGTCATCCTTCCCGGTTTCGTGGAAACAAGCGACCTCGTCGGCCTCTATAATCTCGCCTCCGCCTACATTCAACCATCGCTCTATGAAGGTTTTGGTCTGCCGGTCTTGGAAGCCATGGCTTGCGGCACTCCGGTGATCTGCGGACGAAACAGCAGCCTTCCTGAAGTGGCCGGGGACGCTGCTATCTATACAGACGTGACTAACGTAGCTGAATTTGCCCACACTATTACCTCGGTGGTCAGCTCTCCCAGGGATAAGTACACGCCAAAATGTCTTGCTCAGGCGGCCAAATTCAGCTGGGATAAAACCGCCAAGGAAACAATCGCTGTCTATGAGAAAGTTCTTAAAAACAAATAGCTTTGTCATCACCGTCTTTGTCATTTGGCGCCTGGCGATGTTTCTCCTTGGCCTGCCGGGGTTTTCCATCCTGACCTTCAAAGCCAGCTTCCCCAAAATTGACGAGATGCTCATCGCCTCTGGCTTTCCTCAGTGGCTGTGGCAGTGGGGAAACTTCGACGGCGTGCACTATCTGGACATTGCCCAAAACGGCTATCACGGCTCTGGGCTCCAGGTCTTTTTCCCCGTCTTTCCGCTCCTGATAAAACTGGGCAGTTTCCTTACCGGCAACTACTTTCTCTCCGGTCTGGTGATCTCCAATTTGGCCATTTTGCTTGCGGGCATAACTTTATTTCAGCTTGTCAGCCGTGACTTCGACAACAAAACAGCCCGTTGGGCGGTCATCTTTTTGTTCGCCTTTCCCACTTCATTTTTCTTCGGCAGCGTCTATACCGAGTCGCTCTTTCTTCTTTTTCTCTTGCTCACTTTTCTCAAAACCGGCTGGCTTTCCGGGCTTTTCTCTTTTCTTGCCGGTGGAACCAGGTTAGTCGGAGCTTTTCTTACTCCGGTGCTGGTCGCTTTTCGACCAAGAAACTGGTGGGGGATTCTTGCTGGAGGCGGCATCGGACTTTATATCTCCTACTTAACACTAACTTTCGGCAATCCGTTCTATTTTCTAACCGGCCAAGGAGCCTTCAAAAACGCCAGGGCCAATTCTCTTGAGTCCTTAGTCCTTCCTCCGCAAGTGCTTTACCGTTACATCAAAATCTTAACCACCGCGAGTCCTGCCCACTATGACTATTGGATTGCCGCACTCGAGTTGGCTGCTTTCATCTTTGGCCTCATCATAGTGCTTTACTTAACACTCAGGAAAAAAATGCCCGCTCCCTACCTCATTTTTTCCTTCCTGGCGCTTCTCCTCCCTAGCTTTTCCGGCACTCTGTCATCCATGCCCCGCTATCTATTGTCAATTTTCCCGATCTTTATCGGTTTAGCTATAATCAAAAATAACTCTGTTAAAGTTGGCATCGTGACGCTTTTTACACTATTATTAGCCGCATTGACAATCCTTTTTACCCGAGGCTACTGGGTCAGTTGACACGTGCCAAAAATCCTAGTTGTCATCCCTGCTTTTAATGAACAAGCTACCTTGCTCTCCGTCCTATCCGACGTGTTAAAGAACATCCCGGCTGATGTACTTGTCGTCAACGACGGGTCTTCTGATTCGACTAAAGATATAGCGCTTAAAAACAATGTCTTTGTGGTCTCCCACGTCGCCAACCGCGGTCTTGGCGCGGCCTTGGGAACCGGTTTTGAGTTTGCCAGGAAAAGAGATTATGACATTTTGGTCACTTTCGACGCGGATGGTCAACACACTTCGAAAGACGCCTTAAAACTCATCCGGACAATCGACAAGGGGAGAGCAGATGTGGCTATCGGCAGCCGGCTTTTGACCAAAACTGCGATGCCTTTGGATCGAAAAGTGCTCAACTATCTGAGCGACCTGTTAACCTATATTTTCTATGGTGTCTGGACAACAGACTCCCAGTCCGGTCTGCGGGCTTTTAATAAGGAGGCAATTTCAGAAATTAAAATTATGACTGACCGCATGGAGGTCAGCAGTGAATTTTTTAGAGAGATAAAACGCAATCATTTAACTTTTAAAGAAGTCGCCATTCAGGCAATCTACACTGATTATAGTTTGTCAAAAGGCCAGGACAAAAAGGGTAATTGGAATGCTTTGTCGATTGGAGTTAAAATGCTCTTAAGGCTTTTTTCCTAAGTGACACTAATTCAATTGCTACTATCGATCTTTCTGCTCTTTGCTCTCAGCCGGGTGATATTGCGCTTCCGTGGCGGCCAACTCTCACCCTTAGAATTCGCCTTTTGGTCGATCCTCTTCGTGGCAGCAATTTTTGGAATTTTTCTCCCCGAGCAAACGTCGCAACTGGCTAAAATATTAGGAATTGGTCGAGGAGCAGACCTGGTCGTTTATGTCTCAATTGTAATCATTTTCTACCTTGTTTTTAGACTCTATATTATGATCGAGAATCTCCGTCACGAAATAACCGAGATTGTCAGAAAAATAGCTCTGGAAAATGTCATCAAATCGAAAACAAAAAAGTAATGAAAATTTTGTGGATCACTGAGTTTTTCCCCGCAACTTCGGCCGGAGAAATAACGGGGGGAGTTGAAGCGCGCTGTTTTTATGTCAGCCGATACCTTAAAAAGAGGGGAGTAGAACTAGAAGTCATTACCCGTCCCACCGGAGGAGAAACATGGTATCATGCTTCCCTCTCTTCAATCCCCAATAGGATCCTTTTTACCCTCAAAGCGATCATTAAAGGACTTGGAACTGACTTTGATCTGGTCGAGGGCTCGAACTCCGCCACCTATCCAGTTGCTGCCCTTTTGGGACTCCTTAAAAGAAAGCCAATCGTTTTTTGGTACCCCGACGTCTTCCAAGGAAGTTGGGTCGCCAAAGTGGGTTTAGTGGGCATTCTTGGTAATATCTCAGACTGGATACTTTTCAAGATGCCAAACGTTCACTACATTGCCATCAGCCAGACAACGAAGCGTAAGCTCATGTCTAAGGGCGTAAGCGAGCTTAAAATTACCGTTATCTATTGTGGCATTGAACCAAAGGAGATATCCGCAATTAAAACTAATGGTCAGAAGACCACCCTCTCAGCCGTCAGCCGCTTAGTTGCCTATAAACACCTCGACGAGTTGATTAAAGCCGGGCAAATTCTCGTCCAAAAGCATCCCGACCTCAGCGTTAGCATTATTGGCCAAGGGCCGGAGGAACAAAAGTTAAAAAACCTGGCCAAAAGAATCGGGGTGGCAAAAAATATCAATTTTTTGGGATTTGTTAAAGACCACAAAGACGTTCTCGGAGTGGTCAATAAGTCCCAAGTTTTTGTGCACCCCTCGACTGTAGAAGGCTTTGGCATTGCTTTAATGGAGGCGGCAGCGCTGGGCGTTCCCTATGTTGCCGCTCGTCTTCCTATAGTCACGGAAGTGACTCGGACTGGCCAAGGAGGACTGCTGTTTGCAGCCGGAAATCACCACGATTTAGCTTCGAAAATTGACCAGCTCTTAACCTCTCGAAAGTTATATTTAACCAAGGCCAAACAAGCTGCTGCCCTCGCCGCCCACTACTCTTGGCATGAAGCCGCAAAGCAAACAGAGCGTCTTTACAGGAAACGTGTCCAGAACAAAGCGATAGCATGAAAGTGGATACGGATATGAAAATAGTAATTCTCACTGATGCTTGGACACCAATTTGGGGCGGTGGCCAAAAACATATTTGGGAGGTTTCTAAACGTTTAACTACTAATTACGATTGTCAAATAGATATTCTAGTCCCCAATCTTGTCAACGACGGTAAAACTCACCCGGATGAGGAAAAGTATTTTTCTGACAAATTGGTTATTCGCCGGTTGGGCAAGCCATTCGTTTTTCCTGATATCTTTGGCCGGAGTTTGTTTCTCCTCTTCTGCTTATCTTGGCCACTGACCCACGATTATGACATCATCCACGCCCACGCCTATCAATTTGTCCTCTTCCCGTTGTTAAGACTACTTCGTCCTCGCACTAAGCTTGTCTACACTCTCCACGGCGCCGGGGTCAACTTGCTCGGTGGCGCAGTCCTAAACACCTTCAAAATTCCCAAGTTAATCTGGGAGTTTTTTGTTCATCACTTCCCTTATGATCTGTTGACGACAGTTGCCAAAAGCACCATCATCGCTCCTGTAGCTGCCAAAAAACTGGCCGTTGTCCCTAACGGTGTCGATACCACATTGTTCGATAAGTTTAAGGAGCATAAGGATCCCCACAAGTTTAAGATTCTTTGGGTGGGGAGAATTGCCGATCCCGTCAAGGGCGTCAAGTATCTTGAGGAAGCAGTGGAGGAAATACAGCGCACTGATCCTAGAGTCAAGCTATCTTTAGTCACAAACAAATTTGGGGACGATTTGATAAAAGAATATAAATCAAGTGACTTGTTCGTTTTGCCATCCCTATCAGAAGGGCTACCATTAACTCTTCTTGAGGCGATGGCCGCCAAATTGCCCGTTGTGGTCACCGATGTTGGTGATTGTAAAATGATTGTCAACTCAGCCCATTGCGGTGAAGTCGTCCCGCCAGCAAGCTCTTCTTCACTCGCGGCCGCAATCTTCAGAATGATTGACAGCAAGGATCGTCAAAAACTCGGTCTAAACGGTTACAATTTTGTCAAGGGGCACTACCTTTGGGACGAAATCGCCTCGAAGATCTACAGGGCATATCAAAATGTTTAAAATTTTCTCGGCCGGCCTTGCCATTATTTTGATTCTTTTTGGTCTTCCCAACCTGGAATCCAAAAACATTACCAAAGCCAAACTGCTCATTGCCGACGTTTCTAAGGAGCCAGAACTCGAAACCTACACAACGGATATGAAAGCCTATCTACGAACTTATTACCAACTTAGGGCGGGCAAACCATATTATGAATCTCTTGGCAAGTCAGTCGTTGGTGATGCCACCAGAGACAATCTTCCCGGTGAAATCTGGGGTTGGAAACTACCGTTTATTTTTTATTTTTGGTCACTTTTACCAGGACCATCGGGAGTAGGTGTCTATGTCATTTTTATTTTTCTTCTCAGCGCCACCCTTTTTGCAAGTTTTAAGCTTTCCCAAAGAATAATTGGCAAATATGCACTTTTCTCTCCCTATCTTTTGGTTGGTTATTTTATTTTGCCATTGACAGAAATAACCATATTTCAGGTAGAATGGTGGGCCGTCTGCTTTTTCATCATCGCCCTTGCGTTTTTGGTTTATGACAGAAAACTTTTTGCTGGAATGTTCTTTATGACTTCAATTTTCACTCGTGAACTTTTTGTCTTCCACCTAGCGATGCTCGCCCTTGTGTGTTTCCTTCTTCGAAGACGCCGCTATTTGTTGCCTCTTGTCATTCCACCCATACTCCTTATTCTCTTCTATTCATTCTATCACTTAGGCCAGGTCTATAGGTTCGAAAATTTCGGCCCGCTGACCACCTGGTGGCGCCAAGGCATCGATCGGGGCTGGCACCTTGTTAGACCAACGTTGAGTTTTTCCTCGCAGAACTATTTTTTCTTTTTTCTTCATCCTTTCAGGTTCTTTCTGCTCTTTGCTACAATTGGCCTACTAAGTCTTCTTATCAAAAATAAAGACAAGCTGTTGCCACTTTTGGCCCTTTTCTCCTTCCTGCCTTTTTTCTTGTTTATTTTTTTCTTCGGCATCCAAACAAAATGGCAGGATTACTGGGGAATATATTATTTGCCGCTAGCCATTATTTTCGCACCAACCATTTTAACTTTGTTTCCCTATGCCAAAAAATGACTTTGCCCCACTTTTTTTAATACTTCTTTCATCAATAATGCTTCTATATCAAGTGGCTAAGCCGTTTTGGGGCCATCATGATTTTAATAATGCTTTCTACGGCAACATGGCTCGAAATCTTGTCAGATTTTCAATTCTTGATACCAAGCTGGCACAGGTGACCAGTTCTGGAAGACCTTCGGTGTCTGATTTTTCCTTCCATACCCATCACCCCCCATTGCTCATCTGGGCCCTGGGGGTGTCATATCTACTATTCGGGGTCACGGAATTGTCTACTCGTCTAGTTCCGATTGCCTTTTCCGTCGGCACACTTTTTACTTTTTATATGTTGATAAAAAAAACCGTCAACTCAAAAACCGCCGTCATTGCCTCCTTCTTTTGGATCGTTACCCCGCTCTATATCTATTTTGGCAAGATGGCCGTTCAGGAAATTCCGGTGCTGTTTTTCGTCTTGCTCGGACTGTATTCATATGCCGCAGGAAAGGTCAAACTCCTCTATTTTTCCACCTTCTTGGCCGCTCTTTCCGGCTGGCCGGGCTACTATTTAATCCCCACAATTTGGCTCTGGTCACTACTTCGGACTGGCAAAATCGCTAAAAACATAACTGCTTTGCCAATTGTCGCCATCGGTGTTTTTGCTTTCCATCTTTTCCAAAACCATGTCGTGACCGGCAGCACCATCGGCGGGGGATTCCTCAACTCTTTCGTCCTGCGAAGCTCTGACATTCCCCTTTTCGAATACGCAAGAAAGGAACTCAGTTGGATCTTGGCCTATTTTACAAAACCGTTCGTCACACTCGCCGCCGGAGGTTTAATCATCAGCCTTATCCATAGAAAAGCGTTAATTTTGGTTCTTTTTTTCTTCGGAATCCTTCATCTGATTTTTTTTCGCCAGGCAGCTTTTCGCCACGACTATCTGATTTATTATCTTCTCCCTGCCGTCTCACTGGGGGCAGCGCTCTTTTTAACCCACATGATAAGAAATAAATTCTTCCTTACTTCCACCACTCTTTTGATCATCGCCTTTTCACTGTCCCTGAGCTTTCGGTTCACCGGTGCCCTTCAGGGAAGCAATTATGGTCGAATCGCCGTGCAGGCCGGCAAAAACATCGCCACCAAAACCTCTCCGAACGAAAGGGTAACGCTAATAAATAAAGAAATATATAATAATTTCGACTGGCAGGTCAGATTCTACGCTGATCGCAACGTCACCATTATCCCTGAATGAAAGCTGATATCACCGTTTTGATGAGCGTGTACAACAACGAACGAACCGTTGGCAAGAGCATAGAAAGTATCCTGTGGCAAACCTATCCGCACTTTGTTTTTGTCATTATTAATGACGGTTCGACTGACAATTCATCAAGCCAGATAAGGAAATTCAGTGACAAAAGAATAGTATATATAGACAAAAATAAAAATCTGGGCCTCACCAGAAGGCTTAACGAGCAACTGGATAATGTAAGTACTCATTATGTCGCTCGAATGGATGCCGATGACATTAGCCGTCCAGACCGCCTGGAGAAACAGCACAACTTTATGACCACTCACCAAAGCTACGGGGCCGTCGGCAGCAATTTTAAAAGAGTCAATGCCCAAGGAAGTCTTCTGTGGGAAAGTGATTTCCCTCTTTCCTCAAAAGACATCAGGCAAAGAATTCTTTTGAAAAATCCCTTCAAGCACTCGATTCTCTTTTTTCGAACGGAAATTCTTAAAACATTGGGGGGATACAACGAAAAGTTTAAATATAGCCAGGACTACGACCTAATGCTCCGTCTGACTGCCAAATATCCTGTCGCCAATCTAAAGGAATGCTTACTCGTTGACAATCACCTTGACTCTGCCCTTTCCCAAACCCACCGTTTTGACCAAGCCAAATTTGCCACCTTGGCCCAAATAAATGCTCTCAGGCGGGGAGACTATCCGCTCTTTCAAAGCGTTTTCTTGTTTCGTTCTTTGGGGTATCTTTTTAAATCATGGTTAAGTTAGTCAATTACGAACTTGAGTCCATTCCCGTCCCCTTTCGCCTCTCCTGGGGCAAACTGGGCTATTCCCGGCATGTCTATGTGACTGTCGAAAACGAAAAGGGGGCAAAGGGTCGGGGCGAAGGGGTGCTGTACAAAACCACGCATCTAGAACTACTGCCATATCTTGAGAATAGATTTACTCTCGATTTGGAGAGACTAGCCGCCTTCGAACCAGCGCTTGCCTTTGCCGTAGACACCGCTCATCTTGACCTAAAAGGGAAAATTTTAGTCGTGCCGCCTAACCCCTCTGTCGTTCGCGAAATCTTTATGGAAGACCAGGATCTGGAACAATCTGTCAAAGAGATAGCAACTCAACACACAAGCGCGATTAAACTAAAAGTCGGGGCGGGAGTAGAGAATGACAAAAAGACCCTTGTTCAGGTTCACCACCTCACCAAGGGCAAGATCAAAATTCACCTCGACGCCAATCGGGCATATAATTTAAAAGACGCCTTAGAGTTGGCCAGTTTTGCCAGCGCTAGGGGAGTGACTCTTTTTGAGGAACCGGTCTCTGGAGGCTTTCCTATCGTCGGAGAATTTAAACGGGCATCCAATCTGCCGGTGATGCTTGATGAAAGCATCCAGTCTGCGGCCGATCTGGAAAGTGCCATTAGAGAAAAATGCTTCGACATCCTAAATATTAAACTCAGCCGGCTGGGCGGTATAACCTTAGCCCAAAGGTACGTTCAGCGCTGCACTCAAGCCGGGCTAAGAATCTATCTTGGCTGTAGTGAAGAGCTAGAAACGGGCACCCGAGCAATTTTCACTTTGGCAAAATCAACAAAAAATCTTTATGCGGTTGAGGGGCTGGGCTTCGAAAGATTAGCCGGTCGGGAGGGCTTCCACTACAGTCTTGGAGAAGGTAGTCGGCGACTCTTTTTACTCAAAGAGTTTTCTGGTCTTTGGGCCACCAGAATTGAAAATTGCCTTAATTACACACTAGCGAAGATAAGGTAAAAACCTATGCGCATCTGTTCGCCACAACTAGGGATTTCTCCGGACTCAAATCTTGGCGGCGAGGTCCACGATCGCGAAATGCTCAAATCCCTAGCAGACTTGGGGGTGGAGATCGACATCATTCTTCCTTTTGGAAAGAAGCACGAAGCTCACAAAAATTGGCACTTTTATTATTTACTAACCCCAATAGTCTTTCCGCCAATAGTTTTCAACGCTCTAGTCTTACCCCATCTCTTTTGGATTTACTTTCGGCATAAATTCAATATTCTCCGCGTCCATTCTCCCTACTTCGTCGGGCTAGGAGCTTTGATTTTCAAATTGGTTTTTCCACGGATTTTAGTCATTGCCCACTATCACCATTTTGAAGGCAATAAGGTTTATAATTTGATAGATAGCATTATCGCCAACAAGTTCGATTTAATCGTCACTGCTAGCAATGTGACTAAAAGCAAGTTAATAAACAAATTTGGCGTTTTGGAATCTAAAATTGCAATCATTCCCTACGGAGTATCTGCTAGCTTTGCTCCGCAAATTGTCGACCAACAAATTATTCTTGAACCTGCGAATACCTCGTTGCTCTGCAGCGAGGATGAGCAGGCTCCAAGAAGAAACTCCGAGCCCAAGATACCTCGTCAGCCCTTCAGGTCTGAGCCTCAGGGTCGAAGACTTGCTGCGATGAGTTTCATTTCCAAGTATAAACTTCATGGAAAGAAACCGCTTCTTTATATTGGTCAGTTAATCAGTCGCAAAAACATCCCCTTTCTACTTCAAGTAGTAAAGGCGCTACCTGAAGAATATATACTTTTGATCGCCGGTGATGGGCCATTAAAAAATCAACTACAAGACATGGTAAGGTCCTTACAACTAGATAACCGGGTGACATTTTGCGGTCATATTTCAGAAGAAGAAAAGCCGAAAATGATTTCCCTTGCCGATTTTTTTCTTTTTTCTTCAAGCAATGAAGGATTCGGACTATCAGTGTTAGAAGCAATGGCCTGCGGCAAAATTGTTATTGCCGCAAAACTTCCCGTCTTTCAACAGTTTATTGACACCGGCAGAAACGGATTTCTTTTGGATCTTGATTCCCAGCGATGGGTGAAGACTATTTTATCTTTGGACCATAAACCACAGACCAAACGGTCTTTAGAAAAAAACGCCAGACAAAGTGCAAAAAAATTTAGCTGGAACAACTTTGCCAAAACCTATCTTCGTCGAGTAAATCATTCATTTCCTAGCCTATGACAGTCACCAAGCTTTCTATAGTGCTACTTAAAAAATTGCGGCAAGCAACTCCACTTGCAGCAAAGCTCGTTTTTCTAACAGGGAAATCAACGCAAGCCCTTCACCCGAAGCACCTCGTCGAAATCGAAAAGCCTTGGTATCTTGATTATCTTTCAAAGAACGATATTGTTCTCGACCTCGGCTGTGGCAACGGTCAAAATTCCCTCAAGGCAGCCAAGAAGGCCAAACATGTATACGGACTCGACACAAACCAGGCCAGTCTTAATCAAGGAAGATCCTTCGCTAGTCGACACAAGATCACTAATATTACCTTCTCATTTCATGATTTGAACAACAAGCTGCTCTACCCCGACCAACGTTTCGACCGAGTACTATTCCTGGATGTCCTAGAACACCTAGGGACCGCCAGTCGCCAGCAGATAATGGGCGAAATTCACCGGATTCTGAGAACCGATGGCCTGCTGCTCCTAGCCGTCCCTAATAGTCAAACATCTTGGAAAAAGACGCAAAGGTCTGTAAGCGTGGACTCATTTACCGATCCAGACCATAAAATTGAATATTCGCTTGACGGGATCAAAAAATTTTGTAGTAAATGTAAGTTTAAACAATTAAATATTAGTGGTATTACTTATGACAGCCCTTATGCTCCCTTAATTGACATTGCTGGAGGATTTTCACTGCAGCTGTATAAAAAGCTATCACTTTGGAAAAAAAATAAGATGAAAGGTGGCTTAACTGAAAGTATCGGTTTCAGATTAGTTTGTCAAAAAATGTAGCGCCATCTGATAATGAAAATCGCATATATCGTAGACTATCTACCAAACTTAGATTCCAGGACAGATTTCAGTGGAGCAGAGGTCAGTGTCCAGCTGTTAGCGGCGGGTTTAAAAAAACACGGGGTCGAGATCAAGTTAGTTTCACCTGCCCAAGGTTTATATTCTTCACGAGGAAAAGTCTTTCCCTCTTTGCTGACAACAAATATTTTCTGGTTTTTTCTTTCCACTTTAATAATTATCAGAAGCCTTCAGAGGGAAGAGATTGACTTGATTCACGCTCAGGGAAAGAACTCCCTAGTAGGAGCTTACTTGAGTAGTCTTTTTTTTAAAAAGCAACTTTTAGTTACCGTTAGGGACTATCGAGCCCTTTGTGACTTGGGTATGTGTTTTCTTCGGGGCAAGAAACACTGTACTTTCAAAAACTACTTTCAGCAGGACATTCCGTTTTTCGTCAGAAAATACAAGAAACAGACAGTTTTAAGATATCTCTATGCCTATCTTGTCGGGCTATACCAATATCCTCTTCGCCTTCTTTATCGTCATATTCTAAAAAAAGCTAATAAAGTCGTTTGTATCAGCATTGCCCAACAGAAGTTATACAATACATTTGGCATTGATAACACAATAGTAATTTATAACCCAGTGACTTTTGAAAAAGTCCACTATCAAAAGAAAAAACAATTATTTTTCGGCGGCAGATACACACTTGGCAAAGGAAAGGAAATTTTAAAAATCATCCTTCCAAAATTCTTTCAACTTTATCCAGATTGGGAACTTATCTTTGCTGGTCGTGACAAGCTGGATATCGAACATCGAAACATCAGAACCCTTGGCCAATTGCCTTACAAGAGCTATCTAAGGTCAGTCGGGGAGTCATCCCTAGCGCTTGTTCCCTCTGTCTGGCCGGAGCCCTTCGGAAGGGCAGCGCTGGACGCAATCTCTGTTGGGACACCGGTAGTTGCGACAAATGCTGGCGCCCTATCTGAAATAGTAGTTAGTGGCCGCTACGGAACCGTAAGTCAACCAAATACGCAAAGTTATTGGCAAGCCCTCCAAGAGGGAATGGCAAAAAGGAGCGGTCTTTCTGAACAGATCAAAAAAGACACCGAAAAATTGATCAAAAAATTTCAGGTCGATCCAGTTCAAGATCACCTCAGACTATATGAATCGTCACTACACAAATCTTGACTATCTATCGCGCTCGCGATGGGCTAGCTTTTACGTCCAAATTAAAGAAACCGTCAATCCCAAACCTGCCAACGTACTTGAAATCTGTAAGGGTTTCGGGCTCTTGTCTTTTGTCGTCAGAGGCATAGGAACAGACATTAAAACTTTAGATGTTGACCCTAAATTAAAGCCCGATTTTATTGGAGACGTACGTAGAATTCCCCTCAAAGCCAATTCTTTCGACGTTGTCACTTGTTTTCAAGTTCTTGAGCATCTTCCTTTTTCCGATTTCAAAATTGCCCTTTTGCAAATGAAACGAGTAAGTAAAAAATATATTCTTCTCTTTCTACCTGAACCCTATAGCACCTTTGTCTATTTTGGCGCCAAGTTGATCCCGTTCATTCCTAAGCTTGAATTATTCCGAAAATTTGCTATGTCTGACCGATTTTTTCCGAAATTCGGGCTGAACAGTCCTCATTATTGGGAAATTGGAAGAAAAGGTGTTTCCTACCAAAAAGTTGAAAAATGTATCACAGCGTGCCAATTAAAAATTATTAAATCCTTTTATCCGAAAGAAAACTTATATCACCACGTTTTCGTTTTGTCTAAATTATGACACTTGGAATTCTTTTGCCGATGGGGAGCAGCCTTGAAGACATGGAGCTTCATGGCCAAAAGGAACGTTTCCAAAAATACTACCTCAATGTCTATAGACAGAGCTTTGAAAAAGTTATTGTCTTTAGCTATAAGGACTCTCCCCTTCATCGCTACTTCTATTCCCTAGCTCTCCCGTTAGTCAAGCGCAAAGATTTCACCACATGCGACGTCTTCCGATGCTTTCATTTAAGTTCCACGCCCCCGGCCATTGTCGGGAAAATTCTATTTAACAAAAAGTTCGTCTTCAATTACAACTATGATTATAAAAAATGGGCGGTTATCGAAAAAAAACCCTTCCTGGTTCCATTGATTCAACTTTTAGAGCAGGTAAGTTTTAGGTTGGCAAACCATATTTTTGTCGCCGACGAAAGAATGGCCGAATTTGCCAGAACGCTCAGAAGTGCAACAAAAATTACGAACATCCCCAACGGCGTGGACGTCACCATCTTTAGGCCAGCATTGCATAACAAAAAAAACAGCCAAAAAGTTATCCTTTCTGTAGGTCGGCTAGAAGAGCAAAAAAACTATGGGCAGCTTATCGCTGCCGTTGCCAACATTAGCCCAAAACCACATTTAATCATCATTGGTCGGGGAGCTTTAAAGGAGACTTTAGTTAGGCAAGCAGGTCGATTGGCAGTGGATATGACAATTATTGATGTGGTCCCCCACCTAGAGTTGCCAAAATATTATCAATCTGCTGATGTTTATGTTCAACCCTCCTTAGCGGAGGCTCCGGTAAAAACTCTTCTCGAAGCAATGAGCTGCCAATGTGCTTGTGTAGGGACCAGGGTTCCTGGCATTTCGGGAGTCTTAGAAGATGGAAAAAATGGATTGCTAGCCTCCTTAGAAACGAAAGATCTTCAGAAAAAGATTCAACAGGTTTTAAATAATCCAAAAACGGCAAAAAAACTAGGGGAGCAAGCCAGAGTGACAATCATCAACCGCTTCAATATCAAAAAAATGATTAACAAAGAAATCTCCATTCTGAAAAGCATATGACAGTCTGCTATTTTGGCTACTACCGACCCTTTCATTCTAGAAATCGCAACCTCATACTTGGTTTACGGAGAAATGGTGTTAACGTAATTGAATGCAATGCTGTAGTGCCGTTTATTCAAGGAAGATACTTTTGTCTTCTTGCAAAATACTTCCGCTATGGCACAGGGGCGGATGTGATTATTGTTGGTTTTCCTGGGCACACAGATGTGCCCCTTGCCTGGGCTTTAGCGAAAATTTTTCACCGAAAGTTAGTTTTTGACGCTTTTACTTCTATGTATTTAAACCTTGTGTATGACCGCCAGGATGTTGCTCAACATTCTTTGAAGGCTTTAGTCTACTGGCTAGTCGACTGGTTAAGTTGCCTGCTATCAGATAAAGTTCTGGTCGATACTTCCGATAACCAACAATATTTTGCTAAAGAGTTTTCTGTTAAGGTGGATAAAATTGCCTGTATTCCTGTATGTTTTGACGAAAGTATTTTTAAACCGCAAAAAGCGATTAATGGTGATAGTTGTATCGTCGGTTGGCACGGCACTTTCCTCCCGCTTCAGGGGGTGGAGACTATTATCGCAGCAGCGCAAAAACTTAAGAACGTGAATATAAATTTTCGCCTTTTAGGCTACGGGCGAGAGAAAGACATGAGTGTTAAATTAGTAAAAAAGAAGGGCTTGAAAAATATTTATTTTTTTGATCGAGTAAATTACCAACGCCTGCCAGATTTTATCAGTGGCTGTGATATTTATCTTGGAGGACCGTTTGGCCAGAATTTAAAGGCCAACATGGTTATACCAAATAAGGTAGTAGAGGCAATGGCCATGGGCAAGCCGGTAATTTGTGCTGACACACCTGCCATGCGGCGAGCTTTTGTTTCGGGAAAAGAAGTTTTGTTAACAACACAAAGTAATCAGCTTGCTTTAGCTAGGGCGATAATAAGTCTGAAGGAAAGCCCCAAGCTACGCGAAACCCTGGGTCATAACGCACTAAGGGCTGCTTCTTTCTATACTAGCAAGAATATTGGTCGCTTATTACTTCAAAAAATCGCCCAGCTATAATATACTTTCTAAAGATGCGTAAGATAGGTTATCTAGAGGGGTTAAGAGGCATCGCTGCGTTCATTGTCGTCCTTAATCATTTTGCCGTATCCTTTTTCCCGGCATTGTATAACGGAAAGATAACCCAGGCTCATACCTTATCCTGGCTAGAATCGGCTATCGCTAGTAGCCCTATTAATTTTTTTTATAATGGCAACTTTGCCGTCGCTGTTTTCTTTGTTCTTAGCGGCTTTGTCCTCTCATACAACTATTTCAAAACTCTACGTGTAGAGGTAATTGTGTCCGGAGCAATTAAACGATATTTCCGGCTAGTGATTCCGGTTGCCTTTACTGTCCTGTTGGCCTACTTATTCATGAAATTTTCATTTTTCTTTAACAAACAGGCCGGAGAGATAAGTTATTCGACTTGGTGGCTATCAAGATATTGGGAATTTGATACCAATCTAATAGATGTTTTAAATACCGCATTTATTAGAGTGCTCTTTTTTGGTGATGTTAGATTTAATCACATATTGTGGACGATGCGTTATGAGTTTTTTGGATCCATAATTGTATTCACGACGTTATTTATCTTTCGACAAAGAAGGTATCGATATGCGGCTTATATCATTCTTAGTTTATGGTTTTTAAGGTCATACTATCTTCCATTTATCCTTGGTTTGGTTCTCTCCGACCTATATAGTCTTAAAAGATACACAGTTAAACTAAATAAAGATTTAAAAAGAATTTGTCTTCTATTGCTGGGATTTGTTGGTTTATATTTAAGTTCCTGTCCCAGTGGAGCCCCAATAAGAAATACAATCTATGCCCCCTTGTTTATCTTGGATCGTTATCCCTACACCTTTTATCACATCTTAGGGGCTTTAATGCTCATGATTACTCTTTTAAATTGGACAGCGCTGCAAAACTTATTTTCAAACAGACTATTTATCTTTTTGGGCAGAATATCGTTTTCTATGTATTTGCTTCATTTGATAGTGATTGGTTCCTTATCCAGTCTACTGTTAATTATTTTGACTCACTATTTTACCTATCCTGTTGCAGCTATGCTCGTCTTTGTGATATCGATGCCGGTCTTAGTATTTACCTCCTATTTAATGTACGTGCTGGTGGATAGTAAGGGTACCATCCTATCTAAAATTATTTGTCGTTGGCTCACTGGGTCAATCAGGCGGCAACAATTCGCCAACCAGTTTGTCCTTGGTGGCAAAAAATCATAAAATAGATTTATGGAAATAATCATTCGACCAAAAAGTGTCTTCAATCTAGATTTTAAAGAAATCTGGCATTATCGCGAACTTTTTTACGTCTTTGCCTGGCGAGATATTAAAGTCCGTTATAAACAAACAGTTTTAGGCATCTCGTGGGCTCTTTTTCAACCTCTAGTTACGACTGGAATATTTAGCATTTTTTTTGGAAAAATTGCCAAAATCCCTTCTGACCATATCCCATACCCGTTATTTGTTCTTACTGGATTGGTTTTTTGGAGCTTTTTTTCAAATAGTGTTACGGCGGCAAGTCAAAGCATGGTCGCCAGTGAAAACATCATCAAAAAAGTCTACTTTCCACGCCTGATTATTCCACTTTCCTCAATTGTGACAGCCGGGCTTGACTTTCTAATTTCCTTTTTGATGCTATTACTAGTAATGGTTTACTACCGGTATTTTCCTCAATTTACCAGCCTGCTAGTTCTCCCAGTGTTGTTGCTTACTTTAATTCTCACTGCTGGGGGAATCGGTTTATTTACATCAGCGATTAATGTCAAATATCGCGATGTCAGATATATCCTGCCGTTTTTCATCCAAATTGGGCTCTTCGTTACTCCCATTATCTATCCAATAAGTGTTATCTTGGACTACCGTAAATGGCTTCTGATTCTCAATCCTCTGACCTCAGTAATCGAAACAGCGCGTGCCCTCTATTCGGGCAAACCAATAAATTATTTTCTCATCTCTTTAGGCTTTGCGATTTCGGTCGTCATATTTTCTCTCGGCCTTTACTATTTTCGCAAGACCGAAGCTTTCTTTGCTGACGTCGCTTAGACTTTTGCTATGGACAATATTATTGAAGTCAGTGATCTATCTAAAAAGTACCGTCTCGGCCAAGAACAGCGCTATTACACGCTACGGGACAGCATTGCGTCTTTGTCTTCGCTTCCCAAACAGCTTTGGGGGGTGTGGGGAAATTTTAGCGAAATTCTTGAAAAAAATGAATTTTGGGCTCTTAAAGACGTTTCTTTTTCGGTCAAACGAGGCGAAGTTGTTGGAGTCATCGGGAAAAACGGTGCTGGTAAAAGCACTCTGCTTAAAATTCTGTCTCGCATCACTCCTCCAACCTATGGTCAAGCTCGACTGCGTGGTCGTGTAGCTAGCCTTCTGGAGGTTGGAACTGGTTTTAACCAGGAATTAACAGGCCGCGAAAATATCTTTCTCAACGGTGCTATCTTAGGCATGAGCCGCCAAGAGGTAAGAAGAAAATTCGACGAGATAGTCGCTTTTGCCGAAGTCGAAAGGTTCATCGACACGCCAGTGAAACGTTATTCTTCAGGGATGTATTTGCGCCTTGCCTTTGCCGTCGCCGCCCATTTGGAACCAGAAATACTTCTGGTTGACGAAGTCCTTTCCGTTGGTGATGCCCAATTTCAAGAAAAGAGTTTGGGAAAAATGCGCGAAATTACCCAGCAGGAAGGCAGGACAATAATATTTGTCAGTCACAACATGGGTGCAATTAACGCTCTTTGCAACCGGTGTTTATTGCTTGAACAAGGGCAGACTGTCGCTTTCGGCGAAACCGCCGAGGTCGTCACCAAATACTTATCGTCGAAAAGAAAATCAGTCAACAATATTTGGAAGATTCCGAAAAAACCGTCCGTCCCATTTTATGTTTCTAAAATGTGGTTAACTGACGAAAACGGGAAAGCTATTTCTCAAATAGAGATGGGAGAAAATGTTAACCTCAATCTAGAAGCTAAAATTACTCAGGAAATCAGGGATGGAGTCCTTGCCGCTCTCGTCGCTACGGAAGGATCACCGCTTCTTTATATCTATGATACTGACAACTCCCCAGAACTGCGTCGGAAGCGTCGGGTAGGTAAATATTTTGAACAGGTTCTCCTGCCCACATCCATATTTAAAGAAGGCGACTACACGATCAGTATAATGATCGGCCACGGACAAGATAATCTCACCGACCAAAACTGTGAAATTTCCTTCAAGATCGTTAACACCAAAAGGGATTTGACACACCTCAGTTTCCGTAAAAACAGACTAGGATTTCTTTATCAGGAAACCCACTGGGAGGTGCGCCAACTTGGACGTCAAAAAGAGTACTAACCACCTTGTCCGGTACTTAGACAGGGCCTTTGGAGTCAGATCAGTTTTTCCTCTAAACCCGGTCAGAAAAAGGGCCAGAAAGGAACTTCTTAGACGGCTATCATCCGGAATTTATAAATTCCAGGAGATAAATTGTCCCTCCTGTGCCAGTCATAGATTTACAATCTTGGCTAAACAGGACATGTACGCCCTGCCGCATCTTGTGGTCATTTGCCTCTGTTGCTCGCTGGTTTATACGCGACAAAGATTGACGGAAAAATCTTTGTCAAACTTTTATCAAAATCTCTACCAGCAGTTAGACCGGGGTAGGGATTTGCCAAAAGAAGAATATTTCCGTTTAGAATCTAAAAAAGGACAAGACATTTTCCACTATATGTTCAATAACTCTTTGCTACCTCCTAAAAACACACTCATTGTTGAAATTGGTTGTGGTGTTGGAGGCGTACTTTATCCATTCCGAAAGTACGGTTATGAGATAATAGGTTGCGATTTCAATCAAGACTATATCAATTTTGGCATCACCACCCGCGGTCTTAATCTAAAAGCTGGAGGATTGAAAGAGATATCAAAAGTCCTCTTTAAAAGCAAAAAGAAAGTAGGTCTAGTCATTTATGAACAAGTATTTGAACATCTACCTGACCCCAAAAAAGAATTAACACAACTTAAAAAAATTATGACATCAAACACTTTACTCTATCTTGGCGTTCCAGGAATTAAAAATATTCGTCATCACTACCAGGAAAATTTTCGTGCATTCCTTCAATTTCCCCATTTGACCTATTTTGAACTGTCAACTCTTAAATCTCTGCTTGCTAGTCAGGGATTTCAATTATTAAAGGGGACTGAGAGAATTAGAGGAGTTTTTAAACTGGGTCAGAAAAGAAATATCCTCCTCACCAACCCGGATGGGATTATAACCTATATTCAAAATTTGAAATTTATCTAATTTGCCATCCCTATGGCTTTGGAAAAGCAAGACCTAACGCTGCTCCTTAGATTAAGAAAACAATATCCCGAAGGAAAAAATCTGTGTATTTTAGGCGATTGCACTTTTCATTTTACCGATGAAACACTCAATCGAAAGTGTGGAATTAAATTTAAAGGGCAAGCAAAACAGACGACTTTAAAGTCTTTTAGCCAAGCCTATGGCTTCGAAACAGCGGTGACTATAGATATTGACGGCAATCCAACCCTTAAATTCGATTTACAAAAGAAGCTCCCTCGGAATTTGATCGGAAAATTTGATTGGGTTATTGATGCTGGCACGTTATTCTGGTGTTTTGATATTGCCGGGATTTGGGAAAATATCCTCCTGCTTCTTAAGCCTCACGGTTGTGTGTTTCACATTGATGCCTTAACCGGCTATTTTGGCCGGGGTTATTATTCTTTGCATCCACGGTTGTTTAGCGATTTCTATAGCCAGAATGGCCTAAAAATTATTACGTTCGCTTACCGTCTCAGGCCACCATCCCTTAATATTATCGAAAAAAGGTTCCGGAGACTTGAGTGGCAACCTTTTCCGCCAAGCCACATGTTTTTAAAAAATGCGGATAAATTTAATATGGAATTTTCTGATAAAAACACCACGGACCCGTCAATTGTGCCAAATGATGCCGTTTTGGCCTGTTTCGCGGTAAGGGCGAAAAAAGTGCCTTTCCAAACCGTTTTACCGTCAAATATTTAATTACTTGAGTTAATACCTGTGCCAAATAACGCCGATATTCTTATTGTTGTAGCTCACCCGGACGACGAGTCCTTATGGTTTGGCGAAGGAATTCACCAGCTGGTAGCTAGGGGCAAAAATATAATTGTCCTTTGCCTCTCAGGTGGATCAAATCCAATCCGAAGCGCCGAATTTAAAAAAGCCTGCTTAAGACTCAAAGTTAAAGGCAAGATGCTGAACAATCCTGATCGAGGGATGCCGCGTTTGCAGACTAGCCCAAGTGACCTAGATTTGGTCGATTGGCATCCCGAATATGTGATAACTCATGCACCGTGGGGAAATGAACGACATCATCCCCACCACCAACAGTGCTTTCAAATCTCCCGGTCATGGGCTTTAAAAGGGGGAATTCCGTTTGGTTATTTCTCGGAAAAAAAACCTCTCATTCTGAATCCTTTAATAGAAACGATCGAGTTTTCAGTCAACCGTCCGAGGAAAAACGCCCTTTTGTCCATCTATGATTCAGAAATTTCCGGACTTCGCGACTACGAAGCCTACCACCACGACAAGGAATATCTAATTATCGAGCGAAAATATTTTTCCCGCATTTCCAAGATATTCACTAGGCTTTGCCAAACCTTAAGTTCTATTTTCGAATCGCGAGGACCACGAACGTGAGTTCGAGGCGTTGCGAGAGAAAAGAAACTGGCGAAGCCAAAACGAAAGAGACCTCGGGCGTAAGCCCGAGGAGTTTCATACAATTAAAATAATCAGATGCCGTGCATATTAAAAAAACTGGCAAGGAAAAGTCCGGGTATAGTCACTTTTACTCATAACGAAGCCCTATATGGTTTACCGGCGAGATCGCGTAAGGTTAAAAACTACATTACCCAAACCTCTGGGAAAAGATGGATTTATGGCGTTCATCTTCAGGGCAGCTTGAAACATCTGAAGGAGTGGCCACTTGAGCCCTGGCAAGCATTCATTTCTTGGTCGAACCCAAAGTCCCCATTTCTGTCAAATGTCCCCACCGAAAAACTAATTGATATTAATCACATTAATCTTCTACCCGAATTTGGGTTTACCCCACGCCCTAAGATTTGGGACATCATCATTATTTCTCGGCCATCAAAAATTAAAAGAATTCAGGAATCAGTTTTCATCATTAAAAAATTAATGTTGAAAAGACCTGAGTTAAAAACAATTTTTATCGTTCCAACTCCCAGTCGGCAAGCCAAAGACATTGACCGGAGTTTTTTTGAATTGCCCAAAAGGTTATTTTCTACTAAAGAGATGAAAAATACATCATTTATTGTTTCACCGACTGAAAGTTTCGGAAATTTTCCCGTTTCCTCAGAACTAATATCAAAATTGATTTCACAGTCAAAATTTTTACTGTTAACTTCTCACCGTGAAGGTGGGCCACGGGCGATTGGCGAAGCGCTTCTGGCGGGAACACCCTGCATTATATCTAAAAATTTAGACACGGGAATCGTGGGCGTTTTTGACAATAAAAATACTCTCACAATCGACGACAATATCGATCTAGCCACGCAGCAAATTAATCAAGGCTTGCAAAATTACTCTTCATTTAAAATTGATGATAAAAAAATCTGCCGCTTTTTCAGTGAGCGGCATAATAAGCCAATATTTAAAGCCAAATTATCAAAACTACTAACACAAATGAGTTACCAGGTGGCGGGAGAATGGTATCTTGAAGATTTGTCTTTTCGGCTCTGCGGTCACGGTCGAAAATTCAGTTTTCAATCCCTGGACGACGACCGACAATTCTTTTTTTGGTTTGATAAGATTACTTCAGTAAATCCATATGATGAAGATGGTCTGATTTATCACCCCGAATCATTATCAGACTATGCTCTTCGGAAACTAAAAAGGTTATGGCAGACAAGACGCTGATATTTTTTCTCCTCATGATTCCTGGCACCCTGCTCCTCGGAATCAATGACGTTCTTGCTCGAAAGATTCTTCGTTCCGGGGTGGCCGACAGTCTTCTTGTGGGGCTAATGTTCTTGGCCTCGGGAGTTCTTGGCCTTGCCCTTTTATCTCTTTTTGGTCTTCCGGAAATAAAAAATGGCTTTTGGCTGGTTTTTTCGGGAACTGTAATTCTCAATGTTTTTGGTCAGGTGGCTTGGTACCGAGCCTTCAAACTCGAGAGGTATCTTTACTTTCTCCACTGTGCCTCTTGACCCCGCCCCTCGTCATTTTCACCGGCTCCTCCTTCTTCACGAACAGCCAACACTTGCCGGTGTCAGCGGGATCCTGATTACCACACTGGGTTTGTTAGTCCTCCTCCAGCCGGATCTTTTATCAACAGAGCTAAAAATAAAAGCTGTTGTCTTGAGAAAAGGCGTGGTCTACGGCATTATCGGCGCCATCCTATTTTCCTTTTCTTTTCCCTTGGACAAAATCACCATATCAAAACCTTCAGGTCTCGTTTTGGCAGCTGGAATGAGTACGGCCGTCGGTCTAACGACCCTTCTCTACAGCCTTGTGACGAGCAGTGGACAGCGTGCTAATCCTCATCTTCTCATCAAAGAAAAAACCCTCATATTTCTAATCATCACTATCTTTGCTGGCACCGTGCTCGTTTCCCAAGCCCTCCTCTACGCTCCCGTGGCCAACGCCGCCAGTGTTAAAAGGCTCTGGTCCCTCTGGGCTGTGATCTTGGGCGGGAAGTTTCTCCACGAGAGTCACATCAAAGAAAAAATTATTGCCACAGTCATTATGGCCTTGGGGATTTTTCTGCTCTCAGTTTAGGGGTAGGGAAGTTGGGTCAACTCTTTTAGCCTGAAGTAATAAATTACAAAAATCTCGTACCGCGCCGCTACCAGCCTCCCGTGATGCTGTGAAATGGGCGATGTCCTTGATAATCTTCTCCGCTCCGGCAGGGCAAGCCGCCAGACCGACCTTTTTCATCACTGGGTAATCGCCCAAATCATCGCCCATAAACGCACATTCATCCCAAGCAAGACCCAGTTTTTTCAGCCAATTTCCAACGACCTTGACTTTCCCTTCTCCCGCCGCCTGGACAAAAACGTCTACTTTAGGCCACTTGCCGGATTTAGCCGAAGGCAAACTGTTTAATTTTTCAGCGAATTTTGGCAAGAAATTGTCGCCCGTTGCAGTGACAAAGCAGATTCTCAGGCCTATCCCGCGCAGAAGCGAAATCCCCTGGCCATCAACATGGCTTCTAACGCGTTGGACTTCACCCTTTTCGGAGTCAAACCAGACGGTCGCCGAAAAAAGGACCCCGAGCGACCCAAAGCCGGCCGCTTTAATTTTTTTAGCTTGAGCTAGAACCTTACTCTTTTGTGTCTTTCTTTTTACCATTGTTAAGTTGTTTTTTTAAAAAGCTTTCGGCTAAAGACCAGTCGGCCGGTTCGTCAATGTCAATCGCCTTTTCTTCCGGCATGACATAGACACCAATTTTACCACCCAAGCGATTTTTATAAGTCTCTAAGACTTCTTTCTTCGTCAGGTAAAACGCCCCATTTTCATTGACCACGCCTTCAAATTCCTGTCGTCTGGGACGATGCAAGTAGTCATAGTTTAGCGGCTTGCCGTCTAGTGTCCAGTAGAACTTTTTGTACAGTATTCCAGTTAGCATTGAATCCCAGCCATTTTCAAAGAACAATTCAATCGCCTGGTCCAAATCCTCGCTGGTCGTAAATGGCGATGTGGCCTGAATCAGATTTAAAACGTTAAAATCCTTTATGAGTGTCGCAAAATGGAGCATTACCGATTCAGTCGAGGACGTGTCCTGGGCAAATTCCGCTGGGCGGTCGATGATTTTAACGCCTAATTTTAAACTCTGAACAACCTCTTTAATCTTAGCATCTTCAGTCGAAACATAGACTTCGTCGATATATTTTGATTCCTTGGCGGCTTTACAAGTCCAATAGAGTAGCGGCTTGCCCGCCATGAGCTTTATGTTTTTATATGGGATGGATTTTGATCCTCCCCGGGCAGGAATTAATGAAACAATTTTTCCGCCTTTATACATTTTTGCCTCTAAAGTCTAATTGAATATAACAGATTGTCAATACCGGACCAGTTATCAGATTGAATCCCAACGAGCTTTGGTTTAAGATTAAAAGCGATATGATGACCGAGGTTCATAAACTTCTGCCTAGTAAATGGCGGCAGATACTCAACAATAACTATCAGTTATTTAAGTGGCGATTGCAGAAAAAAGACCACAGGTTCTTGCCTAGGGGCTCTTCAAACTTTAAAACTTTTTACAACGCCAAGGGTAAAGAAATCGATACGGCAAAAGTCCTCAACGACCTTCTGGAAAACGGCTTTGCCGTCGTCACCGATCTATATCCCGACACTTGGGTCAACTCCGCCTACAAAAAAGTAATGCGCTATGTGGGGGACTATCGAAAGAAAAAAATCCCGGAGTCCTCACTTTCGCAGGACAAATTCGGCTATGATAAAAACCTGTTAAACACCGGAATCATTCGCTTTTACAACGTCAGTCGGAAAATAAAAGAAGCGGGGGAATTTGCCAACAATGAATTTCTCAAATATATTGGCGAACTTTACTATCAAAAAAAACTTAAACTGCATACCGTCATTTCTCAATATAACCAGGTCTCTAAAATCCCTTGCCGTGGCTATCATGTTGACTCCCACGTCGAGGAATACAAAACTTTCATCTATCTAAACGACGTCAATAAATATAACGGCCCCCACACCTACCTCAAAGGCAGCCACAAGCTCACTGACAAGCTGGTTTCTAAACTTTTCCGAGCCTACACAGCACACAATACCGATGTCTCCGATGAAGAAGCCCAAGCGGCGGGTTTTGAAGAGGTGGCAATTACTGGTAAAAAGGGAACAGTGCTCCTGATCGACACCCGTGGCATCCATCAAGGGGGAACACTTCTTAAAGGTCATCGGGCGGTTTTTAATACCTACTTCTACGTTGGTAAAGAATAGCCTGCTAGAACGCTAGATGGTAAAACCTAAAACAATAAAAATTGGGAACTCCTACGTGGGCAATGGTCAGCCAGTCTATATCATTGCCGAAATCGGCATCAACCACAATGGTGACATTGAAGTGGCGAAGAGATTGATGGAAATTGCCGCTTCGTCAGGAGCAAACGCCGTCAAATTTCAAAAAAGGAACCTCAAGAAAATCTATACCCCGAAGCTACTTTCTGACCCCAACTCTGCCGAGTGGAGTTTTCACTATCTTCTTCCTCAACTTCGTTCTTATGAACTTTCTGAAAAAGACTATCTGCAAATTAATAACTACGCTAAAGAGCTGGGAGTAGACCTCCTTGTCACCCCCTTTGACCTGGAATCACTGGCTTTCATTAGAACACTTCATCTGGCGGCAGTCAAAATTTCCTCAGCAGATTTTACCAATTGGCCGTTAATCGACGGAGCCACCCGATTAAAACTTCCCTTAGTTTTGAGCACCGGTATCTGGTCAGGTCGAGACATTCTTGGCACAAGTAGATTTGTCAAAAAGCTGACATCAGATTTTGCGCTGCTGCATTGTCAGTCTACCTATCCAGCCCCTTTGGAAGCAGTTAACCTGCGCTATCTGGATAAACTCAAAGAGTACGCCCCCGTTGTTGGCTATTCGGGGCACGAACGCGGCATTTCCGTCTGTCTGGCAGCGGTGGCGATGGGTGCCAAAATCATCGAAAAGCATCTCACCATGGACCGGGCGCAAAGTGGACCGGATCACAAAGCTTCCCTAAACCCAGCTGAATTTGCTAATCTGGTCAAAGAACTAAGAAAAGTTGAAAAAGCTCTGGGCAAAAAGCGTAAAATAACCTCTGTCGCCGAAAAACTCACCCAACAGGTATTTTCTAAAAGCCTGACCGCCAAGAGAGATTTACTAACCGGCCACATCCTAAGAAGAAGCGATGTTGTGTTTTTGGCACCAGGAAAAGGGATTCCTCCTGCCCATCTGCGTCGGTGGCTAGGTAAACCGCTCACCAGAGCTAAAGCAAAATATGAATACCTGTCGGAAGACGACTTTCTCCACTCCTTGGTCCCTTCGGGGTGGGAAAAATTTTCTTTCCGACACCCTTGGGGGGTGAAATGTCGATTTCATGACTTCCAAGAGTATAAAGTATTGAATTACCCGGTGGTCGAGTTTCATTGTTCTGAGGAAGATGTGGCTGATTCTTTTAACGACGGAAACAAGAATTCCTCCCTCATAATCCATGCACCGGAGATCATCGATAAAGAACTCTTCGACCTATGCCACAAAACTCCAGAAAGGGTCAGTCAGTCGGTTATCCTCCTTACCAAAACAATAAGGAAAACTCGCCAACTCAAAAATAAATTTAATTCTCAAATACCAAAAGTCATTGTTCACATGGGCGGGATGTCAGCCAATACCGAGACCTATAACACAAGAAAAATGATGCGAATTGCCGAGAAAGCCCTATCAAACATTGACCTACAAGGAGTTGATCTGCTTCCAGAAAATCTGCCTCCTAGACCATGGTATTTGGGCGGTCAGTGGTATCAATTAGCCTTCATGCATCCAAAAGAAATTTTGGAATTTTGTCGTAGTCTTGGGCTGGGCATGACTCTTGATCTCAGTCACGCAAAGCTGTATTGCAACTATTTCGGCCAAGATTTGCTTGACTATATCAAGGCTCTTTTGCCGGTTATCAGGTTGGTTCATGTTTCCGATGCTTCTGGAATTGACGGGGAAGGATTGCAAATTGGCGAAGGAGAGATTGAGTTTAACAAAGTATTCGACCTCCTCAAAGACGTCGAGTTTTCATGGGTGCCAGAAATCTGGAGTGGCCATAATGACCACGGAGCGGGTTTCCACCTTGCTCTCAAAAGGCTTTCTTCCTATAATGCGCAGCTTTAATGAGCTTGCAGAAAATTGCGCATTTATTCGCAAGCGAATATAATCAGGATTTGTGACCATGACCAAGAGTAATCTTGACGGCTATCACTTCACCCTCCAACTTTGTGCCCAGATTGAAAAAACAACCTCAAAAATTGTCAAAGAAGACCCCTCAAAGTTATATTATAAAGGTTCCAATCTCCAATATGCCCTTGAACGAAGTTGGTACGTCAAACACATTAATAATAATAAACTTCTGGAATACTTCTCCAAAAGTTTGCTTGAAGTCGAAGTAAAAGCTATTAATAAACCTAGTGGCCCCCAACAGTTTATTCACTCTCTACTTACACTGAAAAATAGTTTACGGCACGTGAAGCTTTATGGAAGTAAGGGTAAACCCGAGATTATTTTCTTCGTCCCCAGTAAGAAATTTGTTCGATTTTTACTGCCGGTTGTAAATAGGCTCGGGCCCTCATATGCGTTTTTGAGTTTCAACCAATTAACCGATCGATTTCTGGAAGGCAATAGCTTGCCCCACATTAAATCATTAAAATCCCGACATTTTTCTTTAAGACAAGATGGAGATATCCTCGAGCAGCTTGGACTCAAGACCTGGTATGACAGTTTTGAACGGATCCTGAGAAAGTTTCACCCCCGGGTGTTAGTGGTCGTTGAAGGCAACGCTCCTGCAGACGAAGTCGCTAACCAGGTGGCTAAAAAACTGGGGATTACTGTCATCTGTCTTCAACAAGGTTGGTCGCCGATCATCCACAGTGGGTTTCGCAACATGAACTTCTCAAAAATGCTAGTGTGGGGCAAAGGCTTTGCAAATCTTCTCAAAGATGCAAATCCACACCAGAAATTCATCCTGGCTGGAAATCATGTCGTCACTAAAACATTGCTAAGATCAAAGATTAATAAGACTAAAAATGTTATCTTCTTCCCTCAAGCAGCAACTACTATTCTCTCAAGTGAAAATTTCACCATTTTTCTTTCCCTGATAGTTTGGACCGCCCTGACATTTCCCAACATAGATATTTATGTGCGTGAGCACCCCAATCTCCCTCTCACTTCAAGACAAAGAGACAAATTACTGAAAATTCAAAATATTGTCTTTTTACCCTTCGGAGAATATAGTCTTGGTGAAGCTTTGATAAAAAGCGCCATCAGTATTTCTGTCTATTCCTCAACAATCTTAGAAAGTATTGCGGGGGGGGTCGTCCCAATCATTTTCAATCTGACGTCTATGCCTAAATATAGCCCCGATGTTTCTGCGGCCGATGCCGGAATAGAAGTAAAATCTTCTAAAGCAGCAAAGATCGCTATTCGAAAATTGTTACAAGACGAAAATTTCTACCGGGGGTTTGCCAAAGGAATGTTCAACTTTCGACGGCTCTATTTCTCCGCTCTGGGTGATCAAGCTATCAAAAATATTATTAAAGAACTGTGTTAGTGAAAAAGTTCTTTTATCAGTTCCCCCAGAAAACGTATCCGAAAGGGAAGTTAATCTTAAGCTCGATACAGCCCACGGGAAAAATTTTCTACTTGCAACAGGGGCTAATTAGACAATACACCGTAACACCTGATGGCGAGGAATTGACAATTCACATATTTCGACCCTTATCCTATTTCCCGTTGATGTTAATTTTAGGCGGGGTGACTAACTCCTATAACTTTGTTACCGAATCTAGGACCCTCTTGAGGGAAGCCCCTGCGCAAGAAGCAATCAACTTCTTGCGCCAAAATCCGCCGGCCGCCTTTGAGTTGCTCCAGAGATATGCAGCTGCCCTTTGTGGACTATCTCAACGGCTGGAGAAAATCACTACCGCAAAATCAAAAAAATCAGTTAGTGAAATAATTCTCTACCTAAGCGCCAAATTTGGTATCCGTCAAGGGCAAGCAGTTATTCTGCCCACCATGTTCTCCCATAAAATGATCGCCAGTTGGACTAGCCTGTCCCGAGAAACCGTTAGTCGTCAGATTGAAGAAATGCAAAAAAAAGGCTTGGTGGAATATCGCAAACGGAGATTGGTTATCAAAAACCTTGACCTTATGAGAACGGAAGATACCGGCTTTCTGTGGGAATGATCGCCTCGCCCTCAATTTCAACTAGCCAATTAGGGCGGCAAACAGCCCCCTGAGCAAAGATAACTGGCGTTTCAACAAATTTTGATCTAATTATTTTTTCAGCCGACGGAAAATCGGCTAAATTACGCAGATAAACGATCAAATACTTCATGTCAGACAGAATAGCCCCCTGTCCAGAGAGAAGAGCAGACACATTGGTAATTGCTCTAACGGTTTGCCTCTCCACGTCGAACGGATGGACAATTTCCCCTTTACTATTGATGCTGGCCGTGCCAGAGATGTAAAGGTGAGCCCTGTCTCCGTAAATTATCTCTGTTCCTCGTTCGAAGGTTACCCCATACTCATAAGTAGGGTTGAGATACCTTCTTGCTTCCATGCGGACGATTTGGGCAGTCTGTAGCGGGTAAAGAGATACCGCATCCATGCTGACCAACACTTTAGGGTCATCCAACTGCGCCTCTATTCCGGTACTCGCCAGATACCTACTCCGTGGCGTCAAGCCTTCACTTTCGAAAAGTTCCTTTCTGGCTTTGACCATGCCACCATAGTTGTTATCAATGTCTCGGACAAAAACCCAGGTTCTTAGGGAATTTGCTAGTAAGGTTTGACCTTTTGCCGCCAGTGTGTCACAGTAGTCTTTAAAAATTTGTCTGGTTTGATCAAAAGATGAACCAGTGATCACTTTTGCAATTTGATTACATTGGTATACCAACTGGTAATTTTTTAATGGAGCATCCAGAAAATAGACAAGAATCGCCACTTGGCTCAAATCCGCCGGAGGCTGTCCAACAATGGAACATGAACATTCTGGCAGAAAAGAAAAAATTCGTGATTTTTTTAAGACAGCCTCTTGATTGGCAATGTCACTTAAGAAGATTCTGGAAAAGACAACAGTTTTTCCAGTCAGTTGCCCAGAACATTTTTGATAAAGATAGTCTAACGCCGAGCGAAAATCAAGTCTTGTCGGAACCGATACAACCAAAAAATGTTCTCCCTTCATTAAAGTCCGAACCTTCCCACGTAACAATGTTCTACTGTTATGGAGCTATCCTTTTTACGTAGCAGGATGTGCTGGCCATAAAGATAGGCTGATGCACAAGAGAACCAAACTGTATAGTTACCTCCATTTGAAGGAAAGGGATGTTCGGAAAGCAACTCCGAAAGCTGGACAAAATCCCCACCATGGGCTGAGATTTTTCGATAAAAGCTACGTTTCTGCCCGTTGGTATTAACCACTTGAACTTCATAGACAACGTCTTTTGTTAATTTTGTGTCACCGCTGGGATAGTGAATCAAAAAGTAAGTATCATATTCCTTATTTGCAATCCCCCGGGCAAAAATCTCAGTCGCTGCTGCGTTTGTGGCATTATTAAGATAGTTTGGTGGCCCCGCTCGAAAGTAAAAAGGTAAATTTGCTGGTTGAGAGCCCGCCCCGGCCGTGGAGGTGAAGTAGCCGCTCTTTTTGTGTCGGTAGACACTAATGGAGTTTAGTAAGACCGGCACATTTCTTGTGTCGGCCGTCAGTCGCAGCGACACAATTCCGGAAAAATCGCCCAAGCCATGCGACTCAACTATTTCAGACAAACTGTAGTAACGCTGACTATCATAATCAAGAGTTTGGTCAAATGATTTGATTAACCTCCCCGAATAGTTAAACAAATCCAGCTCAAAATCAATGATTTTGGCCGTAGAATCATTCCCTAAAGCAATTAACGTCTCCACTTGCGTTGCTTTTGGAAGAAGGAAACAAGGCAAGTCAAAAGTCACAATCCCTAAATCACGAAACTTCTTAAATTCATCCGAGGAAATTTCCGCCATCCCCCGATACGATTTTCGGACGAAATTACGTAAATCAGGACCAGCATGAGAGGTGTCGTAATATTCTTTTGATTTTAGATCTCGGTAATAATAATTTGGACGATGAAGTTTAACTTCCGTCTGCACTTCAACATATGGAGCGGAAATTTTACTAAAGTCTAAAGAGCCAAACAGAGCCTTAACGTCTTGATAAAGCATCTCATTTTTCCCCACTGCTTTAAATCGTTTTTCTACGACATAATCTTTCTTTCCTCGGCGATAATGCAACACCGCTTTAGGCCTAATAGCCTCTGAATAATTCCTTTGAAACAAACAGACTTCTAAAGTCTTGTCTTTCTCAGTAGGAATATAACCTCGCGTGAATAGTGATAGCGGCGCATGTAATCCCAAACCAGATTGATGATTACTGCTGATGTATGTTGGAGAAAGATAGTCAACCATGTAGTGAAGAAATGCAGATACCTTTTTTGGAATCTCAAATTCAACTTCTAAATAACCAACGAAATTATTAACTCCAAACTCGCTACTTTTCAATGTTTGACTGCAGTCTGGTCCGAGAATGATTTGACGACTATGAACAATTTTTCCTCGTGTGTCACGTAGTGTCAGCCGCAGCGCCAGGGGTAAAGCAAGGTCATATCCTCGGTGGAAATAGTTGTTGATGTGAATGAGTGTTTCTTGTTTGTCATGAAAGAAATCGGCGTAAGAATAATATTTTGTTCCATTAGGATATTTGACGTGATAGAGAACCATTTGATTTTGACGATCGTTGTCTAACAAATATTGATTGAGAGCCCATGGCGTGAGTTCATTAGTAGTGCTTACTATCCAGCCGTCGACATTTGGGCAATTCTTATTAAGTAGGGATCGTATCTTTAGCCCATTTATCTGCTGGTCAATAAGTTCTAAGTTAAAACTATAGTATCCAGCAATTTTAACCGGTAATTTTTGCAGGGGCGCTAAGTCCGTCTCTCCGTCAATTAAAACCCCCACATTTTTAAGCGAAAATTGGTCGATTTGACCTGCAAGCTCATCAGGGGTTTTATATTCTGTAGGAGTGGGTCCTTTAATTCTTTTAAGAAATGTTTCCAGAAAATGATCAACCATATTGGAACAACTATAACTATCTGTCATGTATTATTCAGTGATATTTATCACATAAAAACGTAGGAAACGATGCTACCATGTTTGGGACTTATTAAGGAGGTGAGTTTATGAACGCAATAATGGTTTACAGTAAAGAACAAGGTGAAGTACTTAAATTATTTCCTCAAGGAGACGAACAAGTAGTAACTCTGGCAGACGGTCGTACTGGCATTTGTACCTCTAACGGCGGATTAGACACTGATTCACGATGGATAGCTTTAGTTTTGTCAACGAGGAAAATTCCTGCCACTGTCGCAAAAGAAGGAAGCCAAAGCAATGCCAGGATAACTCTATGATAAATCTTGAGCGGCCTATTTTAATCGGCGGCCCTTGCGCCGCAGAAAGTGCGGAACAGGTAAATAAAACTGCGTTCGACGCACGGGTAAGAGGATTCGGAATTTTTCGTGCCAGTCTTGAAAAACCCAGAACCAGTCCTTGGGAGATTGTTAATGGCGAAAGACGTCCATGCTTTTTAGGTGTCGGAGTTGAAACGGGAGCTCCGTGGCTAGTTGAAGCCTCGAAGAGAAATAACATTGTTCCCGCAACCGAGGTAATGAGCGGAGGACAACTTTTGACTTACCTCGAAGTAGCTAGCGGAGCTGGTTTAAAAAATGTGTGTGCCTGGTTAGGCTCTAGGAGAATAACCGATCAGAATTTCTTACAGGAAATAGGCGGAATAGCTAGAGAAAATCCGACGCTCATACTTGGTCTGAAAAACCCTACGGCAAAGGATGAACGCACCTGGCTGGGTGTAATTGGTTGGACTATCCATGGGGGAGCCGATCCCAGACAGATGTTTACCGTCCATCGTGGTTTTCCTGATGACAGTCAAAACCTCTTTCGCAACCCGCCCGATTGGGACATGATGATCAGAGTAGCGGAGAAGTCAGGTCTTCCGATGATAGTAGATCCATCTCATATCGGAGGCGGCCGCCAAAAGGTCATAGAAGTAGTAAATTCCGTTATAGATACGCAAGTTCCCTTAGATGGTTTTATGGTTGAAATTCATCCCAATCCCCGAATTGCTTTGACAGATGCCAACCAACAGCTTTCTTGGCAGGATTATGATTCCACTCTCAAAGAAAAAATCGATCAATGGCAACGAACATACCGTCAGAAATGATAAAATTGGAGGGTGAGATTTTTAATCCTTGACACCTACGCCCGACCAATTCTTGCCCATTTTGCCCAGAACCATCCAGAAACCCGCTCACTCACCTACACCGCTGAATTAAAACTGCTCCTCGGTCAACTGTACGGAACTGCCGATTTCTACGCCAAGAATCTGCGTCTCTTGGGACACCCAGCCCAAGACATCATCGTCAACTACGAGGCACTGCAAAAAAAGTGGGGGAGAGAAAACAATATTTACTTTTGGCAAAATATTCTAGAGAGACAAATATTAGATTACAAACCAGACATACTCTACTGTCAAAATCTTTTTTCTCCAGGGAATGCTTTCCTACACAAAATCAAAAAAAACGTAAAAGCATTCATCGTTGGACAAGTAGCTTCACCAATGGAGTTTAATCACAATTTACTAACTTCATACGATCTCATCCTGACCTCATTTCCTCATTTTGTCGACCGTTTCAAAAATCTGGGCATTAAAAGTGAATATTTCCGAATTGCTTTCGAGGAGACCGTTTTACAGAGTCTAAAAAAAGGAAAAAAGGAATACGGAGCAATATTTGTTGGCGGCTTTTCTAAGCATCACCACGGCCAGTGGGTTATGGATACTGCGACTGATATTTGGGGATACGGTTTGCAGATCAAAACCTCGCCAAAGTACCATGGCGAGGCGTGGGGTATTGACATGTACAACCTTCTTTACAATTCTAGAATATCGCTTAATAGGCACATTGACGTCGCCGAAAACTATGCCAACAACATGCGCCTCTTTGAATCCACCGGAGTGGGGGCAATGTTAATTACGGACTATAAAGACAATTTACCTGAACTGTTCAAAATCGGCACAGAAATAGAAACATACAGAACCAAAAAGGAACTAGTTGAGAAAGTTAACTACTACTTAGCACACAACAAAGAACGCGCCCAAATAGCCAAATCGGGGCAAAAGAGGACGCTTAAAGAGCACACCTACATAAAAAGGATGACCGAGTTGTTAAAAATCTTGAGCAAATACCTATGAGAATTTTTGATAAGTTTTTCCTTAAAGGGTATCAAGTCATCAATCTTCCTGATCTTGAGCAATTAGAAAAGAAATACTCAAAGGCCTGGAAAGACGACAGTATTCCTTCCCGTCAATTGCAGTTGACCAAAAAACAGCTGCCACAAATAGAAAAACTGCCCGCAATTGCTGACCTGATTGATATGGTTTCCCAAACAAAACTATTTAAGCCTCACATCTTAGAGGTGGGCTGCTCAACTGGCTATCATATCGATGCTTTCAAAAAGGCAAAGTTAAATGTAAGTTACGAAGGCTGTGACTACTCACCGGCATTTGTCGAATTAGCCAAACGGCTGCACCCACAATCTAGGTTTAAACTTGATGATGCAACTAAACTAACATATGCAACTAACCAGTTTGACATCATCATTTCCGGTTGTTGTCTACTGCACATCTTCAAATACCAAAAAGCAATTATGGAGTCCTCGCGAGTGGCTAATAAGTTTGTCATCTTCCATCGCACACCAGTAGTGCATTTAACCAAAACAACCTACGCCAAAAAAGTCGCCTATGGAGTCGAGATGGTAGAGATATTTTTTAACGAGACAGAACTTTTTCAACTTTTTGCCAAAAGTCACCTTGTTATTAAACTAGTCAAAACCCACGGCCAATTTTTTGTCAAAGGCCTCCCCGAGCCGGTCTTCATGAAAAACTATCTCTGTGAGAAAATATCTTAATGCGATTTGAATTTTGTACGCTATTTGACAAAAACTATCTCTCCCGAGGGCTAGCTCTTTACCAATCACTAATTGAAGTAAGTTGCCCGTTTAGATTGTGGATCCTCTGTTTAGACGACGAATCATTTAACCTTTTGACGAAAATGAACTTGCCATTTGTTCGCTTGATCAAGCTACAAGAAATCGAGACTGAAAATTTAAAAGCGATCAAAAACGGTCGGTCAATTGTTGAATATTACTGGACTCTGACCCCATTTCTTCCTTTATTCATAATAACCAAGTACCGTCTTCCAAAGATTGCTTACCTGGACGCTGACCTTTTTTTCTACTCTAACCCACAGCCAATCTATCAGGAAATGGCTAATAATTCAGTTCTAATCATCCCCCATCGGTTTTACCAATCAAAAGGAATTAGTGAAAGAACGGCTGGGGAATTTAATGTGGGAATGTTAATCTTTCGGAACGACGCCATCGGCCGAAAATGCCTAAAATGGTGGGGTGACCGGTGCCTTGAGTGGTGTTTTCTAAAATTTGAAGATAATAAACTTGGTGATCAAAAGTACCTTGAACAATTCCCGAGACTTTTTAAAAAAGTCCACGTTTTGGCCAATGAAGGCGCCGGAGTAGCTCCGTGGAATGTTGGCCGGTACAAGATTAAAAAAATACGCGATCAGTTATTTGTCAACAACACAACTCTAATCTTCTATCACTATCAAGCCTTCAAGTTTTATTTTCCAAAGAAATTCTTCCCAGCCATTCCCTCAAGCCACTATATTATCCCCTCACCGTATCGGCAATTGCTTTATAAACCCTACCTTCAAGCAATTGCCGAAAAATACCAGCGCATTTGGCAATTTTCTCCCTCCTGGCGATTTGGATTTGCCCCAAGACCACCACTTTCTAAACAACTTGGTCAAGCAATTTTCGTCGGCTATCTTGAAGCCAGCGCCCTACTTGGGATGGCAAAGCAGGTCTTCGTCGGAAATAAATTTGAGCTTGTAGCCCCAACTGGTGAGTAGGGAAGTGATTTTTGAAGATGCATAGCCAAACTGCGCTGTATTCCTATCAGTGCATTCAAGAAGGATTATTGGCCTGGCCCGAGTAATCAGTTGCTGCCCGCCGATCAGGACAAACCATTCCGCTCCCTCAGTGTCAATTTTGACGTGCGTTGGATCTGGCATGTAAAACTGTCGGTGGAAAATATCGAGAGTGGAGACCTCAGCCTCTAATACCTTGCCGTTTTCGAAACGCTTAGGTGTGCCAAAGGTCGCGAGACCGGACTTTAACCTCACTTTCGGGATATGGAGAGTCAAAAAGGCTTCTTTGTCCATAAGGGCTATTTCAAAAGTGGTGACCCTTGATGTCAACCCATTAAGTTCGACATTTTTTCGCAGTATTTTGTAAACCTCGCTCTGCGGCTCAAAAGAATACACTTTTAGTTTGGGAATGAGCTTGGCAAGGAGGCTAAAACTGCCGCTACTGGCGCCGATGTCATAAAGAATCGGCGCCTTACACATTTTTAACCCTTCATAGAAAGCTTTCAACACTTCTGGATGGTGAGTCTTGGCAAGTTGGTTTTGACCCGAAGGAAACCAAGCACCACCCATTTTGAGCGATCGGGAGTCAAGCTTAACAGGGCGTTGATCGAAGAGCAGCCCTCGAATAGTTTTTCCCCTATCTCTTTGGTGCGTAATATATTTAGTCACATCGGAAGTCGCTATTTGTGATTTTTTGAGGAGGCTTCCAGATTTTGAAATCAGCTTATGCCGGAGGCGCGCCAGAACATTTGGCTTTCTAACAGGCCCTTCACCTTTTGTGCCCATCTTGATTTGGTAGGAAACAGAATCACCCTTGCCTGAAAGAATTCTCGCATCAATTATCCACCGCGCAAAGCTGGAGCACCGTTGATAATTAAAAGGAGAAGAGAAGAAATAATTTGCTTTGGAGCATATAATTTGCTCAACGAAACTGTTTTCTTCGCGTTTCCGCCAAGAGCGGGCTGGTGGATACATACTAATCGGCAAACGGGATCTAAGATAATTCAGGTGCCATTTAGTTCCAGAGTTTGTTGCTAGAAAGACCCTTGTTAACTTATTGTCGTGCATGGTTTTCTTGATCGGTTCGATCAAATACTCATCGATTCTTCGCCTCATCAAATAGTCATCGGTGACAATTTCCTCCGCCACCGACTTCATTTCTGGATGGACTCGGTCACCCCTCCGCCAGTGAACGGCAAGATATTTCCCCAGCTCTTTTTTGCGCCTAAACTCGTCCGCTTTGACTTCCAGCCGGGAATGATATTTAAGATGCGACCTGATTTTCCAATAATCTTCCTGTCTCTCCGCCGGCCAATTAGGGGAGGACTTGATCAGAAACATTCCCCGCTTGTAACCGGTAATCGCCACAAACGGATCATCAAGCTTTTTGACTTCATCAATATGCCTGACCAGCAGGCTGTCATCGCAGTACAACTTTTCGCCGTAACTATCGATTAAATGATTGTGAAGAGATTTAAAACGACAAAGTGTCGAGACCCTTTGCTTGGAAATTACTAAGTAGTCCTTGAATTCAATTGTCTTAACATACTTCGAAAGCAGGTGCTGGTCAAACAGACGCTCCATGGGAATATAAATTTTCCCTAAAACAAATTTGCGATGGTCGACCTCGCCCGATTCAGCCAGCGCATTGTTGCGTGGTTGTGAATGCAAATGCGGCAGCACAAAAACCCTGCCCGTTTCCTTGGCCAGAAGAATAATCTCCATAACCAAAAACATGTACGAGTTTATTTGCTCAGGAAATTCTTCCTCTGGCTGCAAGAGCAAAAGGTATTTCATCGACCCTCAGTTGAGTAATCTAACACCTTGAGTAATCTTTTATACCGATTATTAAGGTAAGTTTTGTTACCACCTCTGAAAGTGTCTTTTAGAAACACAAACCCTTTTTCTTTCATAAATTTATCTAATTCCTTCTCTGTATGACTGTAAGTATAACCCTTCGCGGTGCATTCGGCCGTAACAAAAACAATTTTTTTTGGCAAATACTCACCAGCACTCTTTAAAACTCGTAGGTCGTTTCCCTGTGTGTCTATTTTAATGTGTTCAATATAGTTAAATCGGTCCCAGGGAATAAATTTCAGAAAATTAGCAAGGCGAAAACAGGGAACGAGTATTTTCTTTTTAATTTTGAAATCTGTTGGAGAAAATAAACTTGAGGTGCCGGGGTCATCCCTGGTCATATAAAAAGTTTTCAGCGTTGGAGGGCAATCATCAATTGCCGCATTGAATAAGAAGAAATAGCGACCAAGATATTTTAAGTTGAGATAGTGATATTTTGGGTTTCGTTTCCACAGATCATTAATGAGAAGTTCATTAATGTTTTCCGGATTGGGTTCAAAACCGAAGACCACTCTCCCTGGCAGTCTTTCCAGCCAGAAAGCCGAATTGGGAGCAGCAACGGACAAACCGATGTCAATTTTAATCTGTGTTGCCTTGTCAGGGATGGGTAAAATTCCTCCTGGACCTAAAAAACTTTCAAAAACTAAATAACCCCAAAGCTTGGTGCCAAGATTTGATTGCCGCGGATCTAATATCAAACTTTCCCCTGCAGCGGGAATTAATAAATTATTAAGATCAGTCCCAATTTGACGCACAGTTTTTATTCCTTGAGCCAATATTTGTTTGGGAAAGACATTAGCTAACATATGTTTTTTGTTTTTGGGGTAAATGTGCCAACAAAGTTGACGCTTTAAGCGGTTTTTTAGAACCTATAAACACGGCACGATAGAAAGTTTGCTTTGGAGGAAGTTTCCAGTCAGTAATGAAATCCGGATGATTAGGTTGAGTTGTCGTGCTGTAGGCAAACCCAAAGTATTTTTTCAAGAGCTTGAAAACGGCCAGTCTAGTCGGACGACTTCCCTTGCGGGAACTAGACTGACTGACAGAATCTTTTTCCGGAACGACGCCGATCGAATATTTATTTTGTGGCTCGACAATTGTCTCTACCAAGATGATCCCAGAGCTAATTTTCGCCAAGTTTCGTATTGCTTTCTCAGGAACAGAGAGGTGATAAAGGGTTCCATAGCAAAAAACCACCTCAAATTTCCCCCACATTTTTGGGTCGAGATCTTTTTCCAGATCAAGTAGAGCCACTTTTCGCTGAGGATACCCTCGCTTTAATTCCGTGATATTTTCCTGCCGGCTATCAGTCGAAAGAATATCGCAGTTCCTTTTTTCGAAAAATTCGCTCAGTAGTCCAATCCCCGCCCCAACCTCTAAAACTTTTTTCTCGGACAAATCTAGATTGAGCGACTCCAAATGTTCTAATCGCGCTTGATTAATGCGCAGCGCTCTATCCGACAAGAATTCCTCAAATTTCGGATGTAACATCCTAATCAAAATCTTTGTAATCCACATCCCTGCTATGATAACAGATACAAACTATTCGTTATTTATTCTCTCTGCGAGTGTACCCGCCAGCGGTAAAGAGGCGGCGGATATAACTATCTGGTGGTCATTTTTGTCCTGGCCAAAAGTTTGATATCTCTGCTGTCCTAAGTCCTGTCCACTTTCCGTCAACATCACACCACCTGCCCTAGTGACGAGCAGATAGGCAACTGCTAACTCTAAATTCCGTTTCCTGGTGCATTCCACCACTGCGTCAATTCCCCCCGAGACCAATTCTGTGTAACTCTCTGCGGAACACTTCGGGTCGTGAACCACAAGGTCAGGAAATTTGTCTGACAGAAAATCTCTCGTCCTTTGCCAAGCTAAATCTGCCTTCACTCGCAACTCCGGAGTCAATCTCGCAGCATCAGAAACGTGTAGAAACCGCCTTTCGCCAGAACTTAAATTGGTGACGGAGGCTCCACCGGTGGCAGTTGCAAAGTAGAGCATTCCACTTGGATGATCAACAACAAAACTCACCACCGCGCTGCGTAAAGAGGATCATCTCCGGCCAAAACTGCTGTCATCGTGGCAAAATGTCTTTCTTGGTCAGCAGGAAGTGACAATGTTGATGAACCATCCAGTCCGTCAACAATCACAGTGAACTGCGGTTTATCTTGTCCGATAACCATGTCACCATGTTCTTCGGTGACAAGCCGGGCCGAGACGCCCGCTTGAACAAATGCGTCAATTGCTGCTTGTTCACAATCCCAATCTAATCACAATGGTTTTACCCAAACCGGTTAGTGCCAACAATCTCGAGTGCTTTTTCCGGAGGAGTACTTCGATAGACAGCATAAGCGCTCTTAGCCGCTTGGAGGCAAATTTTTTCCAAATCCGGAACCACATCCCTTTCTTCATCGCGATCCGAGTTGATCTCCTTGACAGACATAGCTAACTAAGTATACTACAGCACACCGGTAGGGTCTAGAAGTTACTAGTAAATCTATTTGTGGCAGGACTTACGCACCACTTCCAGTAATTTGCTAAACTGATTGGACTTTAGGCAGGGTTGGAGGTGAGAAGAATTGAAACGTAAGTGCAGTAAAGAGTTGTACTGCGAGTTTCTGATTGCTGCCCAGA